>Ga0316205_10000020_pt1 | contig 435257 bp, 367 predicted proteins | sample 3monthpyrite_MG_FD_204941 | JGI IMG/M metagenome (GOLD analysis project Ga0316205, IMG submission 204941) | Microbial mat bacterial communities from mineral coupon in-situ incubated in ocean water Damariscotta River, Maine, United States -... | ecosystem: Environmental > Aquatic > Marine >...
TAATTTAAATAACTTCTTTACTTTTCGCATCTCTATTTGGTTGTTTGCCATAATCTTTTTATTCAAAAAAAGACTATTTGTAACTCACAAATAGAATCAACTTTTTAGTGGCTCACTTTCACCCGCTCTGGGTGGCTCACTTTAGTCCGTTTTACTATGCTCACTTTAATCCGCCGCTGGTGGCTCACTTTATCCGTTTTTTGCAATCTAAAAACCGATTGTTATTGGATGGAGTCATTTATGGCTCCCAATTTGAGTCATGACCGACTCCTCATTGGGAGTCTGCTTAAATATTAATTGATTCATTTTCTGTAAGTAATATCCTGTGATTTTCAAAATCACCAGTTTTCTACATTACCCATGAGGGATACTCTCGATAGATTTTTTTATCCACTTTTTCTTTCCAGTAATTCAGAATAGTAGATTTATGTAATGTTTTCAACTTATCACTATCATTAGATTTGTATCTAAAGATATCTCTTTTAACTTCTGTTCCCACATAATCGGTTTGTCTTGAAATATCCTTTGTAAACCATTTATTCAGCTTATTAGTAACTTTTTCTATATTTCTACTACTGAGTGTCAAAGAATCAAAAACAGGGTGACCTTCTCCAGCGACAAACATCTCAATATCTCGTCTGAATAATGTAATATTCATTTCAAGATTTTCTGAATTCGATATTAAACTAATATAGAAATATCCATGCTCTTCATCATCTTTTATTTTTATTTCTGATTTATTTATATCAATTAATTCTTTATTTATCTCATGAACGTACGATATAATAAAGTTTGCGCATTCTATATTAAAGCCCTTACTTTTTAAAATTTTAAGCTCTATATGGTGTAAATTTTCTTTAAAAAGTTTAAATTTTTCCATCAATCTTTTTCGTTTCTATAAAAATAGTTAATATGACGTTTTCCTGGTAAACTAGTTCTGAAGACATCTCCTTTTCCAGTTTCCCATCCCCATCCCGTTCTAAATGGACCTCTATTTAATGAACCCTTAAAACCGTCTGAATAATGAATTGGATGATATCTTCCAAATTTACTACTACGATATCCAAATGAAGCGCTTTGAAATAAAGCTTCTCCAGAAGCTACTTTTAGTGCTGTCATTGCATATCCGCCTACAAAACTAGCTGCTATTCCTGGAGCAGCATACCCAGCGCTATAAGACAAGTCATATAACGTCATATTAGATACATTATTATATATACCCTTCATTGCAAATAGTGTTATATTATCTTCTCCAGAGTTTATAAAACCATTTAAGAAGTTCTCAGCATTTTCTGCCGCATTTGAAAATTGCTTTTTATGATAGGCTAAACTAGTAATATTTGAAAGTCTTTCAGCCGTATTTTCAATTTTATCCTGTAAACCATCTTGAGCTCCAGTAGTAATATCTTTATAACCTTCAAATAGCGTCATCCTCCAATCCTTATTCTTACCAACATCATCAAACCTTGTACTTGCTGCCTTGAATTCTTTCATAATAGCCTGTGCCTCTGGTGAAGTTCCATTACCACTACCTGAACTACTACCAGAACCTCCAGAAGCAGCTGCTAATTTATTTAACTCTTTCTCTTTAGCCGCATCCATTACACCCGCTAACATAGATATATTCCATCCACCTGTCATTCCATAAGCACCACTTGGGTCTTTAAACATGATAGGATTACTATTAAACCCTTCATATGGTGAATATGAATGTTGAACTACGGGGTCCATCGTTGTCCACCTTGCAATAGCAGGGTCATACTGTCTTAAATCCATCTCAAGCATATCAAGCCCAAAAGGGTCATTAGACTCTTCCACACCATTATATCCATACGGATGGTCAGCACCGCCAACAATGTCATTATTATATCCTTTATGTTTTAAGCCAAATGGATAGTAGTTGTTTTCTTCTAAAATTTCTGTTGACGCATTAATACTTCCATTATCATCCAAATCTGAGTAATTGAGCCTGATATTTCCCAAATGATCTTTATATTGATACACATAATCCCAACTACTGCCATCAGGTTCTGCATACCCTTCAGGGTGGTTAAAGAACTTTAAAACATCACTAGCTGAACCTACTTTTTCATAAACGTAGTTTCCTGCATAAAATGTTTTGGTAATAGTACTTCCCTCGGTCACTTTCTTTTCTAATTTTGTTCCTAATGCATCGTAAATATAATTAATTTTTTGAGTACTCGAGTTGTTAAATTTCACCTCCATAGGAAGATTCAAATGATTATAGGTAATTCCATTTAAACTAGAAGTTCCAATTTCCTTATTTAAATCTTTTATCATGTTACCATTGTCATCGTAAGCGTAATCATCGGCAGTATCTGAAGCCCCATTAACAGCATCATCTTTAAAACCATACTGATCAAGTGTAGAAGCATCTGCTACTTTTAATAACTTATTGCTATTTGCTTGGTACGTATAGGTTAGGTCGTCCATTTCACCATAGCTGGTTACAACACCTCCGCTCATAGTTCTTACTCCTTGTCTGATAAGACTCGTTATATTGCCGTTAGGGTCATAATCAACGTCGGTCAAATTGTAATTACTGGAACTACCTATAGCTGATGTAATTCTATTAAGATCATCATAGTTATAACGATACCATCTAAGAGCATTGTCATTGGCTGTTTTCCACTCGGTTTCCGCTATATTACCATTATAAAGTTCGGTGCCACTATGACTTGTTGTATTATAATTAATTTTAAAAGCAAACAAATCAGAAGTCCCTAAATCGGCTACTTCGTTTATCCCTTTTAACCAACCTCGTATATTATGGGTGTAATCCACTGTTTGTAATCGTACTTGAGTGGTTTTACCACCTACGCCTTTGCTTGTTAGTTGCCCAATTACATCATAATTGTTTTGTACAATAACTTCATCGGCATTGGCATCTACTTTTTGCTTTTGCGAGACTAATCGCCCCATATGGTCATATTTAAAATTATCGTATGTTGTTATGGTACTTTGTCCACTCTTAGTATGTCTGGATTTGGTCTCCAATACTTTACCCACAAAATTATATTTGATCTCTTCAATATCAATAGTCCCTAAATATGGATTATCCACATAGACATAGATAGGTCGAGATTTTTCATCATAATATGTAACTGTTGTAATCCATTTGTTTGAAGAAGTTTCAAGCACCCTGGTTTTATTTACGGTCGGTAGGCTTTTAATATTTGACCAAGAGGATAAGCCATAATAGGTTGTAATGCTCGTCCCTAAACCTCCAGGCAATGTGCCTATACCACTATAACTGTCATAATAATTAACCGTGTGTAATTCAGTAATAGCACTAAGAGACGTTGGGTAAGCAACGTTATTATAATAAACGCTCAATCCATCTTCAGAAAAAGAACCTACACTTTTTGTTTCATATTGAGACGTAACTCCATCCACTGTAGATTGCATAGATGTTCTTCCACTAGCGGAACTCATAAGTCCAGTATAAGCTACCCTTCCAAAGACATCAAACTTAGTGAAAAGCCACTGATCATCACCTTCCAAGTTTGGATCTTGTGTTAAAATAGGCTCATCAATTTTATTGTACACAATAGATTCCCAGCCTTTGCCTGGTAGTTTCTTTTCCACAAGACGGTTTCTACTGTCGTATTTATATTGATAGCATAAATCATTCAAAATGGTTGTGGTAATTGATGATCCTGTATCCACTAATGGTGGAATTACAAAGGTCAGGTTTCCATAGTCATCATAAATATAATACGTATCATGTTCATTTTCATTATTATAACTGCGCTTTAAAACAACACGCCCACCTTTATCTTTAAATTCTTCTGTGGTTCTGTCCTTAGTAATCGTGCCATCATGGTTTTCATCTTTTGTGATGGTTTTCGTAAGTTCTCCATCAGCATAGGCACTACTGCTACTAATGGGAACTACTGGTGAATAAGTGTTGTTTGCAAAAGTCAAGGTAACATCATACCGTTTTACTTCGGTATCTGTATTGGTATCATATGCAAATTCAACTTCATTGCCTTCACCAATTGCCCAGTCTTCTCCTGGAGCAGCTTGTTGTAAGACTCTGTTTAACGGAGAAGCTTCAAATGCTTTTTCGCTATAAGGATTTGGCGTACTTACATTTAAGTCAGCGCTGTAGTTAGCTAAATAATAACTATCCGTTGCGGTCAAAGCATTCGTTCTATATTCACCACTATTTCCAGATATAACATAAGGTAAATAATCTTTAGCTTGACGTCCAAATCCATCATAATCCACATGGGATACTATGTCTTGACCTGTATGCCCTTCCATGAGAGCTGCTATGCTTGCCTCATTACCATCTAGCTTCTGCAGAATAGGATCATAAAAATATTGGCGCACACTAGTATTGGTAGAATAATACAAATAACTTCTAAAACGGGAAGTAGTTGTTGCACTATCCCATTTAAAATCAGTTCCAGAAATGACTTTATTACCATTGGTGTCATATACGCCACTTATTCCAGAATATCCACCACTATAGGTGTATGGATGTATTACGCCTACCAATAAATACCATTGATTTAAGTTTGGTGTATCACCGTTCCAAAAATAAGGATTTGTATTGGCTGATCCGCTTAAATTATTGACATTTTGAGTGCCATGATAGGTTTTACCGTTTTGTGATCCTGTACGTTTTACCCATACCGTATAACGATACCCTATTGTATTATCTATAGGTATATAATTAGTATTCCATCCTCCATCTGCATTGTTACTTGAATCATTGCCACACTCCCACAATATTGAGCTATTATCATAGGGATCCGTTCCCAATACACGTTCATTTTCTGATGTTGATCCAATTTTATTAAAAAATGGAGCCGAACCACTGCCAAGCGTCCAGCTGCTTTCCCAATTAATAATATTATTCTTTAAAAGATCTCCACCGGCATGAACTCCTACACTTTGCATTGGTCTGCCTAAACCATCATAATAGGATATAGATTCTATTTTTTCATTCTCATCAACAGTTCCTGTTGTTGTTTCTACTTGATAAGCTGTTTTCTTAACGTAATTTTCAGTTGAAGTTTGCCCCATCATCTTTGAAGACACAAACATTAAAAGCACTAATGTATATTTAAAGTATTTCATGACGATGGTTATTAGTAAAGTTTGTAGTTGTATTCATTTTTGCTAAGTATTTTGGAATTCTTATCCTTGACCTGTTTTAGGCGATGGAAGTCGTCATACTCAAAGTAAATAGTATTGAGTGTTGGATCAGTAATTTCAGTGACTCCTACCATGGAATCATATTTATACGTAGTAACAAGAGTGTTTGTAAGGTTTCTTAGAGCTGTTTCTTGCGCAGGACTTAACCCGTTATCTGGGAATGTGTTAAACTCATTTAACCCTTCAATTTGAGCATAAGTGGCGTTCTCAACTTTTGCTACGATATAGCGTTTATTATACCCCCAAACATAGGCCGTCGTAATACCATCAACTTGTTTTACTTGAACGACGTTATCATCTTCAAAGCGTTCAAATAACAAGCGATCTTCTAAAGTATTGGATCCTTTCGCAATTTGAATCTTACTTGGCAAGGTTCCACTATATATGGTTTTTTTATGTGCCATTAAGGCGCCATCATAATATGTTTCTGTCCTAATGGGAGTAGATATCATATTGGCATCTTTTAAAGCTCCAGATTCTGGATAATAATACTCCTGCTTGATTGTTTCTGCTTTACTGTCAATTGTTTCTGTACTTTTTAGCAAAAAATTACCAGGAACAAAGATGTCTGGATAACCTGGCTTAGGAATCCATTCACCTATATCATGTTCATAATCGGTTACTTGTTCCATGATATCAACTGCACCATTATAATACTGTTTTGACCTAGACTGTGTTAAATAACCAGCTTTACCCCAAGCTTTAGAAGTTTGTTTGTAAAGCCTTCCCACCCCTGGATTACAGAGATCGTCTACATTGCTAGCTGTTAAGAAATTAGTGGTGTTGCAATCTGAAGGTGTTACCAATTCTACTTCACTATTTGAAGCTACTTTTGTATAAGGAATATAGTTTATATACCAAAAACCTAAACTGGAATTATGAGTGGGAATTGGAAACAAATCACTTTTACTATCATCATTATGAAGGTAAATCCCTGTATTGTCATAATATTCGGTATCATCATAGGTGTTATTTGTACTTGATTGAATGATATCATTATTATCAAAAGCAGTACTTCCTTTTGATTTTCCGAGTTGATATGTCACTCCGTATTGCTGAGCTGTTTCCTTACCATTGATATAATAGGTATAAGTGCCTGCCTTATAGTTTCCAGCATTGGTGGTATAGAACTCATGTTCAGTATAACCATTGGAACTTGACCCTTGGGCGTCTTCAACGGTTTCTACAACTTTACTATATCCCACATGCGGTTTATCTAATCCTGAAGCATAAGACACCCTATGTAAAATAGTTGACTGAACAGGAGAGCCACCAGAGTCTAAAGAATATTGAGTAGAGGTATAAGTATATTTTGGATCAGAGATAATCGTTCCACTCGGATAGTCATAAGATTTATGAAGTGCTAAAGTGGTCGCATCTGTATAATCTTTAATGTCTTTAACTCTAATACCAGCTTTTTCATTATAATTATAGTTAGTAACAATCACGCTTTCTTGGGCATCAAAAGAATTAGAAACAGTAGTCAATGGGTTAGCTAACACCAATTGATAAAATCCTGTATCAAGAGAGATTGTTGCTGTATGAGGAAAAACCTTTTGTTTAAAAGGTAAGGTCCAAATAATGTCCACTCCAGCTTTAATATTACAATTGTTATCGTATATCTCATCCCAATCTAAAGTTGCGGAAGCACTTGCTATTTTAACCAATGTCGCTCGTCTTTCTGCTGGGAACAAAGAATTTATAGTTCCAGTCTCGTCATAAATCATCTTATAGTCTGTACTATTTTGAGTTACTTCAAAAACATCTGTACTTATGATGGGTGTTACATTAGTACTAGAATTACAGGTACTGGAATTATAGGCTGGAAAATCGATTGATGCTGGATAATCAAGTTCTGTAGAGGCTACATTTTGCCATACTGTACTCGTTCCTGAGACTTCTTGTTCATAATTTGCCTCATAATCAAAAAGAGTATGCCCTCCAGTTGGATAAATAATCTTATTAAGAAGACCTCGTTTAGCTTTGGAATGGGTTGGATTTCGATTGGCTCCATTACTAGGAACCCAAGGATGAGAATATGTTGGATATAGTACTGAATTACTAACCCCATTAAAATACCCAAAATAATCTCGTGCATTTGAAGTTGTTGAAGGCATTAAATAAGGGTCTATATATTCAAACTCATAACCTTTAACTGTGGAGGAATTACTATCCTTAATAAGAAGTTCATCTAATTTCAAACGAATGAAAATAGGGTCTGTACTTGAATTGATTGGTGTGGAAACAGAAGAAGTTCTAAAATAGTCATATACAAAAGTAAAGGACCTCTTTAAATCATTAACATCGTGATCATAGATGTGAATGTTTTCAATAGCTGAATCTACGGTCATGTCATAACGATTTGCTAACAAATCTATAGCCACAATAAGATTACCATTATGAGTGATTTCATCCAATACAATTTGTTTAATCTTATATTCATTAGTAGTATATCCCATTGGGTTTGTTGGGGTAGGATAATTTGGAGTGTTTCCTGAGTTTACTGAGATGACATTAGTTACACCATCTAGAGTACTACCTTCACGATTACTTGTCCAAAACCCTAAATCTGTATAAGAAAATTCATAAACATCTTTACCATTGGCTGATTCAATTTTGGTTACTAACCAAGACGAGTTGTATTCTTTCTTATAGCCAAAAAAATCAGAAGCACCTTGATCATCTAAATTTAAATCTCTAGTAATCTCTGCTTCTTCGAACGTATAAATGGTCCCATCATCCATAATGACTTCCCATTCTGTGATAGGTGTGCTAGCACCACCAGTACCACTTTTTGTAATGCTCGCCTTTATTCTTGGATTATTGAGTGATTTAGGTTGCTTTGAAGAAACGTCTATGGTAAACATATCACTATTCCCAAGTGCATTAAAACTAAAAAAGTCTGGTTGTGAATCATATTCATTGATATTTACTTTTCTTGTAAATTGCATGTAATTAATTAGGTTCTGCTGCCCTGAACTTCCACTAAAAGTTGGATTAGAAGGTAAATCATCATAAGCAAGGATATCTGCATTTACACTTGAATCCCAAAAAGATTTATAAAGTTGTTGGGTATAACCTGTATTATGAAAATCATCAGGATATCCATTAACAAGACGAGAAATGCGTCCGCCTACGTTTAAGTTCCATCCTAAGCCAACATTGGTAGCTAATTGATCTACTTTAATTCCTGAAGCATCATAGGTAAGGCTGATAGGTAGATCTAGTTCTCTTCCTTTAAAAGTATATATAGGTACTGCAATATTTGGTGTGCCTGTATACATATTTACCGATGTGTTACCATATTTGGTAAATGCCTGTGCTTCTGGAGAATTTGGAATCGTGGCTAACTTTCCAGATTCTGCGGTCGGGTCAAAGGAATCGTCAACGATTTGAGCCGTAACGTTAATACTTGAAAATAGTAATAGGACAATCAAATTGAACGTGATGGATTGTGTTTTCATAAAAAGAAATTTATAAGACAAAATTGTCTTAATGAATGTTTAGTTATTAAGCAGAAAATTCAGTAAATCTGTTGGCAATAAAGTTAGAAAGGAGTTTTGGATTTGGGCAAAGCATTTAGCTTACAAATAGTAAGCTAAAAAGACTTTTTTAGTAAGCGATAACCTCGCTATTTAACATAAAACAGCTTACTTTTTATAAGCTGTTTGCTTGTCTTACTTCTTATATATCTTTTTATATTAGTTACCTGAAATTTTAGTGATTCTCCCTAAGGACACAAAATATAGTTTAACGTATGAATGATATTATGAATGTACTGATTATAGAAGATGAGCCTATGATGGTTGAAGGCATAGAAAGGACTTTAACTCATTTTCAGAATGCTGAATGTGATTTAAAATTAAAAATTAAAACAGCACGAGATTGTGATACTGCACGTTCAGAAATTAATAAAGCAGTACAAGGGACTCCTTTAGATTTGGTCCTTTTGGATATTAGTATTCCAGAATCCAAGGATCATAAATACCTATCAGGCGAAGATTTAGGTATAAAGATTAAGCAAGAATTCCCCAGAGCAAAAATTATTGTATTCACTAGTTATACTAATAATTATAGGCTCAATAATATTTTGAAATCCCTAAATCCAGATGGTTTTTTAATAAAGTATGACGTTGATTGTAAAACGTTAACAAAGGCCCTTGAAACTGTAATATACGACCCTCCCTTTTATAGCCAAAAGATTTTAAAGCTTTTAAGACAAACAAATCTCAATGAATTCACAATTGATTCAATAAACAGGCGCATATTGTTCGAGATTTCAGAAGGCACAAAAACGTGTCATCTATGCGATATTATCGGGCTGTCAAAAAGTACAATAGAAAGCAGAAAGCGTCATATGAAAGAAGTATTTGACGTTTCTGAAGGTGGTGATGCAGCGTTGATAAAAGCGGCGAAATTGAAAGGATTTATTTAAATAAAGCAATTATGAAATTACCTAGTTTTAATTTACAAGAAGTATTAGTGGTTCTTGTAATCATTGGCATCTTAATGCTGTTGGCATTACCCAATTTAATGCCTCTGATTAGCAAGGTAAAAAGTACTGAGGCACAGATACAGCTCAAGCATGTCTATAATTCACAGACCATGTATCGTTATATGCACTCTAAATATAATAGTGAATTGGCAGACATCGATTTTGAGGCCCCAAAAACAGTGAATGAGAATGGAACCTCGAACTACCATTATGAAATGCTAGAAGCTACTAATAACAGCTTTAAAGCTAGAGCTACAGCTATTACTGATTTTGATGGTGATGGGGTGTATAATGTATGGGAAATCGATGAGCTCGGTCAACCCAAACAACTCGTAAAAGATTAAGGATGGCCATTTTAAAAATTATTTTAATGATAGCACTTTCGGGCATCTTATATCAAGATATTAAAGAAAGGCAGGTGTATTGGTTTTTATTCCCAATAGTGGGAATAAGCGCAGGACTATTGTTTTATCTAAACACGCTTCCTGAGCTGTTTTTGTTAACGGTGTCCATCAACTTAATCCTCGTAACTCTAATCTTAGCAATTTTATTTGCCTATGTGAAAGTTAGAATGAGGTCTAAATTCAAAGATGTGTTTGGGGTTGGAGATTTACTCTTGTTTCTAATGCTTTGTTTCTCATTTTCGAATATATCTTTTTATATCATCTTTATCAGTGGTCTGATATTTTCCTTGGTCTTGCATCTGATTATAAATAAAAACAGGAAAGAAAACGATGTGCCACTAGCGGGTTATATGAGCGGGTTTTTCATGCTCACATTTTTGTCTTTTTGGCTCGGAATTATTGATAATCTTTACAGTTTATAATGGAACTAAAAAAGGACTATCACATATCCACGGCATTATCCCAGCTTATTAATAGCAATCAGGCTTATCATTATCAGATTGTTCCCGAGCAGGCCCATAATGGAAGTCTATCATTTAAAACAGATAATCCAACAAACGCATTAAAGCAGGAACTGGAAATTGTCTTTGGTAAAAGCGTTACCCTGATTCCAGAAACAAAGGATAATATCCAAAAGTACTTAGCGACCAATTTTAGAAAAGGGAGCAATAGCCAAGAAAACCTGCAATACAGCAATGACTTTTTAGAGAAACTAGTACTCACTGCAAAAGAAATTGGGAGTAGTGATATTCATTTTGAACCTTATGAAGCATCTTGTAGAGTACGATTTCGATTGGATGGAAAATTAAAGTCACAGTATGTGATTGCCAAACAAGAGTATCCTGTGATCGTGAACAAACTAAAGATAAAGGCAGGGCTGGATATTTCAGAAAAACGATTGCCGCAAGATGGTCGTATTACCATTAAAACTAGTAATGATGAATTTGATATCAGGGTATCCTCATTACCGACTTTACATGGAGAAAAAATGGTACTTAGAATACTAAGTAAAGATGCCAACCATATAAGCCTGGAAGAATTAGGGTTTACCAATGAGGAGCTTAACATATATAAGGAGAGTATTAAAAACCCAAACGGTATTGTTCTTATTTCAGGGCCAACCGGGTCAGGAAAAACGACGACCCTATATGCAACGCTCAAACTTCTAAATGATGACAAGACTAATATCTTAACTATTGAAGACCCTATAGAATATACTTTAGAAGGGGTTAATCAAGTACAACTCAAAGAAAACATTGGGCTGGATTTTTCAAGTACGCTCAGAACCTTCTTAAGACAGGACCCTGATATTATCATGGTTGGTGAGATTCGTGATGTTAAAACAGCTAATATGGCTATAAGAGCTGCTTTAACTGGTCATTTAGTGCTATCTACGATTCATACCAATTCTGCGTGGGCGACCATCTCCAGGTTAATAGACATGGGTATTCCACCATTTTTGATAGCGAGTACGCTTAACGTAAGTGTGGCGCAACGTCTAGTTAGAAAGTTATGTGATGATTGTAAATTAGAACAGCCTATAGAGGCTTCGTTATTTCCAGAGCAGTTTGCCATGCCAAAACAATTGACAACACATTTTAAAGCCAATGGATGCAAGTCCTGTTATCATACTGGTTATGCAGGTAGAAAAGCCATCTATGAAATCATTCCCATAAAAAAAGACCTTTTACAACATATCAAGAACAATGAGTTAGAGATTGATGACTATCTGAAGTCGCAGCATATAAGCTCGCTTAAAGACAATGCCATTTCTCTATTAATAGAAGGAACGACCTCTATTGAAGAAGTATATCCCTTACTAACAGATTAAAAACAAGGTCAATCATTATGAAACACGTACTTTACATATTCGTTATTCTTGTCTATGGTCTTAGCTATGGACAACAAGAAGATCAGCGCATCAATAACATAAGAACACAATTAGAGATATTAAGTGTTGAATCCGCTGGACTGACAGAAAATGTAAAGACCGAAATCAATGTGAACAATATAAGTTTAGCAAATTTCTTATTGGCCATATCTGAAGTGCATAAAGTAAATATCAACGTCGCTCCAGAGCTTAGTCAAATTACCATTGCCAATAACTTTACCAAAGTCACCGTTGCTGATTTATTAGTGTTTTTATGCAAGGAATATCGCCTAACGATTGATTTTACGGGAAACATTCTATCAATTAAGCCCTATTCATCTCCTGAAATTATAGAGGAGCATCTCAGTATTATATATACACCTTCGAGCAATACCATTTCGATTGATGCCAAACAGGACAAACTCTACGATGTATTTAAAACCATTATGGATGAGAGCGGTAAAAACTTAGTGTTCACTCCAGGAATGGAAACTCAGTCTTTAACGGCTTATATACAGAATGTTCCTTTTGATTCAGCTATGGATAAATTGGCACTGGCTAATAATTTATATCTGGATAAGTCTAAAGATGACTTCTATGTATTTGACAGACCTCAAGTTGCAGCCACCACAGAGACTAAGAGTTCTATCCCTAGAATACAGCGACTAAGAAACAGTAGTTTTGAATTTAAGGTATTGGATAAAGCCACTAAATTATTGGAAGTTAATTTTTTGGATACACCCATTGAATTTGTGATTAATGATATCCGTGAGGCCTTGGACTTGGATGTGTTTACTGCCACACCATTAAGCGCAGCAGGTAAAGCTTCCTTGCAAGCTAAATCCATACACTTTGATGATCTGTTGGTTAAATTATTTGAGTCGCAGTCCATAGCAGAATCACAGCCCGCCAATAATGCGACTAATAGTAGAAATCAAAAAGCAACTGAGGAACAACCTTCTGCTGCATTTTCCTTTAAAAAAGAAGGCAATATTTACTTTTTTGGTACGGAAAACCAACTATCCATACGCAAGGTAGAAGCCATCTATTTACAATACAGAACAGCTGAACTACTTTCTGATCCAGAAAATGGAGGTTATAGAAATAGCACGGCCAATCGCGTCTTTGACAATCTAAATGCTACCAATGACAATTATGGAGGTAATCAAAACAATGGTAGCACCAACAGAAATCGTGAGCAGTTAAATGGCAATAGTAAGCAGTTTGATGATTATTCAAACAAGGGAGAAGCCCTCATTAGTATTTTACCTGATGAGCTTAAAAAAGATTTGGACATCAAAATTGATTTTGAACTCAATGCCTTTTATGTCAATGGGCCAAGTGCCAAGGTAGATCGGTTCAAAGATTTTGTCAAAGAAATAGATAAACCTGTTCCTGTTATTCTAATAGAAGTGATGATTTTAGAAGTGAGTAAATCAGCCACCATCGAGACAGGTGTCAGTTGGGGAATTGCAGATAGTCCATCTACAACTCAGGGAACGGCATTCCCGACCACAGACATGACCTTGGGATCTAATACAGTCAACAAGGTGCTTGGAAGTTTTAATGATTTCTCGGGGTTTAATCTGGGAAAGGTAGGGGCCAATTTCTTCGCCACTATAAAAGCCATGGAGACCAATGGAGATTTAAAAGTAAGATCGACCCCGAGATTAGCCACCTTAAATAGCCACAGAGCTACATTTTCCAATGGACAGATCTCATTTTATGCAGTCACTAGAAGAAATATCTATGGAACTGACAATCCCCAAACCTCTGAGATTACTAATTATTTACCTATTGAGGCGGAACTGGGACTGACCATTAAACCATCGGTTTCTGGAAATGGTCAGGTGCTTTTGGAAATATCTGTCATTCAATCCAGTTTTGGGGGAAGAGTTGCCGATGATGCGCCGCCTGATGTGAATTCAAGAAGCTTTAGTTCGCTCATCAGAATGAGAGATCAGGATATTGCTATTTTAGGAGGTCTGGAAGAACAGGTTAAAAACAATTCTGGCACGGGAGTTCCCTTTTTAGCACGAGTCCCTGTTATTAAGTGGCTTTTTAGTAAACGTAAGCGAGAAGCCAGAAAAGCGAAACTGACTGTGCTTATAAAACCAACGGTCATATACTAATGATGGATAGCCTAAAATCATATCTTACTTATGGCAATGTCTTCTGTGGAGTAGAGCATAGTACTTTGGATAACGAGGATATGATTTATGGAGTGTTGCTAAAAAAGTTCAAAAAGGAACTATCTCTAAAACATAGTTTTGAGGCGAGCTCTTTTGAGAACCTGATCAAAGAAATCCAAAAGGATCAACATATATCACTGGTCATTAACAATGATAAAGTAGTCACCAAAATTATTAAGGGAAAGTTCACCGATAGCCTAACGGCACTCAATAAAGCCTTTCCAAATATTGACATCAACGAGTTCTTATATGAAGTCAGCTTGCAGAGGGATACAAGTATGGTCTCCATTTGCAGGAAGGTATATGTGGAGGAGCTCATCGAGACCTATCAAAAAAATAATCTTCATGTCATTGACATCGGATTGGGGGTTTCTAAATTGTTAGGGATAACCAGATGGCTTCAAAGCTCAACCATAGACCTCCCCAATCAGCAAATCTATTTAGAAGAGGGTACTATCATGGATATTAAGTCCATAGAAACATCAAATGATGGACTTGTTACTATAAATGGCATGGACATAGAACCAAGATTTTTGCTTGCCTGTTCAGCAGGCCTATCTTCACTCATTCAAAGCGATTCATTAGAGACCAATTTCTCAAATCAGATAGGACTATTGAATAACACCTATAAGCACAAACGATTTTTTAAGCAGTTCTTTAAAGCAGGACTTGTATTTATTTTTGGGGTGCTACTGATTAACTTTGTAGTATTCAATCATTATTACAATATGACCAGTTCCAATAGTGAATTGGCTTCATTTAATATGGCTGCCAATGACAAGGTCAAACACTTAAATAAAGAAGTCACCAAAAACAAGAAACTCTATGAGGATGTGTTAAAAAACAATGCCTCGAAAAGCTCTTTTTATCTAAACAATATTGCCAAGGGATTGCCAACTAGTATATCCCTAAATGAAATCAATTATCAACCACTTAGCAAACGCTTGAAGGAGAACCAGGATATTGAGCTTAACACTGGAATTATTGAGATAGTAGGAGTCATATCAGACCATCAGACCTTTTCAAAGTGGATTACGCATTTAGAGAAATACCCTTGGACTCAAAAAGTGGAAATCATGGACTTTGCGGATATCTCTAAATCAAACTCTGAATTTAAATTGAAAATCATAATTTCCAATGAGCCCTAAAACCAAAAACATACTATTAGCTGTTGGATTTATGCTATCTCTATTTATCTGTTATAGATTGGGAATTGCCAAGACCCTTGAACAGCGTGCGCTATATTCCCAATTGCAGCAAGAGCAAACGTTGTTTGACAATATGCCCGCCCAGTTGACTCAGTTAAACCAAAAAAAGAGATTTTACGATTCCATTTTAGATGCCTATCAAATCAAGGGCTCTTCGGTTCAAAACAACCTCATACAGACTATCAATGTGTTCTCAAAAGAGAAAGATATTAAGATTGTGGATTTTCAAGAACCGCACCTGCAACAAAAGGATGATATCCTTATAAAAACATATAAATTCATTTTAGAAGGAGATTTTCAGTCTCTCAATGAGCTAATTTATCAACTGGAACAAAAGACCAAGTTTGGAGAAATCATCAACCTTCATTTTGAAAAGAAGAAAAATCTTAGAACAGGAAAACAATTTTTACAGGCTAGTGTACTGCTTAAGAGTTTTGGTTAATTCACTTTAATCTTTAATAAGCTTATGTTAATACGCTACTTAATTTGAACATTGGCAGATACATGGCAATTAGTATGATGCCAACCAGACCACCAATAACAATAATAATAAGAGGTTCAAGAACTGTTGAGAACAGTTTGGATTGCTGCTGTATTTGGTTGTTATACTGGTCATTTAATCGCTGAAAGATATACTCGTTTTGATTGGTTTCTTCAGCCACTTTGACAAGCGCAATCATTTTGGGCTCAAAAAAACTATGTTGCTGTAAGCTGCTACTCAGAGATTCTCCCTTAAGAAGATTCTCTTCCACATCTTGCAGGGCAGATTGCAGCGGATAGAAATCAATCATCTTTCTCACAAGATTAATGCTATTGAGCATCGGTACTTTGGAAGCTGTTAAAAGTGAAACTGCCTGAGTGAACTGCGCTAGGTAAATAGTCTTGATAAAGTTTCCAAAAAAAGGAATCTTTAGTTGAAGTTTTGATTTATATCGTTTCCACCACTCTTTTTTATTAAAATAGGATTGTGATATGAGTGCCGCAATAAAACCTAAAAAAAGCAGAAGTCCATGCTGTTGTATAAACTCTGAGGCACCAATGATAAACTTGGTAATTCCGGGAAGCTCAACGTTTTGTTGTTTAAAAATGTCCTGGAACATCGGAACTACAAAGTTGAGCATAAATATGACCACTAAAATAGCGGTACATAAAATGATAATGGGATATGTTAAGGCATTAATTAAATTTCTACGCTGTTCATTTTTTTTGATATAAAAACTTCCTAATTGTTCAAACACCAGATCCAAAGTACCTGTTTCCTCACCAATCTGTACAGAATGATATTCATAGCTTGAAAAATGAGGTTCTTGTTGTAAGGCTTCAGACAAACTTAAACCCGACACTATCTGCTGTGAAAGATTACCGACAATAGCTTTTGCTTGCTTTTTTTTAAGGGAGTTTTCAATCAGTTCTAAGGCCTCTTTAAGTCCAACACCTGCTTTGAGTAAAACGGACAGTTCAACATAGAAATCCTCTTTTATTTTGTTGGAAAAAGGTTTTTTAAAGACAATAATCTCTTTTTGTAAGAGCTTATCTATGTCTGAGCTAACAGATTTAGTTTTCTTTTGGGTCGATATGCTATCCAGTTGAAATCCCATTAGTCCATATAAGCTTTAGCATCGTTTTGTTTGTAGATAAAAAGAAGAGAGGGTTTATCTTTTTGGGTATAAAGCTTTATAGCATCTAGAACTCCATTGAAAACAGACTGCCCTTTATAAAAAAAAGTTTTGGAATCTGTCTTTATGTTGAAGGTGTCCAAGTCCTTTATGATATAGTTCTCATGGAAATTATATTGCACAAAATCCACTTCAGAGGAAAAGTTTAATGTTTGATTTTGATTAGAATAATGAGCTCTACTATATCTGTTCATATCAATCCACAGGGATTGTTTTAAAAGATTAAGCTCTGAATGCATACTGTAATTTTCTTGAGCTCCCAGCATTTGCTTTTGAACTAAGTTTAAAATAGTAAATGCAATTCCAACGACGATGGTTGTCAAAATAAGAACAACAATCATCTCAGCTAGGGTAAATGCGCTTAATTTTTTAATTTTTAGCATAAAATGATTTGTTATATTCTTTGTTACTGAGTTTGTTCACCGCTTCAAAACTTATATAAGCATGCTTGTTTTGCTTAAAAACTTCTGCTGTGATCTGCCAATTATCGAATTCTTCTACATGTGGCATCTCTAGTTCATCATTGAGATATAAGTAATGTAGTTCACTTAGGTGAGCCTCTATGGAATGTGTCCGACTAGTTAGGGCACTGGAAAACAAATTATTCAAGATCATGCTGGACATCATAAAAACTACCACGATTAAAACCGTAGCAACAAGTGTTTCCATAAGCGTTGATCCTTTAAGCTTTTTTAGTATAGCCATTGCATGATTTGTTTATTGCCGTTATTAAAAACAAGGCCTACATATTGATTTGTTAGGTCATTGGCTAGAATCTTCCCGTTATAGATATGATTTTGATAGACTGAGCCATTCTGATGAGCCACGAATCCTGAACTGTAGACACTACCATATACAGTACCCTCCAGTTCCACGTTTCCTTTGCAGTATAGCTCTCCATGGATATTAGCGGTTTCCTTGATCTGAATTTGAGCGTTATAGTTGTTTAATTTTTTACGTCCTAAACTCAAAACAATCCCTTTTAGGGTAGAGTTTTTGTTTATGATAATCTGATTCGTATTGGTGTTTTCTTCATTTGAATCAGATTGTTTTTTAGGACTCAGTACTAATGCGGATGGATAAGATAATTGCACGTTTTCTCCAACAATGATGGAATCGGTAGCTATCGCTTGAAAATTGCTTTTAGCGTCATCATCAATGATGATTTTTGGAGCGATTAAAATAATGTCCTTAAGATGGGATGTGGTTGTTACATTAATGCTCGTTTCGGATTTAACAATCACATGACCGTTAAGGGCTTTATAGTCAAGGATAATAGCATTGGTACTGTATGCTATTCTAACAGGGTCAAAAAAAGAATTTGAATATGAACGCATTGTATCCAGACTAAAAAACTGATCATTGGAGTAGCCATCCATATCATCTTGATACGTTTTAATAGTATTTAGAATATCCTTGTCCAACTGTGGAAGTTGTTGACTACTTAATTTCATGTCTCCATATAACAGAGCTGTTCCATAGTATGACTGGCCTGATATGTTTCCTGGTCTGATACCTTTATCAGACAAATAGGCATCTCCTTCAATTCTTGTTGTACCAACAACTACTAGCGGTTTATTGGTGTTCTCTAAGTATAAAGCAGTTCTATTTGTTTTGGGCATTCCATCACCAATGAGTGCAATTTTATTAAACTCAAAGGTTTTGATTTTAGAGTACGAAGAAATTCTTTGGAATGCACCCCAAGTATCCTGCCTAACAGTCACAGATTTAAAAGATTCATCTTCTAAATCCATTAGAATGGGCTTATCATATTGAGTCTCATTATAAAGGGAATAATCTATGCCTTTATTGGCATTGTTAACAGTTTCCATGGCAAAATCCGTTTTAACGGCAACCAGTTTATTTAGATGGGTCAGTAGTACAAAAGCGCCCAATAGCAAAGCAATGACAACAATAACAAAAAGGGTCATTTGAAGGGCACCTGCTTTTAGCGTTATTGGTCTCATATCTTCAGAATGGTTTTAGAGATACCTTCGTATGTCACTCGTATCTCATCATTAGTAGCTTTTAAAAGCTTGATGCCATTAACAGTTTGCCCTACTTTGATGAAATGTTGCTGATTTTCAATGGATATGATATAGAGTTTGTCTCTGCTATTTTCTTTGGCTATCATTCCATGATAAAGAATTGGGATATAAACATCTTCACTTTTTTTTATGGGATTGGATACTTTGACGTTTGTTTCTTTGGATATTATTTTTCCTAGAAATGGATCCCTTTCTAATGGCTCAATTGAAAAGGTGTCAACAATCGTTGAAACATTGGGTTTGAAATTTGTGGTTAGTTGTAAAGGAATATCTTCTGGTAATTCTGGATTCAAACCACTCCATATTTTATAGCCGACAGTTCCCCAAATGGCAACCACCAGAGCTAGCAACACATATGTTTTTGCTTTATTCTTCAATGTTAAAACTTTGAGTTGTATAGCCAGTTTGATACCCAGAGTTTTCACCGCGGACTCTCCACTCATAATTAAGGGTGTCTAATGAAACTGTATGACTTGATACTGTCACCATCGTATCTAGAACCACTTGCGTGGCTTCACTAAAATTAGGTGTGGCAATTTGTAAATGATAGCTTTCTGCTTCTGCTAGTAGTGTCCAGGAAAATGTTGGAGTCGTAATATTCAGTATGGAATTATCTGAAGGAGCTAATAGCTCGACCCTATTGTCCGAGATGTCTTCAATTTCAAAAATATCATCACAGGCTATTAAACATAAACCAAGCAAATAATAAATGAACGTTCTTTTCATAACTTAGAATTTAAAGTAGTCTATTTTCTTTTTGGCTCTTTTGGCAGATTTGTAAGTGTCTTTTGGACAATCAGAACCCTCTACAAAATCTACAATTTTAAGCTGTCGTCTTGTATTTTCTTGCCAACACATGCAAGATGATTTATAATCAAAAGCCACCATATCACTGAATTTAATGAGCTGTTTTGGCTGTTTGTCTGTATATAGCTGAAGTGCATAGGATTTAATACCGTTAGGCACTAAAAAGATTTCATCGGCGGATATTATCTGTTTAATTTGAGCTAGATTTAAAGCGGCAGAAATGCTCGTTATTAGCTCTGACTGATCTTGATAAGAAACCAACTCTTTTAAAGAGGTGTTCTCAGCAGTGTTCAAAGCATCAATAATAGTTAGTTTATCAATTATAGTTAGAATAACATATTGTGGTTTGGTCTTTATAGAGTCTACATATTTCACTTCTATGCTGGATGGCTTTGAATACTTATTTTGTAAATACTTTTTATAATCTGATTTTGAGAAATCAGCTTGTGTCACTGAAACTTTAATGGGGTTATTGAATTTTGCAATGGCTATGTTTTCAAAGCTATCTTCAAAGAGCAAGTCTTCTGAGTAACCAATATTACCTAGTTCAACAGTTTGCTTTTCTTTGTTGTTTAAATTAAGTGTTGACGATATGCTTTGGCAAGAAATTATTACTAATAGCACTGCAAAACTCAATATTTTAGGACAAAATTTAACCATAATCAATTATATCTTATTGAATGGTTAAATTACTAGTAAAATATGAATACTTAGTAAGTAAACAGCTTGCTTTTTGTAAGCTGTTTACTTACTTGTGTTTAAGGAAAAATGATTAATCTGGGAAATCATTAAAACTTAGCACATGTTTGTGAAGCAAAGAAACTCTTGGGACACCTCAATAAAGCACTTAGTGAGGCACAATTTATTAGACGATATTTTAACTCCTGATCAAATTTCAAAAATTCCTAGGTCTAATCTATCAAGATGGAAATACGAAAATGATGATAAGTATCTCTATTCAGATATTAATAATATAATTAAGCAAGAAATCAATCTAATCAAGCGACTTAATCAATCTTCTAGCATTAAAAGGATTAATGAAAATTATTTTAGATTAGTCGATACGTTTCATCAAATGATTTCCGACATAAAAGGGAGCAAATCCATCATTAAGAATCATAAAGAGTTGGTTGTTAATTCCATTGAAGCTGTAAAGGATACTATCCCAATTGACAACGCTCTTAAAGTTTTCAATATTTCAAGAACCACCTACCAGACATACAAGTCCATAATCATTCATAAATGTGAAGCTTCTTATTTTAAATGGTGTACAAAGCGTTTTCCAAATCAGTTATTACCAAAAGAAGTATTAATGATAAAGGCATATTTGTCGCACATTGATTATATGCATTGGTCCAAGGCATCTATTTACCTAAGAGCGGTTAGAAATAATAATTTGCATTGTTGCATTTCTACATTTTATAAATATTGCCGATTGCTTGGATTTACCAACCTAAAAAATTATTCAAAATTTAATAACCATGAGCCTTTAAGAACATCTAGACCAAATGAAGTTTGGTGTGCAGATGTAACCATTTTTAAAACCAATGATGGTGTTAAGCATTATATTCATATTCTTATGGATCATTATTCCAGAAAGATACTTGGTTATACAATTGAGAAAAGTAATTCTGGGAAAGCTATTGGGAAATTATTACAAGATGCTTATCTAAAATATAAGCCTGCACAAACAATGCTTCTTACCGATGGAGGTTGTGAAAATACAAACTCCAACGTTACTTCTTTTTTGGAATCAGTATCTAATAATACATTAGTTCACAAAATTGCTCAACGTGATGTTTTATTCTCAAACTCTATGATTGAAGCTTTTAATAAAACTTTTAAATATGAATTTTTATACCCAAAAACTATTAACTCAGGAATTGGATTAATAAAAATTATTGATGAAGCCATACCGATTTATAACAAGGATAGACCTCAATGGTCCTTAAGTGGAAACACTCCTTCTGAAACTTTCTCTGGAATATCTATAGATTTTAGTAAGTATAAAACTTCTTTTAATAAACAGAAAGCAATTCGATTAGTCCAAAACAAAGAAAATAGTTGCAGAAAATGTTTTTAAAAGATAAAACTACCTTAAGCAAATAGGGGAAACTATTTTTTTAACTTTCCTCTTCTGAAATTTATACCAAAAAACCTAATTGGGTGTAAAGATATTTTTTAACAACCTCGTTATTAATATATTCCCTTATAAGGAACATGTTGTTTTAAAAGTATTGTAGAGATAGCAGTTCTGTACCTATTCTGTACCCATTGAAATAAAAAAGCCTTTCAAGAAATTGAAAGGCTTGATTTTACTAGTAGCGGGAACTGGACTCGAACCAGTGACCTTCGGGTTATGAGCCCGACGAGCTACCTACTGCTCTATCCCGCGATTTAATATCAAAATGATTTTCTTAGCTTTTAACTTTCGGTTCATAATGCCGACTCAATCATTTTGGACTGCAAATATACGACCCTTTTTAGATTTACCTAGTGTAATTATAAAAAAAATGCTATCTCAAAATTGAAATAGCATTCATTAAAATTAAAAAATTATTATGTCTATGTTTAATCGTCGTTGGTTGCTAAAGCAGTATTTTTCATTTCATCTAAGTTTCTAAACTCGAACTGAATACCTTGAGGCAACTTTTCTTGTAAGTTTGCAAAGTCTCCTTTTATTTGATTATTATTCAACATCAATACTTTAATGTTAGTAAGTTGTGCTAATTCTGAAGGTACATTTCCATATAATAAGTTATCTGAAAGAATTAGCTCTTCTAACTTTGCTAAGTTTCCTAAGCTAGCTGGAATTGCTCCGAATAACTTGTTATCAAATAAACTCAATTTTTCTAAGTTGCTTAAGTTTTTAATTGAACTTGGAATTTTTCCTGTTAAATCATTACTACTTAAATACATTTCTTTCAGGCTTTGCAAATCTCCTATTTGATAAGGAATGCTTCCACTAAAATTATTACTAAACATTTCTAACTTTTCAAGTTTTGAAAGTTTACCAATTGAAGCAGGTAATTTTCCATCAATGTTATTCATGAATAACTCCAAAGTCACCAAGTTTTCAATGTCTCCAATAGTATCAGGTAATTTACCATCCAATTTATTGAATGCAATATTCAAAACTTTTAATTGTGTTAAATTTCCTATTGTTGAAGGAATTGCTCCTGAAATTCTGTTTCTGAATAAGTTTAATGATTCAAGATTGGTAAGATTACCTAATTCTTCAGGCAATGAACCAACTAAATTATTAAAGCTTAAATCTATAGCAACAACTTTATTCTCTTTAATTGTTAACCCTTGCCATGCAGTAACATCCGCATTTAAGTCCCAACTTTGAGTCCAGTTATCACCTTGTGTTGCATTATAAATAGCGACTAATGCATCTTTTTCTTGAGTGGAAATATTAGCGAAAGCAAATACCGAGATAAGACATAACACTAATGTAAGTTTTATAGTTTTCATAATAGTAGATTTTAATTGAGGGCAATAATCTACAACGAATATATACTTAACTAGACAAACCACCAATTATATTCGATGAAACACACTGTTGTAAGAATTATTCTACTTTTAGCAGTGTTGTTTGTCGGATTTATGGCTTATTGCTCAATATTTAGAGCTTCAAATTGAATAATTGCATTATTATCGGTCTTGGTATTTAACCAAATAGGATTGCAGCAAACTTCACTTCCGAATCATCGGGATTCAATATAAGATTGATTTTCTTGTGAAATATCTATGAGCATACATATGGTTTCTCAACCCCGAAGTTTCGGGAAACATTGAAAAAAGTATTCTTCCACTTAACTTTTAAAAATCTAGATTGAGTAATTCACCACTTATTTGCAGTACCAAAAGTTCGGCTAATTTTGCGTCATATTTAGCCTGATTTCTGCTTAATTCTGCATTTAAAAGATTTAATTGGGCTTGTCTGAATTCTATAGATGTTGCTTGACCTAGTTTAAATTTCTCTTGAGTACGCTCAAAGTTGTTTTTTGAAGTACTAATGTTTTCTTCTTGAACGTTGAAAATTGTGAGTTTATTCTGAAAATCATCCCAGGCGTTTTCAAAATTTCGCTCAATATCCATAATAATCTGCTCTTTTTGAAACTGTTGATTTTCTAAGCTAATTTTGGCGTTTTTGACACGTGTTATTGTGCCACCTCCATCAAACAAATTCCAAGTCAAATTAAGCCCTCCTGAAAGTCCTGTATTGGTTGAGGTTTCTAAAAAGGAAGCTGCGTTATTATTGTTTTTATTCCATCCATAAGATCCTGTCAAACCCAAGGTTGGAAGAAAATCAGACTTCCAAGTCTTAACATCATATTCATTAATTAGAAGATTCTTTTTAATTTGCATTAACGTTACATTATTGTCTTTAACCTTATTTCGCAAATCTGTTCTGTTAAGGTTTAAAACAAAATTGATTATGGTATCTACTTCAAAATTAATATCAACTGAATTACCTAAAATAACATTTAGATCGCGCTTGGTGTTTTTTAATTGTTGTTTTAAATTAATGTAATTAATACTATCATTGTTAATATCTACTTGAGCATTCAGCACACCTAATTTAGTGCTTTGTCCATAATCAAATTGAAATTCGGCACGTTTTAAACGATCTTTAGAAATATTTAATGTTTGCCTTATTGCATTCGTGTTCTCGGATAATTGCGCAACATTGTAATAAACTGAAAACAGCTGTAACATAGTATTTTCTATGGTTTCTCTGGCTTCCAGTTCAGTAAGTTGTTTTTCTTCTTTTAAACGCTTGTAATTGTAATATCTGCCGAGACCATCGAAAAGGGTATAGTTTAAATTTACAGAAGCATTATATCTAGAACTCTCAGCATCATTAAGAGTAGTGACCTCGCCATTGGAAAACTTTGCCTTGGTATTGTCTAAACTATAGGTTGCTCCACTATTAGCGGTAAGAGTCGGTAAATACCCTGAATTTAAAATGCTACTATTATTTTCTGCAATTTCAACAGTATTACTAGCTATTTTAATACCATAGTTATTTTCTAATGTTAAAATTACCGCTTCTTGAGGCGAGAGCACTCTTTGAGCCTTAACTTGTATTGAAAAGACAAGTAAAATAAACATTATGATAAATTTAAAATTTATTTTCTTCATTTTGTTCTTTTATTGCACGTTCAACTTCCTCTTTAGTAACTTGGTTTCCTGTTGCAAGCCACTTAACTTTAGTTTTCAAAGTATTGCTAAATGATAGGAATATTGGCAAAATCAAGAGTGTTAATAGTGTAGCAAAACCAATACCAAAAGATATAGCTACAGCCATTGGCTGTAAAAACTGGGCTTGTCTACTTTTTTCTAACAGCAAAGGTGCTAAACCTGCAATGGTTGTTAATGAGGTTAAAAATATGGCTCTAAAACGTGACTTACCAGCACTAATAAGTGCATCGTCAAATTTTAAACCTGATCTTAAATTAGTATTAAACTTCCCAATAAGTACGAGGCCATCATTTACCATAATACCAATAAGCGCAATAATACCTAATAATGAAATAACATTAATTCTAAAGTCAAACCACCAATGTCCCCAAGCAACAGCAATTAAACTAAATGGTACTAGTAACAGTAAAAGTAAAGGTTGGCTATAACTTCTAAACGTAAATGCTATTGTTATATAAATTAACAATAATACTATAATTCCCGTTTTTTTAAGCGAATTAGAAAGTTTATTAAACTCTCTATCTTGCCCTTCAAACGATGTAGAAACTGTTGGATATTTTGATAGAATTTCTGGTAGAATATTAGATCTAAGATCAGATAAGATATCTGTTGCACTTCCTGTTGGATCTTTTAAGTCTGAGGACACACGTATTTCACGCCTGCCTTCTAAATGATTTATCGCAACATCTCCACGTATTATTGAATAGCTAGTTATATCTTTAAGTGTAACACGATCACCTGTTGGTGTTAAAATTCGCATCTCATCCAAATCATTAATTGAGGTTCTGTTTTCTTTATCATAACGCACCCAAACTCGAATTTCGTCTTGTCCACGCTGAAATCGTTGTGCTTGCATACCGAAAAATGCAGCTCTTACCTGAGTCATAACAGTTCTTAAATCCAAACCTAATAAATAAGCACTTTCTTTTAACTGTATTCTAATTTCTTTGATTCCAACTGGATCATTATCTTCAATATCCTTTAACAACGGATTAGTTGCTAAAACGTTTTTAAGTTCGTTTTTAACTGCTTTTAGTTCTTGTATATTATTACCTAAGAGGGAAACTGATACTGGACTGCCTCCAAAGCTTCTCCCAGCACCATAAATTAAACGTTCAATTCCAATAATTGGTCCAACTAATTCTCTTAGCCTATTAGAAACTAATGATGAATTTATAACATCTGGACGTTCTTCACCAGGAAGCATATTAATAGTTAATCTTGCACTAGAGGCACTATTGATTGACCTAATGGTATTCATAAAAAGCACCTTGTCTGTTCCTTTTAAATACTTCTCAGTAAATTCTTGATTAACAATAAATGCTTTTTCTTCAATAAGTGATATAATAGAATCGGTAATTTTTTCATTAGTGCCATTTGGCATATCCAATTCAACTGAAACCGTATCACTTGCTGTTGTTGGGAATAATGTCACACCAATTATTCCTCCACCAATAGCCCCAAAGGTTAACACTAATGTGCCAAGAAATATTCCCATAGCAAACATTTTATACTTCAGAACAAAATGTAAAGTTGGTATATACATTTTATCTCTACAATAAGACATGATTTTATCACCAAAAACATTGATTACTCGCATTTTAGCAAAAAACTGTTTCACTTTTGATTTTGGATTTTCTTCCTTATTTCTTCTTAATGCTTTTGAATGTGCTAAATGTGCAGGTAATATGATGAGTGCTTCAATTAATGATACTACAAGCGTCAACATTACTACAATGGAAACTTCTGCAAAAAACTCTCCTATTCTACTTTCTAAAAATAGGAAAGTAGAAAATGCAAGTAGTGTTGTGATAATTGCTGAAACAACAGGAGGAATTACTTCCATGGTACCATCAATAGCAGCTTGTTCTGGTGATTTGCCCATCTCATAATGCTGATATATGTTTTCAGCGATCACAATACCATCATCAACCAAAATTCCAATGACAATAATCATTCCAAATAAGGACAAAATATTTACAGTTACACCAAAATCACTTGCAAAAATAAACATTCCTAAAAACGAAATAGGTAAGCCAAACGCTACCCAAAATGCTAATCTAGTATTTAAAAATAATGACAAAAATATCAGTACTAAAAACACTCCCATTATGGCATTTTCAACTAATAATTTAGTTCTTTGTTTAAGGGAAATAGATTGATCGCTAATGACATCAAGTTGAACATTTGTGTTCTTAAAGTTGAAATCAGAGATGTATTCCTTAACTTTGTCTGCAGATGAGATTAAATCTTCTGTATTAGTACTTGTAACAGTAACATTAACCGTTAATTCTTCATTGAAATATGAAGCCCTTGGAGATTCAGCGAAACGATCTCTTATGACTGCCACATCTTTTAAGCGAACCGTTTTACCATCCGGATTGGCCCTGATGATAATGTTTGATAGTTCATCGCCATAATAAGACCTGTTATTAGCTCTAATTAAATACTCTTCGGCACTTGTTTTAATATTTCCACCAGTAACTAAAATGTTTGAAGTAGAAACAGCTACAGCGACGTCATTGAATGTTAAATTATAAGCCAATAGGCTCATTTCATTAACTGCGATTTCAATTTCTTCTGATGGATAGCCATCAACTTGAATTTGAGAAATTCCTTCTATTCCTCGTAAATCATTCTCTATTTGCCTTCCAATTTGCTTCAACGCTTTTAATGAAATACCTTCTCCACTTATTGCAAATGAAATGGTTGGACGAACAGCTTCCTGCTTGGCAACAACCAATGGCTCCATGCCTGTTGGAAAAGAAGGAACTCTATCAACAGCATTTTTAACCTCAAGTAATACAAAATCGATATCAGCTTCTTTAGGAGTTTCAATAGTAATGGTGCCGTTATTTTCTCTAGACGTTGACGTTACACGATCAATACCTCGAAGACCTTTTAAATTATCTTCAATTTGAAGTATAATACCTTCTTCTACTTCTTGAGGTGATGCTCCAGGATAGGTTACATTTATAGTAATGATGCTTGATCGTACTAACGGAAAAAATGAGGATTTCAAGGACATCACTCCCATAATACCAAACGCAAAAAAGGCTAAAATAAAAACGTTTACGGCGACATGGTACTTTATGAAATAAGCAATTAGTTTTCTCATGACATCAACATTTAATTGCTTTAATTAGATTTATTTTCGGCATACTTTTTTACTAATAATCCAACAAATGCACCTTGAAGAGGACGTGATAAAATAATTGTACCGTCAGGAACATCTTTTAAAACTACTTTGGTATCGCTAAAATAAATTGGCTTAACGGGAACTACATCTAACAAACTATCTCTAACCACAAATATTTCGTTATTCTCAAGAAGTAAATTTCTATCAATTTCTATAGCATTTTCTTCTTGTTTAACATTCACCTGAGCTTCCATATACATGCCTTCTTTTAATGCATCATCCTCAACTTCAATATATACAGTAACGGTTTGTGTTGTTGGATCAATACTTCCATTTATTCTTGAAACCGTTCCATCATAAGTTTTCGTTTTTTCTAAATTACTTAAGTTCACTTTCTCACCTACTTTTAATAACGAAACATAAGACTTACTGATAGCTACTTCCATTTCATACACTGTAGGATCAATAAATTCACCTAATTTTTGACCATTTCTAATTAATGTACCTTCAGTAACTAATGCTTGGGTAAGCACGCCATTAAAAGGAGCTGAAATATTAAATTTAGATAAACGTTGTTCTAAATTTTTTACATTATAAAAACTAGAAACAATACCACGACCTGTCATAAAATAATTTTCTTTCTCTGAAGTCATTTTTGGCAACTCAGGAGTCCCTTTTTCTAAATCAAAATTACTTAGATATGTTTGCCACTTAGGAAAAACCTCAGGGAAATCTAAACGTAAATCTGGCATGATTGCGGCGATTGTATTGTACAAATTACTTTTTGCAGATTGTACGCTCGCATAATATTCTGAAGAGTTAATTCGAATAAGAGTTTGCCCTCTTTTATATACTTGTCCTGGTTTAAAAAGCACTCTACCTGAACTGAAAATACCTTGAACTTCTGAAAATAATTCTACACGACGTTTAGCTACAAGACTTCCGTTGGCTGGAATTATAATAGGAATGGTCGCGTTTTTAACTGTATCAACAAATACAGTTTTAACAACTTTTACAGGAACTGGACGCACTCTATTTTTACTGCCTACAATTTTAAAGGCAAAATAAATGGATGCAGCAATAATAACTACTCCAAGAATTGAGAGTATTAATTTTCTCATTAATATATTTTTGATGGCGTGTTAATTTGACAAATTTATCTATAAGTAATTTGTCTAGAAGTTAAAAAAAGCATAAAATAACACTCACTTAACTATGTAAGCTCTTCCAATGATTCATGGATATATTCCCATTCTTTCATTAGTTTTTTCAACTTATCTTTTTTAGCTTGATATTTATCAAAAAAACTAGGATCTGAAACTGTTGCATCGTAATTAGTCGCTAGCTCCACATCACTTTTTTTTATTTCTTTTTCAAGCTGGTTGATCTCAGATTCAACTTTACTCAATTTGTTATTTAGCGATTTTAACTTTTTCTGATCTTGATAAGACTGTTTATTATCAGATTTGACCTCTGTACTTTTAACCACATCACGTCTTTCCGCTTCTCTTAGATTTTCAAGGTTTCGTTGTTCTAAGAAGAAATCAATATCGCCCAAATATTCTTTGATCTTCTTATCTTTAAACTCATAAACTTTATTGTTTAATCCTTGTAGAAAATCTCTATCATGCGATACCAATATCAATGTCCCAGAGAATTTTATAAGTGCATCTTTAAGTACGTTTTTAGATTTTATATCCAAATGATTTGTTGGCTCATCCATAACCAACACATTAAGTGGTTGCAATAACAATTTAGCCAATGCCAAGCGGTTACGTTCTCCTCCAGAAAGCACTCTTACATATTTATCTGCTTCTTCTCCTCTAAACAAAAACGACCCCAAAATATCCCTAACCTTAGAACGATTGGTTTCATTAGCAGCATCAATCATGGTGTCTAAAACGGTTTTATTTCCATCTAAATATTCAGCTTGATTTTGAGCGAAGTAACCTATTTGTACATTATGCCCAAGTTTAACATTGCCTTCGTGTTTGAGTTCGCCAACTATTATTTTTGCCAAAGTTGATTTTCCTTGTCCATTTTGTCCAACAAATGCAATTTTACTATCGCGTTCTACATGTAAGTTTACATTATGAAGCACTTGAAGTGTATCGTAATTTTTAGAAACATTATGTGTCTCAATAACAACTTTTCCAGGAACAACAGATACTGGAAATTTAAGAGTCATCACGCTATTATCATCTTCATCCACCTCAATTCGGTCAATTCTATCTAACTTTTTAATAAGAGATTGTGCCATGGTTGCTTTGGATGCTTTGGCACGGAATTTTTCAATTAATTTCTCCGTTTGCTCAATTTGTTTTTGCTGATTCTTCTGAGACGCTAATTGTAGTGTTTTAACTTCTTCGCGCAATACTAAATATTCTGAATAAGGTTTTGGATAATCATAGATTTTTCCTAATGAGATTTCAATAGTTCTATTAGTTACATTATCTAAAAACATCTTATCGTGTGATACAATCACAACTGCTCCAGCATAATTCTTTAGAAAGGATTCTAACCAAATGATAGATTCAATATCCAAGTGGTTTGTTGGCTCATCTAACAAAAGGATATCGTTATTTTGTAGTAATAGTTTTGCTAATTCAATTCGCATTCTCCAACCGCCTGAAAAAGTATCAGTCAATTTTTCAAAATCTTCTCGTTTAAATCCTAATCCTTGAAGAATTTTCTCAGTTTCTCCTTGGTAGTTATAACCTCCTAATATTTCATACTGATGTTGAATTTCATTCAAATCGACCATTAATTGATGATAAGCATCGCTTTCATAATCTGTACGTTCGGCTAACTGTGTATTTATGTAATCGAGCTTTGCTTCTAATTGCTTAATTTCAGTGAAAGCTTCATAAGCTTCTTCTAAAATTGTTCGGCCATACACAAAGTCAATATCTTGTTTCAAGAAGCCAAGTTTAATTTCTTTTTCTTCAGCAACTTGTCCAGAATCATACTCTAATTCTCCAGCAATGATTTTGAGCAATGTAGATTTCCCTGCTCCATTTTTTCCGATTAAACCTACTCTATCTCCTCCTTTTAGTCTAAAGGATATATTCTCGAATAAATAATCGCCTTGAAACGAGATAGAAAGCTTATGAATATTTAACATTTTTGTGACAAAGGTTACACTATTAAACTTATAAAAAGTCTAATTTTGCGTTATTAATAAGTGGCAAAAATAACATAAAACAAATGCTTACAAAAGGAAATAAGATATATAGTATTTTAACAGGAACCTGCCCAAAGTGTCATGAAGAAAGCATGTATGTTAATAAAAATGCTTATGCACTTTCTGAGACCTTAAAAATGCACGAACAATGCTCAAATTGTCATACAAAATACAAAATTGAACCATCATTTTTTTATGGAGCTATGTATGTAAGTTATGGTGTTGGAATTGCTTTTGCAGTAGCTGCATTTATTATTTCTTATGGTTTTTTTGGAACAGATAGAAACACTACTTTTATTAGCATCATTGCAACACTCATATTATTTTTACCAATAATAATGAGACTTTCAAGAAATATTTGGATTAACATGTTCATGAATTACGACAAAAATTTAGTGAAAAAATAACTCTTGTTAAGACGATAATTGTCTGGACAATTTCACTTTAAAGGCAAGGAAATCTCTATTTTTGAAATCGATTAATATTGATTTCTTTTTCTAAAGAAATCCCGTTTTCTATAAAATCGAATAATTTTTGTGATACATAAGGTGCAATCATCACTCCACGAGTTCCCAAACCATTGAGCACATACATGTTTTTATGTTCTAGATGTCTTCCTACTATTGGTCTTATATCAGTAACTGTAGGTCTTACTCCAGCAACTTGGTCCACAACCTCAAAATCACATGTTAAAAACCTTTTAAGTTTTTTTATTAATTCATCTTTTGCTTTTAGCGTAATATCATTTGACATATCCTCCCATTCATAAGTAGCTCCAACACGATATAAATTATCACCTAACGGAATTAAAAACACACTGGACTTCAATACATAATCTATTTTTAAATCAGGAGCATGTATAGTGAGTAATTCGCCTTTAGTGCCATTTAATGGTAAGTGGTTAAAAAATGGATTTCGTTTTAAGCCAAAACCTTCAGCAAACACAATTTGCGTAGCTTCTATTTTCTTATATTTAATATGATTATTTTTTTGTTTTAATAAATCATAATCAAAAGATTCATTTAAGAGTTGATTTTTACTTTGCAGTTCATTCTTATAAGAATTAATTAATGAATTGGTATCAACACGACCAGTGTTCAAAACTTCACCAAACCCAAATTCTGCTTTAATACATTGGTTCTTATTTGAAATAATAGTATCTGATAAAAACTCTGAAAGATTAGGTTTGTCTGAAGCAATAAACCAATTGTTTTGCTCCTCAATAGAATTGAATAAACGTCTTACAGGAATTTTGTAATCTAACTTTACTTGCAATAATGCTTCTAAACGCTGATAAATTGGCAATGCTATTTCCAGTTGTTCTTTGGCTTTCCAAACTTCGGTAAACCGTTTTAGCACAACAGGATTGTATAACCCTCCAGCTACAACTGATGACTGCTGTGACGCATCATCAATAACCACAAAGCTTTTGTTTTGTCGAGTTAAAACTTCAGCAAAAAGAATTCCTGCAAGACCTGAACCAACGATGATGTAATCTACTTTTTTCATAAAAGACAAAAGTACTAAAAATAGATTCCTGCGTATACAGAAATGACAGTAGTGATGAATAATGAAACGTTGTAAATAAAAAACGCTCACTATTCCGAAGCTTCGGAATAGTGAGCGTTTAATTTTATATAATACTAGGAATTAATAACTCCACATATCCATTTCGAAATTTCGAATTTTATCTTTCACTCGATCTGATTCAAGCAACTGCATTAATGCATTGTCACTTATATATTCAGATATCTTTCTGTCTCCTTGTACATTCTCCTCTTGGTATACATAGCCATTAAAACGCCTAGCATTTAAGAGGTGATCAAATGATAAAGGTATCGCACTGTTCTCATTATTAAAGGTTTTGGCTTCATGCAAAACTTCCCTGGCATCTGGGAAAAACACCCAAAACAGCTCTACCAAATCTGGCGTATCAGTATCTATAAAATTCACATCAGGAGCTACTGGAGCGATGCCCAATAAACGAAATTTCAATTCGCTTAAACGCTTATCAAAATACCACATACCCTTAATACGATATTCAACAATATCTGCGGCAGTAATATCTCTCCTGTTAATATACTCAGCAGATAAAGCTTCGCCTGCATTAATTTGCTCAATACCTAATTCTGTGGTATCAACCATTACCATTGAAGCTTCAATATCCTTTAATGTACGTTTTGTATTAAAATAAGAATCATCATAAATATTTTCAATGTTTCCACTTTTAACATTTGATATTAACACATCAAATAATGAACGTCTGTTAGGCCCAATATTATTAGTGTCAATAGGATAGTATAATGGAAAATTAACACGCTCGTCTAATACAACTTTTTCCCAAGTCATACGAGAATACAAAATGTCTCTATCATCAACATAACCATATTCTAAAGGTTTGTCATTATCAAGTGCAATTTGTGCATCTGTTTTAACTCCTATTTCCTGTGGACTCTTAGCATTTAAAATATTTGCTTGAGAAAATCCTACCGAAATGGTTAAAACACCTATTACTGTTAATATAAAACGTTTATTCATGTGCTAATTTTTTATTGTTTTTTTATGGTCACATGTAACCTTTGGTACTTAAAATAATCATTCCTTTACAATAAGTGAATGATTATTTTAAGTACGTTGGTTTCATCTTACTTTAATTATTAATTGGGACAGATTACTATCTATCAAATTTTAGTTTGTAAGCTCAATAATTACTGCCGATACTTTTTTAAGTATTACACTTACACCTTGAGCTTTTGCTTCAATATCAAATATTTGAACATCAGAGCCACGTTTAGCTTTACGCAAAGCAGCTTTTGCTCTACTATCTAACTTGCTTCCTTTTACATTTATTGTTGGTTGACCTAAAACTTTAAATTTAAAGCCAGTTACATTAAGTGGTAAGTTGAAATCAAAATCTTCAAACTTAGCTCCAATAGTTGATATATCAAGAGCATTACGTTGCATTTTAATATTACCATCTTCACCTCTTACAGTACCTGTTGGTCTTGGCAAATCTTTAATTCTGAAAGTTGCTCTATCGCTTACTTTATCACCATCTGGTAATGTACCTGAAACATTAATAGTAACTTCTCTACCTTTTATTCTAGTTGCATCCATAACGTATTTACCAACGCCAGATATTTTTGTAAGTCCTTCAGCATTAGCTTGTACATTATTATCTGAAACTCCAGCAAATGAAATTGTCATTGGGTTTTTAACACCACGATACACAACATTCATTTTATCAGCTGAGATCGTTGCTGAATTTGGTTTTGGAACTACAGCATACGAACTTTTAATTGGTATCGTAATAGTTTCGCCTCCTTCAACAAATTGGAATTCACCATTTATTTCTCTTTCACCAACAGATCCTGCTGGGAAGCTTAATTTAGTTTGACCAGCTTGCATAGCATCTGCTGCTAGCTCGTTACCATTCACAACAACTTTATCAGCTTTTAAGGTATTATCTTTTTTACCTAATATGATTGTTCCAGTAAAGTTCTCTCCTGAGAAGAAAGCCGTTTTGTCTGGAATAACAATAGCGTCAAAGTTTGTTAATGATGCCTCAATTTTCAACTTACCTTGAAGCATGGTTGACATCACTTCAGATTCTGTTGTTTTAATATCAGCTTGTAATTGCGTCATTTTTGTTAATGATGCTACCAATGGGAATCCTTTAAAATGGTAATCTAACCAGTCTAATAAATTATCGTCTCCATTCATCACAGGTTCTGTAGCAAATTTCTTTTGTACATCTGCTGCAATAGCTGGATATGAAGTTCCAATTACATTTTGAATTCCATCTCTAAAGTCCTCAATTTTATCAATAAATTCTTGCCCTTCTGGTTTTAGTTTATCACCAATAAAAAAGTGTTCATCTAAGAAATCTCCCTTGTCCATGATTTCATAATCTGTTGGCTTATCAACAGTAGACGTCATTTGACCTTTTAAATCTGCGATATAGGTATTTAAATCATTAGCTAATGATTTAACTTGGTTTGCTTGATTTAATAATGGTCTAAATTTATCAGGTTGTTCACCAGCTTGTTGTTCTAAACCAGCAAAGAAATCTGTATTTCTCTGTGTAGCTGCTTGGTTTGACTCAACCAGCTTTTCGTTCATTAACCCAAATGCTGAAAGCACTTCTTTAGACATATTTAACGCCAACATAGCGATGAATATTAAATACATCAGGTTAATCATTTTTTGCCTTGCGGATAATTGTCCTCCTGCCATAACTAATTAGTTTTTGGTTTATCTAATGGATTAAACAATTATTTGTTCATTGCATTAAGCATTCCTCCATATACACCATTTAATGATGATAAGTTAGATGCTAATGATTGCATTTGTTCTTTCAACTTAGCAGCGTTTTCAATCGATTCTTCGTTAATTGAAGATTGACGATTTGCGCTATCTAATTGTACTTTATATAAACTGTTCAATGATTCCATTTGTGCAGCTGCTAAAGACATTTCTTCACTATACTTTTTAGTAGCATTCAATGAATCTACTGTAGGGGACATATTTTTTGCTGCTCCTTCAAAGTTTTTAATACTATCTCCAAGGCTAGCCATAAGCTCACCATCAATTTTAGCATCTTTTAATAAATCATCTAACTTCTTAGACAATAATCCTTCGGCTTCTTTGGGGTTTTCTTTTTTGCCTGTCATTTGAGCACCAGCTAATTCTGGGTAAACTAACGACCAATCTAAATCGTCATCAACTGGTTCGAATGCTGAAAGTGCGAAAATAATTGCTTCTGTTACCAGACCAATAGTTAACATAACGTTACCTGTTAATGGTCCGATTTCAAAGTGAATAATCTTAAATAATGCACCAATAATTACAATTGATGCTCCTAAGCCATAAGCCATATTCATGAACTTCTTGCCTGCTTTTGATTGTGCCATAATGTTTGTTTTAAGTTAAGGTTAAATTATATTTAGTTTTTTTATCTTCTTTTTACTTTTTTGCTATTTGTAGCTGCATTTGCTGTTACATCAGTTCCCATATAATCTTGAACTACACGAAATCCTATATAACTTCTTGCAGAATCTGCATATTCATAATCTCTAGAACTTACTTGCAAGAAATACGCAACATCTTTCCATGATCCACCACGAACTACTTTACGTTCATTTTCATCATCATTAACATCAGGATTCATAGTAGAAGTATACTCGTAAGACGATGGGTCATAAGATGCCATCACCCATTCTGATACATTACCAGCCATGTTATATAAGTTGTAGTCGTTAGGTTCATAGGCATCAGCTTCAACTGTATATAAAGCTTGATCAGCTGCATAATCACCTCTTAGTGGCTTAAAGTTTGCCATAAAACAACCTCTATCATTTTTAGCATAAGGTCCTCCCCAAGGAAATGTAGCTCCTTGTAGGCCTCCTCTTGCAGCATATTCCCATTCTGCTTCAGATGGCAATCTGTATTTGTTTACAAATTGTTTACTTTTAGATTTTTGATATCCGTTTTTGTAAATTGTTCTCCACTGAGCAAATGCCTGTGCTTGCTCCCAGCTTACACCTACTACAGGATATTCGCTGTAAGCATCATGCCAAAAATAATCATTGTGCATAGGCTCATTATAAGAGTACGCGAAATCTCTAATCCAAACAGTTGTATCTGGATATACTTCAACTTCTTCTCTTAATATCACATCACTTCGCTTAAGTTCTCTATATTTTGCAGCAGATTTGATATCCATAGTTTGATATTGAAACTTAAATTTCTTCACATCCCAAGTACGTTGACCATTATAGGATTCTGACATTGGAAGATACATGGTGTCCATTACTTCAGTATATAAAACATCTGGATATTCAGCAGTATCAAAAATAAGATCAATGTCTCTATTAAGTTTTCTTCCTTCATAATAATCGTCTCCAGTACCAGTATAATTATCTAGCATATACTTTTCGTAAACAGTCATGTTAGTAGTATCTGCATCTTTAAATGCAAATTGCCCAATTCCGGTTGGATCATCAGTAGGGTTTTTTCCTTCTTCATCTGCAAGAATGGCTAGTTTAGTTCTAATAATAGAATCTCTAACCCATTCCACGAATTGACGATACTCACTATTTGTAATCTCTGTAGCATCCATATAAAAAGATCTTACAGTCACTGTTTTTGTTGGTGCATTTTTAACACCAGCTAAATCATCATCAGATTTACCCATAATAAAAGCTCCTCCTGGAATCAATTCCATTCCGTAGGGTTTTTCAGGATGCCATTTTTTTCCTTTAACTCCAACCAATTCTCCTCTGTCTCCAGAGCCACAACTGGTTAAAATGGCTAAAACTGTGGTTAATAAAACTAGCTTCTTCATAAACATAAATTCGAGGTTAATTAATCTCTTTATAAATTTCAAGGTGGTAAACATATTTATATATTTTCACATAAACAACTTTTCATGCATAAAAAATGCATTTTATCTGAAATAAATGCATTTCGTCGATGTTTTTAATGTATTTCGTCGGCTTTATATGCAATTCTTCTTAAAGGCTTTGTACCAGCGCTCAGGTATCTTACCATTGCATGCATCATTGTAATCATCATGCATGCAAGGTAATAACGTATGACGTTTTAATTTATTATTGATATTTGGCAAAAAAGGTATTTCAATCCACCAACGTCCTGTTTTATTACTTTTATAGAAAGTAAGTTCTTCATCTTCAACCAAGACAATAAATTTTTGATAACTGTTTTCATCTTCAAAATTATCATCTTTAACTCTACAATTTACGCCTTCAATAAAATACCATACTATTTGTGCAATCAGCATTGAGGTAGCATCATCATCTTTAGATGGCTTATATTCATAAATACCAAATGACGACACTTTATTACTTATTCCAGCGTATCGTGATATTGAACAAATTTCTTTTCCATCAAATCCATTTGGTGAATATTTTTGCTTTGTACTAACTTCTGCAGAACGAATACTTTTTAAATCTATACTCACAACATTAGCATCACGCATAACTGGTTCTACCAACTTAATGTTATTTGTAATCTCACCAAGTCTGTAAGCCTCAAAGTAGAGCTTATCCATCAAATCTATTTCTTCTTGTGAATTGAAATAGGTTTGATAACCTAATGTAGAATAATTAAATAAATTATAAGGTTGCTCTAATATTACTTTTCCAAGAAAACTGGTGTTCTTGATAGGTTTTGCTGAATCACCTAAATCAAAATTACTATCTACATTTACAATATTAACCATTGGAGACAAATCATCATAGGCTCGATAATTAGCGTATGTTAAGTCTTGGCTCCCTCCTATTATTAAAGGAATAATATTTTTTTCGATTAAAATTGAAATGGTTGTTTGTAAAGCGAAGTAAGTATCTCCAACTGTTTCACCCATTTTTATATCGCCTAAGTCTGCTACTGTTGTGTGCCAGTTTCCTGGAAATAATGCATATAGTGATTTTCTGATTTCGCTAAGACTTAATTCTTCTCCTATATAATTAACATCATTTCTGTTTTCTAAAACACCAATGATTGCAATTTTTACGTCATCCAAATCTGGAATGCCATTTTGTTGAGAATGAATTTTTAATTTTCGCCCAAACACTTGAGTTGATAGCAATTCATTGTGAGCTAAAACCAAATCTTGTACTGGTGAGAGAAAATTAAAATTCATATAAAACTACTTCTTTTTCTTAGCTATTTTTTTCTTGGGTGTTTTTGCGTCAATATAAGCTTGAGCTTCTTCAAGTGTCATTTCAGAAACATCAACAGTTTTTGGAAGCTCTACTTTTATTTTTCCTTTAAGAACATTGTGTCTTCCCCAACGTGCTTTTTCAACTCTAATACCATCAGCTTCCCAATGGTGGATTACTTTATCTTTTTCTTTTTGAATTTTATCTTCAATCAATGTTATGATATCGTTATCAGATAAATTATCCCAATCATACTTTTTATTTACGTTTATGAACATATTGTTCCATTTGATAAATGGTCCAAAACGTCCTTTCCCTTTTTGAACAGGGAGCTCCTGAAAAGTATAAATTGGCGCATCAGCTTTTTCTTTTTCTTTTATCAATTCAATAGCTAATTCTAACTCAACTGATAAAGGATCCACACCTTTTGGTAAAGAAACGTACTTTTTTCCAAATTTCACATAAGGTCCAAAACGACCATTATTAACTTCTATTTCTTCATCTTTATATGTACCCAATGCTTTTGGAAGCTGGAATAAATCCATAGCTTCTTCATAAGTAATACTACTTAATTGTTGTTCAGGAGATAAGCTTGCAAACATTGGTTTATCTTCGTCATCAACCATACCTATCTGAACCATTGGTCCAAATTTACCTAAACGAACACTAACTTGACGACCTGTTTTTGGATCCTTACCTAAAATACGCTCACCAGATTCCCTTTCAGCATTTGCAGCAACATCTTCTACTTTTGGATGAAAATCTTTATAAAAATCTTTCATCATTTTTGTCCAATCTTGCTTACCATCTGCTATGTCATCAAAACTTTCTTCAACTTTAGCTGTGAAATTATAATCTAAAATTGACTCAAAATGATTTACAAGGAAATCTGTAACAATTATTCCTATATCTGTTGGAACAAGTTTACCTTTATCCGAACCTACTTTTTCAGTTAGTTGCTTTTCAGAAACATTATTATCTTTTAAAATAAGTTGTGCATAGTTTCTTGGCTCACCTTCTACTGTACCTTTTTCAACATAATTTCTATTTTGAATAGTAGAAATTGTTGGTGCATAAGTTGACGGACGACCAATACCTAGTTCTTCTAACTTTTTTACTAGTGCTGCCTCAGTAAATCTAGCTGGTGCTCTAGTATAACGCTCTGTAGCTGATATATAACTATTTAATAGACTTTCATTAACCTTAAGTGTTGGCAACATGCCTTCTTGTTCAGTATCTTCATCATCTGTTCCTTCTAAATACACTTTTAAAAAACCATCAAACTTTATCATTTCACCATTTGCAGAAAATAAACTATTATGTGTTGATGCTGAAATTTTTACATTAGTTCTTTCTAATTGTGCCTCACTCATTTGTGATGCAATAGCTCGTTTCCATATTAAATCATATAAACGTGCTTGATCTCTCTCAACATTTGCGGTGTGTTGTGCAAAGTTTGTTGGTCTAATTGCCTCATGCGCTTCTTGAGCACCTTTGGCTTTACCTTTATAATTTCGTGGTTTACTATATTGTGATCCAAATGAACTTTTTATTTCAGCTTGTGCTCCTTTTCTAGCTTCATCAGATAAGTTTACACTATCTGTTCTCATATATGTAATCAGACCAGCTTCATATAAACGTTGTGCATTGCTCATGGTTCTGCTAACAGAAAAACCTAATTTTCTAGCTGCTTCTTGTTGTAATGTAGAAGTTGTAAATGGTGCTGCTGGAGATTTTTTTGCAGGTTTTTTTTCTAAATCAGCGATTTTGAAATCTGCATTTGCATTTGACTCTAAGAATTTTTGAGCTTGAGCCTTGGTTGAAAAATTCTTAGGTAGCTTTGCTTTAAATGCCTGGCTTTCTTCATTAGAAAATTCGGCATCAATTCTATATGATGCTTCAGGATTAAATGCTTGAATATCTCTTTCACGTTCAACAATCAACCTTACAGAAACCGATTGTACTCGTCCAGCTGAAAGTCCTCCTTTTACTTTTCGCCAAAGTACTGGAGATAATTCATAGCCAACAATTCTGTCTAATATACGTCGTGCTTGTTGTGCATCTACTAAATCGTAATCAATACCTCTAGGGTTTTCAATAGCATTTTGAATGGCAGACTTAGTAATTTCATGAAAAACAATACGTTTGGTTTTGTCTTTATCTAAGTTTAATGATTCTGCAAGATGCCAAGCAATGGCTTCTCCTTCTCTATCTTCATCACTTGCTAGCCATACCATTTCAGCATTCTTAGCGAGTTCTTTCAGTTTTTTTACAACTGCTTTCTTATCTTTTGAAACTTCATATTTAGGTTTAAAATCTCCCTCGACATCTACTCCTAGTTCCTTGGATGGTAAATCTGCAATGTGTCCAAAACTGGACTCAACTTTAAAATCTTTTCCAAGAAATTTCTCGATAGTTTTTGCCTTAGCAGGTGACTCTACAATTACTAAATTCTTCGCCATTATTCATTTTTTAAGGCTACAAATGTATATGAAAAACAATTTAAAATCCTAATTTATATTGCAATAGGTTAAAGAATGAGATGATTTTCAAAGGTATTCGTAGTGATTTTTTTAATTTTATTCTGTTCCAATTTTCATGATTTCACTATCATCATCAAAACCAACAACATCACGATATACAAAATAAACCGGAAGATAAATTATCGACATTGTAAATAGCAATCCAATACCACAAGCAATAATTCCTAGCATTCCTAAAATTCCCGTAATCAATATTAACCCAAAAGTTAACAGCCATTTTTTAGTTCCTATGCTAAAGCTAAGTTTTACAATTTCGGTTTCGGTTAATTCAGGATTATTTGAAAATACAACAGCAAAAAAAGATAATGGCACCATTGCATATACATATGGTATTAAATATAATGATTGAGCAATTACAGCTATTAAAGAATAAATAATTCCTAGCATAAATATTTTACGAATATAATCTCCTTTGAAATAATAAAACAAGTCTTCACTTTGTGTTTCATTTAAATCCAATTGTTTACAAATCCTATAAAACCCAGCTAATAATCCTATAATTAAAGAAGATAATAATATGGTTTGAGGTAAAGAATAGAAAGCATTACTTGTATAATTACTATAAAGATTGAACCCTTCATTATAATCAACTACAAAAGGGTCTGGGCCAATACCAATAAAATTAAAGAAAAAAGTAAGTGTAACTGCAGATATAACTAGAACTAGAATCATTAAAAACCCTTTCAGCCAAACTTCTTTAAACATATTTATAGTAAGATTGAGTATTTTTCCAAAATCTAAGTGTTGTGCATTCTGTATTTTGGATTGTATTTCTAAATAGTTCATGTCATATCATTTGATTAGCCTTCAAAAGTAAATAATCTTTTTATTAAATTTAACACTCTGCCACTTTGTCATAAAAACCAAATAAATCGTATCTTTGCACACTTATTGACCTTTATAGGTTTCAAGTTTATTATGGAGAAGATTATAGATGAAAAAAAACAAGGTCAATCCTTAGTTTTAGAACAACATAAAAGCAACAGCAGAAAGCTTTTTATTGAAAGTTATGGCTGTGCTATGAACTTTAGCGACAGTGAAATTGTCGCTTCAATTTTGGCTAATGAAGGCTTTAATACTACACAAAACCTAGAAGAAGCAGATTTAGTTTTAGTTAATACATGTTCCATAAGAGATAAAGCTGAACAAACTGTTAGAAAGCGTTTAGAAAAGTACAACGCAGTAAAAAAAATCAATCCCAAAATGAAGGTTGGTGTTTTAGGTTGTATGGCAGAACGTTTAAAAAGTAAGTTTCTTGAAGAAGAAAAGATTGTTGACTTAGTAGTTGGTCCTGATGCTTACAAAGATTTACCTAATCTGATTTCGGAAGTTGAAGAAGGAAGAAATGCTGTCAATGTTATTTTATCAAAAGATGAAACGTATGGTGACATTTCACCCGTAAGATTACAGAGCAATGGAGTCACTGCGTTTGTATCAATAACACGTGGTTGTGATAATATGTGCACGTTTTGCGTAGTGCCTTTTACGAGAGGTCGTGAGCGAAGTAGAAATCCCCAAAGTATTATTGAAGAAGTCAATGATTTGTGGTCAAAAGGCTTTAAAGAGATTACCTTGCTTGGTCAAAATGTGGATAGCTATTTGTGGTATGGAGGCGGTTTGAAAAAAGATTTTGATAAAGCTAGTGATATTCAAAAAGCAACTGCTGTTAGTTTTGCCAATTTATTAGAAATGTGTGCTGAATCACAACCAAAAATGCGTATTCGTTTTTCAACGTCAAATCCTCAAGACATGACTTTGGATGTTGTTAGATCAATGGCGAAACACAAAAATATTTGCAACTATATTCATCTTCCAGTACAAAGTGGAAACGATCGTATTTTAAAAGAAATGAATCGCCAACATACTCGCGAAGAGTATATTCAGTTGATTGATGATATTAAAGAAATTTTACCTGATTGTACTGTGTCTCATGATTTAATTACTGGTTTCCCAACCGAAACTGAAGAAGACCATAAAGATACTTTGAGTTTAATGGAGCATATAAAATATTCGTTTGGATATATGTTTGCATACTCTGAACGACCAGGAACAATGGCTGCCAGAAAATTAGATGATGATATTCCTGAAGCTATTAAAATGAGACGTTTAGCTGAAGTTGTGGCTCTACAGCAAAAACATAGTAAGTATAGAACTGAGTTGTTTTTAAATAAAACTGTGGAGGTATTAATAGAAAAAGAATCAAAAAAATCTTCTGAGCAATGGTCAGGAAGAACTGAGCATAACTCAGTTGCAGTTTTTCCAAAAGAACATTATAAGGTTGGTGATTTTGTGAATGTAAAAGTGAATGATTGTACTAGCGCAACACTTATTGGTGTTGCCGTTGATTATTCAGAAAACAATTAAATTATGGAATCCATTCAAGCTATAAAACAACGTTTTGGAATCATTGGTAACGATGCTGCTTTAAATCGAGCTATCGAAAAAGCCATTCAAGTTGCGCCAACAGATATTTCAGTACTAGTTACTGGAGAATCTGGAGTTGGAAAAGAAAGTATTCCAAAAATCATACACCAACTTTCACATAGAAAGCATGGAAAATATATTGCTGTAAACTGTGGAGCAATTCCTGAAGGAACTATCGATAGTGAACTTTTTGGTCATGAAAAAGGTTCATTCACAGGCGCTACACAAACACGTTCTGGTTATTTTGAAGTTGCAGATGGAGGCACCATTTTCTTAGATGAAGTTGGAGAATTACCATTAACTACACAAGTTCGTTTACTACGTGTTTTAGAAAATGGTGAATTTATAAAAGTAGGATCAAGTAAAGTACAAAAAACCAATGTTCGTATTGTTGCTGCCACAAATATGGATATGTTTGATGCCATAAAAAAAGAAAAATTCAGAGAAGACCTGTATTACAGATTAAGCACTATTGATATTCACCTTCCAGCTTTAAGAGCTCGTAAGGAAGACATTCATTTGCTGTTTAGAAAGTTCGCAAGCGACTTCGCTTTAAAATATAAAATGCCAACTATTAAGCTGAGTGATGATGCTGTGATAATGCTTGTGAAATATCGTTGGAGCGGAAACATTAGACAGTTAAGAAATGTAGCAGAACAAGTATCTGTTTTAGAACATAAGCGTGAAATAACTACTGAAATATTAAGGAACTATTTACCTGACACTGGACAGAATTTACCAGCAGTAATTAATACTTCTAAAAAAGAAAGTGATTTTAGCAACGAGCGTGAAATACTTTACAAAGTATTGTTCGATATGAAAAGTGATTTGAACGACTTGAAGAAACTCACTATGGAGTTGATGGAAAAGGGTAACACTCAAGATGTTCAGAAAGATAACAAAGGACTTATTAAAAAGATTTATCGTGATGATGATGCTGAAGACATTAAAGAAGAACTAGAAGTTTTATCGTTAGCAGAAGAGAATTCCCAACCAGTTGAAATTATTACTAATTCTCAAGATAAATATCATTTTGCTGAAGAAATTGAAGAAGAAGAAACACTTTCGCTTCACGATAAAGAATTAGAATTAATAAAAAAATCTTTAGAACGTCACAATGGAAAGCGTAAATTAGCAGCAGCCGAACTTGGTATCAGCGAACGCACATTATATAGAAAAATAAAACAGTTTGATCTGTAGCTTTAGTTTCAGAATTTGAAATTTAATAAAACATTATGAAATCAACCACAAGAAAACATAGTTTTGAAAGTTTTTAGTTATAGTTGATTACATGTGACAATTGAAAAACAATAAATATCAACACATGAAAGCAGTAGAAATATTTATGATTCGCAAATCGTTTGCACGTAATAGCTCAGAAAAAATCAGACAGGAAGCTGAAGATTTAGTAAATGAAAAACACTATCAAGGCTACAGAGTAATAAATGTCGATTTTGATGTAGCAGATAATGCTGGCTATATTTATGCTTTTATTAGCATGAAACGACCTAACACCTATTAAATGAAATTTGTAAAATATTCATTATTAATACTTCTAACAACTACAATTCAGAGTTGCTGGAAATATTCATTTACTGGAGTAAGTGATATAAATGCTGAAACATTTCAAGTTAATTATTTTCAAAATAATTCTGCCTTAATTGAACCAGGTTTGGATAGGGATTTTACAATTGCTTTGCAAGATTTAATCACAAATCAAACAAGCTTAGACTTAGTAACCTCAAATGGAGATTTGGTATACGAAGGCGAAATCACAGAGTATCGAATTTCACCAACTACCGCAACTTCTGACAATAGAGCAGCACAAAATCGATTAACAATTACAGTTCAAGTAAGGTTCTTTGATAAAAGTAATCCAGACGAAGATCTAAATCAACGGTTTTCCTTTTTTTATGATTATCCAGGAAGTTCTCAATTAGTAGGAAGTCAAAAAACCACAGCACACGAAGAAATTTTTGAACGTATCACGCAAGACATATTTAATGCAACCTTAGCAAAATGGTAAATTAATGAACACACAAGAATTTACATATTTATTAAAGAATCCAGCTGATTTTAGCTCGAAACAGATAAGTAATGTCAATTCTATAATTAATGAATTTCCTTATTTTCAATCTGCAAGAGCAATGTATTTAAAAGGATTGAAAGACAAAGGCAGTTTTAAATACAATCAAGAATTAAAAACAACAGCTGCATATACTACAGATAGAAGTATTCTATTCGACTTTATTACTTCTGAAGCTTTTTTACAAAATGAAATTTCAGAGCAAATTCAGCAAAACACAGAGCACTTAAAAAGTATTGAGGTAACAGATATTGAAGATATTTCAATTAAAAAAAGTGTCATTATTGACGATGCTTTAAAACAACACATTAGAGATACAGAGGCTACGCTTGACCCAAAGCTTTTTGAAGCAAAGAATGTTCTTATTAAAAATTTTAAAGAACCAATCATTACTATTGATACCTCAACTCCAATTGAAAAAACAACTGAAGAAAAACTTGAACTTGGGAAACCACTATATTTTGACAAAAACGAAGTGCATTCGTTCTCAGAATGGTTAAAAATAACAAGCTTCAAACCAATAATACGAGATGACGAGGTTAATGAAGAACATCAACCAATCACTCAGCAATCTCTAGAAGAAAAGCTAAATCTGATTGATAAATTCATAGAAACAAAACCAAAAATAAAACCTGTTAAACAAGAAGGCCAAATTGTCAATTTAGCTAATGCTAGTAATATTCAGTCCGAATCCTTAATGACAGAGACATTAGCACGAATATATTTAGAGCAGAAACAATACAAAAAAGCAATTCAATCTTATAAAGTATTAAGTTTGAAATATCCAGAAAAAAGTGGTTTCTTTGCAGACCAAATTCGAGCAATAAAAGAAATACAAGAATAAAATTATAATATAATGAGTACGTTTTCAATTTTTTTAATTCTTATCGTAATTGTAGCCTTCTTACTAGTCGTAGTAGTTATGGTTCAGAATCCTAAAGGTGGAGGCCTAGCATCAACATTTGGTGGTGGTGGCTCACAACAAATGGGAGGCGTTAAGAAGACAACCGATTTTTTAGATAAAAGCACTTGGGCCTTAGCTACTTTGCTTTTAGCATTAATTTTAATTTCTAATGTTGCTATTCCAGGAGCTGGAGGTGACGTAGAATCTAAAGCACTTGATGCAGACGCCACAGAGCAAACTGTTCCATTACAAAATAATACTACAACTCCAAACGATACTGCAACTGAAACAAATCCAGTTGTGAATGATAGTAATCAATAATAGTTGTAATGAACTAACAAAAATGTCAACCTAATACGTTGGCATTTTTTGTTTTTAATCAAAACGAAATGAAATTTTGTCAGTTGTTAATTCATGGCATAATTTTGGAACAACGCATAGCGTTAATCAATTATTAATAACCTAAAAAGATATATAAAATGGGCTTAAATATTAAACCATTAGCAGACAGAGTTGTTATTGAACCAGCTGCAGCTGAAACAAAAACAGCATCAGGAATAATTATACCTGACAATGCAAAAGAAAAACCTCAACAAGGTAAAGTTATGGCAGTTGGAAAAGGAACAAAAGACGAATCAATGACTGTGAAAGTTGGAGATAAAGTTCTTTATGGAAAATATTCTGGGACTGAGCTTAAACTTGAAGGCAAAGACTATTTAATCATGCGAGAAAGTGATATTCTTGCAATCGTTTAATCACATTAAAAAATAAAAAAATGGCAAAAGATATAAAATTCGATATTGAAGCACGTGACGGTTTAAAACGTGGTGTTGACGCATTAGCTAATGCAGTAAAAGTAACTTTAGGGCCAAAAGGGCGTAATGTTATTATTAGCAAATCATTTGGTGCTCCTCAAGTTACCAAAGATGGAGTTACTGTTGCAAAAGAAATTGAGCTTGAAAATGAGCTTGAAAATATGGGAGCTCAAATGGTAAAAGAAGTGGCTTCTAAAACTAATGACTTGGCAGGTGACGGAACAACTACGGCAACGGTTTTAGCACAAGCTATTGTAAAAGAAGGTTTAAAAAATGTTGCTGCTGGTGCCAATCCTATGGATTTAAAACGTGGTATTGACAAAGCAGTTGAGGCTATTGTTAAGGATTTAGAGAAACAAGCTAAAAAAGTAGGCAATTCATCAGAAATGATTAAACAAGTGGCTGCTATTTCGGCTAATAATGATGATACTATTGGCGATTTAATTGCTAAAGCATTTAGCAAAGTTGGCAAAGAAGGAGTGATTACTGTTGAAGAAGCTAAAGGCATGGAAACTTATGTTGATGTCGTTGAAGGCATGCAGTTTGACAGAGGTTATTTATCGCCATACTTTGTGACTGATGCAGATAAGATGATTGCCGATTTAGAAAATCCATACATTTTACTATTTGATAAAAAGATTTCTAACTTACAAGAAATCCTTCCAATATTGGAACCGGTTGCCCAATCTGGTCGTCCATTATTAATTATTGCTGAAGATGTTGATGGTCAAGCCTTAGCAACTCTAGTAGTAAACAAATTAAGAGGTGGTTTAAAAATTGCGGCTGTAAAAGCTCCAGGTTTTGGAGACAGACGTAAAGCAATGTTAGAAGATATCGCTATTTTAACTGGAGGAACTGTAATTTCTGAAGAACGTGGATTCACACTTGAGAATGCTGATTTAAGTATGCTAGGAACTGCAGAGACTGTTACTGTTGACAAAGACAATACAACAGTTGTAAATGGTGCTGGAAAAGCTAGTGATATTAAAGCTAGAGTAAACCAAATTAAAGCTCAGATTGAAACCACTACTTCTGATTATGATAAAGAAAAACTTCAAGAACGTTTAGCAAAATTAGCTGGAGGTGTTGCGGTACTTTACGTTGGTGCTGCAAGTGAGGTAGAAATGAAAGAAAAGAAAGATAGAGTTGATGACGCCTTAAACGCAACAAGAGCAGCTGTTGAAGAAGGTATTGTTGCTGGTGGTGGAGTTGCTTTAGTAAGAGCAAAATCAGTATTAGAAAAAATTACTACTGAAAATCTTGATGAAGTAACTGGAATACAAATTGTAGCTCGTGCTATTGAGTCTCCATTACGTACTATTGTTGAAAATGCTGGTGGAGAAGGAAGTGTTGTTGCTGCTAAAGTAAAAGAAGGTAAAAAAGATTTTGGTTATGATGCCAAGTCTGAAACCTATGTCGATATGCTTAAAGCTGGAATTATTGATCCTAAGAAAGTAACACGTATTGCATTAGAAAATGCTGCTTCAGTTGCTGGAATGATTTTAACAACTGAATGTGCATTAGTAGATATTAAAGAAGATGCACCTGCTATGCCTCCAATGGGTGGAGGCGGAATGCCAGGAATGATGTAAATCAAAAATATTGACACATAAAATATAAAACGCTTCAATTTACATTGAAGCGTTTTATATTCACTAAATCTTTTTTCTCGCTACTTAAAATGTACTTTATAATTTGAATAATTATATTCTGCTCTTAAATATGTTTTTTCTCCAGCTTTATTTAGCCTATAACTTTTTCTATGTGCACTAAATTTAAAATTCGATACTGTTTCAAAGGTTAAATTTTTCAACCCAGCTTGTATGATCAGATAACTCAACCTTATTTGCAATAATCTCAAAAGATTCTGTATCAAAAAAGTAAGACCATTTGTTTGATGCTTCAGTATCACTTGGATACTTTACACTTATTTCATAAACTTTCTTATTTTCTATTTCAATTTGACCTTTTAAGGTGAGTTCAACATCTTTATCTAATAATGCAAAAGGTTGAACAATGACATACTGAGCTGCAAAAAAACTATTTTTAGCTCTTTCTAACTCATCAGAAGAAGTAATTATAGAATCATTAATAGCCTTATATATTTTTTCATTATCATAAGTAATGACAATATCATTAGCATCACTTTCCCATTCTATTTTTCCAAATAAAACTGGTTGAAATCTAAACAATTGAAATTGATCTGTTTTTACTTCTACTGAACCGTCTTCAAAAAACAAAGCAGTTTCCTTATCAAAACTTAATTGTTTAACATTTTTCCATGTATCCATTCCTCCATGAGCTTCAATAGATTTTTCTACAATCTGTCTAGCAGATAGTACTTTATCTTGACAACTAATAAATGCTAAACTTGCTGTAATAAAAAACCCAAAGCGTAATACTTTGGTTTTATATAAATTGTTTTTAGTGTTCCTCTCCTGAATCATGATCTTCATCATGTGTTTCATCATCATCATCATCTTCATGAGTTTCACCATCTTCATGAGCGTGTTCACCTTCTTTTTCTAGTTTTTTCAAATGCATAGCACAAACTGGACAAGCTCCAGCTGCATCATAAGTCTTACCTTCTTCACAATCCATAGGGCATTGGTATTCAACAGCCATAGCCATATCAGCCTGATCTGCAGCATGATCTTCATGCATTTCTGTGTCTGAATCAGCATCCATTTTTTTATCAGTTTCCTTACATGATACAATGGCTACTGAAAAGCATACACTCAGCAATAAAATAAATTTTTTCATATTATAAGAATTTTGTTTGGTTTTAATTTTAGTGTTCTTTTACAACAAAGGATTTATACTATTAATTTTTTTATTTTTATTCTATTTTAAATCTTAATCCTATATAATACATACTTCCAAAAATTGAACCAACGTTTGCATCAAAATTAGAGCCAAACGGGTTGTCTGCACTTAAAATTGGATTATTCTGTTTTACATTAGTTTTATTTTCACCACCTAAATATACTTTAAATTTATTAGAAAACACTTTAGTTATTTGAGCATTTAAAGTTGACAATGTTGGTGTGTATTCTGCCGATTGATATTGAATTGGAGTTAATTGAGTTCAAGCAAAGCATTGTTCGTCAATCCAATTAAACGTTGTGTCAAATTTCCATGTAGATACAAACCTGTACTTTACTTAACGCTCAAATTAGTATTTAAATGCGTATTTAATTTTAATCTTTCATTGGTTGCCGCATAAGCATTCACAAAGATCTTTCATCTGTTGTTGGCTTGAGATGCTCCTCGAATAGAAGGAATGTTTTCAGTAGCAATCAAAATATAATGGCACGTTAGTCTCATTATTTTTTATTTGGCGTATTCCTGAAACAGCATCTTCGAAGTTCACATCTAAAGATGAATTGGTTTCAAAACTTTCAGATAAATCACAGCAAGCAGCTTTTCGTTTGCTTCCATAATCATGCCTTTAAGTTCTTCTTGAGTGAAGATTAAAGTTGGTAGCAAAAGCAATATATAAAGTAGTTGTTTCAAATTTATTTTCTTATCTGGTTAAATTATCGCCTTATTTTACTGTAATAAAATGCTGGCAATAAGATGACCAAAATTAAAGGTTGAATCAAAAATCTACGAATATTAAAAAACAAATAATAATCTTCTTGATTTGGGTTAATTACAAAATACAAAAATGCCGCTAACAGAAATAGGTATGCAAAACCGTAAACAAGACCTGCAAATTTGACAACACTTTTATCTCTAAAAATAACATACAAAACACCTAATGAAATTCCTGAATTCAGCACAAATCTTAAGGTAGTAAACAAGACTAATTTTAAAGTTTCGCGTCTTGGCGAATCTATATATAAATAATCATTTTCAAAGAATTGCAAATAAGGGTCATAGAACAGGCTGTCTTCAAAAAACCGAATGAGGATTAAAAGTCCAAACAAAATCACCAACAATATGAACCTAACTGTTTTACTCATTTTTCTTATTGATTTTCGCAAAGCGTCTTACCCAAACCATCCATAACAAAAATACCATTCCATAAATAATTAATGGAAAGATTATGGTATGCAAAATATCGCGTCGCCATGGATAATGATATAACCCAATAGACAAAATAACAATCCTGATTAAGTTCACAACATATACTAAAACACTTCCTGCTAATATATAAATAAGTGTTGATTTAAATTTATCAGCAAAGGCAAGGACAAATGAAATAAAAAGGATAATCACACTTATAGAGTTGCAACCCTCTACTACTCTCGCTACAAATTTATTTTCAATAATCACTTTCATTGAAGCTTCATTTTCATGTCTGACAACTTCAGCATTATAACCCAATAATTCAAACAAAGTTTGGCTTTGTCTTGCTACTAAATTTGTGAAATAATCTGGATAGTAAATAACTCCTGTAGAATAGTCCAAATACAATTTATAAGCTATAGAAAGCACTGCATAGGTAAGTATAAATGTCAGTATAAATTTTATAACCGACTTGTATTTTATGATTAGTTTTTTCAATTACTTTGGGAATAATTTCAACTTAAAATTATAGAAACAACGCTGTGGTTTTTTAGTTATTTTAAATACTTTTACCAAAATTTTCTGCGATGAGCTTAGATAACCTAAAACCAAAAATAACTGAAATTGTTTCAAATACAAGTGAAACCGTTGAAAATCGGTTGTTTCAAATTTGTGAATTACTGGAATCTCAAGTAGATTATTACAATTGGGTTGGTTTTTATTTTAAAAATGGAGACAAAAACGAACTCAAACTTGGTCCTTATGTTGGAGAACCTACTGACCATAACATTATTCCCTTTGGAAAAGGTATTTGTGGACAAGTTGCTGTTAGTAATGAGAATTTTGTAGTGCCTAATGTGGCTGCGCAAGATAATTATATTGCATGTAGTATTACTGTTAAGGCCGAAATCGTGATACCTATTTTCGTGAACGAAGTAAACATTGGGCAAATAGATATTGACTCCAACACTCCTAATCCTTTTACGGAAGATGATGAGCGTTTTTTGGAGTTTGTGTGTGAGAAAGTTTCTAAAATAATTTAGTTGTTAACAACTCCTCATTTTAGTTAAAAAGTCGATAGCCTTTTCAATCTAAAAACTATACGAATTGATTATTTTTGATAGCTTATTAATATAACTATAATGAGCAATCCAAAGACCATTAAATCTGCACTTATTTCCGTTTTTAGCAAAAATGGATTAGCACCTATTGTTAAGAAATTAAACGAGCAAGGTGTTACCATTTATTCAACAGGTGGTACACAAAAATTTATTAATGATTTAGGTATTGATGTGGTTCCTGCCGAAGATATCACATCATATCCTGCTATTCTTGGAGGTCGTGTAAAAACGTTACATCCAAAAATATTTGGTGGTATTTTGAATCGTCAAGATAATGCTCAAGACGTTGCAGAATTAGTAGAGTTTGAAATTCCTCAAATTGACTGTGTAATTGTAGATTTGTATCCTTTTGAAAAAACAGTTGCTTCTGGTGCAAGTAATCAAGACATCATTGAAAAAATTGATATTGGTGGTATTTCGTTAATTCGTGCTGCTGCCAAAAATTATAAAGATGTTATTTGTGTGTCTTCAGTAGATGATTACCAAGAGTTTTTAGAATTAATATCTTCAAATAATGGTTCTACCTCAGAAGAAGACAGAAAACATTTTGCGGCAAAATCATTTAATGTGTCTTCTCACTATGATTCTGCAATTTTTAATTATTTCAACAAAAATCATGAGATTGCTTCATTAAAAATAAGTGAAACCAAAGGTAAAGTATTACGTTATGGCGAAAATCCACATCAAAAAGGATTTTTCTTCGGAAATTTTGACGATATTTTCACAAAACTTCATGGAAAAGAACTTAGCTACAATAACCTATTAGATGTTGATGCAGCTGTTAATTTAATGAATGAGTTTAAAAGTGATGCGCCAACGTTTGCTATTTTAAAACATAATAACGCTTGTGGTTTAGCACAAAGAGAAACCATTCACCAAGCGTATGTTGATGCTTTAGCTGGTGACCCAGTTTCGGCATTTGGTGGTATTTTAATTAGTAATACTGAAATTGATATAGCTACAGCAAATGAAATTCATAGGTTATTCTGCGAAGTAGTCATTGCACCTTCATATTCAGATGAGGCTTTAGAAATTCTAAAAGGTAAAAAGAACCGAATTATATTAATTCAAAAAGATATAGAATTACCGCAAACAACAGTTAAAACTTGTTTAAATGGTGCTTTAGTTCAGTTTAGAGATGATAAAACTGATAGTATTGAAGATTTAAGCTATGTCACAAATAATTCACCATCTGAATCAGAGTTAAGAGACTTATTGTTTGCTTCAAAATTATGTAAGCACACCAAGTCAAATACTATTGTTCTTGCAAAAAACAAACAACTTTGCGCTAGTGGTACTGGACAAACAAGTCGCGTTGATGCATTAAACCAAGCAATCCATAAAGCACAATCCTTTAACTTCGACTTAAAAGGAGCTGTCATGGCAAGTGATGCATTTTTCCCATTTCCTGATTGTGTAGAAATTGCAGACAATGCTGGAATCACTGCTGTTATTCAACCAGGAGGTTCCATAAAAGATCAATTAAGTATTAATTATTGTAATGAAAATAACATGGCTATGGTAATGACAGGAACTCGTCATTTTAAGCATTAAAACTCTTTAAAATAAAGCTATTTTTTTAAAAGTCCATATAACAAATTATAACGTATATTTTAGTACATTTACAATCAATCAGAACTTAATATTAACAACCCTCAGATAATTTACGATAGCACATGGGATTTTTTGATTTCTTAACCGAAGAAATTGCAATAGATTTAGGAACAGCAAACACACTTATAATTCACAACGATAAAGTAGTTGTAGACAGTCCATCAATAGTAGCGAGAGACCGAATTTCAGGAAAAATAATAGCAGTTGGAAAAGAAGCCAACTTAATGCAAGGGAAAACACACGAAAACATTAAGACAATTCGTCCATTAAAAGATGGAGTAATTGCCGATTTTGATGCTAGTGAACAAATGATAAGCATGTTCATTAAAAACATTCCTGCCTTAAAGAAAAAATTATTCGCTCCTGCTCTACGAATGGTTGTTTGCATTCCTTCTGGAATTACTGAAGTAGAAATGCGGGCAGTAAAAGAATCTTGTGAACGTGTAAATGGTAAAGAAGTATATTTAATACATGAACCTATGGCAGCTGCTATAGGTATTGGTGTAGATATTATGCAGCCAAAAGGAAACATGATTGTTGATATTGGAGGAGGAACCACTGAAATTGCAGTAATTGCACTTGGTGGTATCGTCTGTGATAAATCAGTTAAAGTTGCTGGCGATGTATTTACAAATGATATCATTTATTATATGAGAACACAGCATAATTTGTATGTTGGAGATAGAACTGCTGAAAAAATTAAAATACAAATTGGTGCAGCTACTGAAGATTTAGAGCTACCACCAGAAGAAATGAGTGTTCAAGGACGTGATTTATTAACTGGAAAACCAAAACAAGTTCAGATTTCATACAGAGAAATTGCAAAAGCTTTAGACAAATCTATTTTACGTGTAGAAGATTCAGTCATGGAAACATTATCACAAACACCTCCAGAATTAGCAGCAGATATATACAATACTGGAATTTATTTAGCTGGAGGAGGATCAATGCTCAGAGGCTTAGACAAACGTTTATCACAGAAAACGGATTTGCCTGTTTACATTGCTGAAGACCCCTTAAGAGCTGTTGTAAGAGGCACAGGAATTGTGCTTAAAAACCTTCCAAAATATAAAAGCGTACTGATAAAATAGCAATTCACTAAGTAATGCAGCAAATCATTAATTTTTTAATAAGAAACAAAACTTTTCTTTTGTTTTTGTTGCTGTTTAGTATATCCCTCTTTTTTACAATTCAATCTCATTCCTATCACAAAAGCAAATTTATTAATTCGGCTAATTTCTTAACAGGAGGAATTTATGAATCTGTTAATGGTATTGGGCAATATTTCAATTTAAAGGAAGAAAACGAAAAACTTCTTGAAGAAAACAACAGATTGAAAGCGATACTTTTTAATGAAGAAACTGAACAGGAAGTTAGTTTTAGCTTAGATTCGACACTAGCTCAATATAACTCAATAGCTGCACTAGTCACTAAAAATAGTTACTCAGTAACTAATAATTATCTAACCATCAACAAAGGCAAGCGTGATAGTATACAAGAAGATTATGGCGTCATTACATCTAAGGGTATTGTAGGAATCATTGATAACACTTCAGATAAATATGCAAGAGTATTATCAATATTAAACTCAAATTCCAGAGTGAATGCTCAGATAAAAAACTCAAATCATTTTGGAACTTTAAGGTGGAACGGAGTTTCACCTCAAATAGTTCAATTGGTTGACATTCCAAAGCAAGCTTCAATTAAGGTTGGAGACTCCATAGTTACTGGTGGTCTTTCAACAATTTTCCCTAAAGAAATTCCAATTGGTTCTGTAGTATCATTTAAGCTAGATCAAACTGAAAATTATTATAATGTAGAAATATCTCTGTTTAATGATATGACCAATATTGGCCATGTTCATATCATCCAAAATTTAGATGCCAAGGAAATTAAATCCTTAAACAATCCGAATGAATAATGTTGTAACCACAAATATTGTTCGTTTTATTGTACTTGTTTTGGCACAAGCATTAGTGCTAAACAATATTAATTTTATGGGTTATATAAATCCATATATCTACATTTTATTTATCATCCTTTTTCCCATCAAGAACAACAGGATGTTGTTCATCTTTCTAAGTTTTTTATTGGGACTTAGTGTAGATTTATTTTTGGATTCTGGAGGTGTTCACGCAGCTGCTAGTGTGGCCATTGCTTATATAAGGCCCTTAATTTTGAAGTTTTCTTTCGGAATGATTTATGAGCATCAAACTATCAAATTCAGCAATACTGAATTTGGCCAGCGACTCACCTATTTTGCGATTATTACATTTATCCATCATTTATTACTATTTAGCCTCGAAATATTTAACACATCCAAAATACTTTTAATCTTGAAAAAATCGTTATTCTCAGGTATATTTACTATACTACTTTGCCTTTTAATAACTATTTTATTTAGCAAGAAACGTACATGAGAAAACTTTTACTTTTTTCTATTATTGTTTTAGTAGGCTTTACTTTCATAGCCAGGCTTTTCTATCTACAGGTCTACACAAGTAAAGCTTATAATCTCTATGAAGATAATGCCATTAGAAAGGTTTTTGATTATCCAAAACGAGGTTATGTATATGATAGAAATGGCCTGCTTTTAGTGGCCAATCAACCTTCTTATGACGTGATGATTATACCACGGGAAGTTGAACCTTTGGATACCTTAGAATTTTGTTCGCTACTAAAAATCACTAAAGAAGATTTTAAAACCAAATATAAAAGAGCATATACATACTCACCAAGATTACCTTCGCCTTTTGTTCCGCAACTATCCAAAGAAGATTATGCTGCCCTACAAGAAAAAATGCGAAAATATAAAGGGTTTTATATTCAAAAACGTTCATTAAGAGATTACCAAACAACCATTGGTGCCAATGTTTTAGGATATATTGCCGAGGCCAATCAAAGTGAAATAGACGCAGATAACTATTACCAGATGGGTGACCTTATCGGGAAACAAGGCATTGAAAAATCTTATGAAAAGGAACTTCGTGGTGTTAAAGGGGTTAAGTTTATTCAAAAAAATAGATTTAATAGGGATATTGGACCTTATAAAGACAGAATATTTGACACCATTCCAACTGCAGGAAAAGATATTACAGTGTCCATTGATGCTCAACTGCAAGCTTATGGTGAACTGTTAATGCAACACAAGGTTGGTGGCATTGTAGCCATTGAACCAAGCACTGGAGAGATATTAAGCTTGGTGTCGGCGCCTTCTTATAATCCAAATTTATTGGTTGGCAGGGAACGCTCAAGAAATTACACCAAACTAAACAATGATTCTATCCATTTACCCTTAATTGATAAAGGTTTACTGCGAATGCACGAACCAGGCTCACCATTTAAGGCTTTAATTGCATTAACAGCTTTACAAGAAGGCGTCCTAGATGTAAACACCACAGTTACTTGCAATCATGGTTATGTTTATGGCAGAAATGGCCAAAAAATGGGTTGCCATTGTGGTGGTGGTATTAGAAATCTAAACTCTGGCATTTCCCAATCGTGCAATACCTACTTTGCAACTGCTTACAGAAAAACCATCGAAAAATACGATGACGCATCGCACGCCATGGATGTTTGGAGCAACCATATAAAAAGCTTTGGCCTTGGCGATTATTTAGGCTATGATCTTACCATTGGAAAAAAAGGAAACATTCCAGATGGTGCTTATTATGACAAGTGGTATCCAGATTTTAAATGGCAAGCAACTACGACATTATCAAATGCCATTGGACAAGGGGAAATTTTAGTAACTCCCGTTCAATTGGCAAACATGACAGCTGCCATTGCCAATAGAGGTTACTATTACACACCACATATTATAAAATCCGTTGAAGGAGAACCCATTGATAGTAAGTACACTACAAAATACAATACCACTATTGACAAAGAACATTTTGAACCTGTAATTGAAGGCTTATTTGATGTTTATAACGAAGGAACTGCAAAATTTTTACAAGTTCCAGGTATTGAAATTTGTGGTAAAACAGGAACTGCTGAAAATTTTACAAAAATTGATGGTGTTAGAACTCAATTAACTGACCACTCTATATTCATTGCTTTTGCACCTAAGGATAATCCAAAAATTGCCATTGCAGTCTTAGTTGAAAACGGTTATTTCGGGGCTCGTTTTGCAGGACGAATTGCTAGCTTAATGATTGAAAAATACATTAAGGGTTCTATTACAAGAACCGATCTTGAAAAATGGGTCATAGAGCGTACCTTAGAGCATGAATACGCCAAACCATTTTCAGGAGAACCTTTTAAAATAAATGCGGACTCCAAGATAATGCTTGCTAAAGATTATGAGCTACAAAAGAATATGCAAAATAATCAAGACATCAAACAATGAGTTCAAATAGAACCCGAAGTTTCAAATTCGATTGGATAACCATCATATTATTTTTACTGTTGGTTGGGTTTGGTTGGCTAAATATTGTTTCTGCATCGTCTTCAGGAGACATAACCTCCTATTTTGATATAAGTCAACGGTATGGGAAACAACTGATCTTTATTTTATTTACGTTCATATTAATAATTCTAGTTTTAAGTATTGAGGCTAAATTTTATGAGCGTTTTGCAAGTATAATCTACCTTGTTTCTATATTATCCTTAATAGGCTTGTTTCTATTTGGTAAAACGATCAATGGTGCAATCTCATGGTATGGTATTGGTGGTTTTACTTTACAGCCCAGTGAATTTGCCAAATTTGCTACGGCTTTAGCTGTTGCTAAATACATAAGTGATTTACAAACCAGTATAAAAACCGTCAAAGATCAGCTAAAAACAGCCCTCATTATTTTTGTGCCTGCTTTTTTAATCTTACTTCAAAATGATGCTGGAAGTACTATTGTTTATGCAGCTTTCTTTTTTGTGTTTTATCGTGAAGGTATTCCGCAAATATATTTATTATTGACTTTAAGCATTATTTTATTATCAGTATTTGCATTGAAATTTTCTGTACTAATAACTTCAATTGTAGTGACTGTTTTAATTTTCTCACATCACTTTTTCCTTAAAAAGAAAAAAGGAAACATACTACAACCTATATTTATTGCATTGGCTTGCGTTATTTTCAGTTTTGGTGTTCAGTTTTTCTATAATAACATCTTGCAACCTCATCAACAAGACCGTATTAGTCTTTGGCTACGTTTAGAAAAAGACCCAGCTAAATTAGAACAGATGAAACGTACTATTTTGTATAATTTGAATGAATCTGAAAAAGCTATAAGTTCTGGCGGATGGACAGGTAAAGGGTTTATGGAAGGCACGCGTACCATTGGGAAATTTGTACCTGAACAAGATACAGATTACATTTTTAGTACTGTTGGAGAAGAATGGGGGTTTTTAGGAAGCAGTTTAGTTGTTATTCTATTTGTACTATTATTGATACGGATTTTACATCTTGCTGAATTACAGAAGTCACAATTTAGTCGCATTTATGGCTATAGTGTGGCCTCTATATTATTTCTACACTTTATGATTAATATAGGCATGGTTATGGGATTAATTCCAACTATTGGAATACCATTGCCTTTCTTTAGCTCTGGAGGTTCCGGTCTTTGGGGCTTTACAATACTTCTATTTATTTTTATTAAGCTAGATTCTAATAGAATTAATGAGTGGTAATTAAGAAGCCATTTCTTTTAAGGCATCAACGAATACATCTAATTCCTCAAGCGTTGTAAATACATTAGGCGAAATTCTACATCCTTTTACATTAGCATAATCAATAGCAACTGTAAATATTTTGTACTCATCCATAAGTCGTTTAGCTAGTTCAGATGGTTTTACACTAGCAATACCAACGTTCGCAATACCACAAGCTCTGTGAGAGTCTTCAGGAGTATTAACAACAATATCTTTATAGTTTCTAACTTTAGACGTCCAATACTCTTGTAAATAACGCATACGTTCTTCTTTACGCTCTGCTCCTAACATATTATAGTAATCAATGGCATCTTCAATACTTAAATCATGATACACAGGTAATGTTCCTGTATGATTAAGTTTGGCTATATTGCCAGGTTCTTTGTTATGATCGGCAAATATTGGCCACAAAGTATCAATATGTTCGTCTTTTACATATAACATTCCTACACCTAAGGGCACAGCCAACCATTTATGCAAACTTGAACCATAATAATCACACTCTAAATCTTCAATATTAAAATCAAAATGTCCAACACAATGAGCACCATCAACCATAACTTGTACCCCTTTTTCATGGGCCATTTGGCATATTTTCTTGATTGGTAAAATATGTCCTGTAATATTAATCATATGGCACACCATTAGTAATTTGGTTTTTGGTGTAATAGCATTGGCATATAACTCTACAATCTCTTCATCAGATTTTGGATGATTTGGAACTGAAACCGTTTTATTTACAGTACCAAATCGTCTTGAAACTTGTTCAAACATAATCTTCATTGCACCATAATCTTGGTCAGCATAAACTGCCTCATCACCTTCTTTCCAGTCCATGCCTTTAATAACCATATCTAACGATTCGGTCGTATTTCTGGTAATTATTACATTCTTTGCAGTACTACCAAGTACAGTTGCTAGTTTTTCTGCCATGCTTTTTTTATTATCCCATTGCACAGTTCGCATATAATAAGAACCTTGGTAGTTTACCATCTTAGCATGCTCAATCATAGCATCAAGTGTAGGTGTTGGTATGATATTATAATAACCGCTTTCCAGATTTATATAGTCTGGTTTTAGCTTATAATCACTTCTCACTTTTAACCAAAAATCTTCATTCGACGAAAGTCTTGAAGCTGACGTAGTTGCTATTTCACTTAAACTAGAATGAAGTGCACTTGCATATAAAGGAGTACCTAAAGCAGCAAGTGACAGTTTTTTAATAAAGTCCCTCTTTTGCATAATAGTTGGTATTTGTTTAAAGATAGTAAATTATTGATTAGATAAAATAGCTTAATAGGTATAAAATAAATTGGGATAATACGTATATTAGACTTATATAACTTGTTGTGTGTCATTTGAAATTAACTAATTAACCTAAAAATATATGAATTCAAGAATAACTACATTACTAGTACTCCTTATGGTGTTATTGGTCAATTCCTGTGAAAATGAAACAAGTGCAAAAAATGAAGCTGAACCAGCAGAAATAGATTTAGTGAAAGTTAGAATCCTCTTACAGGAACTGGACGACCAATTCTCGAAAAGTTTTAATAATGCAGATTCAGTAGCAATAGCCGAGCATTACTCAATTGACGGAACCTTTGGCTCAATTAAGGGAAAAGATAATTTAATTTCCGCTTGGGGAAAATCAATCAGATATGCCAATGAAAATGGCACACCAAACGTCAAATTCAAAATCAGTTCTGTTTCCAATGACGGCGAATTTGTGGTTGAAATAGGTAGTTTTGAATTTTCAGATATAAATAACATTGTTAAGAGTACAGGTAAATACCTAGTGGTTCGAAAACTAGAGGATGGCAAATGGAAAATGTACCGTGATATTGGATTGTAATAAACAAACACACAATTACATGTATAATTGATTGCTACTCCAAGCTTACCTACTAAAACCTTTAGGGTTTTCATCACGTTAGTCAATTTTTGCTATCTTAGAGCTAACACTTCAAACCATACAAGAATACGTTTTGAGGGAGTAAAAAAATAATCACAACAGCAAAAACAATAAGGCTAAATGAATAAACTAATACTAACCATATTGCTTGTAACACTTCTTGTAAGTTGTGATAGGACAACTAAAAAAATAAACACTATAGAAGACAAAAAAATACAATCAGACAACTCAACTTCGCCTATTGACACAACACCAAAAGTGACTGGAATTGGAGGCATTTTCTTTTACTCAGATAGCCTTCAAGAAACAAAAGAATGGTATACCAAAAATTTAGGAATTGAAATCAATGAATGGGGTTCTTCAAGTTTTGAGTCCAGAAATATTAATAATCCTGACGAGATTAACTCTCTTCAATGGAAACCTTTCAAAAAAGGAGATGACTATTTTTCGCCATCCAAAAAAGAGTTTATGATTAATTACCAAGTTCAGAATATTGAAGGACTTGTTAACAAACTCAAAGAAAATGGCGTAACCATACTTGATAGCATTGCAACGTACGACTATGGAAAATTTGTACATATTTTGGACAAAGAAGGTAACAAAATAGAATTATGGGAGCCCATTTATTAAAAAATGAACTACCAAGTTGACACATATCTTGACAATCTCAATAAATGGAAAAAGGAACTAGCAAGACTTCGCCAAATAATAGCTAATTGTGGATTGACTGAAGAATTCAAATGGATGCATCCTTGCTATACTTACAATACAAAGAATGTTGTATTAATTCACGAGTTTAAAGATTACTGTGCGGTTCTTTTTCACAAGGGAGCGTTGTTGAAGGACACAAAGAATATTTTAGTGCAACAAACCGAAAACACACAATCTGCTAGACAACTACGATTCAAAAACAAATCGGAAATTGAAGCACTCAAATCAGTTATCAAAGCATATATTTACGAAGCCATTGAAGTAGAAAAAGCAGGCTTGAAAGTAAAGAAGAAAAAAACTTCTGACTTTGAAATGCCGACAGAATTAAAGCAAAAATTTAAAGAAAATCCTGAGCTAGAAACCGCATTTAAAAACCTGACCGAAGGAAGACAAAGAGGTTATCTTTTACATTTCTCTAAACCAAAACAAGCAAAAACAAGAATATTGAGAATTACAGAAAACATCGAGAAAATTTTTAAAGGAAAAGGATTTAACGATTGTATTTGTGGACTTTCAAAAAGACCTCCAAACTGTGATGGCTCTCATAAACAATTAGATTCCCACTTTTATGGAAAATAAATTATGATAAAATTCTTTAGACCTATTAGAAAAGACCTTATGGAGAATAATAAAGCTGGAAAGTATCTGAAATATGCAATCGGAGAAATTGTTCTGGTAGTAGTTGGTATTTTGATTGCGTTAAGTATAAATAATTGGAGCGAACAGCAAAAGTTAAACCAAAAGGAACAAGGACTTCTAAAAGAACTAAATCTTGACTTTAAATACAATCAGATACAATTGGATAGTCAAGTAACTGTTAGTGAAAGAGCAAAACACGCAAATATGCGTTTATTAAAAAAAATACAGCTTACAGAAATTAACAAAATGGATATCAATAAATTGGACCAAAAATTAATGGACAGTATTCGATATTATTTTTTTACCGGATTTGACAATTGGACTTTAAATCCAAAAAACGGAACTATAAATGCGATTGTAAATTCAGCATCATTAGACATCATTAAGAATGATAGCTTAAGAAGAACCATTATTTCGTGGAATGATGTATTAAGTGATTATCTCGAAGATGAAAGGAAAAATGAAGAACTATTCAATTCATATTCTGAATGGAGAAGAAATAATTATGACTTAACCAAAGGAGCATTTGATCCAGAAAATGTTCATTTAATTTTTTCTAAAGAACAAAAGAATTTTTATTGGGAAAGAAGTTGGAGGTTGGGAACTATATTGAAGGAGCTTGAAGAAGTTGGTGTAATTGAGCTAGTTGAAACTATTATTACTTTAACCGATAATGAAATTAAAAAATAACGAAATGCCAACACGTGTATAATTAATGGCTAGTTCTCGCCTACTTACGAAAATCCTCGCAGATTTTCTATTCGGTTTGTATTTGCTAAATTAGTTGCTGAAACACGCAACTAACCATGCACAAGACCTTTGGCAGTCATTTAAGAATAGCATCTAAATTAGAGATTGTACTGAATTTTGAAACTGAATTTAAATTTAATAAAATATGAACTCAACAAACCTAACTAAGAAAATATGCTAATCGAAATTCATCCGAAATTGCCAATGCGTGACAAAAAAGTTACTAGAGCATTTTACTTAAAGAATTTGGGGTTTAAAGAATTTGGAAGTGCTGATTTTGAAGGTTATTTAATGATTGAAAAAGACCGAATTCAAATTCACTTCTTTGAATTTAAAGAACTAGACCCTAAAGAAAATTATGGTCAAGTTTATATTAGAACGGATAATATTGACGATTTATACCAATCATTATTAGATAAAAAAACTCAAATACACCCAAATGGACCACTCGAAATTAAATCTTGGGGACAAAAGGAATTTTCTATACTCGACCCAGACAGTAATCTATTGACATTTGGACAAAGCATCATGGAATAAAATAACGAAAGACTAACTTAAGAACTGTACAATTAATTACTTCTTAAGCTCCAACTTCTCAGCAAAATAATCACAAAAATCTTTCATGGTAGCTGTCATTTTTTCGTCTTGAGTAGCACGATTAAACGTATCACTCATAGCAACCAAGGTTTGATGAAAAAACTGTTTCATCTCATCAACTGGCATATCTTTTGTCCACAAATCAATTCGTAAGGTTTCTTTAGCCTTATTATCCCAAACAGATAGCATTATTGCTTTGGCCTCTTCATTTTTAATACCTCCATCTTGTGCAGACCATCTTAATTTCTCAGGGATTTTATTATCATCTAATTCTACATTCAATTCAATTTTAGATGTATGTGTATGTGCCATTATTTACGTGGTTTAAATTTTGATTTATTAAATAATTCTGTTGCGTCCATTTGAAGCATATCCTTAAAATCTGAGTCATTATTTTCCATATATGCCCTTACAATTTGCCAACCAATATATTGCCCCAATCTTCCTGGAGATTCGGCATCTAACTCCAAATTAAACTTGGTAAATGGCCCAGGATTTATAAATCTGCCAGCCAATTTTGGATCTGTTTCAAATAATAATTCGCGCTCTACAAAAAATTCCCAGATATTGGATTCATTTTCTAAAGCCCAAGACAATTGTTCTTTGGTATAACCTATTTTTTCTTCATCAGTTTTAAACGGAATCATGATGTCTTTGTAGTACAATATTTTTCCTAAATACACCATTTCATCAATCAGTGATTTTCGTGATGATTGATAAATTTGCTTCTTAGCATACTCTGTTGCCAAATCTGAAACTATCTGCGATGCTTCAAAATTTGCTCTTAAATACATCTGAATACTTCCGTAAAACTCATGGTCGCTTCCTAAATAATTATCAATTGCAATTAAAGCAATAGAATCAGTTACAATTATCTTGCTTCTATATTCTACATCGTTAATCAAGGTGATAACTCTAGGTGTTTTAAATGTTGGGTTGAAATATTTAAGATGCTGAAACAAACCTGCAATCTCCTGATTTATTTCAGTCATATCAGCATATTTCTTTTCAATTTCAGAAAACATTTGCTGTTGCAGCGTATCATTCATTCTGGCAATCCAAATGGAGTCAGCGTATTGCTTTGAAAACATAAAAGGATAGGCAGACTTAAGTTTTGGCAAATCATTAGGTGATGATTCAGCAAATAATTTATCAAAACGCTCAACTTGGACATTTACATCAATTTTAGCAATGTCTTTTTCAAGTTTACTCTCGTTGTCACAAGATTGGAATAATAGAAAAATAACAATAAGAAGACTTAGTATGTTTCGCATAATTTATCAATATCAAACTTAAACGATTATAATTTTTATTAATTATTCTATTCGTTTATTTTTGTTTTGCAAATGTACTATTCTTTGCCTTAAAAATAAACCTTCATGCAAACAGAAAAAGTTGTTGACCATATTGTAAATTGGCTAAAAGATTATGCCACAAATGCTGGAGTAAATGGCTTCGTAATTGGAATCTCTGGAGGTATTGACTCTGCTGTAACCTCAACCTTATGTGCTAAAACAGGATTACAACTACTTTGTGTTGAAATGCCAATTCATCAAGCAGCGAGTCATGTAAGTCGTGGGCAAGAACACATAGCTCAATTAAAAGAACGTTTTTCGAATGTTAGTGATACGATAGTAGATTTAACTCCTGTTTTTGAAGAGTTTAAAACCGAAGTATCTCTTGAAGGAAAACAAACAACTGTTGATATGGCTTTAGCTAATACTAGAGCTAGATTACGCATGACGACTTTATATTATCATGCTGGTTTATTAGGCTTGTTAGTTGCTGGAACAGGAAATAAGGTTGAAGATTTTGGTGTAGGTTTTTACACTAAATATGGTGATGGTGGTGTTGATTTAAGCCCAATCGCTGATCTTTTAAAATCTGAAGTTTATGAAATTGGTAGCTATTTGAAAGTTCCTGAATCAATTATGAATGCAGCACCAAGCGATGGCCTGTTTGGTGATGCGAGAAGTGATGAAGATCAAATTGGCGCAAATTATGATGAATTAGAATGGGCAATGCAAATGAATGATTTAGGGAAAATAGCTGATGATTTTTCAGGACGTGAAAAAGATGTGTTTAAAATTTTTAAACGTTACAATTCAGGGAATAAGCATAAAATGATTGCTATTCCAATTTGTGAAATTCCTAAAAATTTAAAGTAAGCTTTGCAAAATTCTTAGATTATTAAGAGTTTGCGTTGTTTTTTTTATTAAATTTGAGTTTATCTGCTCAATTAAAACATCCCTAAACTCTGCTTATGTGTGAGTTATTTGTATTAACTATTTTAAAAAACTAAGTCATGATAAAGGTATTGGTTGCAGATCACCATCCTATCATCAGAACAGGATTAAAAATGCTGTTCGAATCTTCGCCTGACATTCAAGTAATTGGTAGTGTTACTACAGGCAAAGAGTTATTTGACTTTGTTGGTCGTACAAAAATTGATGTTGTCCTTTCCGAGATTGATTTACCTGAACTTAATGGTATTACAGCACTCAGAACACTAAAAAAAGAATACACAGATGTAAAGGTGATTATGTTCAGTTCTCATCCTGAAGAAATTTATGCCGTTAGTACTATTAAGGCTGGAGCTTCTGGATACCTTACTAAAACCGTTAGCACGCAAACTATAAAAGATGCCATTATGAAAGTTTATAATGGTGGTATTTATATAAGTAATAATTTAGCGCAACGGTTGGCATTTGATGAACGTGGCAATAAGCCTAGTAAGCTTTATAAAAAACTATCTACAAGAGAAGTTGAAGTTTTAAAACTTTTATCTTCTGGACGACGTAATAAGGAAATTGCTGAAGAACTTGAGATTAACGAGAAAACAGTAAGTACTTATAAAGCGAGGCTTATGAAAAAGCTTAATGTTACTAATTTGGTTGATCTAATAAACCAAGCTCGTCACCTTGAGTTAGGTTAATTACAATACTCTATTTAATTTTCTAGACAACAACATTTTTAAATTAGAATAATTTAAAACATCTTCTAATATTGTTTTATTAGAATCAGTAGCGTTGTGAGTTTCTTGCTTAAATTCTGTTACTTTCTGATCTATTAAAAAACAGCGTAAACTTAAAATTGTTTCATTTACTAATTGTGCAATACTATGAGCTTTACTTTTTGGAAAAATATTTTTGCTCTCCCAGTCATGCAAATTATAACGCTCATCATTCATTAAAATAGTTGTAACTTCATTTGCCATTTTTTCATCAACACTATTTACAAAACTTTCAAGTGCAAATTCGGGGTTTTGATTTAAGGTATCTATAATTATATAGTATAGCGTTTTAAAATTTTCATTGGTAAATTCCATTTCATCTTCTTGCAAATCCAAGTAAATTTTTTCAAATACTTTGGCTTTATGAATGACAGGTTCAAGCATAAGATCACCATTCTCCGCTTCTTTTAAAACCAAATCTTCAAAATCTTCACTCTTATTCCCATAAAGCAATAAGATTTCAATAATTTTTCGTTCCAATTCGTATTGAACATCAACTTTTTTAACGGGTTCTCTACGTTGAACTACATCAAAAGCCTTTTGTTCTTCCTTATAGGTTTTATTGGCATCTTGAAGTTCTTTTTTTCCAATTTGAGCTAAGGTACTAAACAAGACTTCCTCACTGATATCCATTATTCTTGCACATTCCTGAACGTAAATTTCTTTTTGGATTCGGTCTGGAATTTTAGAAATACTATTTACCATATCTCTAATTAATCCTGCTTTTTTTACAGGATCATTCTTAGCCTCTTCCATTAATAAAGAAGCTTTATAGGCTATAAAATCCTTTGCATTTTCTTCAAGATATAAAGCAAGTTCCTCTAAGGTATTTTGCTTGGCAAAACTATCTGGATCTTCACCTTCTGGGAATGTGCACACCTTCACGTTCATGCCTTGTTCCAGAATTAAATCAATACCTCGAAGTGATGCTCTAATTCCAGCAGCATCTCCATCAAAAAGCACAGTGATATTTTTAGTAAGTCTATTAATAAGTCTTATCTGCTCTGAAGTAAGAGCTGTTCCAGAAGAAGCCACTACATTTTTTATTCCTGTTTGATGAAACTGAATAACATCAGTATACCCTTCAACTAAATAACAGTTATCTTCTTTAGCGATACTCTGCTTTGCATGATAAATTCCGTACAGAATTTTACTTTTATGGTAAAGATCACTCTCAGGAGAATTTAAGTATTTGGCTGCTTTTTTATCAGTAACTAAAATACGTCCTCCAAAACCCAAAACACGTCCACTCATACTATGAATTGGAAACATAACGCGACCTTTAAAACGATCAAAACGCTTATCGCCTTTAACTATAGTAAGTCCGGTTTTCCCAAGGAAGTCAATGTTATAACCCTGTTTTAAAGCTTCGCCCGTAAAGGCTTGCCATTCATCAAGAGAGTAACCTAAATTAAATTTTTTAATGGTTTCATCAGTAAAACCACGTTCTTTAAAATAACTTAAGCCAATGGCTTGGCCTTTATCCGTTTTATATAAAACTTTTTGAAAATACTTACTAGCAAACTCACTAACCAAATACATGCTCTCGCGTTCATTGGCTTGCTCTTTTTCTTCATTACTCTGTTCGGTTTCTTCAATTTCTATATTATACTTTTTGGCCAGATATTTAATAGCTTCAGGATAGGTGAAATGCTCATGTTCCATCAAAAATGAAACAACAGTTCCGCCTTTTCCACTTGAGAAATCTTTCCAAATTTGTTTTACAGGTGAGACCATAAAACTAGGTGAACGTTCATCACTAAAAGGACTTAAGCCTTTAAAATTACTTCCTGCTTTTTTCAATTGTACAAAATCACCAATAACCTCCTCTACACGAGCGGTTTCAAATACTTGGTCTATGGTTGATTTTGATATCAATGGTTCAAAAAATTAGAAGACCATAAAAGTAATAAGAATTTAAACATTTATAGGAATATAAAAGAAAAAAGGGTTTGCAACTTAAAGTTACAAACCCTTTTCCATGAAAAAAAGTTAGCAGTTTAATCCATATCAAATCTTAATCCAAGAGAGATATTATTTTGTTTTATAGCTTGATCTTCAAAAATTGGTGATAAATCATACTTCACATATAGCGCAGTATCGTCAAACGCAACGTAGGCACTTAAACCATATACCAAACTACTTGCATTAAAGCTACGCTTTATTTTATCTTTGATTTTTTCGCCATCCATTGAGTATTTAAGTTTTTGTCTAGTCCCAATGTTAAATCCTGCATAACCACCAATTCCTATTTTAAATTGATTGTGTGTTGAATACCTGAAGTATGTATCTCTATCAACACGTTTTGATGGACCAAACTCAAAATGCACTGGAAACACTAAATTTGTTATAGAAAGTTTTGATTTTTTTAATTCAGTTGGAAATTCTTCTAACATGGTTTCGTTACCATCTTGAACAAAATACATATTGTCTTTTGGTTTTAATCCATTAATTTGAAATGAGTAACCATATTTAAATCTTAGAAAATTTGAGTTTTTAAACACTCTTGTTTTCCAAGCCCAACCAATTTCAAAAAACCGTGACCCTCCAATTTTATAAGGAGAATCATCAAAGCTCTCACCTTCTACAATAGCATTATTAAGTCCAAATGCTATTACCATATCACTAGTTGTGCGTCTATCGTACTTTCTAGGTTTATTTTTCCACCTTCCAATTCTTAAAAACCCGTCGTTTGAATCTGAACCTCCTAAGCTTATTCTAAATCCTGGGTCGTCATCATTTGAAACCATAGACACATCTGAATTACGCTGAAGAAGAGAAATTTTATTATCTACAATTGCTAAACGATTTTCAATGTTTAAAGCTCTGATTTTTGCAGCATCCTTTTTTAAACGTGTAGCTTCAGACTCTGAAATTTCGCCATTATCAAAGCGCTTATTAATAGTCTCAACTTCTTCTTTTAAAAACTCACGTTCTTCGGTCTTAATTTTGTCTTTAAGTTCTTTTAAAATTTCAATTTTCTCTGCATTGTTGTTTTCAGATGTACTGTCTTGTGCATTGGCAATTGCCAAACTAAACACTAATACTATACTGACTAAATACTTTGTAATTGTTCTCATAACTGTTCGTTTTTTGATGATTTATTGATTATTGATTTGATGAATTTATTTTTAATTATTACGTTCTGCTACTGCTGCTTTTACTGTTTTATAACCAGATGTTATGGCGTTAAAAACCTTATCTCTAAATGATTGTTCTAAATCATTCTCAACAGATTGAAGTAAGGCATCAGCATCAACAGTTTTTGTTGCTTCATTATACAACTTCTGCATAGTGATTTCCTTTTGAGCTGCCTCTAAAAGCGCATCAATTTCTTCCGTTGTCACCTCTTTGTTTTCTTTTTGAAGTTTTTGAATTTGGGCGACAACTTCATTTACTTTCTGAGTTTCAAAACTTAACATTTCAAGTGTTTTTTCTATGAGTTTTTTATTTGCCTCATCCAATTTCAATTTAGTATCAACTTTAGCTACAGCTTCGTTAGCTTTATTTGGAATTAATGCATCTTGCTGTTCTTTAATAACAAATTTTAAAGGTGTTTTAATAATTTGTTTTTTATCTTCTTTTTGTTGAGTCTCCTCAGAGTTAATTCCGTTTTCTTCAATTGCTACTACATTATTTTCCTCTAATATTTCAAGATTTTGTAAATCTTGCTTCTCAATTGTAGATTCTTCTTTAGTGTCAACAATAGTTGGTTCAACAATTTCAGTATTCGTTTTAAAAACAAATGTCAATGCCAATAAAATACCTACAATTGTTGCTGCAATGCCTAAGAACCAAAACCCTTTATTGTTTTGCTCGTCACCTTCTTCATCCAGTCTATCGCTAAGCTTGTTCCAAGTGCCTGAACTTGGCTGAATACTTCTTTGCTCCAGCTTTTCTTTAAGTTGTTCTTCAAATTTAATTGGTGCCATTGCTTGCTTTATTAAGTTGTTTAATTTGCTGTTGTAACAGCTTTCTTGCTTTAAATAATTGCGATTTTGATGTGCTTTCTGCTACATTAAGCATTTCGGCAATCTCGCTGTGTTTATATCCTTCTATGGCATACATATTAAATACCATTCGGTAACCATCTGGAAGCTTGTCAATGAGTTGTTGAATTTCGTCAACATCTAATTCCGTATTTACATAATTATCAACTTTTTCATAAACCTCCATGTCATCTGCAGAAAATTCTAATCGCTTTTTTTTGCGTAAAAACGAAATAGATTCTCTAACCATGATGCGTCTTATCCATCCTTCAAAACTACCTTCAGACTTAAATGACTTGAGTTGTGTAAACACTTTAAAAAATCCGTTTAGCATCACTTCTTCCGCTTGGTGCACATCTTTTATGTAATATCTACAAACGCTCAACATTTTTGGTGCATGCATCTCATATAACGTATGCTGTGCATCACGACGGTTCTTAGCTGCTTTTTTAATAAGCTGCGCTTCGTTTTTATAAAGTTGAATAACTTTCAATGGATTCATTTTAGCTTCTATTTATAAAGACGCAAAAGTTGTGCAAAAGGTTGCCTGACATTAAAAATATTTTTGTTGGTGCAATTTAGAACAATTATTGAAGCTTGTAAAGCATTGATTTTCTGGCAAAAACAGCTAACTTCTATTAACAGCTGATATAAACAATTAAAAAAGTTTATTTCGTGTTTATTACCTGCAAGCAAAAAAGCATTGAACCAAAATTGTGATTTTTTGGACTAAAAGCATAATTGATTGATTATAAACTGTTTTAGTTTTGAAGTATTAATTATTAAAACATTTATTATGAAAACAATCAAATTAGTTTTAGTCCTAGTTGTGTTTACTCTCAATTATACACAAGCACAACAAAAAGAAAATCAAACAACAATTAAAAACAATGACACTATGAAAACTTATGTAATTGAACGCAATATTCCAGGAGCAGGAGACTTAACAGTAGAACAACTAAAAGGTATTTCTCAAACATCATGTTCCGTCTTAAAAGAAATGGGGCCAAAAATCGAATGGCAACATAGTTATGTTACAGGAGATAAAGTTTACTGTGTTTATAAAGCAGAAAACAAAGCACTCATTGAGGAACATGCTAGCAAAGGCGGTTTTCCAGCAAACATTATAAGTGAAGTGGCGACCGTAATTAGTCCAGCTACAGCTGAGCAATAATAACAAATAAGAAGTTGTCTGTTTATACATGACAGCTTCTTATTATTTTTTTAAATTAGTATCTTACCTAAAAAATTATAGCATGCCAATATATATGGATTTTCATGATTTGCCAGATGGAGTAACTGCTAAGGATGTAGCAGAAATGCATCAAGCGGATTTAAAAATTGAACACAAATACAATTGTCGTGGATTAACCTATTGGTGTGATGAAAGTAGACGAACGGGATTTTGTTTAATAGAAGCACCTAATGAACAAGCAATAAAAGAACTTCATGAACAATCGCATGGTGCCGTTCCACAACGTATAATCGAAGTAAATGACACTTTAGTTGAATCCTTTTTAGGTCGTATAGAAGACCCTGAAAACACTCAAAATACCGAACTAAATATCATTAATGATTCTGCATTTAGAATATTGATGGTTATTCATTTAAAAAAGAAAATATTGAGAACTGAAAATATTGGAACATTAAATGCTGCTATTCGTGGTTATAAAAAGTCAGTAATCAATATTATTAGTAAGCACAAAGGACGTATGGTAAAGCAGGAATCAGATTCCTTTTTAATGTCATTTACTTCTGCAACAAATGCTGTGGAAAGTGCTATAAAAATCCAAGAATTACATAATTGTGTTATTACACCAGATTTAGATTTCAAAATTGGCATAAGTGCAGGAATACCTGTTACTAACAAAGAAAGCATATTTGAAGATACCATTAAAAAAGCGGAGTACTTGACTTATGTTACTAATGGGAACATAATATTAACACCAGAAGTCAAAGATCTATACGAAAGCGAAAATCAAAACAATCCTATTAATATAAAAGATGTCTTTCCATTGCGTACCATTGATATGGATTTTTTAGTGAACCTCTTTGAATATACAGAACATGCGTGGACACATTCAAACACAAGTGCTATAGACTATAATAAGAATTTAGGTCTTAGTAAATCGAAACTGTATAGAACCATGATGCCTATATTGGGGAAATCGCCCAACGGCTTTTTAAAAGATTTTAGACTGAATAAAGCCCTTCAGTTATTAGATAAGCAAAACGCCAATATTTCTGAAATAGCGTACAAAACAGGATTTAGCAGTCCAGCCTATTTTTCAAAATGCTTTCAGGAGGTATATGGAATTTTACCATCGAATTATATTAAGTTGAAATCGGCATAAGCTAAAAATAGTCAAAGTATGTAATTTCAAACTCACAATTGTGTGAAAAGGAAAAGTCACCAGGCAACAACATGTATAGCCAATTGCTAGTTCTGTGTTTACTCCGAAAACCTTTCTGTTTTCCCTCTAGTTCGTTTTCTTTTGCTAACTTAGTTCCAGCCAATGCAACTAACCATAGACAAACACGTTAAACGAACCTCCAAAAATGAAATCACAAATTATATTAGTTCTTATTGGATTTTTAATAATAAGTTGCAAACCAAGCACAAAGTTAGAACCTGTTTTTCAACATGATATTAAAAGTGGTCCAACACCTTGGACAAGCAATACCTTTGAGCTTGAAGAGGATGATTTTACCTTTGCCATAATATCAGATTTAACTGGAGGAGAACGTCCAAATATTTACAGTACTGCTGTTGCGCAATTAAACCGATTAGACCCAACATTTGTATTAAGTGTTGGTGATCTTATTGATGGTGGAACTGAAAACACCTTACAACTCAAAAAAGAATGGGATAGTTTTGATTTACGTGCTTCCAAACTCAATATGCCTTTTTTTCATCTTGGTGGCAACCACGATTTAACAAATCCTGTGATGCGTGAATTCTGGAAGAATAGATTTGGTCCAAGATATTATCATTTTGTATATGAAAATGTGTTATTCTTAATGATGGACTCTGAAGATTATGAAGAAAAACGCATGCTAGAAATTTATCATGCTAGAGCTAAAGCTCTTCAGATAATTGATGGAGAAATTGAAGGCGTATATGAAGAATCTGAATATTACCATATGCCTGAGCGAAGAATTGGTGGCATGAGCAATAATCAACATAATTACTATAAAGATGTGCTTCAAAAATATCCAGCTGTGAAATGGACTTTTGTATTGATGCACAAACCTCTTTGGATGCGAGAAGACGATAAGGGTTTAGGCAAACTTGAAGAATTACTTAAAGAAAGGCCTTATTCAGTAATCAATGGCCATTTTCATTCATTCTCGCATAGAAAAAGAAATGGCAAAGATTATACTATGCTAGGAACTACAGGTGGATCACAAAACTCAACAGATTCTATGTCATTTGACCATGTTACTTTAGTAAGAATGGCAAAAGAACCAGTAATAACTCATTTAAAAATGGATGGGATTTTAGATGAAACTGGTAAAGTCAATGTGGTTTTGGACAGCCTTATACTAAATAACTAATTATTTCTTTCGGTCTATAACGTAATTAACCATTAGAATAAGTGAGCTTTTGAATTCAGACTCTGGATAATTATTTAATAATGTCAAGGCTTCTTGTTGAAATTCTTTCATTTTAGCAACTGCATAGTTCAAACCTCCATTATTTTTCACAAACGCAATAACTTCTTTTACACGCTTTTGGTCTTTATTATACTTTTTAATGGAATTAATTAGCCAATTTTGTTCTTTTTTAGAGCAATTATTTAAAACATGGATTAAGGGCAAGGTCATTTTTTGTTCTTTAATGTCTATTCCTGTTGGCTTGCCAATTTTTTCTTCACCATAGTCAAATAAATCATCTTTAATTTGAAAAGCCATCCCAATGAGTTCACCAAATTTTCGCATACTCTCTACGTCATCTGTATTTGGTTTTACTGACGCAGCCCCAAGACTACAACAGGCAGCAATTAAGGTTGCTGTTTTTTGACGTATTATTTCATAATAGACATCTTCAGTGATGTCTAGTTTTCTGGCCTTATCTATTTGAAGCAGCTCGCCTTCAACAATTTCACGTACAGCTACTGAAATGATCTTTAGTAAATCAAAATCATTATTATCAATACAAACAAGCATGCCTTTGGATAAAAAATAATCACCAATTAACACTGCAATTTTGTTCTTCCAAAGTGCATTAATTGAGAAAAAACCACGACGTCTATTACTATCATCAACCACATCATCATGAACTAAAGATGCTGTATGAATTAATTCAATTACGGAAGCTCCTCTGTAAGTACGTTCGCTAACCTCACCATTATTAACCATTTTTGCGACCAAAAAAATAAACATAGGTCGCATTTGTTTCCCTTTTCTATTTACAATGTAATGTGTGATTCTATTGAGTAAAGCCACCTTGCTAGACATTGCAAGTTGGAACTTTTGCTCAAAAAGATCCATCTCAAATGCAATGGGCTGTTTTATTTGCTCTACGATTTTCAAAAAAGGTAGTTTGTCTGAAAATAATTAATAACAAACGTAATAAAAAACGTAATGAAAGCCTACTTTACTTATTTCTTATTTTATGTATTTTAAATAATATTATCATCATACAATGGAATTTCAATTTTTACTCAAAGTATAAACTCTAATATCGAGAAAATGATAATAAGCATAAGTTTATAATTATTTTAGGATTGTCTTCTTGTTTGTCCTGAATTAAATTTATACTTTTGGAATAACTCATATCTGCGCATGTGTTTGTCAATTAAATTGTTATGGGATTAACTTTTTAAAACAATACATATGAAAAAAATTACATTATTACTTTCTGCATTTTGTTTAGCAGTGAGCTTAAACGCACAAGTTGCAATTTTTGAAGATAGCTTTGAAAGTTATACCGATTTTGCCATTTCTGGTGTAGGTTCTTGGACACTTATAGATGTTGATGGACTTACCACTTATGGTTTTACGGGAGTAACATTTCCAGATTCAGGTTCTGCAAAATCCTTTCAGGTATTTAACTCAACTACAACAGTTGATCCACTGGTCTCAACTGCAACAAGTAATTGGGATGCCCGAACAGGACAAAAAGGTATGGTTTGCTTTGCTGCAGTTCCATCAGGACCAAATGTAAATGATGATTGGTTAATTTCACCACAAATTAATTTAGCTGCTGGTAACAATTCATTATCATTTTGGTACAAAGCATGTGATGCTGCCTATTCTCAAGAACAGTTTACGGTAGGAATTTCAACTACTGGTACAAATCCAGGAGATTTTACAATAATATCGGCGAATCCAGAATCTGTTCCTCCTAGTGATATTACATGGAGAGAATTTACTTATGATTTTGATGGTGCATATGATGGTATGCCTGTATATGTTGGCATACATTGTGTGTCTGCTGACCAATTTGGTTTTATGGTTGATGATTTTAAGGTAGATACCACTTTAGGTATTGATAACTTAGAGCGAACAAGTATTTCTCATTTTTACAATTCTAATTCTAAAATATTGTCTTTAGAATCTTCTGCTGAACCTTTTAACAAAATTGAGCTATATAATCTATTAGGTCAAAACATAATGATGAAAATATTGAGTTTGAATACTGAAAAAATAAACTTGTCTGAACTAAGTAATGGAGTTTACATTGCAAAAATAAGTGTTGACGGTAAAACTAAGACCCTACGAATTTTAAAGCAATAGAGATTATCCAATATTTGATTTAAATTAAAAAAAGCTGTAAAAAACTCTACAGCTTTTTTTTAATCTTCTGCTTTTCGAAATCACTCAAATATGAATCGTATTTACTTTTTTACTATAATAATTCTACTTTTTTACAACTGTAGTAATAATGACAATAGCTTAAATTCTGAGCCTATAGTATTGACTGACAATATTGAAGCTTATAATGAAGATTTAATAGATGACAGCTTAGTTTTAGCAGTAGAAAATGGTGGTAATAAAGCTTATTTATTAAATAAATTAGGTGAAAAAACTTTTGAATGGTTTTTTGACACTAGGCTTGGAAATGATTTAGAATTACTTCCAGATGGCAGGCTTATAGGAATATTTAAAATTAATGAACCAGATATTGGGTTCGGAGGTTATGGAGGTATTCTTAAGATTCTGGATAGCAATAGTAGTGTCGAATGGCAATATACTTACGCTTCATCAGATTATATTGCGCATCATGAAGTTGAAATGCTTCCTAATGGAAATATTTTATTTTTAGCATGGGAAAGATTAAGCGCATTTGAAGCTCAAGAATTAGGAATAAATACAATTGTTGACATTTATCCTGAAGCTCTAATTGAAATGGAAACCCAGAGTAACCAAATTGTTTGGAAATGGAATAGCATTGATCATATAATCCAAGATCAGTTTTCTACCCTACCCAATTATGGAAATGTAAGCGAAAACCCTCAGTTAATAGACATTAATTATAATCTAGAAGAAAATGGAGATATCATGCATGCTAATGGTATTGATTTTGATGAAGAAAGAGATGTTATTTTTTTAAGCATTAATGGATATAATGAAATTTGGGCAATTGATCACAGTACATCACTTACGGAAGTTGCAACAAATTCTGGAGGTAATTATGATAAAGGAGGTAATTTGTTATATAGATTTGGTAATCCGGAGGCTTATCAAAACACAAATGGATTAAGATTATTCTATAATAATCACTTCCCAAATTTATTAGAAAATGGCGTTCCTGGAAATGGAAATATGTTAGTCTTTGTTAATAAATATAATAATATGCAGCAATCTGTTGTTTATGAGCTAAAAATACCGGAATTATTATCTTTAAATGCTGATATCAATAATGAACCACAAATTGTTTGGGAGTTCACTCATCCAGATTTATTTTATAAGATTGTTTCTGGTGCAGTTAGGTTAAATAATGGAAACACATTAATTTGTGAAGGGGATTATGGTTTTTGGGAAGTTACTAATGAAAAAGAAGTGGTTTGGAAATACAATAGCAAAATTCAATCAAGTTACTGGAGAGGTTATAATTATAACTACGATTCTGATGCAATTAAGAATTTAGGATTGTAAATAAATATTAACTCTTATTTGCTAATTGTCCGCAAGCGGCATCTATATCTTTACCTCTTGAGCGTCTAACTGTAACTGTTATCCGATGTTCTTCCAGCATAGAAACATACATATCAATAGCCATTGAGTTCGCTTGTTGAAACACACCCTCATCAATTGGGTTGTACTCAATTAAATTAACCTTGCTTGGTGCAAATTTGCAGAATTGAATAAGTGCTTCAATATCTTCCTTTCTGTCATTTATGCCATCCCAAACAATATACTCATAAGTAATTCTGTTTTTAGTTTTACTATACCAATACTCCAGTGCTTCTCTTAAATCACTCAAGGGAAAAGTAGCGTTAAATGGCATAATAGATGTTCGCACCTTATCAATTGCTGAATGCAATGATACAGCGAGCTTAAACTTCACTTCATCATCTGCCATTTTTTTAATCATTTTTGGCACTCCAGAAGTTGAAACTACAATACGCTTTGGTGACATTCCTAAGCCTTCTGACGACGTGATTTTATCAATTGCCTTAAGAACATTATTATAGTTCATTAAAGGTTCTCCCATTCCCATGAATACGATATTTGATAAGGGCTTATTATAATACAATCTGCTTTCTTTATCTATAGCAACCACCTGATCATAAATTTCATCAGGATTTAAATTACGCATGCGTTTTAAACGTGATGTTGCACAAAACTTACAATCCAAACTACATCCAACCTGAGAAGACACACATGCTGTAGTTCTTGTTTTAGTTGGAATCAATACGGACTCCACTATAAGTCCATCGTGAAGTTTTACTGCGTTCTTAACAGTTCCGTCAGAACTGCGTTGCATCGTATCGACCTCAATATGATTAATCACAAAATTCTCTTCAAGCATTTCACGTGTGCTTAAAGATATATTGGTCATATCATCAAAATTATGAGCAGACTTCTGCCACAACCATTCATACACTTGATTTCCACGGAATGCTTTATCGCCTTGTGTTTCAAAAAACGTTCTTAATTGTTCTTTTGTTAAAGCTCGTATATCTTTCTTTGGTGTTGACATGGATGAGATAAAAAAGCCTCGAAAATATCGAGGCTTTTATTTTTATATGATTAACATGGCATCGCCATAACTATAAAACTTATAGCCTTCTTTAATGGCTTCGTCATACGCTTTTTTAATAAAGTCATGACCAGCAAATGCTGATGCCATCATTAATAGTGTTGATTTTGGTGTATGAAAATTTGTAATCATACAATTAGCAATACTAAATTCATAAGGAGGGAAAATAAATTTATTGGTCCAACCCTCATATTCATTTAATGTTCCACTAGATGATACTGAACTCTCTACTGCTCTCATTGCTGTTGTACCAACAGCACAAATACGTTTCTTATTTTTTAAAGCTGTATTGATAGCTGATGCTGCAAATCTATCAACAGTAATTTCTTCACTATCCATTTTGTGCTTAGATAAATCTTCAACTTCAACTGGATTAAAAGTTCCTAAACCAACATGCAAAGTTACCTCAGCAAAATTGATTCCTTTAATTTCTAAACGCTTTAATAAATGTCTTGAAAAATGCATTCCTGCAGTTGGAGCTGCGACAGCACCTTCATTTTTTGCGAATATTGTTTGGTAACGCTCTTCATCTTCTGGCTCTACCTCTCTTTTTATATATTTTGGTAATGGTGTTTCACCTAGTTGAGTCAATTTTTTCCTAAACTCATGATATGATCCATCATACAAAAAACGTAATGTTCTTCCTCTTGATGTTGTATTATCAATAACTTCAGCTACTAACATATCATCATCTCCAAAGTATAGTTTATTACCAATTCTTATTTTTCTTGCTGGATCTACTAACACATCCCAAAGGCGTTGTTCAGCATTTAGTTCTCTCAATAAAAACACTTCAATGCGAGCACCTGTTTTTTCTTTATTTCCAAAAAGTCGAGCAGGAAATACTTTGGTATTATTAAGTATCATTACATCGTCTTCATCAAAATAATCAATAATATCCTTAAATTGTTTATGTTCAATAGTTTGTTTTGCTCTGTCCAAAACCATTAATCTTGCTTCATCTCTATGTTCTGATGGATATTCTGCAAGTAATTCTTCTGGAAGTTCAAAGTGAAAGTGAGATAATTTCATGTAGTGTCTATTTTTTGCGAAAGTGGCAAATATACAATCTGAAAGTAGGCGTTGTCAAGTAAATTGATGGTTATTTTAATTTTATTTAAATGTAAAGCCAATATGCGCTAAATCTGTCCAAAAATCAGGATACGATTTTGATACCACATCTGCCGTATTAATAGTGAGGTTTGTCTTTAAGCCTAAAGGTGCAAAAGCCATCGCCATCCTGTGATCCTTGTATGTATCAACGACAATATTATTCTTGAGAGGTTTAATATCATGAAGGCTTAAACTATTATTAGTAATAGAAACAGGAGTACCAAATTTTTCAATTTCGGTTTTTAGAGCAACTAACCTATCTGTTTCTTTTATTTTTAAAGTGTGAAGTCCTTCAAGCATGCAATTAATTCCTAAGCCTAAACAAGTAACTGCAATTGTTTGTGCTATATCTGGGCAATTAACAAGATTAAAGGTTTTAGGGTTGAGGTTTTCCGATTCTTTTTTTATGAGTATTGAATTGTTTTCAAAAATTGTATCGACTCCAAAATTTTTGTAAATATCTGCTAAGACTGCATCTCCTTGTAATGAATTGTCCTTGTATGATGATAATGTAATTTGAGTCCCAACTTCACTTAAAGCAACAATGCTATAAAAATAAGAAGCCGAAGACCAATCAGACTCAACTGTTAAAGTTATTGGAGAAATCCCTTTGTCAGCGTGTTTTACATTAATTATATTGTTTTCAAAACGAGTTTCAACGCCTAATTTATTAAGCAAACTCAAGGTCATTTTTATATACGGAATAGAGGTTATTTCACCTTGAAGTGTTAACTCTAATCCATTTTTTAAGTTTGGAGCTATTAGCAACAAAGCAGATATGTATTGACTGCTCACATTGGCTTTTATACTTACTTTATTTTTTGTAATTGTTTGTCCCTTTATTTTTAAAGGAGGATATCCATCAACGTTTTCATAAGTTATGTTTGCTCCTAATTGTGTAAGCGCATCAACTAAAATTTTAATTGGTCGCTCTTGCATTCTGGAAGATCCAGTTAATAAAATTTCTCTATCTTTTTGTGTAGTTAAAAAGGCTGTTAAAAAACGCATAGCTGTTCCAGCATGATGAATATCTATAACATCTGAATCTGAACTTAACGCATTTTGCATTAAAACTGCATCATCAGCATTTGAAATATTTTGTATGCCAATAGTTGGAAATAATGCTTGTAACAACAATAACCTATTGGATTCACTTTTTGAACCAGTTATTATTATTGCCGATTGTTGCTTTATTGAAGATTTTTGAATTTTAATATTCATTTATAAAGATTCCTGCATTTGCAGAAACTGGTTTATTTTAATTTCTCATTATTATGGTGTCTATAGTGATCTCTTTTTGTTTTTATTTCAAGTTTTTTACTAAAGGCCTCTTCAAGATTTACTCCTGTTTGATTTGCCAAGCATAAAACGACAAACATAACGTCTGCCAATTCTTCACCAAGATCTTTGTTTTTGTCACTTTCTTTTTCGCTTTGCTCACCATAACGACGTGCAATAATTCTTGCTACTTCTCCCACTTCCTCAGTAAGTTGCGCCATATTTGTAAGCTCATTAAAATAACGTACTCCATGAGCATTTATCCATTCATCGACAGCTTTTTGAGCGTTTACTATATTCATAAGGTTACATTTTTGTGAGCACTACTTTCTCAGTTTCTTTTAAAACACGTTGGTTATAGAACTCTTTTAATTCAGCATACTTAAAAGCAGGGATAATTGCTGTATTAATTTTAAAGGTACTCATCACATTTAAACCACCTTCAACCACACTAATATTAAATAAAAACGAGCCCATTCCGTCTGGTAAAGAGATCTTTACTGGCTTTGGAGTTGAAGTTACTTGATATCCTTCAGGAATTTTAATATTAATGATTTTTTTTCTACTAGAAGGGTAAGAAAAGTTAACTGGATAGGTCCTGTCTTCTAATTTAAACGGATTCTCAGATAATTTATAAAAGAATAGAGGTGAAAAATAAATTTCATTACCAACCACATCAACACCTGCATCAAACTCAAAACTATAACTTTCCATTACTGATTTACTTAAATCTTCAGTGTTTTTAGATTCAAAATCCACCAAATCGTCAAAAATATAATCATTAATTATTGCTTCTATATACTCATCTTTTGAGTAATCTTTTGCTTTTTTACGATAAGCCATTGCAGCTAAATCCGTATAGCTAGATGTTTGTTTACCGCTTAAGCTTCCGTCATCATTAATACTTATGCTCATTATTGTATTGTGCTGACTTGCCTTTTTTGGGTACAGATTGATTTTTCTAAACCTACCATCATCTAGCACCAAAGTTCCTTCCCAGTTTAAAACTCTTTGTGGCAATATATTAGGATAGCTTAGTCTATCTGTTGCATCCAAAAGAATATCTTGTCCTCCGATTTCAACACAAGCAATAACATAGTTAAAGCCTTCAAGCGTAGGGAAAATTGGAATTCCATGTTGTCTTGAACTTGTTAAAACTGGATTAGCTTTTAAACCACATTCTTTTAATAATCCAACAAGCATTAAGTTAATTTCTGAAACATCTCCTGTATTTTCTTTATATGCTTTTTGAATACCTCTTCGAGTATATTTGCCATATTTTTCATTCCAAGACATTTTACCTTTTATGTGATTAAAAGCATTCATCATTATTTCAGATTCTCCAGAGCTATTTGCTTTTATCTGTTCGGCATCATCCCTTAAAAATTTTGTATTCGTTAGCTGCTTCCCAAAATCATCAGACTTATTAATTGATTCAACAACTTTTTCCCAAGTAGTTGAATATTGTTTAAACCCTGAATTAGGAAATTGAGTAGAATTTAACTCATAAGTTATTAAATAACGATAATTATCTATGTTATCAACATAAGGTTCTTCTTTTAAAGCTGGAACATCTCTTAACTCATATTCAGTAACAAATTCGGTAGTACTAATTGTAGAGTTTTTTGTCTCTTGAGTACGTCCTCCACTTGAAGTTTCCTCATAGCTTATTGATAAATTTCTTGGTTCTTTATATTCCTTAGGCGCTACACTAAATCCACCTTTAGCAACACGTTGATATTTAAAATATGATAATAATTGTATTTTTGCTAAATAGTGCTTAGTAGGAATATCTTCCTGAATAATCAAGTCATCAATTTTCAGAAAAGGTGAGGTAATTTTGTAAGTCCATTCTACAACAGAACCAACTTTCGCATTTGGTAATGTAAAAGATTCTTCTACCCAATTATCGCTTGATTCTTCCTTAAAAATTGCGCTTTTTTTAAGTTTTTCTGTTTTTACTTTTCCTCCTACAATGTTGTAGGTTAATCCTTTGATTCCAGAAATTCTTTCTTTTGTTGAATTCGATTTATACAATGAAACTTTTTTAGTTGCATAATCCAAACCATCTTTATTTAAAATTTTTATGCGTTCATGAACTTCTGTAACTAATATCCAACCATCTGGATGATCATGGTTAAAATAAGTGTTTCTATACTTATACAATACCACTGCACTTGCAGAAGTATCTTTTTTATAGATATTATTGCTCACTTCTTCTTTTGATACTTTTCCAAATTTATAGTCTTGTGCATTTACAAAACTTGTTAATGTCAATGCTATAATGATAAGAATTAGGTTTTTCATTTTTATGGTTGGTTGGTTATATCTATTTATTTAACACAATTGAAGATTTATCTGCTTTTACAACTTTCCTGATAAAACTTCTATAGGTCTTATAATCTTCTTTTGTGAACTTCCCTTTGTTAATTTCAAAGCTGCGTTTATATTTTACTTGCGTATCACTAAGTATTTCTAAAGAGGCTGTATAAATTCCGAATTGAGATTCTATTTTTTGGTCTTGCATTGTAGTTTCTAATTTATACCCTTCAGGGAGATTGATAACATATTCATCTTCATCATAAAAAGCACGTTCAATCACAAAGGGTAATTTTCGCTCAGAATATCTTGGGGGAACACTCGTAAAACGGTTGAACATATTAGGATTTACTAGTAATTTTTCACCAGCAGTTGAAGCGTAAGTAGGCGTTGATATTTTGACCGTCTCTAGAATCTCAATAATGTCTTTATTGTTTTTTACATCTATTTTATCTAAAGACAAGCCGTTGATATGATCCCAATATTCTTTGTAAAATTTATCTATATCTTTTTGATCAGAGTCAACTATATAACTTAATCTATCATCATATTGAATGCCTCCCGAATTAATACTAATTTCAGCATTAAAGCCTCCTTTTTCATTAAATGTTACTTGAGCTGAGGTTTTTAAATAACTTTCTTTGCTGTCATATACTTTGGTATGCTCAATTCGTCCACCTTCTGGTGTTACTACTAAAACGTCACGATCATCAGTAAAATTGGCTATATGACCGAAAGGTACTTTTTGGCTTGTACATTCCAGCCAAATTGGATTACCCTCATTTGGTAAATTTAATATCACATGATTTCCTTGCATTCCAACAAAGTCTTTTTCAATATCACGAACACTTTTTCCTCCATATACTACTGTATAATAAGCTTCAATACCTTGACTCTCCATAAGTGCTTTTGTATAATTTGTGAGTGCTTTGCAATCTCCATAACTAACTTCATCAACTTGTGATGCTAAAATTGGTTGCCAACCTCCAACACCAAGTTGAACACTTATATACCTTGTTTTGTTTTGTACATAATTATAAATGATTCTAGCCTTTTCCATAGGATCATCAACACCTACTACCAAATTAGATATTTGTTTTTTTGCGCTTTCTGGCAAATCATTTCTTCCAGTTAATAAATTGTCAAAATTCCATTTACCAAAGTCATTCCAATTTTCAGCATGACCATCAACATCAATTAGTCTAAATCTTTTTGGAGCTACCATAACTACTGGAGCAAACTTATTAAATGAAGGGCTCATATATTCCCATTTATATGCTTTAAGGTTTTGTGCTATGTAGTGAGTAATATTACCTGCGTTCTTGCTTTCTATCTTCTCATCAATAAGATTAAACTCCTTAATATCAAGTGAGACATTTTGATTATTAATTATCTTAAAGCTCGATTTTTGAGTACTTATAAAATAACCTTCTGATGGGAACCATCTTGGAATAAATGCGGTTGAATTAGTATGTGTTTCAACCTCAAATTCAAAAGTAAAAGGAAAACTTATTGGTGTATAATCTAGTGCTAAAATCCTGTTGTCAGAAAATAAGCCACTGTCATTATTGCTATAATCTTTGAAATCTTTTCGTCTAATTTTTTTGATTTCTGATCCCATTGCATCATATACTTTTGCTGAGATAGATTTCACTTTAACACTTGGGTCGTAATTGACATAAGGATCTAAATGAGACATCCCATTTTTATTTAACACTGTTATGATTCTCTTTTCTTTAACAGTCATACTTGCATAATTATCTAGCTCAACAACTATGTCATGAGATCTAATTACAGCATTCGCATTTTCTTTTAATTCAGAATTAATAAGCAATGCAGATAATGAAATATCTTGTGGGAAGACATTTAAAGTAGTGAGCAGAAGAGATAAGCTCACCAATAGTTTAAAATTCATATTTGGGTCATTATGTTAATTATTCAAATTAACTAGTTTTAGAGAACTATTAATATGACAAATATCATGTGCTAGCTAATATACTATTTTTTGAATTTATCATACAATATTTTTGCAAACAATAAAAGAAGGCAAGGAATTACTATATATTTAATTTCGTTAATAATTACTTGCATTCCCCATTCTGAAAAGAATTTTTTTATACCAATTGGAGATACTACAATGTCTCTGAAAGGGAAAAAGAATCTGCTATTATCAAAAGGTATAAAAAACCCAACTCCTTTTCCTCCCGAAGTCATGGCATCCAAAATTCCATGTGAAATGGTAGACAAAAAAATTACAAACCACCATATTATTTTGTTTGTTCTTCCAAAAACGAACATTAATAATGTAGCCCAAAGTATTGCAAATAAAATGGAGTGTGTAAAACCACGATGACCAAATGGATGCTCATAAGGAATACTAAAATTAAATGTTAACACATCAATATCTGGAAGTATGGTTGACGCAATAGCTAAAAATAAAAGTAGTTTAGAATTCTTATTTGAAAGTATTTTTGAAATAGTAAATCCAACAACGGCATGCCCAAAAATTGAAGCTATTACTCTTTGTTTTTTGAATCAATGATTATGGTAACTGGACCATCATTTAATAATTGCACTTTCATATCAGCACCAAATTTTCCAGTTTTAACTTGTTTTCCTAGATGCTGTTCAAGTTGCTTAACAAAGTCTTCATAAAGCGGAATGGCTATATCTGGTTTTGCTGCCTTTATATAACTTGGCCTATTTCCTTTTTTGGTATTTGCATGTAGTGTAAATTGACTTACAACAATAACATCACCATTAACATCTAATAACGACTTATTCATCACGTTATTTTCATCTTCAAAAATTCGCAAGTTAGAAATCTTATTACATAACCAATTGATGTCTTCTTGAGTATCTTCATTTACAATACCTAACAACACTAGTAATCCTTTTTTAATGGATGAAACAATATTTCCTTCAATTGTAACGCTAGTTTCTGATACTCTTTGAATTACTACCTTCATTCTTTTTCAAAATTATCAGTTCTGTAATGTTCATCTTCACCATCTAAGATTTGCAAATAACTTCTATATCTTGAATAGGCAATTTCGTCATTATCTAATGCCGTTTTTACAGCACATTTTGGTTCGTGTATATGCAAACAATTATTAAACTTACAATCCTGTTGTAAGTTAAAAAACTCAGGAAAATAACCACTTACTTCTTCCTTTTCCATATCGACAATACCAAAGCCCTTTATGCCTGGAGTATCAATTATTTTAGCACCAAAACTTAAGTCAAACATTTCAGCAAACGTCGTTGTGTGTTGTCCTTGTTGGTGCTGATCTGAAATTTCTTTAGTCTTTAAATCTAATCCTGGCTCAATGGCATTAATTAAAGTGGATTTACCAACACCAGAATGCCCAGAAAAAATACTCACTTTATCAATCATTAACTGTTTTACTTTATCTATATTTTTGCCTGTTTTTGCAGAAATACCAATACATTCATAGCCTATTTTTCGATAAATCGAAGCCAAATATTTAACCTCTAGTAAAGTGTCTTCATCATAAGTGTCTACTTTATTGAAAAGTAAGATTGTTTTTATAGAATAGGCTTCAGCCGACACCAAAAAACGATCGATAAAACTCGTAAACGTTGGTGGATTAGTAATGGTTATTAAAAGAAAAACTTGGTCTACATTACTGGCAATAATATGAGTTTGCTTAGATAAATTAACCGATTTACGAATGATGTAATTTTTTCGTTCTTGAATTCTATGAATTATTCCTGTAACCTCATCATTTTTAGTTTCCAACTCAAAATCTACAATATCACCAACGGCAATTGGGTTAGTACTTTTTATGCCTTTTAAACGAAATTTACCTTTAATACGGCAGTTATAGGTTTTTCCGTTATAGGATTTAACCGTGTACCAACTTCCTGTAGATTTATAAACGAGTCCTGTCATCTTAGCTACAAAGATGCCAAAAAAATTATTGTTTAAATATTTTCTCTTGATGATTAATTGATTCCTGGTGAATTGCTTTAAACATTCTTAGCACAAATTCTTCACTAAGTTTGTTTTGCTCTCCTTCTAAAATCATTTTGCCCAATATTTCATTCCACCGTTTTGATTGTAAAACTGCTACGTTATTGGCTTTTTTAAGTGCTCCAATACCATCAGAAACCTTCATGCGTTTTCCCAAAACCTCAATAAGTTGATGATCAATAACATCTATTTGAGTTCTTAAAGTATTGATTTTATTATTATACTCAGCTTCAGCAGATGTTTCTTTTCTAATCTTTAGATCGTCCATGATTTTCACCAATGCTGAAGGTGTTATTTGTTGTGCAGCATCAGACCAAGCATTATCAGGGTCATGATGTATTTCCACCATCAATCCATCAAAGTTTAAATCAAGTGCTGTTTGGCATAAATCGAAAATAATATCACGTCTACCAGCAATATGTGAAGGGTCTAATATCAATGGCAAATCAGGAAAACGGTTTTGTAAATCAATTGGTAATTGCCATTCAGGATTGTTACGATATCTTGTTTTTTCATACGCAGAAAACCCTCTATGAATCACTCCTAAATTATTAATTCCAGATGTATAAAAACGCTCTACAGCTCCTAACCATAAAGACAAATCTGGATTTACTGGATTTTTGATAAGCACAGGCTTGTCTGTTCCTTTTAAAGCTTCAGCTATTTCCTGAACAATAAATGGACTTACAGTTGTACGAGCACCAATCCACAGAATATCTACATCATGCTGTAAGGCCAAATCAACATGATTTGCATTTGCAACTTCAGTTGTGATAAGCATCCCTGTTTCTTCTTTTGCTTTTTGAAGCCATTTTAATCCTAACGCTCCAACGCCTTCAAAATTCCCAGGTCTTGTTCTTGGCTTCCAAATTCCTGCGCGTAAAACTGTAGCATCAGTGTCTTTTAATTGATGTGCTATTTCTAATACTTGTTTTTCAGTTTCTGCACTACATGGTCCTGCGATTACTAATGGATGATCTAATTCAAATTTATTCAACCATGTTCTAAGTTCTTTCTTATTCTCCATTGCTTTTCTTTTTTAAGCGATTCCTTTTAATATTTCTTTTATGTGATTTGTTTCTTTCATTTCTCTAAAAACAGCATCAAAATCATCCTTTTCCATGAGTTCTTTAAACTGTTTTAGGTTATCGATATACTCTTCTAATGTTTTAATAACATTGGTTTTGTTTTGTTTAAAAATTGGTGTCCACATTTCTGGTGAACTCTTTGCTAAACGAACTGTTGATTCAAATCCACTGCCAGCCATATCAAAAATATCACGTTCATTTCTCTCTTTTTCTATGACAGTTTTTCCCAACATGAACGAGCTTATATGAGATAAATGTGATACATAAGCGATATGTTTATCATGTGCTTTAGGCTTCATATAACGAATACGCATTCCTATGTCGTTAAATAATTTCAACGCCTTTTCTTGCAGCTTAAATGCTGTGTCTTCTACTTCGCAAATAATGTTTGCTTTGCCTCTATACAAATCATGAATGGCTGCAGAAGGTCCTGAAAATTCAGTTCCAGCGATTGGATGCATTGCCAAGAAATTTCTTCGCTTGGGATGCTTTTTTACTGCTTCGCAAATAGCATCTTTTGTTGAACCAACATCAAGAACCAATGTATTATCTGAAATCTTATCTAAAATTTCTGGCAATTGCTTAACAGTTGCATTTACAGGGATAGCTACAATAACTAAATCTGCATTAGCCAAATCATTGACTGTAGCTATGTCATCAATAACATTTAAGGACAATGCTTTATTAAGGTTTTCTTCATTATGGTCAATTCCGAAAATAGTTGTCTCTGGATGCAATCGCTTGAGATCTAAAGCAAAACTTCCTCCAATTAACCCAACACCAATTATGTATATCTTTTCCATCATATCCTTGCAATTGCTTCTTCTAAATCTTCGGTTGATGCACACAATGAAAATCTTATATAGCCTTCACCATTACTCCCAAAAATAGTTCCAGGAGCTATAAAAATGTGATTGTTTTTCAACACAGTATCAATAAATTCTTCTGATTTAAAAAATGGTGGTAATTTTGCCCAAACAAAAAGCCCAGTTGCACTCTTATCATATGTGCAATTTAATGCATCAGCCAGTTTCCAAGTCAATTCTCTTCGTTGTTCATAGACACTATTCAAACTTAAATACCAAAGTCTTGAACACTTCAAAGCCTCAACTGCTCCCTTTTGAATCCCATAAAACATTCCGGAATCCATATTGCTTTTAACTTTTAATATCGCATTTATATGGTCGTTGTTTCCTAAAACCATACCTACTCTCCAACCAGACATATTAAAGGTTTTGCTTAATGAATTCAATTCTAAGCAAACATCTTTTGCTCCATGAACACTCAAAACACTTCTTGGCGCATCGTTAAGAATAAAACTGTAAGGATTATCATTAATAACTAAAATCTTATGGCGCTTTGCAAATGCAACTAACTTATTAAAGAATGCATGTGATGCTTTTGCTCCAGTTGGCATGTGAGGATAGCTAATCCACATCAGTTTTACTTTTGATAAATCTTGTTTTTCTAAAGCATCTAAATCTGGCAGCCAATTACTTTCTTCATTTAAATCATAAAAAATAGGCTTCGCTTCCAATAGCTTAGTAACGGCTTTATATGTTGGATAGCCAGGATTTGGAATCAAAGCTTGGTCTCCTGGATTTAAAAATGCCATTGAGATATGCATGATACCTTCCTTACTTCCCATTAAAGGAAGTACTTCAGTAGAAGGACTTAGATTCACCTGAAAATGTTCTTTATAAAACTCAACAATTGCTTCTCTAAGTTCTGGAAGCCCTTTATAACTTTGATATTTATGTGCATTTGCATCAGTTAAACCTTCCGTTAATGCAGTAATTACTTTTTGAGGTGGTTGCAAATCTGGGCTACCAATTCCTAAATTAATTATTGGTTTTCCACTTGCTATCAACAATGCTACTTCTCTAAGTTTTTTAGAAAAGTAATATTCTTCAACGCTATGTAATCTGTTAGCTATATCAATCATAACTTCGCATTTTTATATTCGCCTAACACTTTAAAATTCTGCGCCATGATGTTCATAATAGATTTTGCTTTTTCATAATCTGAATACCTTTCAAAAGTGACATCAACAAAAAATTCATACTGCCAAGGTGTTTCCATTTTAGGCAACGATTGTATTTTAGTTAAATTCAATTTACAATCGCTCATTACGTTTAAAATGGCAGCCAAACTTCCACGTTTATGATCAACATCAAATTTTAAAGACGCTTTATTAATTTCATCTTCAGTCCCGACGCTTCGGGATTCATGGTTTTCACGCTTCACTATAACAAAACGAGTTTCGTTATGCTTTATGGTTTGAATACTTGGAGCTAAAATTTCTAATTCAAATAATTCAGCAGCAAGTTTGCTGGCAATAGCTGCAATACCTTTAAGTTGGTTTTTCTGAATACGTTCGGCAACCTCAGCAGTATCTTTATCTTCCACCAATTTAATATGTGGATAATTTTTAAAGAACTCTTTACATTGCAACAATGCCATGGGATGCGAATACACTTCCTTAATATCGCTTAATGTTTGATTTGGCAATGCCATTAAATTATGCTGAATATCTAAATACTGCTCACCAATAATGTGCAAATTCTCATTATCAATGAGTGCATAATTAGGAATAATAGAACCTGCAATGGAATTTTCAATAGCCATAATGACAGCATCTGCTTCCTTCTGAATTAAACTTTCCACAGCGCGATCAAAAGACAAGCACTCCACAATATGTGTGTCTTTACTAAAATAGTTTTGCGACACTATGTGATGGAAAGATCCTTTTATGCCTTGTATTGCTACAGATTTAATCATAATTATTTTATTAGATTCCTTCTCTCAAAAGGAATTGTTTATAGTTTTCAAAAACGTCTATAAACAAAAAAATCCCGATTTTCATCGAGACTTACATTAAATTTATATCTATAAATTACATATACAACGTCTCGTTTCTTCTGCTAAAAAAGAAATAAAACCAGTTATAATATGTAGAATTTGTTGTCATTACTTTATATTGATTGGGCTAAAGTAATTATTATTTTCACAAATCAAAATACTAAGACCTAATTTTTAAGGTTTTATCTAAATAATTAAAGATTTCACAGGAAATCATGGTATAAATTAATTAATGTTTATTTTTGATTAAACAATTTTTGAATGTCTATAAAGGTTGAACAACTCACGAAAGTTTACGGAAATCAGAAAGCCCTGAACAATATTTCATTTAAAGTAGAAAAACCTGAAGTGGTTGGTTTTTTGGGTCCAAATGGTGCTGGAAAATCTACAATGATGAAAATATTAACCACTTATTTAAGTGCTACTGGAGGTAATGCTGAAGTGAATGGGTTTAATGTAACCTCTAATGCTAGAGAAGTTCAGCAAAGTGTTGGTTATTTGCCAGAACATAACCCATTATATTTAGATATGTATGTGAGGGAATATTTGGCCTTCAATGCCAACATACAAAAGGTTGAAGCTTCTAAAATTAATGATATTATAGAACTAACTGGTTTAGCACCTGAAGCTCATAAAAAAATAGAACAACTCTCAAAGGGTTACAGACAACGTGTTGGATTAGCGTGTGCTTTACTACACAATCCTGATGTGCTTATTTTAGATGAACCAACAACTGGATTAGATCCAAATCAATTAGTTGAAATTAGGTCACTAATAAAAACAATTGGAAAAGAAAAAACTGTGTTTTTATCTACACATATTATGCAAGAAGTTGAAGCTATGTGTGATCGTGTGATTATTATTAATAAAGGAGAAATTGTTGCAGATAAAAAACTTAAAGAACTTAGAGAAGGCAAGGACCAAATAGTAATTGTAGAGTTTGACTACAGAGTAGAAGATGCCTTTTTAAAAAAGTTGCCAAAAGTAAAAAGCGTGGTGAATACTCATGATTTTGTTTATGAAATCACTTTTAATTCGCAGGAAGATATGCGTTCTTACGTGTTTGATTTTGCGCATGACAATGAGTTAAAGATTCTACAGTTGAATCAGAAAAATGCTAGCTTGGAAAGTTTGTTTAGGGAGTTGACGAGTTAATCAAAAATAAGCGCTCCAGTATAAAACTGTTCAACATCAACGGTTGGTGGCTCATTCACTGAAATCAAATCTCCTGTTCCTCTCAACTCACCAGACAATGATACTTGCGGATTTACAATCATATCATTGCTTCCTCTGTGAAAAACATTTATGTTTTGAGCTATTAGATTTTCACCTTCAAAACGCCCAGCTCCTGAGAAAAATCCAACATCTAAATTGTTAACAGTTCCCGAAATATAAAAAGAAGATATATTATTGGCTACCACGTCTAAATCTTCAATATCAATTTGTAATCTAAAATCTCCAACGGTAAAATTATCGGGAACCACAAAATCTTCAGAAATGATAGTTAATTCTGGAAATGATAAAACACCGTCAGAAGACACGTCATATTGTGATGAATGCCTGATTTCTTTTAAATTTGGAGCAGTAACGTACACTTTGGTAATACCATAATCTCTTACATAATTACAAGAATTATTATCTGTAAGTTGCAACTGATTACCAACCACAACAGCATCAACGTCATTTAACAGATTTTCTCCTGTTTCAATTATAACAATATATTCTGTACCCTCTTTTACAATCAACTCAATATCACGATTTACCAAAATCCGTCCAAATGTATTTACAATGATTTCTTGCTGAACAAGGTTTCCTTCTGTTTGAAAACAATCAAAAGCATCTTCGCTGTTACAGGCAAAAAGGAGTGTTAAACTTAATATGTATACTATTTTTTTCATAAGCCCTTCCGCCCAGACGAAAATGTCTGGACACCTTCCCTTAAAAGGAAAGGAATTAATTATCATTTAACTTCTAACTTCGAGCTTCCAACTTCAAACTTACAATCGTATTCCAATTCCAAGTTCAACAGCTTCAGCTTTTGCTGCATGTGATTTTAAAGTTATTGCGGCAAACCATTTATCTCCAAAATAACGCTTAAAACCAATACGCTGATACACTCTTCCTTCAAAATCATATGGATAATAAGCATAAAAGCCTAACTGCGTTACAATGGATAATTTATTGATGAACAACTCATGGCCAACAAACACACCTAAACGTTTGTAATCTGTATCTGCATTAATATTATTCTCAGGAAACCCAACCGATTGATAGTATATTAATTCCTTTAAAAAGTTTGAGAAAAAGGCATCAACTCCAAACTGTATAGCACTCTTTCTGTTCAATCTTTTATCTGCATAAGCCGAAAATATATAAAACGGGAACTGACCACTACCAACAACATCGCTTTCATTAACTCCACTTCTGAATACAAAATTATATTTAAAAGGTTGCTTGAATTTTTCATCATCACTTAGATCATATTGATAGTCTGGATCTTCGTCATCAAAATTATAAGTCACTCCAGCATTTATGGTTAATGAGTTTATACTTGTATTTGGTGCTTTTACATTGGCATTGGAATAATGAATAAGCGACAACCCAGCTTGAAATCCAAAATTATCAAAAATCCGTTCTTTCTTATAGTTAATCATCACATAGGTGCTACTCATTAACTTCGTTCCAAAAGCAATATTTTTATGGTTGTTTTCCTTATCATACGGATTGGTTGTAAAAGCCAATCCTTGACCAATCCTAACCATTAAATTCCGATTGAAAAAATAAAAGTTATAGTGACCATAAAGTGCATAGTTGTTACCAAGTACTTCATTTTTAAAATTCTGATAACTGAAAGACACGCCATAATCGGGATAATTAAAGCGTTGTTCCCAAGTGTTAAATCCAAACGTTTTTTTGTTCCAACTGATAATTATGCCTTCTGGATGTCCAGTAATTAAGTGTAGAATATCATCATTATGGAGAGCAATATTTCCTTTAAAATAATTGACATCTATACTTGAAAAAGTAGGTGGTTTTTGTTCTTGAGAAAAGCACATGAATTGAAAACCAACAAATAATAAAAGCAAAAATTTCTTCATAATTGTCGGTAAATATAGCGAATTAAAGTAACGCTAAAATATCTGCGAAGCAATGCTTTTTATATTATCACTTTTTCCCATAGAATAATAGTGCAGCACCTGAATTTCAGCTTTTTGAAGTTCTTTAGATTGTTGGATACACCACTCAATACCAACTTGCTTCACTTGATTGTTATCTTTACACTTCACTACTTCTATAATTAAATCTTCTGGTAAATCTACATGGAAACGATGTGGAATTAGATTAAGTTGTTTCTTTGTGGCGATGGGTTTTAATCCAGGGATAATGGGTACTGTAATATCTGCTTTTCTACATTTAGTAATAAAATCAAAATACTTTTGATTATCGAAAAACATTTGTGTGACAATATATTCAGCACCATTTTTTATTTTCTTTTTTAAAAAATGAATATCACTATCCAAGCTAGGAGCTTCCATGTGTTTTTCGGGATATGCTGCTACTCCAACACAAAAATTTGTTTTTGAAGAATTAAGCAATTCTTCATCCAAATAATTTCCTTGATTTAAATCTTGAATTTGTGCCACCAACTCAGTTGCATACGAATGCCCTTCACGTTCTGGCTTAAAATAAGTTTCGCTTTTAACGGCGTCTCCACGTAAAGCCATCACGTTTTGTATGCCTAAGAAGTCTAAATCAATTAAGAAGTTTTCGGTATCTTCTTTGGTAAAGCCACCACACAAAATATGTGGTATTGCATCTACACTATATTTATTTTGAATAGCTGCACAAATCCCAACCGTTCCTGGACGTTTTTTTACAACTTGCCTTTTTAGTAAGCCGTTTTCCAATTCTTTAAATACATACTCTTCGCGATGATAAGTGACATCAATAAATGGTGGTTTAAATTCCATTAAAGGATCTATATTATCAAAAATAGATTGAATATGCTGTCCTTTTAAGGGTGGTAAAATCTCGAAGGAAAACTGAGTGTTTCCGTTAGCTTTTTTTATATGTTCTGTTACTTTCATAGGCCTCCTAAATCCCTAAGGGGACTTTTATTTATTACTTAGTTTTATTTTTTAGCGTTCCCTATTCACTCATACCTACAAGGTTTATCCCTTCCCTTCCCTTTGGGAAGGTTAGGATGGGCTTAAATTAGGACTCAACCATTTTTTAGCTTCATCTGTAGAAATTCCTCGGCGTTTCGAATAATCTTTTAATTGGTCTTCTGTTATTTTTCCTAATCCGAAATATCGCGCTTTTGGATTCCCAAAATAGTATCCACTCACACTTGCTGCTGGCCACATGGCTAAGCTATCAGTTAACTTAACACCAATACTTTCTTCAACTTCTAATAATTTCCAAATGGTTTTTTTCTCTAAATGATCTGGACATGCTGGGTAACCAGGAGCAGGACGAATACCCTTGTAATTTTCTTTGATTAAATCTTCATTCGTTAGGTTTTCATTTTGAGCATAACTCCAATGTTTCGTTCTTACTTCTTTATGTAGATATTCTGCAAATGCTTCTGCCAAACGATCTGCCAGTGCTTTAATCATAATGGCATTATAGTCATCATGATTAGCTTCGAATTGTTGAGCTAATTCTTGAGTTCCAAATCCTGTAGACACACAAAATGCACCAATATAATCTTGTTTTCCTAAATCTGATGGCGCAATAAAATCGGCCAAAGCAATATTTGGTTTGCCTTCGGCTTTTTTGGATTGTTGACGAAGTGTTAGAAATGTTAAATTGTCTGGTCGAGCGCAGTCGAGATCTTTATTATGAGATGCTGAATCGAGTTCAGCATGACAGCCTATTGTTGTCACCTCAATATCATCGTCATTAACTGTATTGGCTGGAAATAATCCAAAAATAGCTTTAGTCTTTAAGAGTTTTTCATCAAATATTTGTTTCAATAATTCTTGGGCATCTTTAAATAATTCCGTTGCTTGATTACCTACTACTTCATCTTCTAAAATTTCAGGATACTTGCCATGTAATTCCCAACTTCTAAAAAAAGGAGACCAATCAATATATGCTTCTAATAATTTAAGGTCAAAATCTTCAAGAACTTGAATTCCTAACTTCTTAGGTTTCACAATTTCAGAAGTATTCCAATCTATTTGAAATTTGTTTTTTCTTGCTTCTTCTATTGACAAAAATTCCTTTTTCTTTCCTCTTTTCAAGAATTGTTCACGGAACTTATCATACTCTTCTCTAATCTGATTTTTATAAATTGAATTATCTTTTTTAAGCAAATTACCTACCACTGTTACTGCTCTTGAAGCATCATTAATGTGGATAACAGTGTTGCTATAATGTGGTGCAATTTTCACCGCTGAATGTGCTCTTGATGTAGTTGCTCCTCCAATAATTAAGGGAATATCAAAATTTCTTTTTTCTAACTCTTTTGACACATACACCATTTCATCGAGTGAAGGTGTAATCAATCCACTTAACCCAATGATATCAACCTTTTCTCTGATGGCTATTTCAATAATTTTTTCAGGTGGCACCATGACACCTAAATCGACAATCTCATAGTTATTACATCCCAATACGACACTCACAATATTTTTTCCAATATCATGCACATCACCTTTAACGGTTGCCATCAATATTTTACCTGCAAATTCCTGTTTTCCATCTTTTTCAGCCTCGATGAATGGTTGTAAATACGCCACTGCTTTTTTCATAACCCTTGCCGATTTTACGACTTGTGGTAAGAACATTTTTCCGCTACCAAACAAATCGCCTACCACGTTCATACCAATCATCAAATGACCTTCGATAACTTCAATTGGTTTTTGGGAAGCTAAACGTGCTTCTTCTACATCTTCTATTATAAAGGCATCAATTCCTTTAACTAAGGCATGTGTGATTCTATCTTGTAAAACGTCGCTTCGCCATTCTAAAATTTTAACCTCATCTACTCTTTTTTGTCCTTTTAAAGTTTCCGCAAAATCTAATAAGCGTTCTGTGGCATCCTCTCTTTTATCAAACAAAACATCTTCTACGTGCTCTAATAAATCTTTATCTATTTCATCATAAACTTCCAACATGGCTGGATTGACGATTCCTAAATTCATTCCATGTTGAATGGCATGATACAAAAATGCAGCATTGATGGCTTCACGAACCACATCGTTCCCTCTGAATGAAAACGACACATTACTCACACCACCAGACACATTAGCATAAGGCAGATTTTCTCGAATCCATTTCGTGGCCTTGAAAAAATCTAATGCATTTAAACGGTGTTCATCCATTCCTGTGGCTACAGGAAAAATATTAGGGTCGAAAATGATGTCTTGAGGTGGAAATTTGACAACGTCAACCAATATGTTATAGGAACGTTTACAGATTTCTATACGTCTATCCAAGGTGTCTGCTTGCCCTACTTCATCAAAAGCCATCACAATGACAGCCGCTCCATAGCGCTTTACTAGTTTTGCTTGGCGAATAAATTCTGCTTCTCCTTCCTTTAAACTAATGGAGTTCACCACACATTTCCCTTGAACCACTTTCAATCCAGCTTCAATAATTTCCCATTTAGAGCTATCAATCATTATAGGTATTCGCGAGATATCAGGTTCAGATGCAATGAGATTTAAAAAAGTCGTCATAGCATAAACACCATCAAGCATCCCTTCATCCATATTAACATCCAAAATTTGCGCGCCTCCATCTACTTGATGCCTCGCAACTTCTATGGCTTCATTATAGTTTTCGTCTTTAATTAAACGTAAAAACTTTCTAGAACCTGTGACATTCGTTCGTTCACCAACATTGATGAAGTTACTTTCAGGAGTAACTACTAGAGGTTCTAGTCCTGATAGTGTGAGATATTTCCCCTCTCCAACCTCTCCCCAAAGGGAAGAGGCTTTTTTGTCTTCTTTTAAATTCTGTCTTCTATTGCTCATATTAAAATTTTAGAAGTCCCTTCCTATTGGGAAGGGATTTAGGGATGGGCTTTTGCGTGGTTTATATTTTTTAGCAACCTCTGCAATTGCGTTTATATGTTCTGGATTTGTTCCGCAACAACCTCCAATGATATTTATGAGTCTATCTTGAAGGTAATCTTCAATAAACTGTTGCATTTGTTTTGGTGTTTGGTCATATTCACCAAAAGCATTTGGCAAGCCAGCATTTGGATGCGCTGATGTATAAAAGTCTGTCGCATTTGATAATCGTTGTAAATAAGGTTTTAATTGTTCGGCTCCCAAAGCGCAATTAAATCCAACGCTTAACAATGGAATGTGAGAAATTGAGGTCAGGAAGGCTTCCACAGTTTGTCCTGATAATGTTCTACCAGAGGCATCAGTGATGGTTCCAGACACCATGATCGGAATATCTATTTGTTTTTCTTCCTTAACTTCCTCAATAGCAAAAAGTGCAGCTTTAGCATTGAGCGTGTCAAAAATAGTTTCAACCAAAAGCACATCGACGCCTCCATCAATTAAAGCTTCAACTTGTTGTTTATATGCAATTCTTAATTCATCAAAAGTAATGGCGCGATATTCTGGTCTATTGACATCTGGCGATAAGCTTGCGGTTTTGTTTGTTGGCCCAATACTCCCAGCAACAAATCTTGGTTTTTCTGGGTTTGCTTTAGTAAATTCATCTGCAACTTGTTTTGCGATTTTTGCAGATTCAAAATTGAGTTCATACACTAAATTTTCCATGTTGTAATCTGCCATTGCAATGGTAGTTCCAGAAAATGTGTTGGTCTCCACAATGTCTGCTCCAGCTTCAAAATACTTTCTATGAACTTCAGCAATAGCATCTGGCTGCGTTAAAGACAACAAATCGTTATTCCCTTTTAGTGATGAAGGATACTCTTTAAAGCGTTCACCACGAAAATCATCTTCTGAAAGATTATATTGTTGAAGCATGGTTCCCATTGCGCCATCAAGCACAAGGATTCGTTTTTGTAGTTCAGTTTTTATATTACTCATATTCAGTTTAAGCTATTTGATAATTTTATAACATCAGACAATAGTCCTCTTGCAGTCACCTCTTTTCCGGCGCCAGCACCTTGAATTACCAAAGGGTGTTCGCCATAAGATTCGGCAAATATTTCAAATACAGAATCTGCTCCTTTAAGTTGTCCTATGGCTGAATTTTTTGTTTCTGAAATTAATTTTACTTCAAGGTTTTTATCTTTTACATTTAACTCTCCAACATAACGCAAAACATATTTTTCAGGCAACCCTTGTTTCAACTTTTCAAAAGGAATATCCAACTCTTTATTTCTGGAGTTAAACTGATGCAACGTTGTTTTTCCATTAAGTTGTTTTGGCACTAATGATTCAACGGAAACATCACTAAATTCAGTTTTAATATTTAGTTCTCTTGCCAGAATCAATAATTTTCTAGCTACATCATTGCCTGATAAATCCTCTCTGGCATCAGGTTCGGTTAATCCTAATTTAGACGCCTCTTCCAAAGCTTTTGAAAATGATACATCTGTCGCAGAAAACACATTGAAAATATAACTCAAGGAACCTGAAAAAACACCTCGTATTCTTTCAATTTGCTCGCCAGAATTATATAAATTTTTTACCGTTTCAATCACAGGTAAACCTGCACCAACATTGGTTTCATATAAAAATGATTTGTTGTGTTTTTTTAACGCGTTTCGAATTGCTTTATAAAAGTCATAATGCAATGTATTGGCTACTTTATTGGCTGAAACGATATTAAATCCGCTTTCAATTAACCTTATATAGTTCTTCGTGAATTCTGAACTTGCAGTGGCATCAACAGCAATTAGATTCGTAAGGTTTTGCTGTTTAACAAATTGAATGATTTCATCAATTTTATAAGGAACAGAAAAGGTTTCAAAATCAGTTTCCCAACCATTAGAAACGCCATCCTTATCATAAAATGCTAATTTTGAATTGGCGACTATTGGTATTCTTAATTGCAAATTCTGACTCTGCTGTAGTTTTGATTTCGCTGCATTAATCTGATTAATTAAAGTACTACCAACCTTCCCAATTCCAAAGAGTACAATATGTATGGTTTTATTGTTTGACATAACGCTTGTCTTCAAGTGAATTGACAGACTTAAAAGCTTGTTTTAAATCATTAATTAAATCATGAGTATCTTCTATTCCGCAGGATAATCTAATTAAAGAATCTTTAATTCCTGATTGCAACCTTTTTTCACGAGGAATAGAAGCATGCGTCATTTGTGGTGGATGACACAGTAAACTTTTGACGCCTCCTAGACTTTCGGCTAACTTAAAGTAACTTGTACTCGTCACAAATGCATTGGCAGCAACTTGCATATCCTCTTTTAAAGTAAAAGAGACAATCCCTCCAAAGAGTCCGTTTTGTTGACGCTTAGCAATCTCATGATTTTTATGAGTTACTAATCCTGGAAAATGCACCTCTTGGACAGCGTCATGATTATTTAAAAATGCAGCAACAGCAAAGGCATTTTCGCATTGTCTTTTATAACGAAGCTCTAAAGTTTCAATACCACGAATGGTTAAAAAGCAATCCCAAGGACCTAAAATGCCACCTGATGCATTTTGTACAAATTTGATTTTTTCAGAGAGTTCCTGAGTTTTAGTAACTACCAATCCAGCAACTAAATCTGAATGCCCTCCAATATATTTTGTGCCACTATGAATAATAATATCAGCACCAAGAGATAGTGGTTGTTGAGCAATTGGACTGGCAAACGTATTATCTACTACTAAAAGTGCATTCACGCTTTTAGCTATTTTTGATATTTCTTGAATGTCTGATACTTTTAAGGTTGGATTTGTAGGCGATTCAATCCAAACCAGTTTTGTTTTACTACTGATACTATTCGCTACGTTTTCAGCATCAGTTGTATCTACGTAATTTACTTTTATGCCTAGTTTTTCATACACATGTGTGAATAAACGATACGCTCCTCCATAAATATCATCTACTGCAATGATTTCATCGCCTGCAGATAATAATTTTAAAACAGAATCGATAGCTGCCAAACCGGTTGCAAAAGCAAATCCAGAGTGACCTCCTTCAAGTTGCGCTACAACGTCTTCTAAAACTTTTCGCGTTGGGTTATTACTTCGTGCATAATCGAAGCCTTTGTTTATTCCTGGTGCTTCCTGAATAAACGTTGATGTTTGGTACACAGGTACCGAAATTGCTCCAGTGAGTGGGTCACTTGGAATTGAATGAATAATTTTTGTTGCACTCATTTTTCTTAAAATTTGAATTAATAAATAAATTAAACCAAAAGTCAAATAAGCTTCCTTTGAAGCGTACTTAATAGAAAAATGTTATAAGAAAACACGTAATTACAGATGTGCAATTACGCTTGAGTTATCTATCCGAATTAGCGATAAATGAATCGCCTCTTCAAGTAGAATTTAGCACCTTCTCGATTGAGATTCCTGCTTCCGCTGGAACTTCGAGGGTTGCTAAGGCTTCATAGGGTCTAATCCCTCCACCTTTCTTGATAACATTTACGGAATATTTTAAAAAGCAAATTTTTGCGTTATTTCAAAATTTTAAAATCCTCATTTACTATAGTAATCTGCGGTTTTAAAACTTTTTACGCCTTAAACTTTACATTTAAAAGTTTTCCTTCTCAGTAAGTTTTTGAACTTTGTGAGCGCAAATATTCAGAAAGAAAACATTAATAACCAAATATTTTTCGGTTTATTTTAATTTTTTTGATTTTTTGATTGAAATTTTTCTCTAATAATAGAATCTACCGATTTATTTTCTATTTTACTTTCTAGCCACGAAATAACATCCAGATACAAAAACGCACGGCTTTCATATGGATGGTTTTCAAAGGTTTTTAATTTTTTGTGAAGTTTTATAAATTCGGCACGCAATTGGTTTGGATAAATATTTCCTAAGCCTTTTAAGAATTTTATCATTTCTTTTTGCACTTCGTACAAATCTTCCATGCGGATTAAAAACTTATATGTGCTTCTTATAAGTGCATCCAAATTATAATCCAAACCTGCTTCGTAATGGGCAACTAAGTTTAAAACCCTCGAAAAACAAAGTAAATCTTCGCGCATGGAAAGCGATTTATTACTAATGATTTTATCTAAAAATTCAATACATTTTTTATTCTCTCCAATCCCAAAATACAAACTAGCTATTTTATAGTAGAACACCATAATGTGATGTTCATCTATTCTACTCTTATGCTTTTTAATACCATCCAAAACCTCATTAACCAAAGGTAAGCCTTCATGAAAAGTCCCTTCCATAAAATGCAAATTAAACTTGTTAGAATACACGTAGAGGAAAGTCAAACTTTCAACGTTATCATCCTTTGGAAACCAATTTTCTTTAGTTATAGTTTCAAATTTATTAAGAGCAAGCTTGAATTTATCATGGTGTCTTACAAAAAACAAAGCTTCAAGTAAGTATTGATTTCCTCTTAAGAAAAACACTGGATTAAGTTTCATCATTTCAGGATTCTCATAAAACAAATCCACCCATTTCCGAGCATATTTGAAGCATGCCAAAAAATCTTGAATTAGAAAACTATACCATAAATACGACTGATACAGCCAAAGTTTTTCTCTAAAGCCAAGATTCTTTATCTCATATTTTGGCAATCTTGCATTAAAATATTTTGTAACCTTTAAGTATTCTTCATCATTCTTTACGTAACCAGTTTTAAGGAATAAACCGTAAAGCTGCAATGACAAATTAGACAATTTACTTGCCAAAATATTCTGTGCATTTAATTCTTTGGCTTGAATTGTTAGTTCATCGGCACGATTGCTTATGCTTCGTGTAATGTATTGCGATTCAATGATTTTTTCAAGTTCTAAAATTTCATACGCAATGATTTTTTCTTCGTAATTAATGGCCAATGTTTTGGCTTTATCAAGAATTTTTAAACTTTGCTTATAAAGTCCTTTATGATACAATATAGTAGCAAAATCAAGCTGTTCACGAATTTGGACTCTTATATTTTGGTGAAGTGGATTTAATCGTAAACTAATTAATATCTGTTTATAAAGATGTGCTTTTAAATTAGATAACTGCTGTTTTTTAACAATGCCCTTTTTTAGAATAATCTGTTCATCATACTCTGACATTTTATCCAAAATATTAAACAAAAGTAGAAATTTTGAATCTTCATTGACACCCAAACGACCAACATAAAGCTTAAACTGTCTTTTCTCTGATTTTGACAGTGATTTAACGAGTACAAATAAATTATCTTTTTGTTCTTTAGTCATAGTGTGTAAAATGAATACATATCTCTGTTTTTCAATATGTTGCAATCTATAAACAACAGCTTAACATCGTAATAATTTTATGATGAATTCTCATTTGAACAATCCAAAATATAAATTCGTATAACAATACGAAAATATATTAGAACAAATGTCAAATTCTCAAGTACAAATTTTTGATACAACCCTAAGGGATGGCGAACAAGTTCCTGGTTGCAAATTAAATACTGAGCAAAAACTGGTTATTGCAGAACAGTTGGATGCCTTAGGTGTAGATGTAATTGAAGCTGGTTTCCCAGTATCAAGTCCAGGAGATTTTAAATCGGTTGCAGAAATTTCTAAAATCGTAAAAAACGCAACGGTTTGCGGACTCACACGTTCTGTTGAAAATGACATCAAAGTTGCAGCTGAAGCTATTAAATATGCTAAAAAGCCCAGAATACATACAGGAATTGGAACTTCCGATTCTCATATTATACACAAATTCAAAAGTAACCGTGAAGCTATTATTGAACGCTCTTATGCCGCAGTAAGATATGCAAAATCGTTTGTTGAAGATGTTGAATTCTATGCTGAGGATGCTGGGCGAACAGACAATGATTATTTAGCACGTGTTTGTGAAGCAGCCATTAAAGCTGGAGCAACAGTTTTAAATATTCCAGATACAACTGGTTATTGCTTACCACATGAATATGGTGCAAAAATTAAATACTTAAAAGAAAACGTAAAAGGGATTGAAAAAGCCATTTTATCCTGTCATTGCCATAACGATTTAGGTTTAGCAACTGCAAATTCCATTGAAGGCGTTATCAATGGTGCTCGACAAATTGAATGTACGATTAATGGTATTGGAGAACGTGCAGGAAACACAGCTTTAGAAGAAGTAGTGATGATTTTAAAACAACATCCTTACTTAAATTTAGATACTAATATTAAAACCGAAATGCTATATGGCATGAGCCAATTAGTGTCTGATAGCATGGGCATTTACACCCAACCAAACAAAGCTATTGTTGGTGCTAATGCATTTGCTCACAGCTCTGGTATTCATCAAGATGGAGTTATTAAGAATCGAGAAACTTACGAGATTATTGATCCAAAGGCCGTTGGTGTTACTGATTCTGCAATCGTGTTAACTGCAAGAAGTGGTCGTGCTGCTTTAGCTTACAGAGCAAAAAATGTTGGATACGAACTTACTAAATTACAACTGGATGACGTTTATTCAAATTTCCTAACCTTTGCTGATAGAAAGAAAGAAATTAATGACACAGACATTCATCAAATTATTGAGACAAGTAAAATTTATAGAGAAATTATTTCAGCTTAATGGGAAAAACATTATTTGATAAAGTTTGGGATGCACATGTGGTTGATTCGGTTCTAAATGGACCTCAAATTTTATATATAGACAAACATTTAATTCACGAAGTAACAAGTCCGCAAGCATTTAACGAACTAGAAGATCGCGGTATTCCTATTTTTAGACCAGATCAAATTGTAGCCACCGCAGACCACAATACACCAACGATAAATCAGGATTTACCAATTAAGGATGAGTTATCAAGAAAGCAACTGGAACAGCTTTCGGAAAACTGTTCTAAAAATAATATAACCCTTTACGAACTTGGTCATAAATACAACGGCATTGTACACGTCATGGCTCCAGAATTAGGTATCACACAACCTGGAATGACTATGGTTTGCGGAGATAGTCACACCTCAACACATGGTGCTTTTGGCGCCATTGCGTTTGGAATTGGAACCAGTCAAGTGGCACAGGTTTTTGCAAGTCAATGTTTATTACTTACAAAACCAAAGAGTTTAAGAGTAATGATTAATGGCAAATTAAAGAATGGCGTCTTACCAAAAGATGTCATTCTTTATATTATTGCAAAATTAGGCACTAACTCTGGAACAGGCTATTTTTGTGAGTATGCTGGTGATGTGTTTGAAAACATGAGTATGGAAGGTCGCATGACTGTTTGTAATATGAGTATTGAAATGGGAGCACGAGGTGGCATGATTGCTCCTGACGCAACCACTTTTGAGTATGTAAAAGGTCGAAAATTTGCACCTCAAGGTAAAGATTTTGACAACAAAGTAACCTATTGGAAAACATTGCCAACTGATGCTGATGCTATTTTTGATAAAGAATATTATTTCGATGCTGAAGATATAGAACCAATGGTAACCTATGGAACAAATCCAGGAATGGGCATTAAAATTTCTGAAACCATTCCAATTAATGATAATACTTCCTTTAAAAAATCATTGGAATACATGAATTTTGAAGCTGGAGAATCGCTTATTAATAAACCAATCAATTATGTGTTTATTGGCAGTTGCACCAACTCGAGAATTGAGGATTTTAGAGTTGCTGCCAACTTTATAAAAGGGAAACAAAAAGCAGACAATGTCACTGCATGGTTGGTTCCTGGAAGTAAACAAGTAGAAGCACAAATAATTGAAGAAGGCTTAAAAGATATTTTTGTTAAAGCAGGCTTTGAGCTTCGACAACCAGGCTGTTCTGCATGTTTAGCGATGAACGATGACAAAATTCCGCAAGGCGAATATTGTGTTTCTACCTCAAACAGAAATTTTGAAGGACGACAAGGCCAAGGCTCAAGAACCATTTTAGCAAGTCCTTTGGTGGCAGCCGCAACAGCTGTAGCTGGAAAAATTGTTGATGTTACAAAAGAAATAAACAAAATGAATGTCACCTTGAGCGCAGTCGAAAGGTCTCATTTTTAAAAGTAAATTAAATTTAGGTCTCGACTGTGCTCGACCTGACAAAATAAATTAAAAAGAGATTCCTGCCTACGCAGGAAGAGTTACCCACTTTTGTGGGCATTATTATGGAAAAATTCACAACACTTACATCAAGAGCGATTCCATTAGCTATAGAGAATGTTGACACCGATCAAATTATTCCTGCGCGCTTTTTAAAAGCAACTGATAAAGAAGGTTTTGGCGATAATGTATTTCGCGATTGGCGCTTCAATAAGCACGGAGAACCTAATTCAGACTTCAGTTTAAACAATCCAAAATATTCTGGCAGTATTTTAGTCGCTGGAGATAATTTTGGCTGTGGTTCCAGTCGTGAACATGCAGCTTGGGCTTTGGTTGGGTTTGGTTTTAAAGTCATTGTCTCAAGCTTTTTTGCAGATATTTTTAAAGGTAACGCCTTAAATAATGGCTTATTACCTGTTCAAGTTTCAGAAGGCTTTTTAAAAACCCTTTTAGAAACTGTTGAAAAACAACCAGAAACACTAGTTGAAGTTCATTTAGAAAAACAAGTTATTTCAATTGCAAATCCAGATATCTTTGAAGCTTTTGAAATTGATCCTTATAAAAAAACATGCATGATAAATGGTTATGATGATATTGACTATTTATTGAGCAAAAAAGAACAAATTGAAGCTTTTGAAGCTGAAAAAACATATTAAAAATATATCATTACGAGGAGCAAAAACGACGAAGTAATCTTTTAAATTGAAGTTCAAACCAAAAGATTGCTACAGGAAATAAAAAGAATATAAACTAATTAAATTATAGAAAGCAGGATGAGATCCCTGCTTTCGCAGGAAATAATATGAAACTGAACATAGCTGTTTTGCCAGGAGATGGTATTGGCCCAGAAGTAACAGAGCAAGCTATCAAAGCTTTGAAAGCTATTGCTATGGAATTTGAACATACGTTTACATTTACTTATGCTCCTGTTGGTGCTATTGCCATTGATCAAACTGGGAATCCGTTACCAGAAGACACTTTAAAGGTTTGTGAATCCACCGACGCTATTTTATTTGGTGCCATTGGAGATCCAAAATATGATAATAATCCTGAGGCAAAAGTAAGACCAGAACAAGGCTTATTGCAGCTGCGCCAATCATTAGGTTTATTTGCTAATATACGTCCAGTAAAGGCTTATGATGCTTTGATTGATAAATCACCATTAAAACGACACATTATCAAAGGTACAGATATTAGCATTTATAGAGAACTGACTGGAGGTATTTACTTTGGGCAAAAATATTTAAGTGAAGATGGACATACAGCTTCAGATTTGTGTGTATATTCTACTTATGAAATTGCTAGAATTGCACACTTAGCATTTAAAGCTGCGCAATCCAGAAAACACAAAGTAACCTTAGTTGACAAGGCAAATGTGTTGGAAAGCTCTCGTTTATGGCGAAAAGTAGTCAAGGAAGTAGCTACTTATTATACAGATGTTGAACTAGACTTTTTGTTTGTAGATAATGCTGCCATGCAAATAATATTGAACCCAAAACAGTTTGACGTAATTCTTACCGAGAATATGTTTGGAGACATTATTAGTGACGAAGCGAGCGTTATTGGAGGTTCTATCGGTTTATTAGCTTCAGCCTCTGTAGGAGACAAGTATGCCATGTTTGAGCCGATTCATGGCTCTTATCCTCAAGCTAAGGGAAAAGGTATTGCCAACCCGATAGCATCCATTTTATCTGCTGCTATGTTATTAGATCATTTTCAATTGCATAAAGAAGCACTACTTATTCGTACTGCCGTTGAAAAATCGTTGAAATTACATATCACCACTCCAGACATAAACACCAAACACGATAATGTTACTACAAGTAAGGTTGGTGACTTTATTGAAGATTATATTATGCATCCAAACGACACCAATCTTAATTTCACTAATATACATTTAGGGCAATCGACGATTATTTAAAAGTAAGTGATGGATTTAAGCGCACTTTTGGGAGTGCTTTTTTGGTTGAAATTTTTGATTTTCGTTTAATGCTTTGATATGAACTTTTTTAATTGTTTATATCAGTTGTTAAACGAAGGTCGGCTTTTTTTCTTACAAAGTCAAATGGCATTAGAGCATTACTTACACCAAAAACTGGAACAAATCTGGTTTGTCATTTAAGTAGTCACCATAAAAATTGTGTAGTTTCATTTTGGTAATCAAGGGTTGTAAATCGACAGGCGATTTAAGTTCTAATCCAACGACAGCCACATCATTTTCCCTGTTTACTTTTTTGGTATATTCAAAATGTGTGATATCATCACTTGGTCCTAAAATCTCTACGACAAACTCACGTAAAGCACCTGCACGTTGCGGAAATTTAATAATAAAATAGTGCTTTAAATTGGCATACAATAATGCACGTTCTTTTATTTCTGGCGTTCTAGTGATGTCATTATTACTACCACTTATTAAACACACTACATTCTTACCTTTAATTTCCTCCGAATAAAAATCCAATGCTGAAATACTTAAAGCTCCTGCTGGTTCCACAACAATAGCATCTTTGTTGTAGAGCTCTAAAATAGTTTGACAAATTTTACCCTCAGACACTGTGATCACAGCGTCTAAGTTTTGTTTACAAATTTCAAAGGTTTTATCACCAACCTTCCGTACTGCAGCACCATCAACAAAACGCTCTATGTTTTTTAGTTCAACTATTCTATCTTTCTGAATTGACATTGACATTGAAGGTGCGCCTTCTGGCTCAACGCCAATAATTTTAGTGTTTGGAGACAATTGTTTTACCATGGTTGATAGTCCAGATGCTAATCCTCCTCCTCCAACTGGAATAAAAATATAATCAATAGGTCGTTTACATTGCTCTAAGATTTCCAGTCCTACTGTTGCTTGACCTTCAATCACTTTTTCATCATTAAAAGGGTGGATAAACGTTTTATTTAAGCGATCACATTCTAACATTGCAGCATCAAAAGCATCATCAAACGTATCACCAACCAAAATCACATCAATAAAATTTTCACCAAACATTTTCACTTGTTCAATCTTTTGATTTGGTGTTGGAGAAGGCATATAAATGCTCCCTTTTATTTTTAATAGTTTACATGATAAAGCAACACCTTGAGCATGATTTCCTGCACTAGCACATACAATTCCATTTTCAATTTCGACATCACTTAAGGTGGACATTTTATTATAAGCGCCTCGTATTTTGTAAGAACGCACTTGTTGTAAATCTTCGCGTTTAAACAATATATTGCAATCAAACTGATTGGAATACCTTAGGTTTTTTGATAAAGGTGTAAGTGAGACTACTTCTCTTAACCTTTCAGAAGCAGTTTCAACGTCCTTTACACTTGGGAAATATGTTGTTGTGGTTTGCATAATTTTATTTTACTCAAAAGATGTTTAAATTCTTTAGTGGATTCCTGCCTACGCAGTAATGACAATTAGTTTATTGCAAATGCTGAATCTGTCGTTTTAGCTTCAGTTTTTATGGTTTTCATGGCTGTCATGGCTTGACGCAACACTTTTCCCGTGGCTTCAATGGGATGCTGTCTGATGGCATCATTCACTTTAATCAATTCTAAATTGTCAACTGCATTTGTTTTAGAGTACGGTTTTCCAATAACATTGGTATTAACCCTTTTCATAAAATCAACCAATAAAGGTTTGCATGCATGATCAAATAAATAACAACCATATTCAGCAGTATCGGAAATAATTCTGTTCATTTCAAACAATTTCTTTCTCGCAACAGTATTGGCAATTAATGGTAATTCATGTAAAGACTCATAATAAGCTGATGCTGAAATAATTCCTGACTTCACCATCGTTTCAAATGCCAACTCAACGCCAGCTCTCACAAAAGCAACCATTAACACACCATGATCAAAATATTCTTGTTCAGATATATGATTAGACGTTGCAGTAGTTTTTTCAAATGCGGTTTCTCCAGTTGCAGCTCTCCATTTTAATAAGTTTACATCATCATTAGCCCAATCTTCCATCATCGTTTTTGAGAAATGTCCAGACATAATATCGTCCATATGTTTTTCAAATAATGGTTTCATGATGGTTTTAAGCTCTTCCGACAATTCAAAGGCTTTAATTTTTGCTGGATTCGATAAACGATCCATCATGTTGGTGATGCCTCCATGTTTTAAGGCTTCCGTAATAGTTTCCCAACCATACTGAATGAGTTTCGCAGCATAATTGGCATCAATACCTTCTTCAACCATTTTATCAAATGACAGAATAGAAGCAGTTTGCAACACACCACATAAAATGGTTTGCTCTCCCATTAAATCACTTTTTACTTCAGCTACAAAAGACGATTCCAAAACACCTGCTTTATGTCCTCCTGTAGCTGCAGCATAAGCTTTAGCCTGCTCCCAACCTTTCCCTTCTGGATCATTTTCAGGATGTACAGCTGTTAGTGTTGGCACACCGAAACCACGTAAATACTCTTCACGAACTTCGGTTCCAGGACATTTTGGTGCTACCATAATGACCGTTATATCTTTACGGATTTGTTTGCCTTCTTCCACAATATTAAAACCATGAGAATAAGATAATGTTGCTCCTTTTTTCATCAATGGCATTACAGTATCTACTACATCAGAATGTTGTTTATCTGGAGTTAAATTCAATACCAAATCTGCCGTTGGAATGAGTTCTTTATAAGTTCCAACTGTGAATCCATTACTTGTAGCATTTTTATAGGATTGACGTTGTTCATCAATGGCTTGTTTGCGTAAGGTATAAGAAATATCCAATCCAGAATCTCTCATGTTTAATCCTTGATTAAGGCCTTGTGCGCCACAGCCAACGATAACTATTTTTTTGCCAATTAATGGAGAGACACCATCTTTAAATTCTGATGCTTCCATAAATCTGCACTTAGATAATTGCTCCAATTTTTGACTTAATGATAGAGTGTTAAAATAATTTGCCATGTTTAGTTTTATTTAAATTTTATTTCGGTTTCGCTTCTCGACTACGCTCGAAGTGACAGCTCAACTTAATTATTTAGTTGTTAAATGCTGCTAGCATTTCAGTTATTTTCATTTCATCTTTGGTTACTGCAATACGTCCTGAACGCACAAATTGCATAATCCCAAATACGCTTAATTCTCTGTGTAACAATTCTATTTCGTTTCTTCTTCCTGATTTTTCAAGCACAAAAAACTTCTTATTTACAGTAACAATTCGAGCATTACTCAATTTGATTATGTTTTGAATTTGAGGTTCTTCAAATAATAAGTCGGATTTTATTTTAAACAAACAAGATTCTTGATAAATCGTTTCCTCATCAGTATGATAATAAGCCTTTATCACCTCAACTTGCCTTTCAATTTGTCCAATAATTTTTTTCATTTGGTCTTCAGTCATATTCACCAAAATTGTCCATCGTGTGACACCATCAATTTCAGAAGCTGAAGAGTTAATGCTTTCAATGTTGATATGCCTGCGTTGAAAAATTGCTGAAATCCTATTCAGTAATCCTATATTGTTTTCAGTATAAATTGATACTGTAAATAGTTTATCTTCACTCATTTTTAGTCCTTTTTTCTATTTTCTTTGCTCTCTTATCTATTTTGTTTGTTCTCTTTTCTGATTATTCTAATCTTATATCTGAAACCGAGGCTCCTGAAGGCACCATAGGAAATACATTGTCTTCTTTTTCTACACAAACTTCCAAGAAATACGCCTCTTTACTTTGCATCATTTCTTTAACTGCTGATGCTAATTCCTCGCGCTTAGTTACTTTTTTAGCATCTACATAATAGCCTTTTGCAATAGCTACAAAATCTGGATTTGTCATTTCTGTTGAGGCATATCGCTTATCAAAAAACAATTGTTGCCATTGACGAACCATTCCCAGAAATTCATTGTTTAATACCACAATCTTTACAGGTACTTTAGTTTGAAAAATAGTCCCTAATTCTTGTATGGTCATTTGGTAACCACCATCTCCAATTATCGCTACGACGTCGCGTTCTGGAGCTGCCATTTTTGCGCCAATGGCTGCTGGCAAAGCAAATCCCATAGTGCCTAAACCACCAGACGTTATATTACTTTTAGACACATTGAATTCTGCATAACGACAAGCAATCATTTGGTGTTGACCAACATCTGAAACAATAGCTGCTTGCCCTTTACTTTGTATGTTGATTTCTTTCAACACTTCTCCCATGGTCAAGCCTTCTTTGGTTGGATGCAAATCATTTTTGATGACTTTTTCAAATTCAATAGCATACAAATCTTTGAATTTTTGAAGCCATTTAGGATGTGAATTAGGATTCAACAATGGCAATAACTTTGATAAGTTTTCTTTAGAATCGCCTAAAACAGCAACATCAGTTTTTACATTTTTATCAATTTCTGCCGGATCAATTTCAAAGTGAATTATTTTGGCTTGAGTTGCATATTCATCTAGTTTCCCAGTAACACGATCGTCAAATCGCATTCCAATGGCAATAAGCACATCACATTGGTTTGTTAGTACATTAGGAGCATAATTTCCATGCATACCAACCATTCCAATGTTTAAAGGATGAGACGTTGGTATTGCAGAAGCTCCCATAATGGTCCAAGCTGACGGAATTCCTGCTTTTTCCATAACCGCTTTTAGCTCTTCTTCTGCTTTTCCCAGAATCACACCTTGTCCCCAAACAATCATTGGTTTTTTGGCATTATTAATAAGTTCTGCTGCTGCTATTAATGAAGACTCATCAGTTTTTGGAACAGGAATATAACTTCTTACGCCTGTACACTTTTTGTATTGAAAATCAAATTCTTCAAATTGAGCATCTTTTGTAATATCTATTAAAACTGGTCCTGGACGTCCACTTTTCGCAATATAAAATGCCTTGGCAATTACTTCTGGAATCTCAGAAGCTCTGGTTACTTGATGATTCCATTTCGTCACAGGTGTTGAAATACCAATAATATCGGTTTCTTGAAATGCATCACTACCCAATAAATGAGAAGCCACTTGTCCTGTAATACAAACAATTGGTGTTGAATCTATTTGTGCATCAGCAATTCCAGTAATTAAATTGGTTGCTCCAGGGCCAGAAGTTGCCATAGCGACTCCAACTTTTCCAGAGATTCTAGCATAGCCTTGTGCTGAATGAGTTGCTCCTTGTTCATGCCTAGTTAATACATGATGTATTTTATCTTGGTACTTATATAGCTCATCATAAACAGGCATTATTGCACCTCCTGGATAACCATAAAGCACATCTACACCTTCAGCTAACAAGCATCTTACAATAGCTTCGCTACCAGAAATACGTACTTTTGGCTGCTCTAAATATTGCTTTTGTTTTATTGTTAATGTTTCTTGCATAATCATAATTTAAAACTCATCTGTTACACATCCTTTAGATGCTGATGAAACCGTTCTTGCATATTTATATAAAACACCTCTTTCAACTTTTAGTTTTGGTGCTTTCCATTGTTGTTTTCTTTCTTGTAATTCTTTTTCAGAGACCTCAAGTGTGATAGAATTAGTTTCGGCGTCGATGGTAATCATATCTCCATTTTTTACTAAAGCAATTGTACCACCTTCTTGTGCTTCAGGTGTGATATGTCCAACTACAAAACCATGCGTGCCTCCAGAAAATCGTCCATCTGTAATTAATGCAACGTCCTTACCTAATCCTGCTCCCATAATAGCAGCGGTTGGCTTAAGCATTTCAGGCATTCCTGGACCACCTTTTGGCCCTTCGTAACGAATAACAACCACATCTCCTTTATTTACTTTGCCATCGCGAATACCATCATTGGCATCATATTCTCCTTCAAAAACTTTTGCTGTTCCTCGATACTTTAATCCTTCCTTACCTGTGATTTTAGCAACACTTCCTTCTTCGGCAAGGTTTCCATAAAGCATTCTTAAATGCCCTGAAATTTTAATTGGGTTTTCAAGTGATTTAATCACATCTTGACCTTCTTGTAAATCGTCAACATCTAATAAATTCTCTGCTAGTGTTTTTCCTGTAACTGTTAAACAATCTCCATGAAGTAATCCTTTTTTCAATAAATATTTCATTACTGCTGGAATGCCTCCAACGTTATGAACATCTTCCATTAAATATTTTCCACTTGGTTTTAAGTCGGCAAGGAAAGGTGTTTTATCACTGATTTTTTGAAAATCTGCTAATGTAAAATCAATTTGTGCAGCTCTAGCAATGGCCAAGAAATGAAGCACTGCATTTGTAGAACCACCAAGAATTGTAACTAAACAAATCGCATTTTCAAGTGATTTTCTGGTAATTATATCAGAAGGCTTAATGTCTTTTTCTAACAGTAAGCGCATTGCTTCTCCAGCTTTTATAGATTCCTGTTTTTTAGCTTCTCCACTAGCTGGATTAGATGAATTATAAGGCAAGGTCATTCCTAAGGCCTCAATGGCCGAAGCCATTGTATTTGCTGTGTACATGCCTCCACAAGCACCTGCACCTGGAATCGCTTTCTTCACAATACACTCAAATTCTTCCTGCTCCATGGTTCCTGCCATTTTGCTACCCCAAGCTTCAAAAGCAGAAACCACATCTAATTTCTTTCCGTTGTGGCAACCTGAATCGATGGTTCCTCCATACACTAAAATAGAAGGTCTATCCAATCTAATCATTGCCATTAATGCTCCAGGCATATTTTTATCACAGCCAACAACGGTTATCAAACCATCATAACTCATGGCTTGCACCACAGTTTCCATAGAATCTGCAATAATATCCCTTGAAGGCAATGAGTAACGCATTCCTGGAGTTCCCATTGAAATCCCATCGCTTACTCCAATGGTGTTAAATATTAAGCCAACAACATCTTCGTTAAGCGTTCCTTGTTTTACCAATTTTGCCAAATCATTTAAATGCATGTTACAAGGGTTGCCTTCGTAGCCTGTGCTTGCAATGCCAATAATGGGTTTTTCAAAATCTTCACTTGTCAATCCAATACCATGCAACATGGCTTGCGCTGCTGGCTGTGTTGGATCTTGTGTGACTGTTTTACTGTGCTTATTTAATTTATTCATTTTATATAATTCGTACTAAGCGAAGCTTAGAAGTTTCGAAATTAGATTTTTGTGTTGTGTCTAAATTTATTTTTGAATTGTCTAGTCTAAACTCATTCTTACTTTAATTTTCTTATACGCCTGTTTATCAATCAGTTAAATTGTTTTTAATATGATGTTCAAAACTTAAAATTTCTCATAAAAAAGCCTGCTAGCCCCAAATCCCAAAGGGGCTTTTAAATTTGTTATGTTTATTATCAGTTGACGTTATTGAACATTCCCAAAAACAAAAAACCTTCCGGAAAAGGAAGGCTTTAAATTATATTTTAATTTTTTATACCATCCCTTATTGTCGTGAAATAATCACGACGATAATAATAGAAATGATATTTAAAATTTGCTTTTTCATTTATTGATTCAAATATTAGTAAATTGTTTTTAATAACCAAATTATAAGTTAGCAGAAAAATATTCTTCTTTTAGGTTTCTAAAATCACTTTAGTAGATTATTTTTCGGTTTTACATCAATTTATCTCAAAACCGTTTTTTAGTCTCTTGAGATTATTTACATTTGCCATGAATTATAAGAGGAAAAATTTGTCTGATTGCAACCTCATTAAAAAAATGCTAAAGCAGTAAGTAATCACTTCTCTAGCAATTCGCAATCTCACTTATTTTTCTTAATTTAACCCATAAATTAAACAAGATTTTATGCCATATTTATTTACTTCAGAAAGTGTGTCTGAAGGACATCCAGATAAAGTAGCCGATCAAATTAGTGATGCTCTAATAGATCACTTTTTAGCATTTGACAAAGACTCGAAAGTAGCTTGTGAAACGTTGGTAACTACAGGTCAAGTCGTGTTGGCTGGTGAAGTGAAATCTAACACCTATTTAGACGTGCAGAAAATTGCACGTGATACCATCAATAAAATTGGCTACACTAAGAGCGAATACATGTTTGATGGTAATTCCTGTGGTGTGTTTTCTGCAATTCATGAACAGTCTGATGATATTAATAGAGGTGTAGATCGCGCTAACAAAGAAGAACAAGGTGCTGGAGACCAAGGAATGATGTTTGGTTACGCTACAAGTGAAACCGAAAACTACATGCCTTTGGCTTTAGATTTAGCGCATCTCATTTTAAAAGAACTTGCTGAATTACGTCGTGAGAATAATGAGATTACTTATTTACGTCCAGACTCAAAAAGTCAGGTAACTATTGAGTATAGCGATGATAACGTTCCACAACGTATCGATGCTATTGTGGTGTCAACTCAGCATGATGATTTTGATGCTGATGAAACAATGCTTGCTAAAATCAGAAAGGATATTGTAGATATATTAATTCCAAGAGTAGTTGCTAAATTACCGAGCGATATTCAAGCGTTATTTACAGATAACATTAAATATCACATTAATCCAACAGGGAAATTTGTGATTGGCGGACCTCATGGCGACACAGGTTTAACAGGACGAAAAATTATTGTGGATACCTATGGCGGAAAAGGTGCTCATGGTGGAGGTGCTTTCTCTGGAAAAGACCCAAGTAAAGTAGATAGAAGCGCGGCTTATGCCACACGACATATTGCAAAAAATTTAGTGGCTGCAGGCGTTTGCAACGAAATACTAGTGCAAGTAAGTTATGCTATTGGTGTTGTTGAACCCATGGGAATCTTTGTAGATACTTATGGTACTTGCGCTTTTAATATGACAGATGGTGAAATTGCTAAAAAAGTATCACAAATTTTTGATATGCGACCAGCTGCCATTGAAAAACGTTTAAAACTACGTAACCCAATGTACAGCGAAACCGCTGCGTATGGACACATGGGACGACCTCACGAAACCGTTTCTAAAACCTTTGAACAACCTAATGGTGAACCAATTACTTTAGATGTAGAACTTTTTACTTGGGAAAAATTAGATTATGTTGATAAAGTGAAAGTTGCTTTTGGCTTATAAAGCTAATTACTTGAAAAAATAATAAAACCTCATAACATAAATTATGAGGTTTTTTGTTATTTGACTTTGTGGTAAAAAAAGACGAACTTCGTTTAACAGTAGATATAAAACATTAAAACGATTTCATATCAAGTCGTTGGTAAGTAATTGCCTGCGGCACATAGAAAACGTGTTTTGCAAACACTTCCTTTTCTATTAATTACTTACCAACGTCAACTGTAAATCACGCCTTATTTAAAGTTATTGTTTATCTTTAGTGTTCTGTGTGAACTACACACGAAACTACTAACAACAGCGTGTATAACGAATCAGGCGCGATTTATGGCTCTCCGTGAGGCGCGCCTCACTACGCCATACACAGTTGACGTTAAACGAAAGCACAAAAAGCCTTCTAAAATTTAGAAGGCTTTTTTATTTATCTAAAATCTAACTATTAGTTATCTAAACCACCTTTACGGTTTGGTGAACGTTGTGTTGGCCATGTCATTTGCTTACCAGTACGTCTGCTCATTGGTAAAACAATCTTTTCGGTAGATGTTTTATCTGGATCTTCACTTGCCATATACGTTAAAATAGCAGTAAGTATTGCATTACTTCTAACATCATCAAAAATAACTTTGTCATAGGTATCTCTATTTGTATGCCACGTATAGTTCCAATATGACCAGTTTAAAGCACTTAAATTAAACGCTGGTGCACCTGCTGCTAAGAAAGATGCATTATCTGATCCTCCTCCACTTGGAGATCCTGGGAAGTTTGTTTCAATATGTTGAGTAATATCTCTAGGAACAGCTGCTAACCAACGTCCTAAATAATCATAAGCATGTAAAAATCCAGCTCCAGAAATATTAACTACTCTTCCTGTTCCGTTATCTTGGTTAAAAGATGCTTGCAAGTTTTTTACAATATCTGGATTGTCTTCAACAAATGCTCTAGAACCATTTAATCCTTGCTCTTCACTTCCCCAATGACCAACAATAATGGTACGTTTTGGATTAGGATAAAACTTCTTCAACAAACGCATAGCTTCCATCATTACTAAGGTTCCTGTTCCGTTATCTGTGGCTCCTGTTCCGCCATCCCAAGAATCAAAATGTGCAGATAGCACAATATATTCATTTGGTTTTTCAGTGCCTTTAATTTCACCTATGGTATTAAATGTTGGTACTTCGCCTAATTCTTTAGATTCTGCAACAATTTTAAGTACTGGTTTATTACCATACTCAGCCATTCTATAAAGCATTGTGTAGTCTTCCAATTCCATATCAACTGTTGGAATTTTTTTCGTTCTAGCACTAAATATTTTATTTACACCAAACCCTCTAGACCAGTTGCATGCAACTAAACCAGCAGCTCCAGCTTCTTCTAATGCTCCAAGAATTGAACGTGTGTTGTATCCTGTTCTACCAATATTTTGTCTCCATTCTTTAGTTTGTGCATCACGAGCATCTTTCATTTTTGTGAATGATTCTTCTGTAGCAAACTCTTCCCAGTTATAATCTGGTCTTCCTGTTGGTTGGTTCATTGAAACTAAAACAAGTTTACCTTTTACATTTGGCAACCAATTTTTAAATGCAACAGAATCTTTAATATTGCTTGGTAAAACAATAGCTTCAGCTGTCACACCTTCACTTCCAGTACTTGGGTTCCAAGCTAATTGTATACCATCAAGAGATTGTACTCTTGGAGACACCATATCTATATGAGTGATACCACGTTCCCAGCCACGCCAAGTTCCATATTTTTCTTGTCTAGCTTCAATTCCCCATTTTTTATATTGAGCAATTGCCCATTTACTAGCATGTTCCATTTGAGGTGTTCCTACTAAACGAGGTCCAACAACATCTAAAAGTTCATGAGCTAAACGTTCAAGTTGAGAATTTTCATTTGCTTCTTTAATCATATTATCTATTACATCATTCTGTGCAAAAATATTGCCTCCAGAAATTAGTAAAGCAATAAGAAATAGTTTAATGTTTATTTTCATTGTAAAGTGTATTTGTTTGTTAGCAGTTTTAAAAGTTTTCTAAAATAAATAATAATTATGATTCAGACTGTTAAAATCTTGGTATAAAAAAGCCAGCACAAAAGCTAGCTTGATTAATCATGTTATTAATACTAAAGAAATTGATAAAATAACAACTTAAAACGTATTAATTAATTTCTTGATCTTCCTCTATTATCTCTCATTTCTTGCATCTTTCCAGAAATAATTTCCTTGTATTCCATTTTTGTAACTTCTTTTCCTTTTTTTGGAGCTTCAATTACTTCTTTCTCTTTTGGGTTCATTATTATTTTTGAACATAACATCGTCGTATTTCCAACACTTACTTCAAGAATTAATCCTGGAAGTCCCCAATATTCTAAAGGCCCTTGACTCACAGGGATTTGCGGAGAATACCATGCAGTAACTTTTGTCATATTAACTTCTCTTTCCTTATTATCCTCACTTAATTCTCCCCAAGAAAAATCATACCAAACCAATTTAGAAGATGGTATCATTGCTGTTGCTTTAAAAGAAGTATATTGACCTATTTGCTTGCTTTCGCTACTCATTTCCCAATCTATTGTCAGCAACTTGTCTTTTACTAAAAACTTTTTACCATAGAATTCTTGATCTTGTAATAACGTGTTTGTCTTAATGTTTTTATATTGATCCCCTGGTGTAAAGTTTTTTCCCCAAGTATCTGTAGCTCCCGATAATGCGTCCAGTTTGTCCTCCTCTTTAAATAAAGATTCTTCCTTATTAAAGGATAGAATATATGTTTTTTCAAGTCTATTTTTTAAATTCTCAAAAACTTGCTTTTTTTGAGCTTCGCTCATTCTATCTCCAAAACTACCAAGCTCCATAGTTGATTTTGAAAAATAATATGCTTTACCTTGAAAATCTTGAGCAAACAATGTCGATGATGAGATAAACACAGATAACAATAATATTACAGTTTTAGATATAAGTGGTTTCATAAATACTTTATAATAATGATTATATTGTTCAACAAATTTACCTATTAATTAAACAAGATAATGTTATTTACCAAAATATTAACATTGAATAGAAATCTTATAATACTCTATGAAAACCATTTACAAGTAACCAAAATAAAAATAGGTATAAAAAAGAGGCTGTTTAAAAAGTTCATTTTTTGTCAAACTGAACTCCTGTCTGCTGATAGGCAGCCGTTTCAGATTTTCATTGACCTTGACTATCAGCTTGTTGAGATTCTGAAATAAATTCAGAATGACACTCACTTAGACTTTTTAGACAGTCTCTAATTTTAAAGTGAATAAATCAACCTAAAGGATATAAACCGAGGTTGTATAAAATACTCCGAAGCATTTACAGAAATTGCACTTGCGCTACTTTCATTTTGTGAACGTGTGTCAAGTAAATTGGTTGCCTTTATTTCATATTCTAATTTTGCATCTTTATCCTTTCTATAAGATAATGAAGCATTCCAGAACTCATATGTATTGATTGTTCTGTTCTGGTCACTAAAATCATTATAAGTATAATCTGTTCTAAATGTAAAGGCTTTTAAGATTAACGCATCTACTTCTATTGATGGTGTTTTGGTAATGAATTTTGTATTACCTCCTCGACCTTGTGTATTATCTTGAATATTGTGGCTATATCCAATTTCTACATTTGGTGCTGTTCTAAAATTTGTCCTAATTTGAGCTGTATAATTTTGTGTAAAACTCTCGTTTACTGAGCGTGTATTTTGTATAAATTGATTGAATTTACCATAGTTAAAACTCCCTCTTAAGGTGCCACGAATTTTTCCAAATGTACGTTGAAAACGTCCTGAGGCGCTTAGAGTCTCCTCTGCAAAATCAGAGTTGAATGGAGAGCTAATATTGACCACACTTCCTGGTTCAAATCTGGAGATGTTCCTAATATTATCAATACTTTTATTATAACTTATATTTGCAAATACATTGGTGTAATTAAACATATTAAAACTAAAATATCTTAAGCTAACATTATGAGATAAGGCGTTTTCTAAATCTGGAACTCCAGAAAATAAAGAGTTATAGCTGTTTAAGACCAATCCTCTAGCATATCTAGACACATCTGTAAATTGCGTTTGCATACGATAATTAAATGTGATTTGCTCACTTTTCTTCAATTGCATACGAATATTAAAATCTGGTAATACTCTAAAAAAGTTATCTGTAGTCTCTTCTCCAAATTGATCATTTTTAACACTATATGCATGTCCTGAAACTCCAGGTGTAAATGTAAAAATTCCAGATTTTAAACGATAGTGAATTCCTAAATACAAATCACTAAAACTGTAATCTATAGCGTTAGTATCTAAACCATTATTAATTGTTGGTGTAGGATTGAAAATTGAATTATCATCAAGGTATTGAAAAATGTTAGAATCAAATTTTTGATTACTTAAGATGGTTCCTAGTGTAAAATTAATGTCGCTTTTAGTGTTTAAAATATTCCAATAGTCCAATTTAGCATCTAATTGATTAGATTTTACGCGCTTTTCTTGTGCAATATTATAATCCAGTTGCGCACCATCTAGCCCTAAATTACTTGCGGTATCATCATAATTATCTTTATCTTCTAGAATGGCATTGTAAAAAGGATCTTCATCACTAAGTAAATGTTGTGCTTCAATTGCAAAAATATTGTTCTCGTCTAGTGTATAATAATAGTTTAAATTCTGATTGATGCTATAAGGGCTTGAATTCTCTAATTGGCCAATATCACCATTAACAGATGAGAAAAACCCTTGGTCTTGTGATTCTTTTGAAATTTTACCAAGGATGTCATAATCCAATTGATTGCTAAAATTCGGCTTGTACTTAGCAGAAAGTTTCAACATCCCTAAATCACTATTTTGAAAAGTATTATTTTCTGTACTTTCATCTGGTATTCCAAGATCCGGATCTGTAAATTGTCTATCTGTATTTTGTTGTAACTCAGTTTTTGTATTGGCAATAATAGCAAAACCACTAAGATCTAAAGCTTTATTTGGTGACCAACTAAAATTAGCTGCTCCAAATTTGGTCTTAATGTCTTTTGCTCTACCATTTTGAGCTGTTAGAAACCCTAAATTATTATTTCCTAAATTAATATTTGTGCCACTGGATCTGCTTGGTCCTCTAAACCCTCCGGAAAAATTAAAATAATCACGACGTGTAAAAGCCACTTCACCAAGGTTGTTTAAATCGCCTATGATATTGATGCTATATTTTGGGCTATAATAAAACAGCTTTGGCTGGAACAAATACAAGCCATTATTAGGAGAGTCTCCTGCTCCTGCTGTTATGTCACCAAACCAAAAATTAGTTTTGCCTTCTTTAAGTTTAATATTAATGGCAATATTATCTTGGTTATTGGTTACACCACTTAATTGTCCAACTTCAGCATAATTTTTTAATACTTGTACTTTATCAACCGCATTAGAAGGAATATTTTTTGTTGCCAATTTTGAATCTCCATCAAAAAACTCTTTCCCCTCAACCATAACTTTTGAAACTACTTTACCTTCAACTTCTATTTGACCATCATCATTAATTTCAACGCCTGGTAAATTTTTAAGAACATCTTCTAGTTTTCTTTCAGTTCCAGTATTAAAAGAATCTGCGTTATAAACTAAAGTGTCCCCTTTTACTGTAACTGGCATCTCATAGGTGAGCTCAACTTCGTCTAAAGCATTGTCTTCAAACAATGTAAAATTCTTATCAATATCTTCAGTTTTGGTGTCTATAATTTCTTTGGCAGTTTTCATACCAATGTAGCTCACCTGAATTTCATATTTGCTATTTTCATTTAAATTCAACTTAAAACGACCAGCATCATTGGTGATACCATAAGAGTCCAAAATCTTGGTTTCTTGATTTATGGCAATAACATTGGCAAGTTCAAGCGGATTACCAATACTGTCTTTTACGATGCCTTCTACTTTAATTTGAGCAAAAGTTGTGCTTACTACAATGAGCAGCATAGTAGTTAAAATATGTTTCATGTATGTTTTTGGTTTTTTAAGTAACATCTAACATCCATATAATCAGTTTAGATATAGTGATTATTTTTAAGTATGGATGTTTCACAATTAAAATTTTGATTAATTAATTTGACTAAATATTGGTTATTAGTTATGTCTTCCTCCACCATCACGACCTCTTCCACGAAACATTTCGCTCATCTCTTTCATTTTCTTTTTTACTATTTCAGAATACTCGGCTTGAGTAACTTCTTTTCCTTTTGAAGGGGCCTTTATTTCTTCTTTCTCACCAGGGTTCATTACAATTTTTGAACATAAAATAGTCGTTCTTCCAGCACTAACTTCTAATATTAACCCTGGAAGTCCCCAATATTCTCCTGGTCCTTGATTAATTGGAATCTGAGGTGTGTACCATGCAGTAACAGTTTGCTCTTTTGGTATTTCAATCTCATCCATTGGGTTATCTGTTTTAGTAGAATCTTTTGCTTTCTCTTCATTCTCACCACCTCTATTTCTACGTCTGGCACTCATAAAATCAGTATCATCAAGCTTTTTTACCGCTGTAGCTTTCATTGCTAAATATTTTCCAATTTGTTTGGTTTCAGCTGTCATAACCCATTCTAGTTTTGGCAACTCATCATTAACCAAAAATTGCTTCCCAAAGAACTCATTTTCAACCATCATTTTATTTTCTTTTACGTTTTTGTATTGGTCGCCTCCACCCATTGACATTCCTCCAAAACGCATTCCGCCACCACCTGGAGCTTCTAATTTTTCTTCTTCTTTATAAATGGATTCTTCTTTGTTAAATGTAAGAATGAACGTTTTCTCAAACATACTTTTCATTCTTTCAGCTATCTGTTTCTTTTGTTGGTCGCTCATTTGTCTACCACCAAAATTATCCATATCAAGAGTTGTTTTAGAAAAATAATACGCTTTACCTTGAAAATCTTGTTGTGCAAATACCGTTACAGTAAGTAACATTAGAATAAGGCTTGCAAAAATTTTAGAACATGATTTCATAACTATATAGTCTTTAATTAGAAAGTAAAAATAAGTTTTTACCATGTATTAGACTTAAATAGTTGCAGTTAGTTTAATGTGAAAAAGTTAAATTCTTCTTAAAAAGAAGTTTATTCACCATCACCAATTCTTATCTCAATATTATGACCATCACCTCTTTCACGATTACTTCTCATACGTTCATTCATTTCTTTCATCTTCTTTTCCATGATAACATCGTATTTTTTTTGAGTGATTTTTTTACCTTTTTTTGGCTCTTTAATTTCGATTGATTTTTCTGGGTTTAAAACAACTTTAGTACACATTATAGTTTCGGTCCCATCATTTACTTCCAATATTAAACCTGGTAGCCCATGATAATTTCTTGGCCCAGTGTTTACGGGAATTTGTGGTGTGTACCAAGCAGTAATAGTGATTTCTTCCATTTTTGGTTTGGTTTCTTCATCAAGATCTTTATCTCCATTAACGCTTATACCACTTTGCCTAACTTCGACCTCTCTTTTTAAAGTCGCTTTATAGCATGTGTAATCTCCAATATTTTTGGTTTCAGATCCTAATTCCCAATTTAAATCCTCTAATTTATCCTGAATTAAGAATAGTTTACTAAACGATTCATTTTGATTAGTATATCTTTTTTCTTTTGTATTCTTATACATGATGTCTGAACCTCCAGTTTCAACCATTACCATCACCATGCCTTGTGGTTGTGGTGCTTCTAAACGTTCCTCTTCTTTAAATATTGATTCTTCCTTATTAAAACTAAGGTTATATGTTTTTTCAAATTGCTTTTTCATCATATCCATCATACGCTGATGCATTTCTGAATTCATTTGAGTACTGTCTAACTTAATATCTACTTTTCTATGGGATTTATAGGTTGCTATGCCCTGAAAATCTTGTGCCATTACATTAGTTGTAATTGAAAGAATAAGCACTGTAACTATTTTAATTAATCGACTCATGGTTTTTGAATTTAAATTTTACACTACAAATATGAGGATTTGAAATAGATTTTTAAGTTAACTAATGTTAACGTGTGTTAAGCGATTGGTTTTCTATGCTATTAACGTTTACTTTTGAAATATGAACGATTCTAGATATAGAATAATACTGTATGTGATTATTGCTGTTATAATTGGAACTATAGGTATCCAAGTATATTGGAATTTCAAAAACTATGAAGTTAATAAGCAACAATTAGTAAATGATGTTCAAACTAGTTTAGATAATGCTATTGAAACATATTATGCTAATTTAGCAGAAAAAAGTGCCATTAGTTTTGCTATTGAAACAACAACTGATGATAATATTTTTGGTGCTAACCAAAGATTTGATACCATCATAGGTGAATTAAACATGATTGGGCAAGGGCTTCAAGGTTTGGACTCTATAAGTGTTGATGTTGAGGCCAATGAAGGTATGGAGTTCTTTAAAGGACAAATGGTAGATTCACTTCTAAAAAAACTTCAAAGGAATCATAACCAAAATGATCATTTAGCCAAAATATTTAAATATAAAAATCATAACACTTCTGATTCATTTGTAATTGATGACTTAAAAATATTAACCTCTAAAGTTATTTTTTCGATGTCTCAAGACATATTAAACTTAACCTCAATAGATTCATTGGTCAGAAATGAAATTCTTAGAAAGAATCTAGATTTAGATTTTGGTTTGTCTTTAAATATAAAAGATGAAGCAACCACTTTTACAAATGAAACCATTGTACATAATTCGTTTTTAAGTGCATTATCCAAATCAACTTTTCTACCAAAAAATAGCTTCCTTAAAATTCATTTTACAAATACTAAAAAGGAAATTTTAAAGCGTATTCTCACAGGGATTTTATTATCCACTTTACTTGTTTTGGTCGTTATTGGATGCCTATTTTATCTGCTTAAAATCATTAAACATCAAAAGCAAGTTGCAGAAGTTAAAAACGATTTTATAAGCAATATCACTCACGAATTTAAAACGCCTATAGCCACTATTGGTGTTGCACTTGAAAGTATTAAGAATTTTAATGTTATAAATGATAAAGAAAAGACCAAATCCTACATTGATATGTCTAATAATCAATTAACCAAGTTGAATGTTATGGTTGAAAAATTACTAGAAACAGCATCGCTTGATAGTGAGAATTTACGGTTGAAAAAAGAGTGTTGCAATGTCTCAGATTTAATACAGATTATAGTTAACAAACATAACCTAGAGCTAACTGAAAAATCATTGTCCTTTAATAGTTCAGGAAATGACATTTACGCAAATATTGATGCTTTTCACTTTGAAAATGCCATCAATAACATTATTGATAACGCAATTAAATATGGTGGTAAAGAGATAAAAATTCAATTAGAGCAAAATAAGATTGACTTTACAATTTCAGTTTCTGATGATGGAAATGGACTGACAAAAACCAATAAGGATAAAATATTCGAAAAGTTTTATCGCATCCCAAAAGGCAATACTCATGACGTAAAAGGCTTTGGTATTGGTTTGTATTATGTGAAAAAAATTATTGAAAAGCATGAAGGCACCATACATATATGCTTAGACAACCAATGGACAACTTTTAAAATTTCTATTCCAAATGAATAAGTCCAAAAACAAAATACTTTTAGCCGAAGATGAGCCTGCTTTAGGTCAAATAATCAAAGAAAGTTTAGAAACCAGAAACTTTGAAGTCCTACTTTGTGAAAATGGCGAAAAAGCTTACCAAGTATATCAAAAGGAAAGTCCAGAATTATTGGTTCTTGATGTGATGATGCCAAAGAAGGATGGCTTTACGTTGGCAAAAGAAATTCGTTTGGAAGATGACGCCATTCCTATTCTGTTTTTAACAGCAAAATCTCAAACTGAAGATGTGGTTGAGGGTTTCAATATTGGAGGCAATGATTATTTAAAAAAACCTTTTAGTATTGAAGAACTTATTGTACGGATTAATAATTTACTCAACAGAACTCAATTGCAAAAAACTGCAGATATATTAGAATTTGGAGCTTTTTCATTTAACTTCCCAAAACAGTATTTATCATATAAAGAATCTGAAAGAGTGCAACTAACTCATCGTGAAGCTCATCTACTATATCACCTAATTAAAAATAAAAATGAAGTGCTTGACCGCTCTTTAATTTTAAATAAACTTTGGGGAACTGATGATTTCTTTTCAGCAAGAAGTATGGACGTTTTTATTACCAAGCTTCGCAAAAAATTAAAACAAGATGAAAACATTCAAATTGTAAATGTTAGAGGGTTTGGTTATAAATTAATTTGCTAAAAATGGTTTGGTTTTTGTACTTTACCACTTCATATGAAGTACATCACATACATTTTCATTTTCATAAGCATTCCGTTATTTTCTCAAAATAACATAAATACTAAGCTTATTATTAAAACTCAATTGCGAGCAAACGACATTGTTGGAATAGACAATTTTAATGACGTTGTGTACATTCAAAACAACTCATTAGAAATAAATAGAACCACAGGAAAGATTAATTACAATAATGCTCAGTTAGGCGAAATAACATCTGCTAATGCTTTTAATCCACTAAAAATAAATGTGTTTTATAAAGATTTTGGTACTGTAGTGATATTAGATAATCGCTTATCTGAAATTACAAAAATCAATTTTAATACGTTAAGACCTTTTAGAAATATTTCTCATATTTCAACTGGGAATGACAACACTATTTGGTGTTTTAATCAAGACAATCAACAACTAGAATTGTTTGATTACAGAACTAATACCACTAGAGTAAAAACATTGCCAATTAATGAAAATGTAGTGGCAATAACAAGTAATTATAATACTTGTTGGTTACTTACAGAAAGATATTTATATGTGTATAATTACTTCGGAAGCTTGTTAAAAAAAATGAAGAATAATGGCTATACTTCCTTACGCGAAAGCAACGGAAATATTGTATTAAAAAAAGATAATTCTTTGTTTTATTTAAAAAACAACACAGAAAATACAATTCCTATAGAACTGCCAAATTTGTTAATAAATAGGTTTTTTGTAACCAATGAAACCTTGTATATTTACGACGATGAATTTCTTCATCAATACCAACTAATAAATGAATAAATTATGCACGTTGCAATAGCAGGAAATATTGGCGCAGGAAAAACTACACTCACAAAATTACTCGCAAAACATTATAAATGGGAAGCTCAACTTGAAGATGTTGTTGATAATCCATATCTCGATGATTTTTATAATCAAATGGAGCGTTGGAGTTTCAATTTGCAAGTGTATTTTTTAAATAGTCGTTTTCGTCAAGTTTTGCAAATTCATAAAAGTGGTAAGGAGATTATTCAAGACAGGACCATCTATGAAGATGCTCATATATTTGCTCCAAACCTACATGCAATGGGTTTAATGACCAATAGAGATTTCAATAATTATTCATCGCTTTTTGAACTTATGGAATCTTTGGTAAAAGGTCCTGATTTATTGATTTACCTCAGAAGTTCAATTCCTAATTTGGTAAATCAAATACATAAACGTGGTCGCGATTATGAAAATTCTATTAGCATAGACTATTTAAGTAGGTTAAACGAACGTTACGAAGCATGGATTCATGGATATGACAAAGGTAAGCTACTAATAGTTGATGTAGATAATTTAGATTTTGTAGATAACCCTGAAGATTTAGGAAGCATCATCAATAAAATTGATGCAGAAATTCATGGCCTTTTTGAATAAAAAGTGCTAATACTACTTTGTTAAAAATCTTTTTTTTTCGCTAAAAGTAAGCTATCTTAGTTTAATTGCAAGAAAAAGAAACTATGAAAATTTTAAAAAAAATCATTTTAATCCTTTGTGTAGTATCCTTATTTGGATGCTCTAAAGATTCTAGTACAAGTGAAGAAATCTCTTTTGCTCCTCTAGCTGGAACTTGGGAAGTTACAAGCTATTCATACGAAGGCACTACGACTTATCGCGCTATTAATACAAATGAATCTTGGAGCACATCCTACGTTGGTGATGGCTGGTCATTAAACTTCAACTTTGTTTTCTCTGAAGATCCGAACGATTATACTGTTTCAGGAGATCATAATGTTGATCACTATTACACTGATGAAGATGGTCAAGAGTTTTACTATGTTGGTAATCTTGAGAGAAATGAGCTAGGCACCTTTACTAGAAATGGGAATACAAGCATAACATTTAATGAGAATGGCGAATTCAAAAGTGGAACCATACAAGAATTGAGTGAAACAACACTTAAATTTAATATGAGTGAGTCAAGTTCAGAAACCAATTCAGATAATGTTCTGGTTTCAAGAGTAAGAAACGAGACCTATATTTTGACTAGAATCAATTAAGAGGTTCAAATTAAATAGTTTCCTAATTATTTATTATTGTAAGATTTCTTACTTTAGTCGTATAATCAATTATTATTTTCTTTACGACCAATCACTATTATGAGAAATTTTATTTTACTACTTAGTTTCGTGCTAAGTACAACTCTTGTATATTCGCAAGACGCTGCTGAAAAAAATACACCAATTCCAAATTACAGGCAAGCCGCGAAATATTCGCCTACCAATTTAGCAAAACTTGTTCACTCAACGTCTGTTAGACCTCATTGGTTGAAAAATGGGAATCGCTTTTGGTATCAATATAAAACTACTGAAGGATCAAATTACTATATCGTTGATGCTGATAAGCGCACACGAACCAAATTATTTGATAATGCTAAAATGGCAAAATGGTTAACCGAAATAACAAAGGATCCATATGATGCCCAACATTTGCCTCGTTTCAATTTTAAGTTTATTAAAAATGAAACTGCAATAAGGTTCAGAGTAACAGCAACTGAAGAAGTTGAAGCCGCAGATGACGACGATGAAAAGAAAGAATCCGAGCAAGATACTACTTCTACTAAGAAGGGTAAGAAGAAGCCAAAAATGGAGAAAAAGGTTTATCATTTTGAATATAGACTTGGAGGTAATGGATTAACCGTTATTGACAACAAAAAAGAAGATAAAAAAGAATGGGAAAAATGGGCAAATGTAGCACCTGATAGCTCAATTGTATTATTCTCTAAAAATTTCAACTTATTTTGGATGGATAAAGAAAATTTTTTAAAAGCTGTTGAAGACGAAAAAGATTCTACCATAGTTGAACATCAGTGGACAACTGATGGCGAAGAAAACTATAGTTATGGTGGAGGCAGTAGAGGTGAAAACAATGAAACTAAAGTAAAAAACAAAGATAACCGAAAACGTGTTAGGGTGACTTGGTCTCATGATTCTAAAAAGTTTGTTTTTCAAAAATCAGATTCAAGGCATATTAAGGATTTATGGGTAATTAATTCGGTTGCAGATAAACGACCAACGCTTGAATCTTACAAATACCATATGGCTGGCGAAGAAGGTTTTTATAAATCAGAAGTAATGATTTTTGACATACCTTCAAAAAATATAAATCAAATAAAACTTGATACAACAAAGCAACAAGGTGTTTCGGTTTATTCAGCACCTAGAAAACAATCAAATGCTGATGACGATTTTCAACCTAATTTATTGCTCTCAAAAAAAGGAAAAGTTTACTTCAATACAATAAGTCGTGATCGTAAAAAATTAGATGTCTGTGTTGCTGATATTAATACTGGCGAAGTAACAGTACTCATTGAAGAACGATTTAATACATATATTGAATCAAGGTCTTTAGTACTATTTAATAACGAACAAGAAATGCTTCATTGGGCAGAACGTGATGGTTGGGCACACTTTTACTTATATGATAGCAATGGAAATTTAAAACGTCAAGTAACAAATGGCTCTTATCATGTTGATGGTTTTAAAAACTTGGATGAAGCAAACAGAGTCCTTTACTTCGTTGCTAATGGTATTACCAAAAATCAAGATCCATATTATGAACACTTGTATAAAATAAATTTAAATGGCACTGGATTAAAAAATCTTAATTCTGGTGATTTTAATACGAGTTCAAGCATGTCTGACTCTAATAAATACTTTGTTAGTAATTATTCCAGAGTTGATATGGCTCCAAAATCTGAACTCAGAAACAACAATGGTACCTTAGTAATGAGTTTGGAGGAAGCAGATTTATCTCAATTAATGGCAACAGGATATAAATTCCCTGAACCTTTCAAAATGAAAGCTGCAGATGGCATTACAGATATTTATGGTGTTATGTATAAGCCTTATGATTTTGATGAAACTAAAAGCTATCCTTTAATTGAATATGTATATCCTGGGCCACAAACAGAAGCAGTTGGGAAATCATTTTCTATCAGAATGAATAGAACAGATCGTATGGCTCAACTTGGGTTTGTAGTCATTACTCTTGGAAATAGAGGTGGACATCCAGATCGCTCAAAATGGTATCATAATTATGGCTATGGAAACCTAAGGGATTATGGCTTAGAAGATAAAAAATGGGTTGCTGAACAATTATCTTACAGACATCGTTTTATTAACATTGATAAAGTTGGAATCTTTGGTCATTCTGGTGGTGGCTTTATGTCTACAGCAGCAATGCTAGTTTATCCAGATTTCTTTAAGGCTGCAGTATCGTCTTCTGGAAATCATGACAATACCGTTTATAATAGTTGGTGGAGTGAAACACATCATGGAGTAAAAGAGGAAGAAGATGCAGATGGCAAGATTAGCTACAAATATATGATAGACAAAAATCAATCACTAGCAGCAAATTTAAAAGGCAATTTAATGTTAACTACTGGTGATGTTGATAACAACGTACATCCAGCTGGAACTATTAGAATGGCAAACGCCTTAATTAAAGCAAACAAACGTTTTGATTTTTTCTTATTTCCTAGTCAACGTCATGGTTATGGGAATATGACAGAATATTTCTTTTGGCAAAAAGCAGATTACTTTAGTAAACATCTATTAAGCGTTGAAACAAAAGATGTAGATATGATTGAAATGAATAGAGATAAGCCTAAAAAGGATTAAAAGTAAATAGATTTATAAAAACAAAAAACCACGCTTATAGCGTGGTTTTTTTATTCTATAATAATTAGTTGTTCTCTTCAACTTCTTCAATTACTTTCTTTACAACTTTCTTTCCTTTTCCAACAACATCAACGCCTTTTAAAGTATCTATTTTTGCTTTTACTTCTTCCATAGTTCCCTCAATAATCTCATCTTTAGTTACTGTTTCCCCATTTTCTGAAGTCGTTGTTGTTACAATTGCTTTTACTGAACCATCATCATTTTTAGTCATTTCAACTTTTACCTCTTTTCCCATTTCTTCTCCATTAACAATGTTATGTTCAATATGAAGTCCATCATCTTTCAACTTATCAATTTTTGCTTTCACTTCTGCTTCTGTACCAGATATTAATTGCTCATCAATCATTTCTTCTCCATTTTCTGTAGTGGTTGTTGTCACCTTAGCTTCAACCATATCATTTTCACTAGCAGTCATTTCAACTTTAATTTGTTTGCTTACCTCAACCTGAGCCATTGCAGTTTCATCAGAAGCATGGCCTCCTAAAATTGGAGCAATAACTAACCCAATTAAACATGTTAATTTAATTAAAATGTTCATTGATGGTCCAGATGTATCTTTAAAAGGATCTCCAACAGTATCTCCAGTTACAGCTGCTTTATGAGCATCAGAACCTTTATAGGTCATTTCACCATTAATTTCAACGCCTGCTTCAAAAGATTTTTTAGCATTATCCCAAGCACCTCCAGCATTGTTCTGGAAAATTGCCCATAATACTCCACTTACTGTTACACCAGCCATATAACCACCTAACATTTCTGCAATAGCCATATTATCCATTCCAAATAACATTGGAACAAAAGCAATAATTAAAGGAAATCCGATAGTTAATAACCCTGGTAACATCATTTCTTTTAAAGATGCTTTTGTAGAAATCGCAACACATTTATCATATTCTGGTTTCCCAGTACCTTCCATAATCCCAGGAATCTCTTTAAACTGTCTACGCACTTCTTCCACCATTTCCATGGCAGCTTTTCCAACTGCATTCATAGCTAATGCTGAAAATACTACAGGAACCATTCCACCAACAAATAACATTGCCAATACTGGTGCTTTAAAAATATTAATTCCATCAATTCCAGTAAACGTTACATAAGCAGCAAATAATGCTAATGACGTCAATGCAGCAGATGCAATAGCAAAACCTTTTCCTGTTGCAGCTGTTGTATTACCAACTGAATCTAAAATATCTGTACGTTCTCTAACGATTGGCTCTTGTTCACTCATTTCAGCAATTCCGCCTGCATTATCAGATATTGGTCCGAATGCGTCAATGGCTAACTGCATGGCTGTAGTAGCCATCATTGCAGATGCTGCTAATGCAACACCATAAAATCCTGCAAATGCATAAGATGCCCAAATTGCTCCAGCGAATAATAATACTGAAGGAAATGTAGAAATCATTCCTGTTGCAAGTCCTGCAATAATGTTTGTTCCTGCTCCTGTACTTGATTGTTGTACAATTTTTAAGATTGGACTTTTTCCTAATCCTGTATAATATTCTGTTACTGAAGAAATTCCTGCTCCAACAACTAAACCAACAAGGGTAGCATAAAATACACGCATAGAAGAAATTTCTTGTAAACCTTCCCCAAAGAAATTCATTTGCATCGTTTCTGGTAACATCCAAGTTACTAAACCAAAACATGATAATGCAACTAAACCTATAGATGTCCAGTTACCAACATTTAAAGCTCCCATTACCTGAGATTCTTTAGCATCATTACTGTTTATTTTTACTAGCATGGTTCCAATCACAGAAATAATAATTCCAACTCCAGCGATTGACATTGGTAATAAAATTGGACCAATTCCTCCAAAGGCTTCACCAATATTTCCGCCCATATCTTTAATCACATAGTTTCCCAAAACCATTGCAGCTAAAACTGTAGCAACATAAGAACCAAATAAATCGGCGCCCATTCCAGCAACATCTCCAACATTATCTCCTACGTTATCTGCAATTGTAGCAGGATTTCTTGGGTCATCTTCTGGGATTCCAGCTTCTACTTTACCAACTAAATCAGCACCAACATCTGCTGCTTTTGTGTAGATTCCTCCACCAACACGAGCAAATAATGCAATAGATTCAGCTCCAAGAGAAAAACCTGCTAATGTTTCTAAAACGATGGTCATATCTCCTGTAGACGTCCAAACGCCTCCCATAAAATATTGAAAGAAAAGTATAAAAAACCCTGTTAAACCTAAAACTGCTAAACCAGCAACACCAAGTCCCATTACGGTTCCACCTCCAAAAGAGATTTTCAGTGCATTTGGCAAACTCGTACGAGCAGCTTGTGTCGTTCTCACGTTAGTTTTAGTAGCAATCTTCATCCCAATATTTCCAGCGAAAGCTGAAAATACTGCTCCAAATATAAAAGCGATTACTATAAGCCAGTGCGTTGTAGGAACAACAAATGACACTATTGTTAGCAATATACTTACAACAATTACAAAAATTGTTAGAAGTTTATATTCGGCATTTAAAAAAGCTAATGCTCCTTCATAGATATGATCTGAAATTTCCTTCATCTTTCCATCTCCAGCATCTTGCTTCATTACCCATGATTTTTTTACAAGCATGTAAATTAACCCTAAAGCTGCCAACACTATTGGCATATAAATCATCATTGATTCCATATTCTAAATTATTTTATTAATTAGCTGCGCAAAAGTAGTAAAATGAAAGTTAATAGAAAAGCCCTTTTATATTGAATATAAAAGGGCTGTCTCTAACTTATTTAACTTTATTTTTAAATTGTAAAATCCCTATTTACTTTATGTTCACTTGTTTCGTAACGTTGAATACACTTATTAAGAATATCATAAGCCTCCTCTGCATTTCCCCAACCACCTACATCAACTTTCTTTTTCTCTAAATCTTTGTAAACTTGAAAAAAATGCTCAATTTCTTTTATTTGATGCGGATTCATATCAGATAAATCATTCAAGTTATTCCAAATAGGATCAGAAACTGGCACGCAAATAACTTTTTCATCTGGTCCTTTTTCATCTGCCATGTGGAACACTCCAATAGGCTTCACTTCTACCACACACATCGGAAATGTTGGTTCTCCTCCTAATACCAAAACATCCAATGGATCACCATCTAAAGCTAGTGTTTCTGGGATAAAACCATAATCAGCTGGATACATCATAGATGAAAACAACATACGATCAAAACGTATTTTCTTTAATTCAAAATCATATTCATACTTATTTCGACTTCCTTTCGGTATCTCAATTAATACATCAAAACTCAATTTTCCTTTTGGACTCATAACTTCATAATTTTAAGGGCTGCAAAGGTATATAACCTTTTAACTTTGAACAACTAATTGATAGTTGAGTTTCTAAAAAAATAAATTATCTTAGTTCGCGCTCAAAAACTACATTTAATCTCAATTTTTCATTCATAAACCATCGAAAAAAATATGACCCGTTTTGTTTTAATCCTAGTTATTATTTCAGTAATAAGCTGTAAAAAAGAAAACTCACTATCAAAAGAAGAACAACGTTGGCAGAAACATGCTGAGAACACAGAAATTATTAGGGACGATTTTGGTGTGCCACACATTTACGGCAAAACAGATGCTGATGCCGTATTTGGGTTATTGTATGCGCAATGTGAAGATGATTTTAATCGCGTAGAGCGCAATTACATTTGGGCTATTGGCAGACTTGCTGAAGTTGAAGGTGAGGAATCTATTTACAGTGATTTAAGAGCTCGATTGTATATGACCAAAGAAGAAGCCATTGAAAATTACAAGAACAGTCCAAAATGGCTACAAGAGTTGTGTGTTGCTTTTGCCGATGGTATAAACTACTATCTTAAAACACATCCAGAAGTACAACCTAAATTATTAACGCATTTTGAACCTTGGATGCCAATGTATTTTAGCGAAGGTTCCATTGGAGGTGATATTGAAAGGGTTTCTACTAGAAAAATAAAAGAATTTTACGGAAATGATACTGATAACAGCGTTGCAATTAATGATGGCTTAATTAGATTAAAAGATGATGAGCCAAGAGGCTCCAATGGCTTTGCTATTTCAGGTGATAAAACAAAATCTGGTGATGCGATGTTACTTATTAATCCGCATACATCATTCTTTTTCCGTGGTGAAGTTCATGTAGTGAGTGAAGAAGGATTAAATGCTTATGGCGCAGTAACTTGGGGACAGTTTTTTGTTTATCAAGGCTTTAATGAAAAAACAGGTTGGATGCACACCTCAACTGGAACAGATATTATTGATGAGTTTGAGGAAAGCATCGTAAATGAAGATGGAAAAACCTCGTATAAATATGGTGATGACTTACGTCCTATAGATTCTATGAGGGTCACTTTAAACTACAAAAGTGCTGATGGTGTAAAAGACAAAACCTTTATGATGTATCGTACGCATCATGGTCCAATAACACATGCTAATGATGATAAATGGGTCTCAACCGCTTTAATGTGGAGTCCTGTGAAAGCCTTAGAACAATCGTTTACTAGAACTAAGAAATCTAACGATGAAGAGTTTACTGAGATGATGAATATTCGCACTAATTCATCAAACAACACTGTGTATGCCGATGCTGATGGAACCATTGCTTATTATCATGGGAATTTCATTCCAAAACGAAATGTAAAATTTGATTATACCCAACCAGTTGATGGCAGTAACCCTGAAACCGACTGGAATGGGCTTCATGAATTGGAAGATAATATCATTGTGAAAAATCCGCCGAACGGTTGGATTCAAAACTGTAACTCCACACCGTTTACAAGTGCTGCTGAGTATAGCCCAAAAAAAGAAGATTATCCTGAATATATGAGTTCTTACCCTGAAAATTTTAGAGGCATGCATGCCATTCCTTTATTGCAAAAAGCAGATGATTTAACATTAGATACACTATTGGATTTAGCATACGACACCTATTTACCAGGAGCCGATTTATTGATTACTGGTTTATTGGATGCTTCTAAAAAAGCACCAGTAAAAACTCAAGAAGCTAAAGATGCTATTGTATTATTAAAGAATTGGGACTTTAGGGTTTCTGTTAATTCTGTAGAAATGACGTTAACCAGTTTTTATAGAATTGCTTATTTCGCCTCTGGCAAAATCCCAACAATGGAAGGCAATAAAAGAATATCTCGCCTAGGACGATTTGATTATATGAGTAAAACGTCTGCGCATAAAGAACGTTTGGAAGTATTTCAAATCGCTCTAGATAATTTAAAAGCAGATTTTGGTTCTTGGCAAATACCATGGGGAGAATTTAATAGGTACCAAAGAAACGATGGTGAGATTTTTCAAGAGTTCGATGACTCAAAACCAAGTCTTGCTGTAGGTATGGCTTCAGGGTCTTGGGGAGCCTTAGCTTCTTTTGGAACTCGCTTTGGAAAAGATACTAAGCGTCAATATGGAACTTCAGGCAATAGTTTTGTAGCTGTTGTAGAGTTTGGTGATAAAGTTAAAGCAAAATCCATGTTAGCTGGAGGCCAAAGCAGTAATCCAGATTCACCTCACTTTGATGATCAGTCACAACGCTATGCAGATGGAACATTTAAAGACGTCGCGTATTACAGAGAAGATGTTGAAAAACGTGCAGAAAAAACCTATCATCCTGGTGAAGAAAAAAACAATCAATAATAACTCCTTAATTATTTAAACATGAATAAATTAATAATGAAATTTAATATTCTATTTCTTTTAATAATCGTTTTAACTTCTTGTCAAAAAGAAGAAAAAACCAATGGTGATTCATACACAGTTTCTGGAACTATAAAAGGATTAGATACTGAATTTATGACGTATTCCTACGAAGATGAAACTGGTAAAAGAATTTGGGATTCCATTTTTGTTGAGAACGAGCATTTCTCACATACTCAAAAAATTACAGAACCTACTTTTTTCGTTTTTTGGCCAAATGTTGAACGCACCATTAAAAGAGCTCAAAGTGGTGGTTACTACCCAGTGAAATCTTCACAATTTGCATTTTTGGCAAGTCCTGGAGATGAGATAGGGTTTAATGGAGAAGTGACTGATTTTGTCAATGCTTATCCTTCAGGAACTAAAGCTAATGATGATTTGGCTTCAATAAACAGCAGCGTATTTCCTTTGATGAACAAAGCAGCAAACTATATGCTTGAAATGGAATTACTAGATGAATATGACCTCAGACGTATGGAAATTCAAAATTCTATAGATGTATTGAATAATCAAGTTATAGACTTAAAAAAAGCATTTGTGAAGTCACATCCTAAATCTGAAGCTGCTACTTGGTATTTATCAGATATGATGCTTCGTAACCAAATTGAAGATGAGGAAGCCATAAAAACGTTTAAAACATTTGATGAACAATTGCAAGACTACAGATATTACCAAGAAGTCGCTACACGTGTAAAAGGTATTGAAGCCACTTTAATTGGGAAAACTGTTGAGAATTTTACAACTGATGCAACTTTTACTGGTGATACTTTTGAGTTCGATTCGTTAAAAGGAAAGTATGTGTTGATAGATTTTTGGGGAACTTGGTGTGGACCATGTATTACCGAAATGCCTAAAGTAAAGGCATATCAAGAAAAATATAAAGACAAGCTAGTTGTTTTAGGAATAAATAGTGGAGACACTAAATACAAAATAGATAAATTCATTATACCAAATGAATATACTTGGACGCATTTGATGGATGGAAAGGGCGATGCTAATTTTGTGTTCAAATTTAATGTGACTGGATTTCCAACAAAATTCATTGTAGATCCTCAAGGTAAAATTTTACATCGTTTTTTAGGTGGTGGTGAAGAAGCATTTACGGTTTTAGATGAGCTTTTGAAATAAAGCCATAAAGTCAATAATTAACTAACAAGTTTTAGTGAAAATAAGTGACAACATAGCGTCCGAGTTTAATGAGTTCTCAAAAGATCATACCAATGATATGGTTAAATGTGTACCATACTACAATGCATTAATATCTAGTTTTACTGAAAATTTGCCATCAGTATTTCAACCAATCAGCATTTTAGATTTAGGATGTGGTAACGGCAATGTTACATCATGTCTTATAAAAAGACATCCTAAATCACAATACACATTAATTGATGCTTCTCAAGAAATGCTCAATTTATGCAAGACACGTTTTAAAAATTTCAACGTTAAATATGTTGCTTCTTACTTTCAAGATTTTGATTTTGGAGAACATAAGTACGATTTTATTGCTGCTGGTTTTAGCTTGCACCATTGCAATAGTGGTGACAAAAAAATACTTTTTGAAAAAATTTATAATGCTTTAAAGCCTAATGGTATTTTTTCCTGTTCAGATCTTATGATTAATAAGAAAAGCCCTGAGCACGTTACTTTGTTAGAGCAATGGCAACATTTTGTATTAAACAATTATCCAACCAATGAAAAATGGGAATGGCTAATGGAACACTATAACGAATTTGACAATCCAGATAGTTTTGATAATCAAAAAATCTGGCTCGAAAATGCTGGGTTTAAAGAATTCAATACTTTTATCAATGATGCGTATTGGATACATTATCAAGCAATCAAGGATAAAGAGAACACTTGACTTTATCAGAAAAAATGTCGAACTTCGTTTAACAGTAGATATAAAACATTAAAACGATTTCATATCAAGTCGTTACCACACATTTGAAAAATGATACGATTAAGACTAATAACAATACTCACCTTCATAATTTCCTTAGAAAGCTTTGCTCAAAAAAGTGGAGAATTATATAATACAATTTCAAAGCTTGATAGTACTTTTTTTAAAGCTCTGAATGAATGTGACCTTAAGAAATATGAATCTTTTTTAGCCTTTGACTATGAATTCTATCACGACAAGCAAGGCTTAACGGTTTCCAAAGCAAGTGAAATGAAGTCAATGAGCTTGTTCTGTGGAGAACAAAGAGAAAGACAGAAAATTAAAAGAGTGCTTATAAAGGAAAGTCTTGAAGTATATCCTATTGCAAATTATGGAGCTATTGAAAATGGAGAACATATTTTTCACCTCTTAATAGATGAGAATACGAGTAAACCTATATCAAAAGCTAAATTTACAAGTATATGGAGGTTCGACAATGATGAATGGAAACTTGCAAGAACAATTAGTTATAATCACGTTCCATATGGAAAAATTCAGCTTAATGATAAAATTCTGAAATTATACGAAGGAAATTATCAAGCTTCCGATAGAATGGTTAACATAAAAAAAGAGGGAAAAACTCTTAAAATGACTGATTTGGTAGACAAAAAAGAAGTTTGGAGTGCTGAAATGCTTGCAGAAACGGAAACTACATTCTATTTGAATCAGAATAATATTCAAATAAAGTTTATCCAGAAAGAAGGAAAAGTGGAGAAATTAGCTGTTTACGAAAATGGAAAATTAATAGAAGAAATTGAAAAAATAAAATAAAAACGTGTGGTAACACCGTATATAATTAATGGCTAGTTCTCGCCTACTTACGAAAATCCTCGCGGATTTTCTATTCGGTTTTTATTTGCTAAATTAGGTGCTTAAACACACCACTAATCATATACAAAACCGTTAAACGAAACCTCTAAAAATGAAATCCAAAAGTTCCAGTAATCCCAAACTTTCTGGCATCAGGATTATCTAAGTAGTTACCTCTAAAATTGAAGTCTATACGAAGTATTTTAAAAATATTACCAACACCTAAACTATACTCATAGTACATTTCTTTATCTGGTGCATTGTAAATAAGGCCTGACGCATTAAGTGCTTTATTGGCATCTGAAACTTCTCCCCAAACCGTTCGAAAACTAATAATCTCACGAAGATTTAATTTTCGCAACCAAGGAATTCTTGAAAATAAACGTCCGTTAAAATTATGTTGTAAATGTAAGGACGCATAAGTATCTGTCACAAACTCATAAAAATCGAGTTGTGAAAACGTATTATATATTGAAAAATACGATTCATTACCAGGAATCACACTTAATAATCCGAGAGGAACATCACCAAAAGTTTTACCAACTTCTATGGTAGAATACAGACGACCAAAACCACCGAGTTGCCATGGTTGTAAATATGAGAACTGCAATTTAGTATAATCAAAATCACCATTTAAAACGTTTTTATCGCCACGACTTATTTGCGCAAATAATCGTGAATAATCATCATTAGCATCATGACGCTCTACACCAAAACCTGTCATTTTCCGTCCTGGGAAATAGGACATTGAAAGCGAAGTTTCAAACTGTTTTATTTCTGACGTTATTCCTGTTAGTGATTCATTGTCAAAATAATCTAAACTAAAGGTTTTTGAGGCAGACTCTAAGGTTCTGTAATTTGCACCTAGTCTAAAAATAAGATTTCGCCAAGGTTCCATTTCAATTGCAATACTTGTTAAGTTTATCGAGGTCAGTTTATCATTAACTCTTGTACTAACAACTGAAGACGATGCAAAGCTTCGTCCTAAAACATCTGTTGACGTTGTTAAGCTCGCTCCTATTTGCTCGACATCTCTTCTATTTCCACCAGAAATAATGAGCCGTTTTTTCTTATCAATTAACCATTTTCCTGAAATACCATATTTAAACTTATCGTCTCTAAATCCGTAAGCTAAAAAGCCTTCCAGTCTCCACAAATCATTTCTTCCAAAATAGGTTCTCGCTCCAGTTCGCAATCGTAAGCCTTCAACATCATTAAACCCAAAGGTTGAAAAAATTGGACCATAATCTAAAGGCAAGGTATTAAATTCAATATAACCAGATGATAATATGCTTCCTAAATTATACAGACGCTTAAACTTTTTTACTGTTTTTAAGGTGTCCAACATTTTGTAAACACCAACCTCATCTTTGTTGAGTTTTTCTAATCTATTCTCGTCCCAAAAGCTTTTATCTCTATCATAAACATCTTTATCATAATAGTAAACTTCCTCATCATAGAATTTTTTCTCTTTCGGTTTATCAAATTCATAATTGTTATAAAGTGTGGTTCGTTTTCCATAAACACCACGTGACTTCTCCTTTTTATTAAACGCAAAATCAGACATCATATAATCACGTTTCACCAAAAACAACGAATCGTTCAGCACCTCAAACTCTTGCTCAATATAAATTTCCTTAACCCAGTTTATATTTGCACTTTTTGAAGCTTGTAAGTTGATTTCTTTTATGGCATATGTTGTGTCTGCAACCCAAAAATCACCTTTAAAGGTCAATTCATTTTTTCGCCTTGGATAGTATATAATGTTATAGCACCACTTATTATCTATAAATGAACTATCAGACAATACATAATTATAAGTGTTTATTCCTGTTTTAGATAATGGGCTCACAAAGCTTTTATCAAAGAATTTTAAGTAGTTATCGTATATATTATAATCTGAATACAAATCGTCAACAAAATCAATAATAACCTGGTTGTCATTAAACCCCGAATTCTTGTTTCCTTTTAAAACCTCTTTTTCTTTATTGACTAGATTATCTCCATAGACGCGAGAAACTGCCTCATTAATAAACATAGGCAAGTATGTTTTTCCTGTAACTCTTGAAGTGTCCACTTCATTAAAAACAAACTCCATGCCTCTAAAAAGCTTGCTTTTAATTAAAGCACTGTCGATGGTGTTTATATCAAACTCAACTTTTTCATATTTGTCGTACTCATATTGTTTGAATCGTTTTAAACCGTTCTCTCGTTTATTCGCCCAAATTTTTCGAAGAATATCAATAGCTGGATTATTTTTTTTAGATTGTTTTCCTGTTATTAAAAGAACCTCATCTAATTGTCCTGCTGATTCATTAAGGGTGAGTTTTAGATCGAGATTCACTTTACTTTCAAGCGGAAGTTCAATAGTTTCATAACCAATAAAAGAAATGATTATGGTATTCCAAGTTTCATCAGATTCTAAGTAAAACCGTCCATTTTCGTTACTAATAGTGCCTTCTGAAGACCCTTTAAAAATAATATTAGCAAAGGCTACAGGTTCATTGTTTGCATCAAATACATGGCCACCAACTTTGGTTTGAGCCATAACTTGAAGCACAGAAAACAAAAAAAATATAGAGAGTAATTTATATTTCATATTTAAAAAAAACTTCATCAAATATTTGATGAAGTTTATATAACGTAAATGTAAACTTTTTATTGGTTATTTATACATAACCTTCTTTACAGCCTTAACCACATCGTTACTATTTGGTAACCATTCTGCCAATAAAACTGGCGAATAAGGAGCAGGTGTATCAGCTGTATTAATTTTTATAATTGGTGCATCCAGATAATCAAATGCTTGAGATTGTACTTGATATGTAATTTCAGTAGCCACATTTCCAAAAGGCCAAGCTTCTTCTAAAATAACAAGTCTGTTGGTTTTTTTTACTGAATTTAAAATGGTTTCATGATCCATAGGACGAACCGTTCTTAAATCAATAATTTCACAGGAGATGCCTTCTTTTTCTAATGCTTCAGCAGCTTTAAATGCTTCTTTAATTATTTTTCCAAAAGACACAATAGTCACATCTGATCCTTCACGTTTTATATCAGCAACTCCTATTGGTATAATGTATTCTCCTTCAGGAACCTCAGCTTTGTCACCATACATTTGTTCGCTTTCCATGAAAATAACTGGATCATCATCACGAATAGCAGCTTTCAATAGTCCTTTTGCGTCATATGGATTTGAAGGCACAATTACTTTCAATCCAGGAGTATTAGCATACCAACTTTCAAAGGCTTGAGAGTGCGTTGCTCCTAATTGTCCAGCAGAACCTGTTGGCCCTCTAAATACAATTGGACATTTAAACTGTCCTCCTGACATCTGTCTGATTTTTGCAGCATTATTAATAATCTGGTCAATTCCAACTAGGGCAAAATTAAAAGTCATAAACTCCACAATTGGTCTATTCCCTGTCATGGTTGAGCCTACTGCAATTCCAGAAAAACCTAATTCGGCAATTGGAGTGTCTATAACTCGTTTTGGTCCAAACTCATCAAGCATGCCTTTTGAAGCTTTATAAGCACCATTGTATTCTGCAACCTCTTCTCCCATAAGGTAGATACTTTCGTCTCTACGCATTTCTTCACTCATTGCTTCACAAACGGCTTCTCTAAACTGAATTGTTTTCATGTATCCTTTTATTATAAGTGCAGCAAAAATAACAAATATTGACAAAAAATTAGATAAACAAGCTCTTAATTATTTCCTATGCGTGCATAGGAAATTAATGAAATTTTAATTACCTTCGTAACCTCAAAAAATAGTAGGTTTAAACAAAAATATAGATATGAAAATATTAGTATGTATCAGTCATGTTCCTGATACGACATCAAAAATTAATTTTACTGATGATAATACCAAATTTGACACCAATGGTGTGCAATTTGTCATTAATCCAAACGATGAATTTGGCCTTACAAGAGCCATGTGGTTTAAGGAAAAAAAAGGTGCTTCTGTTGCTGTAGCCAATGTTGGAGGGCCAGAAACTGAACCAACGCTAAGAAAGGCTTTAGCTATTGGTGCAGATGAAGCTATTAGAGTGAATACAGAAGCTAAAGATGGCTTTGCTGTTGCCAAGGAATTAGCAACTGTAATTAAAGACAGAGGTTTTGACTTAGTTATTGCAGGTCGTGAATCTATTGATTATAATGGAGGCATGGTTCCGGGAATGATAGCTGCGCTTACGGATGCCAATTTTGTAAATAATTGTATTGGTTTAGAAGTTGATGGTTCAACTGTCAAGGCTGTTAGAGAAATTGATGGTGGAAAAGAAACAGTTTCAACATCACTTCCTTTAGTTATTGGTGGACAAAAAGGATTGGTTGAAGAAAATGACTTACGCATTCCAAACATGAGAGGAATCATGATGGCAAGACAAAAACCGTTAACAGTGGTTGAATCTAATGGAGCTAATGCTGAAACGGCATCTGTAAAATTTGAGAAACCTGCTCCTAAAGGTGCAGTAACTCTAGTGTCTCCAGATAATATAGACGAATTGGTAAACTTACTTCATAACGAAGCAAAAGTGATTTAGCTTGCTAAATCATTCCGAACTAGTTTCGGAATCTTTTAATTTAAAGGAAACATTAATAAGTTCCTGAATCAAGTTCAGGAAAAATTTTATAAATAAAATTTTATGTCAGTTTTAGTATATATAGAATCCGAACAAGGAAAATTTAAAAAGTCAGCTTTAGAAGTTGCTTCTTATGGCAAAGCAGTAGCTAACCAATTAGGAACGTCTGTAACCGCTGTAACATTTAATGCAAATAACACTTCAGAATTAGGAAAATATGGCGTTGATAAAGTATTAAACATCTCAAACACCAATGAGTTTAATGCGGAAGTTTATGCCGATGCAATTAAGCAAGCTGCTTCTGCAGAAGGGTCAAAAGTTGTTGTGGTAAGCTCAAGTGCAGATAGTAAATATTTAGCACCTTTATTAGCAGTAGATATAGACGCTGGTTATGTTTCAAATGTTGTTGAAGCACCAACTAGTACTTCACCATTTACTGTGAAGCAAACAGCTTTTACCAATAAAGCATTTGTATTTACAGAAATTAATACAGACGTTAAAATCATAGCAGTATCAAATAATTCATTTGGTTTGGTTGAAACGGCTGGAAGTGCAGCTATGGAAAACTTTTCTCCTACACTTGCATCGTCTGATGTAAAAGTTGAGTCGGTTGATAAAGTCTCAGATAAAGTATCTATTGCAGATGCAGATATCGTTGTGTCAGGAGGTCGAGGATTAAAAGGACCTGAAAATTGGGGAATGATTGAAGAGTTGGCAGAAGTTTTAGGTGCTGCAACAGCATGCTCAAAACCAGTTTCAGATTTAGGCTGGAGACCACACAGTGAACACGTTGGACAAACAGGAAAACCTGTAGCTTCAAACTTATATATAGCTATCGGTATTTCAGGAGCTATTCAGCATTTAGCTGGCATCAACGCATCAAAAGTAAAAGTGGTAATTAATACAGATCCTGAAGCTCCTTTTTTTAAAGCTGCAGATTATGGAGTTGTTGGAGATGCCTTTGAGGTTGTGCCTGCTCTCATTCAAAAATTAAAAGAATTTAAGGCTCAAAACGCTTAATTTTTTTATAACTTGTATTTATAAAAGGACTGTTTAAATTATTTTTCTACCAAATATCAATCTTCTAATTTTTTTACGTTTAAGCGTAATTTATTTGATTTTTGTCTTAAATCTGCCTTAGGCAGTTGGTAAAGTCCTAATTTAAACAGTTCTTTGTCTTTTAAATATTATGAGTTTAGTACGTCTTAACATAAAAGGAATTTCTTATAGTCAAACACAAAACGGAGCGTATGCTCTTATTTTGAATGAGGTTGATGGAGACCGAAAATTACCAATTGTCATTGGCGCTTTTGAAGCACAATCAATTGCCATTGCTTTAGAAAAGGAAATAAAACCGCCTCGTCCACTTACACACGATTTATTTAAAAATTTCTCAGATAGGTTTGATATAGTTGTAAAGCAAGTGATTATTCACAAGCTTGTTGATGGTGTTTTTTACTCTAGTTTAATTTGCGAACGAGACAAAATTGAAGAAATTATTGATGCTAGAACAAGTGATGCTATTGCGTTAGCATTACGCTTTGATGCACCAATATTCACGTATAAGAACATCTTAGACAAAGCAGGTATTTATCTAAAAGTGAATCCAAATAAGGATGATGAAACACAAGATGATAATATTTTGTTAGATGAAGTATTAGCTGAAGAAATTGAAACCAAATCTCCAGAAGGATTTAAAGATAAAACACTCGAAGAACTACACAGCCTACTTGACCAAGCCGTTGCAAATGAAGACTACGAAACTGCAGCTAGGCTTCGTGATGAAATTTCAAAACGCAATTAAAATTTAAACAAATGAAAAAAAGTGTTTTATTAATTGGAGCAATGTTGTTCGCAATTACAACAAGTTTTGCTCAAGACATTGAAAAAAAATGGCAATTTGACGCCATTACTAATCAAAACAATGAATCACTTTTTAATATCAATCCAGAAACAGACACACTATCGTTATCATCTGGAGAATTCAATTATACTCTTAGTGCTAAAGATAACCTAAACGCTTCAGGAGATTACATGCTCCAAAATAATTTACTGGTATTTTATTATAACCAACCTAACGATACCATTAGACGTTATAAAATTATCTCAAAAACAGATTCAACTCTTGTCTTTACTGAAAATAACGTTAACTATAAATTTAAAACTTATACAAATCCCTCAGATACAATTGCTGCAACTGAAGATGTTATTATTCCAAGTCAAGGCACCTCTTTTACAAGTATTTGGCGAGGTGTTTTAGGCATGATTTCTATAATCATCTTAGCCTTTCTATTTAGCAGTAATAAGAAAGCAATCGATTGGAAAACTGTCGGCATTGGACTAGCATTTCAGCTATTAATTGCCATAGGCGTATTAAAAGTCGACTTTATTAAAAGCAGTTTTGAAGCAGTTGGAAAAATATTTGTTAGTGTTCTTGATTTTACTCGAGCAGGAAGCCAATTTTTGTTTGAAGGCCTTGTCGTAGACATGGATACCTTTGGTTTTATTTTTGCATTTCAAGTATTACCAACAATACTTTTCTTTTCAGCTTTAACCTCTGTACTATTTTACTTAGGAATTATTCAAAAAGTTGTAAAAGCTTTTGGCTGGCTGCTCTCTAAATTACTTAAAATATCTGGCGCAGAAAGTTTAAGTGTTGCTGGTAATATCTTTTTGGGTCAAACCGAAGCTCCTTTACTCATAAAGGCGTATTTAGAAAAAATGAATAGATCTGAAATGTTGCTTGTTATGATTGGTGGAATGGCAACTGTTGCTGGAGCAGTTCTTGCAGCATATATTGGGTTTTTAGGAGGTGATGACCCTGTGCTTAGATTGCAATTTGCGAAACATCTTTTAGCAGCTTCAGTAATGGCAGCACCTGGAGCCATTGTGATTTCAAAAATATTATATCCTCAAACAGAACCTATAAATACTGATGTGCAAGTATCATCAGAAAAAATAGGAACTAATTTACTTGACGCTATCGCCAACGGAACTACAGAAGGCTTAAGATTAGCCGTAAATGTTGGTGCTATGTTGTTGGTGTTTGTTGCATTCATAGCAATGATAAATGGTATTCTAGGTTGGGTTGGAGATGTTTCTACCCTCAATGATTGGATGGCTGCAAATACTCCTTATCAAAAAGTTTCACTCGAAGCTATTTTAGGAACTGTATTCGCTCCTTTAATGTGGCTTATTGGTGTAGCTACTGAAGACATCATGATGATGGGACAACTATTAGGCATTAAACTAGCAGCTAGCGAATTTGTTGGCTACATTCAATTAGCCGATTTAAAAAATGCCGCAAATGCTGTGCACTTAAATTATGAAAAATCAATCATCATGGCAACTTATATGTTATGTGGCTTTGCAAATTTTGCCTCTATTGGCATACAAATTGGAGGTATTGGTTCGTTGGCTCCAGGACAACGCAAAACACTTTCCGAATTTGGGATGAAGGCATTAATTGGTGGTACTCTTGCTTCGTTAATTTCTGCAACTATTGCAGGAATGATAATAGGCTAGTTTAATTCCTGAGTGTCACACTGAGCTTGTCGAAGTGTTGTCGAATTAACGAAGTGAAGGCAGGAATCTTTCACATGTTTAGTTAATAACTTTATTATATTTATTAAGGTATCACTTATTAAAGTTTGGTGTTTTTTTTATTTTTAAACACGTAAAAAATTTATGTTTAACTTAAAAAGATTCCCTCTTTCGAGGGAAATATTATGAAACAATATCATGACCTTGTAAAGCATGTTTTAGAACATGGAAATCAAAAAGAAGATCGCACAGGAACAGGTACTAAGAGCGTTTTTGGCTATCAAATGCGGTTCAATTTAAGTGAAGGGTTTCCAATGGTAACCACAAAAAAATTACACTTAAAATCTATTGTGCATGAACTTTTATGGTTTTTAAAAGGAGATACCAACACAAATTACTTAACAGAAAATGGTGTTCGTATATGGAATGAATGGGCAGATGAAAATGGAGATTTAGGTCCTGTTTATGGTCATCAATGGCGCAATTGGGATAGTGACGAAATTGACCAGATTAAGGATGTTGTTGAAACACTAAAAAACAATCCTGATAGTAGACGAATGTTGGTGTCTGCATGGAATCCTTCGGTTTTACCAGATACATCAAAATCATTTGGGGAAAATGTAGCCAATGGTAAAGCTGCACTTCCGCCTTGCCACGCATTTTTTCAGTTTTATGTAGCAGATGGAAAACTATCTTGTCAATTATACCAACGTAGTGCAGATATTTTTTTAGGCGTCCCATTTAATATTGGATCATACGCTTTATTTACCATGATGATGGCTCAAGTTTGCGGTTACGAAGCAGGTGAATTTATTCACACTTTTGGTGATGCTCACATTTACAACAATCACATTGAGCAATTAGAATTACAACTATCAAGAGATCCAAGAACATTACCTAAAATGACATTAAATCCTGATGTAAAAGACATCTTTGATTTTACTTTTGATGATTTCACATTAGTAGATTATGATCCTTATCCTCATATTAAAGGTGTTGTTGCTGTCTAAAAAAATCTTAACTTTACATCTATACATTTTGTTATGTTCGGAAAGAAAAAACAACAACCACAAATAGATAAAGAGCAATTAGAGCTCATTGAAAACGCACAACGACGTATTAAACAAAAAAAGCGTTTGTACATCCATTTTGTCGTATTCTTAATTGGTGCTGTATTTTTAATTTTAGCAAATACCGTTTTAGGTATTGGTGAAGGCGTTCAATTATTTGGAATAGATTGGTTTGTATTTGCCATTTTTGGCTGGTTATTCTTTTTTGTATATCATGTTTTCAATGTGTTTGTGACTGATAAATTCATGGGTAAAGACTGGGAGAAACAACAGTTAGATAAGTTAGTTACAAAACAACAAGAACGCATTGCAAACCTTAAAGAAGGGTTTTTAAAAGAGGAGAAACTTATAGCACAAAGTCAGGCTTATAACGAAGTTAATCCTGAAAAAACTTCAGAAATCGACTCCAAAAAAAAAACGAATGAATTAACCCTTATTGTAGCTGCTGGTGAAAATGATGCTATTGGTAAAGACAATAAACTTATTTGGCATTTAAGTGATGATTTAAAACGCTTTAAACGTTTAACAAATGGTCATCATATTATTATGGGAAGAAAGACTTTTGAAAGTTTCCCAAAACCTTTGCCAAACAGAACGCATATTGTAATTACCAGACAAAACAATTATGAAGTTCCTAATGGTGTTATAGTTGTTAACTCGCTTGAAGATGCTTTGGATGCTGCTAAAAGGGATGCACAACCTTTTGTAATTGGAGGTGGCGAAATATACAGGCAAGCCATGCCTTTGGCTGATAAAATTGAACTCACTAGAGTCCATCACTCATTTGAAGCTGATACTTTTTTTCCAAAAATAGATAACACCATTTGGCAAGAAACCAACAACACCTTTCATGATAAAGATGAGAATCATGATTATGCGTTTTCGTTTTTAACTTACAAGAAAAAGTAAACTTGACTTTGTCAGAAAAAAAAGTTGAACTTAGATTTTAAACTTAAGTTGTTTAACGTCTGATATAAGTCATTAAAACGATATCATATCATCAAAGTTGGCAGCAATTAAAAAACCCAATTATGAATAGGACATCGAGAAATGAAATACTATCACTTATAATTTTTTCTATGTTTATTGTCAGTTGCAATCCAAAGAATGATAATTATGAATCATCCCAAAATGCTACTACAGAAACAAAGTTATCAGAACCGACTCTGGACGAAAAAGAAATAAAAGCTACTGTTGAAGCATTATTATTTGCTGCTGGAAATTATAACATAATAACGTTGGATTCGATGGTTTCTGACAAAGCTATGCTTGGAATAAGCAGTTTAAACGATGGAACTTGGTCTAATTCGGAAATAGCCATAAATGATTACTTTGAAAGTGTAAAAAAGAGAGAACTAAGTCCTTACTGCGAGATACCGAACAACTATGATATTCTAATTACCGAAGGTCAGGTCGCTTTAGCTAGAGCTGATTGTATTCTTTACAGATGGGGAGTTCCACAAACAAGAGAAGTAAATCATTTTACATTAATTAAAGAAAATGGGAAATGGGAAATACTCAATATATCTTGGACAGTAGTAGAACTTTCAGAAGATAAAGAGAAATTTGATTTGAACATTTTTGCGCGTGGATATGCACAAGCGTGGTGTAGTCAAAGACCAAATTTTGTATCTTCCTTTTTCGCTGAAGATGGCGAATTAACGGTTAATAATGGAAAACCTGCGAAAGGAACAAAGGCAATAATTAATGTTGCTAAAGGATTTATGGAAACTTTTCCTGATATGATTGTTTCAATGGATAGCCTGACCACCAAATCAGATAAAACACGATTTTATTGGTCACTAACTGGAACAAATGATGTGCCTAATGGAACTGGTAAGAAAGTTAAAATTAGTGGATTTGAAGAATGGACTTTAAATGATGATGGATTAATCCAAGAATCAAAAGGCTATTTTGATGATAAAGAATATGAACATCAACTTGAATTTGGAACTGAAAAATAAAAAACTGCTACCAACACAGCGTGTATAATTAATTTATACAACGAAATAAGATTACATTTATCTTTAGACTATAAACACCTAATATGGTATATAAATTAACAGCGTAATCCCAAAGCGTCGGGACAATTTTAACTTTTATCCATATTTCTGAGCAAGATACTCCTACTTCAAAAACTCAAAATACTTTTTCATAGGCTCAAAATAATGCTCATTCCAACCTTTAATATAATGTTCTCCAGAATCTGGAACGTTAGTGTGTGTTAATGTAAGTTCAGTTTCCCCATCGCCTTCGGTAAGTGTAACCTCAATTTGAGAATCCGTTTCATGGTCTTCAAAATTAGTGCTTCGCCATGATTGTACAATTTTATGATAAGGCTCTAACTCTATATTTGCTCCAGAAATATAACCATCCCAAACTTTAAAAGTGTCTCCTATTTTATCAGAAACAAAAGCTGTTCCTCCAGTCATTTTAGTATGCCCTTGCGTACTTAACCATGATTTGTATATCTGCTTTGCAGTAGCCTTTATTGTTGTTTTTAATGTAAACTCCATCTTTATTCTTATTTATCTTTTATACTTATTAAATATAACTAATTTTGTGCAATGGTAAAAGATATTCAGTTACGTATTTCTTTAAAAGAAGAAAGAATTCAAGACATTCTACTTAAGAAATCTGCTGAATTCCTAAGTGTTCCGCGAGCTGATATTTCAGGCATTAAAATTCTACGAAAATCAATTGATGCGAGAAAGCCTAAAATCATATTCAATTATAAAGTATCTGTTTTTATAAAAGAACCTTTGCCAGAATCATCAGATTATCAATTTGATTACAAAGATGTTTCAAACGCGAAGCCTATTCACATTATTGGCTTTGGTCCTGCTGGTATGTATGCTGCTTTGCGTTGTATTGAGCTAGGTTTTAAACCTATAGTTTTGGAACGTGGTAAAAATGTCCAAGATAGACGACGTGATTTAAAAACCATAAATCAAGACCATTTTGTAAACGAAGACTCTAATTATTGCTTTGGTGAAGGTGGAGCAGGAACCTATTCTGATGGAAAATTATACACTCGAAGTTTAAAACGTGGAGACATTCGTCGCATTTTTGAAAACTTAGTGTTTCATGGGGCAACTGAACAAATATTAATTGATGCACATCCACATATTGGAACTAATAAATTGCCTAAAGTGGTTCAGAATATTAGAGAAACCATTTTAAACTATGGAGGGGAAATACACTTTGAAAGTCGCGTGACAGATTTCATTATTAAAAACAACAACATACAAGCCATTCAGCTTCAAAACGGTAAAGAACTCACAACCGAAAAAGTTATTTTAGCAACAGGACATTCAGCACGAGATATCTTCTATTTACTAGACAAAAAGAAAATTGCCTTACAAGCAAAATCCTTTGCCATGGGAGTTCGCGTGGAGCATCCACAACATATTATAGATAGCATACAATACCATTGTAAAGGTGATAGAGATGAATTACTTCCTGCTGCTGCTTACAGTTTGGTTCAACAAGTGAATGACAGAGGTGTGTATTCGTTTTGCATGTGTCCTGGAGGATTCATTGTACCTGCAGCAACAGCAAATGGCGAAGTGGTTGTAAATGGTATGTCGCCTTCTAAAAGAAACAACGAATTTGCCAATTCAGGAATCGTGGTAGAAATCAACATTGATAAAGACATTCCAAAATACGAGCAATTTGGAGTCTTAAAAGGATTAGAATATCAAAAGAATTTAGAACGATTGGCTTTTACTTCTGGTGGACGAACTCAGACTGCTCCAGCCCAAAGGCTCACCGATTTTGTTGAAGGCAACTTATCTCGTGATTTAAATCCAACTTCTTATCAACCAGGACTAAAATCGGCACCTTTACATTCACTGTTACCAAAATTAATAGGTAGTAATTTAAGAAAAGGATTTGAGGTCTTTGGGCAAAAAATGAAAGGCTATTATACTGCTGAAGCCAATATTGTTGGCGTTGAATCACGAACATCATCTCCTGTAAGTATACCAAGAAATGACAACTTGCAGCATCCAGAAATAACCAACTTATTCCCATGTGGAGAAGGTGGTGGTTATGCTGGAGGAATTGTTTCTGCCGCTATGGATGGTGAACGTTGTGCTGAGGCTGCTGTTGTAGGGTTATAGACAGGAATTTCCATAGATTATTTATTGTTATTGCGCTGATTATCACAGAGATGCACGGAGAAAAACTTTACAAGGTTACGACTTTGCGTCTTCGCGACATTGCTTCTTTGCGACTTTACATGAAACAATACACATCTAAAAAAAATATTCCTATTTTTGCAACTCAAAATTTAAAAACAATGAACGCATATATTTTTCCAGGTCAAGGAGCTCAATTTTCAGGAATGGGTTTAGACTTATACGAAAACTCTCCATTAGCTCAAGAATTATTTGAGAAAGCCAATGAAATTTTAGGATTTCCAATTACAGATACTATGTTTGAAGGTTCTGCTGAAGACTTAAAGGAAACCAAAGTAACACAACCAGCAATTTTCTTGCACTCAGTGATTCTAGCTAAAACTTTGGGAGAAAGTTTTAAACCAGATATGGTTGCAGGACATTCGTTAGGTGAATTTTCTGCATTGGTTGCGGCTGGAGCTTTAACCTTTGAAGATGGTTTGCGTTTGGTTTCACAACGTGCTTTGGCAATGCAGAAAGCTTGTGAAATACAACCAAGCACTATGGCCGCAGTATTAGGTTTGGATGATGACGTTGTTGAAAAAATATGTGCCACTACAGATGGTGTTGTGGTTGCTGCTAATTATAATTGCCCAGGGCAACTAGTTATTTCTGGTGAAGTTGACGCTGTTAATAGAGCCTGCGAGACATTAAAAGAAGAAGGTGCACGCCGTGCTTTAGTATTACCTGTTGGTGGTGCGTTTCACTCACCAATGATGGAACCAGCCAGAGAGGAGTTGGCTGCTGCAATTGAAAACACAACATTTAGCACACCAAACTGTCCAATTTATCAAAACGTAACAGCTAGTGCAGTAACTGATGAAAATGAAATAAAAGTAAATTTGATTTCGCAACTAACAGCTCCTGTACGATGGACACAATCTGTGCAACAAATGATTACTGATGGAGCAATACACTTCACAGAAGTTGGTCCAGGAAAAGTACTTCAAGGCTTAGTTAAAAAAATACATCGTGAGGCAGAAACCGCTTCCGCAATCCTGGAAACTGAAGCTTAAATGAAACTATCCAGAACTGCCTTTATTATAGTTATTATTACCTTTAATATTGCCATAGACCAAATTTCAAAAATTTTGGTGAGAGCCAATGTCATACCCAGAACAGAATCCTCCATTATTGGTGATGTATTCACGTTACATAATGTTGAAAATTCTGGAGCTTTTTTAGGAATGGGAAGTAATCTAAGTGAACCTTTGAGAATCATCTTGTTGTTGATTCTTCCTATCATTGTATTAGGCTTAGTGGTTGTTCATATTATAAGAGAAAAGTCTATTGATAAAATGTCTCTCATTGGTTTTTGCTGTATAATTGGTGGTGGAATAGCAAATGTCTATGACCGATTTGCTTATGGTTCTGTAACGGATTTTCTTCATCTAGATTTTGGAGGAAAATTACGCACTGGTATTTTTAATATTGCCGATGTATCTGTAACTACAGGAATGATTATGATTTTAGTGGCCAGTTTTTTATATCGAAAACAAAAAACAGTTACCGAATAAAAAAAGAGGCTGTCTGAAAAGTAAAATATATGTCATATTGAGCCTGTCGAAATATTTTAACTCTTTAATAATCAATGTAAATTACAATGATTTTTCAGACAGCCTCTTTTTTTATTTTGCTAAAATGCAATCTTCACAATCTTTTACTTCACCATAATAGGTTTCCCTGTATTTATAAAGTGTTTTGAAAGGAATATTTATAAATTGCTTTCTGATGTAAGTTACCTTTGCGTGCAATAAACCCATTTTGGGGGTAAATCTGTCTTCGCGTTTTGTTTCTCTTTTAATACTAATCAATTTCATTGTATATCATTTATCATTAGCTCCAAAGGAACGTATGATAAAAACCAATTCGAAACTTATAATATTAAATCATTGTTAATCAATATGTTAAATAGAATGTCACAATGATATTACTCTATAGTTATTATATTGACAACTAAGAGCAGCAATCATTAACAAATATTGATTGCTAATTTTTTGTTTTTTGTTTTTTATAGATTTTCCCTTCTTTCATTACAAATACCACATTTTCTGTAGTATAAATATTTTTAGTAGGATCTTCATTAGTTGCCACAATATCAGTTAAAAATCCGGCCTTTAGCCGACTTAACTTATTTTCTATATCCAACAATTTTATATTGGTTATTGTGGCTGATTAAGTTAGTTAGAAGTTAAAATTGTTTAAACTTCTAATTTATGAATTTTTTCGAATGTTTTGTTCCCATTTCCATGCAGATTTCATTGCGTCATCTAATGTGAGTTGCGCTTTCCAACCTAACTCATTATTTGCTTTTGAGGTATCGGCATATGCTGAGATTACATCTCCAGCTCTTCTATCTGCAATTTTGTAATTAAGCTTGAGTCCTGTAACGGCTTCAAAAGAATGAATGACTTCTAACACAGAACTTCCCTTTCCAGTTCCTAAATTAAACGTTTCAAAGTTAGAATCATTTTTACTTTGCAATAATCTTTCTAAAGCAATAACATGTGCTTTTGCTAAATCAACAACATGAATATAATCTCTTATACAAGTTCCATCAATAGTCGGATAATCATTACCAAAAACAGAAAGTTGATCTCTTAATCCATAAGCCGTTTGCGTAATAAAAGGCACTAAATTTTGGGGCACACCAATTGGCAATTCCCCAATAATGGCTGATTCATGTGCTCCAATTGGGTTAAAATAACGAAGTGCAATGGCATTTAATTTTAAATTAACACGGCATTCATCACTAATAATTTCCTCTCCAATTTGTTTGGTATTACCATAAGGAGATTCAGCTATTTTAACAGGAGCATTTTCGGTTATTGGCAATTCATCAGCTTGTCCATAAACTGTACAAGAAGAGCTAAATATAAAATTTGAATGATTGAGTTTTTTCAGTTCTTGCAAGACATATACTAATGTGTTTATATTATTTTCATAATACATTAATGGATTATCCATGCTTTCGCCTACGGCTTTGCTTGCCGCAAAATGAATAACACCTTTAATATCAGTATTGGATTTAAAAAATTCAGAAACCTTTGTTTTATCTTTTAAGTCAAGTTTTTCAAATTGAGGTTTTATTCCTGAAATTGAAGTAATTCTATCAAGTATATCAATTGAGGAATTAGACAAATCATCAATAATTATAACATCATAACCATTGTTTTGAAGTTCCAACACTGTATGTGAACCAATAAAACCTAATCCTCCTGTGACGATTATTTTATCCATTTACAAATTCAATTACTTTAGAAGTGATAAAGGCAATTTGTTCATCATCCAACTCGGTATGCATAGGCAATGAAATCACCTCTTTAATTAGTTGATTGGTTACTGCAAAATCATCTTCATTGTGTCTAGAATTTTTATAAGCTTCTTGTAAATGTAATGGCACAGGATAATAAACTCCACATGGAATTTCGTTGTCATTTAAAAATTGAGCTAAAGCATCACGATCAACATTTTTTACTTTTAAAGTATATTGATGAAAAACATGGGTACTTTGCGATTCATTTATAAATGGTGTAATAATATTTTCTTCATTCTTAAATGCTTCATTATATTTTCTTGCTGCATTTTGTCTTACTTTATTATACGTGTCTAAATGTTGTAGTTTAGTGTTTAATATTGTAGCTTGAATAGAATCTAACCTGGAATTCACACCAACAACATCATGGTAATAACGTCTGTACATTCCATGATTTACAATACCTCTAATCATATGAGCTAAATCATCATCATTAGTAAAAATTGCTCCTCCATCTCCATAGCATCCCAAATTTTTGGATGGGAAAAATGACGTTGATGCGACATGACCTATGGTTCCTGCTTTTTGTTTTGAGCCATTTGACGATGTATATGTTGCGCCGATGGCTTGAGCATTATCTTCAATCACAAACAAATTATGTGTATTAGCAATTTCCATAATGGCATCCATATTTGCACATTGTCCAAATAAATGAACTGGAACTATTGCTTTGGTATTTGGTGTGATTGCTTTTTTTATAGCTTCAATATCAATATTAAAAGTATCTGGCTCTACATCAACTAAAACAGGAGTTAATCCAAGTAACGCGATTACTTCAACAGTTGCGGCAAAAGTAAAATCAGAAGTTATGACTTCATCTCCAGGCTTAAGACCTAAACCCATCATCGCAATTTGAAGGGCATCTGTACCATTGGCACATGGTATAACATGCTTAACTCCTAAATAGTTTTCTAAATTTTTCTGAAATTCATGAACCTTTGGTCCATTTATAAATGCTGTAGATTCAATAACGTCTATAACTGAAGCATTGACAATCTCTTTTATAGCTTCATATTGACCTTTTAGGTCAACCATTTGTATTTTTTTCATTCGAAAATTTTGATTATTAAATCGAAATAGTTTTCCATTTGTAGATAGCGAAAATACGAAAATCCATGTTGGAAATCCAATCAATTAAAAGAAACAATGTATTTTAGCTTTAAACTTATTTTGTTGAAACAATTCTATAACATTCTAACACACATTGCTGGATTTCATTTAGACATCATAAGTATGTTTAATAAGAAATTAGCGCTTGGTGTTAAAGGAAGAAGGGAAACCTTCGGCCTGCTGAAATCAAAAATCTCAAGTAATGATAAAACCATTTGGTTTCATTGTGCTTCTTTAGGCGAATATGAACAAGGGTTGCCAGTTTTTGAAGATATAAAAGTGAAGTATCCAAATCATAAAATTGTGTTGACATTTTTTTCTCCTTCAGGTTATGAAATCAGAAAAAATGCTCCAATCGCTAATGTTGTGACATATTTACCTTTAGATACAAAGCTAAACGCTAAACGTTTTCTCGATATAATACGCCCAGAATTGGTAATATTTGTGAAGTATGAAATTTGGCCAAACTATTTATTACAAATTAAAAAACGACAGATACATGCTATCTTGATTTCGGCATTGTTTAGAAAAAATCAGAGTTTCTTTAAAAATCCAGGAAAGTGGATGCAAAAAGCTTTGTTTGCCTTTAATCATATATTTGTTCAGAATGAAGCATCAAAGAAGTTACTTAACAACATTGGTTATAATAATGTTTCTGTTTCTGGTGATACTAGATTCGATAGGGTTTCAAATCAATTAAAGATTGATAACTCTTTAGATTTCATAAAAACGTTCAAAGAAGATAAACTTTGCGTTGTTGCAGGAAGTACATGGCCAGAAGATGAAGCATTGCTTATTGATTTTATCAATAGCGATGTTTCAAATACCAAATATATAATTGCACCTCACAATATTAAAAGTAATCAAATTTCAAACTTAAAAAGCAAACTGCTTCAAACATCAATTCTTTATTCTGAAAAAGACTCGTCTGATCTAGCTAATGCTAAAGTTTTTATCATTGACACTATTGGAATTTTGAATAAAATTTACAACTATGCAGATATCGCTTATGTTGGAGGTGCTTTAGGAACAAGTGGGCTGCACAATACTTTGGAAGCTGCTGTGTTTGGCATCCCAATAATCATTGGAAATAATTATCAAAAATTTCCTGAAGCTCATGAGATGATAAAGAAAAAAGGCATGATTAGCATTTCAAATCAATCAGAATTGAACACAATTCTAAATAATCTAATTAAAGATGAAAAATTTAGGGTAAGCTCAGGGCAAATCAATTCAACTTATATTTTTGAAAACAAAGGTGCAGTAGCACAGATTACGGCTTACTTAAACAAACGTTAAAGCGTTTGTTTTTTTTGGATTATACGCAAATATCAAATAGGTTTGTTAGACACCCTTTCAAAGGGTTTATTCGTAGTCATAAATTAAATTCACACACATTATGTTTAAAACCAACCAACCAATATTCAAAGTGATTTGGATATTTATGTGTCTTGTTTGCGTAAATGCATTTGCGCAATCAGATTACAGGAATTTTGGCGAAATTTCAAATGCGCTAAAACAAATTCAAAGTAAACACTCTTCAAATACCAAACTACAATCGTTAACAAAAACGGTTGGTGGTCATGATATTTGGGCACTAACATTGTTTAAAGGAAAACCAGAAAACAATCCTGCAATTGCTATTGTTGGAGGTGTTGATGGTTCAAACTTACTTAGCACTGAAATGGCAGTGAATATTGCCAATAACATTTTGAGTAATCATTCTGAAATTTTGGAACACACAACATTTTATATTTTTCCGAATATGAGTCCAAATGCTTCTGAGCAGTATTTTTCTTCTTTAAAATATGAAGCACATGGGAATTCTAAAAAAACAGATGATGACAGAGACGGAAGGTTTAATGAAGACCCATTTGAAGATTTGAATAAAGATGGATTAATAACCATGATTAGAGTTGAAGATGTTACTGGAAACTATGTTAAGCTAAAAGAAGATGAGCGTATTATGGTTAAAGCAGATAAAAGCAAAAGTGAATTAGGAGCTTATAAAATTTTCACAGAAGGCATTGATAATGATAAAGACGGAAAATTTAATGAAGATGGAAATGGTGGTGTTGACATTAACAAAAACATGAGCTATAATTTTCCATATTTTAAACCAGGAGCTGGAGAACATTCTGTTTCAGAAAAAGAAAACAGAGCTCTACTTGATTTTCTTTATGAGCAATGGAATGTTTATGCCATTCTCACACTAGGTCCTGCAAATAATATGTCTCAACCTCTTAAGTTTAATAAAGCTGGAGCTTCAAAACGAGTTGTTACTAGTATTTTAAAAGATGACGAAGCATTAAACAAAATACTGTCAAAAAAATATAATAAAATAACTGGCACTAAAGATGCTCCTTCAGCATCTGCCAAAGGAGGCGATTTCTTCGCATGGTCTTATTTCCATTTTGGTAAATTGGCAATGGGAACTCCAGGTTGGTGGTCTCCAAAATTTGAAGGGGACTCAATAGTAAAAGCTAAAAAGAATACTAAAGCAAATTTTTTGCAATGGGCTGAACAAGAAAATTTATCAAACTACTTTGTAGATTGGCAATCAGTGAATCATCCTGATTTTCCAAACAAAAAAGTTGAAGTTGGTGGAATTGCGCCTTTTAAAATGAAAAATCCACCATATAGTAAAGTGGAAGATATCAGTAAAAAACATACTGATTTTGTTCTAGAAGTAGCGAAAATTCAACCAAAACTCAGTTTGCAAAACATCACAACAGAATCTGTAAATAATGAACTTACTAGAATCACAGTTGACGTCCACAATAAAGGGTTTCTTCCAACTCATACAGCCATGGGAAAACGTTCAAGGTGGTTGCAAAAAATTAAAGTTGATTTAAAACTGAATAGTAATCAAGAAGTAATTTCTGGAAGAAAAATTCAACTTATAAATAGTATCGATGGAGATAGTTCAGAACAAATAACTTGGCTTATTAAAGGAAAAGGTTCTGTGACAATTGAAGCAGGAGCAGCACACACAGGAACAGGTACAACAACTATCAACTTAAAATAAGAATCATGAAAACACATAACAAAATAATACTATTAATTGTGATTATGTTAATGGTTCCATTAGCAATCAATGCACAAAAAACTGACGAAATATTTAGAGCTGCAGGCTCTCCACACAATCCAGAAGTTCAAATTTCATTTAACAAATATTACACATCTGAGGGTTTAGCTTCGATTAGCAAAAAAATTGCTGAAACACATCCAGATTTGGTAAGAAGAAAATCTATAGGGAAATCAACTGAAGGGAGAGATATCTGGATGCTGGCAATAACAAATTATAACGTAGGTGATGCTGATAGAAAACCTGGGTTTTATGTGGATGGAAATATTCACTCCAATGAAATTCAAGGTGGTGAAATATGTACTTATACTGCTTGGTATTTAACAGAAAATTTTGGTGATATCGATTATATCACAAACATGCTTAATGATCGAGTTTTCTATATAGTTCCAACTATAAATCCTGATGCTAGGAATAATTATATGAAAGAAGCCAACACAGGAAGTAGTCCAAGATCAGGAATGATTAAACTTGATGATGATAGAGATGGATTATTTGATGAAGATGGTCTAGAGGATTTAGATGGAGATGGTTCGGTTACAAGAATGCGTCGTAAAAACCCGAATGGTGATATGATAGTTGACCCAAAAGACCCAAGAATGATGATTCAAATAGGCCCTGATGATGTTGTGACTGCTCAGCGTTATGAAAATTTAGGTTCTGAAGGCATAGACAATGATGGAGACGGACTAGTCAATGAAGATCGTCCAGGTTACTATGACCCAAATAGAGATTGGGCTTGGAAATGGCAACCTGATTATATTCAGCGTGGCGCATACAAATATCCTTTTTCTGCTCCTGAAACCAGAGCAGTTGCAGACTTTGTTTTAAGCCATCCTAATATTGCTGGAGCACAAAGTTTTCATAATTCAGGAGGAATGATTTTAAGAGGCCCTGGAGCCGAGGAAGATTTATCAACTTATAACAGAGCAGATATTGCAATTTATGATGCGATTGGTAAGAAAGGTGAAAGAATGTTACCTGGTTATAACTATTTGACGGTTTATAAAGATTTATACTCTGTTTTTGGAGGTGAATTAGATTGGTTTTATGGAAGTCGTGGCATATATACATTTACCAATGAAATATTCAGCTCCTTTGCATATTACAAAACTGAAAATAGAGATCGCAATCAAATGTATGAATTTGAAAAAGATCTATTGATGGGAGATGCTTTTACTGCATGGAACCCTTATAATCATCCAACCTATGGCGACATAGAAATTGGAGGTTTTAGAAAAAACATAGGTCGCGCAACCCCTGGTTTCATGTTGGAAGAGGAGTTACATAGAAATATGGCATTTACATTTTATCATGCTTTTCATATGCCGAATTTAAGTGTAGATTCTGTGAAAGAGAAGAAATTAAGCGGTGGACTTACTGAGGTTACCGCATATATTAAAAACAATCGATTAATACCAACACATGCAAGTCAAGATTTAAAATATAAAATAACAAGACCAGATTATGTTTCAATAAAAGGAGCTAATGTTATTGCAGGTATGATTGTAACCAATGAAGATTTTGGTGTTACTGAAGAGCAAAAAAATAATCCTGATAAACTGGAGCTTTCAAACATACCTGGAAACAGCATTGTAAAAGTACGATGGATTGTTAAAAGCAATTCTAATTACAGCGTTCATGTTGATAGTGAAAAAGGAGGTTTAGCTTCTTATAAAAAATAAGAGTTTTTAATATCAGATAAAAAAGTCTTACAAAATTGTAAGACTTTTTTTTATTTATAAAGAATCCAAATCCTCGACTTAAACGTATATAGATATAGTTATTTGCAATTGAGGTATTTAAACTAAATTAACCTACATTGCGCAGCTAATTTTAACACTAAAAAAACACTAAAATGAAAAAATTAATTTTGAGTACAGTATTTGTTTTGGCATTATGCTTAACATTTACATCTTGTAAAGAAAAAGCAACTTCTGAAAACGCTGAAGAAGCAATGACAGAAGTTATTGAAGTAACTGAAGATGTAGTAGAAGACGCAAAAGATGCTGTTGAAAAAGCTAAAGACGCAGCAGTAAAAGTTGTTGAAGATGCTAAACAAAAATTAAAAGATGCAGAGGAAACTGCAAAAAATGCAGTTGGAGATGCAAAAGTAGTGGCTGATAAGGCTGTTGAAGACGCAAAAAATGCTCTTAAAGCAATCCAAGAAATGGGTGAAGAATCTGTAGACACAGCTAAAAATGCTGAAAAAGCAGCAGACTTATTGAAAAAAGACAACTAGTTTTAATAAAACTAAATAAAAAAGCTCTAGAAATTCTAGAGCTTTTTTTATTTCTAATCTTTTTTAAGTGTTGGATATTCTATTCCTAATTGCTCCAAATAACTGCCATATTTGGTTTCATCATAATAAAATTTTTCAAGCTGAGATCTGAATTGCTCTTGCTTTCCTTTATTCAAATAGCTTGGAGGCATATCATCAGCTCCTAACATTGGTCTATATTTTGTCTCTTTACTCTGTTCATTATTAAAATAATCCCAAGCTTGAGCTAATAATTCTGGTTTCAATAAGAAATCTAAAATAGTCATCGCCTCTACTTTTGCTCCAGCTGTTACTCCTTTATGGGCAATTGGAGTTGCCATTGCAATCGCATTACTCCAATGATGTCCTTGAAGTCCCGGAATGTTTGAAGGATAACCCATTGTTACTGTTGGAACAGTCCAAGAAATATCACCAATATCATCAGAACCTCCACTTACCGGATCCTTAACAGGTAAACCCAAAGGTGATAATTCTGTACTTAATCCTTTGTTGTTATTTGAATTAACTTCTGTTTGTACAGCTTTAGCTAAAGTTTGATCATTTTCTGACCATTCAGGCATTCCCACAACCTTAATGTTTTCATACATGGTTTCAGCAATTGTTTTATTATAGTGTCGTGGCCATGCAGTTCCCAAGATTTTAGAACTCATTGTGGTACCAGTCATTAAAGCTGCTCCTTTAGCTATATCATTTGCCTCAGCGTACATTTCCATAATGCCTTCATAAGTTATGTCTCTAAAATAATACCAAATAGAAGCCTTAGAAGGCACCACATTTGGTTGATCACCAGCATCAGTGAAAATAGAATGCGATCGTTTTAAAGGATGCAAATGTTCTCTTTTATAGTTCCACCCAACATTCATGAGCTCTGCAGCATCTAGAGCACTACGTCCTCGCCATGGTGATCCAGCAGAATGAGCAGCTTCACCTTCAAAAGAGTATTCAACTGAAATAAGTCCAGTTCCTCTTGTTGCTCCCCAAGACACACCTAATCTGCTACTAACATGTGTGAAAATACACATGTCAATATCTTTAAATAAGCCATCTCTAACGTACCATGCTTTTGCTGCTACTAATTCTTCAGCAATTCCAGGCCATAAAATCAAAGTACCTTGAATGTTTTCTCGTTCCATAATCTGTTTTACTGCTAGTGCAGAGGTTATATTTAAAGGAATCCCAGAATTGTGACCTTCTCCATGTCCTGGAGCTCCATTTACAATGGGTTTATGGTAGGCAACTCCTGGATATTGAGATGCTTTCGGAATACAATCTACATCACTACCCAAGGCTATGGTTGGACCATCTCCATTACTCCATGTAGCAAACCAAGCTGTTGTAATTCCGGAAATTCCATTTTCAATTTCAAATCCATTATCTTCTAGAATTCCTGTTAAGTACTTTGTAGATTCATATTCTTGAAAGCCCAATTCGGCAAAACTAAAAATCTTGTCAACCATTACTTGCGACTGTTTTTTGTTTGCCTCTACAATTTGTTCAACTTCAATTTTAAGTTTTTCAATTTGTTTTTTTGAATATTTTTTTTGAGCAAAACTAAGACTATAAAAACCCAAAAAAACGAATGTAAAAACCCAAAGAGAGGTTTTTTTAAGGTTGGTAATCATGGTTAGTGAATTAAAAATTAATAAATAAGCGAACATCAATTCATATAAAATTATTGACGTATAAATATACACATAAAAAAGATGAGTTATTTTTGAAAATGATATAAATATAGAAACAAAAAAGCCTTTATCTTTCGATAAAGGCTTAGTACTGAAGACGGGACTTGAACCCGTACGTCCTAATGGACATTGGATTTTAAGTCCAACGTGTCTACCAATTCCACCACTTCAGCATACTTCGACATGCTCAGCACATCGTTGGTATATTTTAAGGAATATAGAGCGAAAGACGGGATTTGAACCCGCGACCCTCACCTTGGCAAGGTGATGCTCTACCCCTGAGCTACTTTCGCAGTTTTTAATGAACGTACAATCTCTTGATTGCGGATGCAAATTTAAAACAATTCTAATAATAGCAAAGGCTTTTTTATAATTTTTATGCTCTTTTTTTCTTTTGAAGCATACGCTTAATTTCATTGAGCTTCATTAAGGCCTCAACTGGTGTTAAGGTGTTAATATCGATATGCAATATCTCATCTTTAATATCTTCTAAAAGAGGGTCATCTAAATTAAAAAAGCTTAGCTGCATTTCATTATTTAGTGATTTTACTTTATCAGTTAATTCTTCACTAGAATGCGATTTTTCTAATTGCTTTAATATTTTATTGGCTCTATGGATTACTTGTTGTGGCATTCCTGCCATTTTAGCCACATGTATTCCAAAACTGTGCTCGCTTCCTCCTTCCACCAATTTTCTTAAAAATAATACGTTGTCCTTTAGTTCTTTAATAGAAACGCTGTAGTTTTTAATACGTTCAAACGTTTCTGTCATTTCATTAAGCTCATGATAATGCGTCGCAAACAACGTTTTTGCTTTTGATGGATGTTCATGCAAATACTCGCTTATAGCCCAAGCAATGGAAATCCCATCGTAAGTACTTGTGCCACGACCAATCTCATCTAGCAACACCAAACTGCGTTCAGAAATATTATTCAAGATAGAAGCGGTTTCATTCATCTCAACCATAAAAGTAGATTCTCCCATAGAGATATTATCGCTTGCTCCTACTCTAGTAAATATTTTATCCACTAATCCTATTCTAGCACTTTCTGCTGGCACAAAACTTCCTATTTGTGCTAGTAAAACAATTAAAGCTGTTTGCCTTAAAATTGCTGACTTACCAGACATATTTGGCCCAGTAATCATGATGATTTGCTGCGACGTTCTATCTAAAAAAACATCATTAGCAATGTACGGTTCTCCAAGTGGTAATTGCTTTTCAATAACTGGGTGACGTCCATTTTTAATTTCTAAATCAAAGGATTCGTCAATTGTTGGATATACATAGTTGCTTTCTTTTGCCAATTGAGCAAAGCCACATAAGCAATCTAATTGACCTATTAAACTTGCGTTTTGCTGAACTGGTTTAATATATTGGCTCATCCAACTAACCAACTCAGTAAATAGCTGTTGCTCTATTGCTGAAATACGTTCTTCTGCGCCTAATATTTTAGATTCATACTCCTTTAGTTCTTCAGTAATGTATCGTTCGGCATTTACTAAGGTTTGCTTACGAATCCACTCTTCAGGAACTTTATCCTTATGCGTGTTTCTGACCTCAATATAATATCCAAACACATTATTAGACGCTATTTTAAGTGAGGTAATTCCCGTACGCTCACTTTCACGTTCCAGCATTTTATCAAGGTAGTCTTTCCCTGAAAATGCTAAATCACGAAGTTCTTTTAATTCAGGAGAAAAATAAGAAGAGATAGAATTTCCCTTTAATATATTTACAGGCGCATCTTCGTTTAAAGTTTCCTTAATTTTTTCTCGAAGTAGGTCACAACTTTGAATATTATCTCCAATAATTTTTAGCGCTTCATTATTACAATTAGTTGCCAATGCTTTAATTGGCACAATGGCTTCTAAAGAATTTTTAAGCTGAATGACTTCTCTAGGATTAACTTTCCCTGTGGCAATTTTTGATATCAACCGCTCTATATCTCCTATTTGCTTTATTTGATGTTGTACTTTTTGTAAAACGACATCATTATCTAGCAAATATTGTATAACTTCATGTCTGCTCTTAATTTTTTTAGCGTTCTTTAAAGGCAATGCCAACCAACGCTTAAGCATGCGTCCTCCCATTGGAGAACTGGTTTTATCAATGACATTAATTAGAGTCACAGCATTTGCATTCGTAGAATTATATAACTCTAAATTTCTAATCGTAAACTTATCCATCCAAACATACTCATCTTCAGCAATACGCTGAATAGAGGTAATATGCTGTAATTTATGATGTTGTGTTTCAGATAAATAATGCATGATGGCGCCAGCCGCTACAATTCCTTCGTATAAATCTTCAATACCAAAACCTTTAAGCGATTTGGTTTGAAAATGATTGTTCAAGGTTTCATTGGCATAATCATCTTGAAATACCCAATCTTCCATATAAAAGGTGTGGAAATCGTTGCCAAAAGTTTCTGAAAATGTCGTACGTTTTTGCTTTTCGATTAGTACTTCACTCGGGTTGAAATTTTGAAGTAACTTATCAATGTATTCTGCATTTCCTTGAGAGGTTAAAAATTCGCCAGTGGATACATCTAAAAAGGATACACCAATATATTTTCCAAAATAAATAGATGCTAAAAAGTTATTTGACTTTGAGTTTAATACCTCATCATTTAAAGCAACTCCAGGTGTAACTAATTCCGTCACGCCTCGTTTTACAATATTTTTAGTGAGTTTTGGATCTTCCAATTGATCACAAATGGCAACGCGACATCCTGCTTTTACCAATTTTGGTAAATAGGTGTTTAACGAATGGTGCGGAAATCCTGCAAGCTCAGTTTCGCTTTCACTTCCTGCACCACGCTTAGTGAGAATGATATCTAAAATTTTGGATGCTTTTACAGCATCACTACCAAATGTTTCGTAGAAATCACCAACCCTAAAAAGCAACAACGCATCAGGATACTTTACCTTTATGGTATTGTATTGTTGCATTAACGGCGTTACTCTTTTCGCTTTTTTAGCCAACTTTAAGTGATTTTTATGTGTTACTTTTGTAAAAAATTGTAAGAATGCTAATGTAACTAATATTTCATGTTTTCTTAAAGCGTTCCAGCAGAAGTTATCTACAATTCTTAAACATGCGAAAACTAAAAAATAGCGAACTCGAAAGATTATCAATTGAAGAATTTAAGCATTCTGAAAAAACACCTTTGATTGTCATTTTAGATAATATCAGAAGCCTCAATAATATTGGTAGTGTGTTTAGAACAAGTGATGCGTTTTTAATTAAGAAAATTTATCTCTGCGGCATCACTGCAAAACCACCACATAAAGATATTCATAAAACAGCACTTGGAAGTACAGAAACAGTTGCTTGGGAATATGTTGAAGATACGCTAGAATTAATAAAATCAATAAAAGACCAAGGCATAAAAATTTGCTCGATTGAACAAGCTGAAAATGCTATCATGCTCAATGATTTTAAACCTGAACCTGATACAACTTACGCTATTATTTTTGGCAATGAAGTGAAAGGTGTACAACAAGAAATTGTTGATGCTAGTGATGTTGTGATTGAAATACCACAATTTGGCACAAAACATTCCTTGAATATTTCTGTAAGTACTGGTGTGGTTATTTGGGATTTATTCAATAAAATTAGCTCTTAACCACAAATTTGATCTAAAACCCAAAGATAATCTTCTCTGTTTTTTACAAAATCTCTATCAGAAATATCAATGATTTTAACGTTGAATTCTGGATGGCTTTTTAAGAAATCTAAGTAGCCTGAATTAATCTTATCCAAATAATCGTCCTCAATATCTTGTTCGTAATTACGTCCTCTTTTTTTGATGTTTTTTTGTAGTCGTTCAGTATTTTGGTATAAATAGATGTACAAATCTGGTTTTGCAATATCCTTATACACTTGATAAAATAGTTTTCTATACAATCTAAACTCATCTTCGATTAAGGTGATTTTTGAAAAAATAAGCGACTTAAAAACATCATAATCACTTACAATAAAGTCCTTAAATAAATCGAGTTGAGATAAATCGTCACTGATTTGTTGATATCTGTCGGCTAAAAAAGACATTTCCAACGTAAAGGCATAACGCTGTGGTTCTTTATAAAATTTAGGCAAAAACGGATTGTCTGCAAAACGTTCTAAAATAAGTTTTGCATTAAATTCTCTTGACATTGCTGTAGCCAAACTTGTTTTCCCTGCACCAATATTCCCTTCAATGGCAATATAATTATACAATGAAAAATCGTATGATTTACTCGGGTTTTTAAGCCAAATATTTATAGATTCAATCTCGCTTTCATCTTTACATTTTTCGAACAATTCAGTTACATTCTTTTTCTTTTTTGGATGCACTAATTGAGGTGCAATATCAACAAGCGGTTTTAAAACAAATTTACGCTTGTGCATTTCTGGATGCGGAATAGTAAGAAGTTTTGTATTGATTACTTCATCATCGTAAAAAATAATATCCAAATCTATGGTTCGAGATTCGTATCCAATTTTTGAACTTCTCTTTCTGCCTAAGTCTTTCTCAATCTTCAGCAACAATTGCATTGCTGCTTTCGGCTTCAACGTTGTTTCTAGAATTAGACACGCGTTTAAAAATTCTTCACCTTCAAAACCCATTGCAGGTGATTTATAAACCTTACTAATACTCAAAACACGTCCAATTTTTTGATGAATGGCATCAATAGCATATTGCAAGTTTTTAAACTTGTCGCCTTTATTGCTGCCAATAGAAATGTAGATGTTTTTAGGTTGATTCATACGAGTTTGCAAAATAACTAAAACAAAAATTAATAGGTTATATTTACCAAGCGTATTTATTCACAATTTTTTATGACGATAAAAGATAAGTTATTGGCTCAGCGAATATATATGCTCTTAGGAGCTTTATTTATTACGTCTTTAGTAGTTTCTAATTTAATTTTTCAAAAGTTTTTTTATTGGTATCCTTTCGATTTTAAAATTTTTGGAGCCAACTTGTTTGAAATCTCAGTTGGTATTTTACCTTATCCAATTACCTTTCTAATCACTGATTTAATTAGTGAAATTTATGGTAAGAAACGTGCTAATCAAGTTGTGGTTACTGGTATTTTTGCTTCTTTATTTTCACTTTTAATCATTTTGGTTGCAGATGTAGTTCCAGCACTAGATAATTCTCCTGTTGACGACGTTTTGTTTACCAAAGTATTTGGACAATCTGCTATTGCAGTATTTGCAAGTATGACGGCTTATTTGTTTGCCCAATTTATTGATATTCAAATTTATCATTTTTGGAAACGACTAACCAAAGGAAAACATCTTTGGTTACGTAATAACTTTTCAACATGGTTTTCTCAATTCATTGATACATTCTCGATTCTCATGCTGCTATGCTCTTTTGGAGTTTTACCTTGGAAAAGCTTTAAAGGCCTTTTAATTAGTGGTTTTTTGTTTAAAGTTATGGTCGCTGCTCTTGATACACCTTTCTTGTATTTAGGTGTTTATCTTTTTAGAAGGCGATTTAAATTAGGCATTAACGAAGAAATTGAACTGATTTAATATTTCATTAAGACTTATTATTGCATTTCACTCGTATATATACCTACAAACCAACATTTATGAAGAAAGTTTTTAAAATTATTGGTGTTATTCTATTGATTTTTGTCGTGATTTTAGGTGCAATACCAATTGTATTAGAATCCAAAATTGATGCAATAGTACAAGCTTATGCTGATGAGAATATAAATGCAAAAGTTGAATTTGATGATGTGAGTCTTAGCTTGCTAAGTAGTTTTCCTAATGCAAATGTCACTATAGATAACCTGATTATTACTAGCAGTGAGCCTTTTAAAGACGAAACCTTTACCACGGCAAAATCTATTGGTTTAAAAATGTCAATCAAAGAACTTTTTAAAAATCAAGCAGATGAAGCTATTGTAATTACTGACATTTTTATTGATGAAGCCTTAATGACCTTAAAGGAAAATACAGCAGGAGCTAGCAATTGGGATATTTTTAAAACTTCTGAATCCTCCATACCAGCTGATAGTAGCGGATTTAAATTTAGTATTGAAAATTACAAAATAACCAATAGTGCGCTTACCTATATTGATGAATCCTCAAACACAGTCATTTACGTCACAGGATTAAACCATTCTGGAAATGCAATATTTACTGATGTAGTCTCAGAATTGGATACCAACTCTGAAGCTTATGTAAGCATGAGTGTTGATAGCACTTCTTATTTTGAGAACAATTATGTTACATTGAATGCATTAATTGATTTAAACCTAAAAAGCAACGCCTACACCTTTAAAGAAAATAAAGGTTTTATCAATCAACTACCATTAGAGTTTAATGGGCTTGTACAGCAAAAAGAAGGAGGCCAATTAATAGATGTCACTTTTAAAAATCCTGAGTCTTCTTTTAAAGATTTTCTAGCTGTGATGCCAGAACGTTATGCTAAAAATTTGGATGATGTAGAGACATCAGGCGATTTTAAAGTTGAAGGAAAAATAAGTGGTTTGATGTCTGAGAATACCATTCCAACCATTGACATAAAAATGGTATCAAACAACGCGTCTTTTAAGTATCCTAATCTTCCAAAACGAGTTGAAAACATTAGCATCAGTGCAACTATAAAGAATGATAACGGAAATCCTGATGATACATATATTGATTTAAGTACACTTAATTTTAAGATAGACGAAGATTACTTTAAATCATCAGCCATTTTAAAAAACTTAGGTGCTAATACTTTAGTGAATGCAGATATTGATGGCACGCTTAATCTTGCGAATATTTCAAAAGCCTATCCAATTTCACTTGAGAAAGAGCTCAGTGGAATTTTAAAAGGAAAGTTGAGCACGTCTTTTGATATGAATGCAATTGAAACGAATGCCTATAACCGCATAAAAAATAATGGTTCGGTAAGTATTATTGATTTTATTTTCTCATCAGAAGATATTATAAATCCTATTCATATTTCAAAGGCTGATTTAACATTTAAGTCTGGAACCATTTTCTTAAATAGTTTTAATGCAAAAACTGGAGAAAGTGATATAAAGGCTACAGGAACTATTAAAAATTTGATTGGGTTTTTAATGCAGAAAAATAAACTGCAAGGCGATTTTAAAGTAAAGTCTAATGTGTTTGCTGTTAAGGATTTTATGGTCGCTCAAAATGAAAATGCTGAAGAAAACAAAACAACATCTAGCAAAAAATCACTCAAAATTCCTGAATTTTTAGATTGTAATATCACAGCAGATGTGAACACTGTAATTTACGATAATCTTAACTTAAAAGACGTTAATGGTTTATTGACCATTAACAACCAACAAGCTAATCTTAAAGGGTTAACTTCAAAGTTATTTGATGGGATTTTAGCGATTACAGGAAACATTTCAACACAAGAAACCACACCAACATTTAATATTAATTTAGGTGTCGATAATTTTGATATTGCTAAGTCATTTAGCGATTTAACCTTGTTTCAAACCATTGCTCCAATTGCAAATGCACTACAAGGAAAGCTAAATTCAACAATTAATCTAAAAGGAACCTTAAACGAATCATTTACACCAAATTTAGAAAGTATTTCTGGCGATACGTTTGCCCAAGTTTTAGTAAATTCAATAAATAAGGACAAATTAAAATTACTTGGAAAACTCGAAGAATCTCTAAATTTTATAGATTTTGAGAAACTCAATTTAAGCGATTTAAAAACCAAATTAGTAATTGAAAACGGATTGGTAAACGTTAAGCCATTTACATTTAACTATAAAGACATTGCCATTGAGGTGTCTGGTTCTCATGGTTTTGATAAATCGTTAAACTATAAAACAATTTTAAATGTTCCAGCTAAATACTTAGGCAGTGAAGTGAATAGATTAATTGGGAAAATTAATGACAACGAGGCTAATAAAATAACAATTCCAGTAACTGCAAATATTTCAGGTACTTATGGAAACCCAAAAGTTTCAACAGACTTGACAAGCGGTGTTTCAAACTTAACGAAGCAATTAATAGAGATTGAAAAGCAAAAGCTTTTAAATACTGGAAAAGATAAATTAAAAGATTTACTAGATGGTGTCTTAAATAAAAGCAAGAAACCAACTGATAGTACTAAAGTTGAAGCTCAAACAAAAAAAGATAGCACCATCACTAAAAATGATAGCTTAAAAAATGTTGGAAAAGAAAAAGTGAAAGGTCTTTTGGGTGACTTAATTAAAAACAGAAAGAAGAAAAAAGATACAGTTAATTAAATTTTCCTACTCCATTTTTTAAATTTTCATAATAAACCATAGTATTTATTAGGTTTTGTCAATAAAAAAGTTAAGTTGTAGGTTGTGAAATTTATAAATTAAAAAAATACATGAGGCAATTAAAAATTACGAAACAAGTTACCAACAGAGAATCTAAATCACTTGATAAGTACCTACAAGATATTGGCAAAATTCAATTAATAACTGCTGAGGAAGAAGTAGAGTTAGCGCAAAGAATACGCGCTGGAGATCAAGAAGCTTTAGATAAGCTTACCACTGCTAACTTACGTTTTGTTGTATCAGTCTCAAAACAATATCAAAATCAAGGGCTAACATTACCTGATTTAATAAATGAAGGGAATGCAGGTTTGGTTAAAGCCGCTAAACGTTTTGATGAAACAAGAGGATTCAAATTTATATCGTATGCCGTTTGGTGGATTAGACAAGCTATTCTACAAGCTTTAGCTGAACAATCTAGAATTGTTAGACTACCTTTAAATAAAATAGGTTCTATTAATAAAATAAACAAAGCGTATTCTTTCTTAGAACAAACTCATGAAAGACCACCAAGTGCTCAAGAAATTGCACTTACATTAGACCTTAGTATAAGTGAAGTAAAACAATCAATGAAGATTTCTGGCAGACATGTTTCAATGGATGCACCTTTGAGAGAAGGAGAAACTTCAACACTTTATGATGTTGTAAACGCCAATGAATCGCCAAGACCAGATGCTGACTTAATGAAGGCCTCTTTGAATACTGAAGTGAATCGCGCATTAGATATGCTTTCAGAAAAAGAAGCTGAAGTTCTTCGTCATTATTATGGAATAAATGATAAGCATCCTATGAGTCTTCAAGAAATAGGCGACTCTTTTGGGTTAACTCGCGAGCGTGTAAGACAAATAAAAGAAAAAGGTATTCGTAGATTACGTCATACTTCAAAAAGCAAAGTCCTAAAAACATATTTAGGATAATTAAAAAAAACAAATCAATTAATTAAAAATATTTATGTTAAAAATAATAATCAAAGAAGGAGAGAGTATTGATCGCGCTTTAAAGCGTTACAAAAGAAAACATCGAAATATTAAAGTAATGCAAAATTTAAGAGAGGGACAATTTTTCACAAAACCCTCTATTAAAAGACGTCGAGAAATTCAAAAAGCCGCATACATACAAAACATTAGAGATCAAGAAGATATATAATATTTCATAACGCACAATATTAATCCCATTTGAAATAAACTTTTAAGTGGGATTTTTAATTGATAGAAATAGTAACAACTAAGCCTTCATTTCCTCTAATATTAAAAACGGTTTGGTCTTCAAAAATAAGATATTGCCCTTTTATACCAACCAATGTTCCTATATATTCGTGAGATTTAACCAAATTTAGACTAGATGGTTTTTCTGGATACTTAAGTACTGGAAATTCTAAATTGGTTTCAGTATTACTAGCAATGTAATACGCTTTAGCTTCATCTGGAATATAACCTTTGAGTCGTTCACGCCAATCTACTAAATTTTCATCCTCAATATCATTTTTTAGCATTTTCCGCCAATTGGTTTTATCAGCAACATAATCTTTTAAAGCTACTTCAGTAATTCCTGCTAAGTAACGGTTTGGTACCTCAACAATTTCAATAGCTTCATGCGCGCCTTGGTCAATCCAACGAGTTGGAACTTGACTTTTTCTAGTTACACCAACTTTTACGTTACTTGAATTAGCTAAATAAACTATATGAGGCTGAAGTTGTACTTTCTTTTCATATTCCAAGTCTCTATCTTCTTTATCCAAGTGTGCTGTACTTAATTCTGGGCGCATAATCCAGTCTGCAGCTTGCGGAACATCATAAAAACAGCTTTTACAAAACCCTTGTCTGAAAATGGGTTTGTCTAATCTGCAATTCAAACATTCATACTTTACAAAACTTATTTTAAGTGTTTTATTTAATAACTGATTCATATTAATAAAATCGGCTGCAAACACTAAATAATACTGAATTGGACTACTAAATTCAGTTTGCATTTTTGTTAAGACTCCTTGGTACTGCATAAAAAGATTTTGCTTATTTTAGACATCGTAAATATAACCAATATATGCCAATTCCTTTAGTCAATTCTGTTGCTTCGTGGTTCTTAAAAAAGCGTTTTCATCAGATTGAATTGTTCTTGAAATATCCTCATGAAGTTCAAAATGAATTACTGATACAGCTTATTGACATAGCTAAGGAGACACAAATTGGAAAGAAATATGATTTTGCTTCTATTAATAGTTATGAAACTTTTGTTGAACGTGTTCCTGTTTCTACTTATGAAGAATATCAACATCTTATAGAAAAATCCAGACAAGGAGAACATAATATTTTTTGGCCAACAGCAATTAAATGGTTTGCAAAATCAAGTGGCACAACAAATGCAAAAAGCAAATTTATTCCCGTTAGTGAAGAATCTTTGGAAGATTGCCATTATGCAGCAAGCAAAGATTTACTTTGTATGTATTTAAACAATAACGAAGACTCTCAATTGTTTACAGGAAAAAGCTTACGCCTTGGAGGAAGTAAAGAATTATACAGAGACAAAGGAACTGTTTTTGGAGATTTATCGGCAATACTCATTGATAACATGCCTTTTTGGGCAGAATTTAGTAGTACACCAAGTAGTAAAGTCTCACTAATGAGCGATTGGGAATATAAAATGCAAGCCATTGTTGACGAAACTATCAACGAAAATGTAACCAGTTTAGCTGGAGTTCCTTCTTGGATGTTGGTGTTATTAAACAATGTTTTAGAAACAACTGGAAAATCATCATTACTTGATATTTGGCCTAATTTGGAGGTTTATTTTCATGGAGGTGTGAGTTTTTTACCTTATGTAGACCAATACAAAAATATTCTTCCAAAAAAAGATTTTAAGTATTATGAAATATATAATGCTTCTGAAGGATTTTTTGCCATTCAAGACCAAAACAATTCAAGTGAGTTGTTGTTAATGTTGGATTACGGTATTTTTTATGAGTTTATAGATATGTCAACGTATGGGTCACCAAACCCAAAAGTGATTCCATTAGAAAAGGTAGAGATTGATACAAATTATGCAGTGCTAATCACTACTAATGCTGGATTATGGCGCTACAAAATTGGAGATACTATAAGATTTACATCATTAAGCCCTTATCGAATAAAAGTTTCAGGACGGACCAAACACCACATCAATGTGTTTGGTGAAGAACTTATTATTGAAAATGCCGAAGATGCATTAAAAAAAGTGTGTAGGAAAACAGGCTCTGAAATTGTAGATTATACTGCTGCTCCTATATTTATGAAAGGCAAGGAAAAAGGTGCGCATGAATGGTTGATTGAATTTAAAACACCACCCAAAAATCTAGATTATTTTAATGAGCTTTTTGATAATGCCTTAAAATCATTAAACTCAGATTACGAAGCCAAGCGTTATAATAACATAACGTTAAATAAACCTACAATTCATGTCGCAAGACCTCAACTATTTTATGATTGGCTCAAGCAAAACAATAAATTGGGAGGTCAGCATAAAGTACCACGACTCTCAAATACGAGAGATTATATTGAAGAATTGAAAGGCTTGAATTCCTAATTTCATTAATATTCACTCTGCCTTTTAACGAAGAAAACGGAATTCATTTTTCTTTAAACGAATTAATTTTTGGTTTCATCTAATAATAACAACTTCTAATAGAATAATACTACTTTTACTTCAGACAAACAAAGAAAATAAAAAACTGATATAGCAAGTATTAAGATTAATCCAAATAAAAAACCACTCTAGTTTAGAGTGGTTTTTTAATTTTAAATAGTTTTGATTAGAAAGATTACTTCGACAAAAAGTTGCCTTGTAATGACATCTACGATACTGCCTTTAACTTTTTAAGTCTAGTTCTTGTTAATTTACCTTCAGCATAAGATTTTGTAACGTTTAATTTTTTCTCTTCAGTACTTGGAAGATTAAACATGGCGTCTGTTAAGATTTCCTCACACAATGAACGTAAGCCTCTTGCACCTAATTTATAATCAATCGCCTTTGTAACAATAAAATCTAGTGCACCATCTGTAACCGTTAATTCAATGTCATCCATTGCAAACAGTTTGACGTATTGCTTAACAATTGCATTTTTAGGTTCGGTTAAAATTGCTCTTAGTGTATTAGCATCTAAAGGATTCATATATGTAAGAACAGGTAAACGACCAATAATTTCAGGAATCAATCCAAAATCCTTTAAATCTTTTGGAGTAATATATTGTAGCATATTATCAGCATCAATCATTTCGTCATCATGTGATGCTTTATAACCAATTGCTGACATGTTTAAACGTTTAGAGATAAAACGCTCAACACCATCAAAAGCTCCTCCAGCAATAAATAAGATGTTTTCCGTATCTACTTCAATAAATTTCTGATCAGGATGCTTACGCCCTCCTTTTGGTGGCACATTTACAGTAGTTCCTTCAAGTAGTTTTAATAAAGCTTGCTGCACACCTTCACCAGAAACATCTCTAGTTATAGATGGGTTATCACTTTTACGAGCAATTTTATCAATCTCATCAATAAACACAATGCCTCGTTCAGCTTTCTCTAAGTTATAATCTGCTGCTTGCAACAAACGTGTTAAAATACTCTCTACATCTTCGCCAACATAACCAGCTTCTGTCAATACAGTTGCATCAACAATAGCCAAAGGTACATTAAGCATTCTGGCAATGGTTTTTGCCATTAAGGTTTTACCTGTTCCTGTCTGGCCAACCATGATAATGTTACTCTTTTGTATTTCAATATCATCATCATTTGACGTTTGTAACAAACGCTTGTAGTGATTATAAACTGCCACAGACATGACCCGTTTTGTATGCTCTTGTCCTATGATATACTCATCCAAGAAATTTTTAATTTGTACTGGCTTTTTCAACATTAATTCCGCAGAAAGCTCACTACTATCTATTTGTTTGGATTCTTCAATGACAATACCATGAGCTTGCTCAATACAACGATCACAAATATGTGCATCTAATCCAGCAATCAATAAATTTGTTTCAGGCTTTTTTCTACCACAAAACGAACATTCTAATTCTTCCTTCGCCATTCTCTTTAGTTAAAAGTGAAAAGTTAAAAGTGAAAAGTTCTTACTCAAACTTTACAAAAACGCTCCTAACCCTACTCACTATTTATATTATAAATTTTAGTTACGTGATAGAATTTCATCTATCATACCATATTCTAAAGCTTTATCAGATTTCATCCAGTAATCACGATCACTATCAGCATATACTTTGTCGTAATCTTGTCCTGAGTGCTTACTAATAATTTTATATAACTCTTCTTTGAGTATTAATATTTCACGAGCTGTAATTTCAATATCACTTGCTTGTCCTTGTGCGCCACCTAAAGGTTGGTGAATCATAACACGCGAATGTGTTAAGCCACTACGTTTCCCTTTTTGTCCAGCACATAATAAAACGGCTCCCATTGAAGCTGCCATTCCGGTACAAATAGTTGCAACATCTGGCTTAATAAGTTGCATCGTGTCATAAATACCTAAACCAGCATATACGCTTCCTCCAGGTGAATTTATATATATTTGAATGTCTTTAGAAGAATCTGTACTCTCTAAAAACAATAATTGCGCTTGAATAATATTGGCTATTTGATCGTTAATGCCTGTTCCTAAAAAAATAATTCTGTCCATCATTAACCTAGAAAATACATCAAAAACAGCAATATTCATTTGACGTTCTTCAATAATATTTGGTGTCATTCCTGCAGGATACATACTACTTATTATTTTATTATAATAGGTACTGCTTATGCCTTGGTCTTTTATAGCAAATTTTTCAAATTCTTTTCCGTAATCCATGTTGTTTTTTTGATATAATGATTAAAATAAAAAAGCGTTGAATCCTCACGAATTCAACGCATAAATATAGTGATTTTTTAAAACTTATGAACCGTAAACTTCCTTAACGAATTTATCGTATGATAATTCTTTAGTTTTAAGATTTGTATTTTCTTTATAGAAAGCTAATAATTTTTGACTCGTAAGTTGTTCTGACAGACGCTTCACTTCTTCTTGATTAGATAACACTCTTGCAGCAATATCATCAAGCTCTTTATCTGATGGATTCATCTGACCAAATTGTGCCATTTGTCCTTTTACCATTTGTTTTGAAAATTCTTTTAACTCGTTAAAATTAACTTGAAGGTTGTTGTCTGTAACTAACTTTCCTTCAATTAACTGATAGCGCATACTTTTTTCAGATTTTTCGTATTCTTCTTTTGCCTGGTTTTCATCTAACATTTCTTCGCCAGTTGTTTGAATCCACTTTTGTAAAAAGCTTGCAGGTAAATCAAATTTTGTACTCTCAACTAAATTCTCAGTTACATCGTTTAATAACCTTTGATCTGATTGTTGCACAAATTGCTTTTCAGCATCTTCTTTTATTTTTTCCTTTAACTCAGTTACTGAAGCCACATTGCCTTTGCCAAAAAGCTTATCAAATAAATCTTGATCTAAGTCTGCCAATTCACGAGCATTTACTTCATTAACTGTAAAAGTAACTTCAATTTCTAATCCATGAGCATCATCATGTGAAACTTTTAAGAAATTCATTAGATCATGTTCATCATCAAATAACCCTTTTGTTTTTAATGTAATTACATCTCCAACTTTAGCACCAACAAACTTTTTAGCTGTTGCTTTACCTTTAAATTTATCTAAAGTAATGGTTGTTGAATTTTCAATTCCTTTTTCCTCATTTTTGAAAATCCCAGTAATTTCATCTTCTTGAGCAACTTCTTGCTTAGCAATGATTTTACCATATTGCTTTTGAAGATGTTTAACCTGATCGTCAATCATTTTGTCATCAGCAACAATTTTATAATGTGTTAATGGTTTTTTTGTTTTAAGGTTTACCTCAAACTCAGGAGCTAACCCTAATTCAAATTCAAAAGAAAAATTATCAGCATCCCAATCAAGGTCATCTTGTGCTTTTGGTAATGGGTTTCCTAAAACATCCAGTTTTTCTTCAACTAAATATTTTCCTAATGCATCTTGTAAGATCTTATTGACTTCATCAATTAATACTGCCTTCCCATATTGTTTCTTAACCATACCCATTGGCACATGCCCTTTTCTAAAACCTGGAATGTTTGCTGTTTTACGATAGTCAGTTAAAATCTTATCAACTTTATCGCCATAATCATCTTTTGAGATATCTACTTTAACAACAGCGTTTAACGTATCAATATTTTCTCTTGTAATATTCATTTTATTGTAATAAAAATTGGGCGCAAAAATACAATATTTTTGTCACTGAACAAAGTTTTAGTTTTGAAGAAATTTGGTTATTTTTTTTCTTCCTTTATTAGTGAATGAAAGATTGATTGTAATATTGACAATAAGATACTAAAAAGGATTGCTGTCCAAATACTTGACACTCCAAAGCCATCAATTAATTTATCAGCAAGTAGAATTATCAAAGCATTAATAACCAATAAAAACAGCCCTAATGTTAGTATGGTAATTGGCAATGTAAAAATGATTAATAGAGGTTTTACCAAAATATTTAAAATTGCCAAGACTAAGGCAACAATTAAGGGTGTTGTTAGAGAATCATCCAATGAGACTCCAGGTAAAAACTTGGCAATAATTATTACTGCCAAAGCTGTAAGAATTAGTTTAATTATAGTTTTCATGTAGAAATATTTTATCCTTAAAGTTACGAATAAATTAAATTAGCTTAGAAAACGCATCACGCTATTAAAAAAATCTGTGGGGTTTTCTGCATGTAACCAATGTCCTGCATTTTTAATAGTTTGAACGCTTGAATTTGGAAATTGCATTTTAATTAAGGCTTCATCGCTAAGTGCAATGTATTCAGATTTATCTCCTCTCAAAAAAAGAGTATCTCCTAAAAAATTTTTAGAAATTGGAAGTGCCTCACCTACTTCTTCCACTTGCTCTTTAAGAATATCCAAATTAACTCGCAATCCTAATTTTCCTTTTTCTTGCCAATATAAATTCTTAAGCAGAAATAAACGTGTTCCAAAATCTGAAACGTATTGACTTAGCACTTCATCTGCCTCTCTTCTGCTTTTAAGCATCTCAAAATCTAAATTAGATAACCCTTCTAGAATCTGATCATGGTGAATCGGATAAAACCGTGGAGAAATATCAGCAATTATTAATTTTTTAACCAATTCAGGATACGTTGAGGCAAACAACATAGCGGTTTTTCCTCCCATGGAATGTCCAAGAAGTACTATGCTTTTCAATCGGTAATGGTTACAATAGTGTTTTAAGTCTTCAACTAAAACTTCATAATTAAATTCATCATCATGGAAACTTCTTCCATGATTCCGTTGGTCAATAAGATGAACTTGATAATTCTCATCACTAAATTTCTTTCCCAAGCTTTTCCAATTATCACTCATGCCCAAAAAGCCATGAAGAATTAAAAATGGCTTGCCATCATCTATTATATTTGAGTGTAGTAACATTTATTTTAATCTGTGTAAATACATTTGTACTACATTTTCAATACCTAAATAGAGACTTTCAGAAATTAGAGCATGACCGATAGAAACCTCCAATAACTCAGGTACATTTTTTTTAAAATATTTAATATTATCTAAAGATAAATCATGACCAGCGTTCACTCCAAGATTTAACTTATTTGCTAATTCCGCACACAATATATATGGTTTTATAGCTTCCTTATTCTCTAATCCATATTGATGCGCGAAAGCTTCTGTATACAATTCAATACGATCAGATCCAGTTTCTTTTGCTCCTTCAACTTGCTTTAAATCAGGGTCTAAAAAAATTGAAGTTCTAATATTGTTTCTTTTAAATTCTGTAATCATTTCTGATAAGAAATCCTTGTGTTTTAAAGTATCCCAACCAGCATTGCTTGTTAGCGCATCAACAGCATCTGGAACCAATGTAACTTGTGTTGGCTTTATATCTAAAACCATATCAACAAATTTTGGAATTGGGTTTCCTTCTATATTAAATTCAGTATAAACAATAGGCTTTAAATCATAGGCATCTTGATAGCGAATATGGCGTTCATCAGGTCTTGGATGAATTGTAACACCTTCTGCTCCAAATTCTTGCACATCCTTAGCAAATTGAACCAGATTTGGAGTATCTCCTCCTCTTGAGTTTCTTAAGGTAGCTATCTTATTTATATTTACACTGAGCTTTGTCATTGATTACTTTTTTCTAAAACGCAAAAATACAAAGTAAGTTAAGCTTTTTATACGTTTTTTTGATTAATTTGCAACTACATAAGCACATCAATATGCCATTAAGAGAATATATTATAAATGATATTAAACCTTTGCAAACTACTGATAGCATTGACGATGTACAGCAGCTTTTTAATCAACTCACATACTCGCATATTCCTATTGTACGCGATAGTATTTATATTGGTTGTATGTCTGAAAATGATGCACATTGCTTTGAATCGAACAAAAGTATCGTAGACTATCTATATGTTTTAGAAGGTTTTTTTGTACGAAGCCAAACAGTTTGGCTAGATGTTTTGGAGGCTTTTGCTCAAAATGACTCTAACATAATGCCTGTTTTAGACGAGAAGAACAACTATATTGGTTATTATGAACTGAACGATATTATTTCTTTATTTAACGAGACTCCATTTTTTGCTGAAGCTGGAGGTATTATCATTGTTGAAAAAGGCTATAATGATTATTCATTTAGTGAGGTTTGCCAGATAGTAGAATCAAACAACGCTAAATTATTAGGTGCTTTTATTTCTAAAATTGAAAATGATGTTGTTCAAATTACTTTAAAAATTGGAAGCGCAGGATTAAATGATATCATACAATCTTTTAGACGATACAGCTACAATATAGTATCTGGTCATGAAGACGATGCCTTTTTAAAAAACTTGAAAGATCGTTCTGATTATTTAGATAAATACTTAAATCTGTAAGAAAATGAAAGTTGCTCTTTTCGGTCAATTTTATCATAAAAATTCTGAAACTTTAATTGAAACACTCCTAGATATATTAAAATCTAAGTTTGTTGATATTCACGTTGAAGACAACTTCTTTACAACAATAGATGGCGAAAAAACCATTCATTACAACACTGGCGATTTTAAAACTTTTAAAGAATTAAATTCTTCATTCGATTTATTGATTACCATTGGAGGAGATGGTACGATGCTCAGGGCAATAACATATGTCCATGATTTAGGAGTCCCAATAGTTGGAATTAATACTGGACGTTTAGGTTTTTTAGCAACCATCCCAAGACATAAAATTGAAAATGCCATTGATGATATTATTACAAAAAATTATCATGTATCTGAACGCAGTTTGCTTGCCATTACCACATCTCCAGAAAATGAAAGTTTGGTGAAAATGAATTTCGCCTTAAACGAAATTGCAGTAAGCAGAAAAAACACAACCTCTATGATTACTGTTGAAACACAATTAAATGGTGAATACCTTACGTCATACTGGGCAGATGGTTTAATCATTGCGACACCAACTGGTTCAACTGGTTACTCATTAAGCTGTGGCGGACCAGTAATCATGCCTGCAGCCAGTAATTTTGTATTAACACCTATCGCTCCTCACAATTTGAGCGCAAGGCCCTTAGTTATACCTGATTCTACTGAAATTAAACTTAAAGTAAGTGGTAGAGAAAATAATTTCTTAGTATCTCTAGACTCCAGAATTGCAACACTGGATAATTCTACTTTAATCACAATAAAAAAAGCACCTTTCAAAATAAAAATGATAGAACCCGAAGATGAGAGCTTCCTTGATACGCTTCGCAAGAAACTTCTTTGGGGAGAAGACAAGCGTAATTAGGCAATAAATTAACCATATTACTGTTTATTTGTAATACTAAACAACAAATTATAATAGGCTAATCTTATTTATTATATTTGCAAACTTTTGAAATCCTATGAGGTGTTTAACAGTTATTATTATGAGTATATTTTGCTTCCAATTTAGTCAATCTCAAATTTTTGAGGTTGGTGTATTTGGTGGTGGTAGTAATTTTATTGGAGATGTTGGAGCAACCAAATACATTTCTCCAAATCAATTTGCTATTGGTGGCATTGCAAAATGGAACCGAAGTCCTAGACACGCATGGAGAGTTTCAGCAATTTATACAGATTTATTAGCAGATGACACAAAATCAGACGACCCAAGACGTCAACAACGTGGTTACGGATTTGACAAATCAATCCTAGAAATCTCAGCAGGTATGGAGTTTAATTTTTTTGAATTTAATTTACATATTGATGAAAATTTAATTACACCATATATATTCACAGGTATATCAACAGCATATCACAAAAATTTCTATTTCAATAATGGCTCTGCAACTCAAGAAGACACTTCAAGTTGGGCTTTTGGAATTCCATTAGTACTTGGCATAAAGGCAAAACTAACAGAACAATTTGTGTTTGGCTTGGAAGTTGGTGCACGTTACACCTTTTCTGATGAATTGGATGGTAGTATGCCAGATTCTGAGTGGTTAGTAAATAATTACAGTTTTGGCAATATTAATAATAACGATTGGTATACATTTACAGGACTTACTGTAACATATACTTTTGGGAGAAGGCCCTGTTATTGTAGTTACGACGAATGATTTTAAAAGAACAATTAAATATTGACAATCTTCCTAAGCACATTGCCATTATTATGGATGGTAATGGTAGGTGGGCAAAACAAAAAGGTAGGTTACGTGTTTTTGGGCACGAAAATGGCACCAAATCAGTTCGAGAAATAACTGAGGCTTGTGCTGAAATAGGTATTGATAATTTAACGCTTTATGCATTTTCTACTGAAAACTGGAAACGTCCAAAAATTGAAGTGCAAACTCTTATGAGACTTTTAATTTCATCGCTTAAAAATGAAATTAAAACACTGCAAAAAAACAATATTAAGCTCAATACCATTGGAAACACTAATGATTTACCCAAAAAAGTTCAGCGTGAATTATTAGATGTCATTGAACAAACAAAAAACAATACAAGAATGATGTTAACCCTTGCTCTAAGCTATGGTTCGCGTGATGAATTGTTAAATACTATTAAACAAATAAGTATTAAAGTTAAAAATAATATAATTTCGCCTGAAAAAATTGATGAATCGGTAATAAATGAGCATCTTTACACCCGAAATTTACCAGACGTAGATTTATTAATTAGAACAAGTGGTGAACAGCGTATTAGCAACTTTTTGCTTTGGCAGATAGCATACGCTGAATTATTTTTTACTGACGTATTATGGCCTGACTTTACAAAAAATAATTTGTATGAGGCAATTTTATGTTATCAAAACAGAGAACGACGATTTGGAAAAACTAGTGAACAACTTAAGGAATAACATACTATTGAAACCATATATTACACGAATTATTTTTACTGCGTTTTTATTATTTGGAGCATTAACCAATGCTCAAAATGACGATAAACTATACACCTTAGCCGAAGTAATTGTAACAGGAGACACAGATTATAGTGCAGGAACCATAATAACCTTTTCTGGGTTGCGAAAAGGTGAAACATTAAGAGTTCCAGGTGATAAAACAAGAAATGCTCTTAATAAGCTCTGGAAAACAAATTTATTCAGCAGTGTGAATTTATATGTCACCAAAATTGAAGGTGATAATGTCTTCCTTGAAATCGAACTTTACGATTTACCGCAGTTAAATGAAACACAAATTGAAGGCATAAAAAAAGGTAAGAAAGAAGATGTTATCAAAGAAAATAAACTACAACCTGGAGTAAAGGTTACTGAAAATTTAATTACTACTACAAAAAACTACATAGAAAACACTTACAAAAAAAGAGGGTTTCTAAATGCCAAAGTAAATATTTCAACATACACCGTTGCTGACACTGTAAAAAGCAACAAAGTTAACATGAAAGTAAATATTAACAAGGGCAATAAAGTAAAAATAAAAGATATTGTTTTTACAGGTAACGAAAAGCTTAAAAGCAAAAAGTTGCGTAAAGCAATGAAAAACACCAAAAAGAAAAATCCTATTCGTATTCTAAAACGTTCAAAATATATTGTAGCAGATTATAAAGAAGATTTAGTTAGTGTTGTTGACAAGTATAAAGAAAATGGATATAGAGACGCTCGTATCACATCTGATTCTTTAGCCTATAATGATGATAATACTATTTCGCTTTATATTGGTTTAGAAGAAGGTGAACAATACACGTATGGTGATATTAATTTCTTAGGAAATACGGTTTTTACTGATCAACAGCTAAATAGTATATTGCAAATCAATAAAGGAGACACATATAATGGTGTTGAGCTTGAAAAACGAATTGCAGACTCTGAGAATCCAGATGCTAATGATTTAACTAACAATTATCAAAATAATGGTTATTTATTCTCCACTATTACTCCAGTTGAAGTGAGTGCAGACGGAAACGTTATTGACTTGGAAGTTAGAATTATAGAAGGGAAGCCAGCATATTTCAACAAAATAACTGTAACTGGAAATGACAAAACAAATGACCATGTTATTTATAGAGAGCTCCGAACAAGACCAGGAGCATTGTACAAGAAATCTGATGTAATACGTACTATTAGAGAGCTAGGGCAATTAGGGTTTTTTGATGCACAACAAATATCTCCAAACTTTTTAAACCCAAACCCAACAGAAGGAACTTTAGACATGGAGTATTCTATAGTTGAGCGTGGTTCTAGTCAAATAGAACTACAAGGTGGCTATGGTGGTGGTGGTTTTATTGGAACCTTAGGACTTTCTTTTAACAATTTCTCTATAAAAGATATATTTAAAAAAGAAGCTTACAAACCAATACCAATGGGTGATGGTCAAAAACTATCATTACGTTTACAAGCAAGCAGATTTTATCAAACTTATAGTTTCTCATTTGTTGAGCCTTGGTTAGGTGGTAAAAAACCTGTTCAGTTTTCAACATCATTATCACACACAAAACAATTTCTTTACGATCCAGTATCACGAAACGCTGATAAAAGCAGGCGTTTTAATATTACAGGGTTATCAGTTGGGCTAGCAAAACGTTTATCTGTTCCCGATGATTTCTTCACCTTATCACAAGCATTAAGTTTTGAGTATTACGATTTAAAAAACTATAACACAGGTCTATTTACATTTGGAAATGGATCGTCAAAAAATTTAGCATATACAGTAGGAATTAGTAGAAACAACACATCTGTTGACCCTATTTACCCTACAGCTGGTTCAAGTTTTAGCTTAACAGCAAAATTCTCGTTCCCTTACTCAGCAGTGAACAATGTTGATTATACAGCTTTAAAAAATGAGCGTGATCAATTATTCAGTGATTTAGAAGACGACCCAACAAACACAGAAGTATCAGATAGAATTTCTGAAATTGACCAAGAACGGTTCAAATGGTTAGAATTTTATAAAGTTAAGTTTAAAGCAGATTGGTATACACGTATTGTTGGTAAACTTATTTTAAAACCTTCAATAGAGTTTGGATTCCTTGGTGCTTATAATAATGATCGTGGTGTTATTCCGTTTGAGCGATTCTTCCTTGGTGGTGATGGATTGGGCACTTACAGTTTAGATGGGCGTGAAACGGTTGCCTTGAGAGGGTATCCTAACCAAGCGTTATCATCACAAGATGGAGGGACTATTTATAATAAATTCTCATTAGAATTACGTTATCCAATATCATTAGGAGCTCAGGCTAAAATTTATGCACTTGCATTTTTAGAAGGTGGAGCATCTTATGATAATTTTAGGGATTATAATCCGTTTGCTTTAAAACGATCTGCAGGTATTGGTATTAGATTATTCATGCCTGCATTTGGTTTATTAGGAATAGATTTTGGTCATGGTTTTGACCCAATCCCTGGATCAACTATTAAAAACGGATGGGAAACTCACTTTATAATTGGACAACAATTTTAAGTTTGGCATGATATTTTCTATTAAGTCGATAACGATTTAATACAAGCGTTAAAATTTTTCAAAATATATTTCGTTAATTTGATAAATATTAACTCTTTGGCGGAATCGCAGGAATTTTATCCGTCATTTTTAAGAATTTATAAGATGAAATCGATAAATCTAAATAATAGGATGAAAACCAAAGTTCTTTTTTTACTGGTATTTACATCATTAATGAGTTGGTCTGCAATAGCACAACGAGGTGTGAGAATTGGTTATATTGATACTGAATACATATTACAAAATGTACCTGAGTATCAAGATGCCAATGCACAGCTTGAATCTAAGGTACAGAAATGGAAAAGTGATGTAGAGCAACGTTTAAGTATTGTTGAGCAAAAGAAAAAACAATTAAGCAGTGAAAGTGTTTTATTGACTCCTGAGCTAATTAAAGAACGTCAAGAAGATATTACGATTGAAGAAAACGAAATTCTTGATTATCAACAAAAACGTTTTGGACCAAATGGCGATTTAATGATTCAAAGAAAACAGTTGATGCAGCCTGTTCAAGATCAGATTTTTGCTGCAGTTCAAGAAATTGCAACAAGCAGAAATTATGATTTTGTGTTTGACAAAGCAACAGATGTTGTCATGCTGTATTCGGCAGATCGTTATGACATTAGTGATCAAGTGTTACGTTCAATTACACGATCATCTAAACGTACTCAAGCAGCAAATAAGCAAGAGAGAAAAACAGCTGAAGCAGAAGACATTGTTCCTGAAGAAGTAAATGAAGAGCGTGAAACTGCTGCACAAGTGGTTGCAGACAAAAAAGCTGAACGCGCAAAAGTAATTGCAGATAAACGTGCAAAGCAGCTCGCAGATAGAGACGCAAAGAAAAAAGCTCTTGAAGATAAAAAGAAAAAGATTTTAGAAGATCGCGCTAAAGAAAGAGAAGAAAAATTAAAAGAACGTGAAGGAGAAAATGTAGAAACCAAAACTCTTTCTAAAAGTAACGAAACCATAGGAGAGACTATGACTAAAGCTACTGACAGTACAAAGGCAACTGAAAAGAAAGTAGTAAAACCTTTAAGCGCTAAAGAAGCAAGAAAAAAAGCCTTAGAAGACAAAAAAGCAAAAATTTTAGCAGACAGAAAAGCTAAACTTGAAGCCAAAAGAGTTCAAGATAGTATTGCAAAAGCTAAAAAGAAGAATAATTAATAGACAACAATTTATAACACAATTTTTTAAACAATGAAACATTTTAAAACCCTTTTATTTGTAGCAGCACTTTTTATTGGAAGTACAAGCTTTATGAATGCCCAAAGCAAAGTTGCACATATTAATACACAAGAGTTGGTTGAATCTATGCCGAAGATGAAAGCTGCACAAGGTGAACTAGAAAAATTAGCTAAAACCTATGAAGTTAGTATTCAAGAAATGGCGACTGAATATCAAAATAAAGTTAAGCAATATGATGCTGAGGCTTCAACAAAAACAGATGAAGAAAATCAAAAGAGAATTGCTGAAGTAACTGGTATGCAGCAAAGTATTGGTGCTTATCAAAAACAAGCTCAAGAAGATTTACAAAAGAAAGAAGCTGAATTGCTAAAGCCTATTTATGAAGAAGCTCGTGTAGCTATTCAAAAAGTAGCAAAAGCTCAAGGTTTCAACTATGTATTAGACGCCATGTCTGGACAGGGTGTATTATACGCAGATGGAAAAGACTTATTAGCTGATGTTAAAAAAGAATTAGGTTTCTAAAAAGCATTTAGTTTAAATAATTTTTTAAAAGCTGTCTTTGTAAAGGCAGCTTTTTTATTTTTGTAACTGTGAGCACAAAACCTATTGGCATATTTGATTCAGGCCTTGGAGGAACTTCCATTTGGAAAGAAATCCATGCGTTGCTACCAAACGAACATACTATTTATTTGGCTGATAGCATCAATGCTCCCTATGGTCCAAAGGGAAAAGAACGAATTACAGCCCTTAGTAAAAAAAACGTAGAGCTTCTGATAGCTAAAGATTGTAAACTCATTGTTGTTGCTTGTAATACTGCCACGACCAATGCTATAAAGTATTTGCGCGAAAACTACAAAGTGCCTTTTATTGGTATTGAGCCAGCTATTAAACCTGCTGCTTTGCATACAAAAACCAAAACTGTCGGAATTTTGGCTACAAAAGGCACATTGGCAAGTGAGTTATTCTACGAAACTACAGATTTATATAGTAGCCGAATTAATGTAATAGAACAAGAAGGCGAAGGTATTGTTCAACTTATTGAAAGTGGGAAACTACACTCTGAAGAAATGAAAGCCTTGCTTAACATCTATTTAAAACCAATGCTTGAAGCTAATATAGATTACTTGGTGCTGGGTTGTACTCATTACTCCTATTTGATGCCATTACTTATTGACATACTTCCTAACCACATAAATATAATTGATTCTGGTGAAGCTGTTGCTAGACAAACTAAAGCTGTTTTAGAGCAAAACCAACAACTAAATACTAGTTATATAAAACCCAAGCTTCAGTTTTTTTCAAATGGGAATCCCAAAGTGATGCTGTCGCTATTAGGAGACAATTTTGATGTTGAGTATTTAGATTTTTAAATTTTATCATTCCTGCATAGGCAGAAATGACAATTACTCCTTAAACCAACTTGAATATTTTACGTAATTATCAGCTATTCTATTAATCTCACCATTAATTAGTTCTGTGCTAATATCTTTTATTTTTTTTGCTGGTGTTCCAGCATAAATACTGCCAGCTTCTACTCTAGTGTTTTTAGTCACTACAGCTCCTGCAGCTATAATGCTATTGCTTTCAATAACGCAATCATCCATTACAATACTTCCCATACCAATAAGCACATTATCATGAATGGTACATCCATGCACAATAGCATTATGTCCAATTGATACATTATTGCCAATTGTGGTTGGTGAGGTTTTATACGTTGCATGAATAACTGCTCCATCCTGCACATTTACTTTATCTCCTAGTTTAATAAAATGTACATCGCCTCGAATCACTGCGTTAAACCAAATACTACATTGGTTTCCAATGGTTACTTCTCCAACAATGGTTGCATTTTCAGCGATGTAGCAGTCATCTGCTATTTCTGGTGATTTTCCGTTTACTGGTTTTATAATTGGCATACAATAATGTTAAGTTGTTGATTTGTTTAGTTGTTGATTTGTTTTTGAACAGATCTAACCTTTTTGAAGTAGGTTCTGTACTTTTTATTTGTCCAAAATTGTTTTAATTTTCTTTTATCTATCATTCCAAAATCATTTATCAAATAGAGTTTCTTGTTTTTTAAAAAGACTTTATTTGGTGGCTCAATTCTATTTTGTCCGCCAGAAGATAATACTCCAACAACAAACTCATCATTGTTAATTCTATTCACAATGGCATCTTGCGATGCGACTAAACTATCCTTCAATGATCTATTTTGATTATTTCCAACTTGTAGTGTGTCTTTTATAATCTCTGTTTTCAAATATATGGTATCATTAGAAACTTTCCATTTCCCTTGAGACCAACTAGAAGATAAATCAAAACTACTTTTAAAAAAAATGTTCTATCCGAATTTAATTTAATTGATTCCCAAAAATAACTTTTATAAATACCTGCAATGTTATTTTGTGAGAAACCATATTTGATAGAAAAAACAAAAAGCATCAATACTAAATAGTTCCTCATGATTTTTATTTAAAGTATGATAGTAAATCTGATTTTTTTGACGCAGATACCATGATTTCTTTTCCATTACTCAATACGACACTCCCTCCCTTTCCTTTTACATATTTAACCACTTCATTCACATTCACCAAATAACTTTTATGTACTCTAGCAAACCCTGAATCTGTTAAGGCTTCTTCGAAGTATTTCAAAGTTTTGCTAACCAATTTCTTTTTATTAGTATTCAGGTAAATTTCAGTATAGTTGTCATCAGCTTTACAATACATAATATCAGCAGTTTGCAATACTTCAAAACCATTTTGTTGTGGTATTGTTATTTTTCCATTGATATTGTTGGTCTTAGGAACTAATACCTCATCTTGCAATGCATCCTCTTTGGTTTTAATTTCAACCACATAATCAACCGCTTTAATAAGTTCATCAATTGAAATTGGCTTCATTAAATAATAGCTTGCATGTGCATTTAAGGCATCCATAGCATAATGGTTATAGGCAGTCACAAAAACAGTTTCAAAGGTTCTGTCTCCTACTTTATCAAGCAAATCAAAAGCATTGCCATAAGGCATCTCTACATCAAGAAACACCAAATCTAAATTGTTGTTTCTAATAAGTACTAAAGCTTCATCAACATTAGAGGCTTCGCCAAGTATAGCAACATTTGGGCAATACTTTTTTAAGTAGTTTCTTAAAATATCTCTACTTGTTTCTTCGTCTTCAACTATGATAGCGTTTAGTTTCATCTAATCTTTCTTAAGTATTACTACAACTTTTGTTCCTGACTCTTCCGAAGCTAAATAATCTTCAATAAAAACATCAACTTTATCCTTATACATTTCATTTAAAATGGCTACACGTTTTTTAATATTTCCTAACCCTTTTGAATTATGCTTCTTTTGGTTTTCGGTTTTCATAGCTTTGGATTTTGTACGTCCAATACCATCATCTATTATACTAATTTTTAGTTCATCTTTATCAACTTTTGTGATATTAATATTAAGTTGACCTTTTTCAGTTTTATATCTCAATCCATGCCAAACGGCATTTTCAATATAAGGTTGTAATAACATTGGTGGAATTTGAAACTCATCAATGTTAACATTTTCATCAACATTTATGGTATAATCAAACTTATCTTGAAATCTGAAATGCTCCAGTTTTGTATATAATTCTAATAACTCAATTTCTTTCTCAAGAGGAATAAAATCTTCTTCACTATTCTCTAAAACCGCACGCATTAACAAAGAGAAATCAGATAAATACTTGTTTGCAGTTCGCTCATCGTTTCTAGAAATAAAACTATTAACAGAGTTCAACGCATTAAAAATAAAATGCGGATTCATCTGGCTTCGCAAAGATTTAAGAGCCAATAAGTTATTATTTAACTTTTGTTGCTTCATATTTTTAAGCATGAAATAACCAGCTATTAGTAATAAAATCAAGCCTCCAACAAGTGAGTAAATGACATACTGTTGACTCTTGTTGCGCTCTTGTGTGAGCTCAAACCTGCTTTCAGATAAAGCACGATCTTTCTCAAGGCTAGCTATTCTGTTTTGCTTTGCATTCAAATCATTTCTTACTCTTGCAGCTTGAGAAATTTCCTGATCTTTTTTAATATATAACTCATCAACTAAGCGTTCATATTCTTTGGTATTAGTTAGGGCTTTTTCAATATCTCCAGCGTCTCTATAAACCTCTGATAGCTTTCTAGTTGCATCTTTTTTTACCACTAAATCTTCTTTACTATCTGCTTCTTCAATACTGTTTTCTAAAAAATTAATTGCATTACCAAAATCTTTCTGCAAAGCATAGGCATTCCCAATTTTGTATTTTTGCTTTTGAGGTGTTAATGCACTTTCATTATCAAAAATGGAATCTGTTTCTATATCTTGAATGTCATCTAAGGCTTCTTTTCGCAGCTCAATTTCTTCATCATAAGCTTGGTTAACATTTTGGAAATCTGCAACCTTTACTTTTTCCTCAGCTGCACGTTGTTTATTTTCTTGAGTAGCTAAATTTAGTGAGTTTTTAAAATATCCCGAAGCTTGTTCTGGGGAGCCACTTGCCTGATATGACTGAGCGATTTTTGAATTTAAATCTGTGATTTTTGGAGTAATTAAATGTTCTTGTGCTACCAATAACCCTTGATTATAAGCATCAATAGCTTTTGAATAATCTTTAGTGTTGTAGTATACGTCACCTAGTCCTTCAAGCTGTAATACTTTTTGCCAATTTGAAAGAGATTTTGTGTCTAATAAATTATAAGCATCTAAACTTTCTTGATAATTTTTATTGAGTTCATAAGCTTTTGCAATTTTTAACCGTACATCATTAGAGCCTACATTCTGCAAACTTATTTTATAGTTTGTTACAGCAAGGTCATATTGTTTCAATTCAATATATACATCTGCTAACACTTGATATACCTCAGCATTATTTTTGCTTGATGTTGAAATAGACAAAGCATCAGTAACAAATTCTATACTCTTGTCCGTGTTTTTCTTTCTATAATATTCAGCCGAATCAATCAATGAATGAAACAAATTGGCGTCAATACGTCTATACTTATTGGATAGGTTTCGAGTATTTGGTTCTACCTTAACTGTAATACGTTCGTTGCTTTTTATAATGACGTAAACTGTTTCAAAATCACTGTGCTTAATTATGAGTTCATCATTTAGCTTTACTTCTATTCTAAATTCGCCTTCACTATTAGTTGTTGTATAAGCACCTCCATTAACTTCAACATTTACTTTAGGAATAGGTTTATTGGTGTCATTTTCAATAACAGAACCTCTTACAGTAAATGTTTCTGGCTTGACTGTTGCATTATTGTTTTGAGACCATGAACACAAACAAAAACACAAAGTAATACTTGCAATAATATATTTAATAAAATTCTTCATTGTTATATATGAGTGGTAAACTTACATACTTTCCTTGGCATTATAAAATGCTAAATTCATTAAAAAAAGCTGTTTTACTGTCCTCTTTTACTACTTGACTCACCCAAAATACGCGTTCACTCATCCAAATGAACCTCTTACTCATTATCCTTTTTTTAGCAAAAAAGTTGGTCTTAGTTTTATACTGAAATTTAAAAACACTCATCAAATTAAAACAAGAATATTATGACAACTCAAATTAAATCGTTCTTTATAGGACTGCTCATGGTTAGTTCTTTTGCAGTGAATGCAAACAACAAACCTAATTCAAACAAACAATACATTAAAGTTGCACTATTATTAGATACAAGTAATAGTATGGATGGATTAATAGACCAAGCCAAAGCACAACTATGGGAAATTGTAAATGAACTTTCATATGCTAAATGTGAAGATGAACGACCTAACCTTGAAATAGCACTATATGAATATGGCAATGATAGATTAAATAGTGATGAAGGCTTTATTAGACAAGTCATTGACTTTAGCGATGACCTTGATGATATTTCAAAAGAACTATTCTCATTAACCACCAATGGTGGTAACGAGTATTGTGGTCAAGTGATTCAACCCTCTTTAAATCAACTAAAATGGGGAAACAATCCTGATGATTTAAAGCTCATTTTTATTGCAGGAAATGAGCCTTTTACTCAAGGTTATTTAAGCTACAAACTGGCAGCTACAAATGCTAATGAAAAAGGGGTAACCGTTAACACCATTTTTTGTGGTGATTATTATGACGGAATTTCTACCGATTGGAAAGAAGGTGCAGATTTAACCAAAGGTGATTATATGGCAATAAACCATAACAGAGCAACGGTTCATATTGCGTCTCCATATGACGATGCCATTTTGATTTTAAATAAAAAGTTAAATGGTACTTATGTGATGTACGGAAGCAGAGGTCGTGAAAAAATGCAATTACAAGCTGAGCAAGATGAAAAAGCCAAAGATTATAGTAAAGCAAATGCTGTAGGAAGAACAGTTAGTAAAAGTTCACATTTATACAAAAATTCTTCTTGGGACTTAGTAGATGCATTAGACAATGAAGAAGTGGTTATTGAAGAATTAAAATCAAGTGAATTACCTGAAGAGTTAAAAGGCAAAAGTACCAAAGAGGTAAAAGCTTATTTGACCAAAAAACAACAAGAACGCGAAGCCATTAATAAGGAAATCCAAGAATTGAACAAAAAGCGAAAACAATATATAGCAGAACAACAAAAAGACACCGAGAATGGTTTAGAAAACGCAATGATAAACGCCATTAAAACACAAGCGAAAAAGAAAAACTATCAGTGGAATTAATTCCAAAAAAAAGGCTCCATTATGGAGCCTTTTTTATTATGTTTTTTTGTTACTAATTTACACTAGGACAATTACATTCATACTTCTCACGAACACAATTAAAGTTATAACCAAGTGTTAATTGATGAAATCCACCATTATTAAAAACAACAGAATTTGCTTGATATGAGTATGTATAAGCAAATACAAACTCATTATAGTTTACGCCAACCAAAGGTGTGAAATACTGTAGTTTCTGACTGCTCACTCCTGTTCCATTTAAAAACTCCGCACCATCCAAACTTCTTCTGTAAGACAATCCAGCCCAAAGTTTACCGAAATCCATTTCTCTATAAACTTTCATGTTTACATCAACTGAAGATTCTTTTGTAGCATCACGATACATAAACATTACAGAGGGTTCATAGCTCATTTCGCTTCCTAATTTGCCAAATACATTTCCAACTGAAAACAAGTAAGTTCTTAAGTTATTATAACTTAGTCCTTGCTCATTAAAATTAATCCCTTCATTAGCAAGCACATTTTTTACTGCTGCATGTCCATAAAAATTTAAAAAATGATATGAGAACCCAAAATCGATATTGAAATTGGTAGCGCTCTGTTCAATTCCTGCTATAATAGGATCAAAACCATCTGCTAAAAAAGAAGTTTCATCTAATTTATACTGTATAAATCCAACACTCAATCCAAACGATAACATATTTAAATCAATTGGATTTCTAGAGAACATTAAATGATGTGCATAGGTTAAATATGCTCCTGTTTGTGAATGATAACCATTCTTATCTGAAAAAGCTATAGCTCCAACTGCTGATGGTGTATCTCCTATTCTACCATTCATACTAATTGTATTTAAACTTGGTGCTTCATCTTGTCCAAACCATTGTTGTCTTCCTGTTAACCTAATTTTACTGCAATTGGCAACACCAGCCATCGATGGATAAAGCAAGTAGTAGTTATCTGTTAAGTAATCTGAATATATAGGAAGCCCTTCTTGTGCAATGCTAAATTTTGAAAACAAGAGGATAACTGCTATCAAGCAAAATTTTTCTAATTTCAATTTCATATCAATTTTTATCTTTTCAAGGTGAAATGGGCTCTAAATAATTTACGCTCACCATTAATTGGTTCATTGTATTCAACTGTAAACCAATAATCACTTGTTGGTAAAAGCGTTCCTTTAAAAGTTCCATTCCAACCATCTCCAGTTGGACTAAGCTGTTTTAAAAGCTTTCCATATCTGTCAAATATATAAATTTTTGCGTTAGCTTGAGTTCCAATACCAACGATATTCCATGTGTCATTATAACCATCACCATTAGGTGTGAAATAATGAGGATAGTCAATTACTAAAACTGTGGTTTCACCAATTCCGCAACCATTTAAGTCTCTTGCTTTTACAACATGTTCTCCAGCAGGTACGTTTTCAAAAATGCCGCTTTCTTGCCAAGGACCATCATCCAAACTAAACTCATAAACTCCATTTCCTGTAACTGTTGCTTCAACGACATGGTTTTCAGCAAAAGCAACTGTTGTTAGTATTGCTGTTACAATTGGTGGCCCACTTTCTAAAACAAAAGTAGTATCTGTATTCTGACAACCAGTTGCAATATTAGTCACTAATACGTCATAGTTTCCTCCTTGTAACGCTAAATAACTTGAAGATGTTGCGCTAACGATGACAGCGCCATCTAAACTCCATTCAAAATCATAATCAGTATCAGATAATCCTGTGTCTAATAAAGGTGGTCCAATTACTTCTGTTCCATTAGAATCAATACACAAGATATATTCGTCATCTAAATCAAAAATTGGTAATAAATCAACTTGTAAAGTTAATTCAGTGATAGCATAACAGTATGTATTTGCTGTATTTATATTATCAACTCGAGCATAAATAATTTGTGTATTTGTAACGTTCTCATAAATAGTTGGAATTGGATTTACATACAAATCTGCATCAGCAAAAGACGAATAATATGTAACTTCATAAATTAATGGATCTTGACCATTAAGTACTTCAACATTACGAGTGGTTAAATCAAATTGTCCAAAACCATCATTATCACCTATGTTATCACAAATAATGTAAGGCATCAATGTTGGGTTTGCATTTGAAGATTCTTGAATTTCTATAAAAAAGCTAACAGTTGAAATATCACAACCAGTAATAGTATTCGTTATATTAATAAAAATTTCTTGAGGATTGGTTGTATTAGTATAAGGACTTGTCAACGAATTTATTGTTGCATCAGCATCTGCTTGAGTTGTGTGATATGTAACTGCAAAAACACCTGGATCTTGACCATTTAACACTTCTAGTGTTTTGCTTTCCAAATCAAAATCGAAAAACCCATCAGTATTATCTTCACATTCAATGAGATCTGTAACTGCAATTACATCTGGTAAAGGGTTTACAATTAAGTCAAAATCAACGACCACAAAACAACCTGTAATATCATTTGCAACTCTTACATATATTGTTTGAGGAGTACTTGTATTATTATAAGTTGTTGGTGTAGCAATTACTCCTACTCCATTTTCAGCAGCAGTAAATGATTCATGATAGGTTGCAGTAACTCCAACTTCACCATTTAAAATATAAGCTTCGTTAATAGTTAAGTCGAAAATTTCTGAAGCATCTCCAGTATTATTATCGTCACATAACACTAAATCAGTTGGATCTGTATTTGAAATTGGTAATGGATTGACTATTAAATCTAATGTTGTAGTACTATAACATCCTGTCACATCATCTTCAACTCTTGCATAAACCGTTTGTGGATTACTTGTGTTGCTGTATGGGCTTATTATAGCATTCATTCCTGATTCTGCATCAACCAATGACTCGTAAAAAGTAAGTGTCACTCCAGTTATTCCTCCAAGTATTTCTGTTGAGGCATCTTCCAAAGTAAAACTTTCTGTTTGGTCGCCTGGATTATCATAATCACACAACTCTAATGCAGTTGGATTAGAAATTACTGGATTAGTATTTACAGTAATTTCGAAATTTACTGAAGACACAAAACAATTAGTAGCAATATCTTCAACTCGAACATAAATGATTTGTGGATTACTAATATTAGTATAAGGACTTACTAAAGCATTAGCTCCTGAATCTGCATCTACTTGTGTTTCATGATAAGTAATTGTAAAATCAGCTGGATTTTGAGTTCCAATAACTTCTGCATTAAACTGAGTTAAATCTATTGACGTTATGTCTGGTGTATCGCTGCAAAATTCAATATCTGAAACATCATTCTCTTCTGGTAAAGGATTAACAGTTAACGTAATGTGTTCTCCAAGTCCTAAACAAGAATTATCGACATCACTATCAACACGAACAAAAATTGTTTGACTATTTGGAGATGCATCATTTCTGTGATTGCTTATATCTACAATTGAATTAGTTTCAGCTAAAGCATCATCTAATGTTTCATAATATGTTATCGTAATTGTTTGTCCTGGCGGGAATATAGCAGTTATCGTAGCGTCTGCATCACTAAAATCAAAGGAAGCTATACCATTTCTGTAATCTCCATCTACAACATCATCATCGCAAACTTCATAGTTTAATTGAAACGCTGGTGGAATCTGTGTGGTAGACACTAACAAGTTTAATTGTGCAGTTCTGTAACATCCATCAGTTGTTTCAATTCTAACATACATGATGTCAGGAGTCGCAGAAGGATCGAGATTTGTATAAGTTGTAGGATTGACAATCGCATTGATGCTTGCTTCAGCATCAGCTAACGTTATATGATAAGTGAAAATTTCAGTTGCAAAATTTGCTGAAAGTATCTCGTCAGCCTCTGTTAGATTAAACTCTGTAAAACCATCAGTATCATCATCGCATTGAAATAATTCAACAAACGGTAAAACTGTTGGTAATTCATACACTATTAGATCAATAGTTGTAGTTTCATAACAATCTGTATTATCAATATTCTCAATTCTTACAATAAGTTGTTGCGAATTTGCAGTAGTGTTTGTGTAAAGTAATGGTAATGCTCCAATCGATACATCAGCATCTGCTTGATTTAAATGATAGGTAATATTATATTGAGCTGGATTTTGAGCTCCTAAAACCAAAGGTGTCATGGTCGTTAAATCAAACTCCAAAAATCCATTGGTATCATCGCCATCATCATCATTATCACATAAATCATATATCTGAGCTGTAGCTGTTGGCTGATCTGCCACATCAAAAATAAAACTATCTGTTTCAAAGCAATTGGTATTAATATTGCTTTCAATTCTTATAAAAATTTCTTCTTGGGTATAAGCAGTCGCGTTTGCATAAGGCGTGCTTAATGGATTAGTATTATCATCAGCATCAGTTTGAGACAAATGAAAAGTCACTGAAAACTCTGTTGGATCTTGAGTGCCTAAAACTTGAGTAGCCAAAGTATTTAAATCTAATGCCCAGAAACCATCGTTATCATCATCACATATAAGTTGATTATCAATAGGGTTCAAAACAGGGCTCGTAGCAAACTCAACAATAATTGTATCTGTAGAACTGCAGCCTCCTGTAAAATCGACTATCACAGAATATTCACCATCAACTAACACGTCAATAAATGAATCCGTTTCTCCAGGAATAACAACGCCATCTTTATACCAAGTATGACTTCCAATTGTTGGGTCAATTAACGTATCAAGCCTTAACGTTTCACCTGAACATGCAGAGTTACCACCTGCAATAGTTAAATCTTGCCCTAAATCTAAACCTATATTAAAACTTCCTGCCTCTAAAAACACAGCAGTGTCATACTGTTGATCATCTTCATCAGCTACTACCAATTTAATCTCATAAGCAACATTAGGAGTTACATCTGCCGTGGCTGTTAATGCGATAGTTCTACCTCCATAATTGGTGTCTCTGATTGCTGGATTATAGCCTGCAAAATATTGAGGATTAGAATTACAGTTGTCAGGAGCTGGTGCTTGATTATTATTAATATTAGTAACTGTTACTTCTGTACCATCTGGCAAAATCGCAAGATTGGTATATGCGATTGTACCAACTTCGCGTAACAAAAATGCAAAGCTGTCTGTATATTGGCACTCAAAATCACCATATTCTTCAGATGCCATTAAAAATCTAAAACTTATATTATCTGCTAATGGTGTAAATGTAAATTTTATAAATGTTGCGTCATTTGATAGCGTTCCTGGTGTAGAAACAATAGCATTATCTAAATCTCCATCTCCAGGTAAACCATTTTGATAATTTACTAAACCTCCAGTTACAATATTACCTCCAGGGTTAGCTTGTCCTGAAGATATTACTATGCCTTCTTCAAAAGGAAATGTACTCCCTCCAGCTCTCTTAAAGTATCCATAGCTTTTGGTATTTGTGTCTCCAGGGTTACCACTTACTTGGTATGTAAAATCACTAACTACAGAACAAGGACTATCAATTAGAACATCTTCAATTAATTGTTCAGGATCAAATAAAGATTGAGCATCACCAGCATCATTAATTGCAATAATAGGTGGTGGTGGTGGAACTTGAGCGTAAGCACCTGTAAGCCCTAACAGTAAAAGAATTATGTAGATATGTTTCTTCACGATAAATTTGGTCAATGAAATCCAAATATATGTATAACTCCACTTTTCTTTTATTATTTTTGCAAAAATTAGTTATAATGAGAAAAATCACCGTTTCAATACAAGAAACCAGCAGTCCGACCATCATAAAATTTGAAGCTGACAGCTTTTTAACTCAATATCAGAGCTTTGAGTATAATAATATTGATGATGCTAAGAATTCACCAATTGCTCAACAATTGTTTTATTTACCATTTGTAAAAAAGATTTATATCTCTGGTAATTTTATTGCTATAGAGCGTTATGATATTGTCACTTGGAATGATGTGCAAGAAGAAGTAAAAGAACAAATTGAAAGCTATCTAAACGAAGGGGGAATTGTTATTAGTGCTGATGATGACACAAAGAAAGTTCCTGTAACTATTTATGCAGAAAGCACACCAAATCCAGCTGTAATTAAATTTGTAGCTAATAAAAACTTAGTACCAGCAATGTTTGAGTTTACCTCTATTGATGAAACCAAATCATCTCCTTTTGCTGCTGAATTGTTTCACTTTCCCTTTGTAAAAGGAGTGTTTATTGATAAAAATTATGTGTCCATTACCAAATATGACATTGCAGAATGGAATGACATCACAATGGAACTACGTGAGTTTATAAGAAGTTACATTGAAAATGGAAAACCAATTGTGATTGCTGATGCACCTGAAATAAAACAACATACCGAAAAAGCTAAAGAAGAGCATTTTGAAACTTTAGACGATACCTCAAAAGAAATCATAAATATTTTAGAAGAATATATAAAACCTGCTGTTGCAAGTGATGGTGGAAATATTCAATTTGAATCATATGATGCAACTACCAAAAACGTAAAAGTTATTTTACAAGGTGCTTGTAGTGGTTGTCCTTCATCAACATTCACACTCAAAAATGGGATTGAAAACATGCTTAAAGAGATGTTGAAAGATAAAGTAGAAACTGTTGAGGCCGTAAATGGCTAAAAGACCTTACTAAATTTGTGACTTAATTAATTATTTTGTTTCTTATAGATAGTATAAACATTTAAAAAGAATAATTATGTCAGTAATGAAAGTAATAGAAGTATTAGCAAATTCAGATAAAAGTTGGGAAGATGCTACTAAGAAAGCAGTTAAACATGCTGCAAAAAGTGTGAAAAATATTAAATCTGCATTTGTACAATCACAAAGTGTTGTTGTTAATGATGACGAAGTAACAGAGTTTAGAGTTAACTTAAAAATTACTTTTGAAGTAAATTAATAAATTACTTTATTTTATAAAAAGAGGCTGTCTGAAAAGTCATTGTAATTTACTTTGTCAGGTTGAGCTTGTCGAAACTGACATTGATTATCAAAGAGTTAAAATATTTTGACAGACTCAATATGACACATATTTTACTTTTCAGACAGCCTCTTTTTATGCTACTTTTTGTACTTTTGAAACTATGCAAAAAACCATCTTCCCAATAGTATTTTTATTCATTGCTCTTATAGGTTGTAAGAGTGAAACTTCAGAGCAAATGACACATCAATATACCAACGAGCTTATCAATGAAACAAGTCCATATTTGTTACAACATGCTCACAACCCTGTAAATTGGCAAGCTTGGAATGATGAAACTTTAAATGAAGCTAAAGCAAATAATAAACTAATTCTAATTAGTGTTGGCTATGCTGCTTGTCATTGGTGTCATGTTATGGAACATGAGAGTTTTGAAGATTCATTGGTAGCCCAAGTGATGAATAAAAATTTTGTGAATATTAAGGTTGACAGGGAAGAACGTCCAGATGTGGATCAAGTGTATATGAATGCTGTTCAGCTTATGACAGGAAGTGGTGGATGGCCTCTAAATGTGGTTGCTCTACCAGATGGACGACCAGTTTGGGGAGGAACCTATTTTAAAAAGGAACAATGGATGAGTGCACTTGAGCAAATATCAAAAGTTTATAAAGAAAATCCTCAAAAGCTTATTGAATATGCTGATAAATTAGAAGCAGGAATAAAATCTTTGGACGTGGTTAGCCTCAATACTAATGATATAGAGTTCAAACATGAATTTATTTCAAACGCCGTTAATAAATGGTCCCAAAGTTTTGACAGAATTAAAGGCGGAACCAATAGAGCTCCAAAATTTATGATGCCAAACAATTTGCATTTCTTAATGCGTGAAGCCTATCAAAATAATAATGTTGATTTACAGAATTATGTAAATCTCACATTGACAAAAATTGCTTTTGGTGGTGTTTTTGACCATGTTGGAGGTGGTTTTTCAAGGTATTCGGTTGACGACAAATGGCATGTGCCACATTTTGAAAAGATGCTTTATGACAATGCGCAGCTTGTAAGTTTGTATAGTGATGCTTATTTAATTACCAAAAATCCATTATACAAAGAAGTAGTTTTTGAAACCTTAGAATTTATAAAAAGAGAATTAACCAATTCAAATGGTACATTTTATTCTTCCTTAGATGCTGACAGTAATTCTAAAACTGGCGAACTCGAAGAAGGTGCTTTTTATGTTTGGCAAGTTGAAGATTTAAAAAAATTATTGGCAGAAGATTTTTATCTGTTTTCGGATTATTATAACGTAAACGACTATGGTTTATGGGAACATAATAATTATGTGCTTATTAGAAATGATTCAGATTCAGTTTTCATTAAAAAACATGATATTTCATTAAATATATTGGAAGAAAAAAAGGATTTATGGAAAGCCTTATTACTTAAAGAAAGAGAAAAACGTAGCAGACCAAGATTAGATGACAAAGTCCTTACTTCATGGAATGCACTAATGATAAAAGCTTATGCAGATGCATATCGTGTTTTTGATAAACAAGAGTTTTTAGATACAGCACTTAAAAATGCTGAATTCATTTTAAACACTCAAGTAAAAAATGATGGTGGTTTGTATCATAACTTCAAAGATAGCACAAGTACTATTAATGGTTACCTTGAAGATTATTCAGCAGCAATAGAAGCTTTCTTAAGCTTATATGAAAACACCCTTGACGAAAAATGGTTAACTGAATCAAGAAATTTGACCAATTATACTTTTGATCATTTCTTTAATGATACTACGAAAATGTTCTATTTCACTTCTGATGAAGACTCTAAGTTAGTTTCTAGAAATACAGAATATCGAGATAATGTTATTGCATCTAGTAACTCCATAATGGCAAAAAACTTATTGAAACTATCACACTATTTTGACAATGAAGCCTATGCAGAAACTGCAAAAACCATGCTGCACAATGTCATGCCTGAAGTTGCTGAATATCCTTCAACCTTTTCAAATTGGCTTGATTTAATGCTTAATTATACCAATAATTATTATGAAGTAGCTATTGTTGGCTCTGATGTTGATGACAAAATTAAAGCTTTAAATACTTACTATTTGCCAAACAAACTAATTATTGGAAGTAAAACAGAGAATGATTTACCACTTTTACAAAACAGATATGTTGAAGGCAAAACACTTATTTATGTATGTGTTAACAAAGCTTGTAAGTTACCTGTATCAGAAGTTGAGAAAGCTGTTACTTTTATAAAGCAATAAACTATGAATACAATTTCAGTTATTTTAATCATTTTCGTAGCACTTGAGCATTTGTACTTTTTGGTTCTTGAAATGTTTTTATGGACTAAGCCAAAAGGCATCAAAACCTTTGGGCTAAAATCTAAGGAGTTTGCTGAAGACACCAAAGTACTTGCTGCAAACCAAGGGCTTTATAATGGATTTTTGGCTGCAGGTTTAATATTTTCAATCATAGAAAAAAACAATTATTTTGCTATTTTTTTTCTTGTTTGTGTGACCATAGCAGGAATTTATGGGTCTTACTCTACAAAGAACATTCGGTTGTTTTTTGTACAAGGCGTTCCAGCAATCTTGACACTTATAGTATTCATAATTAATTAATAAAAAAACGATAATTTAAATGGATTTTGATAATATTTTAGACAAAGTAATTGATTTCGCAACAGTTTATGGTATAAAAGTCATTGGCGCTATTTTAATCTGGATCATTGGTTCATGGTTTATTAAGAAAATAATGAAAGGGATGAAAAAAGTCATGTCCAAACGTGACTATGATGAGAGTCTTCAAAAATTCCTTTTAAATCTGACCAGTTGGATTTTAAAAATCCTATTAATAATTACGCTGTTAGGAACTTTAGGTGTGCCAACAACCTCTTTTGCTGCTGTCATTGCAGCTGCAGGTTTAGCCATTGGTCTTGCCTTACAAGGTAGCTTAGCTAATTTTGCTGGTGGTGTTTTAATTATGATATTCAAACCTATTAAAATTGGTGACCTAATAGAAGCGCAAGGTGAACTAGGAGTTGTTAAAGAAATAGAGATTTTTACCACGAAACTCACAGGCCTTTCAAATAGAGAAATTATTATCCCAAATGGTGCATTGTCAAATGGCAATATTATTAATTATACCACTGAAGGTACGCGTCGTGTTGATTTAACCTTTGGAGTTGGTTATGATTCTGATATTAAGAAGACAAAAGATGTATTGATGAATGTACTTAAATCACATCCTTTAGTGTTGAAAAACCCTGAACCTACAGTAAATGTTTCAGCATTGGCTGATAGCTCAGTAAATTTTGCAGTAAGACCTTGGTGCAAAGGTGAAGATTATTGGACTGTTTACTTTGACGTTACTGAACAAACTAAAGAAGCTCTTGATGCTGCAGGCATTGAAATTCCTTATCCTCATCAAGTAGAGATAAAGAAACAAGGTTAAGGCTTTGGTTTTAACGCAACAAAATCCTTTAAATAATAAGGTTCAAAATAAGCGACATCTTCGATGTCGTTTTTTTTGTATTTATTATAAGCCAATTGGCTCATCTCATTTGCTGAAGGCAATTTGCCCTCTATAAATATGGCATTCAAATGTGTAATAAGTTCTTTCGTTTTTGGAACACCATTCCCAATAAAAGTCACTTTAGCTTTATCCAAATAACTTATAAACGAAGACTCATCTAACACTTGTGCTTGGGTGTCTCTAATTTGATTATAATTAGTATCGAAAATTGCTGAATACACTTCTAATCTACGTGCATCAAGCATTGGAACAATAACTCCCTCATTTACTTCAACTTGATGTGTCAAGGCTTCAAGTGTAGAAATAGAAATCAGTGGCTTGTCAAGTGCAAAACATAATCCTTTAGCTGCTGATACTCCAATACGTAATCCTGTATATGAACCAGGTCCTTTGCTGACAGCAATGGCATGTAATTGTGAAGATTTAATGTTTGCTTCTTTTAAAACATTATCAATATAAACATGCAAACGCTCAGCATGAGAATAATTGTTGTTATAATCCTCCTTTAAAACCACAGTCTCTCCTTCAAAAGAAAGAGAGACTGAACAGTTTGTAGTTGTGGTTTCTATATTTAGTATATATGCCAAGTTTTAATCTATTGTTATTGGTTTACCAATATAAAAATCTAATATTTTAGTTTTAAATATAAAATCATATTTGGCATTTATTAATGAGGCTTCAGCATTTATTAATCGGATTCTTGTTTGCTCCAAATCAAAAGCATTCATAGCTCCAATATTATAACGTTCTTGTGAATTTTGAAATGCAAGTTCTTGAGCTGTTAAAGATTTTTTTGCAGCTTGATAAGATTTTAATGCAGCTTGGGCATCAGTAAATGCACGTTGTATAGTAGATTCTAAATCTAATTTTGCTTGATCTAAGCTTAGTTTATTCCGCTCTTCAACTATTTTGGATTTGGCAACATTTGTTTTGTTTTGGAAACGAGAAAATATAGGAATACTCACATTGACACTAAAACTATGAGATTTCTGATCGTTTAATTGTTCTAAAAACGGTGCTTCACTAGAACTTAAGTTTGTAAAGAAAGCATTAGTCCCAAAACCATAACCAGCAGTCACTGTAGGCAAATAGCTACTTTTAGATAGCTTAGTATTTAATTCAGCTGCTTCAATACTTAACTCAGCACCTTTAATTTCATTTCTGTTCTCTAAAGCATAGTTTAAAACAGGTTTAATATCTGAATACATTATTTCAGCTGCTGGATCATCAATTTCAATAATCTCTACATCAAATCCATCAAAAGGCAATTGTAATGCCTGAGATAACGATAATAACGATAGTCTGTAATTATTATCTGCAATAGTAATACTTTGTTCGTCATTTGCTAGTGTTGCTTCAGCATCATAAATATTTGCTTTTGGTTGTACACCTGCATTCACCAATTCTTGAACTTGATTTAGTTGCTTCTGTGAAAACTCAAACTGTGATTTTGCAGTTTCCAAATTTTCCTTATTAAATAAAACATTTAAATAAAAATTTGCAACATTTAGAGAAATAAGATCTTTAGTCAAATTTAATTCAATCTCGTTACCTTCTTTGCCTAATTGAGCTTGCTTAAATAAATAAGAGTTTCTAAAACCATTAAATACAGTTTGATTAACGTTTATACCAAAATTAGAGCTGTTTGATGTTCTATCAACAAACTGTCCTGTAAATAGCTCAGCATTACCAACAGTTAATCTATGACTCATATTTGCACTTACAGAGGGTAAATAATTACCCTTTGCTGCAATTAAATTTTGATCATCATCTAACAAAGAGTTTTGTGCTTGCTTAACAGAAATATTATTCTCTAATGCATAAGTAACGCACTCTTGTAATGTCCATTTTTTACTTTGTGCAAAGCTTGCGATGCCAATTAATAATGTAATCGCTAATATTTTAAACTTCATATTGCTTTTATTAATTATTTCTTCTACCACCATTGTTACCATCATCATTGTTTTCTTTTGAGGCTTTGTTCCAAACCTTAATTTTCTCGCCTTCTTTAATGCCATCTGTAATTTCCACATTGATGCCATCTGAAAGTCCAAGCTCTACGTTTCTCTTTTCAAAAGTGCCATCTGCTTTTTGAATTTCAACAAATGGTTTTTCGGTGATTCTATTAAATTGTAATAGAGACTCTTTGATTGCAAAAATACTATCCTTACTTTCTAGTTCAATTTCTGCATTGGCACTATAACCAGCTCTAATGTTAGTAGATTGCTCAACTTGAACATCAGCCTTAATGGTAAACTGAACTGCTCCATTAACTTCCAATCCTTTTGGTGCAACGAAGGTTAATTTTGCTGGAAATTCTTTCTCGTTAATAGCTCCTAAAACAACTTTAATGTCTATTCCTTCTTTTAGTTTCCCAACCTCAGCTTCATCTACTTGGCCTTCAAAAATCATTTTGCTCATATCTGCAACCGTTGCAATAGATGTTCCTGCATTGAAGTTATTACTTTCAATAACTTGATCACCTTCTCTTACTGGAATTGATAAGATAGTTCCTGGAATTTGAGCAATAATATTAGTGTTAGCTCCAGAGCCACTAGATAATGATCCTCTTTTTATAATTTGATAATCATTTTGTGCTTGTCCTAATGATTCTTTTGCTTGATTCATTGACAACTCGCTGTTTTCAAAATCTTGCTTAGAGATAACTCCTTTTTCAAATAGTACTTTGTTTCTATTATACAAAGTATTAGCGTTATCAAAAGATAATATTGCTGAATTTATTCTACTATTAGCACTCACTAAACTTTGCTCATTAGGCACGACTCTAATTTTAGCAATTAGATCCCCTTTTTTAACAATATCACCTTCTTCAACTAAAATCTGATCTACTATTCCAGAAACTTGAGGTTTTAACTCAATTTCTTCTTCAGGATTTAATTTTCCTGTTGCAACAGTTTTGGTTCTTATAGATGTATAAAAAGGTTCTGCTACCTTAAAATCTTCAACTGTTGCCGAATTTGCTTTTTTAAAGTATGCTAATACCCAAACTAATAGAAATAATAATACGATTCCTATAATAATTTTTACTGCTTTTTTCATTTGATTGTTCTTATTGTTTTTAATAGGTCAAATTGCGCATCTATTTTAAATAAATTGAATGATAAAATTCTCGTTATAGATGGTTCATTTTTACTTTATATAATGTTGGTTTTTTATTCTTCTCTTAATGCATCTATTGGCTTAATACTTGTTGCTTTAAAAGCAGGTATTAAACCTATAAGTGTTCCTAATGTTACTAATATTAATAAGGCTACAAATACAATTCCAATTGAAACTGACGCGTTAACTAAAGTTGCATCAGCACCATGACCGAATTTGGAGTCTAATAAAATTAATATCCAACCTCCTGAAATAATTCCAAATAAACCAGCTACTAAGGTGATAAATACTGCTTCTACAACAATTTGTCTTTTTATTTCAAATGGTGTTGCTCCTAAAGCACGCCTTACTCCAATTTCCTTGGTACGCTCTTTTACTGTAATTAATAAGATATTACCAATAGCAAATACTCCAGCGATGAGCGTTGCAAGGCCAACAAACCAAGTTAAAAACTGCATCCCAGTTAAAAACCCTGTTACTTTAGCAAATGCTTCTCCTAAATTAAATCCTCTTAATGCACGATTATCTTCAGGATGAATTTTATGAAGGTTTTTTAATAACAATTGAGCATCCTTTTCAATCTGTACAATATCAAATTCTGGTTTACCAGTAATCATCAAAAATCCAATGTTTTCACCTTGATTGTATATTTGTTGAAATGTTGAAAATGGAATATGCATATCATCACTTGGTCCCATATTCATATTGCCAACATCAAAAACACCAATGACAGTAAAATTAATATTGTTTATTTTTACTAGCTCACCTATTGGCTCTTCATCTTTTTCAAATAATTGTTTGTATATATCTTCTGAAATAACTGTTACTTTTTTATTGTCGTCTATATCATTCTGGTTAATAAATCGTCCTTGAATTAGTTTCTTTTTTTGAACCATATCCAATACAGGGTAATCACCAGAAATGCTAAAATTCCCTGATAAAAAATTTCTAACTACTAGAGCCTGATTCGAATTTCTAGGCACCACAAACTCAACACCTTCAATGTTTTCAGCAATTTTTTTTGTATCTGATAATGTTAGTCTTACACGTTTTCCTTCTTGAAATCCTTTAAACGGCATGCTAGTAGTACCTCCAACAACAAATACACTATTCGTAGCAAAATCCCCAAAAAGCCTATTAAATGAATTTTCTATACCACGAGCAGCTCCTAATAACCCTATGAGTAATAAAATTCCCCACCAAACTCCTACCATGGTTAAAATAGAACGTAATTTATTTTTGGTTAAACTGTCGTAAACCTCTTGCCAAGTATCTCTATCAAATAAAAATTTTATCATGATTAGTCGTTTCTAAGTGCTACAATTGGTTTAATTCTCGATGCCTTTTTTGCTGGCAAATATCCTGCAATACCTCCTGCCACAATAAGGGTAATAGTTGCTGAAATAATATGAGAAGTCTTTACTGCTGCGTCTTTAATAAAATACTCTTCTAAGATAGGTCCTGCAAATTTTAAAACTGCCATACCTACAATTAACCCAAGAAATCCTGCAATAATAGTTATAAAAATAGATTCTAATAAAATAATAGAAACAATAGATTTTGGTGGTGCTCCTAAGGCTTTTCGAATTCCGATTTCTTTAGTACGCTCCTTTACGATAAAAATCATAATGTTACTAATACCAACAACTCCTGCTATTAAAGTTCCAAATCCAATTACTAAAATTAGGATTCCAAGTCCTGTTGTCAACGCATTTACACTTTGAGATTCTGCGGCTCTATTTCTTACTCTTATTGCTCTTTGATCTAATGCGGACACAGAAAATAACTTTTTTAATTGCTTAGTCAATGAATTACTGAAAGCTATGGCCTGATCAAAATTCAAGTCAGGATTATAGGTCATATTAATTTGATCTACATAATCATTATTACCATAAACTTGTTGAGCCGTTGAAACTGGCATGTAAATTACACGCTCTTCATTATCGTTTCCTTCGTCAGAAAAAATTCCAACTATTTTATATTGAATACCACTTAAATTAAGATACTTTCCAAGTGCTGTAGTTTTTAAAAATAAATCTTCTTCTACCTTGCTTCCTATAACGATTACTTTAGTTTTTTCATCAACATCACGTTGATTAATATAGCGCCCTTCATCCATTAGTGTTTTTTCCAAAAATTGATGATCTGGATGTACAGCTCTAACCGAATAACTACTAGTTTCATTTCTAAAAGTTGCAGTAACATTTTTATAAATTCTCGCAGTTATAAACTCAACTTTATTTCCGCTTTCATCTTTAATATAATTAAAGGTTTCATTATCAAATTGGATACGTCGTCCAGCTTGAAGTCCGTTTGAAGCTTTTGTGGTGGTTCCAGAATTGATATATATAGCATTTGTAGCATCATCTCCAAAAGCTTCTGTGAAAGTGTTTTGAAATCCATTGGCAATACCAAAAAGAATGGTAAATAACATGATTGCAAACAAAACCGTAAACCCAGACATTAGCGTTCTCAGTCTGTTTTTATTGATGCTCTGAAATATTTCGCGCCAAAGATCTATATCAAACATTCTGTCCAGCTCTTACTTGATTAACTTTTTTGTCTTCTTCAATAATACCATCACGTAACCTAACTATCCGCTTACACATTTCTGCGATATCTTCCTCATGTGTTACAATCAATATGGTTTTACCTTCATCATTTAATTGTTGAAGAAATTCCATAATCTCATAAGAGGTCGTTGTATCTAAAGCTCCTGTTGGCTCATCAGCTAACAATAATTTAGGGTTTGCCGCTAATGCTCTCGCTATAGCTACACGTTGTTTTTGACCGCCAGACAATTCGCTTGGTAAGTGGTGAGCCCAATCTAATAAGCCTACTTTTTCTAAATGAAATTTTCCTTTTTCTTGACGTTCTTTACGCTTTAATCCTTGATAATATAATGGCAAAGCCACATTTTCAAGGGCATTTTTATAATTAATAAGGTTAAAGGATTGAAAAATAAATCCTAAGAATTTATTTCTATATATAGCTGCTTTCTTTTCAGTAAGATCTTTAATTGGAACATCATCGAGAATATAATCACCAGAATCTGCTTCATCTAGCATTCCAATAATATTCAATAATGTTGATTTTCCAGAACCTGAAGAACCCATAATGGCAACCATTTCTCCAGCTTCAACAGAAAGATCAATACCTTTAAGTACGTGTAAGCTAGAATCACCTATTGGATAGGATTTATGCAGTTGGTTGATTTTTAACATAGTTAGTGTCTTTTAGCTCAATGCTATAGCAATTAGACTGTAAAGGTCTCCGTTTGTTACAGCATAAAACTTAATTAAATGTTAAAATATTATTTGTTACTTAATTTGCGGTAAATATAGTACGCTAAGCCTCCTATTAACACATAAGGGATAACCATTAAATAAACAATCCCATTGTTTATTCCTTTGGCTGTACTTTGGCCTTCCTCACTTTCTAGCACAGCACGACACATTGCGCATTGTGCTTCTGAAAAGCTAAATAAAAACAGCATCACTATTAATAAGACGATATGTTTTTTAGAAAGGTTCAATAGTAAGGAGAAATCATTATGTAAACCAAAACACCAGATACTGCTACATAAAGCCAAAGAGGAAAAGTGATACGTGCAATTTTTTTATGCTTTTCAAAATTTTTCGTAATGGCTCTTACATAAGTAATAAGCACAAAAGGAACAACAGCCACAGATAGTACAATATGTGTTATTAAAATAAAATAATACACGTGTTTAAGTAACCCTTCTCCGCCATACTTTGTAGAATCACTCGTCATGTGATATGCAATATACATTAGCAAAAAGATAGCAGAACACATTATTGCAGTGGTCATTAAATTTTTATGAAGTACAATGTTTTTCTTTTTTATAGCAATAAAAGCTAATATCAAAATAATTGCTGTTAGGCCATTGATAGATGCATAAATTGGAGGCAGAAAAGTTAGAGGCTCAACATTTGGAATTTTAACACCAAATAAAGCTGCAACTACAATTGGTATTGCAACTGATAAAACAACAATGAGTTTATTATATTTCTTTTCGTCAGAATTACTCATACTACTCTTTTAAAAGTTTAGCGATATCCTGTTTCAATAAGCTAATTTCTTCCTTCATGCCTTCATCATCATATTGCTCTTCTTCTGAAATGATACCATTATAATAAATAAGAGGGTTTCCATTTACAACTCTAGAACGAATAAATCCGTTTTTATCAATTAGAGCAAAGTTGCCTGAATGCTCAAAACCGCCTTCAACGGTTTCTTCTTCAGCTGTGTATAAATTAAAACCCTTATTTGCCAGCTCATAAATAACTTCCTGATCTCCTGTCATTAAATGCCAATTTGGGTTAGTGATGCCATACTTATCGGCATAATTTTTTAAAACTTCTGGAGTATCATTTTTTGGATTGATAGTAAATGATGCAACTCCAAAATTAGTAATGCCATCAAAGTTCTTTTGAATCTGAACTAGGTTATCACTCATTCTTGGGCAAATGGTTGGACATGTTGTGAAGAAGAATTCTACTAGATAGACTTTTCCTTCATAATCTTTATTGGTAATTGTGTTCCCATTCTGGTCTGTAAAACTAAAGTCTGGAACTTTTTTTGGCTCACCATTAATATTTAAAAATGCAAGTTTTGTTTCATCACTTAATTGTGTGCCTACATTTTTTGATCTACTTTCTTCTCTGGTCACATCGTCACTAGTAATTCTATCAACAATTCTTGGAATAAAGATAATTCCAAAAACCAAAATAATTAGGGCTATACCTACGTATGAATAATTAGTCTTGCTCATTTGCTTTTAAGTCTTGCGTTCTTCGCGATGATGAATCAAAATTACCTTTTCGTTTTTGCCTGTATTCTGTAAATAGGATTCTTAAATCCTCACTCATTTTATTTTTTACCTCTGCCACTTCAATACAATTGTAAGAACTTAATCCGTAAATTTTAGATTTCTTTACTAATTCAGCATCTGTTCGATCATCAAGCCGTCCTCGTTGCATGATTTCTGTGTCAATAATAAAAACTTCATCTGTGGACAAGTTAATATCTAAATTTCCTTTAGTTTTTAGACTATTATAAATCTGGTTAATTTGATTAGAACTTCCTGTGATGAACTTCCAGTATTTTAAGGCATCATAGTCCAGCAATTGCTTTCTTAGTTCTTGCAATTCATCTTGACTATCTTCAACAGCAATGGTAACTACTTGAAAACGCTTAAACCCAAGAAACTTATCATATATAAGTTCTTTTAAGTTTAAGGCAGCTGTAGATTTTGATAAAGGATTTGAACCAACAAAATTTAATATTGTGATATTTCCTTTCAATTTCACATTAGTATCCGAAAAATTATTCAGCTCTAAAACACTTTCATTTACAATATCCAGTGGTTTATAGTTATGGCTTGAAGGATATAAAAACAACAAAAACATAACAGGAAGGAAAAATAGTATTCCTAAAATAATTGGTTTTTTAATTAATGCTTTGTTCATGCTGCAAAAATAAAAAAGACGGTTATTAAAACCGTCTTTTTACTATCATTTTAACTTATTAAAAGTCTCGCTTTATATATTCTCGATCATATACATCAAATACATAACCTCCTTCTTGAAGTAAGATATAGAGCAAATAGCCAATTAAGAATATCGCAGTCCAAACCACAAAACGCCTTAATGCTTTAGTTTCATCTCTCATGTGCATAAAATCCCAAGTAATGTAATATGCTTTTACAATAGTTAAGATGATGAATATCCAGTTAAGAATTTTCATCCCTAAGAAGGGTTGTATTAAACTATGAGGCTTATAAATACCTAATATTACTTCTACCGTAGTAACAATGGTTAATAGGATTAATACTCCCCAAATTTTTTGAGTGTTGGATTTAAACTTAACCAACCCTCTTAATATTTCTAATTTATGTGCGTGATCTGCCATCTTAAGTATATTATTTTTTTATTAAACAAGGTAGAAGAATGTAAATACAAATACCCAAACTAAATCGACAAAGTGCCAGTAAAGGCCAACTTTTTCTACCATTTCGTAATTTTTTCTTCGTTCGTATGTTCCTATTATCACATTAAAGAAAATGATGATATTAATAACAACTCCTGAGAATACGTGAAAACCGTGAAACCCTGTTATAAAGAAAAAGAAATCTGCAAATAGTGGTGTACCATATTCATTTACTTGAAGGTTTGCTCCTTCAACAACCATCTTACCATTATCCTTAATTTGTTTTACTGATTCTGATCTGGAAAGCACTGTTTTCTCACCATCTTCATTAATAAGTTGTGTTCTTACAAGTATATCAGTATTAGCTTCTAATCCATGTATTACTTCTTCAACAGTAAATGATGGTAACGAACCTTCACTAGTAAACCAAATACCAGTTTTACTTTCATGCTGAACTCTGTCAGTATGACTTGCAACAGCAAAATCTCTAAGTGCAACACGTTTAAAAACTTGTTCACCATCTTTTTCAACATATTCACCAAATTGAAGAATATTTCCTCCTTTGGTTTGAATAGCTCCATAATCACCCTTAATAAAAGTTGCCCATTCCCAAGCTTGTGATCCTACGAATATCAAACCACCAATAATGGTTAGGAACATATAAACAATTACTTTATTCTTTTTTAATTCGTGTCCAGCATCAACAGCCAATACCATTGTTACTGAAGACATAATAAGTACAAATGTCATGAATGCCACATAAATCATTGGAGCAGGTTCATGATAAAAAGGAATGTGAGTAAATACTTCGTCAGCAATTGGCCAAGCATCAATAAACTTAAATCTAGAAAAACCATAGGCTGCTAAAAACCCAGAAAAGGTTAATGCATCAGAAACGATGAAAAACCACATCATCATTTTTCCGTAACTAGATTTTAGAGGTTGGTTACCACCTCCCCAAGTTTTTCCTTCTGTTCCAGTACTTACAACTGTATTATCCATAAGGTGAATTTCGTTTTTAAAATTGCACAAAAATAATCATTTTATTTATCTAAAGAAACATCCTTGATTAAAATTTAAATCGTTTAAAGAATGTTGGCTATAAAGCTTGTTCAAGAGGTTTTAAATCTTAAAAAATTAGCTCATAAAAAATAAAAACAAAAATAGGTATAACCACAGTATATCTACGAAATGCCAAAAGCTTGCGGCTAATTCAAAACCTAGCATATTCTCCGCGTTATACTTTTGTTTAAAATGATTATAAATTACTACCAATAAGCAAATAAGTCCAACAACAACGTGTAAAATATGCACTGCAGCAATAATATAAATGTATGACATTGTAATATTGCTGGTTGGTCCTGTAAAATTATATCCTAATTCTATGATTTGCTGAAAGCCCATTAACTGACTTACAATAAATCCAATTCCTAATCCTAGTGTTGCAATTAAAAACAAGGTTGTTTGCGAACGATTATTAGTTTTCAAAGCTCGTTTTGCAAGAATAAGCGTCAAGCTACTTAATATAATAAATACAGCACTTATCGTAAATGCGTTTGGTAACTTAAAACCAGTCAACCAATCTTCTCTAGAGCTGCTAACAACAAATGCACTAGTCCATCCTGCAAACGACATTATTAACGACACAATACCAAACCAAAGCATCATTTTTTTTGCTCTAGCGTGTTTTTCTTTTTCTGTTCCTTGAGTTAAATCCATATTATCTAATAAACTTATCTGCCACATACACAATTTGAACAAGTGTAATATAAATAACACTTGCTAGCATTAATTGTCTTGCGGACACAACCGTTCTTTTTTTGAATAGTTGAATTGCATAATATAACATTACCAATCCGATTAAAAATACCACAATCCCTCCAACAACGGTTAATTGTAGTGCTCCAGTAAATCCAAAAACTGGAATTACAGAAACTAAAATAGTCCAAACTGTATACATTATGGTTTGTACTGCAGTAGCCTTATCTGGTTTTCCTGTTGGCAGCATATTGAAGCCTGCTTTCTGATAATCATCGTGTAAAAACCAGCCTATAGCCCAAAAATGTGGAAACTGCCAAAAAAATTGCAACATGAAAAGTGTTCCAGGTTCTATCCCAAAATCATCCGTAGCTGCAACCCAGCCTAACATAAACGGAATGGCTCCCGGAATGGCTCCAACAAAAACTGATAAAGGTGTTTTAGTTTTTAATGGTGTATAAGCACTTGTGTATAAAAAAATTGAAATCGCACCAAACATTGCTGTTTGCGGATTAATAATGTACAAAATGATAATGCCAAAAACAGTAAACAACGACGCTAGAATAAAAGCTGACTTTACAGACATTCGTCCAGCAGGAATCGGCCTGTTTTTAGTGCGTTCCATTAACGCATCTAAATCTTTTTCAATAATTTGATTGAAAGCATTGGAAGCACCAACCATAAAATAACCACCAAATGCCAATAATAAAATAGTATAAAAACTAACCTCATCTGTACCTAGAAGATATCCAGCTATTGATGAAAATACCACACTTAGTGATAATCTCATCTTAGTAATTTCCTTAAAATCGGAGATTATTGAAGGCGGTTTTATGGTTGAGTTTGAAGCCCTTGACATTGGTTATCTGAATGCTACTGTTTTGCGCTGGCAAAGATACTTTTAAAATTAAATATGAGCAATATTTACTATCTTTAAAGTCATATTTAAAATAAGTCAGCTATGAAATTTCTTCAACTATTCACATTAAGCATTTTATTTTGTTCATCAACATTGTTTTCTCAAACCCAAGAAGTCACCATTAAAACCACTAAACTTTCAGATTATGTATACATGCTAGTTGGACAAGGTGGAAATATAGGTGTTTCAGCTGGAGACGATGGCATATTTATTATTGACGACCAATTTGCGAGACTTACACCAAAAATTATTGAAGCCATAAAAGCGATTAGTGATAAACCTTTACAGTTTTTAGTAAACACGCATTATCATGGTGATCATACTGGTGGAAATGAAAACATGACTAAACAAGGTATTAAAATTATTGCTCATGAAAATGTTAGAAAACGCTTGATTGAGGGAGAAAGTTCAAAAGATGCGTTACCAATTATTACCTTTAATGATCGTGTAAATGTGCACATGAATGGTGAAGATATAAACGTTCATCATGTTGAGCATGCCCATACTGATGGTGATGCTATGCTTTACTTTACCAAAAGTAATGTGCTCCACACAGGAGATACATATTTTCGAAACCGTTACCCTTATATAGATGTAAAATCTGGAGGTGGCATTGATGGTTATATTAACGCTGTAAAAAAAGGATTGTCCTTAATAAATGATGATACCAAAATTATTCCAGGTCATGGAGAACTCTCAAATAAATCAGAATATACTTCATTTTTAAAAATGCTTGAAATACTTAGAGCTAATGTACAAGCAGACATTGACAAAGGCAAATCTGAAGATGAAGTAGCCGCTAATACTACTATTACAAAGGAATATGATGATTTGGGTTATGGTAATTTTTTTATTAATTCTGAACGTATTAAACGAGCTATTTATCAGAGTTTGAAACACTAGTTCAAACCCTATTTAGATTCATCAAAGAAAGCATTTGCTTCTCTAATATAAATACTAGTCTGTCAGGAGTTTTTATATATTGTTTGTTAAAATACACCTCATTAAATAGTATCAAATCTTCATTTTTATTTAAGGTTGTTGTTAAGTAAATAACCTCAGTCGATTTTAATTTTTCAAACAGCTTGACGTAATCATTTGTAGTTTTAACAGACTTATTAAGGTCAATGAAATTTGAATTATTTAGTTTTTCCCTACCTACAATGCATTGCGAATAATTTTTGAAATTTTTGTGATATACTATTTTAAGATTATTACCCTTTAATACTTTTATTCCATAAGCGTTGAACTTAGCATAATGATCAAGACTATCAAATTCTTTCTTAATTATTCGATATATTTTATCATTGGACATTGAGTTTATTTCATTTTTTGACATAAGCGAATAAAGATCAAAATCTTGATACCTCTTATTGTTATTTCTTAATTTCAAGAGGTAATCAATAAATGCTTTGCTGTCATCTCTTTTTTCTGAGTTTATCAAATGTGAAAAATAAAAAAATTGACTGTGAATGTACGCTCCCAAGTTAATGGCTTCTTCTTCAATTGTTGCAGTTGAATCTACCTCAATCTTATTAAAAAAGCATTTGTATTGAACTTCATAAAGACCTGTAATACTATCGTACTTTTTATAATCTATAGTTTTGTTAAACTCTCCTTTAATATTGGTTTCCTGTTTGTTAAAACTCCCATACAATGTATCAAGCTGTGCAATCCCAAAAATAAGGCACTATTAAACTAATTAAAATTAAGATATGCTTCATAATCAAAGTGTACAATTATTGTTGGAGTTTTGATTTTTATTAGCTTCAGTATAATTATTAATAACTGTATCAACAGCTATTTTTTCTTCTTCAGTAAGCAAATCCCAATCTTCAACTTCTCTATCATTCATTAATCTTCTACAAGCTAGGTTATATATAAGATTTAGTTACTACATCTTTTGGAAGTGAAACTACTGTAGCAAGTGGAATATACTTTTTCAAAATTTAAAATAAACAATTACGAAACTGAAAGTCTTTTTATATTTGTAATTTCCCAAACATCCGCATTATTCTCTAATAAATATAGATATGTAGAACTGGATAATTTTCCCGTCGTATAACCGATAATTACTAATGCTTTATTTTTTTTACTATTATATTTTATTGATGATAAAAATAGAATTCCATCGTATTTTTTAATTGTAGTTGTGTCTAAAACATCTTCCTCAAGTACAGTAAATTTAAGACTTTCTCTACCATTAATATCTTCTTTATTTACTTTTACATTTGAAGTAGAATAATTAACTCTTCCATCATTTATATTCTTAAATAATTTTATGTAGTCTCCTTTAAAATCAAGTAAGAAAGGATTAACCGCAATTTTTAATGGTACTTTATTTAATGAATCAATCACATTCTTACTTATTGTGCTTATTGTATCGCCAATCGAAAGAGGCGGAGGAGGAGGCAATGGCTTTATTTTTGAGTTAATAACTATATTATAAATTTCTTTGTCAAAATTATTTGAACAAGAGTAAAAAACCATAAAAACAAATATTATTACATAACTTTTTCTTAATTGCATACTGTAGTATTTTGATTAACTATTACTCTATAATCATCATATTCATCAGCTAATGGATCCATTCCTAAGAGATTAGCAGCATCCCATTCTCTTAGTCCATCCCATGCAAAGGATTTATAATAATCTAAAGTATAATTATTATTGTCAAATTCTCTCAATGCTTGAGTTATTGGGTTAATATATTTTTGAGTCATATATATATGATCAATATCACCACTGTACTCGCCATATAAATCCGCATAATAATCGTAATACTGAAAAAGTAGTGGTCTATTGTTGATGTCTACTCCAGATAAATATTGCTTCACAAACCTAGCTAATTCAGCATGAATAGATTCGTGCAAAATTGCTTGAGCCAATTCTACAGGATTAAAGGAAACATCTTCAAATGTTATAACAATGTTGTTTGGGTCGTCATCGTCAGTACATTGGTCTTCAGTAGTTGCACATTCACCAACTTTAAATGTCAACTTAAACTCAGGGTCATTGATAAATGCGCCTATTGTATTCTTATAAAGTTCACTATTATCAGAAGTAAGTTTATTATAGGCACACAATAGTCGTTCATTTTGCAAAAAAGTAGAATCTAAAATAACTTGATTCATCTCATCAAACTCTCCACCTTCAAGTAATGCCTCAGCCACTACCTCTGCAAAATCTGCGTTTTCAGGAATACAATCCCCACCCTCATCCATCAAATAATCATAAAGTTCACCGATGCTTGGGTTGGCGATAACCCTGTTTTAGTCCTCATTGGTTAATACTACCCACTTCGTGCATATTGGCTTCCATTTTCCGGAGGACTTAGAAGCTATAATAATTAATTCATTTAAAAAATCGCTTTGCTTAATTATAGCTAAATTTTTTAATATAATTGGCCTAGTTATAATACGAACCGAACTTGAATACTCATTCCTTTGCCTGTAGTTATCTGATAGTATTATATGCTTAGAAAGCCTAGACTTATCTAGCTTATAAGGATAGCTTTTTCTTATAATGCTACTTATTTTTGAAAAATCTTCTATAGAAAATATGTCTTCCCATTCTAAAATTTCTTTTCCATTATTACATGGTGGTCCATATAGTTCATCTAAATACCTTGGATGCATCAAATAACTCCATGTTTTTGAAAAATCTGTTTCAAAATATACAAAAACATCGGCTTCATTACCACCATATAAATCATTTATAACTTCATATTCTTCATCACTCATTGTCAATGATGAATCTACTTGGCTTCTCACAGCTTCACAGGAAATTAATGATATAAATACTATTAACAAATAAGATTTTTTCATTTAATTACAATTTTTAGTTCCTTTGGAGTTTACAGAATTGTAAGCACCATTTGGGCCAGCATTACCCTCAGCAACATTTGCATCAATAGTATTTTGTTGAAAAGCAACGCTCATATTTGTAAAAGTACTAGTTGCTAACATCCCACCTGACCAACTCATATAGTCATAATAATTACTATCTGAAAGGCTATTATTATCCCAATCTGCCAAAGAGTTTGCAATAGCAGCTACAAAATTAGTTGCTATTATCTGATGTTGTGCAGGATTAGTATCCGATGGGTAACCAGCAGCCTCCAATAATTTTAAATAAGCCTGAGATAAGTCATTAAATATGTCATCTTGATATATAAAAGCAATATATGCATGTATAGATTCATGTATTATAGTTCTTGCAATAGCTAAGTCAGTAGCATTTGTAATATAACTCGAATCTATCGTAATAGTAGTCTTAAACTTTCCTGGATTATTTGGGTCAGGGATAGAAACTGTTTCAGAATTTTTATAATCTCCAGAAGGCGTTGCCAAAGATGCTGACTTAAAGGTCAGCTGAAATTTGTCAGAGTTATTGAATAAATCCAATATAAATCCTGATAAATTTAGCTCTTGTTTAACTTCATCTGGCATATCACCTAAATCTAGATATGCATTTTCGTTAAGTAAGTTATTTACAATATTTTTAACACATGTAGGAATGCTAGACTCAATAATTATTTGTTTTGAAAAATCAACCTCGCTACCTTCCAACAAAGCATTCGCTGCAAGTTCACCAAATTCAAGGTTTTCATCAATACAGTTCCCAGCGCTATCTTTCAAATAATCATAAAGCAGGTCAATAGTTGGGTTTGCGTTAAGAGTGTTTATTTCATCAACTGTAAATGTATTACCCAAACAAATATTTATGTCTTTTCCCATATTTGGTGTAACAACCCCAACCTCACCATTCTCAATGGCCTGTCCTTCCACACAATCACAGTTTTGATCTAACTGCATAGGAAATACGCAAGGTACATTTGGATCTGGGATACAACTTGCTGTTCCGCCACCACTTGCACCACCACTTCCTTGGCAAGGTTGCCTTAAAAAATCACTCATACTTTTGTTGCCTACACAATTACCAGACTCTACCCAATAAAATCCAGAGCCACTCCCGCCTTCTACACCGCACTCATTTAGTTGTCCAGTACCTGCTGGTGGATGAGGAGTACTCGAATTTGGCCCACCACATTCATACCAAACTAAGGTCATTGTACAACCACTGCCACCACCAGCACTATCATCACCACTTCCTGAGCCGTCATCTTCAGGATCATCGCAAGGATGTCTTTCACTAGAGGTTGAGCTTCCGTTTTGCATAGTAGCTTTTGCTATATAAATACCGTCATCATTATAAAAATAGATCATTCCTGTAAAATCGCCAAGATCGTTTGTTATAGAATGAGTACTTAACCAAAACGTGTCAGGCGCATATTTTACTATGTACAGATAATAGGTGTCCATATATTCTTTAACCACTAAATTTAAAAAATACTTACCATCCAGATCACTTTGTTTTATAAGTTTAAACGTGTAATTGGATTTTTGTTTAGCATTGGTAACTGTGTTATTTCGTCAATAATCAATGTTGTCATGACCAGATTGTCTTCATGGCTTCGGTTCATTCCATCAGAAGTATTGCTATCATCCAACACAAATTTGTAATCTGTGCTTTTTGAGGCAATAAAATTCATAACCTCTGGAATATCACTAGCAGATACTATTTTGGTTGCAGAGGTTTGGTTTTTAGCGTTTGTTTCTAATCTTATTGTGTCATCTTCTTTTTGGCAGTTTACAAATAATAATAATACGAGTAGAGTGGCAAGTTTATAAACTTGTTTGGATAGTGATTTCATGTTGTTTTACTTTAGAGGGATTAGTTCTTCTCTAAATTACAATTTAAAATCGCACTAAACAATACGTAGAACTACGTAATTTTAAAATAAGTTTAATGAAAAAAAGGATTCCTGCTTTCGCAGGAGGTTTTAAAAATCAAAATACCAATTAAATAAATCGGTTCGTAAACCTAAACTAAGCCACACAGTACTATTTTTAAAGGTTGTGGCTGTTTCAGCTTCTGGATTGAAGTTCCTATAACTTACATACGCAAATAACTTTAAGTTAGTGGCTGGATTAATGACATAACCCGATTGAAGTTCTGCATGAAAAATATTGGTTCTATTTCCTTGCCCAACTTCAATTCCTGTATCAAATGGTCGCTCATTGTAGTTTCTGTAAATATCACCTCCATAACTAAAGTTATCTGTGCCATCATTAAAGTCTAAACCACGAACTCCAAATACAAGCTTGGCATCAGCAAACCATCTGTTGTAATGATAGCGACCAATAATAATGGCTTCACTAAAGTTTGAACCCCAAAGATGTGCCATGGATTGATTGTTATTGCCATAATTAAGTACAATGGTATTATGGGAATAAGTATATGGTCGTACGCGATTGTACTCAAATTGTAATAATAAATTATCGACTTTAAAGGCGTTGTAATATTTAGCACCTATTTGATACCCGAATTTATTTTTCCAGCTTTTTTCACCTCCTTTAATATCGCTTAACGAAAACTCATCTAAAATAAATTGACCATAAATATTCACATTATCATTTACTTTGTATTTTCCTGAAGCACCAAAAATAGCATTTCCTGCTCCTTGACCAGTTCCGAACTCTATTGCACGGTAAAATATTATTGGATTTAAATAATTAATATCAAAGCCTCTGTCGTTGGAATTGGTCCATATTACAGATTCAAACAAACCTAAGTTAAAACGTTTTGATACGTTCCAACTCAAATAGTGATTTGCCATATATTTGGTTAAGAACGCTTTACCTTCAGTCACTTCAGGTCGTACATCTTTTAACCACATCCAAGTATTGGTGTATTTTATTTTCCAAAATTTAGTGCTTAATTTTAAAAACGGCGCAGGACTTGCTACATCACTTTGTAATAGTGATCTGTAACCATCACCAATAAAATTCTTACCATGACCAAATTGAATATTTATAAATTTTGCTGGTGTATATGACAAATAGGCTTCAGCTACAGGGTAATCATAAGCATCATCTTTAAAGCCTTTACCAATACCTCGTCCAGGAATAATTGCAGGATCGGGACCAAAAGCTTTTAGACTCTCAGCATATTGATTAAAATATTGTGCAAATCGACCTTGGCTTTCATAAACTGAAGCCGAGAAACTCAATTTTTTTCCTAAACCTCCTTGTACATAAAACCCTCGTGTATTATTGAATGTTGTATTAAAATCTGCATCAGAATCTTTACCAACCTGAAAATCAAAAATTGGATCTAGTGTAAACCAATAATCGTCACTTTGTATTTGTACTAAATGTTCATTAAACAATTTTTTAGTCCACCAAGTTTCTCCTTCTTTTACCAATGCTTCTTTTTTTGCCTTAAAATCATAATAAAGAGAAACATCTTCATACATATAAGGTTTTGAAGCTGTGTGGCTATTTGTGCCAATAAGATTTAAATTTCTATCAAATTTGGAGTAAGATTGGTGTGTAAACGGAATGTTTAACTGACTGTTAAACTCCTTGTCTTGATACGCATTTATTGATTTATTTACATTGTCATATTCAGCCTTTGCCAGTTGTTCTAACTCCGAAACCTGATTGTTGTCCACTACAGCTACATCTTGAATTGACTGTTCTGCTGGATTAACTAAAGGAATTTTTATGTGATATGAATATTGTTTAAAAGTTGTAATGCCATTATAAGAAGCAGGTTTGATTTTGGGTAGTTCACCAAAAACGCGTTTTGTTTCTTCTTTTAATTCATCATAAATAGCATCTGTGTAAACTACTACAAAATTTCCTTCTGCATTAACTTCAAACAAAACCACGACTTCGCCATTATAGTTCTCATCTTGAACTATTTGAGGTACTTTATAATTAGCAAATACAAATTGTGACAACTGATTATAAAAACAGTTTTTTAAGCCTGCAACATCTTCATCATTACATTCTGGGAAGACTGGAGGTTTTTCGTAGTCTGAAATATCTTGGGCGAACACAGTAATTTGTAAAAACCCAAAAACAAGTAGGAAGTAGTGCTTCATTTTTAATGGAAACTATTAATTGCTGAAAGATACTATTTTTTGATTATAGGAAACAAAAAAACCGCTATCATAATAGTATAACAACGGTTCTTAAATCTATTAATTATAGATTTTAATAATTGACTTGCAAACTAATTGGAAGTGTGTAAATAACCTCAACGTTTTGATCTCTTTGCTTTCCAGGAATCATTTGAGGAATTTTATTAACCACCTTTACAGCCTCATTCTTCAATTTAAGATGTGGTGCCCTTGCTTTTATCTTACTAACCTTACCCGTTTTATCGATGGTAAATTGAACATAAATATTTTGCTTGCCTGTTAAGCCAAGATCCGCAGCAATATCAGCATTAAATTTTTTTCCAACCAATTTGCTTATTTTCTGAGACATGCAATTTTTAAGATCTTCTCTTTTTGTAAACTTTTCGCATCCAGGATAAATTGGTATTTGTTCAACTGCTATAAAATCAATTGGCAAATCTGGTACAATATCGTCAGGGAATACATCTTCAATTTTAACACCTTCTGTTGACTCATCAATTGGCTCCGTAATAATATCCTTTTCAAGACTTTCCAATATTTCATCATTTTCAATTTGCTCAAAATTAAGAGCTAATAGTTTTTTTCGTGGAACTTCCTTCTTTACAGTTATAGGTTCTTTATGAGTTTCTGGAACATAATTCACATATACATCTGGGTCTTCTGGCACAAAGTTATCACTTGTGATAGAAATTTCAGTTATACTAAATTGCATCTCAAACAATCCATATGTAGCTAGTAATGTTAAAATCAACCCAACCTGAAAGTAAAGGGTTGAGTTTTTTTGTAAATTGGCATCATGCTTTTGAGATTTTTTCACAATTTGCTCGTTCTGACCAACGAGTTCGTGATTTTTCTTTGAAAAATTCATAATTATTATATTTAAAATGTTAATGTTATGAACTAATCACAAGAAGCATACCAAAAAAAATCCCGTTACTTCCGAAGCTTCGGAACTATAACGGGATTTTGAATTTATGTGGTATTATACTAGTCTTGTACTTGAAATAAAATTGGTAAAGAATAAGGCACAATTACTGCTTTACCTCTTTGCTTACCTGGCTTCATCTTAGGCAATAGGTTAATTACACGTGCTGCTTCTTTTTCTAATCTTGGATGAGGTGCTCTTGAACGAACTCCAGTAACATTACCATTTTGGTCTATTTTAAAAATCACACTAATACGTTGCTTACCTGTTAGACCTAAATCTCCAGCAATGTCTGTATTAAATTTCTTTTGTACAAATGCTGTAATCTTATCAGACATACATTTTCTTTTTGCATCATTATTTCCACTTTCACAACCTGGGAAAATTGGAACATTCTCAATTACTGCAAAAGGAACCTCACTAACTTCCTCTATTTCTTCTACTTCAATATCTTCAATCTCTACAATTTCTTCTTCTTCATCAGTTTCGGTTGACTCAATTACTGTTTCTTCAATTTCCTCCTCATCTTCAACAATTTCAATTACTTCTGGAGCTGCTGGAGGTGGTGGAGGTGGTGGAGGTGTTTGAATTTGTTCTGTGATTGGAATTTCTTCATCATCCAGTTCATCCATATTTACCATTCCTATGTCAATAGCATCTTTGTCATAAGTTTTGTAATTAATAGTATTGTATGTTACAAATAACATGAGTGCAAGACCAACAGAAAAATAGACTGATCCATTTCTGCTAACGTCTGCTTTCGGATTTTTTTTAGGTTCCATATTCAAATCGTGTTTTACAAGATTGGTAAAATAACCAATAATTTGCTAAAAAAGCAAGGGTTTATAAATTTTTAACTTGAGTTTTATTTCTAATCAAAATAATAATAGAAATAAAAGCAACTCCAATACTGTTTGCAAGAATATCATAACCATCAAAAATTCTTGCATCTGTTAGTGCTCCCTGTAATACCTCAAGAACTATACCATAAATAATAGCAATTGAAGCTGCTATTAATAGTGCTTTGGGAAATTTAAACGATTTCATGGCTAAATACCAAATTAAGCAAAGCAAACTATAGGCAATTGCATGTCCGTATTTATCACTATTGTCAATATCAATATCTGGTAAATTACTAAAATTCAACAGGCTAATTATGGCTAATGCAATTGTATATAATAATGCTAGTATTGGCAGAATTTTTTTAAGCACCAATTAGGTTTTTGTAATCTTCAGCCGAAAGCAATTCATCTAATTGAGAAACGTCTGAACACTTAACCTTAATCATCCAACCTTCTCCATAAGGATCTGAATTTACTTTTTCTGGTTCATCTTCCAAAGTTTCATTAAACTCAATAATTTCTCCTGAAACTGGTAAAAATAAATCAGAGACAGTTTTAACTGCTTCAACAGTACCGAATACTTCTTCAATATCTAAGGTTTCATCAACTGTTTCAACTTCAACATAGACAATGTCTCCTAATTCGCTTTGGGCAAAATCAGTAATACCAACTGTAATGGTATCACCATCTACCTTAATCCATTCGTGGTCTTTTGTGTATTTTAAATCTGATGGAATGTTCATAATGTAATTTTTTTGAATATATAAATAGTTAATTAGTTTCCAAAGTTATAACGCAATGTTAGTCCAGAACGTATTGTTGTTTGAGGGAATGCGGTTGAGATAGCATATTCAGAGAATGAATAATCAAAATAGAAAATTCCAGTAAGGTTTTTACTAAATGCATAATCTGCCGAATATTTTAAACTCCAAATAGTTTGTCCTGAAGTTACTTGATTATTATCCAAGTCTAAATATCTTATAATGGTTTTGTTTTCTCTTAATGAAAGATCTGCTTTCATATTCAGATCACTTTTAATAATTTGTTTATTTCCAGCAAGTTTTGAGTTTATTTTCACATCTTTGATACGATAGCCTAAACCAATAATGTACTCATTACCTTTAATTTCCGTTAATAGGTTGTTGTCAAAACTCATTGATAGTAATCGATCTTTCCTTACTTCAGCTAAAATTTTGAGTGAGTTTTTCATTTCCATATCAAGCTTGAATAATGGACTAAACTGCTCCATTAGGTTGATATTACTAAATAACGTTTCATTCTTAAAATTACCTCCTTGATCTAGTTCATTTGGATTGTCTGCATCATAGTCGATATTAGTCCTAAATTGATTAATGGTGTAGGTGGCATTATATCCATGGGTTAATGAAAAACGACTGAAATGCTTCTTAAACCATTTCATTTTCATAAATCCAGTATATTTTAACGTCCAATTAGGAATTGGAATATCTCTGAAAGCTCCTAATTTGACTTTTCCTGCGTCTTTACCTGTGTACGCTGATAAAAATGCAGGTAACAATACTGCTTGGTTTGTTTTTCCATAACCATTTGGAAAACCATCTGTATCTATGTTTCCAGGATCATTAATATCAATCCCTGCTTCTGTTGCCAATCTATTAGCAATTGTTAAACGATTCTCTCTAAAATCATCAAACGCTTCAGAACCTGTTTCATCACTTTTACCAAAGGCTGTTTTTATTAACGATGTGGAAATATTAAAATTACCAAAAGTGTTCTGAATTTGAGAGTTATAAATATCACTCAATCCATCTCCATCACTATCAATTGTATTGAAGTTTTCAGTAAACGTATCTGCATAACTTCTTCCTCCAGTTAAATCAATTTTCAAGTCACTAACTGGTTCCACATTTATTGAGAAATCTAAATTTTCATTATGCACTTCTGTGTATTGTTGATTAAACTCCTGAAACACAGTTAACCATCCATTTCTAGCTGCCAGTTGCCTAATGTCTCGTTGATTTCCAAAGGTATATCCAAAAGATGGTTTTAGTGTACCAATAAACCCAGGAGTTTGTAAATAACCTGGCAAAAAGCTTCCGCTGTTTTCAGAATAGTTTATTTGAACACGTTTAATCATGGTCACCAAATCAATCATTGTATTATAGGCCTTATGAGACTTTGTACTTGTTTGAGGTGTGCTTTGCCCTGCTCTTGGGTTAGGAACTCCCCTATTTGCAGCAGTATTATTTGTTTTCCTAACCAAACCAACATATCTATACAACCTTGTCATATCCAAAGAAGTATTGAGTTGGTGCTTATTAGAATTTTGAATCGTATTTCCTAAATCATATGTCTGACCATCAACAGTTAGGTTTCCGAATAAATCTGAGCCCTTTTGCCATTGAAAATCTCCTGTATAAGCATAACTTGCCTTGAAGAAAGTTAAAAATGGTATCTTATTAAATGGAAGTTCGTAATTAAGCTCTAGTTGTTGATATTGTCTGTTTGGGTCTCCAACATCAAAAAAGCCATCCCAAATATCTAACTCAGGATCTTGTGCTTCATTTAAATTATCATCAATAAAATAATTTCTTACAATATTATTGTTTGCCGCAGTGAAGTTAAAGCTTAAGGCGTCTGTTAGATCATAATTAATAGTGTATTGGAAATCGAAGGTGTAATTCCTTCTGAATAACTCTTCTAAGCCAATATTTCCTCCGCCTAAATCTATTTCCCTAAATTTTTGCTTATTAAACTGCCTTAAAATATCAGCATTTAACGAGAAGCTTGTTGGTAATAAATTAAAATTAAAATCCTTAAGTAGTTTTAAATACTTCGATTTAAACAATGAATCATTCTTTTTAAAAGGTTCAATTCTTATTGGGTTAAAATTAAAATTATAATTAGCACCTACTCGTGCACTTTGATCTAAAGCATTTTCAATTTCATAATCACGGCGCTCAGTTTGATTAAATGAATAGTTAAGGGTTAGGTTTTCTACATCATAAAACCGCGGTTTTTTCTCTTCATTGGTTCTATTCTTTTTCACACCAATAAAATTGACACTAGTTCGTTTGGTATAAGATTCTGATTGTTCTTTTATTATATCGCGTTCTTCAGCAGTATCAGCAGCATCAAGCCTACTTTGTAGTGTAACATCTTTATATTGTTGATCATACTCAGGTGTTATTAATTCTTCACTTTGTCCGTAATTAAAAGGTAATTGTATTCCCCATTTTTTTGGTAATAGTTGTCCTAAATTAATATTTGTTACAACATCATACTGCTTAATATCTTCTCTACTTCGTTCATTTGGCCCTTGCTCAATGGTTCCAAAACCTGTTGTGCTTTGTCTCCCTGTGGCAGAAATGTCCATAAAATCTGCAATATTAGAGTCCATATTTATAATAGCAGCCCAACCACCTTCGTTGTCCATATCAGATAAGCGCAATTCATTAAACCAAACTTGTGCACAAACATCTTGTCTAATGCCATTTTTAATACCAACCATCAATGTTCTAACATCACCAAAATTTGGATTACCTTTAATAGCAACACGCTGTTGACCAAGTGTATATGGTGTGAATTCTGAAATTGAGTTTGGGTCTAACACACCATCAATGACATTATAAAAAGTAGGATCATCATTACTCAACGTGGCATTAGTAATTCCTAAAGATTTTATTTGTTCTAAAACCTCAATTGGTAAGTTAATTTCATTTATGTTTGGCCAAACGGTCGCTGGATCACTTGATGATCCCGCAGTTACTTGAAGAGGTATTTCTATTTGATAATAATTTTGAGTAAAATCGTTACCCATTCTTATAAACCCAACAGCGTCTCCATCAGCTAATCCGGGAGTTACGCCTTCTTGGGCATGAATAAACATACGCAATTTCTTAAACTGACGCATATCTACGCTAATATTTTTAAAGACAGCTCTTGAATCTTGAGATTCCAACCCACAAGCATTAACCACCAATGATTGCTCGTTTTGTCTTACTATAGTGTTGTTGTTGTTTAGTTGTTCTCTCTCAACGCCTGGAGGTGACACATAATTACCATTGTTTTCCAAAAGCCCAATAATTCCTACCGAGAAATCTGTATTATCATTATCATTATTAGCTTCTTGATCAAGAGCTAGTTTATAACGTCTCCAATCACTTCTAACCAAATCAAGAGAAGCAAATCTTAATATTGCATTTTGAGTAAATTCTTTAAGATACAACCTAGCAAATCTTATTGATCTAAAATCTGTAATTCCTCCAATTTGATCCGTTGGTTCAGTTAAAGGGATTCTGAATTGATACCACTTGGTTGTAGCATTATCACCATTTGGAAGCGACACATCATCTTCTTTTCTATCAACAATAAATACGTTGTTCAAATCTGCCAAACTTGCTGGCGTGATGTCCATTTCATATTCAAAATAACTATCAATGGTGTTCATTGTGTTATCTCTATTGATGTCTTCAACGTCTGGTTGTGTAGTAGAGCCTCTATTTGTATCCGTAAATGTATCTGGTGAATTACCTTGTAATCCATTGTATTTTTTATAACGCTCAAAAATATTTCCTTCAGTATTTAAGAAATAGGTGTAATTATCTTTTGCTGGATCTTCATTACCTGCAAACGCTGAAAATACAGTAGCTTCTTCAGTATCATCATAACCATCATACCCTACATCTTGATTAGCTCTTTCATTGCCAAGTGTTGAAAAGGCATAAATTAATGATTGGTTTTGCGGCACAACACTGGTCCAAACTGTTTGAGGCAATGTGCTAATATCTCCATTTTCGGGAAGCCCATTTTCATATTGCTTTCTACCATCTTTAATAACATCTTCCGAAATATTACCAAGATTAATAGTAAGCTTTCCTCCTGGATTTGTTGGGTTATTTAAGAAAGGATCTAATAACCAAAATTCAATATATTCGACATTAGCTTGCTCAAAATCAGTTGATGTCAGTTGTCTAGTAATCCCTGCCCAACTATCTTGTGGATTGTTAAGTACATCATCTGTCTCGTTAGGATCCATATTATATGGTCCTCTTTCAGCAGGAAAAAACGATAAATCCAAGGTGGGAATTATTGTAGCTTGGCCTTGGACAATATCAGTTTGAGGGAAAATTTCATCTATAAAAACTCGCCTAGTATATAAATCTGAGAGATCATCATCAGTAATTCCAGATGGTTTTTGACTACTATAAAAAATAGGATCAATGGTGTACCAGTTTAAAAATGCTCTGTCAAAACCATTTTGAATTCCATTATCATCTTCAGGCCCTTCAGAATAAACACGACCTAAACCTCTAGGTCTACTTGCTAAAAACCATGATTGAGGTGTCAGCAATTCGATAGCGTTTTGTGTGCCTTCAAAATCATCAACATATGAGGTAGCTTCACCTTGAAAATCTGTTCCTTTTGGTGAACCTGGTAACAAATACGCAAATTCTCCTCGAATTGAAAAATTTGATTGTACATCAGTATCAATGTTAGGAAGCTTATTTGCCAATCGTGTTAAAAAAGGAACTTCAGTTGAGTAATTTCCATTCAATCCAAAAATTGTATTATTAATTGGTTCACTGTTATAGTTTGCTTTTTGCGTGATTGGACGCTCATTAAGGTTTAAAAATGTTCCACCAACCACAAAGTTTTCATTGAATTTATGCTCAACATTTAGCCCTGTGAATCGTTTTGTTTGCTGGCCGAAAACTGCATTGTTTTCAACTGATACTTGAATAGGAGTATTTGAAGCTTGAAGCGCAGGATCCAAAATCTGTACAGTACCAATTTGATAGTTTACTGTATAATCTACACCTTCAACCAAAACACGTCCTCCAGCTGTAACTTTAACTGAACCTCTTGGCACATTAAATGCGCCAATTGGAATTCCAGAACCACCAGATGATTTGTAACGACCCTTAAATTGAAACTTATTTTTCTCTCCATCATCTAACGCAGCCGTTTTTGTTTGTTTGTACAACTTATCGTAAACATACTTTTCTTGGTTAGCATTAAACTGAGTTATATCATTATAATCTGCTTCGTTATCGGTTGGATTTCCATCAATATCTAACACATCAAATAAATACTTTCCAAAAGGTTCTACATTGGTGAATATAATTTTACCGTTTTGTTGAATGACAGTTATGCCCTGAACAAAATCAAAAAAACCATCTCCATTTACTTGTGGGTCGTTGTTAAAGTTAAGCTTATCCAAATTAAAAACCCGTAATAATGGTGTTTCCTGTAAGGCCGTTTGATTTGGCCCAGGCGTTGGAAACGGCGTCCCTTCAACTGGAGTAATATAATTAAGAGGAGACGTCTCTGTGTAAAAAATATTAAGCTTAAAATCTTCTTGATCTAACTGAAAAGCACCAGTGTTATAGATATTTTTCATCATTAAATCCCAAATAGGCTGATCGACATTAGTCACAGCACTTTTAAGCATTTTTGTTACTAAGTTGTTATTATTGATGATGATATTTCCTGTACCTCCATCAATTGAGCTATCTGTGGCATCAACGCCATCATTGGCAAACTCACCAACTTGATATACTTCACTTCCAACGGTATACTGAAAAGCAACAGATAAAATTTCATCGTTTTGCAAACGTTGGTTTAATGAAATATATCCTAGTTGTGTATTCAGCGTAAATTCGCTTCCTTGAACTAACTTTCGCGCATTTTCCAGTTTTCCATAATCAAATCCTTCGTTAACTCCAGGCACTAAAATACCTGCTTGAACGGTTGCTATATCTCTTACTGCATTAGTTAATTGTGAACCTGGACCACCAATATTGGTTGGGTCATAATCATTATTTCCATTATCAGGTAAAGAGTTAGGCCCAACGTTAACACTTACTGTAGATCCTAAAATATCTGATTCCCCTAAATCTTGAAAAGCAACAATGTTCCTGACATTGTCTGTTTGGTTGGTTCTATTAGTGACCCAAACTTCAATTCTGGTAATTTGCAACCCTTGATTGTTTACATATGGGTATGTTTTTAAGGCATCATCATACTTATTTCTAAAATACTGAGATAAAAAGAAGTGACGGTTTTCGTCATAATCAAGTCCGAAGAATTCAAATTCCTCCAATGTACCTCCACCTTGGGATACGACTGTTCTTGTTTGGGACTGTTGCTCTGAAAATATACCTGTTATAGTAGTTTTACCAAATTGTAATTGTGTTTTAACACCAAACAAACTTTGAGCGCCAGAAATAAGGGAACTGTTTAATGGCATACTTACGTTACCAACTTCAATCTTTTGAATGATATCGTCTTCTGTTGGTGTGTACTCTAATTTAATTAAATTTTGAAAGTCAAAGGTAGATTGCGTATCATAGTTTGCTGTAACTTGTAGTCTTGTTCCAACTTTACCCAATAAGCTTAAACTAATCCTTTGGTCAAAATCAAAGGTGAAATTACTTCTATTTCTTGGTGAAAAAGAAGGGTTATCCTGCTTTGTGTAAAGCACACCCAAATCCATTTCGACAGAACCTTGCGGAATCACCTCAATGGTGTTTCCACCAAAAAGTGATTCAAAAAAACTTGAGTTGACATATAGCTCAGGAATGAGGTTCTTCTGCAAATCTTCTACACCATCTTTTTTACCATCAGCAGCATCAATTTTTTGCTTGTAATAATTACGTAAATTCTCTTGAAGTACTAATTTCTGATATTCTGCAGGTGTTAAAATTATTGGATAATTAATATTAAAATTTCCTACAATTTCATTATAGATGTATCTATCTGTAAGTGGATCGTAAGTGTATTTTGAAACAATGCTGTTTGGGTTTGGTAAGGTTAAATTACCAAATGAAAACGTTGTTGATGTTGAATCTCGATTAACTACAGGTACTTCTTGCGCAAAGGAAATTACATATACAAAGAGCATAAGCGCTGATAATACATGTGTTTTGGAGGATTTAGAAAATGTAAAGTTGGTTGTCTTCAAATTCTTTATAAATTTTTTAGGGCTTCTTTTATTAGCGTTTCAACATTGGCTTCAGGTTGATTATTTATTATTTTATCAATAACTTTTTCGGCTTGTTTCTTAGCAAAACCAAGAACCTCTAAAGCAGATAACGCTTCATCTTTGTTTGTATTGTTTGCAATATAAGCAGCTTCATCAATATCATAAACTTTTAGAACTTTATCTTTTAGTTCGATGATGACGCGTTGTGCTGTTTTTAATCCAATACCTTTTACAGATTGAATAAGTGCTACGTTTTCTGATGCAATACCTTCACGAACTTGTTTAGGTGTTAAAGAGGATAACATTATTCTAGCTGTGCTTGAACCTATTCCGCTTACAGAAATTAATAGTCTGAAAATTTCGCGTTCAGCTAATGATGAGAATCCAAAAAGTGTATGCGAATCTTCTTTTACTTGAAGATGCGTATACAGACGTAAATTTTCGGCATCAGGAATTTGAGAATAGGTATGCATTGAAATGTTGAGCAAATACCCAACACCATTACAGTCTATCACAACGTCAGTAGGATTTTTCTCAGTAAGCTTCCCTTGAATATGAGTAATCATTAATTACGTTTTGTTAGCGACTCAAATGTAATAAAATTATTTACAATATAAGTTTACATTTACTTAATTCAGGCTCTTGCTAAGCTGTTCTCTTTTTTGTTTTTTCTGAGCATCAATAACAGCTATAGCAGCCATGTTTACAATTTCATCAACACTTGCGTCTAATTGTAAAATATGTGCTGGTTTTTTCAAGCCCATCATTATTGGTCCAATGTTTTCTGCTTTGTTCAATTCTTTCAATAGTTTATAGGTAATATTTGCCGAATCAAGATTAGGAAAAATCAGTGTATTCACCTTTTTACCTGCTAATTTTGAAAACGGAAAAATATCCTGAAGCATTTCATTATTGAGCGCAAAATCTGTTTGTAGCTCGCCATCAACAATTAGGTTAGGGTAATATTTATGTAAATAGGCAACAGCTTCTCTTACCTTCTTTGCACTCTGATGTTGAGAAGATCCAAAATTAGAAAAAGAGATCATTGCAATTACTGGTTCTAATCCGAACATCTTAACTGTTGTAGCCGTCATATTTGCTATGGTAGTCAAATCCATTGTATCTGGATCGATGTTTATAGATGTATCGCTTAAAAACATTGGCCCTCGTTGGGTCATTAATAAGTTCGTTGTGGCAATTCGTGTCACTCCTTTATCAAGTCCAATAAGTTCAAGTATTGGTTTTACAACCGTTGGATAGCTTCTTGAATATCCTGAAATTAGGGCATCGGCATCACCTTCATTAACCATCATTGCAGCGAAATAGTTACGTTCTCGCATCAATTTTTTTGCAGATAATAAGTTAATCCCTCTACGTTTGCGTTGCTTCCAATATACCTCAGCATAACGATCTTTACGAGCTTCTTCTTCATCACTTTTAGGATCAATGATAGTGACATCAGCATCAAATTCAATTTCTTGCATTAATGCTTCAATAGCTTTTTTTCGTCCAAGTAAAATAGGTTCAGCAATACCTTCATCGTAAACAATTTGAGCAGCTTTTAACACTGCTAATTGATCCGCTTCAGCAAAAACTACTCGCTTAGGATCTAATTTAGCTCTGTTATGCATTAAGCGAACAATTTTATTATCGCTTCCAAGTCTACCTCTTAGCTCGTCTTCATAAGATTCCCAATCCGTAATCGTTTTTTTGGCAACTCCAGTTTCCATGGCAGCTTTAGCAACTGCTGGAGGCACTACTGCAATTAATCTTGGATCAAACGGTTTTGGAATGATGTAATCTTTACCAAAAGAGAGTTTTGTTTCAGAATAAGCTACATTAACTTGCTCAGGAACAGGTTCTTTAGCTAGTTTTGATAAAGCCAAAACAGCAGCTTTTTTCATTGCTTCGTTTATCTTCGTGGCTCTTACATCTAAGGCTCCTCTAAAAATAAAAGGAAATCCTAGCACATTATTAACTTGGTTAGGATGGTCACTTCTTCCTGTGGCCATGATAATATCATCTCTTGTATCAACAGCTAATTGGTAAGGAATTTCAGGATCTGGATTTGCCATTGCAAACACAATAGGATCTTTAGCCATCACCTTGAGCATGTCTGGTGTCACAATATCAGCCATTGATAACCCAATAAACACATCAGCATCAACCATTGCTTCATCAAGGGTATCTATTTTTCTAGAAGTTGCAAATTCTGCCTTTTGAGATGTAAGGTTATCTCTATCATTTCTGATAACACCTTTACTATCTAACATCACAATGTTTTCAACATTGGCTCCAAACGATTGGTATAATCTTGTACAAGAAATTGCGGCAGCTCCAGCTCCACTTACCACTATCCGAACCTCTCCAATTTTTTTATCAGTAATTTCTAAGGCATTCAACAAAGCAGCAGCCGAAATAATGGCAGTACCATGTTGGTCATCATGCATTACAGGAATATCTAACTCTTCCTTAAGTCTGCGTTCAATTTCAAAAGCTTCAGGAGCTTTTATATCTTCAAGGTTAATGCCTCCAAATGTTGGTGCAATATTTTTTACAGTTTGAATAAACTCTTCAATATTCTCTGTATCAACTTCAATATCAAACACATCAATATCTGCGAAAATTTTAAAGAGTAAACCTTTACCTTCCATAACTGGTTTAGATGCTAATGGCCCAATATTTCCTAATCCAAGAACAGCTGTTCCGTTTGATATTACAGCAACCAAATTTCCTTTAGTGGTATATTTATAAGCTTTTGATGGATTCTTTTCAATCTCTAAACAAGGCTCAGCAACTCCAGGAGAATAGGCTAAAGATAAATCACGTTGTGTAGCGTATTTTGTTGTTGGGACAACTGCAATTTTACCAGGATTTGGTTTTGAATGGTATAATAAGGCTTCACGACGTTTACTTTCCTTGCTCATAATTTGCTATTAAGTGAATTGACAAAGTTAAACCGTTGACGCTAAATAGGAAATATTATTGCTATTCTTTTAGGAAGTCAATGTTTCTAACCAATCCAGAATACTTAGTTCTTTTTACTGCGGATTTTTGAAACACTTTTTTAAAGGTGTCTTCAGTAATTTCCTGCCAATCTTTTTTTGACATCTCTAACAGTTCAGGATGTGGATTAAAAAGCGGTTCACTATGTGCTTTTGAGAATTTATTCCAAGGGCACACATCTTGACAGATGTCGCAGCCAAACATCCAATCATCAAATTGACCTTTAAAGTCATTTGGAATATTCTCTTTTAATTCTATTGTAAAATAGGATATGCATTTACTACCATCAACTACATAAGGTTCTGTGATGGCTTCTGTTGGACAAGCATCTATACATGCTGTACACGTTCCACAATGATCTGTTGTTGGCATGTCGTAATCTAATTCCAAATCAATAATGATTTCAGCAATGAAATAAAACGAACCTACTTGTTGGGTTAGTAGATTGCTATGCTTACCAATCCAACCTAATCCAGATTTTGCAGCCCAAGCTTTATCCAAAACAGGAGCAGAATCTACAAATGCTCTACCTTCAACTTCTCCAATTTCATCTTGAATAAAATGAAGCAATTGTTTTAGTTTATCTTTTATGACGAAATGGTAATCTGTTCCGTATGCGTATTTACTAATTTTTGGAGCAGATTCATCTTTTTGGATTTCTGAAGGAAAGTAATTAAGTAGTAGCGAAATAACACTTTTAGAACCTTCAACTAGTAATGTTGGATCTAAACGCTTATCAAAATGGTTTTCCATATACTGCATCTCGCCATGCATATTATTGCTTAACCAATTTTCTAAACGAGGAGCTTCCGTTTCTAAAAATTCTGCCTTGCTAATGCCACAAGACAAAAATCCGAGGCGTTTGGCTTCGGATTTTATGAGATAAGCCCTCTCTCTATCTCTCTCCCCAAGGGATAGAGAACTTAAACCTGATAAGTTTCGCTTGCTCATGCTATGAAATATTAAATTTGTAGAGATGTTAAACTGCCCTTATTTCCTTCTCTTGTGCCTCTGCTAAAGCTATGGCTGCACACAGATGGGAAGGTTAGAATGGGCTAAAACAAACCACCTTGTGAAGTTCCTTTTATTTTTCCAAGATGCTTGTATGCTTGTTCAGTAACTTCTCGTCCACGTGGAGTTCGCATTAAAAACCCTTGTTGAATTAAAAATGGCTCGTATACTTCTTCAATGGTTTCAGAACTTTCGCTTACAGCTGTAGCAATTGTTGTAATACCAACTGGTCCTCCTTTAAACTTATCAATAATAGTAGATAAGATTTTGTTATCCATTTCATCTAGTCCATGAGCATCAACATGTAAAGCTTCAAGAGCAAATCTTGCGATTTTAATATCAATTTTACCATCTCCTTTTATCTGAGCAAAATCTCGAACTCGTCTCAAAAGTGCATTAGCAATTCTTGGTGTGCCTCTGCTTCGTCCTGCAATTTCAACGGCTGATTCCATGGAAATTGGAATATCTATGATGCCTGCACTACGTTGTACAATCGTAGTTAATAGTTCTGTGTTATAATATTGCAATCTGCTCTGAATGCCAAAACGTGCTCGCATTGGAGAGGTTAATAATCCTGAGCGCGTTGTTGCGCCAATTAAAGTAAATGGATTCAGGTTGATTTGAACCGTTCGTGCATTGGGCCCAGTTTCAATCATGATATCAATTTTGTAGTCTTCCATTGCAGAATATAAATACTCTTCAACAATAGGGCTTAATCTGTGGATCTCATCAATAAATAACACATCACGTTCTTCAAGGTTTGTCAATAATCCAGCCAAATCACCAGGTTTGTCCAGAACTGGTCCTGAGGTGACTTTAATAGCAACTTGCAATTCATTGGCAAGTATATGTGCCAAGGTTGTTTTTCCCAATCCTGGAGGCCCATGAAATAAGGTGTGGTCTAAGGCCTCACTTCTTCCATTGGCAGCTTGGACAAAAATTTTAAGGTTTTCCAATACTTGATCCTGACCTGTAAAATCTTCAAAAGATAAGGGCCTTAATTTTTTTTCAACGTCTAATTCTTCTGGAGAAATATGTTCGTTGGATGGATCTAGGTTTTCGTTCATAATACTTCCTGCCTTTCGACTCCGCTCAAAATAAACTCCAGCAGGAATCTTTTAATAAATTTCTTGTTGTACCTTATAAAACCCTCCGTATTTTCATTCTGAAAATACACCTCCCTTTAATTAAGGGAGGAACAAGTGCATTAATATTTTGAGTTAAAAGATAATAAAACAAATATAAACAAAAAGCCTTTCTGAATCAGAAAGGCTTTTTAATATATTTTATTTTGGGATATTATTGATTTCCTCCAGTTGAAGTTCTTACACAATCATTAGGATAACCAGGAGGTGGTGTACATTTTGAACAATAACTTCCATTAGGCAAACAACCACCACCAGAAGCACAATTAGTAGTTGTACATACAGTTGTTCCTGATCGATATTGATTATTTCTATCCTTTAATAGAGCCAATGTTGACACTTCTCCGCCTTCACTATAAAAACGTAAATATTCATTATTATCAACCGATATAACTTCAAAAGATTGAGGTTTTAATTCTAAACCAGATTTAGTAACAAAATTTTTAAATTCCTTTATTATCAAATCATTAGACACAGCCAATACTAATTGGCCATCTTTCTCGAAACCAATTTTACTATTAGTTAGGCTTTTAAAAGCTGCTTCCAATTCAAATTCAGCACTATTAGAATCTAGATCAGACTCTTCTTTTTCACAAGATAAAGCCGTTAAAACTAACACACAAAGTAATAGTTTAATTGTTTTCATAGTTTAATTGTTTTCATAATTTATTTGTCTTTTTAGTTAATTCTTAATGTAACCTAATTAACCTAATTAACCTAATTAACCTAATTAAAAACAATAAACTTAAATTGTTACAATCAATTACTTCTTAAATTATATATAAACAAAAAGCCTTTCTCTAAAACAGAAAGGCTTTTAATATCTTGAATCTCTTGATGAGATTCCCGCTTTTGTGGGAATGTTAGTGATGCAACTCTTCTTCTCCTTCTTTTAAAGGTATATTTTGAGGAACAAAATCTTCATCATGTCCAGGTTTACTGTAGTCATAAGACCAGCGATGTACGTGAGGAATATCTCCTTCCCAGTTTCCGTGAATGTGCTTAATTGGGGCTGTCCACTCTAATGTTGTAGATCTCCATGGATTTTGTACTGTTTTCTTTCCGAAGAAAATACTTCCAAAGAAATTGTATAAATACAATATTTGCACGATTCCTCCTATTAAGGCGAAAATAGTAATGATGACATTTACATCATTTAAATCATCAAATAATGGGAAATTACTATTGGTATAATAACGACGTGGTAAACCTGCCATTCCAATAAAATGCATTGGGAAGAATACGCCATAAGCACAAATTGCAGTTATCCAGAAATGGATATAACCTAAGTTTTTATTAAGCATTCTACCAAACATTTTTGGATACCAATGGTAAATACCTGCAAACATACCATACAATGCTGAAATACCCATTACTAAATGGAAGTGTGCTACCACAAAGTAAGTATCATGCACATTAATATCTAAGGCACTATCTCCAAGAATAATTCCAGTTAAACCTCCTGTTATAAATGTTGATACAAAACCAATAGAAAATAACATGGCAGGATTCATCTGCAAATTACCCTTCCAGAGGGTTGTAATCCAGTTGAAGGCCTTCACTGCTGAAGGAATTGCAATAAGCAACGTTGTAAATGTAAATACAGAACCTAAAAATGGATTCATTCCTGAAATAAACATATGGTGTCCCCAAACAATTGTTGATAAAAATGCAATTGCTAAAATTGAAACAATCATTGCACGATAACCAAATATCGGTTTTCGTGAGTTTGTTGCCATAATTTCGGAAACAAGTCCCATTGCTGGTAATATTACAATATATACTTCTGGATGCCCTAAGAACCAAAATAAGTGTTCAAATAATACTGGAGATCCTCCTTGATAGTGGAGTACTTCACCTTGAATAAAAATATCTGATAAGAAGAATGAAGTTCCAAAACTTCTATCCATTATTAATAACAAAGCAGCAGACAATAATACTGGGAATGATACTACACCAATTACAGCTGTAATAAAAAATGCCCAAATTGTTAAAGGAAGTCTTGTCATAGACATTCCTTTTGTACGTAAATTAAGTACTGTTACAATGTAGTTAAGTGATCCTAATAATGATGATGCAATAAATATTGCCATTGATACCAACCATAATGTCATTCCCATTCCAGAACCTGCTTGCGCCATTGGCAATGCACTTAGAGGAGGATAAATAGTCCAACCTGCAGATGCTGGCCCAGCTTCAACAAATAAGGAAATAACCATTATTACACTTGACAAAAAGAACATCCAATATGATATCATATTTAGAAATCCAGATGCCATATCTCGTGCTCCAATTTGCAACGGAATTAATAAGTTACTAAATGTACCACTCAACCCTGCAGTTAACACAAAAAAGACCATGATAGTACCATGTATGGTTACTAATGCTAGATAGATATCAGCATCCATAACACCATCTGGCGCCCATTTACCTAACAATGCTTCAAATAACACATTAGGCTCTTCAGGCCATGCTATTTGCATACGAAACATCATGGACATTATTACACCAATAACTCCCATGATAGTACCTGTGATTAGGTACTGCTTAGCAATCATTTTATGGTCTTGACTAAATATATATTTAGTTACAAACGTTTCTTTATGATGATGTCCGTGATCGTCGTGGTCGTGAGTATCTGCGTGTGCTGACATAATCTATATCTAATTTTTAAATCTTAATTTTAATTAATTTTGAACTAAAGAATTCTTGAATGTTTTTTGTTCTTTCAACCAAGCATTATATTCATCTTCGGTTTCTACAATAATCTTCATTTGCATATTGTAATGAGATTTCCCACAAATTTTATTACATAGTAGCAAGTAATCAAACTCATATCTTACATCTTGTCCTCTAGCTTCAATTTCTTCTTTATTATTTGCCCTAATTCTATTAATTCTAGCAACTTTATCAATCATATCAGGGGTTTGACGCATTTTAGCTGTTGTTACTGTTGGTGTAAAACCAAACTGAGTAATCATACCAGGAACACAATTCATTTGTGCTCTAAAGTGTGGCATATAAGCTGAATGTAAAACGTCTTGTGAACGCATTTTAAACAATACCTTTTTTCCAACAGGCAAATGCAATTCAGTAGTAATAATATCGTCTTGTGCATTCGGATCAGATTCATCTAATCCTAAAATATTAGCATTATCCAGATTAATTAATCTTACGTTAGCCTCTCCTAACACATTATCATCACCTGCGTATCTTGCTTTCCAGTTAAACTGTTGTGCATATAATTCAACCACTATGGTGTCATCATCTTGTTCAATATTCATAATATCAGACCAAGTAAATAGTCCATAAATAATTAAACCTGCTAAAACTATTACTGGAATAATTGTCCAAATAAACTCAAGCTTATCATTATCAGCATAAAACAAGGCTTTTCTTCCTTTCTCTCCTTTATACTTATAAGCGAAATAGTGTAGCAAAAACTGTGTAATAGTCTGAACAACAAAGATAAGGGCCATTGAGATAATCATTAAATTATCAATCTGTGGACCATGCTCTGATGCCGAATTAGACATTAATGGTAAATCTCCCCAAAGCACAAAACATACAATAGTAATGACATAGATGAAGATTAAGAACCCAATCATTAAATATGCATTTAATTTATTGTCTTTGTCATTAGCTACTTGAGTATTTTCATTATTAGCATTGGCTAAATCAAAGATTTTTACCATTTGCCAAATTGCAACTGTAATAAATACTAAAACTATAATTGTTAATAAAGCAGTCATTTTTATATCTCTTCTTTATTTATTTTAATTAATAATGAAAATGTTCACTTTCTTTAATAAACGGATTCCCTTTTGGTAATAACGGTGCTTTTGAAAGCGCATAAAACACGAGTAATAAGAATAATCCTAAGAACAATGCAACAGCACTTAATTCTGGTAATCCAATTGCCCATCTGTCTCCAACAGTAGCTGGCATAATCATGTTAAACACATCTACATAATGTCCAATAAGTATCACAATTCCGGCCATAACAATAAACCAAGGAATACGTTTATAATCACTGTTCATTAAGACAAGGAATGGGAATATAAAGTTCATTACCAACATTCCAAAGAATGGTAGTTTATAATCTTCAATTCTTGTTACAAAATAAGTTACTTCTTCTGGAATATTAGCATACCAAATTAACATGAACTGTGAGAACCATAAGTATGTCCAAAAAATACTCATAGCAAACATGAATTTTGCTAAATCATGCATATGACTATCGTTTACAAACTCCATCAATCCTTTCGACTTCAAGTAAATAGTAATTAATGCAATGACTGTAATACCACTTACAAACATACTAGCAAAAATATACCATCCAAACAATGTAGAAAACCAATGAGGATCAACACTCATAATCCAGTCCCAAGACATTATTGATTCTGTATAGATATAAAATACTAAGAAAGCTGCCGAAATACGGAAGTTCTTTTTAAAGTTTCTATTGTCATTTATATCTGCATTGTCTTGTGCAATTGAGAACTTTCTTGAGAAAAATCTATAGGCACTCCAACCAGCAATAAAAATTAATGCTCTAATAGCAAATGCCGATTTGTTTAACCAACCTGATTTATTTTGTATAAGTTCATCATGAGCAACTACTTCAGGATCCATCCAAATAAAGATATGAGGACCAGCCCAAAGTGCAATACCTAAAACTATTAACGCCCCTGGTAACAAGTAATATGTAATAGCCTCCATGACTCTAAACAATACTGGCGACCAACCTGCTTGTGAAGCATATTGAATTGCATAAAAAGCCAATGCTCCAAGTGCAATCATCATAAAGAAGAATGCTGCAACATAAAGTGCAGAATATGGTCTATTATGAATTTGATGCATTACATGTTCTGCATGTTCATCATCATGAACTTCTACGCTTTCATGTCCTTCAGATTTATGAGAATCTGATGTAGTTGTGGTTTCATGAACGTCTTCAGTCAGGGCGTGTGTGTCAACAGTTTCTTCATGACCACCTCCATGAGACGCCTCTTCAGCTAGCATTACTTTAACTTCGTCAATGGTTACATGCGAAGCTGAATAACTGTATAGCCATCCTGCTAAACCTAACACGATTAATGCTACTGAAAATATTTTTAATCTATTTGATAACGTGTACATATTAATCTGTATAATCTTTATCTAATATTATTATTGCTCTAAATCTGATTTTAACTTAAGTACATAAGCTACCACTTGCCAACGTTCTTCTTCATTGAGTTGGTTTGCATATGAACCCATCGCATTTTTACCATAATAAATTGTATGATAAGTACTTCCTTCATTAATAGCTCTTCCAACATCATCATAACTAGGTATTCCTAATATTTTTTCTCTTTTAACAAGGTTTCCTTGTCCATCACCTTTAGTACCATGACAAATTCCACAATATATATCATAAAGCTCTTTCCCTCTATTTAAATCAACTTGAGTTGAATTTAATGGGTTCATTAATTCAGCTTTAGCTCTTAAGAATTCTTCGTTAGAACTACTATAATCAAACAGAGAGTATCCTCTAGCTATTGTTCCTTCAACAGGTAACATAGCTGATTGTTCTCCAGAAAAAATATCATATTCCCTATAAGTTTCATAACTTGGAGATTCGTACATATTTGGAAAGTATTGATAATTAGGTCTAGTATCTTTTTTACATGAAAAAACTAAACTTATCATTATTATTATTCCCAATATTTTAATTACGCTTTTCATAGTATATTAATATGCTTCTTTTTCTACAATATTGATTTCAACTGCTCCAGTATTTTTAAGTAAATTTTCTAATTCCTTTTCATTTCCATGAACAGGAATTTCCATTAAGAAGTGATCATCTGTTGTTCTTATGTCTGGGTTTTCGGCTTTTTTAAAGGGCCATAATCTACTGCGTAAGTAAAAAGTAATGACCATTAAATGTGCTGCAAAAAACACGGTGAGCTCAAACATGATAGGCACAAAGGCTGGCATGTTTTCTATATAACTAAAGCTTGGTTTGCCGCCAATATCTTGGGGCCAATCTACAATCATCATAAAATTCATCATGCAAATTGATACAATTAATCCAATACATCCATAAATAAATGCTGCAATTGCAATTCGTGTAGGTGCAATTCCCATAGCTTTGTCTAGTCCATGAACTGGAAAAGGTGTGTATACCTCTTCAATATGATGTTTAGCAGCCTTAACCTTTTTAACCGCAGACATTAACACATCGTCATCTGTATATATAGCGTGAATTACTTTAGAAGTTTCCATATGCTACTTTTCGTTTTTAGATTTATCAGAAGTTCTAGCATCTGACCCTGTTCCTACTAAACTCTTTCCTGCCTCTCTTATTTTTTTGTATTTTTCACCTGAAGATTTCAAAATTGTTTTCACTTCTGCTTGTGCAATTACAGGGAATGTTCTTGAATATAATAAAAATAACACAAAGAAAAACCCAATAGTACCAATGAATGTTCCTATATCTACAAATGTTGGCTGAAACATGGTCCATGATGATGGTAAATAATCTCTATGTAATGATGTAACAATAATTACAAATCGTTCAAACCACATACCAATATTTACTACAATACTGATAAAGAATGAGAACATAATACTTGTTCGCAGTTTTTTGAACCACATAAATTGTGGTGAAAACACATTACAGGTCATCATTGTTAAATAAGCCCACCAATAGGGCCCTGTTGCTCTGTTTAAGAATGCGTATTGTTCATATTCTACACCTGAATACCACGCAATAAAGAGCTCAGTGATATATGCTACACCAACAATTGAACCTGTAACCATAATGACAATGTTCATAAGTTCAATATGTTGTACTGTGATATAATCTTCAAGGTTACACACTTTACGCATAATGATAAGAAGTGTATTTACCATGGCAAAGCCCGAAAAAACAGCTCCTGCAACAAAGTAAGGAGGAAATATGGTAGTATGCCAACCTGGGATTACCGATGTTGCGAAATCCATAGATACAATGGTATGCACTGAAAGCACTAAAGGTGTTGCTAGACCAGCAAGTACCAATGATACTTCTTCAAAACGTTGCCAATCTTTTGCTCTCCCAGACCAACCAAAACTCAATAATGAATATATTTTTTTTTGAAATGGCTTCACAGCTCTATCACGAATCATGGCAAAATCTGGCAATAAACCTGTCCACCAGAAAACCATAGATACTGATAAATAAGTTGAAATTGCAAAAACATCCCAAAGTAATGGCGAATTAAAGTTTACCCAAAACGAACCAAATTGATTCGGTATTGGTAATACCCAATAAGCCACCCATGGACGTCCCATATGGATAATTGGAAAAAGTCCCGCTTGTATAACAGAAAAAATAGTCATGGCTTCAGCCGAACGGTTAATGGCCATTCTCCATTTTTGACGGAATAATAAGAGCACCGCAGAAATTAATGTTCCAGCATGACCAATACCTACCCACCACACAAAATTAGTGATGTCCCATGCCCATTGCACAGTTTTATTTAATCCCCAAGTACCAATACCTGTAGATATTGTGTAAATGATACATCCAATTCCCCAAAGAAAAGCTGCTAATGCAATAGAGAAAACTATCCACCAGGCTCTATTGGCTTTTCCTTCAACAGGTCTTGCAACATCCAATGTTACATCATGATATGATTTTTCACCTGTAACTAAAGGCCTTCTAATAGGTGCTTCGTAATGAGACGCCATAATAATTTCTAATTGTTACTTAATTAATTTTTTATGCTTCGTTTATATGTCTTACTTTTACTTGGTAAATCACATTTGGTTTTGTACCTACACTCTCTAGTAAGTGATACATTCGTGCATCTTCTTTTAGTTTTGTAATTTTACTGTCTTTATCATTTACATCTCCAAAAACCATAGCTCCATTACTGCATGCTTTAGAACATGTAGTTTGAAACTCTCCATCTTTAATTTGACGACCATCACGTTTAGCATCCAAAATAGTTTTTTGTGTCATTTGAATACACAATGAACATTTTTCCATGACTCCACGTGAACGTACTGTAACATCAGGATTTAAGACCATACGTCCTAAATCATCATTCATATGATAATCAAATTCATCATTTTCACTATATAAGAACCAGTTAAATCTACGTACTTTATAAGGGCAGTTATTTGCGCAATATCTTGTTCCAATACATCTGTTATAAACCATATGGTTTTGTCCTTGACGACCATGAGATGTAGCCGCTACTGGGCAAACTGTTTCACAAGGTGCATGATTACAATGTTGGCACATGATGGGTTGAAATGCTACTTGTGGGTTTTCTGAACCGCTCTCCATTTCTCTTAAAGCCTTTCTTGTTCCAGTAAACCAACCCTCTGCATCTTCTTTTTTCTTATTGTCCCCTTCAAATGTTTCTTCGGATGAATAATAACGATCAATACGCAACCAATGCATATCACGGCTTTTCCTTACCTCTTCTTTTCCTACAACGGCAACGTTGTTTTCGGCATGACAGGCTATTACACATGCACCACATCCTGTACATGCATTTAAATCAATTGATAAATTGAAGTGATGTCCGATGGAGTGATCAAACTCATCCCACAAATCTACATCTGGAGAGGTTACTGGTGTTTCTTCATGGTTTAAAGATACCATTGGCATCGGATTCCAAACACTTGCTTTTTCAGTGTTAAAAATCTCTAAAGTAGTTTCTTTGATAATATCTCCACGTCCCATTAAGGTGTTTTGCAACTGAACACAAGCAAATTCATGCATGCCAGAAGCTGCTTTTATAGATACGTTTTGTACATTACTAAAATCATTATAAAATATATAGGCGTTAACACCTGTCTTCATTTCACTTTTTAAACCTGCTGTTCTACCATAACCAAGTGCTAGACCTACAGATCCTTTTGCTTGTCCTGGTTGAATGATCACAGGTACATTTTTTACAGTAACTCCATTTACAGTAATCTCAGCATAACTACCATTTAATGCGCCATTTGCAACATTTTCATTTACTATTTGTAAATCTTTAGCATCAGCTTCAGAAATAGTTAAGTAATTATCCCAAGTTGTTCTAGTTAAAGGATCAGGAAATTCTTGCAACCAAGGATTGTTGGCCTGCTGACCATCTCCCATTCCTGTTTTAGGGTACAGTGTCATCTCCATTCCTGAAGATGGAGTTATAGCTAAAATATTTGCAATAGCACTTAAATCAGCACTAACAGATTCTTCTGATGTTTCTTCTACACTATTATCAGTTGTTTCTTCAGTTGTAGTTGTTGTACCAACAAACACACCATCGTGTAGTGCTTGATTCCAAGAGGAACCATTTAAAATATTTGTATTCCAATTATCTTTAATATAATCGTGGTAAGACATGTCATTACCATTCCACATTAATAAAGCGTCTTGAAGTTGTTTAGTATCAAATAATGGACGAATTGCTGGTTGAACTAAACCAAAATATCCTTTTTTGATTTCAACATCTCCCCAAGATTCCAGGGAATGAGGTGCTGCAGCAATATAGTTAACATTTTCATTTGAAGCGGTCTCGTCTTCTTTCATTGAGAACACAACACTCATATTTACTTTGGATAAACCTGAAATAAATTCATCTGAGTTTGGTAAGCTATATACTGGATTTACACCACTCATAATAAGAGCTCCAATAGTTCCAGCATTCATATCAGTAATTAATTTTGATACTTCAGCATTGTTACCTTGTCTTGTTTTTATTGTTGTTTTTGGATCAAATGCTTTACTTGATAACGCTTCATTAATAGCTAGAACTAAAGTTTGTGCATTTACATCTTGAATTCCAGTAATTATAACTGCATCACTTCCTGCGTTGGATAATTCAGCAGCAGCAGTATTGACAGCTTCTTCAACATTAGCAGGAAGACTACCAGAAACTGAATTTCCAGTAATTTTACCGTATAATTTTGCCAAAGCAACTTTTTGTTCGCTTGGCTTCAATGGAACTCTTTTATCTGCATTTGCTCCAGTTAAACTCATATTAGACTCAAACTGAATATGACGAGACATTTTTCCATGAATAGGCACTCGTGCTTTTGAATATCCAGAATCAAAACCTCCGCCTTGCCAATCTCCTAAGAAATCAGCTCCAACAGAAACAATAGTCATTGCTTTAGAAAAATCGTAGTTGGCTAAACCACGTTCTCCATATTTCTTTTGGTAAGCATCAGCAGCAGCTGATTCAGAAATTGCATCATAAACTACGTGACGTACATTACCATATTTTTCTTTAAACTCAGAAATCAATTTTGAAGTTGATGGACTTGCAAAAGTTTGTGTTAGCAACACAATATCTTTTCCAGAAGATACAGCAGTGTTTAACCCAGAAGTCGTATCAGCATCAAACTCAATCCAAGAACTATCTTCTCCATTTTTCTTAGGATTAGCAACTCTAAGACTATCATATAAATCCAACACAGAAGCATTTACTCTAGCATTTGCTCCACCATTAGTAGCAGCTAAATCGTTGCTCTGAATTTTAATAGGACGTCCTTCGCGAGTTTTAACCAATACACTTGCAAAATCATATCCATTTGCAATAGTTGATGCATAGTAGTTTGCAACTCCAGGAATAATTTGATCTGGTTGCACTACATAAGGAATTGATTTTATTACTGGTCCTTCACAAGCTGCCAATGAAGCAGCTGCAGTACTAAACCCAACGTATTTTAAGAAATCACGTCGAGTAGTAGTAGAAGATTCTAATGTTTCTTTATCGCCTAAAAATTCATCTACAGGAATTTCTTGAACAAATTCTTTGTGCTTTAGCGCCTCAACAACTGAGCTACCACTTTCATTTAGCTCTTCAACACTTTTCCAGTATTTCTTGTTTGATGACATATTATAATTGAATTAACTTCTTTAATATTTTTAATAATGGCATTTACCACATTCCAATCCACCCATTTGAGCAGCCGTTAATTGGTCAACACCATATTTTTTTGATAATTGATCGTGTATTTTTGTGTAATACTCGTTGTCTTTAACTTTCACATTTGTTTCTCTGTGACAGTTGATACACCATCCCATTGTTAATGGAGCGTATTGATACATGATTTCCATTTCTTCAACAGGCCCATGACATGTTTGACATTCTAATCCTGCAACTGAAACGTGTTGTGAGTGATTAAAATATGCAAAATCAGGAAGATTATGTATTCTCACCCATTTAACTGGTTGTGTTTCTCCAGTGTATTGTTGCTCATCATCATCCCAACCAGCAGCAGCATATAATTTTTTAATTTCTCCATCATAAAAATCTTTGTCATACTCAGCTGTTACATCTCCACTATATTCATAAATGGATTTATGGCAGTTCATACATACATTCAAAGATGGAATCCCTGATGTTTTGCTAACTCTTGCAGATGAGTGACAAAATTTACAATCGATACCATTATCTCCAGCATGAACCTTGTGTGAAAAATGAATAGGTTGTACAGGTTGATATCCTTGGTCAACTCCAATTTGCATAAAGTAACCATAGGCAAAATAGGCACTTGCCAGCAGTAAGAAAATTGAAGTAACCAACATTAAAAATTGGTTTTGCACAAAAGCTTTCCAAATTGATTTTCGCTTAGTGGCTTCAGCTATTTCGACATTGTTTGCTTCTGCAAAACGACGTAATGTTTTGTTTACCAATATAAGTCCAAATGCCAATAGCATAAATAATAATGCTAAAGCTCCAAGAATTAAGTTGTTTGAAATCTCTGGTTCAGCAGCAGCTTTACCATCAACAACTCCTGTTCCAGCATCTCCAGCTGCTGGTTCTGCTTTTTCTTGAGCAGTATAAGCAAGAATATCACTAATGTCTTGATCTGAAAGCTGAGGCATAGCTGTCATTGCAGCTCCATTATACTCAGCATATATTTTATTTCCATAAGCATCGCCAGATTTCACAACAGCAGCACTGTTACGAATCCATGCACTTATCCATTCTCTATCTAAACCTTGCTCATCTAATAGTCTTGCCTCTACACCACGAATTGCAGGGCCCGTCATTTTCTTATCTAATTGATGACATGCTGCACAATTAGCATTAAAAAGCGATTTCCCTTTTACAGGATCACCATCTTGAGCAAATAATGTTGAAGAAAAAGTTAATAAAAAAACTAAACCAAACAGTAGTGTTTTGGCGGTTAAGTTGCAGTATTTCACCTGTTTCATATTGTAAGTAGAATTGTCTTCCAAACTTTGGTACGATTTTTTCATAAAAGAATTAAGGTTCGGTTATAAAAATCTCGCACAAAAGTAACATTTAAAGTCGATTTTAGAAATGTTAGAGAAGCGTTAATTTATAATTTATAAACATTCTAAATAATAAATTTGCAGATGTTTTCGTTGATATGCTTTACATTTGCAGTAAATATAAAAAAAGATGATAAAAATTCATTCTAAACCATCAATATTGGCAACCTTAATCGCTTTATTTTCATATAGCATTGCAATTGCACAGGAAGGCACTGTTGAAGTAAATCAAGACAAGCAAATTGATGCCTTAATAAAGTTGAAAAAGGAGGTGAATTCATCTGAATCTAATTATAAGATTCAAATTTATAGTGGCAATCGTCCTGGAGCAGATAAAGCTCAAACTGAATTTAGGAATTCATTTGGTGAATGGCGTTCGTCTAAAGAATTTGAAACACCAAATTATAAAATTTGGGTTGGCAATTTTAAAACTCGCTTGGAAGCCGATAGAGCTTTAGTAAAAATAAAACGAAAGTTTGCCAATGCTTTTTACTTTAAACCTAAGAAAGATTAAAGTCAAAATATTGAAATAAAAAAAGCGACCCACTTCGACAAGCTCAGTAACCGTAGGTCGCTTTTAATCTTTAATTTGGTTAACTATTAAATTGATTGCTGGCTTATTATAACGAATAGGCATTTCTTCAGAATATCTTGGCCCATATAATTCTACCTTTTCCCATTTGCCTTTAGAATATCTATAAAACGAATAATGTTCTCTCTGCAACTTATACAACAAAAATGGTGATTGAATTTTTGTTTCAAAACCTTCTTTATTAGTGAAACTCGACAAATTTGTTTCCGTCATAATTAACTCAAGTCCGATAAATAAACCTTTATCTGGCATTTCTATGTCATAATCAGAGAGTTTAATTTCCAATAAGGTCTTCCCTTTTTTTATTGTTTGTATTGGAAGTTCTATAATATCTTGGTTGGGAAAATTGTTTTCATCAACATTATAAATCCGAACTCTAAAAATTGAAGTGTCAGCAAAGCTACTCAAATACAATTCTATTTTATTAAGAAGTATTTGACTTGAAAAATCATTAGGAAAAAACACAGCTTCTATAGTGGGTTCAGAAGCTCTATATGGTACCCAAAGTGACTCTCCTTTTTCAAATGCTTTTGTACTATAAAATAAATTGCTTCTGCTTTTATTAATTTTATCAAGTTTTAATGTTTTGTATTTTATTTTCTTCTTTTTCCCAATTACCACTTCTTCCAAAACAATAACTGATGGCTTCATTTGGATTCTTTGCAGCTTAAGCAAACTATCAACAGAGATAATTAAGTTTTCAAAACCTAAATTAGAGAAAACAACTTTATTGTCTCCTGAAATATTCTGAAGGTTTAATTCAAATTTCCCTTCTTCATTGGTAGAAGTACCAATAAGATGGTCTACGACCATGATATTCACATAAGGAAGTGGAAATAGATTTTCCGAATCTAAAACCTGTCCATTAATTTTAACTTCTTGTGCTTTACAACAAAATGATAAACTAACAGTCAGAAGAAACGTTAGTTTGAAAATATTTTTCATCAAAAAATTTAATTAAAAGAGAGTTTATGGATATTTGAAATACTATCCCTTGGGCTCACTATATAAATGTTTTTGTTAATTTCATCAATAGCTAATGGAGATAGAATTCCAATACTTTGGTTTAATTTAAATCGTTTGATTGGATTTCCATCCCAATCAAAACAAAAAACCTCAATTGAATTACAATCATTATTTATAACATCATTTAATTTACAATTTTGATTTACCACATAAAAATAGTTGTCAGTAGTATAGACATTATTAAAAAAAGCCATATTATCAAAACTGAAATTATCCGTTGTTATTGTTGGTTTTTCTATATTTTTGCTTTTAAGAGTAAAAATTACGTTTGCATTTTTATCAAAAACTCTTATAATTGGAGCGAAATTATATACTTTTACAAAACGAGATTTATCAGGCTTGGCTTTTATTATACCTCTTTTGTACTCTTGATATAACCCAAGTTCTTTTAGCTTCTCTGAAAAATTCTCATCAAAATCAATAATAAAATCCTTCCAAAGCAACTCATCTTGGTCATGCTTATAAACAAAGAACTCTCCAGGCGAACTTAAACCTGCTCCAATAAACTCACCTTTATTCAATTTCACAATATTAACTGCATCACCGATTTCTGGAGGCATAAAAGCATATTCTATTTTTTTAGCCTGGACATTATTTGCTAAAGCCTTGTGAAGGTCAAAGGTTGTAAACTTTTTTAAATTCATTTGATAAGCTGACAAAAAAATAGAACCCTTTTCTTCATAAATTTGATTCCAAAATATTGGAGAATTCAAACCATTTTTATCTTTTGGCTTACCGAATTTTCCAAGAAAATCATAATCAGGTAGTTTATAAACACTAAAACTATTCTCATCCCTAGTATCACATAATATTAAATAATCTTTATAAACATCAATATTTAGAGGAAGTGTATTATTTCCAATTTGTCTAATAGAAGTGCTTTGCAATGTAACTGTCTCATCAAATTCATCATAAAAGATTATTTTATCTTCGTTTATACACGATTGTATACTTAAAAAACAAACTATTGTTACTGAAAAAATAATGAAATTAGTTCTCATTTACTAGATGAAATTAGGCGTTGATAGAAGATTAATAATTCTTCACTTTGGATAGGTGAACCAATAAGTTTTATTTCATTGTTTCCATTAACAAAAAATGCCGACTCATCTAACTCTTCAATATTATTCCCACTTATAAATGTCCCTGATTCATCAATAATCACTGGATAGGAAAAATTATTCTTTTTAACTTGATAATCAAAATACTCGTTTCTTTCTCCAATCCCAATATATATAACTTGAGTTTTTTGAAATCGTTTATCGGCTAACTCTTGTATATCTTTTAATCGTAATACACATGAAGAGCAAGACATTAAACCAGTAAAAATAATTTTTGAGTTTCCTCCCTTGAATTCAAAGGAATCAAAATTAGTTGAATACAAATCATTTCCAAATTCTAACTTTTTATTATTCAATCTAGGATGATTTTTATCCATGAATGTCTCTATATCAGTATTATCAATAGCTTGATTACAAGAAAAAATAAGAGTATAAGTGACTGTTATTAAAAAAAATCTACTGATTCTTTTAATCATAAGAAAGTATGCGATTTTTAAAACTAAAAAGTATTAAATCAAGTGTTACCACCACTACTTGGAGTACATGTAGACCTACAGCCTCCCCAACTACTCATAACGGATTTGCAAGGGTTACACATTGTTCTAAAAAATGGAAAAATCATTTTATCGCATCCACCACTACAACTCTTTGCTTCAGCTTTTGTTAAATTCAAAGTTGTATTATTATTAGCATTAAGCCCAGAAGTCAAAACAATAGAGGCTACAAAAGCTAAACTTAAAAACACTTTTTTCATCTTAATTTATTTTTAATGATTAGACCCTAAATATAAATTTATTTTTAAATAACACAAATATGTGTTTATAAAAAATGTAGCTAGTTGTCACCTTAGCTTGGTGGAGGTAAATGAAAAACCATTCATAAAAAAATTTGGTGAAAACTTGAGGAAAATCAGAAAAAAACATGATTATCTCAAGAAGATTTAGCTAATGATGCAAATATCCCAATAAATCAAATAGGAAGAATTGAGAGGGGTGAAATTGCAACTACCATAGGCACAATATTCTTTATTGCCAATGCTTTGCAAATTGATGTTAAAGAATTATTTGAATTTTAGTACTTATATTTCTATAATTGACCTTTTACAATTTCTTTTTAATTGCTACTTCTTGGAATGCTTCAATAACATCAGCTTCTTTAATATCATTGTAGTTTTTAACTTGCATACCACAGTCATAACCTTTTGACACTTCCTTTACATCATCTTTAAAACGTTTAAGTGAAGCTAATTCTCCAGTGAAAACTACAACTCCATCTCTAATTAAACGAATCCCTGAATTTCTATAGATTTTACCATTAGTTACCATACAACCAGCAATACTTCCAATTTTAGATACTTTAAATATCTCTCTAATTTCCGCAGTTCCAGTAATCTCCTCTTTAAGTTCTGGAGACAACATCCCTTCCATGGCGTCTTTAAGATCGTTAATTGCATCATAAATAATAGAGTACATTCTGATATCAATTTCTTCCTTATCAGCAATTTGTCGCGCATTACCCATTGGCCTCACGTTAAACCCGATAATAATTGCATCAGAAGCTGTTGCTAGCAGCACATCACTTTCTGTAATGGCACCAACACCTTTATGTATAATATTAACTTGAATTTCTTCAGTTGATAATTTCTGGAATGAATCTGTTAATGCTTCAACAGAACCATCAACATCACCTTTAAGAATAATATTTAATTCTTGGAAATCTCCAAGTGCTATACGACGTCCTATTTCATCTAATGTAATATGACGTTGAGTTCTAACAGATTGCTCTCTTTGAAGCTGTGTACGCTTTGTAGCAATTTGTTTTGCTTCACGCTCATCTTCAAAAACATTGAATTTATCACCTGCTTGTGGTGCTCCATCTAACCCTAAAATAGACACAGGAGTTGATGGTCCAGCTACTTTAACTTCATTACCTCGCTCATCAGTCATGGCTTTTACTTTGCCACTATTTTTACCAGCCAATACATAATCTCCAATCTTAAGCGTACCAGCTTGTACTAATATTGTTGAAACGTAACCACGACCTTTATCTAAAAATGCCTCTACTACTGTTCCTTGTGCTGGTTTATTGGGGTTTGCTTTCAGCTCTAATAGCTCGGCTTCAAGCAATACTTTTTCTAATAGTTCTTTAACACCAGTTCCTACCTTAGCTGAAATATCATGTGACTGAATTTTTCCACCCCAATCTTCAACTAAAAGATTCATCTGTGCCAATCCTTCTTTAATTTTTTCTGGATTAGCATCTGGTTTATCTATTTTATTAATAGCAAAAACAATAGGAACTCCAGCAGCTTGCGCATGCGAAATAGCTTCCTTAGTTTGCGGCATAATATCATCATCTGCTGCTGCTACAATAATAGCAATATCTGTAACTTGAGCACCACGAGCACGCATTGCTGTAAAGGCTTCATGACCAGGAGTGTCAAGGAAAGCAATTTTTTGACCTCCTTCTAATTCTACTCCATAGGCGCCAATATGTTGCGTGATACCTCCGGACTCTCCAGCAATCACGTTTTCTTCTCTAATATAATCCAGTAGTGATGTTTTACCATGATCAACGTGTCCCATTACTGTTACAATTGGTGCTCTTGGTAATAAGTCTTCTTCTTTATCTACAACTTCTTGAATTGATTCTTCAATATCAGCTGTTACAAATTCAACTTGATAACCAAATTCATCAGCAACAATCGTTAAGGTTTCCGCATCCAAACGTTGGTTCATAGTCACCATCATACCAAGTGACATACATGCTGAAATAATTTGTGTCACAGAAACATCCATCATGGTTGCCACCTCATTTGCGGTAACAAATTCTGTGACCTTAAGTATTTTGCTTTCAGCAGCTTCTAATTGTTGATCAATTTCAGTTTGCTCTCTATGTTGATCTCTTTTGTCTCTTCTGTATTTTGCACCTTTACCTTTACTAGATTTGCCTTGAAGTTTCTCTAAGGTTTCACGTACTTGTTTTTGCACTTCCTCAGCACTTGGCTCTGCTTTTACAACTTGCGGACGGCGTTGCCCTCCTCTTGCTTTTCCTCTATTCCCAGGACTTCTGTTATTTCCAGGGCCTCTTCCACCACCAGCTTGACCATTACCTGTTGAAGGTCCAGCTTTACTGATTCTTCTTCGCTTTTTCTTAGCATCAGCATTTTTATCTGCTGGTTTTTTATCTTCTTTCTTTTTCTTTGGCTTATTGAATTGGGATAAATCTATTTTATCACCTGAAATTTTTGGGCCTGAAAGCTTTTGGTATTTTGTAGTTACTTTTTCGTCTTTAGGCTCTTCTGTTTCTTCAGTTTCTTCAACTTTAGGTGCAATTGCTTTTTCAATTTTTACTCCCTCAGCTTTTTTTTCTTCTTTTTTAGGAGCTTCTTCTTTTACAACTTTAGGGTCTTCAACCTTTTTTTCTTCCTTCTTAGGGGCTTCTGCTTTTTTAGGCTCAGCTTTCTTTTTAGGCTTGTCCAAGTCAATTTTTCCAACTTGCTTTGGCGCTTCTATAGTAGTTTTAGCTTTTACTACTTCCTTTTTAGATGCTTCTTCTTTTTTAATCTTAGCTTCAATTTCTTTTTCACGCTCAACTCTGAGCGCTTCTTTTTCTTTTAGCTTTGCTTCACTAACTTCTTTAGAGGCTACTTTTTTATTAGCATCAGTTTCAAATTCGTCTGAAAGTACTTGATATACCTCATCTGAAATTTTGGTAGTTGGACGCTTCTCTATTTCGATACCTTTGGTTTCTAAAAAATCAACTGCTCGGTCTATAGAGATATTTAACTCTCTTAGTACTTTATTTAATCTAATTGTTTCAGCCATAAACTGCTTTAATATATGCTAAATATGTTATTCTTCAAATTCTTCCTTAAGAATTCTTACAACTTCATTAATTGTTTCTTCTTCTAAATCTGTTCGCTTCACCAAATCATCAACATCTTGTTCTAAGATACTTTTTGCTGTATCCAGACCTACTTTTGAAAACTCAGCAATGATCCATGAATCGATTTCATCCGAGAACTCAGAAAGCTCAACATCTTCTTCAACACCTTCTCTGAACACATCAATTTCGTATCCAGTTAGCTGTCCAGCCAAACGAATGTTGTGGCCTCCTCTACCAATAGCTTTACTAACTTCTTCTGGCTTTAGTATTACTTCAGCACGACCATTTTCCTCATCTAATTTAATAGATGTTACTCTTGCAGGACTTAACGCTCTAGTGATAAATAATTGAATGTTGTTAGTGTAATTAATAACATCAATATTTTCGTTTCCTAATTCACGAACTATGCCATGAATTCTTGAGCCTTTCATACCAACACATGCTCCAACAGGGTCGATTCTATCATCGTAAGAATCAACAGCTACTTTTGCTTTTTCACCTGGAATTCTCACAACTTTTTTAACTGTAATTAAACCATCAAAAACTTCAGGAATTTCTTGTTCAAACAATTTCTCCAAAAATAGAGGTGATGTGCGAGACATTAAAATTGCTGGCTTGTTTCCTTTAAGTTCAACGCTTTCAATTACTCCTCTTACATTTTCTCCTTTTCTGAAAAAATCTGAAGGAATTTGTTTTTCCTTTGGCAAAATAATTTCATTCCCATCATCATCTAACAAAATAATTGCTCTGTGACGAATATGATGTACTTCAGCTGTATAAATCTCTCCTATTAAATCTTTAAACTGCTTGTATATATTAGTATTATCGTGTTCGTGAATTTTAGAAATCAAATTTTGTCTTAATGCTAAAATTGCACGACGCCCTAAATCTATAAGTTTTACTTCTTCAGATACATCTTCACCAACTTCAAAGTCAGGCTCAATTTTTTGAGCTTCTGACAAAGATATTTCCTGGTTTGGCTCTTCAACTTCACCATCTGCAACCACAACACGATTACGCCAAATTTCTAAATCTCCTTTGTCTGGATTTATAATAATATCAAAATTATCATCATCGCCAAACTTCTTTTTTAATGCATTTCTAAATACATCTTCTAAAATCGCCATTAAGGTTACACGATCTATTAACTTGTCATCCTTAAATTCTGAAAATGAGTCGATTAACGCAATATTTTCCATGATTATTTTACTGGATTAAAATTTTATCTTAACTTTTGCTTCTATAATATCATTATACGCCAACTTTGCTTCTTTTTGCACAGTGACTTTGCCTTTTCCTACTGGCTTAGGCTCTCTAGTTTTCCATACTAAAGTGATTCCTTCATCATTGGCATCTGCCAATAGAGCTTCAAACTTTAGATTGTTAGTTGCTTTAACATCAACTGTTCTACCAATGTTTTTTTTATATTGTCTTTTATGACTCATTGGAGCTGCTGCTCCTGCCGAGGTTACTTCAAGAGAAAAATCTTCTTCTTCTCTATCTAAGTTATGCTCTATAGCACGGCTAACAAGCATACAATCTCCAACAAGAACTCCGTTATCACCATCAATAACTACTTTAATGGCATTATCACCTAAAACATCAAAATCTATAAGAAATAAATCTGGACGCTCTTCAAGACAATTATCTAATAAAGTTTTTACTTTGGTTCTAAACATTTTTAAGTATAAAAAGAGGGGACTTTTCGTCCCCTCCTTATTCTTTTTTCTTACAACGCTGCAAATATACAATATTTAAATGGGATTTTGCAAACGTTAAGTTGTCAAATTTTTTCATTAAATTTAAAAGATTAAGACTTTGTTTAACCATGAAAAAAATATTAGTTCCAACCGATTTTTCAGCTCAAGCAGATTATGCGCTTCACGTTGCAGCGCAATTGGCTAAAAAACATGATTGCGAAATTTACTTACTTCATATGTTAGAACTTCCTGTAAATGAAGTTGATGCATTAAGTTCTCATAGTGAATTACCAGAAGCTATGTTCTATATGAAATTGGCTCGGAAACGCTTTGATAACCTTGCCGACAAACCATTCTTAAAAAATATAAAAGTACATGAAATTGTAAAATTCCATCAGGCCTTTGATGGTATTATTGATACTTGTAAAGAGTTTAAAATAGACCTCATTGTTATGGGCTCTCATGGTGTTAGTGGTTTCAGAGAAATGTTTATTGGATCAAATACAGAAAAAGTTGTTCGTACAAGCGAAATCCCAGTGTTAGTCATCAAAAATTATCATAAAACATTTAAGGTTAAAAACTTTATTTATGCTTCAGATTTTTCAGACGAAAATAAAATTCCTTTTAAAAAGGCAATAAAATTCGCAAAACTACTTAATGCAACCTTGCATTTATTAATGGTGAATACACCTAGCAAATTTTTAACCACTGATGAAGCAGATTCAAGAATTCAAGCATTCATGAAGGGTTCGCGATTTAAAAATTACACCATGAATATTTATAACGATTATACCATTGAAAAAGGGGTTTTGAATTTTGCACATCATATAGACTCTGGTTTAATAGGAATGAGTACACATGGCCGAAAAGGGATTGCTCACTTTTTTAATGGAAGCATTAGTGAAGATTTGGTAAATCATGCTAAACGACCAGTGATTACTTTTAAGATTTAAATTGAAAACATATAAAACAAAAAAGTCTTCCACAATCGGAATACTTTTTTGTTGGCTCACTAGGGCTTACTTCGACAGAGTTTATCTTGAGCGCAGTCGAAAGGCTCAGCATAAACTTCTCGCCCTTAAAAATTTTACTTAAAACCAAAAATCCTAACCAAAATTAGGATTAGGATTTACAATTATGTTGGCCCACTAGGGCTCGAACCTAGACTCTTCTATACCAAAAACAGACGTGTTGCCAATTACACCATGGGCCAATCTCTAAAAGAGGATGCAAATTTAGAACAAAGTTTCATTTGCACAAACATTTTTAAAGAAAAATAATATGAAAGCCTTAACGTTTACTTAAAAATGTTCTTACGTTATATAATTATTCTTAAATTCGCCAGCAGTAACAACTCATCACTATGACACAAATAAACTTTAAAAAGTGGAATACTATTTTAGGATGGTTAGCTTTTTTAGTAGCACTTATTACATATACCTTAACTGTTGAGCCAACGGTTAGTTTTTGGGATGCCGGAGAATATATTTTAACCTCATCAAAGTTACAAGTTGGACATCCGCCAGGAGCACCATTGTTTCAAATGCTTGGTGCTTTTTTCTCAGTATTTTCAACAGACCCATCACAAATAGGTTGGCTGATGAACATGATGAGTGCAGTTTCAAGTGCTTTTACAATTCTATTTATGTTTTGGTCTATTACAATATTATTACGAAATATTGTTGGATCATCTAAAGCTTTAACAACTTCTCAAGGAAGAGCTATTTTAGGAAGTGCCTTAGTTGGAAGTTTAGCATTTGCCTTTACAGATTCGTTTTGGTTTAACGCTGTTGAAACTGAAGTTTATGCCATGGCAACTCTTATTATGGCGATAATGTTTTATTTAGGTTTACGTTGGGAACAAGACATGCACAAACCACGTGGAAATAAATGGTTGATACTAATTGCTTTTGTTACAGGATTATCTTTTGGAGTACACTTTATGGGATTATTGACTATTCCTGCAATTGGACTTATTTATTTCTTTAAAAACTATAAAACTGTCACAGTAAAAAACTTCATCCTTGCCAATGTTGTAGTGGTGGCTATTTTACTATTTATATTTAAGTTATTAGCTCCTAATATACTTCGATACTTCAGTGCTCTGGAAATTTTCTTTGTTAATTCCATTGGATTACCATTCAATTCTGGTTCTGTGATAGCAGGCATTATTTTGGTTGCTGCTTTCTACTTTGGAATAAAATACACAAGGGAAAAAGGATTAAAACATTTAAACACTGGAATTTTATGTTTAGCCTTTGTGATTATTGGATTTTCAACATGGTTGATGTTGCCTATAAGAGCAAATGCAAATGTAGTTATCAATGAAAACAATCCTTCTAGCGCTAGAGAATTACTTGCATATTACAACTTAGAACAATATCCAAAAACACGTTTGTTTTATGGCCCTCAGTTTACTGATATGTATTCAGGCTTGGATGAAAACAATCCTTATGTTGATGACAAGCCAAAATATGAGCGTGATTTTGAAAAAGGAGAGTATGTTATTGTAAATGATTATAAAAATAACAATCAGAATTACAACTCTAAGCACGCATCTATTCTACCACGAATGTGGAGTCAAGAACATGCTGAGAATTATATGATGTACACTGGTTATTTAGATTTTAGACTAAAGCCAGAATACCAAATGCAAAATGAGTTGCGTGGTATTATTGCAGAAACCAAGAGTAAAGCAGCACAAGGTTTAATGGATTATGAAGACTATCATAATTTTTTGAAACAATTTGGACAATACATTGATATTGAAAAGCCAACTTTAGGGTCAAATGTGGCATATCTTTTAGAATACCAATTAGGTTATATGTATTGGCGATATTTTATGTGGAATTTCACAGGACGACAAGATGATATTCAAGGCAAATACGATCCTCATGGAAACTGGATAAGCGGAATTAAACCCATTGATGAATGGCATTTAGGAGTGTCCCAGGACAATTTGCCGAGTGATGTCCTCAATAATAAGGCTAGAAACACTTATTATTTTTTACCTTTTATTTTGGGATTAATTGGTCTGTTTTTTCTTTATAACAAGGACAAAAAAATGTTCTGGACTTTGCTAGTGTTTTTCCTGTTTACAGGATTAGCTATTCAAGTGTACACCAATGTAAGACCTTTTGAGCCTAGAGAGCGTGACTATTCTGTGGTAGGATCCTTTTATGTATTTGCTATTTGGATTGGCTTTGGTGCGTATGCATTATTTAATGCTTTGCAAAAATTTAGCAAACATCAACTATTAGCTCCATCAATTTCTGTAATATGTTTAGTGCTGGTTCCTGGTGTTTTAGCTGCAAACAATTGGGATGATCATGATCGCTCTGGCAGAGAAACAGCACATGCTATGGCTATAAAGTATTTAGAATCTTGTGACCCAAATGCCATACTATTTACCATTGGCGACAATGATTCCTTCCCTCTTTGGTATGCCCAAGAAATTGAAGGCATTCGAACTGATGTTCGTGTCGTAAACACAAGTTTATTTCAAACTGATTGGTATATCGATCAGATGAAACGAAAAGCCTATGAAAGTGATCCTATTCCATCTTCATTAACGCATGATAAATATAAATTCGGCACACGTGATTACATTATTAAAGACACTATAACAAGTGATACCATTCCTATTAAGGAGTTTATGAATTTTATTACTAGTGACGACCCAAGAACTAAGTACAGACATGTGCTCCAACAAGGCGGTTACGATTTGAGCAGAATACGATCACAAGAACTAAATGCCAACTATTTGCCAACTGAAAATGTTAGAATTCCAGTTGACAAAGAATCTGTATTAAAAAATGGTATTGTACCTGAAAAAGATGCTGGCAAAATTGTCCCTTATATAGACATTACAATCAAAGGAAATGTATTAGTTAAAAACCGTTTATTAATGCTTGATATTATAGCTAATAACAATTGGGAACGACCAATTTATTTTACAGGAGGAGCATTTGGTGACGATGATTACATCTGGATGAAGGACTACTTACAATTAGATGGCTTATGTTATAAACTCGTACCAATAAAAACAGCAGTTGATCGGGCAAATCCGTTTGACATGGGACGTATTGACCCTGAAAAGATGTATAGTATAGTAAGCCAATGGAAATGGGGAAATAGTGGAAGTGAAGATGTCTATCATGATGTTGAAACTAGAAAAAACGGTATCACTTATAGAGGTAATTTAGCCAGATTAATTGAAGCCTTAATTAATAATGGCGAACCTAATAAAGCTGAAGAAATTGCAGATTTGGCAATGGATAAAATGCCAGTTGATGTGTTTGGTTATTACACTTTGTTAGAGCCTTACATAAGTGCATATTATCAAGTAAGTTCTGAAGATAAAGCACGTAAGTTATTCAAAGATGTTTCTAAAAAGTATCAAGAAAATTTAGAATATTATAGCTCATTAACTATTGATAACCAGCGACGAATGTTTGAAGAAATTTATACTGATATTGAACGTTATAGAGGCTTGGTTGATGTTATTATTGTAAATGATGACGATGAGGAATTTATTAAAACCGAAATGGAAACTTTTAATAATACTTTGCGATTATTTAGTCAATTAATCGGTGATGATTCTTATGAAGAACCTGAGCGTACAGATATTGATATTCCTGTAGATTCAAATTCAATTAGTATTGAAAGTGACTCAAGTAATTAGCCACTGTTATGAATCTGACTCCAGTTACGATTCCTAAAGTTATTAAAACAATGTTTCCAAATTTTATTTGGAACATTAATGCTGAAGAAAAAGCATTATACCTAACATTTGATGATGGTCCAACACCAATAATAACTGATTGGGTTTTGGATTGCTTAAAAGATTACAATGCCGAAGCAACTTTCTTTTGTATTGGGAAAAACGTTGAGCTTTATCCTCAAATATATAATCGAATTCTTGAAGAAAAACACGCTATTGGAAACCACACGTTTAATCATTTGAAAGGTTGGAAAACAAAAACATCAGAATATATTGAAGATGTAAATAAAGCAACTAATCAAATAAATAGTAACCTATTCAGGCCTCCTTACGGTCGTATAAAATCTAAGCAATCTAAGCTATTAATCGATGATGGTTTTAAAATAGTGATGTGGAGTGTGTTGTCTTTGGATTGGGATAAAAATGTTTCTAAAAATCAATGCTTTAACAATGTCATTGAAAAGTCAGAATCAGGCTCAATTATTGTGTTTCATGATAGTGAGAAAGCATCTAAAAATATAAAGTATGTACTCCCAAAAGCTCTTGACTATTTTACGAAAAAAGGATATGTCTTTAAGCGTATTCCTGAATAAGACCAATAAGTGTATTGGCATCTTGTTCACCACTTTGACGCCATTTCATTTCGCCATTCTTATAAATGATTAACGTAGGTAAGCCTTTAATGCGAAGTGCCTCTGCCAAATCTTTGTTCTTATCAACATCAATTTTTATAACTTTAGCTTTGTCGCCAAGTGCAGCCGCTACATCTCTTAGTACGGCATGCATTGCTGCAGACTCATCATTCCAATCGGTAAAAAAGTCCAATAATACTGGAATATCTACATCAATAAGTTCCCCAAATTTTGACATAATCTTAAGTTTTAAGTCAAGTGTGCTATTACAAACCTACAATTTTTTATTCGTTTTGAAAACCAATATGTTAAACTAGATTTTCATAGCTTAATAATAAAAATAATCAATTTTATTTTAAAAACAACAATTCCTTTATATTATGCTTGTTTTGAGCCCTTTTTGAGTTCAATTACGGTTATTTCAGGCCAAATCCCAACGCGTCCTGGATATGCTAATACTCCAAAACCTCTGTTTACATTAATTAATTGTTTCTTTTGTTCATAGATTCCAGCCCAATACTTGTACCTCCATTTCACTGGACTCCATTTAATCCATCCAGGAATTTCAATACCAAACTGCATGCCGTGAGTATGACCACTTAAGGTTAAATGATAATGGTAATCATCATCAATTACTTCATATTCCCAATGCGATGGATCATGACTCATCAGTATTTTAAAATCATTAGCCTCGATTTTTTCACTTGCTTTTTTTAAGTCCCCTTTTTGCTTGAAACCTTTTCCCCAATTTTCAACACCTACAATGGCAATACGTTGTCCATTCTTTTCAATAAATCTACTTTCATTTCGCAATAAATCAAAGCCTATTTCTTTTTGAATGCTTTTTAAATCTTCCAAGTTTTTTTGTTTTGCTTCTGTAGAATCCCAATCTACATAATCGCCATAATCATGGTTTCCTAAAATGGAATAAATCCCATCATTAGCCTTTAATTTATTAAACGTGTCTTGCCATGGCAGCATTTCGGTTGCTTTATTATTAACCATATCTCCAGTAAATAAAATAGCGTCCGATTGTTGCTCATTAATTAAATCTACTGCGTAAGAAACCTTTTCCATATCATCAAAACTGCCAATATGAAGGTCGCTAATTTGGGTAATCTTATAACCATTGAAAGCTTCTGGTAAATCTTCAAAATGCAAGGTGTATTTTAGTACTTTAAAGTTGTATTTGCCTTTATACATTCCGTATAGAAGCGACGTAAATGGTATGGCGGCAAGACCCAATGCTAGTTGGCTGACAAATTTTCGGCGTGATGGCAAATGAAAAGTATCATTTGAAGAAAATATCTTATTGTAAATCCCTACAAAGCCTCGAAAAATATCTTCACTAAACATAATAGGTACTACTACTATTTTTAAGGCCAAAAGCGTCAATAAAAAACCAAAAGCATAACTTTTTTCAGGAGACAAAACCCTTCCGTCGCTAGCTTGGGTAAATTGATAAATAAAATTTCCCACAACAACAACAGATACCAAAACATGTAAATAATGTATCCAATTATTCTTTGTAACGGTCTTAATTGCCTGGAAAGAATAAAAATCCACTATTGCATAAATTGCAATAAAAATTAACCACTTAATCATTTTTCCTTTTTCATATAAGTACAAAAATAGCTCCAAAATTTGTATTTAATAATCGTTTTAGTAAACATTAACAATATCAGGGACTAAAAGGGTTACAAACATAAAATATGACAGTTAAAATGACTGCTCTTAATAAAATGGATATATCTATCATTTGCTTTTACTTGATAATTTATCTTCTAATGATTAACTAAGTTTTATTATCTTTCTGCATCTATTAGTTAATCCGTTTATGAAACATATCTTTTATTGCTTAGCAATCTCTTTTCTTCTTGTTGGTTGCTCCAAAAAAACAAATCTTAATCCTGCTGAAAAAGACAATGCATTAATTTCTTATGTCAATCCGTTTATAGGAACTGGCGGACATGGGCACACCTATCCTGGAGCCACAATGCCTTTTGGCATGATGCAGCTCTCTCCAGACACTCGATTGGATGGTTGGGATGGCTGCTCTGGTTATCATTACAGTGACGAATATATTTACGGTTTCTCACACACACATTTAAGCGGAACAGGTGTTTCTGATTATGGCGATATTTTATTGATGCCAACCAATGCCATTAATTTCAATAATGGAGCAGATGGCAAAAAAGGCTATCGTGCACACTTTAGTCATGATAACGAAGTGGCCGAACCCGGTTTTTACAAAGTGCATTTGGATTCTACTGAAATTGATGTGGAATTAACGGTTTCTAAGCGAAGTGGTATTCATAATTACAGCTTTTATGAAGGTTCTAAACAAATTGTAATTCTCGATTTAGAACATCGTGATGAAGTATTGGATTCTAAAGTAAATGTGTATTCCAATACTGAAATTGGTGGTTACAGACACTCGAGGGCTTGGGCTACAGACCAATATTTGTTTTATAACATCGAGTTTTCACGACCTTTTATAAACATGATATTTCTCAACGATGTCAATGAAGGGAAAAAGGTGAAAGTTGCCTTTGAGTTTGAGGCTTCTGAAAGCAACGTATTAGAAATTAAGATTGGTATTTCAGCAGTTGATGAAGAAGGCGCACGCAAAAACAGAAGAGAAGAACTAGATGGAAAAACTTTTGAAGAAATTAAAAAAGAAACCCAAAACACTTGGGAAAAACAACTTGAAAAAATAGTAGTTGAAAGTGAGAATAACGATTACAAAACCAATTTCTATTCAGCATTATATCACACCATGATTGCTCCAAATTTATATCAAGATGTTGATGGCCGTTATCGTGGTATGGATTTAAAAATTCATGAAGCTAAAGATTTTGACTATTACACCGTCTTTTCACTTTGGGACACCTATAGAGCTGCACATCCACTTTACACCATTATTGAGCAAGATAGAACGAATGATTTTATCAATACTTTTTTAGCTAAATATGACGAAGGTGGCATCATGCCAATCTGGGATTTAGCAGGTTGTTACACAGGTTGTATGATTGGTTATCACGCTGTTCCTGTAATTGCTGATGCGTACTTAAAAGGACTGAGAGATTATGATGTCAATAAAGCCTTTGAAGCGATGAAGCATTCAGCAAATCAAGATAAATTAGGCTTAGAATCATACAAGTCCTTAGGTTATATTCCTGTGGAATACGAAAGTGAATCGGTTTCTAAAACTCTGGAATATGCTTATGACGACTGGACGATTGCTCAAATGGCAAAAGATTTAGGAAAAGATGATGATTATAAAACATTTTCTGAGCGCGCCCAATACTATAAAAACATTTTTGATCCAGAATCTCAATTTATGAGAGGTCGTTTTCGCAATACGTGGTTTGCCCCTTTTGATCCTTATGAAGTCAACTTCAATTATACCGAAGCCAACTCTTGGCAATACAGTTTTTATGTGCCACAAGATATTTCAGGCTTTATAAATTTACTTGGTGGAAAAGACAAGCTAGAAGAAAATCTAGATGAATTGTTTACAGCAGAAGCCGAAACTTCAGGACGTAATCAAGCAGATATTACTGGACTTATTGGACAGTATGCGCATGGCAACGAACCTAGTCATCACATGGCATATTTATACAACTTTGTAAATAAACCTCACAAAACCCAAGAGAAAGTTTATCAAATTTTAACTGAGTTATACAAAAATGCTCCTGATGGAATTTCCGGAAATGAAGATTGTGGACAAATGAGTGCTTGGTATGTATTGAGTTCCATGGGTTTTTATTCGGTAACACCTGCATCTAACCAATATATTATCGGAACGCCTTTGTTTCCGAAAGCTACTATTAATTTAGAAAATGGCAACCAATTTACCATTGTGGCTCATGATATTAGTAGCACTAACAAATATATTGAAAGCGCCACTTTAAATGGGAAGTCTCTTGACAGAACTTTTATTTATCATAAAGACGTTGTAGATGGTGGCACTTTAGAGTTTCAAATGACTGATAATCCTGCCGTTTGGGGAAGTCGTGAAGGACAAGAGCCAAAAACCGAAATAAAAGATCATCTCATTATTCCTGCACCATTTATTGCAAAAGGTGATGTAGCTTTTAAAGGTAGTACAGAGATTGTTCTAGAAAATGTAGGTAAAAACGCCACTATATTCTACAAGTTGGGAGAATCAGAGTACAAAATCTATGATAAATCATTTACAATTTCAGAGCCAACAACACTAAGTGTGTATTCAGGCAAAGAGAATCTTAAAAGTGCAACCATAACAACACAATTCTATAAAATAGACCCAAGTGTCTCTATTAAACTAGATACTAAATATGCCAATCAATACAATGCTGGAGGAAATGATGCTTTAATTGATGGGATCCTTGGAGCTAGGGATTTCAGAACAGGAACTTGGCAAGGGTATTTTGATGAGGATTTAGTTGCGACAGTCGATTTAGGAAGCGAAAAACCAATTAACACCATTTCAGTAAATTTCTTAAAAGACCAACGTTCTTGGATATTTTTCCCAACTGAAGTGGAGTGTTTCGTTTCAAATGATGGTAAAAACTTTAAATCTATTGGAAATTATAAGTTTGATAAAATTTTACCAACAGATGATGTAGAATTAAAAACTGTTGAATTTAAACAACCAGATAGCAACTATCGTTATGTAAAAATCATCGCCAAAAAACTAGGCATACTTCCAGAATGGCATTTAGGATATGAGCATGATGGAAGAAGTTGGTTGTTTGTAGATGAAATTACTATTAAATAATGTATTCCTGCACAGGCAGGAATCTGATGAATAAAACTAACTAATAATAGATTCCTGCGAAAGCAGGAATGACAAAATACATGAACCAACCAAAATCCTATCGCTCTTCCTTTATTCTACTAACAACACTATTCTTCCTTTGGGGATTTATAACGGTGTTAGTAGATTCTTTAATTCCACGCTTACGTGAATTATTTACACTTACCTACTTTCAGGCAGGATTAGTACAATTCGCGTTTTTTGGGGCTTATTTCTTACTGTCTATTCCAGCAAGTTACATTTTATCTAAAATTGGGTACAAAAAAGGTATTATTCTTGGACTATTAACGATGGCAACTGGGTGTTTATTGTTTTATCCAGCTGCTTCGTATCGTGTTTTTGGTGTTTTTATGTTGGCCTACTTTATTTTAGCAGGCGGAATGACTATTCTTCAAGTTGCGGCAAATCCGTTTGTTGCTATATTAGGAAGTGAAGATGGTGCATCAAGTCGATTAAACCTATCTCAAGCATTTAACTCCTTAGGAACAGCAATCGCTCCAGCAGTTGGAGCTTTGTTTATTTTAAGTGATACCATTAAAACTGAAGATGAAATTGCCTCATTAACTGGAGTTACCAAAGACACCTATTTAGCTTCAGAAGCTTCTGCTGTACAAATGCCCTTTTTGGGATTAGCATTATTCATTGGTTTAATAGCCATTATCTTTCTATTTGCAAAATTGCCGAAGTTAATAGGTGAAGAATCTTCTTCAGAATCTCTACTTGATTCTTTAAAACAATACTTTAAAGCAATACTTAATTTAAATTTAATGCTTGGTGTTTTAGGTATCTTCTTTTATGTTGGTGCTGAAGTAGCCATTGGAAGCTACTTAGTTAACTATTTTATAGATATGAATTTGGTTCCCTTAATCCAAGAAAGTGAAACTCTAATCAATATTGCCAATTTTGTTGCTAAAATCTTCTTTAAAACTTTAGATGGAGCAGATGGTAAAGCCTTACTTGGTATTTTCGTGATATTTTATTGGTCAGGTGCCATGATTGGTCGTTTTGTTGGTAGCTATTTAACACGAATCATGAAGCCCGGAAAAGTGCTGGGAATATTTGCAACTATTGCAATATTATTAATTCTCATTTCAATTAGCACTACAGGATTAGTAAGTATGTGGAGTATTTTGGCTGTTGGTCTATTTAATTCAATTATGTTCCCAACCATTTTCACCTTGTCCATTGATGGTATTGGCGAATTAAAACCAAAAGGTTCAGGGTTATTATGTACAGCCATTGTTGGTGGTGCATTAATCCCTCCTTTGTATGGTTATTTAACAGACCATATTGGTTTTAAAACCGCACTATTCATCATTATTGCCTGTTATGGTTATATCTTATGGTTTGGTTATAGAAACTCAAAAAAAACAAGCATCACTTAATTACAGTATTATGAAACGTAGAAATTTTTTAAAAAATGCCTCACTCACAGGAGTAGGATTAGCAGTTGGAAGCAGTTTAGCAAGCTGTGCTGAAAATACTTCAAAAGAAGAAAAAATTGTAGTAAGCTCAAGTAAAGCATCCTTGCCATTAGTTATTGCAACTTGGCATGTTATAGATGCTACAGCAAAAGCCATGGAGGTACTTCAAGCAGGAGGAAACGCCTTAGATGCTGTTGAACAAGGCTGCATGGTTGAAGAAGCCAATGAAAAAGGACAATCTGTTGGGAAAGGTGGCTTGCCTGATAGAGACGGTAACGTAACCCTTGATGCTAGCATCATGGATAAACACGGAAATTGTGGTTCTGTAGTTTATCTCAAGGACATAACTCATGCTGTCTCAGTCGCTAGAAAAGTGATGGAAGATACGCCACATGTGATGTTAGCTGGAGAAGGCGCCAAAAAATTTGCTGTTGAACAAGGTTTTGAGCCTGAGGATTTATTGACAGAAATCTCAAAAGAAGCATGGGAAAAATGGAAGATTGAAGCGAAATACAAACCCATCATCAACATTGAGAATCATGATACCATTGGCATGCTTGCCATTGACAAGAATGGTGATATTTCTGGAGCTTGTACCACAAGTGGATTGGCTTATAAAATGGCAGGACGCGTTGGTGATAGTCCCATTATTGGTTCAGGATTGTTTGTTGATAATGAAATTGGTGCTTGTGTTGCCACAGGTTTAGGTGAAGAAGTGGTAAAAACAGTTGGTAGCTTTTTAGTTGTTGAATTGATGCGGCAAGGTAAATCTCCTCAAAAAGCTTGTGAAGAAGCGATTAGCAGAATTGTCAATAAACCAAATAGCGACTACAAGAATTTTCAAGTTGGCTATATCGCAGTTAATAAACAAGGAGAAACTGGAAGTTATTCGATTCATCAGTGGTTTAGTATGACTAAATTTCAAGATGGTGTTAATGAGCAGATCCAATCAGATTACTTTAATAAGGCCTAAATACTAATTATAAGTATTTTCTTACATTTAGATTAAATTCTTGTTCCGATGAATGGTTTAATAACATCTATTAACGACCAAATGCGTATTTACTAGGATTAACTGTAATCGCAAAACATGTAGTTCATCGATATTTATTGTTCGATACACCTAAAAAACCAATTTTTATTGCACTTCATCAAATATATTCACTTACACACTAGGTTCGGTTGTTTATTTGTTTCAGAAACCTACAATAATAATAGTGATGAAAAAAGTAATATTAACAATAGCGATTTTAGTTTCCCCTTTTCTAATGACTGCTCAAAACAGTGATAAAAGTGCTAAGACTGAGATTAATACTACTATAAAGACTGAGGTTGAAGTAACTGCTAAAAAGAGAACTGAGCGTATTAGCATCAATCCTTTAGAGCAAACTCATATGAACTTTAAGAAAAGTAATGATATTATTAGTGTGAAAGCTTATATTAAAAGTTTACAGATAAAAGGTGATGCTACTCTAAATAGCTAATACCAACATATATAAAATAAAAAAGCATCTCATTCCGAAGCGTCGGAAGAGATGCTTTTTTTATACGCTAAGGTTAATATTTAATCAGCATAGTTTAATTCGCCTTTAGCTTCTTGTTCTTTAAAATGCTTTACTAAATCCAAGGCATCAGGAATTACATCACTGCACAATACAATTAGTGACCCTTTTACAGCATTTTTTACTGCATATTTTATGGCTTCCTTTTCAGAAGGAATAATAGTCGTTTTTTTATTAGGGTCTTTCATTTTAATTCCATCATTAAGCATCTTGATAAGTTCTTCTTCTGTTTTTCCTCGTAGGCGCTTGTCTTGGCGAATAATTATTTCGTCAAACATTTCAGCAGCAATACTTCCCATTTCATTATTGTCTTCTAATCGTCTATCTCCAATTCCTGCGATGATTCCAACTTTAACAGTCGCTTCAAGTTCATCAGTGAAGTTTTTCAATGCACGCATTCCTGCAGGATTATGTGCATAATCCAATAAAATAGTGAAATTATTAAACTTAAATAAATTAAGTCTTCCAGGTGTTTGGGAAGCCGAAGGAATAAAAGTTTCTAAAGCAGCTTTCATATCTTCAATACTTATTCCTTGTACATGAGCTGCAAGTACAGCTGCCAATACATTTTGAATCATGAATTTTGCTTTTCCTCCATATGTTAACGGAATGTTTTCAGCTTTCATTAATCGCATTTTCCATTCACCTCTACATATAGTCACATAACCATTTTCATAAATTGCTGTAATACCGTTTAAACGCTGTAAAGCTTTAATCCTTGGGTTGTTTTCATCCATAGAGAATAAAGCAACATTGCATTCTACAGTTCTTCTCATGTCATATACCAAGTCATCATCAGCATTTAAAATAGCATAACCATCAGGCAATACAGTTTCCGGGACAACTCCCTTAACTTTCGCCAACTGCTCAATGGTATGTATTCCTTTCAAGCCTAAATGATCTGCTGCAACATTTGTTACTATAGCAACATCACACTTCTTAAAGCCCAAACCAGCACGTAACAAGCCTCCTCTCGCACATTCTAAAACTGCAAAATTTACAGTTGGGTCTTTTAAAACGAACTCTGCACTCGCTGGTCCTGTACAATCTCCTGTCATTAACAACCTATTTTGAATATACACACCATCACTTGTGGTATAACCAACTCTATAACCATTCATTTTTGCTATATGTGCCATTAAACGTGAAGTGGTAGTTTTTCCATTGGTTCCTGTTACAGCAATTATTGGAATGCGTCCTGTGTCACCTTTTCTAGGAAATAGTTTATCAATTACTGGTGCGGCTACATTACGTGGTAATCCAGATGTTGGCGCTAAGTGCATTCTAAATCCAGGTCCAGCATTCACTTCAAGTACAGCACCTCCTGTTTCTGATAATGGTTTAGAAATATCTGTCGTCATTATATCAATTCCGCAAATATCTAAATCTATAATTTTTGAAATTCGCTCCGCCATACTCACATTAGCTGGATGTATAATATCTGTAATATCTTCAGCTGTTCCACCAGTACTTAAGTTGGCTGTATCTTTTAAAATTAATCTTTCTCCTTCAGCAATAACCGAGTCTAATGTATATCCAGCGTCTTTAATAATAGTCTGAGTTAACTCGTTTGTTGTAATCTGGGTCAATACATTTTCATGTCCAAAACCACGACGCGGATCGCTATTCACTTCATCTATTAATTCTTGTATAGTAGATTTTCCATTTCCTATTACATGAGCAGGAGTACGAATAGCTCCAGCAACCAAAACATTATTAATTACTAACAACCTATAGTCTTCACCTGTAATAAATTTTTCAACAATTATAGCACCACTTCGTGAGCTTTCTTTTGCATTTCTGAATGCTACTAATGCATCGTCATAATTTTGAATATCTACAGTAATACCTCGTCCATGATTGCCATCAACTGGTTTGATTACCAAAGGATAACCAACATAACGACAAGCATCTTTTAAACTATGCTCTCGACGAATAATATCACCTCTTGGGACATCAACTTCTGCTTGTTCCAATAAATATTTTGTATCCTCTTTATCACATGCTAATTCTACTCCAATACTACTAGTTTCAGAGGTAACAGTTGCTTGTATACGTTTTTGATTGGCACCATAACCCAGCTGACACAATGAATATTTATTCAATCTAATCCATGGTATTCCTCTGCTAGCTGCCTCTTCGACAATGGATCCAGTACTTGGTCCTAAGCGATCAGCTTCACGTAATTCACGCATTTCCTGAATATCTTCAGACATGTCATATTCCTCTCCACTAATTAAAGCTTCACATATTCTAACTGCAGATTTAGCTGCAAAACGCCCAACTGATTCTTCCATATAAGAAAACACTACACTATAAACACCGTGTTCACCATAACCTCGAGTTCTTCCAAAACCAGTATCCATTCCTGCTAGCGTTTGGATTTCTAATGCAATATGCTCAATAATATGACCCATCCAGGTTCCTTCATCAACACGCATAAAAAATCCACCTTCACAGCCTTCAGAACAACGATGTGAATACATTGAAGGAAACATTGCTTTTAACCGTTCAGAAAAACCTTTAATTTTATTAGAAGGCAATTCTTCCATTTCTTCAAGATCCAAAACCATTACTATTAGTTTATGACGTCTTATTGACCAATAATTTGGTCCTCTCATAGCATTAATTTCTCTTATCTTCATATTGATTGGCTTTCTGTTTATTTTAGTGAAAGATTATAAATATATACAATTTTCTAATAAAAAATTACCTTATTTTTGCTCAATCTTAAAAATAAGATGAATTTATGAATATGGCCAAAGGCACACTGATTCCAATAGGTGGAAATGAAGATAAAGGTTTTGAAACAGACGAAAAACATACGCTCGAATTTATTGATGAAGGCATACTTTATCATGTAGTGAAAGAAGCTGGTGGTATTGAAGCTAACATTGTTGTTATTCCAACTGCCTCAAGTATTCCTCATGAAGTTGGCGAAAATTACGTGAAAGCTTTTACTACTTTAGGCTGTAAAAATGTTACTATTCTTAATATAAAAAGCAAAATAGATTCTGAAAAATCAGAATCTATTGAAATTATTAAAAAAGCAAATTGCATCATGTTTTCTGGCGGTGACCAATCTAAAATAACGAACAGAATTGTAGACACAACTATTCATGAAATTCTTTTAGAACGCTATCAAAAAGAAGAAGGATTTGTTATTGCTGGGACAAGTGCTGGTGCTATGGCAATGACCAATGAGATGATTGCTGGCGGAAGCCCTAGAGAAGCCTTTGTTAAAGGCGCAGTAACCATGTATAAAGGCTTATGTCTAATTCCTGAATTGATGATTGACACACATTTTATACAACGAGGACGCTTTGGTCGTGTTTCAGAAGCCGTTGCTAAATTTCCTAATCTGTTAGGAATAGGTCTTGCTGAAGATACTGGTATGATTATAAAAAATGGGAATGACTGTATAGTTATTGGCTCTGGAATGGCTATTGTTTTTGATGGTAGTGAGCTTACACATAATAATGAAAAAGTACTAGAAGAGGGAACACCAATGACAATGGCACATCTGATTGTTCATGTACTCTCTAATAGTGACCAATATGATATTAAAAATAGGAAAGTAACAGTTCTTCCAATTGAAGCTCCCTTTATTTAATTACGCTAAGGTTTTAATTTAAAAGTTAAAAATATATTAAAGCTAATAATACCATAAATATTAAGGGTCTAATTATTTGTGCCAATGGATCGTTTAAAATATGAGTTATTAAAGCACATATTAATAAAACTCCTAATACAATAATTGAGACTTTCAAGGTTTTGGGTATTAATAGTAGGATTCCAAATAGTAATTCAACGATTCCAATTATAAAATAGAATCCATCAGGAAACCCCAATCATTAAACATCTCTATCACAGATTGGTTATTCGTGATTTTTCTTAGACTCGCCATTAAAAACCCAAATGCTACTAATACACGTAGTATCCAACTAATAATTAAGTTTCTTTTTTTCATTATATTGTTATTTAAAATCAAAACTGAAAAAAAACAACAGAAAACGATTGAAAAAAATCTGAAAATTTGATGAAATTAAAGTGAAAGTAGCAAACGATATATTAGAAAGAACCATGACCTTTCAATCCTATTTATTTGATTATAGAAAAGGAAGTATTATTGACAAGGATTGGCTCGAGATATTTATGGAACCTCGCTTGAAGGAACTATTTCATTTCTTACTAATTAATAAAAATGATTTCATCGAAAGAGAAAAATTACTGTCTTTTGTTTGGAAAGATATTATAGTTAGTGAGCAATCGGTGACTAAAGCAATATCTGATTTACGTAAATTTTTTATAACTATTAAAATTGAAAATGTTAAAATTGTAACTATTAGTAAGCAAGATTATAAATTAGAAATTCATGAAAATCCAAAACGTTCTTTAATAAAGCAAATACTAATGTTTTTAGCGTACACTTTTGGACTATTATTAGCTTTAATTATTATTTTTAGAGCCTTACAATATAATCAATAACCTTTATTTGTAAATAGAAACTTCTTCTTTCCCATTAGAAGTTTTAAAAGCACGATACATGCCTTCAGTATTAAAAGGCATAGCTATATTGCCTTGAGCATCAACAGCAATTAATCCACCATCGCCTTTAATTTCAAGCACTCGTTTATTAATTACTTCGTTTGAAGCATCTTTAAGAGATAATCCCTTATGTTCCATTAAGCATGATACATCATAAGCAACTACACCTCTAATAAAAAATTCCCCACTTCCTGTACAACTAATTGCACATGTTTTATTGTTAGCATATACACCAGCTCCTACCATAGGAGAATCTCCAACACGTCCCCATTTTTTATTGGTCATTCCTCCAGTTGATGTTGCAGCCGCAATATTTCCTTCTTTATCGCAAGCTACTGCTCCAACAGTTCCAAATTTGCCATCCTTTTTAACACTATGATCTAATTGAAAATTGTCACTGTCTTTTATTCCTTGCCATTGTTTATATCTTACTTCATCATAAAAATACTCAGGTGTTTCAATATCGTAACCTTGACCTTTTGCAAATTGCATAGCACCTTCACCAGCTAAAAACACATGATAGCTTTTTTCCATAACATCTCTAGCTAAAGACACAGGGTTTTTAATCCCAGTAACTAAACTTACAGCTCCAGCTTCTAGAGTTTTACCTTCCATTATAGAAGCGTCCATTTCATGAGTCCCTTCTGCAGTAAATACTGCGCCTTTCCCTGCATTAAATAATGGTGTGTCTTCAAGAAATTTTACTGCAGTTTCAACAGCGTCTAGTGCTGTTCCTCCACCATCAAGGATTGCATATCCTTTATCTCTTGCATTTTTTAAAGTTGCTCTATATTGAGCTTCTAATTCAGAAGTCATTAATCCTTTTACTAAAGTTCCTGCGCCTCCATGTATGGCAATTGAGAATGTATTCATCGTAATAGTTTAGAGGCGAAAATTACAAATTGCAATCCAAATAACATTCATGAAAGCATAAGTTTTTGTAGCTTTGAAATTCTATCAATTCATTTAAAATGTCAGAACAAAAACGTCTCTTTTTAGTTGATGCTTACGCATTAATTTTTCGTGGTTATTATGCTTTTATAAAAAACCCTAGAATAAATTCTAAAGGTGAAGATACTTCTGCCATTATGGGCTTTATGAATTCACTATTAGATGTAATTAAAAGAGAGCGTCCAGACCATCTAGCGGTATGTTTTGATAAAGGTGGAAGTGCAGATCGCGTAGAAATGTATGAAGAGTACAAAGCCAACAGAGATGCAACACCAGAAGGTATTAAAACTGCTGTTCCTTACATTTATGAGATTTTGAAAGCCATGCATATTCCAATTATGGTGAAAGAAGGCTATGAGGCAGACGATGTTATTGGAACATTATCACGCCAAGCAGAAAAAGAAGGCTACAAAACGTATATGGTGACTCCAGATAAGGATTTTGCACAACTAGTTACAGAAAATATATTTATGTATAGACCTGTTTTTGGAGGTGGTTATGAAACTTGGGGAATTCCAGAAGTACAGAAAAGATTTGAAGTCACAGAGCCTATGCAAGTTATTGATTTTCTTGGAATGATGGGAGATTCCAGTGATAATATTCCTGGACTTCCAGGAGTTGGTGAAAAAACAGCTAAGAAATTTTTAGCAGCTTATGGAAGCATGGAAAACCTTTTAGCCAATACGCATGAGCTTAAAGGAAAAATGAAAGAGAAAATTGAAGCTAATGGTGAATTGGGTATTCTTTCAAAAAAGCTAGCAACAATTATGCTGGATGTTCCAGTAGAATTTAATTTTGATGATTTTGAATTAGATTATCCAGACGTTGAAAAAGTGAAGGAGATATTTACAGAACTTGAATTTAGACGTTTAACTGATAATTTCTTGAAGACTTTCTCGGCTGAAGCGATTACACCTTCAACAGAAACAACTTCACCTTCAGCTAAAGTAGAACCTAAATCTACTCCTAAAGAACAAAAATCTGCAGGAGCTGGACAGTTTTCGTTATTTGGTGGAGATACTGCAGATACTACTGAAACAGTTTCAGAATTTACACGTAAAACAGCTGAAAACACATCTCATTTCTACCAAAGTGTTGCTTCAGGAATGGCAACTAAACTATTCGTGAAAAACCTAATGAATCAAACTTCTGTTTGTTTTGATACTGAAACTACTGGATTAAATCCTTTGACTGCAGAATTGGTTGGTATTGCATTTTCCTGGGAAGTTGGTAAAGGTTTTTATTTACCTTTTCCAGAAGATAGAAATGAAGCCCAAGAACTCATTGAGCAATTAAGGTCCTTTTTCGAAAACGAACACATCGAAAAAATTGGTCAGAATTTAAAATACGATATCAAGGTCTTAGCAAAATATAATATCGTTGTTAAAGGCAAACTCTTTGATACCATGTTAGCGCATTACCTTATCAATCCTGATATGCGACATAGTATGGATGTACTTGCTGAAACCTATTTGAATTATACGCCTATTTCTATTACAGAGTTCATTGGTAAAAAAGGAAAAAATCAACTCTCAATGCGAGATGTTCCATTAGATAAACAAACTGAATATGCAGTTGAAGATTCAGATATCACACTTCAGTTAAAAGAACATTTTGAAAAAGAATTAGGTGAAGCCAATACCCAAAAACTTTTTGATGAGATTGAAGTCCCTTTACTCCGTGTTCTTGCAGCCATGGAATTGGAAGGTATTAATTTAGATGGTGAATTCTTAAATTCTTTATCTGAAGAACTCAATAATGATATTGCAAATTTAGAAAAAAGCATTTATGAAGAAGCTGGTGAAGAATTTAATATCGCATCACCAAAGCAATTAGGAATTGTACTATTTGAAAAATTAAAACTAGTAGATAAACCAAAAAAGACCAAAACAGGGCAGTATGCAACATCAGAAGACATATTAAGTTACTTAGCAAAAGATCATGAGATTATTCAGCATATTTTAGAATATCGTGGTTTGGCTAAATTGAAGAGTACTTATGTTGACGCTTTACCATTACAAGTAGAGCCATCAACAGGACGAGTTCATACAGACTATATGCAAACAGTTGCTGCCACAGGGCGTTTAAGTAGTAACAATCCGAATTTGCAAAATATTCCAATAAGAACTGAACGTGGTCGACAAGTACGTAAAGCATTTATTCCTAGAGATGAAAACTATACCCTATTAGCAGCGGATTATTCACAAATTGAACTTCGCATTATTGCCGCTTTAAGTAAAGAGGAGACCATGATTAACGCTTTTAAGAATGGCGAAGATATTCACGCGTCAACAGCTTCAAAAGTATTTAATGTGCCTTTAAATGAAGTGACTCGTGAGCAACGTGGTAATGCAAAAACAGTAAATTTTGGAATTATATATGGTGTATCTGCATTTGGATTAAGCAATCAAACTGATTTAAACAGGAAAGAAGCTAAAGAATTAATTGACACCTATTATGCAACCTATCCGAAACTAAGAAATTTTATTAGTGAACAAGTAGATTTCGCAAGAGATAATGGCTATGTCCAAACGGTTTTAGGTCGTCGTCGTTATTTAAAAGACATCAACTCTCGTAATGCTGTGGTTCGTGGAGCAGCCGAACGAAATGCTGTAAATGCACCAATACAAGGTAGCGCTGCAGATATTATTAAAATAGCAATGATTAATATTTATGGAAAACTTCAAGAAGGTAACTACAAAACTAAAATGCTATTACAAGTGCATGATGAATTAGTTTTTGATGTTTACAAACCTGAATTAGAAAATATTAAATCACTTGTTAAAACCGAAATGGAAAATGCTTATAAACTAGAAGTGCCTTTGGATGTTGATTTGGATATTGGTGACAATTGGTTAGAAGCACATTAGAATTATTATATTTAAAGTAAAATACACACCATGAAACTTCTAACTACTGTTCTGCTCATTTTTGTCTTCACCACAATAAACTCACAAAATTTATACCTTAAAAACATTCATGTTTTTGATGGTAATAACAATAGTATCAGTGAAAATTCTGCTATTAAAATAAAAAATGGCACGATTGAGTGGATTGGCAAACAACTTAGTGAATACCCAAAAAATTATACTGTTATTGATGGTCTTGGTTATTATATGATGCCTGGAATGATTGATGCACATACACATATTAGTAATTTAAAAGCAGCTGAAAGAGCGTTGAGCTCTGGTGTGACAACGGTTAGATCTGCAAGTACATCGTCTTATCAAGATGTAGCTCTAGCCAATTTATCTAAAACTGGTGTAATTCCTGGTCCAGATTTTATAAGTGCTGGTGTTTATGTGTCTCCAAATTTGGGAGAAACCATTTTGGCAGATTCAAGGTTAAGTGTTTTAAGTAATGGTGTTAGAACTGATGATGAACTTAGACTACTTGTTCAGATAAATGCAGATAGAGGCGTTGATGTTATTAAAACTAGAGGTACTGAACGTGCTGGTTTGCCAGAAACAGATCCAAGACAACAAACTTATACCACAGCACAGCTTAAGGTTGTTGTTGATGAAGCTGCAAAACACAATTTAAAAGTAATGGTTCATGCTCATGGTGATGAAGGTGCAAGAGCTGCTGTTGAAGCTGGTGCTTTTAGCATCGAACATGGCACTTATTTAAGTCGTGAAACATTAACATTAATGAAAGTCAAGGGTGTCTTTTTAGTACCAACAATAATAACTATTGAAGATTTAAAAATTCCTGGAGGTGAATACAGCAATTCTACTTTGGAATTAAGAGGCAAATTTATGATGCCAGAGGTAGAAAAAGCTGTTAAAAATGCTATTGCTCTTGGTGTGAAAATAGCTACTGGAGCTGATAATGATTATAGTGCCGAAAGTACAACTCGAGTATCATTAGAAGCTGAACATTTAGTAAGGCTCGGAATGACTAATTTTCAGGCATTACAATCTGCCACAAAAATTGCTGCTGAACTATTAGGTTTAGAAGACAAAACAGGAACTATTGAAGTAGGCAAAGAGGCCGATTTAATTCTTCTTCCAAAAAATCCCTTAGATAATATTATGGCTTTACAAGATGTTCTTATGGTTATTAGCAATGGTCAGGTAGCTTTAAAAAGAATTCCTTTCAAATTAACTGACTAATAGAGGTCATTAGAAATCACAAAAAGATAATTTAAAAAAATGGAAGCCTTATAAACCAGAAATTCCTCTTGTTGTTGACCAAGATTTGGTGACAACTGATTGGAAGCACATTAACTTACAGTTTTTGATTCTAATTTCTTTTTTAATTCTGCTTTAAGAGCTCCCATAAACTCCTTATTTTGATTTACATCTAATACTAATAGGTGTGTTAATTCATCTGGAACATCTGCAAAATCAAATGTTATAAGAGTCATCGTCATTAACTTTTCAACCGATCTTTTAACGGCAATACTTAGCTCATTCTGACAGTGATTTTTAACTTTATAACTTTTTGAAATTACAGGAATAATAATCTTAGAGTCAACAATACCTTTCATATACTTCATTGTAAAATGCTCACCTAAGCCAATGCTTTTTTCATCAAAGAAAATTTTTAGTTTAGTCCCATCTTTTTTTTCAAACTCTGATAGGGGCAAATACAGATTCTTTTTAACCCAATCATAATCATTATGCGAATAACTAATAAATACATCATATACACCTCCTCCTTCAATAATTCCCATAACAAGGAATTTAAGTGCATATCGCCAGGCTAATAAGGCAGCTAAAATAATGCCAATACTAGTCAAACCAATCAACGGTATTTTATCTTGTGAAAGAAATAAAACAACATATAATACTAAAACCCCAAACGTAATTATAACAGACAGTACTGCTAAAGCCCATGGTTTAGTTTGCAATTTTTTGATGTACTTAAATAATAATCCAAATATTAATACCGTAAATAATGAAAAAATAGTTGCCTGTATTATATTTATTATCCAGCTTCCTTCATACTGCTTAATTATTTTTTGATTCTCATTAGCCAATTCCTCACTAAGTGTCCATGCAACTAAATAAGGTCCAGGAAAATAAATATCTGACCTTTGGGCTGCATTAATCCGATCGTTTGTGAGGTCACCAACAATAACAAAGTCTTTCTTTTTAAAGTCTAATTTTCCTTCAGTATTTTTTGGATGCGCTTCAAATTTCCCTAAATCATTTTCTTCTCCAGGATTGTACCTATAAGTCTTGCCTTCCATTGATTCTTGATTCCCTAAAGGAACCAAATTGGTATCGTAACTAACTTCTGCCTCGGGATCGGTTTGATCTAAATGCACACGTTTAATTACAGATTCAATTGCAACACTATCAATACTGCCATCCATATTTAAGTTATTGAGATATTTTACACTTTCATGCTCTATTAAGAACCGCTTATCTTTAGGCCTATACGTTAGAGTATAGTTAGTGTGCAATCTCTTTCCTAATAAATCATATAATTCTTGAGCTTGTCGTATATCGAAATTAAAAAACTCTTTCTGATCCTCTGGTGCCGCTAAATACTCATCGATGTCATATGAAACATATACCTCAACGTCCTTTTGTAATATTTTAAGTTCTGCGTTTAAAGCTTTTATTTGTGTAGTATCATTAGAAAATGCAAAATCCAAAATTAGAACCTCAGGTTTTTGATTTTCTGCATTTATTGTTTTAAGTAAATTTACTAGAATTTTTCGCTGACATGAGATACACCCTTCATCATCCGAAGGATTGTTTTGAAGGATGTCAACATCAACAACCGCAATCGAACCTCTAACTTCTGAAGCCCTTGTGGCATCATATGAGAATTTACTAACAATAATTTCATCAATTTTTTCCCATAAAAATCCTGACCAATAAAACGCATTCATTACTACTATAAAAGCAATAATATAAAACAAAAATCGTCTAAGAGAAGCTGATATCATTTAATCTAAAATTAATATTGACAAGGGTACTTTTCCGCTGCAGCATAATATTTATCAGCTTCGGCTTCATTATCAATCAAATCATATGCCCATCCTAATAAATCCATTGTATCAACAAGATCATAACAATAATCTGTTTGTATATCATTTTCACCTATTTCACCCGCATAAACATACTCTTCGTAATAATAATTTAAATTTTCTATCAATTCATCAATCAAACTTTCAACTCCATCTTCAGCACCTGGTTCATTTGAGTAAATTTCAGCTTCGGCTAAATACAATTCAGCTTCCATTGCATTCAGTCCAGTAGGGTCAATATCTGTATATATTTCTGCGGAATTATCAAAACAAATCATTGCATTTTCATATTGTAATGTATTAAGATAAAATTCCCCTAATAATATATAAGTTTCTGCCAATTCCTCAGCATACATTGTGTTTCCATATTGTTTTAGATAAGCGTTAATTCTAGAAATTGCATCATTAACCGAATTATAATTTTTATTGGCTTGTCCTCCAGTGGAATATGCTGCTTCGCCTCCAGATCGTTCTGTTCGAATTGGGAAAGTAGAATTTCGGGGTCGTTCTCTATTTTCAGTTACATTTTGGAATTTATTATTACCAACAGTTACTGGAACTTTTTCAATAATTGAAATAGTACCCTCTACTGGAGTAAATTTGGTTTGACCACCACTAGTTTGAACCCAAAATTCTGTGGTTTTCATTTTTGCACTTACATTATGTCCATTTATAATTATACTTTTATTTAAGTCTCTTGCTTTATCTGCAATAATTCCAACTACTCCCTTCGGGTCATGTACTTCATTACCATTTTTTAACTTAATCCTATTTGATGAATTAGGTTGAACTTGTGAGGTTGACCCATTTGCTCTTAACAGAATTGTATAATTCTCATGAGTCATGAATGTTGTTCCTGAATTATATTGACGACTAGTATCAAAAGGGTATTGCCCCTTAATGGGTTTGCCACATCCTTCAGTTTTTGGATATCCACAAGGCTCAGTAATTGTTAAAACTGCTGAAGTCGATGGTTGTTGACCATTAAACATTTTTATAATAGTGATTTTATCAGTTACTCCATAATTTTGAGCACTAGCAGATAAAAAGAAAAAAACAGAAATAAAAAGAAAACAACATTGCAGGTAATTATGAGAGGGCTTCTTAATTTGTATAGGTTTCATAAGAAGTTTTTAATTGGTTTAGTGTTTTAAAGATATGATAATATTTTTAATCTTGTTAAAAACAGCAATATTTATATATTTACAACCTAAGAAATTTATATGTCAATACACATAATTGGAGCTGGATTTCCTCGTACTGGAACAACAACACTAAAGCAAGCCTTACAGATTTTAAACTATAATGATACTTATCATTTTAAAGATTTGATTGCACATCCTAAAAAACTAATCCATTGGAAAGAATTAGAAGCTTCAGGCACTACTGATTTTAATAAATTATTTGATGGCTATAAAGCAACCGTTGATTTCCCAGGTTATCCATATTATAAAATTCTTATGGAACAATATCCTGAGGCTAAAGTAATTCTGTCTATTCGTGATGTTGACAAATGGTATGAAAGTACTTCAAAAACTATTCGCAAATCTGGGCCACAAACTATTTTAGCTAAAATTGTATTATTATCAAAAATGATATTTAATACGAGTTTACGAAACACATTCAAGTGCATAAGGTTTATGAAAAAAATCTATTTATCAAAACAGTTTAATGGTCAGTTTGATTCTGAGTCTCATGCAAAATCTGTGTTTCATAAACATATTGAGGACGTAAAAGCATATGTGCCAAAAGACAAATTACTAGTTTTTGACGTTGCTGAAGGTTGGCAACCGCTTTGTGAGTTTTTAAATGTTCCTATACCAACTGAAGATTTCCCACACTTAAATAAGAAAGAACACTTTCATGAAATGGTAAAAGGAATGATTAAAGATGCTGCGAAAGCTTAGTACTTCAGCTCCATACGTTCTGATCTGTACAAAATATCCATTTGTCCCCAACCATTTATTTTTTTACCTCTAACCGTTTTATAGTATAAAGTTGCTTCAAAAACTTCTTTTCTAGTTTCCTTATTAACTTCAATAATTTTTCCTGAATGATTAGATTGTGGTGAAAGATGTCCTGAGGATACTAATATATTTTTTGTGTTAGGTAAATAGTCAACATCGCTCACAATGGCCGAAAACATATCTTGTCCGCGTTCCTTACCATATTGCCAAACCTGTTGTACTGTTTTTTCGTCATCATTAATGGCATATTCCACAGCTCTTGAATAATTATTCTCTTCGTTATAATTTCTGTGAGAGCCATTATCAAAAACAATTAAGTTTCCATTTGGAAGAAACTTAGGAGCATGCTGTCCCCAAGGGAAATCAAATTCTATATGACTTTCATCTCCGTTTTGTACAGCATTGGAATACGGAATATTCTCAGAATTTACAGCAGTTAGCAAAAAAGGTCGTGTGTCTTTCCCATTACCTTTTCTTCCTGATTTTTTCCAGTTTTTTTTAGGTGCCATGATCCATTTCAATTCATCATCCATAGTAATTTTAACTAAGCCTTGGTTTTTGCCAGATACAATAATTGATTGGTCGCGTTCGTCAAATGCAAGTGCATTCATATGCAACCAATCTCCTGGTCGCAAAAAGTTAACATCATCTCTGCTTACATCTAAATGCTTTGCCAAATCCCATTCCTTAGTGATTTTTTGGCTCTTTTGATCAAATAAAATTATAAAGTCACTATCAGATTGAATTGTTTCTCTATCGACATTAATGAAAGCATCACGTTTACCAACACAAATTAACAAATTTCCATTTGGCAACTCTAAAGCATCATGATGCATACCGTAGTTTTTGTCAATTTGTGTTTGCTTCAATATTTTTCCAAGCATGTCAAATTCAAAAATTTCATGTCTATTTACAACTAAGATATTTCCATTTTTTAGTCTCTGAAAAGGCGCCATCATTTCATTAGAAAAACTTAAATCGAGAAACCAACGTATAACACCTTGGTCATCAAAAATCATAGGTATTGAATTAAATTTTCCAAAATTTGCAAAGTGAATATCACAGCCGTGCAAACCAGGCTCCATACTTGAGCGATCTAACTTATTTATTTCAATTCGTGGGAATGCAACAGGTAATGGTTTTGTTTTAATATCAACTGTATCTGTAACAGTTCCTCCTTCATAATTTAATGTGACCAAAATTTTGTTAACCTTATCTGGATACAACCCAACAACTGGGACTGAAAGACTGTCACTTAAAATCTCGAAAGATTGTTCTATTGGCGTTTCTCCTAATACTTTTATGGTTGCTTTACATGGTAATTCAGACACAATTTGCAACTCTGCAGTTAAAGGTGCTATTTTATGTGGATTCAATGTTGAGTTTATCGTGTACTCAAGTTTTGATTCCCCACAGCCTATCACTAAACTAACACTAAGAATGCTAATAAATAAATACGAGAATCTATGAAATAATGATACTAACATTTTGGAAGAATTAATCAAGTTATTTATAGCACAAAAATACGCTATAAATATCGATCTAAAAAAACACTAGTTATTCTTAATTTTCTAAAACAAATCTATATGTTGCCTTGATTAAAAACGTGTTTTGTGGTTTCTGACTAAACAACTGGTTGTCAACAATGTCTGCAAAACTATTGTTTACATCACCAAATCCATCAACTCCTTGTGACCATACTAAAAATATTTCTGACCCAGGAATGTATTCCCAAGGCGCTACAAGGTTTAAACGAAATTGTACAAATGCGAAATCAGGATTTCCAAAAGAATAATCATCATTACCATCTGTGTCCTCATCAACTCTAAAATCAAGCACATTTTTGTTTTCAATAAAGAAAGGTCTACGTTCTTTAACGAACATTTCAAAACCATCTAAAGCAATAGCTCCTGGATCAGCATCAACTTGACCAAAATCTGGATTAATAGTAAGGTCTAAAGTCAAATCATTTGGAATTCCAATTTTAGCATCCATTCCTCCAGTAATTTTAGCGTCGCGACCATCTCTAAATGGATTCCCCGCTTGTGCCTTGTAAGTATCTAATTAAGCAACAGTATATGGCTGTATTTCTAATTGCTTTTGGGGCTTAAGTCCTATCAAACCTCTTAACTCACCAAATTCACTCACCCAACCTGGAGGATTTGCTGAAACTGGTTGCCACACTGAACGTTCTTCATTATTAAAATAGCGTCTTGTAGATTGTAATCCCCAGACTTGTTCTTCTTCATTCCCAGATCGCAGCTGGCTCAAAGGAATTCTAATTTCAGCAGTCCAACCATCGTCATCAATTTGAGTTCCTAAATACCAAATAGGGTTCCAGCTCGTATCAAAATCACCATTGTTAGAAATAAATTCATCACTTTTTACATCAGAAACTGATGCTGTAAATGAGAATGCTGTTCTGTCGTCATTATAACTATCAATATTAACTTCAATCCAATCACCAAGAAAATCATCACGTCTTCCCATACGTTTTTTAATTGTTAAATGATCAGCTTGATAACATTAAAAAACTATATAAAGATTTTTATCATTATAAATGATTTTCATTTTTGTTTGCTCAGTTGGTGCAGTTCCAACATCAGGCTCAAATTCTGTGAAATCTGTAGTCCATTCTACAAGGTTCCAAGCATCTTCATCTAAAACTCCATCTACTGTAAGTGGCTCATTATCTGATATTGGTTTAGTAGTGTAGGTTCGCTTTTCATAATTAGTTGAAGAATCTTGAGCAAAAACAATGTTTGACGTCAATACTGAAATGGCCAGTAATTTGAATAATAGTTTCATATTCTGATTGGATAGTTTGATTGGATAGTTTGATTGGATAGTTTGATTGATAATGTAAATCTATTTTTAATTAGATTCGTTCAGAAAAAAATGTAATCAACTCTCACATTTATGCATTGAAACGTACTTATATGAATTAAATTGACTTTCCTTTTTTTACTAAAGACTTAAAACCATCAATAATGTTACGATTTGGACAAAGTTTTTGCAAAATATTAGCGTAAATTAACTGTTTTTGGATGTTAAAATTGATTCTTTCAAAAACCTTCACATTTATCAATAAAATAAAGTGTTACTAGAGTTTGTTAATCAAATATATAATTGTAAATTTGCAAACTCTTTTTGAGAGAGGAATGTTTAATTAAGAAAAATAATTTAGTGTGGATACATTAAGCTACAAAACGATTTCAGCAAATAAAGCTACTGTTAATAAGGAGTGGGTTTTAGTTGATGCTGAAGGTCAAACATTAGGTCGTTTAGCTTCAAAAGTAGCAATACTTATAAGAGGTAAGCATAAACCTAACTTTACACCACACGTTGATTGCGGAGATAACGTAATTGTTATTAATGCTGAAAAAATCAACTTATCAGGAAACAAGTGGAATGACAAAACGTACATTCGTCACACAGGTTATCCAGGTGGACAAAGATCACTTACTGCTAATGAACTGTTTGGAAAAGATCCAGCAAGATTAGTAGAGAAGTCAATAAAAGGAATGCTCCCTAAAAATAAATTAGGCGCAGCTTTATTCCGTAATTTAAATGTTGTTGTTGGTTCAGAACATGCTCATGCAGCTCAAAAACCAAAAGCAATTAACTTAAACAAAGTTAACTAGATGGAAGTAATTCACAAAATTGGTCGTCGTAAAACGGCTGTTGCTCGTGTTTATGTTTCAGAAGGAAAAGGAAACATCACAGTCAACAAAAAAGATGTAAACACTTATTTCCCTACAGCCACTTTACAGTACAAGGTAAATCAACCGTTAGTATTAACTAACAATGAAGGTAACTTTGACGTTAAAGTAAATGTATTTGGAGGTGGTGCTACAGGTCAGGCAGAAGCTGTTCGTTTAGCTTTATCTCGCGTAATGTGCGAATTAGATGAAGAAAACAGAAGCATTTTAAAGCCTGAAGGGTTATTAACAAGAGACCCAAGAATGGTTGAGCGTAAAAAATTCGGACAGAAGAAAGCGCGTAAAAAATTCCAATTCTCTAAACGTTAAAATCCTCAACTTGATTGAGAATCTGTTTGTCAGTTATACAAATCAAGTTCAATTAAAAAGATACCAAATCAAGTTTGGTACAAGAATTTAATCCAGTTATTGTTGTCCATGACCATCCCGAAGCGTCGGGAGTCAGGATTTAGTTTAGCATCTAAATGATTAAGGCGATTTTAAAAATGACCACTTAATCATTGCTAATTCAACAGAACGTAAACTATTACAAAATGACAAAAGTAGAAGTAAAAGACTTACTAGATGGTGGTGTTCACTTTGGACATCTTACCAGAAAATGGGATCCAAACATGGCTCCTTACATTTATATGGAGCGTAATGGCATTCACATTATCAATCTATATAAAACCGTTGCAAAATTAGATGAAGCATCTCAAGCTTTAGCAAAAATTGCAGCCTCAGGTAGAAAAATATTATTTGTAGCTACCAAAAAACAAGCTAAAGATATTGTTTCTGACAAAGCAGGAAACGTAAACATGCCTTACATAACTGAAAGATGGCCAGGCGGAATGTTAACCAACTTTATTACTATTAGAAAAGCTGTTAAAAAAATGGCTTCAATTGATAGAATGAAGAAAGATGGAACATTCATGACTCTTTCAAAGAAAGAACGTTTACAGGTTGATCGTTTAAGAGCAAAATTAGAAAAAAACTTAGGTTCAATTTCTGATATGACACGTCTTCCAGCAGCATTATTTATAGTTGATATTAAACGTGAACATATCGCAATTAAAGAAGCACAAAAATTAAACATTCCAATCTTTGCAATGGTTGATACCAATTCTGATCCACGCCAAGTTGATTATGTAATTCCAGCAAATGATGATGCTTCAAAGTCAATTGATAAAATTTTATCTCATGTGACTGAAGCTATTGCAGGTGGTTTAGCAGAAAGAAAAGCAGAAAAAACTGCAAAAGCTGAAGGAAAAGATACTACCACTCCTAAAGCTGAAACAAAAGCTAAAGCTGCTGCTTCTGTTACAGTAAAGGAAGAAGAAGAATAAACTCAAAAAATAATTAAAAAATTATAAGTCGTTTGGTTCTTTTCTAAAAAAAATTAAACGACTTTTATATTAAATAAATCATGGAAAATACAGTAAAAATTAGCGCTGCAGATGTGAAACAGCTTAGAGAAGCTACAGGTGCTGGAATGATGGATTGTAAAAATGCTTTAGTAGAGGCAGAAGGAAACTTTGATAAAGCTATTGAAGTATTACGTAAAAAAGGTCAAAAAGTTGCTGCAAAAAGAGCAGACAGAGATTCTAGTGAAGGAGTTGCAATTACTAAAATTAATGCTGACAATACAGTTGGTGTTGCCATAGTATTAGCTTGTGAAACAGACTTCGTTGCTAAAAATGATTCATATAAAACTCTAGCTGAAGAATTTGTAAATATTGCAATTAATTTCGCTAATAAAGAAGATTTTTTAGCTGCTGACTTTGGTGGTATCACAGTTGCTGAAAAATTAATTGAGCAAACTGGAGTTATTGGTGAAAAAATTGATATTACTGCATTTAAAAGAATAGAAGCTCCTTATGTTGGTGCTTATACTCATATTGGTAAAATTGCTGCAATTGTTGGATTGGACAAACCCTTTGATAAAGCAGATGTTTTAACCAAAGACTTAGCAATGCAAGTTGCTTCAATGGGAGCAACAACCTTGTCTTACAAAGATTTTGATTCTGCATTTGTTACTTCAGAAACTGAAGCTAGAATTGCAGTAATTGAAAAAGATAATATAGAATTAGGCCGTTTAGGTAAAACTCTTAAAAATGTACCTCAATACATTTCTATGGCTCAATTAACTCCAGAAGTTTTAGCTAAAGCGGAAGAAGTTGCTAAAGAAGAGTTAAAAGCTGAAGGCAAGCCAGAACAAATCTGGGACAGAATTCTTCCTGGAAAAATGGAGCGTTTCATTTCTGATAATACGACACTTGATCAAGAACAATGTTTATTAGATCAAAACTTCATCAAAGATGAAAAGAAAAGTGTTGCAGACTATATTAAATCTTATGGGGAAACCACAGTAACAGGATTTGTACGTGTTACTCTTGGGTAAGTAAAAATCCCCATTATTATATAAAAAAAAGCATCTCGATTGAGATGCTTTTTTATTTATTAAATTTAATCTATTCGTTCAATACTCAAAGTTCCTAGTTGAGTAGAGGCAATTGTTCCACTGCTAAAAGGCAACCCTTCAATCTGAGTTATTGCTCCAGGTTCAGGGCTATCAGCAGATTCATAAGTTGTACCTGAATCTGAACCAGCATCCAAAGGATAAAGTCGAATAGATGCACTTTCTATTAACTCATTTCCATCAACCAAATCAAAAGATGCAACTCCCACAAACCAATCTGGACTTGGTGATATTTTAGATACAAAACTAATTCTTGTAGTAGTAGGTGTTATATTAACTGTAAACGTAACAGTAGTACTTGTTCCTACACTTGAACTGCCAGTAATAATAGTCATGAGAGTGTTGTCTTCACCTCCTGAATGCTCACTTACAAGATTACTTAAGTCTCCATCTTCAGCATACAATTTTAATCCATCTGAAGCGATACTTCCAACGTTAAAAATATTACTTCCAGGGCTGTGTGCTGCTAAAAAAACCTTGCCAAAGCTTGCATTATCAGGATAATCAGTAGGGTGTGTTGTTTCAGTAAAATTTGTCGTAAATGTTACTCTGTATAACGCTTCGGGATCAAGACCTCCGCCTCCGCCTCCGCCATTATCCCCAGAATCGTCACTACTTGAACAGCTATATATTCCGATACATAAAATTAAAGCAAAGAGTTTAAAATAATTTTTCATAATCTAAATTTTTTATAAATATAACGATATAATTATAAATATTATTTGCTTGAACATTTAAAAAAATGAATGTTATATTTGCAATATATCAACACATATAATGAAATACAAAAGAATACTTTTAAAACTATCTGGTGAAGCACTAATGGGGAACAGGCAACATGGTATTGACCCAGAGCGATTGTCTGAATACGCTCAAGACATTAAAAACATTACAGATTTAGGTGTAGAAGTAGCTGTTGTTATTGGAGGAGGTAATATTTTTAGAGGCGTTGCTGGAGCTAGCAAGGGTATGGATCGTGTACAGGGTGATTACATGGGAATGCTTGCCACTGTTATTAATGGGCTAGCATTACAGAGTGCTCTTGAAAATGCAGATGTTCCAACAAGGTTACAATCTGCTATAAAAATCAATGAAGTTGCAGAGCCATTTATTAGACGAAAAGCTATGCGGCATTTAGAAAAAGGACGCGTTGTTATTTTTGGAGGAGGAACAGGAAATCCATATTTTACTACTGATTCTGCTGCAGTATTACGTGCTATTGAAATTGAAGCTGATGTTATTTTAAAAGGCACTCGAGTTGATGGTATTTATAACGCTGATCCAGAAAAAGATTCTGCAGCCATAAAATTTGACCACATTAGTTTTGATGATGTGCTTAAGAAAGGATTAAAAGTTATGGATACTACAGCATTTACCTTAAGTCAAGAAAACAACTTACCTATTATAGTTTTTGATATGAATAAAAAAGGTAATTTATTAAAAGTAGTTTCCGGAGAAAATATTGGAACAACTGTTAATTTATAATTTAACTTTGGCTCAATTTTTGTCTTATTAAATTAAAAGCACATTTAAAATGAACGAAGAATTACAATTTATTTTAGATACCACAAAAGAAGCAATGGTTAACGCTGTTAAGCATTTAGAAAAACAATTGGTAAACATTAGAGCTGGTAAGGCTAGTCCTGCTATGCTTGGAAGCGTTATGGTAGATTATTATGGATCTCAAACACCTCTTAGCCAAGTAGCCAATGTAAATACTCCTGATGGCAGAACTATTACGGTTGCTCCTTGGGAAAAAAGCATGTTACAGGAAATTGAGCGCAGCATCATGATTGCAAATCTTGGATTTAATCCAATGAATAATGGCGAAACCATTATTATCAATGTGCCTCCTTTGACTGAAGAGCGCAGACGCGATTTAGCCAAACAAGCCAAAGCTGAAGCCGAAGATGCTAAAGTTGGGGTTAGAAATGCAAGAAAAGATGCTAATAATGAGATTAAAAAATTAGATGAAATTTCTGAAGATTTACAAAAAAATGCTGAGTTTGATGTTCAGGAAATGACAGACTCTTTTGTTAAAAAAGTTGATGACATATTCCAAGTTAAGGAAAAAGAAATTATGACAATATAAGAAAGAGCGACACTAAAGTCGCTTTTTTTGTGTTACATATATATTCTATAATTGATTTATGAAATGCCAAATCAAAATTTATTAAAAATACAAAATGAATAAATGGGCATTCCATCTGACCTTGAAAAGCAAATAACATTTATTCAGATGAAATACTGCTTATTTTTTTGTTTCCTTTCCCTTTCTATAATCTCCAAAAGTCAAGCACAAAACGATTCAATACCAAAATCCTTCTTATCAAAAACTCTTGAAAGTGGCTATTTAGAAGTTCCTTATTTTAATTTTGATCTAAGATATTTAGTAAAATACAATCAATACGAAGGTTTTAGGACTGGAATTGGAGGCGTCACAAACTCAGATTTATCAGAAGTAATCAGGTTTGAAGGTTATACAGTTTACGGCTTTTTGGATGATGAATTTAAGTATCGTGCTGGAACAGGTATTCGGTTAGCAAAAAAAACAAACACCTGGATTAATCTTTCTTATACAGATGATTTGCAAGAAACAGCTAGTTCTAACTTTTTAACAGACCAACGCCTTTTTCAACTCTTTGAGCCAAGACTTATAAACATTGAAACATTTTATAAACACGTAACCAAATCTTTATCAATTGAGCACCAGCTGGTACCAGAAATCCTTACCGAAACTCAATTTTCAATGAGTAAAATTGAGCCTAAATTTGACTACACCTATAATGTCGAAACGTTAGGGAGTTTTAAAAATTATAAGTTAAGCCTGCTTACCTTTTCTGCCCAACTTAGCTTATTTAGTGAGTTTAAGCAAACACCTGCGGGAATTATTGAAACAAAATCTGGATTCCCAAAATTTTCTATTCAATACACCAAAAGTTTTTCAAATCTTTTAAAAAGTGATTTTGGGTTTTCTAAGTTAGATTTCAGAGCTATACAACAATTTAAGCATCAAAAGGAGGCCCTTACCGAATTTGTACTTACAAGTGGAGTTGCCAATGGAGACGTCCCAATTACACATGCCTATCATGCATATCCAAATAATGTTAATAAAGGAACTATTTTGCAACGTTTTTCTGTAGCTGGAACCAATAGTTTTGAAACAATGTACTTTAATGAATTTTATTCAGATAAGTTTGTATCTCTTCAAATGAAACATAAATTAAGTCCCATTAATATTTCTCCCTGGCTTAAACCAGAAGTTGTTTTTATTTATAGATATGCTATGGGCAGGATGAATAATATTGAGCGTCATGAAAGTATTACTTTTAATACTTTGGAACAAGGGTATTCCGAAGCTGGATTAGAAATCAATAAACTATTTTTTGGATTTGGTTTAAGTTTCGCCTATCGTCATGGTGCATATTATCTTCCTAAATTTGAAGATAATTTCGCCTTTAAATTCACTTTCAATCTAAATCTCAAGAGATAAGAGATTTACTAGTATAATCAAGTATTTTTACTAACTATTTGCATACCTTTGCGCATCAAAATTTGCTATGGCTAAATTGTTTTCAGTAGGCTTTTGGGAAACTATTGCTAGACTGATCCTTCGTAATAGAATAGGCATAATAGTTGTCATTTTAATTTCCACATACTTCTTCAGTTTGCAATGGGAAAAAATGCGTTTTACCTATACCGAAGCAAATTTATTACCTGATGATCATGAAGTAAATATCGATTACAATACCTTTCTTGACACTTTTGGTGATGAAGGAAATTTAATAGTTATTGGAATTAAAGATAGCTCACTTTTTACTGTTGAGCATTTAAACGCTTGGAACAAACTTTCCAGTGATTTTAAAACGTTTAAAGAAGTAGAAACTGTAGTATCAATTAAAGATCTTCAAAAACTTGTAAAAAACAAAAAAAAGCAGCAGTTTGATTTAGTTCCATTTATTAATGACTCCATCTCCTCTTCCAGTGAAATTGCAACCTTACAAAATGAGTTATTTGAACAATATCCATTTTACGATAATTTTCTGTTTAATAAAAACAGTAAAGCTGTTAGGTCTGCAATTTATTTAGATAAGAATATTGTCAACACACCTGCAAGGAAAGATTTTATTACTGACGTTTTAATTCCAAAAGTTAAACAATTTGAGGAAAGTACTAATTTAAATGTGCGTGTTTCTGGCATGCCTTATATTCGCACATTAAACTCTCAAAATATTATAGACGAAATTGGGAAGTTTATTGCGGCTGCACTTGGCGTAACTTCCTTAATATTTTTCTTTTTTTTTAGGTCATTTAGAGCAACTTTCATATCAATGATTGTGGTGCTGATTGGAGTTATGTGGACGTTTGGTATTATTGGTTTATTAGAGTATGAAATAACTGTGCTTACTGCACTCATTCCTCCTTTAATTATTGTTATAGGAATTCCAAATTGTATTTTCCTTATTAATAAATATCAGCACGAAGTAAATAAACATGGCAACAAAGCAAAATCGTTACAACGTGTTATTTCAAAAGTTGGAAATGCTACCTTAATGACCAATGTTACAACTGCTTCTGGTTTTGCCACCTTTATTATTACTGAAAGTAAATTATTAAAGGAATTTGGAACAGTTGCTTCCCTCAGTATTTTGGCAATTTTTATTCTATGCTTACTAATTATTCCAATTATTTACAGCTACATGCCAATGCCAAAAGACAAGCATCTTGAGCATTTAAATAAGCGCTGGATAAACACGTTTGTTGATTGGATGGAACATATGGTTCGGTATAAAAAAATTGCAATTTATATAACTTCTCTCATCTTGCTTGTTGCTAGTATCATTGGAATTTATCAAATTAAAATTTCTGGAAGTCTCATTGAAGACATGCCTAGAAAAGCCGAGTTTTATCAAGATATTAAATTTTTTGAATCTGAATTTAATGGCGTAATGCCATTAGAGATTATGATCGATACCAAACGCAAAAAAGGTGTGATGAAATTATCAAACCTGAAGCGTATGAATGAGCTTGAGAAACTCATCATTGAAACACCACAACTATCAAAACCTATTTCTGTGGTTAGTTTAGTTAAATATTCTAAGCAAGCCTATTACAACGGAAATCCAAAATATTATCAATTACCAACCTCACAAGAAAATAGTTTCATCTTGTCATATGCAAAAAACTCATCACAAGATGTTGATTTGTTAAAGAATTTTGTTGATTCTACAGGACAATATGCAAGAATTACAACATTTATGAAAGATGTTGGAACTGATAAAATGGAGCGTATTGAAGAGAATTTAATAGAGAAAATAAACAAGGTATTCCCAGAAGAACTATACAATGTAACATTGACAGGAAAAGCTTACCTCTTTCAAAAAGGAACCCATTTTTTAGTCAATAATCTAATACTGTCCTTATCATTGGCCATTGTATTAATCTCATTATTTATGGCATATATGTTCCGTTCCTTTCGAATGATTATTGTGTCATTAATTCCAAATCTTTTACCACTGTTAATTACTGCTGGCTTAATGGGTTACTTAGGTGTTCCTATAAAACCATCAACCATATTGGTGTTTAGTATAGCGTTTGGAATTTCAGTTGATGATACCATTCACTTCTTAGCAAAATACAGACAAGAATTACAAGCTAATCATTGGAAAATTAGAAAATCAGTATATGCAGCGCTCAGAGAAACTGGTGTTAGCATGTTTTATACATCAATAGTTTTATTCTTTGGGTTTTCAGTATTTATCATATCAAACTTTGGCGGAACAGTTGCTTTAGGAGCATTAGTATCTGTAACCTTATTATTTGCTATGTTAGCCAACTTATTGTTGTTGCCTTCATTGCTGCTCTCATTAGAGAGAAGCATTGCAAATAAAGAAGTTTTAAAAGAACCTAACTTTAAAATCATTCCTGAAGAAGATAAAAACGAAATTGAGTAATCTAAAAATGAAATGAAAAATTCTCGAATTTTGAGGTTTAATTTTGAAGATTGAAAGTCAAAGAATTTTGGATAAACTCAAAATTATTGTCGCTTAGATAAAACCTGCTTTTTTTGCCGCTTTCACTAAATTATAATTATTTCCTTTTTTAACATCAAACAATATTTTTAATTTAACTATTCGTTCTTCTATAGCTCTTTTAGATAATGCCATATATTTAGGAATATCCTTAATTTTTTCGCCCATCGATAAATGATACAGTATTTGCCTATCAAAATTATCTATAACTATTCCGTTTAAATTTGTTTTATTGGAATTTGCTTTTATGGTTTTACTGTAATATTGTTTCCCGCACAAAACATCAGTCACTGCTTTTTTAAGGCTCTCACTTTCAATATCGGTTTTTATAATAAAACCTACTGGGTTTAGTTCTTTAATGATGTTGAGAATTCTTAATGAATCTGAAACATTAGTTAACACAACTATTTTAGTTTTAGAATTTATTTTTTTAATTAAAAGCCCTAAATCCTCCCCACAAACATAACGTTCGTTTTTTGAAACCGGCAATTGTAAATCCAGTAATACCAAGTGAAACTTTTTATGCTTTATTTGTTGTACGGCTTCATCGCAATTTTTAGCAAAACATATAGAAAAAGCTATATTAGATAGTGTATTTACAATGTTTGCGTAAGCATTTGCACTTATAGAGTCGTCTTCAATAATTAGTAGGTTAATCTCCTTACTCATCAAATAGTTATTAATCTATTAATCTATTAATCTATTAATCTATTAATCTATTAATCAAATATATAAATTGTTTTACTAAAGTTTACAACAAGGTGAAAATATGTGGTTAATCCACATTCTAAAATTTATAAAAAGCTGTTATTTTGAAAAACCAATATTTGGCAAGCCTTAATTTTAAAACATTCTGGCATTATTTAACTTAAAATTTATATTTTTATGAAAACATTAGACTTAAGTAGAATGGAAAGTTTCCTTGGAGGACAAAGTCAAGAAGAGCAAGATGCTGCTGAAAAAAAATTCTGTATAGGTGTATCGGCTATGACTGGAGGAATGATTGGTGGACCTGCTGGTTTTTTTGTAGGTATTGTTTTTGGTGCTGCATTTTGTGGACAGCAGTAATTTTTTAGAAACTTGAGAAGCAAATATTTAAAAATTGTTTAATGGAAAACTGTTTGAAAATTGAACTTAAAAAGTTAGCAAGCAAATATCATATTGGTTTTAAAATCAATGATAATTCTGATAGAATTCTTTTTGTGAACAACAACTATAACATAAATTTAAAAATTTTTAATAAAAAAGCCAATATTTTTTACGAATGGAAAAGGGGCTTGTTAGGGCGTCTTTTTTTTAAAGAAGAATATAATAGGCTAATTAATTTAAAAAAAGAAATTTTAATTTTGTTAGAACAAAACAATTTTAAAACTGAAGAAATTATTCGTAATAATATTTAATTTGCTTCTTGAGTTTTTTTGCTAATTAGGATACAACAAAGATACTTCTTATAATAGTTCTGACTAAATTTTTTTTTTGATTTTACACATATGTGTGAGAATTTCCCATATTGTTTTCTTACAGTTTACAAAAGAGCGAAAATATGTGGTAAAACCACATTCTAAAACTTATAAAAAGCTGTTACTTTGGAAAGTCAATAATTGGCAAGCCATAACCCTTAAAGTGTTATGGTTTTTATTTAACTTAAATATTATATTTTTATGAAAACATTGGAATTAAATCAAATGGAAATTATTACAGCAGGAGGTGATGACCCAGTAGCTAATGCTATTTTAGGCACTTGCCTTGTAGTAGGAGTAGCAGCTTCTATAGCTGCTGGTTTTATTACATTTGGCACTAGCCTTTTTTGGGGAACTAGCCTTACTGCTGGTTTTTGTGCAGGTGCAGCAGTAGGTGCCGCCGCATATGATCAATAATTAAAAATAATGGATATGAAAAATAAAATTAAATACATTTTCATAATATTAAACATTTCACTCTATGGCTATATTTTTATGACATTTTTATTAAATGGAAGAGAGTTCTCATATAATGCTAAAGTATTATTAGCAATCGCATTAATTATGACAATATTCTCTCTGTTCGTTTTTTCAAAAAAAAGAAAACTCGACATTAATTAAATGTTTTAAACCCCTAAAGGTCTATTTAATATATAATTAGGATTTTCGTAAACCACTATCCAATTATCAGGTAGTGGTTTATTTAAATATTTCTAATTAGTAAATTAAATTTTAATGAAATTAATTACTACTTAAAAAAAATAAGGATTGAAAAATAAAACTCTCTTCCTATTTCTTTTCACAAGTTTATTGATGTTAGGTTTAATATTTAAAAAAATGATAAATGTGGAAGAATTAGTTTTAAACTCGCTAATTGAAAACTTTTCCTTATCACAGATTGAAAATTACCTTTCGTCAAAGGAAAGGTGGGAATACTTCAGCTATCTCATAATTTTTATAATGTTATTGTTAAAGACTGCTGTTATAGCAGCAATACTAGACGCAGGCTGTTTTTTTTTCAGTAAAGAAATAAAATATAAAAAACTCTTTAACATCGTCGTAAAAGCAGAGTTTGTGTTTTTACTGGTTATTGTATTTAAAACCGCTTGGTTTTATGTTTTTCAGCAAGATTACACTCTAGAAGATTTACAATATTTCTATCCTTTATCTGCTTTAAACATTATTGGTTATGAGGGCCTGCAACCTTGGTTTGTTTACCCTTTGCAAGTGCTAAACCTTTTTGAACTGGCGTATTGGGTAATATTAGCATATTTATTAGGTAAAGAGCTAAAAGTATCTACAGATAAAGGCATGTCTATTGTGGCAAGTAGTTATGGTGTTGGTCTGCTTATTTGGGTGGTGGCAGTTATGTTTTTAACACTTAATATGTCTTAATTAGATGTTAGACCGCTTCGCTGTTAGATAATAGAACCAAGACTAAAATATGCATGAAAAAAGCACTTAAAATAATTATAGTATTACTTGTTGTTTCCCTTTTAGGCTATTTAGCGTTTAATGTAATTGCCAAAATGCAATACAAAAACGAAGTTGTTAATACGCTAAAAACCATACCAGAATTTAGTTTTAAAACTTTTGATAGTACAAATTTTACAAACGCAAATTTAAAGCCCAATACCGCAACTGTTTTTATTTATTTTAATAGCGAATGCGATTTTTGCCAACACGAAGCTCAAAACATTAGTGATAATTTAGCCCAATTTAAAAACACACAATTGCTGTTTGTTTCTACAGAAAATATAGAAACCATTAAAGCTTTTGCAAAAACTTATAATTTATTAAACCAACAAAACATAACTTTTTTAAATGATAGTACTTATACTTTTTCTAATCGATTTGATGCGAACTCTATTCCTTACCTGTTAATTTATAACAGCAACCAAGAGTTAGTTAAAAAACATAAAGGACAATTAAAAACCGAAGCTATTTTAAAATTATTAAAGTAGAATTTATTTGTCATTCCTGCGTAGGCAGGAATCCATCTATCTATGAAACTCAATATTAAAACAAACCTTTCGTCAAAATACTTACAGAAAACGCATATTTTACAACACGATCAAAGCGACTGTGGAGTTGCTTGTTTGCTTTCAATAATACAATATTATAAAGGCACAAACTCGTTAGAAAAACTACGGGAATTAAGTGGTACAACCAAACAAGGCTCCACGCTTTTGGGTTTATACCAAGCAGCAAACCAATTGGGTTTTACAGCACAAGGCAACGAAGCAGATATACAAGCAGTAATAGACCATAATGAACCTCTTATTCTTCACGTTGTTATTGAAGAACGGTTGCAACATTATTTAGTGTGTTATGGTTTTAAAGATGATAAATTTATAATTGGAGATCCTGCAAAAGGTATTGTGAGTTATACAAAAGAAGAATTGGAAAACATTTGGAAATCTAAAACGTGTTTAACCTTAACACCAAACAACAATTTTGAAAAAGCAAAAACACTAAAATCCAACAAAAAGCAATGGTTTTTAAACTTACTAAAAGATGATTATAAGCTGTTATCTTTTAGTGTTTTATTAGGTTTGGGCATTGCACTGCTCGGAATGGCAATGGCTGTTTTCTCTCAAAAATTAATTGATGATATTTTACCTTCAAAAGACTTTGTAAAACTAATTACAGGTATTGTATTAGTAGCATTTTTATTATTGGTTAGAGTCTTGTTTACAGCCTTAAGGGATTATTTTTTAATACGCCAAACCAAAGATTTTAACAACAGGATAATCGATAGTTTTTATACCTCATTATTGCATTTGCCAAAGCCTTTTTTTGATACACGTAAAATAGGAGAACTCGTTGCAAGACTTAATGATACGCAACGTGTGCAACGTGTTATAAGCATGGTTGCAAGTAGTGTTGTTATTAACGTTTTAGTTACTATTGTTTCATTAGGTTTTCTGTTTTATTATTCTTGGGAAACTGGACTTATAGCGTTTTTAAGTTTGCCATTTTATTTTTTCTTGATTTATAGTTTCAACAAACGTATTATTACTGCCCAAAAAGAAGTGATGCAAGGTTATGCCTTTAGCGAAAGTAACTATATAACCTCAATGCAAGGCATTGCCACCATTAAAAACAATAACAGGCAAAGTGTCTTTAAAAAAATCAACCAATTTATTTATGGTAATTATCAAGAAAAAACATTTAACCTTGGTAAGATCAATGTTAAATTATCGATATTTTCTGGTGTGTTTAGTGTTTTGTTTTTAATGGGGATTTTAACTTATACATCTGTTCAAGTGTATTACGAAACCATGCAACTAGGAGAGCTAATGGCAATTCTTGGTATTGCAGGGAGTTTATTGCCATCAGTAGCTGGTTTGGCTCTAATTGCCATCCCAATTAATGAGGCCAAAGTGGCATTTAACAGAATGTACGAATTTGCATCTATTGACAAAGAACAAACGGGAAAGCAAAAGATAACGGTTTTTGAAACTTTTAAAATTGAAAACCTTTCATTTCGGTTTGCTGGTAGAAGTCAATTGTTAAAAGATATTAACTTAGAAATCCATAAAAACGAATGTATTGCCATTGTTGGGGAAAGTGGTTGTGGTAAAAGCACATTAGGACAAATTATCCAAAAGTTTTACCCTTTTGAAAATGGAACGATTAGTATTAATGATAAGCATAAACTAACAGCTATAAATACTGAAGATTGGCGAAACATTATTGGTGTAATTCCTCAAGATATTACCATTTTTAATGGAAACTTGATAGATAATATTTTATTAGGAAAAGAAGATAAACCAGAAAACATTGTAACCTTTTGTAAAGATTATGGATTTGAAAAGTTTATAACAGAATTACCACAAGGTTATGCAACCATTTTAGGCGAAGAAGGTATTAATTTATCTGGAGGACAAAAGCAATTATTAGCACTTATGCGAGTACTTTATAAAAAACCACAATTATTATTGTTGGACGAGTTTACTTCAGCAATGGACAGAAAAACCGAACAATTTGTAATTAATTTACTCAATACATTAAAAGCAAAAATGAGCATTATTTTTATTTCGCATCGCTTACACTCACTAAAGCATATTGCAGATAGAATCTATATTATCGAAAATGGCGAAACAAAAGTTTTTGGGACACATAAATATTTACTAGAATCTTCAAATTTTTATAGTGATTATTGGTTAGAACTAACAGCATAAAATTACCTAGTTTTTTTATTTAATCAAAAATCCATTCTGTACCTTTGCTCATTAAATATCAAATACAATGAAGTGCAGTACAGTAGCCAAATTATTATCTCAAAATAAAACACAAATAGATATTGAAATTAAAGGCTGGGTAAGAACCTTTAGAGCAAATCGTTTTATAGCATTAAACGACGGTTCAACTATTAATAATATTCAGTGTGTTGTAGACTTTGAAAATTTTGAAGAAAGCTTATTAAAGCGTGTAACTACAGGAGCAGCTGTTGCCATAAATGGAACTTTAATTGAAAGTCAAGGCAAAGGGCAAAGTGTTGAAATTAAAGTCAATTCAATTGAAATATTAGGTGATTCAGATTCGGAAACCTATCCAATACAACCTAAAAAACACTCCTTTGAGTTTCTTCGTGAAAATGCACATTTACGTACCAGAACAAATACTTTTAGTGCAGTGATGCGTTTACGTTCATCATTATCCTTTGCTGTTCATAAGTACTTTAACGACAATGGATTTTACAACATGCACACACCAATAATTACTGGAAGTGATGCTGAAGGTGCTGGCGAAATGTTTCGTGTTAGCGCATTAGATGCAAAAAACCCTCCACTGAATGAAGAAGGAGAAGTTGATTATACAGAAGATTTCTTTGGAAAAGAAACCAATCTAACCGTTTCTGGACAGTTAGAAGCAGAAACTTATGCAATGTCTCTTGGTAAAATATATACGTTTGGCCCAACATTTAGAGCAGAGAATTCTAATACTTCAAGACATTTATCTGAATTCTGGATGATTGAACCTGAAGTTGCATTCATGGATATTCATGGAAACATGGATTTAGCTGAAGATTTCATGAAGTCTGTTATTAATTATGTTTTAGAAAACAATAAAGAAGATTTAGAATTCTTGGAACAACGTCAGATTCAAGAAGATAAATCTAAGCCTCAAGTTGAGCGTAATGAGATGACCTTAACTGATAAGCTTCGTTTTGTGGTTGACAATAACTTTAAACGTGTCACTTATACTGAAGCTATTGACATTCTTCGAAACAGCAAGCCAAATAAGAAAAAGAAATTCAATTATATCATTGAAGAATGGGGAGCCGATTTACAAAGTGAACACGAACGTTTTCTGGTTGAAAAACATTTTAAATGTCCTGTTATTTTGTTTGATTATCCTGCTAATATAAAAGCATTTTATATGCGTCTAAACGAAGATGGAAAAACAGTTAGAGCCATGGATATTCTATTTCCTGGCATTGGAGAAATTGTTGGCGGTTCTCAGCGTGAAGAACGCTTAGAGGTTTTAAAAGAAAAAATGGCTGCACTTGACATTCCTGAAGAGGAATTATGGTGGTACTTAGATTTAAGAAAATATGGTACAGCTGTGCATTCAGGTTTTGGTTTAGGTTTTGAACGCTTAGTAATGTTTGCAACTGGAATGACCAATATTAGAGACGTGATTCCTTTCCCAAGAACTCCTCAAAATGCCGAATTCTAAATAATTCGTAAAGAGAAAAATAATAAATAAAACAATCTTCGTTTCTAATTAATGTAGATTGTTTTTTTTATTTTTATAAAAACCCAAATACAGTAATGCTTAAACAATATTTACAGTTTAAATTATCTCAAAAGCTATCACCTCAACAAATACAATTGATGAAGCTGATACAATTACCTACACAAGCTTTTGAGCAACGTCTTAAGCAAGAGTTAGAAGAAAATCCAGCACTTGAAAGTGGCAAAGAAGCTTCGGAAGACTATGATGATGATCTTGACAACAGTGAAGACTTTGGAGACAGTGACACCATCAATGCTGAAGATATTAATATTGACGAATATTTGAGTGATGACGAGATACCTGATTATAGAATGCATGCTAACAACTATAGTGCTGACGATGAAGAAAAGAGTGTCCCTTATGCTTCTGGGACTTCATTTACTCAACATTTAAAAACCCAACTAAGTACATTCCGATTGAATGATGAAGAAGATCAAATTGCAGAGTTCTTAGTAGGGAGTGTTGATGAAAGTGGATATATTCGTCGTTCTTTAAGTGATATTATGGATGATTTGGCATTCACTCAAAACGTTTATACTGACGAAGTAAAAATAGAAAGTGTTCTTAAAATTGTACATCAATTAGATCCTGCTGGAGTTGGTGCACGAAATTTACAAGAATGTTTAATGATTCAATTACAACGAAAGACTCAAAATTCAAATATAGAATTAGCTACTAACATTATCGAAAAAGCGTTTGAGCAATTCACAAAAAAGCACTACAAAAAGTTACTTCATAAATTTGATATAACTGAAAATCAACTCAAAGATGCCATTCTTGAAATTGAGCGATTAAATCCAAAACCTGGAAGTTCCTATGCTGGAAGCACAAGAATGATAGAGCATGTCGTTCCTGATTTTACAATTAAGATTGTTGATGGTGAATTAAGCTTAACACTTAACGGAAGAAATGCCCCTGAATTGCATGTATCAAGAGAATATAATAACATGCTTAAGGGCTACAAGGAGTCTAAAGACAAATCAAAATCACAAAAAGATGCTGTCATTTTTATTAAGCAAAAACTAGATGCTGCTAAATGGTTTATTGATGCAATAAAGCAACGTCAGCAAACTTTATTTGTGACGATGAGTGCTATTATGCATTATCAAGAAGAATATTTTTTAACTGGTGATGAGCGTAATTTGAAGCCAATGATCCTGAAGGATATTGCAGATGAAATTGAAATGGACGTCTCTACAATATCAAGGGTTGCCAATAGTAAGTATGCAGACACGCCTTACGGCACAAAATTGATTAAAGAATTCTTTAGCGAGTCTATGACAAATGACCAAGGTGAAGAAGTATCTACTCGTGAAATAAAGAAAATTCTGGAGACAGTTATTGAAGAGGAAAACAAGAAAAAACCGTTAACTGATGAGAAATTAGCCAAAATATTAAAAGAAAAAGGCTATCCTATTGCCAGACGTACAGTTGCAAAATATCGTGAGCAACTTGATGTGCCTGTCGCCAGATTAAGAAAACAAATCTAATTTTGAATAGCTTCCTTAAAAGCATATCGTACATTTTTCATCCTTTGTTTATGCCATTTATTGGTACGCTTTTTTATTTTTCAAAAGCACCTCGATATATTCCAATACCATTTATTAAGGCCAAATTATTTGCGTTAGCTTTATTCACTATTATTCTACCAATTCTTTTATTCTACTTATTAAAAACAACAAAAAGGGTTAATTCTATTCATTTAGATAGTACAAAAGAACGCATCATCCCGTTACTATTGAATGCTGTAATCATATTGCTAATTACCCAACGTATAGTACCAATAAATGAATTGGCCGAACTTTACTTTTTTTTTATAGGGATTTTACTTTCAACAATGACGTGCTTGATTTTAGCGATTTTAAAATTTAAAGCAAGTATTCATATGATAGCTGCAGCTGGAATACTCATGTTTTTCATTGCTTTAAGTGTTCACTTTAGCATCAATATTATTGGTACAATTGCGCTGTTTTTTATTATTGTTGGTGCAATAGCGACATCAAGACTTCATATGAATGCGCACTCAAATGCCGAATTAATTGTTGGCTTTTTTGTTGGGCTTATTCCCCAATTGATATTACTAAATTATTGGTTATAATATATAAAAAATAAGACCTGCCTTAATAGCGTTTAAATCTATAGATTTACTATTAAGTGTTTGATCTTTAAAAATAGGATTAAGAGCATAATATAGATGTAGGTTCCAGTTATCATAACCAATACTAAATGTCAATCCATACTGAAGTTTATTAATCGCATCATTAATACTAACCTTATATGATCCATCTGATCCAGCAAATTTTGATCTAGAGGCAAATACATAACCCAATTTAAAGCCTGAATAAATACGCCAAAATTTATAAACCTCGGCAGTTGATGTTCGCCAACGAAATTCAAAGGGAAGTTCAACCTGATATAAGTCAAACTTGTTTTTGTCAAAATCACCGCTACTCAAAACTTCAAATTCTAAATCACCATTGGTTTCAGATATTTTTAAATTTTGATTAAACGAGTTAGCCGATAAGCCTATGCCAAATCCAAGTGCTACATTTCTCTTTTTATTAATCGGAAAGTCTCTAATAAGGCCAAAATGAAAACCTCCAGAAAATCCATTTTGAGACATATTACTAAGCTTTTTGCCCAATATATTGTAAGTAACACTTAAATAAATTTGGTCTTCTCTATATAAAGAATCTACTTCCTTAACAAGAACCGTCACTTGTGCATTCAAAGATTGAATACCTATTAAAATGACAAAAGCAATTAAAAAATGTCTCATTGATATAATTCTTAATGAGGAAAATAAAAAAAGGCATTCAAAAAATGAATGCCTATAATATCTAATAAAAAAAGATTTTATTGTTTGTTTTTTGAAACATCACCTGGAATAGCAGCATAATTAATTTTTAAAGCATTTACTTTTCTTAGTTCTTGCTTTATATCTCCAACTAATCCCATATTTGCTTCTTTATCTACTTTTAACGATGTTGTTAAAAAAGGAATCAACTCTTCCCTTTTAGATGCTCGTTCAGCAGCGATAAAAGCAGCTATTTCATTAACCGAAGCAAAATCATCATTTAATTGGATTCTTGCTTCAGTACCCATTTGCTTATAATTACTACTTGGTTTTCCAGCATAAATGTACATAACCAAATCTTTCTTTTCTAATTTTTCAACTTGATCGGCATTTGGCAATTTATTTTCAATCTTTAAAGTGTTTTCCCTCATTACAGTAGCAACCATAAAAAAGAATAATAACATGAAAACAATATCTGGTAATGACGCTGTATTTACAGCTGGCAAATCGCCTCCTTTTTTCTTTTTAAACTTAGACATAGTTTATATGCTTTTTAAAAATTATTGTTCTTGTACTTCTGAAAGTTTTTGAGGATACTCTAATTTTATTCTATCAATAACCTCTTTTAACTTTGTTTTATTCCCGCTCCATTTCACGTCTTTATAGTTATTTTGCATTTCTATAAAGTTCATATCTCTAAATCCTGATTGAGAACCTATTTCAAGAGCTCGTCTATTTCTTAATACATTATATGCACCAACAAGTTCATTTTGAACTGATATGTACTGTGCATACGATGTTTCACGTTCGTTTTTTAAAGAAATAATTGCTTTGTCTGGATGATCTGATGAGTTTGTGTCTCTTTGTCCTTTACAGTAATCACATTGTTTACCATCTGCGTTGACACCTCCTCCATTATCTAAAAACTCAACAGCTGCTGCTCTTAAATCTTTAAGTTCCATTAGTTCATCCTCAACTAGCAATTGATCTTTACCATTTATCAATACTGTAAATATATTTCTCTGTCTAATGATAACGTCTTCTTCAGACTCTTCTATTGGAGGTAATTTTCTGGAAATTCCAGAATCTTTCTCCATAGTAGTAGTTACCAAGAAAAATATTAACAGTAAAAAGGCAATGTCGGCCATTGAGCCTGCATTAACTTCTGGTGCTGATCTTTTTGCCATAATTATTTACTTAATCGTTTTTTTAACTCCTGTAAATACCATTGCACCAGTTGCTATAAGTACTAAAGCGTAAAACATGTACAATCCAGCTCCAATTAATTTATCTTCACTCGCTGAAAGTATTTTTCCATCTGCAATTGTTTTTTCAGTTCCTGAAGCAAAAACAAAATAACAAATAAGTGCTAATACTAAAAACGCACCAACGCCTTTAACAGTACTCATTAAAGTTTCCTTACTTGAAAACATTCCTTTCAAAACAAAACCTATAACGAACACTAAAACGATTCCTAGTACAATATATGCTATATATGACATATAATCCACTCCGCTTGATCCGCCTGAATTAGCAATAGCTTCTATAGCATCATCTCCTTTTGATATAATCATAATCAAAAAGATAATACCGAGAACACTGATAGCTGCGGCTACTATTTTTATAAATTTATGTAAACCCATAATTGTTTGCGTTTTTAAATTACTTCTTGTGTCTTACCAATAAATCCATCAAAGAGATAGAAGCATCTTCCATATCATTAACTATACTATCAATTTTAGCAATAATATAATTATAGAATATTTGAAGTATAATCGCAACAATTAAACCGAATACAGTAGTTAATAATGCAATTTTAATACCACCTGCAACAAGTGAAGGTTGCATGTCTCCAGCAGCTTCAATCTTATCAAAGGCATCAATCATACCAATTACAGTTCCCATGAACCCAAGCATTGGAGCTAAGGCAATAAATAATGAAACCCATGATACGTTTTTCTCTAATTGTCCCATTTGAACTCCACCATAAGCTACAACAGCTTTTTCAGCAGCATCAATATCTTCATCAGCTCTATCTAATCCTTGATAAAATATAGAAGCAACAGGTCCTTTTGTGTTTCTGCAAACTTCTTTTGCAGCTTCAACACCTCCTGAAGATAAAGCATCTTCAACGTCCTGTACTAATTTTTTTGAATTTGTGGTTGATAAGTTTAAAAAGATAATTCTTTCTATAGCAATTGCTAATCCAAGAATTAAACATAACAATACAATTCCCATGAACCCAGGGCCTCCTTCAATAAAACGCTTTTTTAATTCTTGATGAAATCCAAGCTCTTCAGTAGCAGCTGCTCCTTCGTCTTGAGTTGAACTTACAACTGTATTTACAATTGTGTTTGTGTTTGCATTTGTGTTTGCATTAACGGTTCCGAATGCCATAACACATGCAATGGCTAGAATAGAAAATAATCTTTTCATTGTTCTTGATCTTAATTTTATTAGTTAAAGTGTTAAAGATATAAAAAAATTGCAATTAACAAATAAAAATCACAGACACTTAAAAAGTAATTGCACTATACTTTTACCACAATTTTCGTGCCTAATACAAAAGCAAAATCAAATAATAGCTTTTGCAGAGAGGAAGGGATTCGAACCCTCGATACCCTTTTGAGGTATACACACTTTCCAGGCGTGCGCCTTCGACCACTCGGCCACCTCTCTGTAATTTTTGTTATTACAGGAGGGCAAATAACAAAAAAAAAATTAAACGTTAAAACTTTGTCTGTTAATTTTAAGACATTTCACCTCTCAGAGATTGTTCAAAATTCATCTTAAACGCTTTAGGTAATAAATTCTTTGTTAGCAAGTACATTAATTTAGTGATAGCAGCTTCTGTTGTCATGTCTCCTCCTGAAATTACACCTATTTTTTTAAGTTGAGTACTTGTTTCATATTGACCCATCATAACACTTCCGCCTGAGCATTGTGTTACATTAATAATATATATTCCTTTTTGAATTGCTTCACTTAATAAGTTTATAAACCATTTTTGTGTTGTTGTATTACCTGCACCATAAGTCTCTAAAATGACTCCTTCTAGATGCGGTGAAAATAATATAGCCCTCAAAATTACTTCTGATATTCCAGGAAATAATTTTATAATGGCAACATTTGTGTTCAAACTTTTATGAACTTGTAATTGTTTTTCTTTTTCCGGTTGAAATAAATAATCTTTATTAATTTTTAAATGCACACCAGATTCAACTAAATCTGGATAATTTAATGATGCAAACGCTTCAAAATGTTCTGCATTAATTTTTGTAGTTCTGTTCCCTCTATACAATTTATATTCAAAATAAAGGCTTACTTCTTTTATTAATGATCCATTATTATTTCTTAACGATGCTACCTGTATGGATGTAATTAAATTTTCTTTTGCATCTGTTCGCAAATCACCTATTGGCAATTGTGATCCAGTAAAAATTACTGGCTTATTTAAATTTTCTAACATGAAACTTAACGCTGAAGCAGAATAGCTCATCGTGTCACTTCCATGTAAAACTACAAATCCATCACAACGATTATAATAAGATTCAATAATCTCTGTTATACTAACCCAATATTCAGGATTCATATTAGAGGAGTCAATTGCTTTTTCAAATGAGATTGTTTCTATTGTACAATCTAACAATTTCAATTCTGGAATTTTAACCAATAGGTTGTCAAAATCAAATGATTTTAATGCTCCTGTTTCAGGATCTTTTATCATTCCTATTGTTCCTCCTGTGTATATTAAAAGTATGTTTGGTTTATACATAGTTATATTTTAAAAACGTCTATTGAGTTTGCTGTTGTAATTTTTGCGATTACCTCTTTTGGTAAATCGTATAATTCAGAGAGTTTGTTTAACACATTAATAATGTAACTACTTTCATTACGTTTACCTCTATAAGGTGTCGGTGATAAATAAGGAGCATCTGTTTCTAATACTATATGTTTTAAATCTATTTGATTTATAAACTGATTTATTTTGCCATTTTTAAAAGTGACAACTCCTCCAATACCAAGTTTCATGTTAAATGATATGGCACGTTTTGCTTGTTCAAGAGTCCCAGTAAAACAATGAAATATCCCGAACAATTTTTCGTCTTTTTCTTCTTCTAAAATTTCAAAGATTTCGTTAAATGCATCTCTACAATGAATAACAATTGGTAAATTATATTGTTTTGCTAATTGAATCTGTTGCCTAAACGCATCTTGTTGTATCTTTAGTGTTGATGTATCCCAATATAAATCAATACCTATTTCGCCAACTGCGACAAATTCTCTTTCCTGAAAATGTCTTATAACATGATTTAGTTCTTGTTTATAATTTTCTTTTACAGAGGTAGGGTGCAATCCCATCATGAGATGAACATTATTAGGATAAGCTTTTTCCAAATCAAACATTGCTTCTGTATAGGACGAATCAATTGCAGGAATAAAAAAACGTTCTATGTTAGCATTGAGTGCACGTTTTATCATTTCATCACGATCATCGTCAAAAACTTCACTATATAGATGTGTATGTGTATCAGTAATAATCATAAAGCTAATGTAAGGTTTGATTGTTATATTTGAAAAATAAACGAATAATATGTTACAGGAATTTTTACTGAATCAAGGTTATACGAAAATCAAACTACATCTTACCAAAACAAATCATTTTGAAATTATTGCCAAAATAAATGGCGTAAAAGGTTTATTTATTTTAGATACTGGAGCTTCAAATTCTTGTGTAGATTTTGATACTGCCACTATGTTTAAACTCAATGTAAAAGAATCTGATGTAAAAGCTGCAGGTGCTGGAGCTGCTGATATGAAAACACAAGTATCCAACCAAAATAACTTTAAAATTGGAAAATGGAAAAAGAACAAAATTGTGCTTGTTCTTTTTAGTTTAACACATGTAAACACAGCATTAACAGCACACAATTCTAAACCAGTTGATGGCATCATAGGCGCAGATATTTTAAAAAAAGGAAAGGCCATCATAGACTACGAAAAAAAATATTTATATCTTAAGCAATAATTAGCACCTAACCAATTACCCTACATGCAACCATCAATATTAATAGCTGATGATCATCCACTTGTCTTAAAAGGGCTTCAAGACTTTTTAGTTGAAAAAGGTTATAATGTTATAGCCTCTGAAACTGATGGTGAAAAAGCATATGATTCAATCATAAAAAATCGGCCAGATATTGCTGTTTTAGATATTAGAATGCCATTAATGACAGGAATTGAAATTGCCGAGGCTTGCAAAAGCAATAATATTAAAACTAAAATTATTCTCATCACCTTTGAGAAAGACGAAACTTTATACAAGCAAGCGCAAACATTAAATGTTTCAGGTTATATTTTAAAAGAGTTTGCCCTTGTAGAAATTGAAAATTGTATCGATGCTGTTAATAATGGTAAATCTTATTTTAGTGAACAATTAACTGAATATCTCTTGCCTGAAGAAAAGCCTGAAATTTTAGAAACATTAACTCCTACTGAAAAAAAGGTGCTTTATTTTATTGCGCAAAATAAAACTGCAAAAGAAATTGGCGACTTATTATTTATTTCAGATAGAACCGTTGAAAAACACAAAAGTCATATAATTAAAAAAGCCAAATTAGCTCCAAAGCCTAATAGCTTATCTCTTTTTGCTAAAGAACATGAACAGTTTATATCTGATGACGATCTTAAAAATACGTAGAGTTACGTATTGTTTCGTATCATTTTATTCCCGATTTTTATAGAGCTATTAATCAATTCCTTATTTATAAGGGTAAAAAGCTTTGGATTGTATGATTCAAAGTTTTTTATTTTTATAATTATACTACAAAAAACATCAAAATATACGTAGAGTTACGTATTGTTTTGTGTTATTTTAATTTAGATATTTAGCTTTATTCATTAATCATAAAATTAATATGAAAATAAAGTTCACTATTCTTCTAGCATTTATTTGTTTATCGAGTGTTCTAGCCCAAGTCAAAGAAAATGAGATTTTATCAAAAGACATTAATGGAAAAGCAAAGTTTATAAGATTTAAAGAAACAAAAATCTCTTCAAATGAAATAGCAACAGTATACTTTTTGAAGAAACAATATGATGTAGATGACAAAGTGGCTTTTTTGCCAATTAACAATAGTGTATATGAGAACAAAAATTTTACTTCTCTAAAGTATCAACAATATTATAACGACGTAAAAGTTGAATTTGCTAAAATCAATGTAGTATCCCAAAATAATAATATTCATGTAATTATTGGCAACTATATAAAAATCGGAGAATTATCGACAATCCCATCACTTTCATTAAATATTGCTATTGAGAAAGCAAAAAATCATATTGGTGCGGAAAAGTATATGTGGGAAAATGAAACAAATGAGGAGTTTATTAAACAATTTACGAACGACCCTAAGGCAACTTATCTTCCTGAAGGGGAGCTTGTACTCATAAGGGAAAACGTATTAAATGAATCTTCAAAAATTGTTCTTGCATATAAGATAAGTATTTATGCTGAATTACCTTATAGTAAGAATACTGTTTATGTAAATGCAGATACTGGAAAGATCATTCTTTCCAATCCACTTTTAAGTCATGCGGAAGGAACTGCGCAAACACGCTATAGTGGTGCAAAAACAATTGAAACTGCTGAAATTGGAGGCTCACAGTTTAAACTATTTGATAATACCAGAGGAGGTGGAATACGAACTTATGATATGAATGGTGGAACAAATTACGGAGCTGCTATTAGTTTTATTGACAACGATAACAATTGGTCAGAATATAATAATTCGAATAAAGATAATGCTGCATTAGATGCTCATTGGGGAGCAATGATGGTTTACGATTATTTTTTACAAGAACATGGTTGGGATAGTTATGATGGAAATGGTGCTGTTATAAAAAGTTATGTTCATTTCAATGGTAATTATGACAATGCTTTTGGGGATCCAACTATGAAAATCATGAGTTATGGTGATGGAAGTATTAAATTTGATGCCTTAACAAGTCTAGATGTTGTTGCTCATGAAATTGGACATGGCATTAATCAATTATTCTTCTCAGCTTGTGAACTATAGCGAACCTGGAGCTCTCGGTGAAGGTATATCGGATATATGGGGAGCAATGGTAGAGTTGTTCGCGGCACCTGAAAAAGATACATATTTAATAGGTGAAGATATAACCCTCAATCAGAATGCTTTAAGATCTTTGTCAAATCCAAAAATTTTTGGAAACCCTGATACATATGTTGGTACTAATTGGTACTCTGGAAGTGATTCGTCAATTTTTGTGCATAGAAATAGTGGAGTAATAGGTCATTGGTTCTATTTATTAGCTGAAGGAAGTTCAGCTACAGATGAAATTAATGATAACTCTGACACATTTTCTTTTACAGGTATTGGCGTAGAAAAGGCAAGTAACATTCTTTTTCAAGCTCAACATATGTATTTCAATAACCCAAATATGGGATATATTGAAGCTAGTAATTTAACCATTCAGGCAACTGAAGATTTATATGGAGCAAATTCTTTAGAAACTATAAGAGTTAAAAACGCATGGTATGCATTAGGCATTGGAAATCTTATCTCAAATGACGATGATTTATTGCAAGGAGACGACTGTACTTGTTTTAATATCAATACAACCTTCACCCTTGATACAAATATAGTTAATGTAAATCTACCTGTAACTTGGCAAGTATCCCCGAATCTTCAAATTGTACAAAGTAGTAACACCGCTGTTACAGTAAAAGCAACCAGCAATGCCATAAGGGCATCAGGTTCTGTAATTGCCAATGTAGGAGGAGTCCCAATTACTAGAAATGTATGGGTGGGTAAAACTAATGCACCTTCCAAAATATTAGGTCCAACATCAGTACTTTATGGCGCACTAGTTAATTATTATAGTAATCAGATAGAAGGAGCAACATCATATCAATGGCATCTTCCTTATCCATATGACCCAAATGCTACTACCACAGTCGATCCGACACAATGGGAAATTATTTCAGGAGGCAATACAAGATACTTGATGGCGATTGTTGGTCCAAATGATGGGAGTTAATAAATGTGGTGTTGGAAGTTCAAAAAACATCTACGTTACTATTTCATCTGGAGGAAATCCTCCAGGAGGAGGAGGTATTCCAATTTCTACATTTGGAGCAGATGATAGTGAAAAGGTTGTTGTTTATCCAAACCCTGTAAAAGATGAATTGTTTATTTCCTTTGAGTCGAATTCAAATACTTCAGTTAATCTATTTAATCTTAATGGAAAATTAGTATATTCTAATAATACGTCTCTAAACATAGAATTAATTGACACTTCAATATTACCTAATAGTGTTTATTTTTTGCAAATAATTGGTGAAACTAATATTATTAAAAAAATTATTGTCAAACATTAAAAGCACGAAATTATCGTTTATTATAAATACTATTTGTTTAATAAAAATACATTATTCTTTATTATGAAAAATACCTTATTATTTTTATTGTTTTTTGTTGGGTTTAATTTGTATTCGCAAACAGGCTCAAAGTGGCAATTTGGTATAGAATTTTCATTGGATTATTTGTCGAATGTAGATTTTCTAGCTATTGAAGAACAAAGCGAATTTGGATATTCCATCGATTTTAATAAAACCAATTTTAGTTTTGGGATTACATCAAGTCATTCATTAAATCAAGGATTTACTATTTCCTCAGGAATTTTATATTCAAACAAAGACTTTTCTGGAACTTTAGATTGTAACGATCCGTGTGAGTTTGTTGCTATTAATAGCCCTGAATTACTAAAACAACGGTTTATAAACATTCCTATGTCTTTAGTTTACAAAATTTCAGACACAACAATAAAACCAAATATAGAAATTGGTATTAATAATAATATCGAGATTAAAAATGATGTAGAGGTAGAAAGTAATAGCTATTTTTTAGAAGGGTTTATCGGAGTGTCTTTTTTATATCAATTTAATACTAACTGGAATATTGGTTTAGGCTATAAATATCAGACTGCATTAACTAATTTGTACAAATCAGACAAGTTCAATTTAAACACCAGTAGTATCGTTTTAAATTTTAATTATGGCATTAAATAAACCTAATAAGCGATTAATTAAAAATACGTAGTTCTACGTATTGTTTGATGCTTCTATTTTCACGATATTTATAGTGCTATTAATCAATTCCTTTTTTTTAAAATTAGGGTAAAAAACTTTGAGTTGAAAAATTCAAAGTTTTTTTTATTTGAAATTGAAATGTAATAACAATTCATATATATATTTATATATTAAAATGATATTTAAGGCGCTATTTTATAGCAATTAGTGAAGCCTTGTACGAAGTGAGCGCAGACACCTAGTACAAGGTTTTTTCTTTAAAAATAATTTGAAATATACGTAGAGTTACGTATTGTTTGGTGTTACTTTAATCAAGATATTTACAGTGCTATTAATTAGTTCTTAGGGAGGATTAAGAAAGCCCTGAGTTGTTATGATTCGGGGTTTTCAAATTTAAGTCCCAAATACCATTATATAATATAACCCCAAATTTATTATGAAGGATAAAACTGATATGGGCAAAATACTAATAATTGGATTAGTCACTATTGCAATACTTATTATTTCTTTCAATATTTTAGTTAGTTTTTTGTAACAAAAAGCCCAATCTGTAATGGATTGGGCTTTTTTTTTCAGATTTCTTAGTCTTATAATTCTAATGATTTCTTTATATTATTATCCATTAATAGTTCTGTAGGATTTTCTAACGCTTCTTTCACAGCCACTAAAAATCCGACGGATTCTCTTCCATCAATAATTCTATGGTCATAAGATAATGCTACATACATTATTGGTCTGATTTCTACTTTACCATTAATAGCTACAGGACGTTCAACAATATTGTGCATTCCTAAAATCGCACTTTGTGGTGGATTAATAATTGGTGTAGATAGCATGCTTCCAAACACACCTCCATTGGATATGGTAAATGTTCCGCCTGTCATTTCATCAACTGTAATTTGTCCGTCTCTTGCTCTAATTGCTAATCGTTTTACTTCGTTTTCAACACCTTTGAAGCTGAGTTTTTCAGCATTTCTAATTACTGGAACCATTAATCCTTTTGGTCCAGATACTGCAATACTAATATCACAGAAATCATAGCTAATCATTTCTTTACCATCAATCATTGAATTTACAGCTGGATACATTTTTAAAGCTCTTACTATCGCAAGTGTAAAGAAACTCATAAACCCTAAGCTCACACCATGCTTTACTTTAAAGGTTTCTTTGTATTCTTTTCGTAATGCAAAAATTGGTAACATGTCAACCTCATTGAATGTTGTTAACATTGCTGTTGTATTCTTTGCCTCTACTAAGCGCTCTGCTACTTTACGACGTAACATTGACATTTTACTTCTTGAGCTTTCTCTACCATCAACATTAATTGCCTGCCCCATGGATGGGACTGCATTTACTGCATCTTCTTTGGTGATTCTACCATCTCTTCCTGTCCCATTTACTTGGGCAACATCAATTTTTTTTTCAGCCAAAATTTTATTAGCTGCTGGACTTGGTGTCCCTGAAGCATAGGTTTTATTTGAAGAAGCAGATTGTGTTTCTGCTTGAGCAACTTCAACTTTCTCAACTTTTTTTGCTGGTTTAGTTCCTTCAGGTTTATCTGCGCTTGTATCAATTAAACAAACTACCTGACCAACCTCAACAGCGTCTCCTTCTTCTGCTTTAAAAGTTATTGTTCCACTTTCTTCAGCAGGCAGCTCCAAAGTTGCTTTATCACTATCAACCTCAGCTATGGCTTGATCTTTTTCTACATAATCACCATCTTCCACTAACCATTGTGCTATTTCAACTTCAGTGATTGATTCACCAGGTGAAGGTACTTTCATTTCTAAAATCATGCTTCCTTAATTTTCTATGATTGTATTTTAGTTCTCTATATTTTTTATTTTATCTCCTTGTTCAGGTAAATAATCTTCTTTAATTTTTCCGTTTACATTTATTTTATCAAAAAATAGTTTTCCGCCAGTTGCACTAAACATGTCTTTGGTGTTTTGTAAACTTAAATGTAAATGTGGCTCTGTAGTATTTCCTGAATTTCCGCAGTTCCCAAGTAAATCTCCTTGTTTAACCATTTGTCCTTCATTCACAACTATAGTACCTTGTTTTAAATGAGCAAATAAAATGTACTCTTTTGAATCAGTTTCGAGAACAACCGTATTTCCTGTTAATTGCCCAGGATTCATTTCACCAGGAATATTATCATGAACACCTTTAATAACCTGAACTACTTTAGCATCACACGGAGCAATAACATCTTTTCCAAACACATAATAGCTTTCATTCTTTTTAGGATCCCCTTTAAGGGAACTGCCATCTTTTACCATCATGATGTCGTAAGCATACTTTTGATTTTCATGTGCTACGTGATAATTTTTTGCGACCTCTGTTCCTCCCCAAAACACATACCATTCTTCTTTAAAAGGTAGTATCATTTTGGTTATATTTCGTTCTATTATTTTAATATCTGGCGAAATGTATGGCTGCGGACGAAGACCGATTATTTTATTATTAGCTTTCAATGCTATTCTATATTCCCATAAGTTTTTTTCATGATTTACCCTAAATATTTTACTCCCTTCAGAATCTTTTAAAAACGAAACATCTTTAATTAATCCAGCCATTTGATAAAAACTTTCCATTTGTATTTTTAACACATCAAGAGTTACAGCTTTTTTCATACTCTCTGCAAACATTTCGTGAATACTATCAAATTGGCGTTCGTTAAAATGAATTTTAAAATTATCAAGTGCTTCATTATAAGCATCATCATTTGCTTGACCAAAACTCATAAAGGAAGATATCAAAAGAAGAAGAATACTTGATTTTTTCATACTATCGTTGATTGTTTTTTGTTTTATCAAAGACATAATCAATAACTTGTTGATGTCGTCTTTTGCTTCTTGTAGAGCTTCCTGCAGCAGGAGCACTATAAGGTCTTCTTGTAGCTGCTCGCCATGTTCTCGCTTCTTCAATATGCATCATCATGTGACTGTAGGCTCCCATATTTCTTGGTTCTTCTTGGGTCCAAACAATCTCTTCCGCATTTTTATATTTACTAATTGCAGCTTTAATATCATCAATTGGCAATGGAAATAATTGCTCTATTCTAACTAAAGCGATATCGTTTCTTCCAAGGTTTTCTCTTTCTTCTAATAAATCATAATAAAATTTACCTGTAACAAAAGCTAAGGTTTTTACTTGTTCTACTTTAACTTCTCTATCATCAATGATCATTTGGAAACTTCCATTAGCAAACTCATTGACTGTGGAAACTACTTTTGGATGGCGTAACAAACTTTTTGGCGTGAAAACAATTAAAGGTTTCCTAAACGTTCCCTTCATTTGTCGTCTCAATAAATGGTACAAATTTGCTGGTGTTGTACAATCTGCAACAAACATATTATCTCTTGAACACAATTGCAGATAACGTTCCATTCTAGCTGAAGAGTGTTCAGCTCCTTGACCTTCGTAACCATGTGGTAATAACATTACCAATCCGTTTTGAAGTTTCCATTTATCTTCAGCCGCTGATATATATTGGTCCAACATTATTTGTGCTCCATTACTAAAATCTCCAAATTGAGCTTCCCAAATAGTTAGTGTATTTGGACTTGCCATGGCATATCCATAATCAAAACCTACAACACCATATTCAGATAGAAGCGAATTAAAAATATTAAATTTCCCTTGAGTATCACTTATTCTGTTATGCAAAATTATTTCTTCTTCACTATCTTCAACTTTTACAACTGCATGACGATGAGAGAATGTGCCTCGCTCTACGTCCTGACCAGAAATTCGAATATCATATCCTTCATCTAACAAAGTTCCATAAGCCAAATGTTCTCCCATTGCCCAATCTAACTTATTTTCGTTAAACATGGTTTTTCTAGATTGAATTAAGCGTTCTATTTTACGAATGAATTTTTTATCTTCAGGAAGTGATGAAATTACATCTGCTATTTTTTCTAATTTTTTCTTATCATATTTCGTGTCAATTGGAATCATAATTTCAGAGATATTTGCTCTTTGAAATTCCTTCCACTCTTCATGCATAAAAGGTGTGATAACCGTTTTATCTTCTTTTCTTGAATCTTTTAGTTCAGACTCTAGCATTGCCTTATAATCAGATTCAAGCTTATTTACATAATTGCTATCAATAATGCCTTCTTCAATCAATTTTGCTGCGTAAATATCTCTTGGGTTTTGATGCTTTGCAATGGCTTTATATAATTTTGGCTGTGTAAAACGCGGTTCATCTCCTTCATTATGTCCATATTTTCTATAACCTAGCAGATCAATAAAAACATCACGTTTAAATGTCATTCTAAAATCTAGAGCAAATATAACAGCATGTACAACAGCTTCAGCATCATCAGCATTGATATGCAAAACTGGTGATAAAGTTACTTTAGCAACATCTGTACAATACGTACTTGAACGAGCATCTAAATAGTTGGTTGTAAATCCTATTTGATTATTTACGACGATATGAATGGTTCCATTAGTTTTATACCCATCTAACTTAGCCATTTGTACAACCTCATAAACGAGTCCTTGTCCAGCAATAGCAGCATCACCATGCACCACAATTGGTAACACTTTACTAAAATCGTCTGGATAATATTTATCTTGTTTTGCTCTAGTTATACCTTCAACGACTGCTCCAACTGTTTCCAAATGAGATGGATTCGGAGCAATACTTAAATTAATTCTGTTTCCATTAACAGTGGTACGATTACTTGTCCAGCCCAAATGGTATTTTACATCTCCATCAAATATTTTTTCTTCATAATCTTTCCCATCAAACTCACTAAAAATATCTTTTGCAGATTTTCCAAAAATATTTGTGAGTGTACTAAGCCGACCACGATGTGCCATTCCCATTACAAATTCTTTAACTCCATAAGATGCGGCTTTTTCAATAACTGCATCAAGTGCTGGAATTAATGTTTCGCCTCCTTCAAGAGAAAAACGTTTTTGACCAACATATTTAGTATGCAAAAAATTCTCAAAAGAAACTGCTTCATTTAATTTTTCTAAAATATGTTTCTTTTGATCAACTGAAAACTTAGTGTGATTATCATTTCCATTAAGTTTATCTTGTATCCATTGAATCTCTTCAGGTTGTCTGATATACATATACTCAACTCCAATCGCTTCGCAATAGATAGCCTCTAAATGTTTTCTGATTTCGTGTAACGTTTGAGCACCAATTCCTAAAATATTTCCTGCATTAAAAACAGTATCTAAATCGTTTTGCGAAAGACCAAAGTTTTCAATTTCTAAAGTTGGAGCATATTTACGTCTGTCACGAACTGGGTTTGTTTTAGTGAATAAATGACCTCTATTTCTATAACCATCAATAAGCTTTATAACTTGGAACTCCTTTTGAACATGTTCAGGAATTTGAGTTGAGACACCTTCACTAATTTCGCCATTCATGCCATAGTTTTCACTACCAAAATCATAGCCTTGAAAAAAGGCTCTCCAACTAGGCTCAATGGAATCAGGATTTTCTAAATATTGTTCGTATAAATCAGCAAAGTATGCTGTATGTGCTGCGTTTAAAAAGGAATATTTATCCATTATACTTTTGAGAGGTTCTCGCTTCAACAAAATTTTTTCAAAAATACAACTTTTGCCAAAATTAGATGTTGTTTTAGTATATTTATATTCAACATACTAATAAATTAATCACAACATGAAAATGCCTTCAAAATACTATATCAAATTAACTCTTATTGGAGCAACTCTTAGCTTTATTCCTTTTATCATGAATGCACAAGAGTCACAAGATTCTTTTTGGAACAATGTTAAATTTGGCGGTGGCTTAGGTTTAAGCTTTGGAGATAGGTTTTTTAGCGGAACAATTGCTCCAAGTGCTGTTTATGAGTTTAATAGTCAGTTTGCTTCTGGAATTGGATTGAATGCGACTTATGCTAAGCAGCGCGATTTGTATAGGTCGACTATTTTAGGAGCAAGTATAATAACATTATTTAATCCTCTTGAAGAATTACAACTTTCTACTGAGTTTGAAGAACTCAATGTTAATAGAGACTTCGATGAAAATTTTGTTGCAAATGCTGATGACAATTATTGGTATCCTGCGCTTTATTTAGGTGCTGGCTATAGAACTGGAAATATCACTATTGGAATACGTTATGATGTGTTATATGACAATGATAAAAGTATTTTTGCTAATCCTTGGATGCCTTTTTTTAGAGTCTATTTTTAGTATTTATTCCGATACCAAATTTTTTGCCATTCACGTTGTAAAATTAAAAACGTTACTTGTTCAGAAAGCAGTACTACATCACTACCATCAAGTTGCCTTACTTTATCTTCTGACACATCAACAATATAGAGTAGATTTAAATACTCTGTAAACTTATCTTGAATTAACTTAAGCACAGTTTCATGGAGCAGATATTTAAGACTTGTTGGCAATATTTCTTCGTCAAAATCAAGAGCAATATTTGCTAATAAAAAATCCTTATTAAGCTGTATAATGAGCTTACTATATAAGCTTTCATCATTGGCTTGAGTGATTAACTCATCAAAATTATTAGGAAGTAGCATTATACTTTTCTATTCATTAATGCAGTTCCAAATTGTTTGAGCAATTCCTTTTTTTCTGAAGAAATAGTTATGGAATCTAAAATACTAAATGCTTTTTGGGTATAATCTTCTATGACAATTTTAGTTTCTGAAGAAGCTCCACTTTCATCAAAAATATGTTTTACTTTATTTATTTTATCTTCATTTGTTGATGCATCTTTATTATAATACTCCAACAATTGAGCTTTTGATTCTGTTCTAGATAATTCAATTGCTTTTAAAAATAGATACGTCTTTTTGTTTTCAATAATATCGCCACCAACTTGTTTTCCGAATGTTTCTGGATTGCCAAAGGCGTCTAAATAATCATCTTGTAATTGAAATGCTATTCCTAAGTTTTTTCCAAACTCATAAATGTTATTCTGATCTTCAACTGACGCACTTGCAACTATAGCTCCCATTTTCATTGCTGCACCAACCAGAACTGCTGTTTTATATTCAATCATTTTTAAGTATTCTGGAATGGTAACATCATTTCGAAATTCAAAATCAATGTCGTATTGTTGACCCTCACAAACCTCAATGGCAGTTTTACTAAATAACTTAGCCAATGCCTTAAAGGTATCCCCTTCATAGTTTTCGAACAATTGATATGCTAAAATTAACATAGCATCACCAGATAGAATTCCTGTGTTTAAATCCCATTTTTCATGAACGGTTTGCTGCCCTCGACGCAAAGGTGCATCATCCATAATATCATCATGAATTAATGAAAAATTATGGAACACTTCTATTGCCAGAGCAGCATCTAAAGACTTTTCATGATTTTCATTAAAAACGTCAGTAGTCATTAGAGTAAGCACGGGACGCAAACGTTTCCCGCCTAATCCTAAAATATATTCAATTGGTTCGTATAAACTATTCGGTGTTTTTGGTGTTATAAACTCATTTAAATAATTTACAAACGCTTTTTGATATTTTTCTATAGATAACATGCTGTAAAAATAAAATAATAAGTACTAATAAAAAGGGCTCTTAAAAAAACTATGTTAAATTATTGCTAAAACGTAGGAAACTTTTTTGGTTTTTAAAGTTTCCTCTTGTATTTTTGCGCTTCCTTATGAGAGAAAAAATAATACATAAATCAGCTGATTTGTTTTTAAGCTATGGCTTTAAAAGCGTTACCATGGATGACATTGCCAATGCTTTGGGTATTTCAAAAAAAACCATTTATCAGCATTTTGAAAACAAAACAACGTTGATTGAAGCAACCACCCTTTATATGTTTGAACTGATTTCACATGGTATTGATTGTATTTGTTCCTTAGAAAAAAACCCAATTGAAGAAATCTATGATATCAAGCGTTTTGTCATGGAGCATTTGAAAGATGAAAAATCATCTCCTCAATACCAATTACAGAAATACTATCCAAAAATATACAAATCTCTTAGAGGCAAACAATTTGATCTCATGTATCAATGTGTAAAAGAAAATCTAGATAGAGGTATTTCATTAGGCATTTATAGAGATACTATACATGTAGATTTTGTTACACGTATTTATTTTAATTGCATGCTAGCAATAAAGGATGAAGATCTTTTTTCAAAAAAAACATTTTCAATGAATATGCTCATGGAAAACTACATAGAATACCACGTACGTGGTATTTGTACCCAAAAAGGTCTTGACATATTAAATAATACAATACAAAAAAATCAATCATAAAACACATGAAGAAAATAATCTTAACTGTTTTTAGTTTAACAATTTGTGTCGTAGGTTCTTCGCAGGAAATCCCTCAAGCACTTAGTTTACAAGAAGCCATAGATTTTGCTCTTGAAAATAATCGAACTGCTAAAAATGCACAACGTGATATTGAAGCCGCCAAGAAACAAAAATGGGAAACCATTGCTACAGGCTTGCCACAAATAAGTGCCTCTGTAGATTATAACAAATGGCTACAACAGCAATTGGCATTGATACCAGCAGAGTTTTTTGGTGGTAATCCAGGAGAATTTACAGAAATTGCCTTTGGAACAAAACAATCTTTAAACGCTACAGTTATTGTAAACCAAAAAATATTTGATGGCTCATATTTAGTTGGTTTACAATCTGCCAAAGTATTTTTAGAAATCTCCAAAAACGCCAAGGAGAAAACAGATTTAGAGGTTAGAAAAGCTGTAATAAACGCTTATGGTAACGTACTACTTGCTGAAGAAAGTGTAACTATTTTAGAACGAAATGTAGCTGTTTTAGAAAAAAACTTAGATGAAACCACAAAAATTTATGAAAACGGACTTGGTGAAGAAGAAAGTGTTGAGCAATTACAAATAACGCTTTCCAGTATTAAAAGTAATTTATCAAATACCGAACGTTTAAAAAACTTAGCCTATAAAATGTTAAACATTAATTTAGGAATAAATTTGGATGCAAACATCCAACTTACCGACAATTTAAATAGCTTAACATCTCAAAATATGGTTTTAAGTTTATTGGATGCTGATGGTAACATTGAACAAACCGTTGATTATAAAATTGCAGCTAACGATAAAGTCTCTAAAGAGCTCCTCCTAAAATTAGAAAAAAGCAAAGCATTGCCAACGCTAAATGCGTTTCTTAATGCCGCCTATGATGGCTATAATGATAATTTTAACTTTTTACAAAAAGAACAAGATTGGCTTGGATCTTCTTTGCTTGGCGTAAAAATGAATATTCCCATATTCAGTTCACTTGGCAGAAGCGCAGCAACCCAACGTGCAAGAATCAACCTTGAAAAAGCCAAGGAAGATCTGACCGAGACTGAGCAGAAATTGAAACTGCAGATTGAAACCGCCAAAAGCGAATATAAATTTGCTATTGAAGATTATCAAAACAAAAAAGACAATTTAAGTCTAGCGGAACGTATTGAAAAGAAAAATGAAATAAAATTCTTTGAAGGTATTAGCTCTAGTTTTGATTTACGCCAAGCACAAACACAATTATATACATCACAACAAGAATTGCTGCAATCAATGCTAGATGTCATAAATAAAAAAGCAGCTTTAGAGACTGTATTAAACGAAATACCAAAAAATTAATCATCAAGAAAATTAAAAAAATGAAACATATATTCACATTATTAATCGCAACAATACTTTTGGCTTCATGTGGAGGAGATAAAAAGAACGAATCCGTAGACACCATAATTGCTTCTGGAGATATTTCAAAACTAAAGGATAAAAAGAAAGAAATTGAAATTTCTCAATTAGATTTTGCTAATCAACTAGATCTAATAAATGAGGCTATTTCAACTATAGATACAGTAAAAAACTTATCTCAGATTACTATATTTAAGGCAACAGAAGAGGTTTTTAATCATTATTTAGAACTTCAAGGAAGTGTGACAACAAAACAAAATATTGTTATTTCACCTGAGTATAATGGCGTTCTTACTAGAGTATATGTAAAAGAAGGTCAACGTGTTAAAAAAGGTCAACTCTTAGCTAAAATTGATGATGGCGGAATGAGCCAACAATTAGCTCAATTACAAATTCAAACAAATTTAGCCAAAACTACTTTTGAGCGTCAAGAGCGTTTATGGAATCAAAAAATTGGTAGTGAAATACAATATCTTCAAGCTAAATCAAATTATGAAGCTCAACAAGAAGTTGTAAAACAAATGAAAAGTCAGTTGGCCAAAACCGAAGTTAGAGCTCCATTTTCAGGAACTATTGATGATGTCATGTCGGATCAAGGAAGTGTTGTTGGAGCAGGAACGTCACAACTGATGCGTATAGTTAACTTAAATGATATGTACATTGAAACTAATGTTCCGGAAACATATTTATCTAGTGTGACTAAAGGAAAGAAAGTACTTGTTGAATTTCCTGTTTTAGGTAAAACCATCGAGGCAACAATTAGACAAGCGGGAAATTTTATAAATGCAGCAAATAGAACTTTCAAAATTGAAGTAGCTATTCCAAATAATGACAAATCGATAAAACCAAACCTTACGGCAAAATTGATGATTAATGATTATTCAAATGAAAAGTCATTTCTAATTCCACAAAGCATTATTTCTGAAAACGCTCAAGGGCAACAATACATTTATGTGGTTCAAGATGTTGGTAGTAATAATGTTGGTATTACTAAAAGAGTCATTATTGAAACCGGAAAAACTCAAGGAGATAACATTGAGATTCTAAGTGGTTTAACACTAAACATGCAAATTGTAGAAGAAGGCGCAAGAAGTGTTAAAGAAGGGCAAGATGTAGAAATTATTAACCAATAATAGGGCAATAAAATGACAAAAAAACAAAAAAAGGTTAATAAGGAATTTCCATTATCTACTTGGGCTATTAATAATTCAACAACAATTTATGTGCTAATTGCGCTTATATTGTTTTTAGGGATTAAAGCATTTTACAGTATGCCTCGTGAAAATTTTCCTGAGGTTAATGAAACAAAAATATATATAAGTTCAGTATATCCAGGAAACACAGCTGAAGATGTTGAAAAACTAATTACTGACCCATTAGAAGACAAGCTAAAAACAGTTAGTAATGTAGTTGAAATTACTTCAACTTCACAGGAAGATTTTTCGATGGTCGTAGTAGAGTTTGATGAAAACATTACTGTTGATCAGGCTAAACAAAAAGTGAAGGATGAAATAGATACAGAAACTTCGTCAGAAGATTGGCCAACATTTAATGGTGCCAAGGTAGAGCCAAATGTATTTGCCTTAAGTATGTCTGAAGAAATGCCAATTCTTAATATTAATATTTCTGGTGATTACCCTGTTCAGCGACTAAAAGAATTTGCAGAATATTTGCAAGATGATATTGAAGACCTTTCTGAAATCAAACAAGCAGACATAAGAGGTGCACAAGAAAAAGAGGTAGAAGTTGCTGTAGACATCTATAAAATGATGGCTGCTAAAGTTAGTTTTAGCGATATAACCAATGCCATTAATGGTGGTAATGTTACCATGTCAGCTGGAAATTTAATTGCGAGTGGTCAGAGACGAACTATACGAATTCTAGGTGAAATTGAATCACCTTCTGAATTGGAAAAATTTGTAGTAAAATCTGAAAATAACAATCCCATTTATTTAAGAGATATTGCATCTATTTCATTTAAAGAAAAAGATAGGACTACTTATGCTCGTCAAGATGGTGATAGAGTTGTTATGATTGATGTTAAGAAGCGAGCTGGTAAAAATATGGTAGCTGCATCAGAACAAATTCAAGAAATAGTTAAAGATGCTATTGAAAATGTATTTCCTAAAGATCTTAATGTAAATATCTCCAATGATCAATCTCCAAAAACCATTAGCCAAGTAGATGATTTAGTAAATAATATCATCTTTGGTGTTATATTGGTAGTTGTCGTATTGATGTTCTTTTTAGGATTCAAAAACGCAGTATTTGTAGGCTTTGCAATTCCAATGTCAATGTTTATGTCGCTGATGATTTTAAACTTACTTGGATATACTCTTAATGTGATGATTCTTTTTGGTCTTGTAATGGGGCTGGGAATGCTTGTGGATAATGGAATTGTTGTTGTTGAAAATGTATATCGTTTAATGGACGAAGAAGGTTTGAGCAGAAAAGAAGCAGCGAAGAAGGGAATTGGTGAAATCGCATTTCCAATAATCATATCAACTGCTACCACTGTTGCTGCTTTCATCCCACTAGGTTTATGGCCAGGAATGATGGGTGAATTCATGATATTATTGCCTATAACACTTTCTACAGTTCTAGGGTCATCATTATTTGTAGCTGTCTTTTTCAATTCGGTTTTGGTTTCAAAATTTATGAGTACTGAAGACAAGGACATGCCCTTGAAACAGATAATCATAACAACATCATTGATGGCTATAATAGGATTATTGATATTCTTTACTGGAGGTGATTATAGTGGTTTGGGCACATTAATGGTATTTACTTCAGTGATGCTTTGGGTTTACCGTTTATTCTTAAGAAAATGGGCGAATTCGTTTCAAACTGGTGCTTTAGTAAGGCTTGAAAATTTCTACGAAAGAGTTCTTAAAAAGTCTCTAACAGGATGGATCCCATATGCCATTGTTTTTGGAACATTTGTTCTTTTGATTATATCATTCATTGGATTTGGTTCTTCCTTAGATCAAGGAAGAACCAAGGTTGAGTTTTTTCCAGACAACAAACCAAATCAAATTATTGTCTATATAGAATATCCCGAAGGAACAGATATCGAGAAAACAAATCAAATAACCAATCAAATTGAAAATCGTGTTTTTAATGTATTAAATCAAGATCAATATACCGATGGTGATTATAATTTCATGATTGAAAGTTCTGTATCACAAATTGGAGAAGGTGCTGGAAATCCGGAAACTGACGCTGGTTCTGCTGCTGAAATGCCTCATAAAGGAAAAATTACAGCATCAATGCGTGAGTATAAATATAGACGAGGAGAAGATAGCGAACTCATGCGTCAAAAAGTGCAAGAAGCACTTGTTGGAATTTATCCTGGCGTTCTTATTTCTGTAGAAAAAGATGCCAATGGCCCTCCAATTGGTCATCCAATTAATATTGAAATTAAGGGTAATGACTATAATGAATTGATTGCAACAGCAGAAGAAATGCGTAATTTCATTAATACCAAAAATATTGGTGGCGTTGACGAATTAAAAATTGATGTAAATAAAGACAAACCCTCAATGCAAGTTATTGTTGATAGAAAAAAAGCTGGAGAATTAGGAGTTAGTTCTTCTCAAGTTGGTCAACAACTACGTAATTCAATCTTTGGAGCAAAAGCAGGAATTTACAAAGAAGACGGAGAAGATTATGATATCTATGTAAGATTTAATAAAGAAAATAGATACAATAGAAGTGCATTATTTAATCAAGCTATTACCTTTAGAGACTTGGCTTCTGGTCAAATAAAAGAAATCCCTGTTTCTGCAATTGCAAGTCCTTCAAATAATTCTGGTTTTAGTGCTATCAAGCACAAAGGAGTGCAGCGCGTTGTAACACTTTATTCTGCATTAGCACCTGGATTTAGTGATGCAGGAGCAGTTGTTACTCAAATTCAGAATGAAATGAGGTCATTTAAAGAACTTCCTGGTGACATAAAAATTGATTATACTGGACAAATTGAAGAGCAAAATAAGCAGATGACCTTCTTAATGGGAGCCTTTTTTACTGGTTTAGGTTTAATTTTCTTTATTTTAATATTTCAGTTTAATTCAGTCACAAAACCTGGAATTATTATGCTCGCCATCTTTTTAAGTTTCATTGGTGTATTTGGTGGATTGGTTATCACAGGAGCATCTTTTGTAATAATGATGACTATGATGGGAATTATTGCACTTGCTGGAATTGTAGTAAATAATGGTGTGGTGTTACTAGATTACACACAACTATTGATTGACAGGAAAAAGGTAGAGCAAAACGTTGAAGAGAATGAGTTTTTAAATAAGGACATGTTGTTTAATGCCATAGTAAAAGGAGGTAAAGCACGTTTAAGACCAGTTCTGTTAACAGCGATTACAACCATATTAGGTCTTATTCCTCTAGCTGTTGGAATTAATATTAATTTCTTTACTCTAATGAGTGAATTAAATCCTAACATTTACATTGGTGGTGACAATGTAGTATTTTGGGGTCCATTAGCTTGGGCAGTTATTTATGGATTATTTATAGCAACATTTTTAACATTAATAGTTGTGCCAATACTGTTCTTTTTAATTACTAAATTTAAAATGTGGATTAGAAGCAAATTAGATGTAACAACAAATGATAAAAACCAATTAATATCTCAAGCTTCATCTGATATAAAATAAAGACATTGATTCATTGCTCTCTCTAAGAGCTTTGTAATTAATAGCAGGAAAGCCTCAACAATTGTTGAGGCTTTCTAATGCTAAAAATAAATATTATTTATTAAAATTTAAAGGTAAGTCCACCATTAATTACAGTTCCATTAAATCCAAATTGATTTACTTCCCATGGATATTTAAATCTTCCACCAAGATCAGTAACAAAATCTCCTTTTGTATCAATCTCATCTGGATAAACATTTAATAAATTATTTATCGAAATATTTGCAGAAATTTTATTGGAGAATTTATAGTTTAAGTTTAAATCCGTAATAATTTTCCCCGCAAATGTCTGATCATATGCAGAATCTTCTGTAGGCAAGTTTGTGCCTCCAGGTCCAAGTGGCGCACCATTTAAACCATTATTTGAATGTTTCCAAGATACTTCTCCAAAATAAGTGTTGTTTAAATTCATATTGAATTTTCCAATTTCATAATTCAACCCTAATAGGACTTTTGATTTCGGTCTTGATGATGTAATTCTTGATTGTTCTTTTCTATTGAAAATCTCATAACCGTTAGCAGCTAACAACTCAGGCGTTGCAATTTGACCCTCAATTTTTGTTTCATTAAAGTTTGCAGCCAAAGTTGCATTTAGTTTGCCGTTTCCTAATTCTATATTTCTGTAATTAGCAACTAAATCTACTCCTGTAGTATTGGTATTAACAGCATTTACAAAGAATTTTAAACTAGTAATTGAGTTATCTAATAATATTTGTTCGACAGGATTAGTATTTCCTCCATCTCCATCAAATCCAATTTCCCCAGTAAACAATACACGATCATCTACTTTTACATTATAAAAATCAACAGATAAGGATAAATTAGAAATAGGTTTATAAGTAATTCCTGCTGTTATATTTTTAGAAGTTTCTGCAGTTAATTGTGGGACGCCTAATCCTTCTCTAATAATTGGATCTACATTATTAAAAGTCCCTTGATTAGACACTGTTCCACCTGAAACTAATGTTTGAACATTGCTTAAATATATTTGATGAAGTGAAGGCGCTCTAAATCCAGTGCTATATGAACCTCTTATAGCTCCTTTGTCTCCTAATAAGTAGCGAGCATTTATTTTCCATGAGGTATTGTCTCCAAAATCACTAAAATCTTCATATCTAATTGCTCCTCCAATTAAAAATTCTTCCGAAGGCTCCCATTCTAAATCTCCGTAAACGCCAATATTATTTCTCGATGCATCAACTTCATTACTAGGTTGTAATCCAGGGAAAGATTGTGCACCACCTGCTCCTGTTGGATTATAATAAGATGCAGGATCTCCTGCGGTTGCAGTAAATCTTTCTTCTTTCACTTCTGCACCAAAACCTATATTTACTTGACCAAAGCTTCTAGAGATATCTAAGTTTGCTAATGCATTACTAAAGGTATATGCTCCAACATCAAAAGAGGTTGGACTATTAGCTCCTAAATCTCTATTAAGACTATTATTAACCATATAATCAACGGCGTTTCTACCAAAAGTACCACTAGCATCAACATTAAAATCTGCCACCATAAACTTAACACCTAAAGTATTATTATTGTCTCTTATATCTGTTTCAAACGTTGGTTGGAAACCATTATAAGTGGTTCCCTCTTCATGCAATAAAAAAAACGGGTCTGGCACCCAATAAGGTGCTCTGAATAAGGCAAAACTTTTCCCTTTTCTATACGTTAACCCTCCAAACGTATAAACTTCACCTTTACCATTTTTAAATGGTAATCCTAAATTAAAAAAGATATCTGTTTTCTTAATCTCTGGCTGTCCAACTGTCATTCCTAAGTCAGGGTTTTGTGATAACCATGATCCCCAATCAGGGTCGTTGGCAGCAACCCCAAACAACACATCTTCTCCAGGTGTTCCAGCTCTATTGGTTTCTTCTTGCTCATAATATCCAAAAGTTAAGTTTAAATAACCTCCATTTTCTCCAACATTAAGAGACGTATTCATATCCGCGCCAAAGTTAAACCCATCGCCTTCAGTAGTAACTCCTGAGTTTACATTAACCGTTGTATATTCAACATTTTTCTTTAAAATCATATTAATAACACCTGCAATGGCATCAGAACCATACTGTGCAGATGCTCCATCACGTAATACTTCTATTCGTTCTATTGCAGCTGCTGGAATACTTTTTAAATCAACACCAACTTCTCCTTTTCCAGGTGTGTCATTAATATAAACCAGAGCACTTTGATTTTTGCGTTTGCCATTCACTAATACCAAGGTTCTACTAGGCCCTAGACCTCTTAAATCTGCAGGGTCAAAATGTGCTGTTGCATCTGATATTGTCTGATTTGTTGAGTTGAAAGAAGGCATTTTGTATGTTAACATTTTATCAACTGTCTGTTGCCCTGTGCTTTTTAGTTCTTCAACACCGAAATTATCAATAGGCACTGGTGAATTTAAAATAGTTCTCGGTTTAGACCTGTTTCCGGTTATTATTATTTCATCTAATGCTACACCATCTTGCATTGCAATACTCAAAGATTGAGCTGTGTCTACCTTCACTTCTTGTGTTGTAAATCCAACGGAAGAGATTACCAATACAGTAGGAAAAGCATTAACGCCTATTGTAAAGTTTCCATCAAAATCAGAAGTTGTTCCATTTGTGGTTCCTTTAACAATAACATTGGCTCCAGGTAGAGGATTTCCTGTACTTGCTTCTGTGACAGTTCCAGTTACTGTTCCTTGTGCAAAAGCAAAAAAAGGAAATATCAAGATTAATAAAGTGAATAATTTAATAAAGTCATGTTGCTTCATAATTAGTGTTTTAGGATTAATATTAACAAATTTGTAATTTATTAATGGTTTTACAAAATATTTAATAATGAAAAGAAATAATAATTAGTTTTATCGCAAACACATATAATGATAAGTATTTGATTAGTATGCTATTACCTAATAATGATTTTTTTTGTTGTTTCTCCTTGAGGACTTATTATTTTCATCAAATAAATTCCACTTATTAAATTCCCAAAGTTAAAATTTGTAGTATTAGATAAATTCGATTCTGAATACATGCTGGCTCCTAAAATATTATAAAGATTTACTTCATAATTATTTAGGCTAGTTCTTACGGTAACATTCCCTTTACTAGGATTTGGAAACAAAGCAATGCTTTCTATATCATTGTCAGTGTCTGAAAGTGTAGAACTCTCAACAATGTGTAGTTTTTGATTTGCAGAAACATTATAAAGAACGTCTTCTACTCCACTTAACCATGTTGCTTTTACGTAATCTACAGTTGTATTATTGCCCAACCCAAAAAATTCTGAACCAGAATTTTGACTCGTATAGCCTTCACCATTAAGAGTATATCTATACTGTTTATCCCCTCCTAATGAAATCTCTATCCAAGAGCCAATTCCCATTCTGTTACTAGAGGTGCCTTCTAATGTTACTTTTAACCAATTATTACCATCTGTGTTGGTATTCATCCAAAGAAAATTATCACTAGGCTCTCTATTAAGCACAGAAATATCGGGCAATCCGTCATTATTTATGTCTCCAATTGCATTTGAGAAACTTGGTGCAGTATCTGAATCAAATCCTGCTCCAGATGGTATTGCAAAATTATCATCCCCTTGATTCTCATAAAAAGCTGATGGCAATTTACCATTGGTTCCATCTGTCATTCCACTTACATACAAATCTAGATCAGTGTCATTATCAGCATCCAAAAAAACGGCTCCCCAAGCTACGCTTTCAAAAAGTGTCCCATTTGAATTTGCCACATTAGTAAAGGTTTCATCTCCATTATTCTCCAAAAAGTAATTTCCACTAGAGGTATTTGTTATATAGATATCCAACCAACCATCATTATTATAATCATCAATAGTTGTTGACATGGCATCAATAGATAAATCGGTTCCAGAGCTTACGCTTACATCAGAAAATGTACCATTACCGTTGTTTTTATATAAAATATTAGATGTAATAAATCTGTCATTTGCCATATAAATATCTTGCCAACCATCATTATTGAAATCGAAGAATGAAGCACAAAACGTAATATGATTTTCGTTACTTATTCCAGCCGAAATACTGACATCAGTAAACGTATTATTTCCGTTATTTCTATATAATATGTTAGGGTGCCCAGTTGCTATAGCTCTATTGCTTAAAAACAAATCTAAAAAACCATCATTGTTATAATCTCCCCAAGCTCCGCCCCAAGAATTAAATAAAGTTGTTGATATACCTGATAAAATAGTAATATCAGTAAAGTTCATATTACCATCATTTAGGTATAATCTATTTGAAGCATTATTACTTACTATAAACAAATCGTTATCGCCATCATTATCAATATCAACCCAATTAATTTGCCTTGTATCATTTTGATAATCTGTAAAATTCAAGTTTATTAAACTTAAGAATCCGCTATTATTCTGAAACACATAAATAGGATCTCCATCTTGTGAAGCAAAGGTTAAATCATCCCAACCATCATTATTAAAATCAAAAAAAGAAATGCCTGCTGGTAATATATATGAGCCATGAGACACATTAATGCTTTGACTCGTTGAACTTTCAGTAAATGAAATTTGAGCAACTACAGAAAAGGTAAAAGTCAAAAAGATTATACTAATATTTAATTTTTTAAAGTTCATTTACATCATTTATAATATTTATTTCTTGATGAGTGCTTTGATAAATTTAAGTAAACTTATTTTTTTGTGAGCTGACATAAGCCAATGATACTCAAATTTAAGTAAAAAAAAGAGCCTCAACAGAAGCTCTTTTTAATTTATTCTTTAATCAATTAAAGTGGAGTAAACGCATAATTTGGCGTTCCTTCTTCATCAATTGTTGTTTCAATAACAAGTACAAACTTGTCTGAATCCATTACAACGTCGTACACGTCAACGACACCATCAACTTCAACAAACATTACTACGTCAGTTCCAGCATTGTCATCATACCAGTCATCAATAAATACAGAGCTAAATCCTTCAGGAGGATATACATTGAACGTCTCAAAAGCAATAATATCAAACGTATTTGCTAAAACTTCACCTGCAATATCTTGATTACCTCTAATTAAGTATAAATCATAATCATAGAAAGAATCTGCCCATGAAATTGACACCGTTACAGCTGGTGGTACATTAAAAATTGCTTTATTATCTACCACAACTAAATCTCCATCACTAGCGTTACCAACAGTAACCACGTATAGTCCAGAGTTAGCAAAGGTAATTTCTGTGCTTCCAAATAATTCAGAACTAGGTATAACAGCATCTGCTATAGTATAATCAACACCTTCTGCTGCTGCTGCTCCATCTCTAGTTACACTAAAAGAAACGGTTACATCATCAGATTGAGCGTTGTTAATCCCTACTTCTATTAGTTGCCCAACACCACCAGGTACTGCTCTAGTAATTTCTGAAGCATCACCAGTTTCAATAAAAACTGTACTTTGCTGTGTGTATTGGTTTGACAAGACATCTTCATAGTCATCTGTGCCAACACAACCTACCATAAAAACTAATGGTATAACAAGTAAAAACTTGTAAACGTATTTTAAATTTTTCATAATTTTTTTATTTTAAATTGAATGTTACTCTACCAAATACATATCTTCCATTAAACCCAAATTGTGAAGTTCTACGTGAGAAGATAAATTGGTCTCCATAGTTACTTGCAGTTGGCACCTCATCTGGATACACATCTAATAAGTTATTAGCTCCGGCTGTTAACGTTAAATTATCATTAATAGCATAACCTATAGATAAATCTGTAACTATTTTTTCACCATAAATTACTGGTGTTGCTGCGCTTTCAAAATCTGGATCGTTAACTTCTCCAAAATATACGTTTCGTAATAAGAAATTCCAATTACCTGTATTGTATATGTTTGTTAAGTTTAACTTGGTTCTTGGCATCGCTGATTCAATAAATCCTTTTGCTCTAGCATCTAAAACTTCTTCTCCTAAAACTTCTACAACATCAGTAACTTCAAACTTTCTAATTGAAGCGGCAAAACTATTGTTTAATGTACCTTCACCAACACCCATTTTGTGGTCCAAAACAATATCAATACCAGAACTTTCCAAATTGTACGCATTCATAAAAAACTTAGCTGATCCAGCTGCTGCATCTGAGAAAATTTGTTGAACTTCTGCATTTTGTCCAGAAGCGCTATAACTTCTAGTTTGTGATACTCTATCATCAACATTCACAATATAACCGTCAACAGTAATTTTAAGTCCTGCTGATGGCACTTTGGCTGTAAACCCAAGGCTGTAATTTTTAGAAGTTTCCTCTTTTAAACCAGGAATACTTAATAATTGTGCTAATCTACTATTGTTTGCAAACGTTCCAACTTCATTTGGTACACCTGCAACAAATAAGGTTGCTGTTGCATTAAAATAAATTTGGTGCAAATCTGGAGCTCTAAACCCTGTACTTGCTGCAGCTCTTATTGCAATGTCATCAGATATTTTATAACGAGAAGCAACTTTCCAATTGAACGTGTCTCCAAAATCATTATAGTCTTCGTAACGGAAGGCAGCACTCACTAAGAAATCTTCAGTAATATCAGCTTCCACATCAACATAACCTGCATAACTATTTCTGTTTTGATCTAAAGCATTTTCTGGTCTGTAACCAGGGAATACCTGTGAACCTCCAGGAACTAAGCTTCCAAAATAACTGTATACTTTATCTGCATCAGGTGTTCCTGCAGTAACTACATCTCCATTAACATCATAACTAGCCCAAGATGCTTCTTCGCCAGCAATTAATTGATAATTTTCAATTCTATACTCAGCACCAAACGCAACGTTTAATCCTTCAAAGATATCATCATAAAAATTTGAAATATCTAAGTTGGTTGTGTTTTGAGCAAAAGAAAATCCTCCAGCTTCAAAATCTCTTGGAGTAGACGATCCTAAAGTAGCATTTGATGTATTTTCAATTGTGAAATCAAAACTATTGTTTCCAAAAGTATTACTGAAATCAACACTCCAATCTCCAATATTTCCTTTAAGCCCTGCTGCAAAAGATTTATCAACTACTCTTGACGCAATATGAGGTAAAAATCCATTTGCTAATGCTGAAGTATTTCCTCTACCATCAGTGTAAGCTGGTCTTCTATAAAACCCAGCAGCTAAACCTTCTCTAAAGCTTAATCCCCCAAAAGCATAAAAAGTAGCTCCTTCATCATCCACTGGTAATTCCATGTTCATCATAAATTTACCACTGCGCAATTTAGATTGCCCCACTTTCATTCTAAAGTCATCTCTACTTAGACCTCTTTGCCTCAACTCATACTCAGTAATTGGTTGAGCTCCTCCTGGTCCAGCATCAGATGCTATAATATCTAGGAAATTATCCCCATTTGCAATACCGTTATCATACACTGCTTGTAAGGTAGAATCTAAACCTCCAACGTAAGCAGATAATGCACTTGGGTTCATAGCAAATGCTTGATCGTATCCTAACATTCTAGTTGCGGTATCAAACATAGTGTAAATAGGTTGCTGCATAGAATTACTTCTGTTAGTTGCTCCTCTATTTTCTAATGATCCTGTGAAGTTAATAAAACCTCCTTTTTTTCCAAGATCTAAACCATAGTTAGCTGAAATTTGAAATTTTTCTCCATCAACTCCACCTTCATCGTATTGCTCAGAATTTTTGCTGATATTTGCTCCAGAATTAACACTTAAATTTAACTCATTTGTGTTCTCTCTTAAAACAATATTAATTACACCAGCAATGGCATCACTACCATATTGAGCTGCAGCACCATCTCTAAGAACTTCTATTCTTGAAATTGCTGCTGCTGGAATAGCGTTTAAATCTGTAGCAACAGATCCTGTACCAACAGTCCCATTTACATTTACCAATGATGATTTGTGTCTTCTTTTTCCATTTATCAACACTAAAACTTGATCAGGACCCAACCCTCTAAGAGAAGCAGGGTCAACGTGATCAGTTCCATCAGAAACCGTTTGTGGTGTAGATGTAAACGAAGGTGCAACATAATTCAAAATTTCGTTCACTGTGGTTTGAGGTCCTTGTGTTGCCATCTGAACAACATCAATAACATCAACAGGAACAGGTGTGTCTATGACAGTTCTACCTGTACTTCTAGATCCTATTAGCACTATTTCACTAAGTGCAACACCATCTTGTAAAGCAACGCTGATACTTTGAGCAGAATCAACATTAATTTCTTGTGTTGTATATCCAACAGATGATACAACCAAAGTGGTTGGAAAAGCATTTACATTAATATTAAAGTTCCCATCAAAATCAGTAGTTGTACCATTTGAAGTTCCTTTAACAACAACATTTGCTCCTGGTAAAGGATTGCCAGTGCTTGCTTCTGTAATCGTTCCCGAAACTGTGCCTTGTGCAAAAGAATACAACGGAAACATGACCATTATATACATAAATAGTCTTAAACAGTAAATTTGTTTCATAATAAAATTTTATTGATTAGTGGTGCCAAAGTACTAATTATCTATGTTCTATGCAAGATTTCTTACAAGATTGAAATTGCAGCAATATTTAATTCTAAAATTTTTGAAGGATAAAAATCTGAATTAACTAAGCGAAATTACCGTGTAAGAATAATATCTTATTAAATTTGCACATCTAAAATTAGAATATGTACAGAAGTCATAATTGTGGTGAATTAAATACATCAGATGTAAATAAAGAAGTTATTCTAGCGGGTTGGGTTCAAAAATCTCGTGATAAAGGATTTATTGTTTGGGTAGATTTGCGTGATCGATATGGTATTACACAATTAGTTTTTGATGAAGAACGAACATCAAAAGTAATGCTAGAACAAGCGCAAAAATTAGGCCGTGAGTTTGTGATTCAAGTCAAAGGGTTAGTCATTGAACGTGCTTCAAAAAATCCAAACATGACAACTGGAGATATTGAAATATTAGTCTCAGAACTAACTATTTTAAACAAAGCATTGCTCCCTCCTTTTACTATTGAAAACGACACTGATGGTGGTGAAGAATTGCGTATGAAATATCGTTACTTAGATATTCGTCGTAACCCAGTAAAAAATAATCTAATTTTTAGGCATAAAGTTACTCAAGAAGTAAGAAATTATCTTTCAAAAGAAGGGTTTATAGAGGTTGAAACACCTTATTTAATAAAATCTACTCCTGAAGGTGCTCGTGATTTTGTAGTCCCAAGCAGAATGAATGAAGGTCAGTTTTATGCGCTTCCACAATCGCCTCAAACCTTCAAACAATTATTGATGGTTGGAGGTATGGATAAGTATTTTCAGATTGTAAAATGCTTTAGAGATGAAGACTTACGCGCTGACAGACAACCAGAATTTACTCAGATAGATTGTGAAATGGCTTTCATTGAGCAAGAAGACATCCTAAATGCTTTTGAAGGATTAACACGTCATTTACTAAAAGAGATTAATGGAGTGGACGTTGAAAAATTCCCAAGAATGCTGTATGATGATGCAATACGTTTGTACGGAAACGACAAACCGGATATTCGCTTTGGAATGCAATTTGGCGAACTCAACGAAGTTACACAACACAAAGATTTCAATGTATTTAATTCTGCTGAGTTAATCGTTGGAATTGCAGTTCCTGAAGGAAATTCATATTCAAGAAAAGATATTGATAAACTCATAGATTGGGTAAAACGTCCTCAAGTTGGTGCATTAGGAATGGTGTATTCTCGTTGTAATGAAGATGGTACTTTTAAATCTTCTGTAGATAAATTTTACGATCAATACGATTTAGCAAAATGGGCTGAAGTGACTGGAGCTAAAGCTGGTGATTTAATCTGCGTACTATCAGGAGATACAAATAAAGTTCGTGCACAATTAAGTGCATTACGTATGGAGTTAGCCGAACGTTTGGGTTTACGTAAACCAAATGAGTTTGCACCACTTTGGGTTATGGATTTTCCATTATTAGAATGGGATGAAGAGACTGAACGTTATCATGCAATGCATCATCCGTTCACCTCACCAAAACCTGGACAGCTAGAATTGTTAAAAACAAATCCAGGCGATGTAAAAGCCAATGCTTATGATTTAGTGTTAAACGGAAACGAAATTGGTGGTGGTTCTATTAGAATTCATGACAAAGAAACACAAGCCTTAATGTTTGATTATTTAGGGTTTACACCTGAAGAAGCAAAAGCACAATTCGGCTTTTTAATGGATGCTTTTCAATATGGCGCTCCTCCTCATGGTGGATTAGCATTTGGATTAGATAGATTGGTTGCTATTTTGGGTGGTCAAGAAACTATTCGAGATTTTATCGCATTTCCTAAAAATAATTCAGGCCGTGATGTCATGATTGATGCTCCTTCTCCAATAGATAACGAGCAATTAAAAGAACTAAATCTGAAACTAGATTTATAATACTTTTAAAAAAATAATTCCGAAACCTGTCTTGTTTTAAATACCTGACAGGTTTTTTTTATTACATTTATTCAATGTCTAAACAACAATTTGTTAAGCGCTTTTTAATTTGGAAATATAAACGTGTTTCTCAACGCAATTTTATTTTACTTTTAAGTGGTATTGTTGGTCTTATTGCAGGATTAATTTCAGTATTATTAAAAAATCTAACATTTGGTATTTCTTGGTTATTAGAGCATACTATTATATTTTCACAAAACAAGATATACTTCATTCTACCTGTAATTGGCTTGACCTTGGTTTATTTTTTTGTCAATCGAATTTCAAAAAAACCGTTGGGACCAGCCATTCCTTCCATTCTTTTTGCTTTGTCAAAAAAAGATGGCAAGATAGCTTCTAACAAAATGATTTTACCGCTTATTACTGCTCCACTAACGGTTGGGTTTGGTGGTTCTGTAGGATTGTTAAGTCCAGCTATATTTTCGGCTTCGGCTGCAAGTTCTAGTATTGGTAAGTTATTACATATAAATAGAAAAACCAGAACCTTACTTATTGGTTGTGCCGCTGCTGGTGTTATTGCTACAAGCTTTAAATCTCCTCTTGCTGCAGTTATTTTCGCCATTGAAGTCTTTAGCCTTGATTTAACTTTCGCATCTCTGCTTCCATTACTTATTGCCTCGTTAACTTCAATAATAACATCTTACTTTTTTGTTGGTAATGAAATTTTATTCAAGTTTCAGGTCACAGATGTTTTTCAAGTGCAAGACACCTTTTTTTACATCCTTCTTGGTATTGGTACTGGAATAGCTTCAGTCTATTTTTCGAAAATTTACTTTGCCATATTTGCGTTTTTTAGTCGCTTTAATACGCGTTTAAAGAAACTCATTGTTGGTGGTTTAGCAATTGGAATTATGTTATACTTCATTCCTGCTTTGTATGGTGAAGGATTTAGTTTTATCAATGATTTATTATCAGGAAATCATGTTGCAGCAATTGGAGAAACACCTTTTAATGACTACATAGATAACACTTGGGTTGTTATTGGGCTTTTACTAGGAATTACCGTTTTTAAATCTATTGCCATGACAACCACTTTTGCCGCTGGAGGAACTGGCGGAATTATTATTCCAACATTGGTAATGGGAAGTGCTTTAGGAAATGTTGTTGCGAAAATCATAAATAATCTCGGTTTAGATTTTCATGTTTCCGAAGCTAATTTCACCTTACTTGGAATGGCTGGATTAATAGCAGGTGTTTTACATGCGCCTTTAACAGCCATATTTTTAATAGCAGAAATTACAGGCAGTTATGAGTTATTTGTACCTCTAATGATTACAGTTTCAATGTCATTCATTTTAACAAAAAATAGTTTAGAACATACTATTTACACAAAGGAATTGGCAGAAAAAGGGCAGCTCTTAACTCATGACAAGGATCAAAGTGTATTAACCTTAATGAAAATGGATTCAGTAATTGAACATAATTTTATTAAGCTAAACCCAGAAATGACGCTTGGAGAAATGCTCCATGAAGGTGTTGCAAAATCCAATAGAAACTTATTTCCTGTAGTAGATGAGGATGACAATTTAGTTGGAGTCGTATTATTAGACAGTATTAGAGATGTTATGTTTGACCAAAGCCTTTACAAAACTACATCTGTTGAAACTTTTATGCGTAACCCTCCAGAAGTTATTAGCTACGAAAAAGATTCCATGCAAAAAGTAATGCAAAAATTTCAAGATTCTAGTGCTTGGAACTTACCTGTTCTAAAAAATGAAGTGTATTATGGTTTTGTATCAAAATCAAAATTATTAACGGCTTATCGTCGTGAATTGATTAATTTTACATCGTAAAATAAATCTCATTTTAGCTTTGAAATATTTAATTTGGTTCTTCTTTCTTCTTTCATCTGCCAGCATCATTGGTGGTTACTTCTGGGAAATACCCTATTCCGAAAAGCTTATAGGCTTTGGAGTTGTTCTCTTATTCTTTATTGTATTTCCTTTGTTTTCTTATTACAGATGGAAAGACAAAAAAGTTGAAGATTATATGATTACTAAAGAGAATATTGATAAAATGCGAGATTATAAGGATTAATAACTTCGTTATTCACTAATTCATATTACGTTTTTCAATAAAGAATTTTTTTATAAGTGTAGTGGCAGCTTCAGCAAGAATGCCACCTTTAATAGTAGTTTTTGGATGTAATTGAGTTCCCATGACGCCACAACCTCTTTTTTCATCTTTTGCACCATACACAATCTTGCTAATCTGACTCCAATAGAGTGCGCCAGCACACATTTGACAAGGTTCAAGCGTCACATACAGCGTACAGTTTTCAAGATATTTTCCTCCTAAAAAGTTAGCAGCCGCAGTAATGGCTTGCATTTCGGCATGAGCTGTAACATCATTAAGCATTTCTGTGAGATTATGAGCCCTTGCAATAATTCTATTTTCAATAACGACAATTGCACCAACAGGAACTTCGCCTTTTTCAAAAGCAACTTCAGCTTCCTGAAGGGCTTTTTTCATAAAATAAGTATCATCAAAAGGATTCTCCATAAACGTAAAAATACAATTTCATCTTGTACATTTGTAAACTGATGCAAAAATTATTAGACAACATAAATTCACCTAAAGAATTACGTCAATTAAACCAAGATGACTTACCTCAACTTGCTCAAGAATTACGTGATTTCATTATTAATATTGTAGCCACTAAAGAAGGTCACTTAGGTGCTAGTTTAGGAGTTGTTGAACTTACAATTGCATTGCATTATGTTTTTAATACGCCTAAAGATTTACTCATTTGGGATGTAGGTCACCAAGCATATGGTCATAAAATATTGACTGAACGCAAAAATATTTTTGATACCAATAGACAGTTTGGAGGTATTAGTGGTTTTCCAAAGCGGGACGAAAGTGAATATGACGTCTTTGGTGTTGGTCATTCATCTACTTCAATTTCAGCAGCTTTAGGAATGGCAATTGCCAGCAAATTAAAAGGAGAATACAAACATCATATCGCAGTAATTGGAGATGCCTCAATTGCTAGCGGAATCGCCTTTGAAGGTCTCAATCATGCTGGAGTGGCTAATGCTAATCTTCTAGTAATATTAAATGACAACGCTATTGGAATAGACCCAAGTGTTGGTGCTTTAAAGCAGTACTTAACCAACGTAAAAATTGGCACACAAAAACAAGACAACATTTTTGAAGCACTGAATTTTAATTACTCAGGTCCTATTGATGGTCATGACATTTTTAAGGTTATTTCAGAATTAGAACGACTAAAATCTGTTGAAGGTCCTAAGTTATTGCACATTATAACCACAAAAGGGAAAGGCTTAAAACAAGCTGAGGACAATCAAGTAATCTACCATGCTCCAGGGAAGTTTGATGCTAAAACTGGAGAAATATATGTAAAGGCTGAAACTGTAGAACCTCCAAAATATCAAGATGTTTTTGGGCATACAATAGTAGAACTTGCCAAACAAAATAAAAATATTGTTGGTATCACTCCAGCAATGCCAACTGGAAGTTCTTTAAAATATATGATGGATGAATTTCCTAACAGAGCCTTTGATGTTGGCATCGCTGAGCAGCATGCTGTTACCTTAGCAGCTGGAATGACAACACAAGGATTAATCCCTTTTTGTAATATTTATTCCACATTTTTACAACGTGCATATGACCAAGTAATACATGACGTTGCATTACAAAACCTACCAGTTGTTTTTTGCTTGGACAGAAGTGGTTTAGTTGGCGAAGATGGTGCAACACATCATGGTGTTTTTGATTTAGCTTATTTAAGATGTATTCCTAATCTTGTGATTTTCGCTCCAAGAAACGAAATTGAGCTCAGGAATATAATGTACACAGCTCAATTAGGATTGAATCATCCAATTGCGATTAGGTATCCTAGAGGAAGAGGTATTACCATAGATTGGAAACAATCTTTTTCAACATTAGAAATTGGAAAAGGAACACAACTAAAAAAGGGCAAACATCTTGCTGTTTTAAGTCTTGGAACAATTGCTAACAATGTTTCTAAAGCAATTTCTGATATTAATGTTTCTCATTATGATTTGCGATTTGTAAAACCATTGGATGAAACCTTATTGCATTATATTTTTACAACTTACGAAAATATAGTAACTATTGAAGACAATTGCATAAAAGGAGGTTTTGGAAGCGCCATTATTGAGTTTGCTTCTTTTAAGAATTATAAAAATAAAATGACAGTATTAGGAATTCCAGATGTGTTTATCCAGCATGGAACCTTAACACAACTTCAAAAAAGTATTGGTTTAGACACAGAAAGTATTAAGCAAAAAATTAGTGCTCTGTTAGAAACAGAGTCTTAATCTTCTATAGCGTAGTATTTAGTTTCTATCTGTGGATTCTTGCTGTTATTAATGTCACTTATTACCATTAATACAATAAAGGTGAAGAAAAAAATAACAATTGCGGCAAGTAGGTTTTTTTTCATGATAACATTATTTAGGGTTTATCAAGTAGTAAACATATAATATCACTCGTTAAAAAGCAAATTTTTTCGATGAAATACATAAAAAGTAAAAGAGGCCGTTAAGCCTCTTTTTATCTATAAGTATAAAATCTTAGTTTATTTAACTACTATTTTTTGTGTTCCACTAACTGATTCTCCTTTAATTTGAACAAAATAAACTCCAGAATCTAAATTTAGATTAACCCCTTTTTGAGTATTAGAAAGATTAAATTTAGAATCATGCACTAGCTGTCCTGTAATGTTATAGATACTCATGTCCACATTACCCATATTACTTTTAGCAACTATATTAAAACTACCATCGTTAACAGTTGGAAAAATAGTAACGCCCTTATCACGTAAACTAGTCTCAGGCACACTTAAATTATCTAGTGATGTAAATTGACTGGTAAACATGCCTCTACCATATGTTGTAGCTAAAATAACATTATCTGATGGCCTTAAATCTAAATCAAGTACTGGAACATCACTCATACCATTATAAGTTTGAATCCATGTAGGGCTTCCAGCAGTATAATCATTAGTAGCCCAAACCCCTAAAGCAGTTCCTATTATTACTTGGTCAGGATATAAAGGGTTTTGTAAAACACATTTTACTGGTACATCAGGTAAATCTCCCTCAATAGAGTTCCAAGAACTTCCTCCATCGCCAGAATAGTGAACACTTGTAACTCCATAATTATGAATGGTAACAAACATGTCCATATTTGTAACTCCATATTCAATATCAGAAATACTTCCTACAAATGTATTCATAAGATTCCAAGTTGGAGCTACACCTCCGTCGGCATTATCAATACGCAACAATCTGCCATTTGTTAATCCAACCCATAACTTGCTTGAAGCTGCTGTATAAGGATCCACTTGAAATGCAGAAGGAGAGCTGTTTAAAAACCCATTCGTTAATATCGTACTCACTTGACCTGGCCCTCCTGGTATAAACTCAACGACTCTTTCAATACGATAAGTTGGTGTACTTGTACTTGCATTGGAATATAAAATATCCAAATTTTTATCCAATCCAGCTTGATTGATAAAATTACCTCCTCCTCCTGAAGTAATTGAAAAAAACGAAGCACCCGTTGGATAACTAAAATAGTTATGCCCATTTCCTGTATAGGATTGAACACCATAACCACTAGCTCTATCTAAATCTGTGAAGGCACCATCGCCTCCAAAAAGATCGGTAAAAATGTTTGCTCCTGCCGAAGCATCTTCAATAACAGAAGTTCCGTTATCTTGTGCTCCTCCAATAATATCATCACCATCTGCGCCATCTACTATATCAATAGCACCATAATAATACTGAATTGTACTGTAATCTTTATTTCTATTATCGATTCCAGGAGATGAACTAGCGGTGGTGATATCATCTGAATAGTATACTCCTCCATCTGTACCAAAAACTATTTCGTCATCATTTCCAGGTCTAAATACTATAGCATGGTGATCGGCATGTACCAATGATATTGGTAATGTACTCAACCCTGGGTTATTTGACCATTTAGAAATTTGATCCCAAGTTGTTCCATTATCAGTAGATCTAAATAAATCTATTCCTCCCACATAAAGGTTTCCACTTGCATCTGCTTCAATAGGCAAATCATAAAACGCTTGACCTCTTGTATAATCTGTGGCAGCAATATCATTATCTCCATCGTTTGGTTCATTTAATGAAGATGGAGCCGTTGCAAAGGCATCGTCTGTATAAAACAAATCAACTTGTTGTGTAGCTCCAGGAACATTAGCGGCAACCCATAATTCATCAGCATCAGTAGGAGAAGTTTCAATCTCAGTTCTTCTTGCTCCAGCAATTGTATGCATTAATGTAAAAAATATTCCATCTGTTGATCTAAATATTTTACCTCCATTAAATCCCCAACTACTTCTAGTCGTTGTAAACCAAATGTTGTTATTAATATCAATTTCAATATCATTAGGATTACTGGGAGATGTGTCAGATTCATTAATTGTAAATTTTGTCCAATTTGCGCCATTATCAACCGATTTATAAAGGCCTTGTTCTTGCAAACTATGCCATTGACTAGGAGAACTAAATTGATGAAAAGCTCCAGCTACAGCAGCATATAATTCGGTGTTTCCTCCGCCAATATCTCTAGCTACAAGATCGTTAATGTAAAAAATGCCATCTATAAACTGAGTTCCTGTTAAGCCTGTATACCCTCCATATATATTAGACCATGTTACGCCTCCATCTGTAGATTTCCAAATACCGTTCCCAATAGAATCACCAGAAACATAAGACTCCCCAGAGCCAATATAAAAAGTGTTATCGTCATTAGGGTCAGAAATTATTACCGTAACCGCAATATTAGCACCAATACCTGGAACTAATGTCCAAGAAGCATTCACATCTGTAATGTCATCATTTACCCAAAGTCCTCCTGAAACCCCTCCAGCGAAAACGCGCTTAGCGGTTCCATCATTTGGATCAAACATGATTCCTCTAGTTCTCCCTCCTGCAATATGACTTGTTGATGTCAAATCTACTGTAGTAGTCCTATTTACCCAAGGGTTATTGCCATCTCCACCAACTCCTCGATTATTTTCTCTTTCTATTTTTAGCGCAGCTTGCACTTGAGCAGCACGCTCTGGCATTGGGCGACCTGTTTGTGGATCTAAGGTAAGTTCCCACATTTGTTCATTGTAACCATTAGGAGGTAATCCTAATGCTTTTCTTTCAGCTTTTGATAATCCTACTGTTTCTTTAAAAGGGCTATTATCTAAATGATTTTGGTGTTGCTCTCTTAATTCTTCAGATGTAAGTTCAACTGAATTACTAATATCAGTATTGCCAGAGCCAGAAAAATAAAAAACCGAACTGACAGCAATCAAAATAAATGATAAAATTAATAAGGTACTTTTTTTCATAGTGCTTGTGTTTAAATGTATGGTTATTTGATAGTTAGGATTGTTAAATTTATGAATTCATTTTGTTATTTTCTAATTAATTGATAACCCTTTTATTTTTTTATAAAGTAAAATGGCATTTCTATCAGAAAGCAATGCTATATAATGACAGATATTTATGAGTCTTGTATATAGGTTATTGTCTTTGAAACTAATGGTTTCTGGCAACGTTTGGTTAATCAGTTTATCATAACTTGACGCTTCATTATTGAAATCATTATTTACAGACGTACTAAAGGTTTTTAAAAGTGTATTAATAACTTCAAAACCAGAAATTTCTTTTTCAATGACTTCTTTAGATTGGTAGATGTTTTTAACGCTTAATTTAATAATATCATTTATCTGTGCTTCATATTTACTCTTATCTAATAAGGCAATATGAAAGTTACCATTTAAAATTTGTTCTTCATTTTTCATAAAAACCTCAACGGCTTCGTTAATTAAGGCATTTATTGCTAAAGCACGTAAATAACTCACGCGATCTTGCGTATTTTTTAAGGCATTATATTTTTCAATATTAATAGTGTCTCTAACTAAATTAATTAAGTATTCAAGTGCAAATTCTTCAGGAATTAACCCTAAATTAATACCATCTTCAAAATCAATAATTGTGTAGCAAATATCATCTGCCGCTTCAACTAAAAAAGCCAAAGGATGTCTAGAAAATCTGATGTCATTCTCGCTGGAAATTGGTTTTAGACCTAATTCTTTTGTCAAGTCTAAAAAAGCACTTTTTTCGCTTTGAAAAAAGCCATACTTCTTATCTGCTATTTGAATTGTTGGTTTTTTGGGCAGCGACTCTTTTGGGTATTTTATAAAAGCTCCTAAAGTGGCATAACTTAAACGCAAACCACCTTCTCTACCTTCTCTATCTTGTGTTAATATTTTAAATCCATTCGAATTACCTTCAAAATCACATAAATCTTGGTATTCTTTTGGGTTTAATTTATCAGCAAATTTTTTGCCACCTCCAACTTTAAAAAAATGTCCTATTGCTTTTTCGCCTGAATGACCAAAAGGAGGGTTTCCAATATCATGTGATAAAGCAGCTGCAGCCACAATAGCTCCAAAATCATTAGCTTGGTATCCATGAGCTTCTCTTAAATGAGGATGTTTTTCAAGAAGTTTTACGCCTACTTGTCTTCCCAATGAACGACCTACAACACTTACTTCTAAACTGTGTGTTAAGCGAGTGTGCACAAAATCTGTGTCAGACAATGGAATGACTTGAGTTTTATCTTGAAGGCTTCTAAACTCCGATGAAAAAATAATCCTATCGTAATCTACCTCAAACCCTAAACGAGTTTCATCTTGTTCAATTCGTAATCTTTTATTAGTATCCCCAAAACGTTTTAGTGAAAGTAGCTGTTCCCAGTTCATAGCAAAATAATTAACTGCAAGATAAAAATTTCAATGTTAAATAATTGTTTCGAATAGAAAAATAAGAAGGATTTTATAATCTTTAAATAACTTATTTATCGTTGGAGTTTAACCTCTTATCTACAGTGCATGTGTTTCTTTGTTATATATTAATCTTTAGGTAACATTAAGTTAACATTGATTGCAGTTATTTGTATCGACAAAAACTAATAACTAATTATGAAACTAAAATTACTTATCACTGCTGTCGCAGTTTTCACATTATCATTCAGTCAAGCTCAAGAAACACAAACACCTAAGTTTGGCAAAGGGTTATTTAATCTAGTTGGTCAAGACAGCTCTTGGACAATGAAAGTTGGTACTCGTATGCAAATACTAGCGATTTCTAACATGGAAAAAGATGCAAGTCCTGAAACAAACATGTTAATAAGACGTGCACGTTTAAAATTTGATGGTTATGCCTTTAGCCCAAAATTAAAATATAAAATAGAATTAGGTCTCTCTAATCGTGATATAGGCAAAGCTTCTTCTTTTACAAATGATGCTCCTAAATATATTTTGGATGCCGTTTTAAAATGGAATTTTCATAAAAATTTCGAACTTTGGTTTGGACAAACTAAACTCCCTGGAAATAGAGAGCGTGTAGTGTCTTCTGCTAATCTGCAACAAGTAGACCGTTCGTTATTGAATAGTAGGTTTAATATAGATCGTGATATGGGAATGCAATTGCGCCACCATTTTAAATTATCGAATAATTTTGTTGTAAAAGAGATATTCTCCTTTGCACAAGGAGAAGGAAGAAATATAACAACCGGAAATCTTGGAGGTCATCAATATACTGGTCGTATTGAGTTATTACCTATGGGGAATTTTGCAAGTAAAGGAGATTATAAAGGATCAGATCTAAGTAGAGAAGAAAATCCAAAATTAGCTCTTGGAATTACATATGATTACAATAACAATGCTGTAAAAAACAGGAGTAATCAAGGTTCATACATGGAAACAGATACTGGTTTTTATGAAACAAATATTAATACTTTGTTTATAGATGCTATGTTTAAATATAAAGGCTTTTCGCTTATGGCAGAATATGCCGATCGAGATGCTAAAGATCCCTTTGCTAAAAATTCCGACGGCTCCTTAACAGGTGATGTTGTTCAAGTTGGAAAAGGTTTAAATCTTCAATCTGGTTATCTTTTGCAAAACGATTGGGAGATTTCTGCTAGATACACCAACATAAAACTAGATGAAGCCATTACAGGAAAAATGCTTGAAAGTCAATACACATTCGGACTATCAAAATATATTGTAGGACATAGTTTAAAAGTACAAACTGATTGTAGTTATTTAGAACTAGATGGTAGTAATAACGAATTTATGTATCGATTACAAGTGGATATTCATTTTTAAAAACATATCATTAACGTAACATTACATTGCAAATCACTAAAGATATTTGCAGACTAATACTAACTAAATTATGGATAATATTTATTTATTTATGCTTATTGCTATTACAGTTCTTGCAGTTGCAGACATTGTAGTAGGTGTAAGTAATGACGCTATTAATTTCCTGAACTCCGCTATTGGTTCAAAAGTAATTTCACTTAGAACAATTATGATTGTTGCAAGCTTAGGGATATTTATTGGAGCTGTATTCTCAAGTGGTATGATGGAGGTTGCCAGAAAGGGTATTTTTATACCTGCCCAATTTGAGTTTGGTGAACTTATGCTCATTTTTATGGCTGTAATGATAACTGATATCTTATTACTGGACTTCTTTAATACGTTAGGTCTTCCAACATCAACAACAGTTTCTATTGTTTTTAATTTACTAGGTGCAGCAGTAGTAATGTCGCTTATAAAAATTAGCGCTTCAGACACTCAAACTTTGGCAGATTTAGGAACCTATATTAATACTGAAACAGCACTAACAATTATTAGCGGGATTTTATTATCTGTTATAATTGCGTTTACTGTTGGTGCTTTTGTACAATGGGTATCAAGAGCTCTTTTTACATTCAACTATGAAAAAAGAGTAAAGAATTTTGGAGTTTTATTTGGTGGTGTTGCTTTAACAGCTATCACTTATTTTATTTTCCTAAAAGGATTAAAAGGAACTCCTTATTACAATGATTTAAAAGGAATGCTTGAAGGGAATGAGGTTTATATTATAATTGGAAGCTTCGTTTTTTGGTGTTTATTTTCTTTCATTTTCGAAAAAGTCACAAAGAAAACTGTACTTCTTTTTGTTATTGGTACTGGAACTTTTGGTTTAGCACTTGCTTTTTCAGGAAACGATTTGGTGAATTTTATTGGTGTACCAATGGCTGCCTATCATTCTTATGAAGCATGGGCTGCTGGAGGTATGGACGCTTCAATGTCCATGGCAGTGTTAGATAAAAAAGTGCCTGCAGAACCATTATTATTATTTATTGCTGGAGGAATCATGGTATTAACCCTATGGTTTTCTAAAAAAGCAAAAACAGTTGCTGAAACAGAGATTAGTTTATCTCGTCAAGGTGAAACACATGAGAAATTTGAGCCAAATAGACTTTCAAGAAGTGTTGTAAAAGGAACAACTCAACTTTCTAACTATTTTAGTGCAATAGTGCCAAATTCGTTTCAAGAAAGTATTGCCAGGAGTTTTAAAAAGTCTGATGTTATACTAACAAAAGACCAAAGCATTGATGCTCCTGCATTCGATATGATTCGTGCTTCTGTAAACTTAATGGTAGCTGGTGTATTAATTGCCATTGCTACATCTATGAAACTACCATTATCTACAACGTATGTTACGTTTATGGTCGCTATGGGAACATCACTTGCAGATCGTGCTTGGGGAAGAGAAAGTGCTGTATATCGTGTTGCTGGCGTTTTAAATGTTATTGGAGGTTGGTTTGGAACTGCAATTGGCGCTTTTATTGCTGCTGGTACTGTCGTATTCTTAATCAATTGGAATCCTAAAGTAATGATTCCAATTTTATTGTTACTAACTGTAATTATGTTATATAGAAATTATAGATCTCATCAAACTAAATCGAATAAGGTTAAAGATGAAGATAGTTTAACAAAAGCTGAAAGCAGCTCTGTTCAAGGTGTAATTCAAGAAAGTGCAAAAAACATTGCCAATGTAGTAAAACGAACTAATAGAATTTATTCGAATGCTATTGTAGGTCTTGCTAAACAGGATATAAAATTACTTGATAAGAGCAAAAAACAAGTTGTCAAATTGACCGATGAAGTTGATGATTTGCGTGATAACATTTTCTTCTTTATTAAGAATTTGGATCCATCTAGTATTGAAGCAAGTGGTTTTTATATTGATATATTAAGTCACTTACAAGATATGACTCAGTCTTTAGAATTAATCTCTAAAGTTTGTCATAAGCACATTAATAATAATCATAAGAAATTAAAATTTAATCAAATAAAAGAACTTAAAGAAATAGACGATAAGCTTGAAATATTATTCAGTGATATGGAAAAAGCATTTAAGGCTGGATCTTTTGAGGAGATTGGTGCTATTCTTAGCGAAAAGAAAGACGTTTATGATTTAGTAAAAAATAAGATTAAAGAACAAGTTAAAAGAACAAGAACTGAGGAATCAAGCCCTAAAAACACAACATTATATTTTAGTGTTTTAATAGAAACTAAAGATCTTATGAATGCTACTATGAATTTATTAGAAGTATACCACGATGCTCATGATAGTTCGGTAATACCAGCAACAATAAATATTACTCTTGATGAAGTTAAGCCTAAAGAAAATGATAAAATATCTTAGAAAGAATAACAGTTAAATATTTCTTTAATTAGTTAGTAACATGAAAAAGCACCTCAATTGAGGTGCTTTTTCATGTTACTTTAGACATTAATATTTATCTATCACTATTTTTATGCTCAATAGAGGATTTTGCATGAAAATATTTAGGAAATTTCATTAAGATATACGAATATTGAACAAGATATTTAAATTACTAGAAAAATGGAGAAACAGATAATACTAACCAAAAGCATTTAAAAACAATTGCTTCAATTCGATTAATATATGGACAATATTTATCTTTTTATGATCATTGCTCTTGCTATCTTGGCTGTTGCTGATTTAGTTGTAGGAGTGAGCAATGACGCGGTAAACTTTTTAAACTCTGCTATTGGCTCTAAGGCCATCTCTTTTAAAACCATTATGATTGTTGCCAGTCTTGGTGTAGCAGTAGGCGCGGTATTCTCTAGTGGCATGATGGAGGTTGCTCGAAAGGGGATTTTTAATCCCGGAGAGTTTATGTTTAATGAAATCATGATAATTTTCATGGCAGTAATGATAACAGATATACTTCTACTCGACTTTTTTAATACTGTCGGAATGCCAACTTCAACCACAGTTTCGATTGTTTTTGAATTATTGGGTGCTGCTGTTGCAATGGCTTTAATAAAAATTGGTTATGAAGGTGGAGATTTTTCTGATGTTATTAACTATATCAATACATCAAAAGCAACCCAAATAATACTAGGTATACTGCTCTCGGTCGTCGTCGCATTCTCCATTGGTGCTGTAGTACAATGGTTTTCAAGAGTATTATTATCTTATAATTTTGAAAAGAAAGCTAATTGGGTTGGGGCTTTATTTGGTGGTATTGCTTTAACTGCAATTACCTATTTCATTTTTATGAAAGGTTTAAAAGGTACTTCTTATGCAAAAGAATCTTTTGATATTCTTGGTGGTGGCACTATGGCAAACTTTTTAGAAACGCAAGTATTGCCAATAGTTTTAATTAGTGCTGTTTTTTGGTCTTTATTTTCTTATGCCTTAATAGCCTTTGCAAGAACAAATATTTATAAACTTATTATTCTTGTTGGAACTTTTGCTTTAGCTCTTGCTTTTGCAGGAAATGATTTAGTTAACTTTATTGGTGTTCCCGTTGCTGGATATAATGCATTTTTAGAATGGTCTGCTTCAGGCTTACCTGCTGCAGAATTTCCAATGGATGTATTAGCAGAAAAAGTGCCAACGAATAACTTATTACTATTTGGTGCTGGAATGATTATGGTATTAACCCTATGGTTTTCTACTAAAGCAAAAGGTGTTGTAAAAACATCTTTAGATTTATCTAGTCAAGGAGAAACAAAAGAACGCTTTCAACCTAATTTTTTATCTCGTGGGTTTGTGAGATTAGCAATAGGTGCGCAACAAGTTTTAGATTATGTTTTACCTGAATCTATGCAAGGTAAAATTGAAAAACAGTTTAAAGTCCCAGTAATAAAATTATCTAAGGATAAAGTACATGAATTACCAGCGTTTGATTTGGTACGAGCAGCTGTTAATTTAATGGTTGCCGCAGTTTTAATATCGATTGCAACATCTTATAAGTTACCGCTTTCTACTACCTACGTAACATTTATGGTAGCAATGGGAACATCGCTTGCAGATAGAGCTTGGGGAGCTGAAAGTGCGGTATATAGAGTTGCAGGTGTATTAAATGTTATTGGTGGTTGGTTCGGAACTGCTTTTATTGCCTTTACTGCTGCTGCTTTAGTTGCCTATCTTTTAAATTTAAATTTACCTCTAATGTTTCCTTTATTGTTGCTTGCCGCTTTTGGATTAATCATTAGAAATTATATTTCTCATAACAAAAAAACTAAGGAAGTAAAAGCTGAAGACGGTTTAATTAGAGCCGAGAGTAGTTCTATACAAGGTGTTATTCAGGAAAGTGCTAGTAATATTGCTAAGGTTGTTAAACGTAGTAATAGAATTTATTCTAACGCCATTGTAGGGCTTGCAAGACAAGACTTAGCCTTACTTGTTAAGAGCAAAAAACAAGTGGTTAAACTCTCTGATGAAGTAGATGAATTACGAGACAACATCTTTTATTTTATTAAAAACTTAGACGAGTCTAGTGTTGGTGCAAGTAATTTTTATATCAATATTTTGGGCTACTTGCAAGATATGACTCAGTCTTTAGAATTAATCTCTAAAGTATGTCATAAACACATTAATAATAATCATAAGAAGTTAAAGTTTAATCAAATTAAAGAGCTTAAGCTAATTGATGACAAACTCGAAATTTTATTTACTGATATAGAAAATGCTTTTAAATCAGAATCTTTTGAGAAAATTGGTGCTATTATTAATGAAAAGATTGCAGTTCATGATTTGGTAAAAGCTCAAATTCAACGTCAAGTAGAAAGAACTCGTGCTGAAGAATCTTCCAGTCCTAAAAACACTACGCTATATTTTAGTGTGCTATTAGAGTCTAAAGATTTGATAAATGCAACTATGAGTTTATTAGAAGAATACCATGATGCTTTTGATATTACGGTAAGACCAGCAACTCTTCCAGAAGATATTGATGTTATCATTGATAAAGATCCTGAGAAAGGTGAATAATTAAAATAACTGTTAAAAAAGCACCTAACTAATAGGTGCTTTTTTTATGCCATTTTCTAAAATAGTATCCTTTTTGCCATATAGTAGTTCGGCAATAATAATTAAATTTTTTATCATATCGTTGACATTGTCATTGTCATTCACCAACGAGGAGGCCATGTCAACAGTAATTAAATCCTTTCTAATTAAATGATCTATTCCTAGGTTATCAGTATGCTTCTTCTTTCTAGCATCTTCTTTTAATTTTTCAAGAATCTTATAATACTTCTTGTTGTCCTTTTCTGTTCTGAATAAATATATAACACGAAGTACTTTAGCAACTTTCTTCCTGAGTTTATCGTATTCTTTTTTAATGTGTACGTTTTCTGAATTTAAGTATGCCCCAACATTTCTACTTAACTCATTAACATCCTTAATAACTTCAACCATGCGTCTATTTGCTGTTTTTATTTCTGCAACTTCGTTATTTTGGTTTTCTGTTAAAAATAACGTGCTTTGTGTTTTTGTGGCAAAACTAATTATCTCTCCATAGATGTGTTTTATTTTTGTAGTGTAGAGCTCTCTAATATCAGTTTCAAACAAAATATTGGATTTTTTTATAACCTTCTTGAGTTTCAAATCCGACTTAATATCTTCTCTATGAATATTTAAAGCATGTGCAACAATTTCAAAAACCGCGTTTTTAAATAAATATTTAGACTCTTTTAGTAGCGTCGCTATTGCTGTCTCTGGGTATTTTAATGCATCCTTTGTTAAAAATTTAGGCTCATCAATAGTCTTACTTTTTTCTATCTTTTTAGGAATGATTCTTTCAACAACTCTTGCGATTGGATTAACAAACCAAACCAGCAAAAAGGTGTTCATTATATTAAACGTAGTATGAAACAATGATAATGCAACAGGAATTGCCGCCGCACTTATATAAGGTGATTCCGATCCAAACTTAATAGACATCCAACTCACAAATTTCAAGAAAGGGTAAAATAATATCAGCATCCAAATAACGCCAATAATATTAAAAATTAAGTGAGCTCTTGCTGTTCTTTTTGCCTGATAGTTCGCTACTATAGCTGCAAGATTTGCAGTAATCGTAGTTCCAATATTTTCTCCCAAAACCATGGCTGCGGCCATTTCAAATGGGATCCACCCTTCGGCAGTCATAATTAAAGTTAGTGCTATTGTTGCGCTAGAGGACTGGATTACAACCGTCAACACAGTCCCAATTAATAAAAATATTAATATAGACAAATAACCAAGATCTGTATATCGTGCAAGAAACGACAATATTTCTGGATTGTTTTTAATGTCTGGCATTGCCTCTTTTAAAAACTGAAGTCCAATAAAAATAAGTGCAAACCCAATAATAAAACTACCAATATTTTGGGTTTTATCTTTTTTGGCAAACGTAAATGCAAATCCAAATCCTACAAGTGGTAATGCAATGGCACTCATACTTACTTTAAACCCTAACAGCGTAATTAACCATGCTGTTATCGTCGTACCAATATTGGCTCCCATAATTACACTAATAGATTCTGTTAGTGTTAATAAGCCAGCGTTTGAGAAACTAACTACCATTAATGTTGTGGCTGAAGACGATTGAATAACTGATGTAATTAAGAATCCCGTTGTAATACCTAAAAATCTATTTGAGGTCATCGTAGCCAAAATTGACCTCATTTTATCTCCTGCCAGTTTTAAAAGTGCATCGCTCATCACTTTCATGCCAAACAAAAAGACTCCTAGTGCTCCAATTAATTGGAGCACTTCAAAAATTCCGTATTGCATATTTAGTTAGTTTTTTAACTATCTTATTAATGAAAGATAAAATTAAAATTTTTTTTTCCAAAAACGCATGACAAATGTCATGTTATAAAAATCAACTTAAACCAAACAAATTTTTAATAAATTAGAACTGTTTAAAAATAAAAGAAGCTGTCTGAAAAGTAAAATATGTGTCATATTGAGTACTTCGACTCCGTTCAGCACAGGCTCTGTCAAAATATTTTAACTCTTTGATAATCAATATCAGTTTCGACAAGCTCAACCTGACAAAGTAAATTACAATGACTTTTCAGACAGCCTCTTTAATCCTAATGTTTATTCTATAATTGGTTTTCCAATCATTTCCAAATCTAACTCTGAAGCTTTCTGTCTTTCAAACTTTTCTGTGTCCACTACATAAGTTTCGGACATTGAATCGTGCCAACCTCGTCCTTCATTTCCTAGAAATGAAAATGCCTCAAATGGAATAAATCTGCATAAAGTTCTTATCATTATGTCTTTTGCTGTTGGCTTTGCACCATCTTCTAATACAACCTTAGTTTTAGTAATTAGTTTCCCAAGGGATCTTTGGGTTAATACCTCAAATAAAGTGAAATATGTAAAAACAATTACGACTCCAAAGAGAAGTTCTCCTATTCTATCCATCTCAGCTAAATAATTCAAAGGTTCATCTATACCAGCAAGTGCTAATAACCCTAAGAAAAATCCAACAATAAATGTAAAGACATAATATCCAATCATATCAATAATCATATTAATGAATCGTTTTTCTTTACTAGCATAAACGTTATGCTTAACAATGAAATTTTGTGTGTTCATAATTGTAATTATAGTTTAAGTTCATTTCAAATATAGTTTCTTTATATAAATATTTACTGTAATTTGGTTTCATAAAACCACACTTTAAAATGAAAAAACATATGCTTTTTGCTCTTTTTATCGTCTTTTTTATCTCTTGTGAAAAAGGGCTTACTTCAGAACAGCTATTAGAAAATACTATTGCGAACCACGATCCAAATAATATGTGGAAGTCTTTCAACACGACTTTTCATGTAACCATGGAAACTCCAGATTCACCGAATAGAGAAAGCGATATTACCATAAATAATCCTGAAAGCACCTTTTACCTAAAAGCAGTTAGAGACACAACCACGATTGAGTATAAAGTTAGAGGCGAGGATTGCAACATCTCTCTAAATGGAAATACCAAGTTTACTGAAGAAGAAGCAAAAGCAAATAACCTAAATTGTGATAGAGCAAAAATGTATAAAAACTATTACTCTTATTTATATGGTTTGCCAATGAAGTTAAAAGATCCTGGGACCAATATTTCTGAAACCGTAGAACGTAAATCATTTAAAGGCAAAGACTATTTAGTTTTGAAAGTAACTTATGATGAATCAGTTGGAAGTGATAATTGGTATATCTATTTAGATCCTGAAACTTATGCAATGGAAATTTATCAGTTTTTTAAAATAGATGAAGATGGCAACCAAAATGATGAAAGTGGTGAATATATTTTATTAACAGAAGAAATGGTCGTTAATGACATTAAAATGCCAAAAGCAAGAGCTTGGTATTATAATAAAGATGATAAATATTTGGGGACTGATATTTTGAATTAAAAAAAGCGCCTCTTTCGAGGCGCTTTTTATAAACTTCATTTATATATTCTTATGATGAGATTACCATTTTTATGGTAATTCATTAAGATCCACACATTAGGCAGTCGTCGCCTTCAGCTTCTTTTGCTTGTGCAATGAGTGCTTTCATCTCATCTGGAGACATTGGTTGAACTTCAGTAGTTTCTTGGGCAAATTTCACAGCTGTTTTTACTGCTTTTTCTTTTTGTTTTTCAACAATACTAGCTTCTACTTGAGCCACCTCAACAACGTCTGCTACTTCAGCAACAGGTTCTTCTTTCTTTTTAGTATCCAAGGTAAACTTAATAGCATCAACTGCACTCTTAGTACGTAAATAGTACATTCCTGTTTTTAAGCCACTCTTCCATGCATAAAAATGCATAGATGTAAGCTTAGCCATGGTTGCACCTTCCATAAATAGGTTAAGCGATTGTGATTGGTCAATAAAATAGCCTCGTTGGCGTGACATGTCAATAATGTCTTTCATGCTTAATTCCCAAACAGTTTTATAAAGCTCTTTGATGTCTTGAGGGATTTCATCAATATGCTGAACAGAACCATTAGCTCTCATGATATCTTGTTTTAAACCTTCATTCCAAAGTCCAAGTTCAACAAGATCTTCAAGTAAGTGTTTGTTTACTACAATAAATTCACCAGATAACACACGACGTGTATAAATGTTTGATGTATAAGGTTCAAAACACTCATTGTTTCCTAATATTTGAGATGTACTTGCGGTTGGCATTGGAGCAACCAATAATGAGTTACGAACTCCATTTTTAAGCACTTGTTTACGCAGTTTTGCCCAATCCCAGCGTCCGCTTAAATCTTCATCTTTAATATTCCAAAGGTTGTGTTGAAATTCTCCTTTACTTATTGGAGAGCCTTCATAAGTTTGATAAGGCCCATCAACTTTTGCTTCTTCCATACTTGCTGTTACAGCAGCAAAATATAAGGTTTCAAAAATTTCTTGATTTAGTTTTTTAGCTTCATCACTTGTAAATGGCAAGCGTAACTGAATGAATGCATCTGCTAAGCCTTGAACACCTAATCCAATTGGTCTGTGACGGAAATTAGAATTTTCTGCTTCTTTTACTGGATAGTAATTTCTATCAATTACTTTGTTTAAATTCTTTGTTACACGTTTTGTGATTCTGAATAATTCTTTATGGTCAAATTCTCCATTTTTAATAAACATTGGCAATGCAATTGACGCTAAATTACAAACAGCAACCTCATCTGGAGATGTGTACTCCATAATTTCAGTACATAAATTTGAAGAACGAATGGTTCCTAAATTTTTTTGATTTGATTTACGGTTAGCTGCATCTTTGTAAAGCATGTATGGTGTTCCTGTCTCAATTTGAGACTCCGTAATTTTTTCCCAAAGCTCTCTTGCTTTTATTGTTTTACGCCCTTTTCCAGCTGCTTCATATTTTAAATATAAGGCTTCAAATTCTTCACTATGAGTTTCTGGTAATCCTGGACATTCGTTTGGACACATAAGCGTCCAATCGGCATCTTCTTGAACACGTCTCATGAATAAATCTGAAATCCACATAGCATAGAATAAATCTCTTGCTCGCATTTCTTCTTTTCCATGGTTCTTTTTTAAATCAAGAAAATCAAAAATATCAGCATGCCATGTTTCAATATAAATTGCAAAACTTCCTTTTCGTTTTCCGCCTCCTTGATCTACATAACGTGCTGTATCATTAAATACTTGTAGCATTGGCACGATACCATTACTTGTACCATTTGTTCCTGCTATATAACTTCCTGTAGCGCGAACATTATGTATAGCTAAACCAATTCCTCCAGCTGATTGTGAAATTTTAGCAGTTTGCTTTAATGTATCATAGATACCATCAATACTATCATCTTTCATGGTCAATAAGAAACAAGATGACATTTGAGGTTTTGGCGTTCCTGCGTTAAATAATGTTGGCGTAGCGTGTGTAAAATATTTTTTAGACATGAGCTCGTAAGTCTCAATGGCAGCGTCTAAATCATTTAAATGAATACCAATAGAAACACGCATTAACATATGTTGAGGGCGTTCAGCAATTTGTCCATTTAGTTTTAATAAATATGAACGCTCAAGTGTTTTAAATCCAAAATAGTCATAACCAAAATCACGATTATAAATAATTTGAGAGTCTAACTTCTCCTTATTATCCATAATTACTTGGTGAACTTCATCAGATAACAATGGCGCATCTTTTCCTGTTCTAGGATTTACGTATGTATATAAATCTTCCATAACATCACTAAATGATTTTTTAGTGTTTTTATGTAAGTTAGACACCGAAATTCTAGCTGCTAAACGAGCGTAATCAGGATGTGCAGTAGTCATTGTTGCTGCTATTTCAGCTGCAAGGTTATCCAGTTCACTTGTGGTTACTCCATCATATAAACCTTCAATAACTCGCATAGCTACTTTTAAAGGATCAACTAGTTCGTTTAAGCCATAGCACAGTTTTCTTACTCTGGCTGTGATTTTATCAAACATCATTAGTTCTTTTCTGCCATCTCTTTTTACTACATACATAATTATTTGTCTTTTTTTGTTTTTTCTGACACGCCTTCAGAAAAATGGTTAGTTGGTTAGTCTTTATTTGTAATATCTTGATTTTTAACAAGATATAAATATGCATTTTTATTAAAATTCAATTACATAAAGTTAAATTTCTGAATCATCAGAGTTCAATCTTTTATATAACCTTAAATAATTTATAATTTCCGATTAAAAATCGGCATCAAAACTGAATTTATCCTTTTCTTCTTCTTTATTGAGAACACCTGCTTTTTGGTATTCTGAAACTCTCTTCTCAAAGAAATTAGTCTTTCCTTGTAAAGAAATCATATCCATAAAATCAAAAGGATTTGTTGAGTTGTATACTTTATCACAGCCAAATTCACCTAGTAATCTATCAGTTACAAACTCTAAATATTGTGTCATTAATTTAGAATTCATTCCTATTAAACTAGCAGGAAGTGACTCTGTAATAAATGAACGTTCAATATCTAAAGCATTAGTTAATATAGCAGTAATTCTTTCTTTTGGGACTTTATTTACAATGTGGTTTTCATGTAAATGCACAGCAAAATCACAATGCAACCCTTCATCTCTTGAAATAAGCTCATTAGAGAATGTCAATCCAGGTAACAAGCCACGTTTTTTAAGCCAAAAAATAGAGCAGAAACTTCCCGAAAAAAAGATGCCTTCAACTGCTGCAAAGGCAATAAGACGTTCTGCAAAGCTTGGTGAATCAATCCATTTTAGCGCCCAATCTGCTTTTTCCTTAATAGCTGGAAATACTTCAATAGCCCTAAATAAATCGTCTTTTTCTTTTTCATCTTTCACATAAGTATCAATTAATAATGAATATACTTCAGAGTGTATATTTTCCATCATTATTTGAAAACCATAAAAGAATTTTGCCTCTGTATATTGTACTTCTGACACAAAATTTTCAGCCAAATTCTCATTTACAATACCATCACTCGCAGCAAAAAATGCCAAAACGTGCTTAATAAAATAACGTTCATCATCAGTCAATTTAGTGTTCCAATCAGAAATATCTTGATGTAAATCTATTTCTTCAGCTGTCCAGATACTAGCCTCTTGTTTTTTATACCATTCCCAAATATCATGGTGTTGAATTGGGAAAATTACAAATCGATCTTTATTTTCAGCTAAAATTGGTTCTATTTGGTCTGACATTAATGAGCTTTTTTTACGGATTTTTATGATTTATTTTACTTCGATTTGGGACTAACAAAGATTCAAAAATGCAGACGATAATGAAAGGTAATTTTATAAACATTGTTAACAAGTTTTTAACAACGAGTGGTTCTTTTCTTACACTTCAAATTAATTAAATTTTAAATTAATCAATTGATTATCAATTGTTTGCGAAATAGATAAAAATAGAAAACCTAATGAGACTAAGGCTTTCTAGCGTTTTAAGTTTAGTGGTAAATAATAAAAATTTGGAAGTTTGTTTTGAGTTTTTTATAAAAATAAAAAGTGAGAATGTTGCCATTCTCACTTTTCCCCAATAATTAACTAAACTAACTAAAACTATAATAAAACAATGATAGTTTTCTTTTTTAAAAAGGGATACAAAAAAACCAGAATTACTTCTGGTTTTTGTTGATTAATAGCATTTAATCAGAAAGTGATTCCCTAAACTCACTTTATATTGTAATAATAGAATAAACCTTAATTGATAATTCGTAATACAAATTTGCAAAAATTTGTCACTGAAGTGTATTCCAAATGTATAGTTGGTAGCAAATCATGTATAGTTGGTAGTATTGAATACGGTTTTAATTAGTAATTTTACATAAAGTGTTGAAAACACTTATTTTTTGAATTTACTCCATCTTAGAAAAATTTATTAATGATAAATGCAGTTATAGTTGACGACGAACCAAAAGCCATACAAAGTTTGTCTTGGGAACTCACAAATTTTAGTGATGAAATATGCATACTTGCCACGTTTTCAAATCCTGAAAGTGCTTTAAATTTTTTAAAACATAATACTCCAGATTGTTTGTTTTTGGACATACAAATGCCCACAATGGATGGGTTTCAATTTTTAGGGCATTTAATAAATCGTGATTTCCCAGTAATAATAACCACAGCTTATGATGAATATGCCATAAAAGCATTAAAGCATGAAGCTGTAGATTATTTATTAAAACCAATAGATTCTGATGATTTGAATGAAACCATTGAAAAAATTAAAAAATTTAATTCCAAAGTCTTATCAATTGATAAACTTGAGCAGTTATTAATGAATTTTAATGGTGTTCCATCTCAACAAAAGGTAACTATTAATTCAGATGGAAAGTTAATTTTTTTAAATATTGATGACATTATTTTTATACGATCTGACGGAAATTATAGCACCATCTACCTGAAGAATAATCAGAAAAAAGTGGTTACAAAAAAATTGAAAGATATTAATGCTATTTTACCACAATGTAGCTTTTTTAGAACACATAATTCATACATTGTAAATCTTCATAAGATTAAGGAATTTTTAAAAACCGAAGGCTACCTCATTATGGAAGCTAACCATAAAATCCCAGTTGCTCGTCAACGGAAATCAGAATTTTTAGATAAACTATAATGGGTTTCACTAAATCATATAAACTTATACTTAAGGACATTTCGGTTTTATGCTTAATACCACTTATATGTGTTTCTTTTGGATTTGCCCAGAATAATTACGACAAAAAATTTGATGATAATTTAAATGATATACTGTTTACAAGAACTACAAATTATAGTGAGTTAGAATCTTTATTTAAGCAATTTAAAAATGACTCTATTAAAATGCAACTTTTAGAAAATAGGGCTGTTGAGGCTAGTTATTTTGAGGCCGAAAGTTATGCTTTAAATGCATTAGGTATTATTTATAGAAATCTTTCTATGTATGAAGATGCCATTTATTATCATGAGTACGCAGAAGAAATAGCAACATATTGTGAGAATTTAGAATTAAAAGTCGTGAGCTTGAATATGCTTGGTGTAGTATATCGCAGAATGGATCAAATTAGTTCTGCACTTGATTACCATTCACAAGCCTTAGAATTTGCAAAAACTGCTAATCCAATTTCTGAAGAATTAACACTCAGTATTGCAGTTTCCCTAAATGGTATGGGAAATATTTATCTGGTTCTTAAACAATATGATTTAGCTTTAAAACAATTTAATAAATCCTTAGAAATTGAAAATGAGACCAACAACAAACTTGGACTTGCCATAAACTATCAGAACATTGGTTATGCAAAAGAAGCATTGGGATTTCTCGAAAAAGCACTAAATGATTACCAAACCTCATTGAGGTATAATGAAGAAATTAATTCAGAGATAGGACGTGTTATCTGTTACAACAGTATTGGTAAGGTTTATATTAAACAAAAAAAATATAAAGAAGCGCGTTCTGTTTTGGAAGATGCTCTTATAAAGGCTTTACAGGTTGAAGATCAATACTATATTGCTGCTTCTTATATAAACTTAGGTTGGCTGCAAAGTTTAACAAACAAAAAAGGTCTTGGAGAACAAAATTTAAAAAAGGCAGTTCAAATTTCAGATGAATACAATTTAATCTCATCAAAAATTGAAGCATTACAATACTTATCAGAAAACTATGCAAGCAAGGGGATTTTTGATGATGCCTTGAGAGACTATAAAATTGCTGATTCTTTAGAGCAAACTATTAACAACCAAAGAAATTTATCATACATTAATGACCTTATCATCAAATATGAAAGTGAAAGCAAAACCAATACTATTAAAGCATTGGCAAATGAAAATGAACTGGTAAAATCAACACTAGAAAAAAATAGGTTATCATTACTATTTGCTCTTTTAGCAATTATATTAGTAACTGTATTGCTATTTATATTCAATAGGCAAAAACAAATTACACAAGAGAAAAAGATTTTGACACTTGAGCAAAATATACTTAAAAGTCAAATGAATCCACATTTTATTTTTAACTCACTCAACTCAATTAAGCTATACATAATTAATAATGAAAAGGAAAATGCAGTTTATTATCTGAACAAATTTGCCAAATTGATTCGTAAGATTTTAGTGGTCTCCAATGAAAAAGATATTTCATTGGCCGATGAATTAGATACTATGAAACTTTATATGAACATTGAAAACATACGTTTCTCTAATGAAATAGATTTTAAAGTTAATATTGACAAAGGCATTAGCCTTGAGAATATTAGAGTACCATCATTGATTTTACAGCCGTTTTTAGAAAACTCATTATGGCATGGTTTATCATCTAAAACAGATGATAAACAAATCATACTTGATGTGAAAAAAGAAAAAAACGACTATATCACCATTTCAATTACTGACAATGGTGTTGGCAGAAAAGTTTCTCAGGAACGTAAATTAAAGAAAACACTAAAGCGTAAATCTGTTGGAATAGAAATTACAAAAGAACGATTATTTAATTTCTCTAAACGCTTTGCTAGATTGTATGATTTAAAAATTGAAGATTTATTTGACTCACAAAACAATGCTACAGGGACAAAAGTTATTTTGAATATTCCAGTATGATTATTTACTCATTTTTTCAGCCATTTTTTCCAATTCCATATACCAATCTTCACCAAACTTTCTAATCAACGCTTCTTTTACAAATTTATATACAGGAACTTGTAGTTCTCTCCCAAGTAAACAAGCATCATCGCAAATATGCCAATGGTGATAATTCACTGCAGAAAACTCACTATAATCTTTAACTCTTACTGGATACAAATGACAAGACACAGGCTTTTTCCATGAAACATCTCCTTGATTATAGGCTTCTTCAATAGCACATAACGCTGTATTATTTTCATCAAAAATAACGTAGGCACAATCTGCTCCGTCAATTAAAGGTGTTTCAAATTCGCCATCATCTGTTGTGGTAAATTTACCTTGTTCTTCAATAGCTTTGATGCCTTCTTTTCTTAAATACGTTTTTATAACAGGATAAATATCCTCAAGAATTTTTGTTTCAGCTTCTTCAAGCGGAGCTCCAGCATCGCCATCAACGCAACAAGCACCTTTACAAGCAGATAAATTACATACAAAGTCTTTTTCAATAATATCTTCTGAAACTATTGTCTTTCCTAATTGAAACATTTATTAAGGCTCTAAATTCAGCGCAAAAATAGATAAACTTTACCTTTATTTAATGCTTAATATTGCTTTAATAGATTACTTTTGCCGAAAATTCACATTCATAAGTCATGGAATTTAATTTTAAGGAAATATTTACAGTATTCATGGTATTATTTGCTGTGATTGATATTATTGGAAACATTCCAATAATTATTGACTTACGTAAAAAAGTAGGTCATATACAAAGTGAAAAAGCATCCATTATTGCAGGTGTAATATTGATTGTTTTCTTATTTGTTGGGAACAATATTCTCTCACTCATTGGCATTGGCGTTAATAGCTTTGCTGTTGCTGGTGCTTTTATATTGTTCTTCATTGCTCTTGAAATGATTCTTGGAATCACACTCTACAAAGAAGAAGAAAACAGTGCCATGACAGCCAGTATTTTCCCTCTGGCATTCCCATTAATTGCTGGGCCAGGAAGTTTAACAACTTTACTATCTTTAAGAGCTGAGTACAGCCTTGAAAATATCATTGTTGCAGTGATAATGAATGTTGTGGTTATTTATATAGTCCTGAAAACCTCAGCAAGAATTGAGCGCGTAATAGGCCAGAACGGAATTAGTATCATCAGAAAAGTATTTGGTGTCATCTTGCTTGCTATTGCAGTGAAATTATTTGCACATAACATCAAAGAATTATTTATTTAATCATGAAGGTTTTTACATACATCTTAACAGTTATTGCCATTTTGCTAATTGGCTACAATCTCACTCAAATTAATTGGGATAAGCCTTTTGAAGGCCAAAGTATGGTTGCTTTAATTACCATTTTCGCAGGTCTTTGTGCTATTATTTTACTTGCAATTTTAAGGGTTTCAAAAAAAATTGAACAAACAATAAAGAGAAAAAAATAATGTTTGATGTTCTTATAATTGGTGGTGGAGCTGCTGGCATGTCATGTGCTTTAGTTTTGGGTTCGGCTCATAAAAGATCTTATGTTGAAGAAAAGCATATTGGAATTTTTACGCACCAAAAAGGATCTCATTTGCAAACAGCTTTGTTCAATAACGTTTTGGGATTACAACCAGGAACAACTGGAGCCTCAATATTAGAAAGTGGCAAAGAACAGCTTTCCAACTTATATGCTCACATCACTCAGATTGACAAAGAAAAAGTTCTTGAAATAGAAAAGGTCTCAGAGGTTTTTCAAATAAAAACAAACAAAGCTATATATACTTCAAAAATTGTGGTAATTGCGGTTGGTTACACCAATTTACTTACAATTAAAGGCTTTGAACAATATACTAAGCCTCATCCAAGAACTGTTCCTGAAAAAAATAGAATTTGGCTAGAAAACACCAATCATCTCATTACTGAAAATTTATATGTGGCTGGAACTTTAGCTGGATGGCGAAGTCAATTTGCAATGGCTTCTGGAAGTGGTGCTCATGTTGCTACAGACATCTTAACACTTTGGAATGATGGAAAGCACACCAAAGTACACGATAAAGCTTAAACTATTCTTGAATTAACTCCTTTATTCGAATCAGCATGACGTCATTACTGTTAATGATTTGCGTGTAAGCTTCATCTCCAAATAATTGCTCTGCTATTTTTGCCTTAATGTATAATTTTACTTCTTCATCATAAGCAACAAAGGTTATTTTGTAACGAGCTTTAGCATTGTAATAATCATTAAAACGCGTAAGCATTTCATCAGATATTTTATAATTTTCAATAAAACCTTCTCTCGTTATATCTAGAAAATTCGTTCTATTGATATCTAAATCTTCAAAAACAAAATAATCTAAAACTCCGCTTCGTAAGATTAAATCAATTGTTTGATTTTCCATTTTCAGATTTATCGGCACAAATTCATCAGGAATGATACCTCCTCCTCCATATACTATTTTTCCTTTAGGTGTTGTGAATTTTAGAGAATCTGCTACTTCCATTCTATTTTCATTGGATAATTCTCCATTTTTTATTCGTTTGTAATACTCATGATAATAGTCCTTATTACCATTTTCATAGGAGCGTTGAATAGAGCGTCCTGTTGGTGTATAGTATCTTGAAATGGTTAGCCTCACTGCACTACCATCACCAAGTGCCATTTCGCGTTGCACCAATCCTTTCCCAAAAGAGCGACGACCAACAATGGTGCCTTTGTCATTATCTTGTAAAGCTCCTGCAATAATTTCGCTTGCAGATGCTGAGTTCTCATTAATTAATACAAATATTTCGCCATCTTCAAAATCACCTTTTCTAGTGGCATAACTATTAATAATTTTACCTTTTTTGTTTTTAGTAAAAAGAATAAGTTTATCGTCCTTTAAAAATTCATCAGCAATTTGTTCAGCTATATGCATAAACCCTCCAGGATTATCTCTTAAATCTAATACTAGTTTTGTGGCGCCTTTATCTTGAAGCTTATCCAATCCTTTTTTAAATTCTTTAAAAGTAGACTCGGCAAAACGATTAATTTTTATATATCCTAAACCATCTGAAAGCATGTAAGCAGCATCTACACTAATAATTGGAACATCACTGCGCTTAACTCTAAAATCTAATATTTTATCTTCTGTAGGTCTGTAAATTTTTAAATCAACTTTGGTGTTTTTTTCTCCTTTGAGTCTATTAACAACAGCATCATTACTCCAACTTTCTCCATAAATAGGCTCGCCATTTGCTACAACAATTCTATCTCCTGGTTTAATACCAGCCTTATAGCTAGGGCCTCCTTTTAATGGTCTAATTACAGTAACAGTATCTCTGTATGTATAAAAACTAACACCAATACCAACAAAATCACCTTTCATGTTTTCGGTTGATTTTTGTAAATCTTTCTTTGGTATATAGGTAGAATGAGGGTCAAGATTATCTAAAATACTATTAACAGTAACATCAACAATACTATCAGTATTTACATCATCTACATATTCATGATCTATATAATCAATTAAACGATTGAGCTTGTCTTTTTTTGAATTTGATGTAAACAAACGATCCGAAGAGTCAGTAAAACTCAATTTTCCACCAATAAAAATCCCCATCGCAATCGCGACGCCAATAATAAGTGGTATGAATTTTTTTTGTATTTGCATTATTTTAAATCCTCAATAAGTTTTATATCAATGCCTGCTTTTTCTAAAAATTTGACACCTGAATTATCTTTGTATGCCTCTTTAAAAACCACTCTTACAATACCAGCTTGATGAATCAATTTACTACACTCTTTACAAGGCGACAACGTAATATATAAGGTTGCTCCTTTACATGATTGTGTTGACGATGCTACCTTTGAAATTGCATTAGCTTCAGCATGTAACACATACCATTTTGTATAGCCTTCCTCGTCTTCACAAAAGTTTTCAAAGCCTGTTGGAGTGCCATTATAACCATCAGAAATTATCATTCTGTCCTTAACAATGATAGCACCAACTTGTTTGCGTTCGCAATAAGATAACTTTCCCCATTCATCAGCAATTCTTAAATATGCTTTATCGTATTTAAGTTGTTTTTTTTCTGACATTAATACTTTTATTAGTTTAAAAGGTACAATAAAATTTTATCAGTATCTATACTAACGAAGATACTTGCTTCCTATTTTAATCACAATGGTATATCGTTAAAGTTTTACCAAACTTTAAGCAGCTATTCTTGATTTTTTTAAGATGCAATTGAGAGCTAAAATTATAGCTTTTTAATTCATTTCAAAGATTGAAGACGCAGGTTTTTGTTCATTGAAAGCATCTAAACCGCATTCTAAAAACGAGGCATATTCTTCATCATTTGGTGTATAGCCAACAGGATTGTTTAATACGGTTTTACCATCAGCACTTAAAAGCACATAAAACGGTTGCGAATTTGACTGGAAAAACTGTGTTTGAAAATGAGCCCATTTATGGCCATAATTGCTCAATTGCCTTGTACCACCATTTATTCTACTTACTAAAATTTGTTCGTCTTCTGGTAACTCTTTCTTGTCGTCAACATATAATGAAATCAACACATAATTATTTCTAATTAGTGCATCAATTTTATCATCAGGCCAAATGTGTTCTTCCATCTTTCTACAATTTACACATGCATAACCCGTAAAATCCAACATTATTGGCTTGTTCACTTTTTGAGCGTACGCAATACCTTCTTTTAAATCTTTAAAGCAATCTAAATCATTAGGGCATTCTTTTGGATATAAAAAACTATAACCAACAGGAGGAGCCAAGCCACTTAGCAATGTTAATGATGTAAACGTATTAGTGTCTTTATTTACTCTAAATCCTGAAATTAGATATGCTGAAAAAGCAACAACCAACACTCCAAAAGCTATTCTGGAAAAAGACAATTTTTTTATTGGAGAATCATGCGGAAATTTAATTTTTCCTAAAAGATATAAAGCAAGTCCTATGAATATTATTATCCAAATCCCTAAAAACACTTCCAGTTTTAAAATTCCCCAATGTTTTACTAAATCTGCATTTGACAAAAATTTAAATGCTAATGCCAACTCTAAAAAGCCTAAAACTACTTTAGTTGTATTTAACCAACCACCAGATTTTGGCAGAGAGTTTAGCATATTAGGAAACATAGCAAACAATGCAAACGGCAACCCTAAGGCCAATCCGAATCCACCCATTCCAGCGGTTAACTGCCATGCGCCACCATCAGCAGTTAAGGATCCTGCCAGTAACGAACCCAATATTGGTCCAGTACAAGAAAATGATACAATAGCTAGTGTTAATGCCATAAAAAATATGCCTAAAACGCCACCAATATTTTCACCTTTAGTTGTTTTATTGGTCCAGCTCGCCGGTAAGGTTAATTCATAATAACCAAAGAACGAAAACGCAAAAAACATAAAGATCAAAAAGAAAATAACGTTGAGTGCTACGTTGGTTGAAATCTCATTTAAGATGTCAGGATTAATTGAATCTATTAAGTGAAACGGAATACTCAATACTAAATAAACAGCAAGAATAAAAAATCCGTAAAGAATTGCCTTAGAAATACCAGACCCTTTTTTGCTATTCTTTTTAGTAAAAAAACTAACTGTTAATGGAATCATAGGAAACACACAAGGTGTTAAAAGAGCCAACAAGCCTCCTAAAAATCCTAGACCAAAAATACTCCATAATGACTTACCGGATTCTGAACCATCAACAACAGTGCTTATATCATTTTCACATGTTGTATCTAACTTAGAAATGTTTGCTGGTAATATACCATATAGCTGATTGTTTACGGTGTCATCATCAATAACAATATCTTCTCCAGATGTTTGTTGAGCTGATGCTTTTCCTGAAGTTGAGATTTGAAACAAAAAGGGATTGTCATCTTTGAATATGCATTGTTCATCATCGCACGTCATATACTCTAAATTTCCAGAAATAATAGTTGAATCTGATAATAGCTTAATTCGCTGAGTGAAGCGAGCCTCATTATAAAATTTAGTCACAACCATATCAAACACAGAGTCATGTTTAGTAACTCTGTTTAACTCATGCTCAATAATTTCACCTATAACTTCAAAATCTGAACTAGATTCAAAATTAAAATTAGTCGGCAGTGGTCCTCCTTCTTCTAAAAAATGAGAATAAATAGCCCAATGCTCATCTATAAAGGCGGTAAAATTAAGTTCAAATTCATTCTCACTAATTTTCTTGCTATCAAATTTCCAATCTACGGGATCTAAAATCTGAGCTTGCGAGAACAAACTAACAAGAATTGTGAATAGCAGTAAAAATCTCTTCATTATTTGTGTATTTACAATTACAAATAAATTAAAAAATATAAGAACATACTTATAAATACGTGTTAATATTAAATTAGCTAAGATTTATTTGCCGAACTAAAAAACCTTAAATTTAACTTTCTAACCAACTAATAATTATTTATGAGACGAATTAATTTGCAATTACTTGCACTTATAGTTTCAACTTCTGCCTATTCCCAGGTAATTAATATTGAATCTTTGAGAATGCATACTGAGGATGATAAATTTGTATTAAAAAACAACCTGAGATTTAATTACAATAGTAATAATGGCGTTGAAAATTACTTTATTGCAAATTCTCTGGGAGCACAAGTGAAATCAGACTCCTTAAACAAAATTTACCTGTTTTTGGCTGACTATAAAATACTGCGTTCAGAAGGCCAAAACATACAAAATAGCTGGTATTTACATTTCAGATTTAATTATAAATTAGACAAGCTATTAAACTCCAAAAGGATTAGGTTTGAAGCTTTTGCACAGCATCAGTATAATGAAAATCTGATTATAAATACTAGAAATTTAGTTGGGGCTGGTTTAAGATTTAAGCTAATTTCAAGAGAAAATGAAAAGCACAATAAAACAATTAAAGAAATTGAAGGTCATTCTCCAGATAGTCTAAAATCTACAATGCGTCTATACTTAGGCGTTGCTTATATGTATGAAGAAGAAAAAAGTGACGCTTTTAGAAAAAAGTTTAGCAATCATAGAAATAGCACCTATTTATCATTCAATTTTGTTTTTCCAAATGGTATAAAATTGATTAATACAATTTATTATCAACCATTATTCAGCGATTTTAATGATTATAGAGTTTCTGAAGATTTTCAATTAAGTATAAAACTGACGGAATCTATAGATATCAATGGGAACTTTTCTTACTACTTAGATAGCGTGACGCCTCAAGGAGTTAAAGATTATGCTTCCTATTTAAGTCTTGGGCTTGGTCTAACGTTGTGATTTTTTCGTAATTTGTAACCTTCTAACTAACCAATACGTACCAATGTCAATTTTTAAAAAGCTGCTTTTTAGTACAAGAGTATCTGCGGGAATAAACCAAACGAATATTAGTTTAATATCTATGTTTACTAAATACTTTATAGATAGCATTAACAACCAAAGTATCACACTAAAATACACGCACAGATTTGATTTTATGCGTAACTAAAAAACAGTATTCAAATGAAACTAAGATTTATTTTATTACAAATTCTCATTTTTTCGGTCATTTCGGTCAATGGACAAACCGAATCAAAAAAAATAACTGAGTTAGACGCTTATATTCAAAAAGGCATCGAACTATGGAAACCTCCAGGATTAGCAGTAACTGTTGTAAAAGATGGTGAAATCATCTTTAAAAAAGGTTATGGAGTAACTACCATTGGAACAAATAAATCGGTTGATGAAAACACACTATTTGGCTGTATGTCAACAACGAAAGCATTTGTTGCAGCAGGACTTGCAATGTTGGTTGATGATGGGAAATTGAATTGGGATGACAAAGTCATTAAGCATTTACCAAATTTTAAGATTAAAGATTCTTATATCACCAATGAAATAACAATTAAAGATTTACTTACTCACAGAACTGGAGTTGGTAACGTAGATTTTTTGTGGGGAACACTTAAGCTTAGTAGCGATCGTATTCTTGCTAGTATGAGTGATGTTGATAAAGTCTATTCACTAAGATCCAGTTTTATATATCAAAATGTGATGTATTTAGCCGCTGGAAAAGTCCTTGAAACAGTTAGTGGTCAAACTTGGGGAGCTTTTTTAAAAGAACGTATTTTTAAACCTTTAGGAATGAACGATACTTATTCGTTGCTAGAACAAGTTCAACCAATTGAAAATAAAACCGATGCACACAATTATGTTAATGGTTCGATTGAAAAAACAAATCAATTGTCTGGTGATGAAATTGGACCTGCAGGATCAATGTGGTCTACCATAAATGATATCGGAAAATGGGTTCAATTTTTATTAAATGATGGAAAAGTTGGAGAAGACACATTAATTTCCAAAACTAATTTTGATGAGTTATTTAAACCACAACAAATAGTGCCTTCGAACCAATTTTATCCAACACAACAAATAACAAAACCAAATTGGATGACTTATGGTTTAGGTTGGTTTCAACATGATTATAAAGGAAAAATGGTGCAATTTCATACTGGAAGTCTGCCTGGAATGGTAGCGATTGTTGGTATGATACCAGATGAAAATATTGGTGTCTATGTTATGGGAAACTTAGACCATGTAGAGTTAAGACATGCTATAATGTATGCAACATTCGATTTGTTTATGGATGGAAAAATCACTCGAGATTGGAGTGAAGAACTCCATGATATTTACCATCCTGAAAGTAAAACCAATAAAAATTAAAAATAGTTGCTAAAATTATGTGACTTTTTAAATGTTTTTGCGTCTTATATATAAACAGTCTTAAGTTTATAGATTAATGAAACATAAAGTAAGTCCTTAAAGGTGGACCTCTAAAAAGAAACATTAGCACGAGCAGATCAAAAGACTGTTAAACTCAACTTTACTATATAGAAAATATAAAAAAGCCATTCAATAAAATGATTGGCTTTATTTTTTAAAAATCTTTACTAAATAGTGTTTAGCTTCTTCCCAGCTTCGCTGATCTAAGCATTATAAACGATGTATAAAGAATCACTATTATTACCACCCAACGAAGTGTATCCAACGGTAGCGATTTTACCAAAAAAGCAGCAATTAATACAGCGATAACTCCAGGAATTATCATAGCTATAGAAGCCTTTCTATTATAAGCACCTTCCTTAATGAATTTAGCTGAAGCTGGAGGCATTAAAAAGGCACAAGAACCCATCATAATTGGAAATGCTACCAAAGGAGACATTCCTAAGCCATATATTAACGCCATGCAAGGTGCATACATTCCTATTCCAGCAGTCATAAATGCTCCAAGAATAAAATTAGCTACAATGGCTACTGCCAATTTCCATCCTCTTAAACCAATTGCTTCACCTCCTCCTTGAATCCATTCCATTTGTCCAGAAAGCATAAAAAAGGCTGTTACCAATAAAGCAAAACCCATAGTCAATTGAATTTTTCTTACTGATAATTTAGATACAATACCTGCTCCAAGAACAGCTCCTGCAGTTGCTGATATGAGCATTGCTATTAGTGTAATAGCTTCAACTTCTACAATTTTAATAAAAATAAGTGCCTGAATCAATACAGGAATTGTGTTAGACACGTTTAAAGTTCCAGGAATCAGTCTATCTTCAGTTTGTTTTGTGAATTTCAATAAGGCCGTTTGAGGCGCAAAAGAACCAATACCAAGCGTGTCAAAAAAATTCACTACAAAACCAATAATTGCAGTTTTAATAACACTTACATCTTCCAAAACATTCTTGTGTTTTATATAATCTTCGAGTAATACATAAGTGTAAAATATGGCTAATAGTATTAGGGCAATCCAAATAGCTGTAATCATGATTAGTTATTAAAGGGTAGATTTTAAAGATAAGAAGAAATTCCACAATGATAATAAACACAAAAAGTTATTCCTATTTTGTATTTTACGTAACTAAGTCAAACAAATGATTCAATCTTATAAACAACGGCCACAGTTACAGGAAACTTATGACACCATCGTCATTGGCTCAGGAATGGGAGGTCTTGCAACAGCTGCTATACTATCAAAACAAGGTCACAAAGTTTTGGTACTGGAACGCCATTATACAGCTGGTGGTTTTACACATGTTTTTAAACGCAAAGGCTATGAGTGGGATGTTGGAATCCATTATATAGGTGAAGTACAGCGAGATAATAGCATTTTAAGAAAACTGTTTGATTATGTGTCAGATAGTGAACTAAAATGGGCTGATATGGGAGACGTTTATGACCGAATAGTTATTGGCAATCAACACTTTGATTTTGTAAAAGGAGTTAAAAACTTCAAGAAACAAATGATTTCCTACTTCCCAGAAGAAGATCAAGCTATTAGCACATACATCAATTTGGTTTTTAAGGCAGTAAAAACAAGTAAAAATTATTACATCAGCAAGGCTATATCACCATTACTGAATACATTAATTGGTAAGTTTCTAAAAACTCCTTTTTACAAATTTTCAGATAAAACAACAGATGAAGTACTTCGCTCTTTAACCAAAAATGAAACTTTAATAAAGGTCCTCTCTGGTCAGTATGGTGATTATGGGTTGCCTCCTAAACAAAGTAGTTTCTCAATGCATGCTTCTGTCGCTAGACATTATTTTGATGGAGGAAATTTTCCTATTGGAGGTTCTTCTCAGATTGTTAAAACAATAGATCCTGTAATTGAAGCTTCAGGTGGAACAATTTTGGTAAGTGCAGAAGTAGAAGAGGTTATCATTAAAAAAAATACTGCTGTTGGTGTGCAAATGAAAGATGGAAAAATATTTCGTGCTAAAAATATTGTAAGTAATGCAGGAATCATGACTACTTATAATACCTTATTACCATCAACAACGGTTGCAAAGCACAAGCTGAAAGAACAGTTACAAAAAGTAAAGCCATCAGTAGCGCATGTAAGCTTATATATTGGCTTAGAGGGTTCTCCTGAAGAGCTTCAGCTTCCAAAAACAAATTATTGGATTTATCCAACCGTAGGTGATCATGATACTTGTGTTAAACGATATTTAGATGATTTATCGCAACCATTCCCCATGGTATATCTTTCTTTTCCTTCTGCCAAGGATCCAGATTGGTCCAATCGCTATCCTAGTAAAAGCTCTATTGATATTATTACATTAATGCCTTTTGAAACATTTAAAAAATGGTCAGATACATCTTGGAAAAAAAGAGGAGATGAGTATGAGGAGATGAAAGAAGATATTGCTCAACGTTTATTAAAAGAACTGTATAAACAACTTCCACAAGTAGAAGGAAAGATACATTGTTATGAACTCTCAACACCACTTACTACGCAACATTTTGTTAATTATAAAAATGGAGAAGTTTATGGATTAGATCATGGTCCTTCCAGATTTAGACAATCCTTTTTAAAGCCTAGAACACCCATAAAAAACTTTTATCTTACAGGTCAGGATATTGTTACAGCAGGTGTTGGAGGCGCTTTATTTTCTGGTGCATTGACTACGATGGCTATGACTGGTGAAAATGTACTGAAAGCATTATAGTATATTAATACATTTTATTATTGATTGGCATATTGGCAATTGGTGAAAATAGGAAAGGAATCATGTTTTATAGTAACAAGCAAAAAAAAAAGTTCAACAGAAATGTTGAACTTTACTTTTTTTAAGTGTTTCAGTATAGAATTAACAAAAAACTCTTTACGATTTTCCTAATATTCTAAACATACCTGTTCCGCATTCTGGGCATTCCCCCTTCATTGCTTTTCTACCGTTTTTCATGGTAACTTCATTAGCATTTTTAATCTCTCTTTTTGTTTTGCATTTTACACAATATCCTTCCATAATTTGATGTGTTATTTATTAGTTGTGCCTCAAGGTAAGAATTATTCAGTTAACAAAATTAATCTATCAAAAAAAAGTGAAATATTTCTGTTGCCCTTTTCCCTGTTTTTCCTCTCCTCAAGGATTTGAAATTTAAAATACATGTTGTTTATTTCATTACTTTAAACAACATAAGCTTTTGCCTTTCTACTATTAGATTTTCATTTTGTAAATTAGTGCTAATGAAATTTCAGATACGATTTTCAGTACTATAGACAAAAAATTAGACGTATTTCTTTAAGAGCTTAACATGTCACTTTTTAATTCAGATTTAAATAATGAACAGATTTTAGGTCAATATCTTGATGAAATATATCGTAAAATCAACATTCCTCTTGAAAGAGTTATTGATAAAGATCTACAGCATAAAGGAGTCGATATTATTTATCAGTCTAAACCTAATCCAGTTTATATTGATGAAAAAGCACAACTTCATTATATAAATTCTAAACTCTCAACTTTCACCTTTGAGCTTTCCTATTTAAAAGATAATATGCAGAAAGTTGGTTGGCTTTTAGATAAAGAGAAAATAACTCAGTATTATTTTCTGGTAACAGGAATCTTTGTTAATAAAGGAGATGAATTGACTTCTGGAGTTAAAAAATGTAAGATAACATCTGTTAATAGATCAAAACTAATCCAACTACTTAAACAAAAAGGCCTTAATCCCTTAACATTGGAGTTATATAATCAAAAAATAAGAAATGACAGTGACTCTAAATATAAAACGGAAATTAACGAACTCAATATAAAAACAGAAGGATGTATTGTCTATTCAGAGCAACTAGTTGAAAAGCCAATCAATATAATGCTCAAGCTTAATTTTCTGATTCAACAAGGGGTTGCAAAACAGATTTATCCGAAGATTTGTTTATAGCTTCTGCTAGTTCAACTCCAATCCTTTCAACTATTCCAACTACAAGCGCGTTACCCATAAAAAAAGCTCTTTTAGAATCTGAAACGCCTTCTAAATCAGTATGATTCTCAGGGAACATATTCAGTCTTTCTAATTCAATAGGAGTTAATCGCCTATATAAAGTATCTTTTTCAAGTTCTATTAAATGTTTAAACCTTGATGCGCCTGCTCCTCCCTCAGACGTAATTATTGTTCTAGATGACTTATTAATATCATCAGCTAATTTTAAAGGTCCTTCAGTATAATAAAATGTCCCTTTTGATGATATTCTTTTCTCAGCTTTACGCCCTTTTAAATATTTCCATTTATCCAACTCAGTCAACAAAACAACTTCATTTTTTGAGTTGACTTTTAAATAGGATAATGGTACACCTTCTTTTTGTGTCTTAATGTAAGGGGTTTTTAATGATTTATTATTGTCAACGAAAAACTCATCAGGAACCAACTCATGGTCAACTAGGACATCTTTTAGCTTACTAAACTTACTATAAACTACGTTCTCCCGAACAACTGGTATATAATCAAAAGTTATAACTTGTCCATTAATCATTGAACCACAATTATAGAACTTTCCGTGAACAAAGTCTTTAGATATTTCTATCGGACTCCCTTTTAGTTCAAAGGCTTTCCTGTCTCCTTTAATTATTGAGGGAAAGGCTTTGCCAAGTATTCCTTCTTTAGAAACCCACTCAACTCCTCCATTCATTTTAATGCTCCCATTTTTCTTAGTACCAAAAATAAAAACCCTTCTTCTTCTTTGCGGCATATCATATTCAGCAGCATTAACAACCTTCCATTCTACATTGTAGCCTAAATCATTCAATGTGGTTAACAATATTGCAAAATCTCGCCCTCTTTTATTTACAGGTGATTTTAACAATCTATCTACATTTTCTAATAATATAAATTTTGGTTTTTTAACCTCCAGAATTCGATGAATGTTCCACCACAAAACACCTTTTTTACCCTCAATACCATTAGTATTAACACCTGCAACTGAATAATCTTGACATGGAAATCCTCCAACTAGTAAATCATGATCAGGGATATTATTATTAATAGTATTATCAGAAATATCATTACTTGCTACTTTGTTAATATCGTCGCCATAATGATTTTTTCCTCCCCATTTATTTTCATAAACTAGGTTTGCATGTTGTACATTTGTAGATGGTTCCCATTGATTTGACCAAACAACTTCGTAATTGGAGTTCAATTTTCTTTTATAATTAGATGATGAAGACTTGCCTTTCCATCCCTCAAGCCCTAACCTAAAGCCGCCTACTCCTGCAAATAATTCTACTACTCTAATCTTCATAATTATTTAATTCCTTAATTACGTTTTTCTATTTCAAAAATATTACTATTTATTTCACATTCACATTCAAAAATATATTTCCTCTCATTATTTATCAACAAATATTATAGCATAAAAAAACCTCACTATTTCTAGTAAGGTTTTATAAACTTGCTCCTCCTCAAAGACTCGAACTTTGGACCCTCTGATTAACAGTCAGATGCTCTAACCAACTGAGCTAAGGAGGAGTGTTTTTCGCTTTTGCGAGCGCAAATATATATATTTTTTAAAATACTACAACTATTTTAATTAAAAAACTTTAATTAAATATAGCCTTAAAAATATCATTACCATTAGCAAAAAGTACTAAGGCTATTAAGATGAAGAAGCCTACCATTTGTGCGTACTCCAAAAATTTGTCACTAGGTTTTCTGCCTGAAATCATTTCGTATAACAAGAACATGACATGACCTCCATCAAGTGCAGGAATTGGCAATAAATTAAGCACACCTAACATGATAGATAAAAAGGCCGTTAAATTCCAGAAATCTGGCCAACTCCAAGTGTCTGGGAAAATATCAAAAATGGCTTTGAAACCTCCAACACCTTTATAAGCTCCTGTACTTGGACTGAAAATTAACTTTAATTGCATCCAATAATCTGCAATTTTATCTTGAAATCTTGTGATGCCAACACCAATACTTTCACCAAAAGTGTATTCTTTTCTAATAATATCATAATAATCCAAACGTTCTATATCGCTAAGGTTTCCTCCAGGGAAAATGCCAAATCTTCCTTCTTCATCTACTTTTAGTTCACGATTTATTGTTTGATTATCTCTAAGTAATTCAACTTGAACTGTTTGATTTTTTAGTGATATTAAACGATCACCAACCTCATCAAAATATTTTAAAAGGTTTCCGTTTACAGATAAAATAACATCATCTTTCTTTAAATCAACTGACTTGTTCAATGATGAATCTGATACACTACTAACAATAAAAGGATAGCGCAGCTCAAAGAAGCTTCGGCTCTTACTTCCGCTTAATTGCCCTAAGAAATTTTCAGGTAATTTAATTTCTTTGGTCTCTCCACCTCTTTCAATGGTTACTAATTGAGCTTCTAGGATATGCTTTTTTAAATCGGAGTAGTTAACTATATCATACTCATTAATAGCTAATATTTTATCTCCTGTTTTAAAGCCAAACTCTTTTAGTAAAGGGTTTTCAATCCAATAACCATCTGCAATACTATCTGCTTTAATATCAATATCTCCATAGCCAAATGCTAGAAAAACATAAATGATGGCTGCCAAAATAAAATTAACAGTTACTCCTCCAAGCATAATAATAAGTCGTTGCCACGATGGTTTTGAGCGAAATTCCCAAGGTTCTGGTGGTTTTGCCATTTGCTCCTTATCCATACTCTCATCAATCATTCCCGAAATTTTCACGTAGCCACCTAATGGTAGCCACCCAATTCCGTATTCAGTACCTCCAATTTTCTTCTTAAATAACGACCATTTGATATCAAAAAAGAGGTAGAATTTTTCAACTCTAGTTTTAAATAATTTTGCTGGTATAAAGTGACCTAATTCGTGTAGAACGATTAGTAATGATAAGCTCAATAAAAATTGAGAAATTTTAATTACAAACTCCATGTATCTTTAGTCAAAAATTTTTAACGCACAAAAGTAAAGTTTTAATACTACAATAGAAAACTTAATATTTACCTAGCTATTGTTTTAACAAGGATTTGTGAAATGTCCCTATGTTGGTTTCAAGCTTTAAAAAATACAATCCTGAAGAAAGATGGCTTATATTTATTTCGTCTTGATTTGAAAGTATCCAAATTATTGGATCTCCACTATGCATATGTTGTTCAAAAGATCCCAAACCTGAACTCGCTGTAATACTTGAGATACTGTTAGTCCTTGGTCTCACTCAAAAGTAATTTGGCTTAAATTCTCTTACGCTTCAAAATAAGACGTCACATCTCCATAAATAAAAGAAACATTTGGATTGATGTCTAATTCCAAACGATGATATTTTAAATCGTAATTCCCTGTATTAAGATTTCTTACAATGTTAACTCGACTTAATGCAGATTTAGTTTCTGCCTCAACAATAGCATCAAAATCTTGTGCGTTTGCTCCTAAAAAAGGGGCACGCAATCATGGTTAAAATTTTATTCATAGCATTGAATTCTATGTTAAAATACTAAAAATAACAGCAATCTATCGTATTTTTGTAGTCAACCTTATTAAAAAATGGTTAAGGGTTCATGTTAGATTTCTTCAAAAAATTTAAGTTTTTAGGTATTATCTTAGCAATTCTTTCGCTAATCATCATCTCCATTTTTTACAATTTACTAAAAGTTGATAGGCAATTACCAATTTATCAGCCAGCTTCGGTAAATGCAGAATTGGTTGATAGTACAATTCAATATCAAAAGAAGTATCATCGCATTGCAGATTTCAGTCTAACTAATCAAAATGGGGAAATTATCACACAAGAAGACTATAAGGACAAAATTTATGTAGCTGATTTCTTTTTTACAACGTGTCAAACCATTTGCCCAATAATGACGAAAAACATGCATGAAGTTCAGAAGGAGTTTATTACAGATAATGAGATAATGATGTTGTCACATAGCGTAACTCCAGATATTGACACTGTAGCACAACTCAACCGTTATGCTCAAGAAAAAGGCGTAAATGCATCAAAGTGGAATTTGGTAACAGGTGATAAAAAACAGATTTATGAACTCGCTCGTAAATCTTATTTAGCAGTAAAAGAAGATGGGAATGGAGGCCTTTTTGATATGATTCATACAGAGAACTTTATGCTTATAGATAAAAAGCGTCAAATAAGAGGATTCTACAATGGAACAGATATGGAAGAAATTCAACGTTTAATTGATGATATAAAAACGTTAAAAGCTTTCTATAAAGAATAATCTTTTTACTACTTTTGCTTCTTTAAAATGAATCTAAATAAGGATGCCCTTAACTATTGCAGATCTAAAAAAAGGTGAACGTGCTACTATCATTGATAGCTCTTCTGAAGATATTCCATTAAAACTTCTAGAAATGGGATGTTTGCCTGGAAATATTGTGAAATTACTACAAGTCGCTCCTTTTCACGATCCTTTGTATCTCAACATTAATGACAGTTATTTAGCCATTAGAAAAGAAACAGCTGCATTAATTATAATAGAGAAAATTAATGAGTAAACAAATAAATGTTGCGTTAATAGGAAATCCAAACACAGGGAAAACGTCTGTTTTTAATGCCCTTACAGGCTTAAGTCAAAAAGTTGGCAATTATCCAGGAATCACCGTCGATAAAAAAGAGGGCATTTGCAAACTCTCTCGTGGTGTTAAAGCTCATATATTAGACCTTCCAGGAACTTATAGTTTAAATGCATCGTCTTTAGACGAAAATGTTGTTATCGAGCTTCTTTTGAATAAGAACGATAAAGATTATCCAGACGTTGCAGTAATTATTAGTGACGTTGAAAACTTAAAGAGAAATCTTCTTCTATTCACCCAAATAAAAGATTTAAAAATTCCTGCCATTTTGGTTATTAATATGGCAGACAGAATGCCAAGAAAAGGGATTTCTTTAAATATCGAATTATTAGAAGCTGAACTTAAAACAAAAATTGCTCTTGTTAGTACTCGCAAAAATGAAGGCATTCCACATTTAAAAGATCTCATTGAAAATTACAAGTCGCTTTCAACAGAACCCTGTTTAGACACCTCTACAATTGACAGTGACTATTTTGCCAACCTTAAAAAGGCATTCCCAAATCAGGAATTGTATAAACTTTGGGTGGTCATCAGTCAAGATGCTAATTTTGGAAAAATGGACAGAAATGAACTTGATTTTTCAAAGTTCAAAACTAAAACCAAAAGTGAATTAAAACGTTTACAGCAAAAAGAAACCATAAAACGATATCAATTTATAAATGCAATTTTAAAAGAAGGTCAAACTATTGATGCATCAAAAGCGACAGACTTAAGAGCTCAATTTGATAGAATCCTGACACATAAATTTTGGGGTTACGCTATTTTCTTTGTGATTTTACTCACAATTTTTCAAGTGATTTATGATTGGGCGACTGTACCAATGGATTTTATTGATAGCTCATTTGCCTCCTTAGCAGAATGGATAAAAGTAACATTCCCAGGTGGTGGAAAACTAACTAATTTAATTGCTGAAGGTGTTGTGGCAGGAATTGGTGGCATTGTCATATTTATCCCTCAAATAGCCTTCTTGTTTTTATTTATTTCAGTACTGGAAGAAAGCGGTTATATGAGTCGTGTTGTTTTTTTAATGGACAGAGTAATGCGACGTTTTGGGCTTAGCGGGAAAAGTGTTGTGCCTTTAATTTCTGGTACTGCTTGTGCTATTCCAGCCATCATGGCAACTAGAAATATTGAAAATTGGAAAGAACGTTTAATAACCATTTTAGTAACGCCTTTCATGACGTGTTCGGCACGACTTCCAGTATATTTAATCATTATTGCACTTGTAATTCCAGAAGGTCGCTTTTTAGGGCTAAGTTACCAAGCATTAACATTAATGCTGTTATATTTAATTGGTTTCGGAATGGCTGTTTTTTCAGCCTATATTTTAAATAGAATTTTAAACACTAACAGAAAAACATTTTTTGTCATTGAAATGCCAGGTTATAAAATGCCATTGCTTAAAAATGTTGCATTAACTGTTTTAGAAAAAACAAGAGCGTTTGTATTTGAAGCTGGTAAAATAATTTTAGCCATTTCCATTGTGCTTTGGTTGTTGGCTTCATATGGCCTTGGAAAAGATTTTAATGATGCTGAGATTATTGTGGGAAAAAGCTATCCTGAACTACAAGGTGAGCAATTGGAAGATAAAATTGCCTCTTACAAACTTGAGCATTCTTTTATTGGCATCATTGGGAAAACCATTGAGCCTGCAATACGTCCTCTAGGTTACGATTGGAAAATAGGCATTGGCTTAGTAACCTCATTTGCAGCACGTGAAGTTTTTATTGGAACCTTAGCCACTATTTACAGTGTTGGAAGTGCTACAACTGATGATAAAACCATTAAAAACAGAATGGCAAAAGAAGTTCATGATAATGGTGAGAAGGTGTTTACGTTGGCTTCAGGGATTTCATTATTGCTCTTTTATGCTTTTGCCATGCAATGTATGAGTACTTTGGCTATTGTAAAGCGTGAAACAAATACGTGGAAATGGCCAATGATTCAATTATTTGGTATGTCCTTTATTGCTTATATTGTGGCGTTAATAGTCTTTCAAATTTTAAACTAATGAGTGAGCTTTTTCAAAATATAGTAATTGCAATAGTTGGCTTATTGGCTATTGCCTTTTTAATAAAGAAGTTTGTCTGGAATCCAAGAAAAAAGAAAAACAAATCTTGTGGCGATGATGGTTGTGGATGTTAGTTGTTACGTGATTTACTGATATTTAAACTATAACCTATTGATAAATAGGTCATTTTTTGATTGATTCCTGTTCCAAATGAAATATCTAACTGACCATTATCTTTAATTAAATAAGTTAATCCTATATCAAAATTTGAAATGTGATTTTCAAATTCTACAATTTCTCCATAAGGTTCAAAATAAAAGCCAATCCTATCAGAAATCCCAATACCTATCACTAGAGAATACGTGAAACTTCCGCTTCCAAAGCCAAAATAATCGTAGCCTATATTATAACCCAAACCAATATTATTCTTCAATTCATGAGAAATAGATAACTTATTAATAGTTCCCAGTTTATTTAATGATAGCTCATACTTTGCTGTCGGAATTATGGCGTGTGATATAAAAGCTATTTCAGTATTTATTCCCTCTTTCTTTAACAGTTGGATTTTGGTGCCAATTTGCAAATCATTTATGCCGCTTATCGTTTCAGAAGTGATTTTATCCTTTATACTTGCAAACTCGGTCAACAATCTAATTTCAATTCCTTTTGTAACTCCATATCGCCATAACACTGTTGGTGCTAAAAGTACTTCTTCAGAAAAAAAATCGTCTTTAGCGGAGCCAAATAAAAGTCCAGATTCTATTTGAAGGCTTCCTTTAAATAGTGTAGAAGAGCTTTCTGTTTGGTCAGGTCTATCAGTAATTATCGATTGCGCAAAAATAGTATTACTTGCTATTACAAATATGAATAATACAACTCCTTTTTTTAGTGTCATTTATAAGAATTCAAAATTGAAAAAATAATTAGAAAATTCTCCAGACCTGAGCTACCAAAAACGTGACAATAAACCCTAAAATTACAGGCATAATTGAAGCTACAGCAGTCCATTTCGCGCTTTTTGTTTCTTTATAAATGGTATAAATTGTGGTACTACAAGGGTTGTGAAGCAAGCTAAAAAGCATCAAATTAATAGCAGTCAATAATGTCCATCCTCCTGCTCTCAAAATATCTCCTGTAGCATCCATAGAATCCAGTTCAAACATGACGCCTGCGCCTTCTCCACCTGAAACTCCAGCAACTAACACTGTTAACATTAATATTGTTGGAATTACAATTTCATTAGCTGGTATTGCCACTATATAAGCCAATAAGATGACGCCATTTAATCCTAATAAAAATCCAAATCCATCAAAAGAGTCAATTAACCAAACTGCAACACTTACATCACCAATATGAATGTTAGAAATAAGCCAAATAACTGCACCAGCTGGAGCTGCAAAAACAATAGCTCTCCATAACACAATTAATGTTCTATCTATTAAAGAAGTATAGAGTGTTTTCCAAAAACGTGGTGGTCTGTATGGAGGCAATTCTAAATTAAAAGTAGAGACTTCTCCTTTTAATACTGTTTTTGATAAAGCCCAAGATGTTAAAAACATAAAGCCCATTCCTAATACAGCGATTCCTATAACTGATACTAATGCTGCTATACTTGAAAAAGATGAAGGTACTACAGCTCCAATAAAAATAGTTGCAATAAGTATTTGTGTTGGCCACCTTCCGTTACATAACGAGAAATTGTTGGTTATAATCGCAATTAATCGTTCTCGTGGACTATCAATAATTCTCGTTGCCACAACGCCTGCCGCATTACAACCAAAACCCATACTCATTGTTAATGCTTGCTTGCCATGAGCACCAGACTTTTTGAATAAATTATCTAAATTGAATGCCACTCTAGGTAGATATCCAAAATCTTCCAATAATGTGAACATTGGAAAGAAAATAGCCATTGGAGGAAGCATTACTGCAATAACCCAAGCTACTGCTAAATACACGCCATCTATTAAAAAGCCATCAAGCCACCAAGGCATATCAACACTTGTTGCAAAACTTTTTAATGCTGGATGAATCGTATCTAAAAACAAATTCGCCAACATAGATGAAGGATAATTTGCGCCAATAATTGTTAACCATAAAACGATTCCTAAAATGAGAAACATAATAGGAAATCCAAACGTCTTGCTCGTTACAATTTTATCGATTTTCGAATCTAAACGAAATCGTTTTTTGCCTTTCTCCGTTTGAACGCTGTCCTTAACAATATTGGCTGCATCAGCATAAATCCCTTCGGTTAAATTGTCATGGAAATCATCGCCAATTTGCCAGCGCAATTCGTTAGATAGCTCAATAATAGTATCGATATTCTTTTTGTCCATAATTACACTAATTCTCCCGATTTTAAAGCTTCAATTATTTGAGTGTCACCTTCAAGTAATCTAAAGGCAATCCATCTGCTATTCGAAATTCCTGGAAATTCCTTTTCTATTTCAGCACTTAATGTTTTTACTGCCTTTTCAATATTAGGTGGTACATTTTTGATGCGATGTGGTTTACAAACAATACTGCCATTTGCAACTTCTGTTATGGTTTGAATAAGTTCAGGAATGCCTTCTTTGTATCTCGCACTTGTTGCAACAACAGGAATCCCTAAATCTTTAGCCAACGTTCTTTGGTCAATCGTAATATTATTACGTTTTGCTTCGTCCATGAGATTAAGACAAAGCACCGCTTTATCTGTAATTTCTAAAATTTGAAGTACTAAATTTAAATTGCGCTCCAATCTGTTTGCATCAGCCACAATAACAGTGACTTCTGGTTTCCCGAAGAGTAAAAAATCTCTTGCAACTTCTTCGTCTGTTGATGTAGAAAGCAATGAATAGGTTCCAGGTAAATCAACAAGTTTATATTTCTGTTCGTTATATTCAAAACCTCCTTCTGCTCTTGTCACTGTTTTTCCAGGCCAATTTCCAGTATGCTGTCTTAATCCAGTTAGTGCATTAAATACTGTGCTTTTTCCTGTATTCGGATTACCAGCCAAAGCCACCACAAAATCAAAATTGTCAGTATTGATACCAAGTTTTTTTAAGCCCTCAGCATTAAAATGCGCACAAGTATCACAAGCACTCTTTACAACTTTAGTTTTCATCTGCTAATATTTATTTGGTTTTCATTTGTCAGATGCAATTCGCTATTCATAATCTTGTTTAGTTTCATAACTTGTTATAGCTCATTTCATGGTCTAATTTTTTTATGAGGATTTTAGAGGCTTGATCCTTACGTAACGCTATTGATGTCCCTTTTACTAAATAAGCATGTGGATCTCCAAGTGGATTTATTAAATCTATCTTTATTTTGGAACCTTTTACAAATCCTAAATCCAATAAACGACGTCTGCTCTCTCCTCTACTTTCTTTTGATATGCCAATTATTTCAGCTGTTTCATTCTCATTCAATCCAGATAATCTCGCAACGTTATCCTCAATTGATGCTTCTTTCTCAATAGGAGCAACCGTTAAATTTGAAGCTACAATTGGTGCTAACACAAATTCCTCTCCTTCCGATTGAAACACGATACGTGTATTATTATTCTCAACCACTTTAATTAAAGAGCCAATATGAATATTCTCAGCAAGTATTTGTTTGTAAATAACTTCTGGTTCATCCTCAATATGCGTAATTCTTGCAATTGTATTTACAGTAAGTAAAGGCAATTCTACACCTTCAATTTCAGCAATTTTACCTGTTTTTGTTGGTATTGGATCTCCATGTGGGTCAAACTTCGGATTCCCAAGCTGTGATGCTAATTTGTTGGTTTCATCATGACTTAACTTATGTTCCATACGTTCTGCTCTATCATGCCACTCATTTTTATGGAATCCTGTTTTATCGGCTAAATAGCGCTCCCAAAGACGATGGACTCTAATGATACGCAAGGCATATTCGTGACCTTCTTCGGTGAGTTTCAATGCATCTGAATCAAAATACACCAAGTTATTGATGGACATCTTTTTTATTGCTTCAACAATACTCTTGTTGTTAAAGTTTAATGCTTGAACCAAGGTTTTTGTATCGACTCTATTTCCTGAATTCTCAAAATGATAGAGTTGTTTTAAAATGTCTTCAATAATAACTTTTTCGTCGCTTTTAAAGTTTTTTTGTAGTAACCAAAACCATCCTTTTGTTGGTCTAAATATTAGAAACAGCAAAACTGCTATGGCCAAAAATATTAAAAGCGCATATGTTGGATTATAACTATTCATGTGATAAGCTCAAGTAAAGGTTTTCGGCAACATGCTTGGAAATTGTAAGCGTTTTAGATTTGGTTTCAATAGTAAAGGAATCATCAAAAGGTTCAAAATCTATCACCTTTATTTTATCGCCTAAAGCCAAATCGTTTTTGTTTAAATACTTTAAAAACACATCGGAAGAATCTTTAACTGTAGTTAAAACTCCTTGGCTGCCTGTTTCAATATCTAATATACTTTTGCTGTTTATTTTGATATAATTCCCTTCTTTATCTGGAATAGGATCACCATGTGGATCGTGCGTTGGGTACTCTAAAAAATCATTTAATCTATCAATTAATTTTTCAGATTTAATGTGCTCTAATTGTTCGGCAATATCATGGACCTCATCCCAAGAAAAATTGAGTTTATTCACTAAAAACGTTTCCCAAAGACGATGCTTCCTAATCACTGATGTAGCCGTTAAGCGTCCCAATTGTGTTAAACTTACACCTTGATATTTTACGTAATTAGCAAAATCTTTTTCGGCCAGTTTTTTTACCATATCAGTGACAGAGGAGGCTTTTGTATCCATTTGCTCTGCAATGGCATTCGTACTTACAGCTTCGTTTCCTTGCTTCTCTAAATGGTAAATAGCTTTTAGATAGTTTTCTTCAGATAATGTAACCAAAACAAATAATTTTAGGTTACAAAGATAGTAATTTTTATGTAAGGGTAAAAATATTTTTAGACAAGACTAAAAATAAAAATGCCTAGCACTTGAATAATTGTATTATTATATTATATTTGTAACCATGTATAATGTTGTGTAATATGGTTATAAAAGATTATTATTCTATTTCTGAAGTATCTGAAATTCTTCAAAAAAACACTGAAACCCTAAGACGTTGGGATAATTTAGGAAAACTTTCGGCTACTAGAGAACCAATAAGTAATTACAGAATATATAAAAAAGAGCAATTAGAATTATTTCCGAAATTTAATGAATATATAAATGGGAATCAGTTTGCCGGAAATCATGAAAAATCAAATGACAGTTATTCGGTATTAGAATTATTCGCTGGAGCTGGAGGATTAGCATTAGGTCTTGAAAAAGCTGGACTCAAATGTGTGGCACTAAATGAAATTGATAAATGGGCTTGTGAGACTTTAAGACAAAACAGACCTAATTGGAACGTGCTTGAAGGAGATATTAAAAACTATGATTTTTCTAAATATAAAGATAAAGTTGACATTGTAACTGGTGGTTTTCCATGTCAAGCATTTAGTTATGCAGGGAAAAAGCTAGGCTTAAATGACACAAGAGGTACTTTGTTTTATGAATTTGCAAGAGTTATAAATGAAGTAAAACCCAAAATTTGTATTGGCGAAAACGTGAAAGGTTTACTAAGTCATGAAAAAGGAAAAACATTAGAAGGTATGATTTCCGTTTTAGATGAAATAGGATATAATGTTGTAACTCCTGCTCAAGTTTTAAAAGCTATTAACTATAACGTCCCACAAAAAAGAGAACGTCTCATTTTGGTTGGTGTAAGAAAAGATATTGATTTAAAATATAACTATCCATTACCTTATAATGAAGTTTACAATTTAAGTGATGCTCTAAAAAAAGGCAATTTATTTGATTGTGATGTTCCAGAATCTAAAGGCTCAGAATATCCTAAACACAAAAAAGCGGTTTTGGATTTAGTGCCTCAAAAAGGTTATTGGAGAGATTTACCTCTTGACATTCAGAAAGAATACATGCAAAAAAGTTTCTATTTAGGTGGTGGTAAAACTGGAATGGCAAGACGTATTGGTTGGGATGAACCTTGTTTAACACTCACCTGCAGTCCTGCACAAAAACAGACAGAACGCTGTCATCCAGAACAAACGAGACCTTTTACTGTTAGAGAGTATGCAAGGATTCAAACCTTTCCAGATAATTGGGATTTTAATGGCTCCATTTCACAGCAATACAAACAAATTGGTAATGCAGTTCCTGTTAATTTAGCAAAAGAAATTGGTTATTCCTTGGTAAGGTTTTTGAATGCGTATTATGCTATTAATCAAGAAAATTTAGTCTCAATTTCTTTAGACAAAGTGTCTATGGTTTGAGCTAAAACTTTTGAACCATCAACTTCAAGAGCAACTTCACCAACAGCATCAATTAAATCATATTAAAAGTCTTCTTTTCCTGTTAATCGATACCAAAACTCTTTACCAATAATTACAGGATATTTCTCGTTTATCTTTTTATAATGGGAACTCAATTCTGATGCCTCTCCATAAATAACTCCTACAATCATGTCATTTATTCCAATATTTAAATTGTTAGTTCTAGCTAAATTGATAGTACCATTAAAGTGGTCATTAATTGTTTTAACATCATCAAAATTAATGGTATTTGGGCCAGATTTTAGTTGACAATATTTTTTGTTTCAATCTAAAGCATCAATAAATTCAATATCAATTCCAGGTGTGGTAGAACCAAAGCCTTCAAAAAGCTCACTTATTAATTTTTGAATTCTCATGCCAAATGATGTGTTAATCGAAGAGCCTAAAACTCTAGGTAAAACAAGTGCTTCAGCAATACTTTTTGCATTATCATTTCCTCTTAAAAAGTTCGCCAAGTATTTAAACAAAAAAGGATTTACATTGTAATTTTTAAGTTGACTTGCTTTTTTACAACCAACATTTATGTGCGCTTCAACAATTTCATCTTTAAAGAATTGTTTAGCCTTTGATAGTAGTAATAACCTTTGCTTTTCTTCCATAATCAAAATCCTCTTTCCTTCTGAAACAACTCATAAGCTTCCTGTACTTGTCTGAATTTTTCTTCAGCACCTTTTTGATGTTCTCTCCCTAAGTGAATGACTTTATCGGGATGATATTTTTTAGCCATTTTTCTATAGGCTGCTTTAATCTCATTAATAGTAGCTGTTTTAGGAATCTCTAAAATTTTATACGCATTCTCTCTGCTATTATAAAACATGGCCTTGATACTTTCAAAATCTTTGGAGCTAATTCCTAAATAGCCTGAAATGGTGTATATCTGCCTGATTTCATTTTCGGTAACAAGCGTATCGGCTTTAGCTATACCAAATAAAAAGTGAAGCAGTTGCAAACGTGATGGATGATCCATCATTTCTCTTATTTGCGTACAAACTTGCCTTGTAGAGATTTGTTGCTTGCTTATACTTTTAAATAGTTTAAAAGCATGATTTGCACGCTCTTTCCCATACATGGTTGTAAACTGCTGACGTACAAAATCTAATTCTCTTTGGTCTTGAAAGTCATCAGCTTTTATGATAATAGATGCTAAAACTAGTAGACTAACTTCAAAATCACCAGATTTTGTTTGAGGTCGTTGTTGCGGTCTTGTTCTATAAGTTGCTTGCCGTCTTCCTGTTTGCCTCTCTCCCAACAAAGGACTAGATTTATTGCCAGCCAAACCATCAATAATACTTCCTAATGCTAATCCAATAATAGCTCCAATTGGACCTCCAAAAGACCAACCTAAAGAAGCTCCAATCCATTTTGATACACTCATGTAAGGTATAGATTTTAATTATGACCAAATATACTATTTGTTAGTAGATTGCATAAAGAATTTGTTACACAATTGGTATCTTTGCAGTCTAAATTAATAATTCTTAAAATTAAAAATATGTATCCAGCAGAATTAATAAAACCAATGCGTGAAGACTTAACAAACGTAGGTTTTGAAGAATTGCATACAGTTGAAGCGGTTGAGGCTGCCATTGCAAAAGAAGGAACTACTCTAGTAGTTGTAAATTCTGTTTGTGGTTGTGCTGCAGCTAATGCAAGACCAGGAGCAAGACAAAGTTTACAAAACGCAAAACGACCAGACCATTTAGTAACCGTTTTTGCAGGTGTTGATAAAGAAGCAACTGATAAGGCTCGTGAATTTATGATTCCGTTTCCTCCAAGCTCACCTTGTATGGCATTGTTTAAAGATGGTGAATTAGTTCACATGCTTGAGCGTCATCATATTGAAGGTCGTCCAGCTGAATTAATCGCTGAGAACCTTGTTGATGCCTACAATACGCATTGCTAGAAAATAAGGTCATTGCGAACGTAGTGAAGCAATCTGTTTCAATAAAAAAATTGCCCCTATCGTACCTCCTTCGCAATGATAAACAAAATTAAACCACGAAAATTTCGTGGTTTTTTTGTGCATTATCTGCATTAAATTACTTTTACAGCATGATTAAACTTATAGCATATCCTCTTACACTTATCTATGCGTTTTTCTTTTTTCTGACGCTCATAGTTTTCCATCCTATTCAATGGTTTTGCTTTAATGTATTAGGTTACAAAGCCCATAAGGTTTCTGTAATTTGTTTACAGTTTTGGATAATGCGTTGTTTAAATATTTTAGGAACTCGTTTTTCATTTCACAATCCACATGACATTACTACAAATCAGTCACTGATTATTGTAGCAAATCATCAAAGTATGTATGATATTTCGCCTTTAATGTGGTACATGAGAAAACATCACCCAAAATTTATAAGTAAGAAAGAATTGGGTAAAGGGATTCCGAGTGTATCGTATAATTTACGACATGGAGGTTCGGTGTTAATTGATAGGAGAAAACCTTTTGAATCAATAACAGCTATTGAAAGTTTCGCTCATCGTGTCGCTAAAAACAATTGGGCAGCCGTTATTTTTCCCGAAGGCACACGAAGCAGATCAGGTAAGCCAAAACCGTTTAAAACCAAAGGATTAATTTCTTTAATTAATCATATGCCAAACGCTTTAGTGGTTCCAATTTCAATTAACAACTCATGGAAAACGATGCGTTATGGTAAATTTCCAATGGGATTAGGTGCACATATCTCTTTTAAAGTTCACGAACCAATTCCTGTAAATTCTAGCGCCCCAATGACTTTAATAAAACAAATTGAACAAACCATCATAAAAGATATTCATTATGACGAATAACAAAGCTATTATAGAAGTAACCAAAGATTATGTAAGAACTACTTTAAAAGATGCTGAAGGTGGTCACGATTGGTTTCACACCCTAAGGGTGTTTAATAATTCATTACTTATCTCAAAAAGTGAACAAGTAGATAAACTGGTTGTAGCATTAGGCGCACTTCTGCATGATATTGCTGATAGTAAATTCCATCCCGATGCTTCGGGAGGAGACGAAACTATTGCCCCAAAAATGGCTCGTGAATTTTTATTTAAACACAATGTTGACAGCTTGGTTATTGAACATGTGATTAACATAATTGAAAACATTTCATTTCATAAATCTTTGGAAAAAGGCAAAAAATTTACATCCCCAGAATTGGATGTTATTCAAGATGCTGATCGCTTAGATGCTATTGGAGCTATTGGTATTGCTCGTTGTTTTAATTATGGAGGTTATAAAAATAGGAAACTGTTTGATCCTTCGATAAAACCAAATATGAATATGTCGAAAGAAGAATATAAAAAGTCAACAGCACCAACCATTAATCATTTTTATGAAAAACTATTGTTACTTTCTGATAAAATGAATACCAAAACAGGAAGGCGCATTGCAAAGCAACGTCATCAATTTATGGAGCAATATTTAGATCAATTTTATGCAGAATGGGATGGGAAAAAGTAATCCGTTTTGTATTGAAATTGTCATTCAGAAGGAGGTACGACTGAAGAATCTAAACTTTTATAATTAGATATTCTTACATTTCTTAAAATGATAATTTTAAAATAGTTTCATTTGTCCAACTCTATATGTTTCATGAAGTGTTGTATTTAGTTTTGGCATCTGCTTTCCTTTAAAATATTTTAGTCTTGCTAAATGGGCTAAATCGTTTATTTGTTTGGCTATTTGCCCTTCTCCTCTCATTCTAACGCCATAACGACTCTCATTTAAGGTTCCTCCATGACAATTCTCAATTTGATGCATTACTTTATCTGCTTTATCTGGAAGTGTTTTACGAATCCAATCGGCAAAAATTTCGCCAATAGCTCCATTGAGTCTAACAATTGTATGCGCAATTGATAAAGCTCCGGCTTCTGAAACTGCTTTTGCCATAGGTAATATTTCGTGACTATTGATAGATGGAATTATTGGTGCTAACATTACATTTACTGGAATGCCGTTTTCAGATAATGTTTTTACTGTTTCTAAGCGCTTTTTAATAGTCGTAGTTCTTGGTTCTAAAATACGCCTTGTATCTTCAGATAATGACGTAATAGATATATTTACGCCAACTAAATTATCTTTTGCTAATGCTTTTAAGATTTCCAAATCGCGCAAAATCAAAGCGTTTTTAGTAATCATACCAACTGGATGCTTGTACTTTAAAAAGACATCTAAACATTGTCTGGTGATTTCAAACTGCTTTTCAGCAGGTTGGTAGCAATCTGTGTTTCCAGACATGATAATAGTCTGTGCTTTCCAACTTTTCTTTTTAAGTAGAGTTTCCAATAATTTTGGAGCGTCTTTTTTTATTAAAATACGTCGTTCAAAATCCAATCCTGCACTAAATCCCCAAAACTCATGGCTGTTTCGTGCATAGCAATACACACAACCATGTTCGCAACCTTGGTATGGATTCATGGAATACATCATGCCAATATCAGGACTCGTTACTTTATTCACGATGGTTTTAGGAAATACAGGAAGATAGAGCGTTTTGTTTTTATCAGGTGCTTCGCCTTCTTTATGGCAAAATTCAAGAAAATCATCACGTTGTTCGTGGCTTAATTCGAAGAAACGGTTATGCACATTTAGTTGCGCACCACGTCCTTTTATGGCGGATTTGGAGTTCATAATACTAAAATATAAAGTGGATACTAAGTAAGTAGCTCTCTAAATTAATTAATATTATTATTGGAAACTGTTAAAGGAATTTTGGGTTATTAACAAAACGATTTATTAGTACACAAACTTATCTAATGTTACTTTATTATTATATGCAAACAGTTTAACCAATCTGACTTCTGAACTTTCATTTTCCAATCCATAATTTTTATATATTGTGTACTTTAGATACGTTGGGTTAAGCGAGGTCTCTTCTGTTAAATTCTTGAGATTTACAATCCATTGTCCAGCTTGGGCATCATCGACTATATATTCCTGCATTGCATATCCATTCTTAACCTCATCGAGCATTTTATTACCATTATTTAATTTGTTGTGATACCAAGTGTAATATTTTTTACTTGGGTTTACGAACTGAAGCTCGAATTCGTTATAGGGGTCATTCCATTCGAATACGATTCGTACATCTCTTTTAAAATTAGCTGATCTTAGATCGTTTGGTAGGTCGTAATACTCAACTTTAGTTCTATGAAAGGCTAGCATATGTTGTATTTCATTGGTGATGATATTTTGCATACCAGAGAAATCAATATCTTTCATCGTGTTGCCTAGCATTTGTTTATAAATGCGCATAGCCTCTTGATAATTTTCTGTTTTTTTATATATGTTAGCCAAACTCATGTATGATTGCGCATCATTTGGTCTAATAGCTGCAATTCGCTGATATACTATCTTTGCTTTTTCATATTCTCCACGTTCTTCAAGTTTAAAAGCTAAAGTTTTAAGGGCCTTATCATTGGTATAACCAATTTCAGCAATCTCATTTAAAACTTCATTGGAATACTCCTTATCCCATCTTTGGAAATAATCAGATACATCTACAAAATAGGGTACAGATTGTATCGTTTTGAGCGATTTTTGTTCTGTGTAAATTTTCTTTGCTTCATCAAATGTTGTTGCCATTTTAAGTTCGGCTAGGTATGGTTCAGAGCTATTTGAGTTTACCACTGGTAACACCTCATCGTAATTATTCCCTACCACTAAGGCTGAGTTTTGTTGTTTCTGTTTTTTACCACCAGAAACTAAATTCGTCCTAATTATAACAACACCATTTCTTGCTAATGTTCCGTATTTATGTGTGCCAGATAAGGAATTTAACACTGTCATACTTTCAATGGTTTGAGGATCAACATAAGGTAATTTAGTAGTCCCATCAGATGTGAAAATCATGCCATCAATATCAAAAACATAACCACTAGAATTAGTTATACTCTGATCTCTACTATAGTTGAGTTTAGCCAGTCTTCCATTAAGCACGTCTTGTAATCTATAATATTGGCTTCCTATTTCGCCTTTCGAAATTGTTCCAGCACCATAGGTTATTTCATCAAATTCTTTTTTTCCATTATATCCTAAATCTATTAGATCCGAACTTCCTTTTTCGTTTAATAGGACAACTTCTTCAAGTAACTCACCATCAGATTCTAATTTAACTTCCAATTGTCTATCATCAACAACAATATTTTTTGTTTTCATTCCAATAAACTCAATTTCAAGTACATTTCCATTTTCCGCTGGTAAAACGAAACTGCCATTGGAATCTGTTCTAGTTTCATTGAAGCTATTTTTTACTCTGATTTTCGCTCCTTGTATAGGATTATTTTCAATAAATACTTGTCCTGAAATACTGCCTTTAGGTATTTCAATGCTAGAAACAGAAGGTATATGCTCTGTTTTATAGCCATTGGGTTTCAAAAAAATCTTATTGGTATTCGCAAGAAATTTATAAAAACGTTCTGCCGTAACCAATTCACTTTTATAGCCCATTGCATTAAACTTCAACAAATCTTCACCTTGCACATAATCCTCATCATATCTCAAACTAAACGAACCCTCGTGGTTAGTTACAGCTTGTATTGGTTTATCATTAAATGCTACATTCACATATGATATTGGTTCTTTTGATATTTCATCGTAAATTGTAGCTTGAATGGAAATTTCGTATTGGGCAGATAATACGGAAGGTAATATCAAGCATAATGTATAAAGTATCTTTTTCATAATTTTTATCATCAATCTTTTCTAAGATACAAAATAAAAATACGTAATACCACTGATGGTTAAAAGATTAACACATTTTAACTATAAATTGTCATGGTAATGCAAACAGTGATTTAATTGATGGTTCAAGCTTTTTTTTCAAAATTCTGAAATCACATACACCAAGCCATTACCCATTTCGTAACTAAATTCAAAAAACGATTTGAGCTTTTCTAAGTAGGTAGCACTCTAAATTAATATTATAATAAAAACTGTTAAAAGAATTTTGGGTTATAATCAATGTGTAATTTCTCTAATAATTGATTAATCTAATTCTGAATTTTTGATAACACAATCTGTTCTGACTCCTTTTTTATTCGCTGTTCATAAAACGCTTTCAACTCCAAATATTGATGAGTTGGAATAACAAATTGATTAATTTGAAATTCTGTAACTAAACTAATCGCACTAGAAGTTTTAGAAATTTGATATTGGAAATAACCAATGCCTTCTGGCAAACTGATTTTTATGGATTGTGGCAATGAAACAACCTCAAAACCTTCTGGGATTTTTATGCTGACTATCTTTTTGCATTCGTTTTTATAGCCAAAATTAATTGGATAACTTCTGTGATCTTGTTTAAAGGGATTCTCGTCTATTTTCAAAAATAAAAGTGGTGAAAAAGAAATTTCATTTGAGGTTAAGTCAATGTTTTTGCTTAGTATAAAATCATATGATTCAATAACTGGTTTTTCTAAACTTTCAATGTTTTTGATTTGCAAATTTTCAATTCTTACAAAATCGTTTTGTGTCATTATTGAATTCTTGTGCATTTCTTTTGAAGTAGTGCTCAATGCATTTCTAAAAGTCAATGCATCTATGTTTGAAAAACTAGAATTCATACGTCCAGATATCTTGCCATCATCAGAAATTTCAATATTCAAAATTGAGTTTTTATGACTCATTTCTTTAGGCAATAGTTCAATGTTTCTAAAGTCGTATTCAGCATAAATCAATGTTCCATCAACATCCAAAATCCTTTCTGGCAGTATGTTTGGTATACTGTTTTTTTCGGTAGCATCCAGTAATACGTCTTCGTAATCCAACTCAACATAAGCCAATACATAGTTAAAGACGTCTTGATTAGGTAGTCTTCTTACGGGATGGTTTTTGGTAGTTGTCAAAACAGGATAGGCTTCTAGTCCACATTCTTTTAAGAGAGCAACTAAAAGCAAATTGATGTCAGCTACATTTCCTGAATTTTTGGTGTACGCATTTTCTAATGTGCTTTCTGGATAGATTGATAGTTTTCTATTCCAAGTTGTTTTATGTTTTATCTTATTAAAGGCTCTGTTTATAATTTCCTGTTTGCTCAAACTATCATTTACAATTTCTTTTGCTAGATTTTTTAGAAAAGAATGCTCTGAAAGTGCTTCTGAAAATTGTTTTGAGTTGTATATGTTTTTTATCACTTCTTCCCAAGATGTTGAATGATCTTTATAACCTTCTCTAGGCAAGTCGGTTGATTGTAATTGATAGCTTATCAACCAACGATGATTCTCAAGATTGGGTGAAAACCGTTCTTTTTTCAATGCTTTGACATTGCTTATTTCATATTCTGTAGTATGCTCTGTGACTTGAAACACACTGTCTTTTAAAACTTTTCGAAACGCTCCACCAATTGCATTCTCAAAATACTTATGAAACGTAGTTGCCTTTAACTCTGTTTCCTTTGTATTTTCTTTTATCCTAAGTTTGGGAGTGCCTTGAAGGGTTCTTTTATAATGAAAAGAGGAAGGGATTGTAACACTCGCATAAAAGTGCTGCGTTGGAATATCCTCTTGAATTATGAGATCATTAATTGTGTAAAAAGGTGAATGAATGTTGTAATTTATATCAATTACTGAACCTTCATCAATCTTTGAGAAGTCAAATGTTATTATATGCTGAGTTAAAGAATTTTTAGTTTTCCTAATATTAGATTCATCTAGTTTTTGAGATTTAAGTTTCCCATTATCGCTATAATAAACCACTATTTTTACATTGTCAATATATTCCTCTTTTGTATCATCCCTTTTTAAATTGATGTTTCTTGACACATTCTTAGCACCCTTTTTTTTAATAATTTTGATACGTTCATGAACCTTAGTAACCGTTTTCCAACCACCAATATCATTCTGTTCAAAATCTGTTTTCTGCCATTTAAAAAGGAATATCGCCTCTGTGGAAGCATCCTCTGAAAAACTACTATTTGTGATTTCATCGAGTGTTACACGTCGCATTTTGAAATCCTGTGCACTCGCTAATAAGAGCATAAAAACACATAAAATAGTTAGCGTTTTTTTTACCATGCTATTGATTCAAAAATTTATCAAACGTTACTTTAGGTTTGCAGTCACTTAGTTTTACAACTTTGATTTCCTGTGTTTCGTTAGGCAAACCATAGTTTTTAAAGACAGTATATTTTAAATAAGTTGGATTTATAGATGTTGCTTCATCGGTAAAACTTTCTATATTAATAATCCATTCTCCAGTTTCAGCATCATCAATAATATACTCTTCGGTTGCGTAACCATTTTTTACCTCATCCATCATTCTTGACTGATTTTCAAGCTGTGTATGTGACCATCTGTAAAATTTCTTTAATGGGTTTACAAACTGCAATTCAAACTCTACACTTGGTTCATTCCATTCAAAGACGATACGATTATCATATTTAAACTTAGCGTTTAAATAATCTGATGGTATATCTGAAATATCTACTTTGCTTCTATGCTGTGCCAAAAAATGAGAGAATTCGTTGGCAATAACTTGTTCCATTCCTTTAAAATCAACACCATCAATACTATTACTCAGCATTAGTTTATACAGTTGAAATGCTTCAGCGAAGGCTTTTGTTTTTTCATAAATCTGTGCTAAATTTCTATGTGATTGTGCATCCTTTGGTCTTAGTTCAGCAATACGTTGATAGATGTATTTAGCTTCATTAAATTTTTGTTGTTCTTCTAATTTATAAGCCAATGTGAGTAGTGCTTTGGGATTATTATAAGCAAATTCTGCAATGCTTGATAAAATGTTATTTGCAAATGATTTATCCCATTTTAAAAAATACTCGGAAGCATCTATTACAAAGGGAATTGATATCATATCTATCTGCTTCTTTTGGGTGTAATAGATGTTTTTTGCTGCTTCAAAAGTGTTTGCAGTATTGAGTTGCTGTACATACTTTGAATACTCTTTATCCTCTCCAAAAAATGAAATAGCTTCTTCTATATAATCATTGCCTTGAATTAAAGCGGAAGACTTCTTTTTTTCTGGTTTTACCCAATTAAACGATGTTGCTTCTGTTTTAATGACAATAGCTCCAAAAGCACCTAATGTACCATATCGATTTGTGCCTGCGACTGATTTAATTGCTTTAATACTAACAATAGTTTGCAAATCGATAGGAGGCAAATAATCTAAACCATCTCCTTGGGAATACATAACATCATCAATAACAATAATTGGATTTGGATCTATTGATGCGCCTGCTGCTCCTCCTGCTGTGCTAAATGTATTAATTAAAAAACTATATCTTCTTCGATTACCAATTCCAGTAATTAAAACTCCAGGCAATTTAGCTATTAATTGTTCTAGTGTTTGATGAGAGCCATTTATATCTTTATTAGTAATTTCACTTGTAGAATATCCAACCGCATTAACGTCCTTGAGTCCATAAGGAGTCATTACCATCTCTTTTTTGGATTCTGCTTTTACCAAAATCTCCTCCAACAGTTGACCATCTGGCTTAAGGTTGATATGTAAGTTTTGCTTATTACTCACCAATACATCTTTGGATAACATGCCTAAAGCACTTACGTGTAGAATATCATCCTCTGATGCTTCTATGTCATAATTTCCATTAACATCTGAAGTGGTTTGCACATAACTATTTTTAATACTGATTTTTGCGCCTTGAATACGTAAAGAATCACTAGTGATTGAGCCGTTAATTGTGTTTGATACTTTAGTGTTTACATCTTCATAAACAACTTCATCTTCAATCTCATTCAGCATAAAATTCAAGGCATCTTTCTTAGTTGTTTTTAGTAAATCAATGAAATGACCTTCTCCATAATTAGCCTGCGTTTGTAACAATTCCTTGTTTGCTTCTGATGATGTATTGATATAAAATGCTGGTACATATACCAATTGTTTTAATGCTTCAAACTGTGAGTTGCCATCTGTAAATATCAACATCGTTTGTGCATCAAACGCGTTTTCTTTTAGAATGTCTGCATAATTAGTTGCGCCATCATAATCAGTGTCTTTTAAGTATTGAATCAGTTCAGCGTTTTTGCCTTGTGCAATTGGAAATACTTTTGATTCTGAGATTTCAGAACTGAATTTTACAACTTCAACACTTGTGCTTTTAACTTTCTTGAGATAATCAGATAGTAACTCCAGTTCACTTTCAACTGCTCTATCTTGCATTGACACCGAAGTATCCCAATACAACGTGATTCGTTTTGGCAATATGCGATTAAGATCTCTTTCGTTGTTCTTTTTATCAGGATAAGTAGTTCTTAAACTAAAAGCCATTTTTTCTTCATCATAGCGTTTCCAAACATCTTGACTTAGATGTCGTGTATAGGCTTTTCCCTTATATCGTGACGTAGCTACTTCAAAATCTACATAACTTCCAAACACTTTAATAAGCTCTATAGACACAATAATGTTATCATTGACGACTATATTATACGATTTTAAATCAATAATTTCTTCACCGAAAGGTTTTGAAATGGTATGCAAAATATTAGCCTTTACTAAGTTTTTTCCAGGCATTCCGTTGACTTCTTCGTAGATATTGACACGCACTTTAATACTTCCAGAATTGTTTTTTACAATTTGTAAACGTAGATCCTCAAGCCTGGTGTTTTTGTGTTTGATATTAATTTTTGTAGCGATCTCACCACCTAAAGCTTCTTTATTAAGCCAATAACCCATTGAGTTCTCCTTTGTTTTTGAAGAACCAACCGTCAGGTTCTTGCGTTTGTCATTACCAATAACAACTTCATCTAAACTATATGGTTCTGGCTGTAAGTATATTTTATTGCTCTTTCCTTGTTGTGCATAAAACTCTGATGCTTTTATTTTTTTAGTTTCATACCCAATAGATGATATTTGAAGCACATCGCCCAAGCTTATTTTTACTGTACTATAAGTTAACTGAAAATAGCCTCCTTCATCACTAACAGTTCCAACGGCTTTTTCTACAAAGCCAATATTTACATATGGTAAAGATTGTTTGGTTTCGCTGTCGTAAATATAGCCTGCAATTGTAACATCGTTTTGAGCTAACAAGAAAGTGGTAATGAAAAAAAATAAAAACAGAAATATACATTTTTTCATAATTGGCTGGATTTATGCTAATTAGTTAACAAAAACCATACCTAAATATACGGAATATTTATAAAGGATGAATCCTAATTCATGAATAAAGACAACTACTTTTGGTAAGTAAATTTATCTATGGTTACCTTTTGTTGGTGTTGGTATAACTTAATCACCTTAACGCTTTTGGTTTCATTTGGTAAGCCATAATTTTTAAAAACTGTATACTTTAAATAGGTTGGGTTTACTAATGGTTCTTTACTCAAACATTCAATATTTATAATCCATTCGCCAGCATCAGCATCATCAATAATAAATTCTTCAGTATTATAGCCATAAGTGATTTCATCCATTACACGCTCTTTATTTTCATATTTAGAGTGACTCCATTTGAAATACTTTTTTTGCGGATTTACAAATTGTAATTCAAATTCAGTGTTTGGATCACTCCACTCAAAAACAATACGAATATCTTGTTTAAACTTAGCTGTTAAAAAATCTGTTGGTAGGTCTTTATATTCTACCTTACTTCTATGAAAAGCTAATAAATGCATTAATTCATTGGCTATTGGTTTTTCTAAACCATAAAACTTAACACCTTCAATACTATTACTCAACATTTGTTTGTATAAGGTCATAGCCTTTTTATACTCCCCATTTATGGCATACACCCTTGCAACATCTCGATATGATTGCTCGTGCTGTGGTCTTAACTCTAAAAGACGTTCGTATATGTGTTGGGCTTCTTTCATTTTACCTAATTCCTCAAGCTTATAGGCAAGCGTTTTTAATGCTTTTGGATTTGAATCTGCTATTGAAGCAATGGTCGTTAATACATTAAATGCATATTCCTTATTCCATTTCAGGAAATAGTTGGCTACGTCTGTATAATATGGAATTGTAAGAAAATCTATTTGCTTTTTTTGTAGTTCAAAAATTTGCTTAGCTTCATTAAAATTTGACGCTGCTTTTAACTGATTTAAGTAAGTTGGTTGATTAACTTTCTCATTTAATAACAATACTTCTTCTGTATAATCATTCCCTTTTGCAAGAGCCGAACCAATCTTACTTGGATTCCATCTTCCATTAGCTAACTTAGTTTTAATAATAATGGCTCCTCCTTTTCCCATAGTGCCATATCTGTTTGCCGCTATCACGCCTTTAAGTATGGTAATGCTTTCTATGTCTTGTGGGTTTATATTTGGCATAGATTGACTAGAATCATAAGTAGAACCATCAATATCAAACATTACAAATGCAGTACCTTGCAGTGAACCTCCTCCTCCTCTAAGGATAAATTTTGGTGTCGTATATCCTACGTTTAATCCTGCAACCTGTAAACCAGCAAATCTGCCAACTAATAAATCGGCAAGGTTATTATATTGAGGACCAATTTCATCTGCAGTTATTGTTCCTACAGAAAAGCCCAAAGCATCTTCATTTTTTTTACCATAGCCTGTGTTTACTTCATTCGTCTTTTTCTTTTTTGCTCTTAAGACAATTTCTTCTAAAAGTTCTCCATCAGAATTTAATAATATTGCGATGGTTTCAGAATTTACAACCTGAACTTCCTTTTCATTCATACCTAAATAGTTAACTACTAAAATATCATCTTCATTAGCATTAATGTTGAAGAATCCTTCCTCATCACTTTGCGCTTCAATAAAGGTGTTTTTTACTCTGATCGTGGCTCCTTGAATTGCTCCAGACGGACTAAATACTTTCCCTTCAATATTATTTTTAGAACTATCTTCTGATGTGTAATCTGTTTTATCATCAACTTCTTTTAAAATTAGTTCCAGTGCTGTTTTTTGATTAACTCTATTTAAATTAATGTAATGGCCATCAGCATAAAATGCTGTCTTTTGAAGTTGTATGTGGTTTGCTTTATCATTTGCACTGATACAAAATATTGGTATATTTATTTCTGGCTCAAGTTCTTCGAACATGGTGTTTCCGTCTGTAAACAACAAAATGGCATCAGCTTGAAAGTCGTTTTCCTTTAATACGTTGGCGTAATTTACTGCTCCATTGTATTCAGTAGCTTTTAAAAAAGCTATCAACTCTTTACTATTACCATTGGTTATTTGATATTTGCTATTTGATATTATGTTAGCGCTAAATGTTACTAGCTCAATATTTACGTTCTTTATTTCGTTGAAGTAAGCCTTTAAAAATTTATAATATTCATTTTTGTTTTTTTCTAACATTGTTGATGAGGCGTCCCAATATAAAGTTATGTTTTTAGGGCTTTCTCTTGGCTTAAAATAAACTTCATCTTTTTCTAAAGGAACAGAAGCAAGTACTTCAAAATTCATCCCAATTGTAGGATAACGATTCCAACTATCTTGGCTTATATATCTTCTGTAAGATGATCCATAATATTCCCTTGCTCCTACAGCGAATTCAATTGAATTACCATATACTTCTATGAGTTCTATACCAATAACAATATCATCATCAGCTTTTAACTTATAAGGTTCTAAATTTACTGTAACAACCCCTTCTTTTTGCGTGATTGTTTTATACAAATTCGTTTTTAATAGCTTTTCTGATGGATATCGTCTGTGATAATCGTAAACATTTATTCTAACTTTTAAGCTATCGGTTTGATTTTCCACAACATTAAACTTGAAATCTAACAACTGTGTGTTTTCGTGTTTGATATGAATTCGTGATGCTATTTCACCTCCTAAAGCATTTTTATCTTTCCAATAGCCAATTGAATTTCCAAAACCAGCTGCATCACCTATTTGCAGTTCTCTGCGCTTTTCATTTGATAATAAAACCTCATTTAATGTTTCCGGTTTTGGTTTTAGATATATTTTATCAGTATTTGTTAGTAACAATTCCAATTGTCTTGGAGTTACTTTAAGCGTTTCATATCCCAAAACTGAAATCTGTAACACATCTCTTTGAGTTACTGCTTCTTCATCATAAATAAGCTTAAATTCTCCATTTTCATTACTTACAGTTCCAATACTTTTTTGAACAAAACCAATGTTTACATAAGGTATTGGTTTCTTTGTTTGATAATCTAATATATACGCTTGAATAACAACGTCATATTGAGCAAATGCTGTTAAAGATATACAGCTTATGAATACTAATAATAAGATTTTCTTCATCAATAATTGAAGTTTACATTTTGACTCAATACGATAATTTATTTTTCAATTTCCAGGGAATTCTGCCTTACGTTTTTTAAGAAATGCGGCTGTACCTTCATGAAAATCATCAGTCCCAAAGCATTTTCCAAATTGTTTTATTTCAACCTTGTAACCATCTTTGCCATCTTCAAAATTGGCATTAATAGCCTTGATGGCTGCAGCAATAGCAACTAAAGAATTACGCATAATTTTATTGGCAATTTTTTCGGCTAATGGTAATAATTCCTCTTGTGTAGTTACATGATTTACCAATCCGTACTCTTTTGCGGTATTAGCATCGATCATTCCTGCAGTCATAATCATTTCCATAGCACGACCTTTGCCAACCAGTTGTGGTAAGCGTTGTGTACCTCCATAACCAGGAATAACTCCTAATGACACTTCTGGAAGTCCCATTTTTACATTATCGCTCGCCACTCTAAAATGGCATGCCATGGCAAGTTCTAAACCACCACCAAGTGCAAACCCATTAACTGCTGCAATAACTGGCGTTGATAGGTTTTCAATAAAATCAAATAATATATTTTGTCCATTAGCGGCAAGTTTTTTCCCTTCTTCAACATCAAAATCTGCAAACTCACTAATATCAGCTCCAGCAACAAAGGCTTTGTCTCCACTTCCAGTAATGATGATGGTCTTAATTTCCTTATCCTCATTCGCAATTAATAAGGCATTGTGTAATTCATTTATGGTTTCAATATTTAAAGCATTGAGCTTTTTTGGTCTGTTAATGGTAATAGTTGCGATGCCATTATTTGATTCTGAAATAATATTATTGTACTGCATTTTACTATGTTTTTTATCCCTTAGGTAGTGTTACTTTAAATATAGTTCCTTCTTGTTCTGTTGACGTGAAATTAATACTTCCATGATAGGTTTCAATGATATTTTTAATCATTGGTAATCCTAATCCCATTCCACTTGTCTTAGTCGTGAATTTAGGTTCAAATACTTTTGCCTTGTTTTCTTCTGAAACACCATGCCCATTATCTTTTACAGTTATAATAACATCATTTTTATTATCAAAGAGCTCAATTTTAACTTTTGGATTTTCAATATGCGAAATAGCCTGTATAGCATTCTTCACTAAATTGGTAATGATTCTTATTAATTGAGTACGATCTAACTTAGCAATGATTTCTTTTTTATCACACTTAAAGGTTAAATAGTCTTCGGTGAAAATATCCAACGCTAAATCCACCACCTCAACAACATTGAGTGTTTCATTTTTTTGAGCAGGCATTTTTGCAAAGTTTGAAAACGCCGAAGCAATGGAGCTCATAGTGTCAATCTGTTGGATAAGTGTTTTACTGTATTCATCTATTTTTTGAAGAGCATCAGGATCGTTTGGGTCAAATTTTCTTTGAAAACTCTGAACGCTTAAACGCATAGGAGTTAATGGGTTTTTAATTTCATGTGCAACTTGTTTCGCCATTTCTCTCCATGCTTGTTCACGTTCACTAGTTGCTAATTTTACGGCCGATTCTTCCAACTCGTCAATCATACTATTGTAGGATTCAACAAGCACTGAAACTTCTTCACTTGCTCCTTTTAATTCTATTTTCTGGTTGCGTTTTTCTAGCCTTGTTTCATTCATCTTATCACTAATCGTTTTTAATGATCTTGTAATGTATTTTGAAACAAAATAAGCAAAAGCAATTGCCACTAAAAGCATTACAAAATAAGCATAGCCTAGCCTAACCAAAAACTCCCTGAGTTCATCTTCATTAAAAGAGTCATCTTCAAAATAAGGAACATTTAAAATTCCTAAGGGTTTTGATTTAAAATCTGTAAATATGGTATATGAAGTTTTAAAATCACCGCCAAGCACTTCGTTCGATTCAACATAACGCTTGTTGACGCTATTCATCAAATTATTAAGAATATCGGCAGACATACAAGAAATTAATGTGTCATTTTCAAAACTTGGTTTCGAGCTTTTAACCAAGGCGCCATCAAGGTCATAAATATTAAACTCTACATTAAGATTTTTTGCAATTTTATAAATTTCATCTTTAAAAATTAATGCTAATTTTTCAGGCGTTCGTTCATACGTAGTTTCTCTAATAACGTAATTTATACTAGAAAGTAATTGAGCTTCTTTACGCTCTAAACGTTGTTTATGGTAATCTTTAGACTGCTCGTTATACTGATATAAAGTTACAGCGGCAATAAGCACTGATGCTACTAATACCAGTAAAATCATATAAACAAAAATACGCGAACGTAAGGACAATCTGTTTGAAGCCATTCATGAAATTTATCAGATAAATATAGCAATTATCAAGCCATATTTAACTAGGCTCTCTATAAGGTGAATTTTAAGAGAGCCTGCTAATATTATTATTTGATTAAATTAATCCTCGACAATCAAATAGGTTAAGTTTTTGGCATTAAAAGACGCATTAAAAGCTTTAATGTCTTTATCTATTAAATCATTAAACTTTCCTAATTGCACATTAATTTTTTGTGTTAATTCATTTTTTACAGCAATATCTTGTTCGGTTGGCCCAAAATCTCCTCTACCTACTAATGAATTTAAATGAGCGAGTTTATTATTGAGTCTAATTGGAAAATTCAATGGATCTTGTCCGCTTCTGTTTTTTGTTTGATATAGTGCTTTCTCAATTTCAGAGAATTGTTCTTTTAATGATTTTGCTTTTTCTACTAAATCTTTAACATTATCATCGTCTTTATATTGTGCCATAAAAGCGTCTAACTTACCATTAATGCTTCTAATTTTTTTAATTGATTTATGCGTATTATCAAGTGTCTTATTAATGTCCTTTATGAAGACAAATTGTTTTTTCATATCATCTAAGGTACTCTCAGCTCTAGGATCTGCTAAAATGGTAAATGGTTGACTTAAAGCCTTGCCATTTACATTTAAACTTACTTTGTAATTTCCTGGAATAGCTCTAGGACCTCTTAAACTACCTGACCACATAATCAAACCAGGAAAACGGTCTGCACCATCATAAATCATGTTCCAAACAAATTGATTCGTTCCTTTATCAACAGATAACTTATTCTCCTTAGATTTAGTACTAAATGTTTTAATGGTATCTCCTTTAGTGTCAAAATATGTTAAAGACACTTCATCCTTTTCATCATACTTATTTAAGTTAAAATATGTAATAACTCCAGAAGCAAGGTTAGTCCCTGTGGTTTTACTTCCTTTCATACTTCCGCCTCCCATTCTATAAGTGTCTTTAGGCTTAAATAAAATATTTGCTGATTTATCAGCATTGTATAATTGATGAATTACTGTTAAGTCATCAATCATCCATAAACTTCTACCTTGAGTCGCCACAATTAAACTATTCTCTTTAATCGTTAAATCTGTAATTGGAACTATTGGTAAGTTTAATTGAAATGGCTTCCAGTTTTTACCATCATTGAAAGAAATATACATTCCTGTTTCAGTTCCAGCATACAATAATCCTTTTTGTTTAGGATCCTCACGGACTACTCTAGTAAAATGTTCTGGGTTAATACCATTGGTGATTTTAGTCCAGTTTTTACCAAAATCAACTGTTTTGTATAAATAAGGCGCGAAATCACCAGATTTATATTTAGTTCCAGCTATGTAACAAGTTCCTGGATCATAAGCACTAGGTTCAACACTATTAATCATCACCCATTCTGGCATGCCCTTGGGCGTAACATTTTCCCAAGATTCTCCACCATTTCTGGTTACATGCACTAAACCATCATCACTACCAACCCAAAGTAATCCTTCTTGTAAAGCAGATTCTTGAGCAGCAAAAATGGTGCAATAATACTCTACAGCTGTATTATCTTGAGTTATTGGTCCTCCTGAGGATTTTTGTTTTTCAGGGTCATTACGTGTTAAGTCTGGACTAATAATGTCCCAAGATTGACCTTCATTTTCTGTAACGTGGACTTGATTAGAAAAGGTGTATAATCGGTTTGGATTATGCTTAGAAAAAATTATTGGGAAATTCCACTGGAAACGATATTTCATACCTTCAGCACCATAACCCATTGGGTTGTCAGGCCAAACATTTATAGCTCTCGATGTACCTCGTTCGTGATTAACTCGTGTTAAATAACCTCCATAGCTTCCGCCATACACGATATCGTCATTTTCAGGGTCAATAGCAATATGTGCTGATTCTCCACCTGCAGTACTTTCCCAATCATCTTCAGTAATAGACCTACCATTTGTTCTATGTGCTATTCTTACAGTTGAATTATCTTGCTGTGCAGCATATATTCTATATGGAAAATGATTATCAGTTGTTACGCGATAAAATTGTGCAGTTGGTTGATTGTGATAAGTACTCCAAGTTTCACCTCCATCATAAGTGACTTGAGCGCCACCATCATCACCAATAATCATTCGGTTAGAATCTTCTGGTGCAATCCATAAATCATGGTGGTCTCCATGAGGTGCACCATGCGTACTAAATGTTTTTCCACCATCTGTACTTTTGTGATATTGAACATTTAACACATATAATTGATCTACATCTTTAGTGTCAGCATATAGCCTAGTGTAATACCACGCTCGTTGACGTAATTTTCTTTCACTATTAACTTGTGTCCAATTTTCACCACCATCTTCACTTCTATATAAACCTCCTTTTTCTTTATTTTCAACAATTGCCCAAACACGTTGGTTGTTTACAGGAGAAACTGTAACACCAATAATTCCTAGAGTGTCCGTTGCAAAGCCCTTATTTTTGGAGATTTCTTTCCAAGTTTCACCACTATCAGTACTTTTCCATAATGCAGATCCTTCACCACCAGAATTTAAACTATATGGTGTTCTATTAATTCGCCAAGTTGAAGCATATAAGATTCTTGGGTTTGTTGGGTCCATTTGTAAATCTACGACTCCTGCATGTTCATTTGAAAACAGTGTTTTTTTCCATGTTTTTCCTCCATCAATACTTTTATAAACACCTCGTTCTTGAGTTGGTTTATATAAGTTACCCATTACTCCTGCAAAAACAATATCAGAGTTTGTTGGATGAACAGCAATTCTTGGAATATGTCTTGATTTTTCCAACCCTAAGGATGTCCATGTTTTTCCAGCATCTTCAGTTTTCCACATACCATATCCAGATGATACATTTCCTCTAACGGTTTTTTCGCCTCCTCCAACATAAATCACGTTTGGATCGCTTTTTGAAACTGTAATGGCTCCAATACTTCCACCAAAGTAACCATCAGAAATATTTTCCCAAGCTCTTCCTCCATCAGTTGTTTTCCAAATTCCGCCTCCTGTTGCTCCGAAATAAAATAAGTTTGGTTGGTTAGGCACTCCTGTTACGGCAGCACTTCTTCCACCCCTAAAAGGGCCAACCAATCTGTACTCTAAAGCATCATATTGGTCTTCATTAATTGTTTGTGCATTAATTTGTGTGTGACTTAACAACAATAGAAATATTGCCGAAATAATAGTTGATAATCGCATTATATAGTTGGTTTGGTTATTAACTACTAAAAGTAATAATAAATTCTTATTACTTGTGATTTCTTCAGAATTTTAACTATTAATTCATCTTAATAGCGTTGAAGTTTTAAGCTAGTTGAAGAACCAATATTTAACCGTAAAACACCTTTTATTTTTTTAAGACGATAACGACATCAAATACTTTTTTGGTGTTGTGCCGTATTTCTTTTTAAAAGCTGCAATAAAATGACTAGCTGTACTGTAACCAATTTTTAAACCAACTTCATTAACATTGTGTTCTCCTGCTTCTAGTAATTTTCGAGCTACTTCCATTTTATAATCAAATAGAAAACTAAACACAGAATCACCATAAATTTGTTTGAATCCTTCCTTGAGTTTTTTTAAGCTTAACTCTATTTCATCTGCTAATTCTTGTAAACTTGGAGGTTCAGCCATGCGAGATATAATAATATCTTTAGCTTTTCTAATTTTTAGAACGTTAGATTCATCAACCAAAAAAGGACATTGCTCAATATTTGTGCCTTCACTTTTATTAAAATATAAACTTAATAACTCGTAGGCTTTGCCTTTAAAATATAGATTTTTAATAGATTGATTAAGATTGTAATTAATTAACTGATTTAAAACTATTGACACTGATGGTGTGATTTTCCCATCTTTATAATACTTTTTATCTTTGTTATCTTCACTTAAAAATGAAATATAGTTTGCTTCTTCTGAGAATAATCCATGAAACTTCTTGATAGAGATTAATATAGAAATTAAAGAAGACTCTGGACTTATATCCAAATGAATAGGCAAATCCCGTTGTGGATTATATAATAATAATGATGTTTGCTCATTAATATTCAACGTATAATTTCCATTATTAAATTGAAAAGCAGCATTCCCTTTAATGCAAAAATGAAACTGAATAAAACTATTATCAATGTCGCGCTCAACCGTTTCTATATTCTCGCTTTCATTTTGATAGGTTAAAACAAAAAAACCATCTTCTACTTTTGTTTCATTAAAAGTACTTATAGCGATATTTTTATTAACATAATTTTCCTTTGTCATAATATTCATTTAATAGCCTCAAGGCTAAATAAGCAAGAAATTATTGATATAAGTGCAAAAATAAAATTCTTTACTCAAAACTCACGATTAAAATCAATAAATTATATAGTGATCTTTTGTCGTTATTTTTTGTTTAAACAAACCCTTTTTAAATTAGAATTCTTTAACTATTAACACAAAAAAACTCCTAACTTTGAAAAATCTTAAAACAGAAATTGTGTTATTAAAGCTTCATTTTAAAATGAAGGCTATAAATAAAAACCATAACAAATTTCAACTAGTAGAACTAACAAAATATGTCTAAAATTATAAAAATTGGTGCGCAAAACAGTCAATTAGCTTTATGGCAAGCTAACGCTGTTCAGCAAATGCTTGAAAAATCAGGTCATAAATGTGATGTTGTTCCTGTACAATCATCATATGAACTTGGAAGTAACGAAGAATTTACAAGTACTTTAGATGTTGAAATGTTAAATCACAACATAGATATCACAGTGCATTCCTTAAAAGATGTTCCAACAGTATTGCCAAAAGGTATTATACAAATAGCTGTAATAAAACGAGGTAATTTTAAAGATGTACTAGTTTTTAAAAATAATGAAGAGTTTTTATCTCAGAAAGATGCTGTAATTGCCACGGGAAGTTTAAGGCGTCGCGCTCAATGGCTTAATAGGTATCCAACACATACTATAATTGATTCGCAAGGTGATATAAATACACGACTACAACAACTTGAAGATAATGAAGATTGTAATGCCGCCATTTTTGCAGCAGCTGGATTAGGAAGGCTTGGGTTAAAGCCAGAAAATTCTATCAATTTAGACTGGATGATTCCTTCTCCTGCTCAAGGTGCAATTGTGATTACAGCTTTAGAGGAAGACGAAGACATTAAAGAAATCTGCAAAGAACTCAATCATGAAGAAACCGAAATTTGCACAAGCATAGAACGAGAATTTTTAAAATTACTTGATGGAGACTCTACTACTCCAATAGGAGCTTTGGCATTTATTAAAGGGGAAGAAGAAAAAGAAGTTCACTTTAAAGGCGTTTTATTTAGTCCTGATGGAAGTAAAAAATTTGAAGTAAATCGCGTTGAAAAACTAAGCAATCATCATGAGATAGCTCCTTATTGTGCCGATTTTATTATTGAGCGAGGAGGTAAAAAATTAATGGATACTCTTAATCGTTCAGCACAACAAACCAATATCTATTCTACAAAAACTTTAACAACAAATCAATGTTTGTTGTTTAACGAGAAAGTCATTGCTGAAAGCTCTGATTTCATTAAAATTAGTTTAAACAGAATTAAGCCTCAAGTTGTCAGAAACCCTATAGAAAATGTGATTATTACTAGCAAAAATTCGGTTGAAGCATTACTCCATAATTTTTCGGCTGTTGAACTTCAATTCAAGAATATATATTGTATTGGTCGTCGTACAAAGCGTTTAGTGGAAAAAAGAATTGGACCGGTTAAGCACGTTGAAAAAAACGCAAAAGCCTTAGCTGAGTATTTAGTTGAATGTATGGAAGGAGCTGAAGTAACTTACTTTTGTAGTGATTTACATGCTGATGATTTACCAACTATTTTGAGCGACAACAACATAAAGGTTAACGAAGTAGAAGCCTATCAAACAAAATATGATGCCAAAACCGTTAATGATTCTGTAGAAGGTATTATGTTTTATAGCCCTTCAACGGTTCAAAGTTATTTAAAAGAAAACGTCGCAGATAAAATTGCATTTTGTATTAGTGAAACTACTGCCATAGAAGCTAAAAAACGTTTTAAGGATATTAGAATTGCCAAAATCCCAACAGTTGAAAGTGTTATAGAATTAGTAAACCAACATTATGCTTAAAATATGATTAAAAACATTTTCATAGGAATTAAAACGTATGCTGGAGCTTTTGAGTTAATCTCAAAACTTAAACTATGGAAGTATTTTGTAATTCCTATTCTAATTAGTGTTATAACTGCTGTCTTTATTGGGCTTTCTGCTTATGGTTTTTCAGATAATATTGGTCAATTTATTTCTAGTATTTGGGTTTGGGAATGGGGAAAAGAGACCTTTACAACTATTAGCGAAATATTTAGTGGACTGATAATTATTGTCATAGGATTAGTGTTGTACAAGCATATCATTATGGCGTTGTCTGCTCCTTTTATGAGTCCTGTATCTGAAAAAATAGAAACACATTTATTAGGCGAAGATTCTAAATTGATTCATCAACACAGAAACACTTCGTTTCAAGCACAACTTTGGCGAGGCATTAGAATAAACGTTCGGAATTTATTTATGGAACTTTGGCTTACGGTCATTATCCTTATTATTAGTTTAATTCCTGTAATAGGCTGGTTTACTTCGTTATTGCTATTTTTGATTCAAGCATATTATGCTGGATTTGGTAATATGGATTACACCTTAGAGCGTCATTTTAAGTATAAAGAAAGTGTGGCTTTTGTTAGAAAAAACAGAGGAGCTGCTGTTGGGAATGGCATTGTATTTATGCTTTTTTTATTAATCCCTGTTATTGGAGTTATACTTGTTCTCCCATTATCTGTGACAGCTGCTTCAACTGAAACAGTGAAGTTATTAGATGCTCAAAGTCGTCAAAATATAAATTGATTTCTTAACTTTCAAGAAGATTTATATTCTTGAAAATGTCCAAAAAAATAGTGTTCTTTTTAATTTTTCTAATTGTTGAGAATCAAGTTTCTGCACAACTCACTTATGACACACCAGAATCTGTTGGATTAAATTCAAATTACATTGAATCTATTGTAGATTCCATCATGCATGATGCAATTGCACAAAAAGCATTTCCTGGAGCACAATTATTAGTAGCAAAAAAAGATAAAATCATCTTTCATAAAACTTATGGCTTTCATACTTATGATAACATTCAAAAAGTGGCTCAAGATGATATTTATGACCTTGCTTCTGTAACTAAAATTACTGGTCCTTTACCTGCTCTTATGAAACTTTATGAAGAAGGTAAATTAAGTCTTGATACACCATTTAGTACTTATTGGAAATCTTGGAAAAACCGTAAAGACAAAAAAGACATAACGTTACGTGAACTTCTTGCGCACCAGGCAGGCATGAACCCTTATATCGTTTTTTTAAATGATGTTTTAAAAAAGGGAAAACCAAAAAAACGCTTCATTAAAAAAGAAAGTCAAAAACGCTATTCAAATAGAGTTTATAGTAATCTCTATGTAAAAAACAAATTTAAAAAAAAGGTGTTCAGAAAAATTAAACGCTCTAAAGTAAGTGACGATAAAACCTATGTGTACTCTGGACTAACATCATTAATTTACCCAACACTCATAGAAAATATTACAGGTGAGAATTATGAAGACTACCTCAATAAAAACTTCTATAAGCCTCTGGGATGTGATGTTTTAGGATATAATCCTATTTTTAGAGGCTTTAAAAATAGGATTGTTCCAACTGAACTAGATACGCTTTTTAGAAACGATTATGTAAAAGGCTATGTCCACGACGAAAATGCTGCACTTTTAGGAGGTGTTTCTGGTAACGCTGGATTATTTGCAACAGCTTTAGATATGGCAAAGTATATGCAAATGTTGATGCAAAAAGGAACTTATGATGGAAAACAATTCTTTAAACCTACAACTATTGAAGAGTTTACAAGAATTCAATATCCAGAAAATAACAATCGTAGAGGATTAGGTTTTGATAAACCACTCATTGGCAATGATACTTTAAGTATCAAAGAAGCTTATCCTGCACCACAAGTCAGTTCAAAAAGTTTTGGGCATTCTGGATTTACAGGAACCTTTGTTTGGGCAGACCCAGAACATGAATTGGTTTTTATCTTTTTATCCAATCGTGTGTATCCAAGTAGAACACATCGAAATATCTACAATTTAAACATTCGCCCAAAATTACAGCGAGTGTTTTATACGAGTCCTAATTCAGACGAAAAGCTGATAAATAATTAGTACTTTAGACCCCTTAAAGGCACACTATGAGTTTACTGATTTTTTACGCAATTATCTCTATTTTTTTTTCCTTTTTGTGCTCGATTTTAGAAGCTGTCTTGCTTAGTGTTACGCCAACATTTATCAATATAAAAAAGCAAAAAAACAAGCCATACGCTGAAGAGTTGGAAGTCTTAAAAAAAGATGTAGATAAACCACTTATTGCAATTTTAACACTTAATACTATTGCACATACTGTTGGCGCTATTATGGTTGGTGTGCAAGCAAAAGTTGCTTATGCCGAGATCTATGGTACTACGTCACGTAAAATATTTGGCATCTCTTTTACCGAAGATCTTATGGTTGGTGTCGTGTCAACCATTATGACAATTTTAATATTAGTAGCTTCGGAGATTATCCCAAAAACTATTGGTGCAACCTACTGGAGACAACTTGCTAATTTCACAACAATAGCACTTAAAATTCTTATTTTTCCTTTAAAATGGACAGGATTACTCTGGTTATTGCAACTCACAACAAAACTCATTGGAGGCAAAGGACATGGAAGTGTGTTGAGTAGAGAAGGATTCATTGCAATGACAGACATTGCTCATGAAGAAGGTGTCTTTCATGAATCAGAAAGTAAAGTCATTAAAAACTTATTGAATTTTAAAGATATTCAGGCAAAAGACGTCATGACACCTCGAACTGTCATGAAAGCAGAAATAGAAACCATGACCATTGAGGAATTTTTTAATGAGAATCATAATATTCGTTTTTCAAGAATCCCTGTTTTTACAGATACTCCAGATAACATTACTGGACTTGTTCTTAAAGATGATGTCTTTAAGGAAATGGCATTTGATAATGGGCATAAAAAATTATCAGATGTCAAGCGAAACATTATCATCGTCAACAGAAACATGCCAATTCCAACTCTTTTTGAAGAGTTAGTTGAAAACAGAAACCACATGGCACTTGTGGTTGATGAATATGGTTCAGTAAGTGGCTTAGTAACTATGGAAGACGTTATTGAAACGCTATTAGGCCTTGAAATAATGGACGAAAGTGATAATGTTGCTGATTTACAACTACTGGCCAGAAAAAGTTGGGAAACAAGAGCAAAACGTTTGGGTTTAATTGACGAAAAACCTGAAGAATAATGGACTCTTGTATTATAAATACACCCTTGGGATTTGCAAAATTAGAAGGGGATGAAGATGGAGTTTCGTCACTTACTGTATTAAACAATGACGTTGTAGCAGCATCAGATATAATTCCTGAAACCTTAGAGGATACTGTTAGTCAATTAAATGAATATTTTAAAGGCGAACGCACACAATTCAGCTTAAAACTGAATCCAAAAGGAACAGACTTTCAACAACGTGTTTGGGATACATTACTCACCATTCCTTATGGTAAAACAACCTCTTATTTGCAGCTATCCAAGGATCTTGGTGATGTAAAAGCTATTAGAGCAGTAGCTAATGCAAATGGCAAAAACCCGCTTTGGATTATAGTGCCATGTCACCGTGTTATTGGAAGCGATGGAAGTTTAACGGGTTACGCTGGAGGACTCAGCAGAAAACAATGGTTGTTGGAACATGAAAGCCCTTATAAACAACAATCTCTATTTTAATTCTTATCTTTAGTCTAATCAAATAGTTACAACATGATTAGCAAACTTAACTTAGAAAATATTTTGTTTTTGGATATTGAAACGGTTCCTGAAACGCAGCATTTTTCAGATTTAGATCAAACTAAGCAATCTCTTTGGGAGCACAAATCACAGTATCAACGCAAAGAGGATTTTACTGCTGAAGAGTTTTATGAACGTGCAGGCATTTGGGCTGAATTTGGAAAAATAATCTGTATTTCTGTTGGTTATTTTTCCAACCAAGGCGATATTAGAAACTTTAGAGTGACCTCATTTTATGGTGATGAAATTAAAATTTTGAAAGAATTTAAAAGTTTATTAATCTCGCATTTCAGTCAATCAAAGCATTTGCTGTGTGCTCACAATGGGAAGGAGTTTGATTTTCCATACATAGCAAGACGTATGATTATTCATAAGATTGAGCTTCCATATAAACTAAATTTGTTTGGTAAAAAGCCATGGGAAGTTCCTCATTTAGATACTTTAGAGTTATGGAAGTTTGGAGACTATAAAACTTATACATCCTTAAAATTATTGACCAATGTGTTAGGCATTCCATCTCCAAAGGATGATATTGATGGAAGCGAAGTGTATCGTGTCTATTACGAAGAACAGGAAATTGATAGAATAATAACCTATTGTGAAAAAGACACTATTGCTGTGGCGCAAATATTTTTACGTTTGCGTGGTGATACAATTCTATCTGATGATGAAATAATTCATATATAAAAAAGTCCAGATTAAAAATCTGGACTTTTCATTATTTATTTATTCGAAGCTTATTGTCTGATAAACTTTTTTGTCATGGTTTCTTCGCCATCGTTAATTTCAATAAAGTACATTCCAGATTTTAAACTTTCAACATTAACCTGTTGATTTTTTAATTCTCCTTGAAGTACAGTTTGTCCAATCATATTAATAATTCTGTATGAAACAGCGGAATCATCCAATAATTTTACATTTAAGACACTTCCAGAAACTGGATTCGGATAAATTGAAAATTCTTCCGCTTCACTTGCGTTGTCTTCTGAAGTAATGGTGTAGCCTCCTCCTAAAGAAGTGATAGAGTCTCCAGAATTAATTCCATTCGTGATTCCAGTTATAGTCACTTGATCTATGTAAATATAATCTGAATTTCCGCTTGCATCACATCTGAATCTAAATCCTGCATTTGATACAAAATTGAGTTGTGAAGCATCTATAGTAACAGTTGCCGTATAGAAAGAGCCATTATTAAAACTAGTCCCAGCTGCATAAGAAGCTACTGTAGTATATGATGAACCATTGTAATATTGTAACCAGAAATCTTCATTATTTTCCATACTCCAAGCATAGAAATAGAATTCTACTTCTACTTGCGTATAAGAAGAGACATCTATATTAGACAAGGTCATTGTTGAACTTGAAGTGTTATCTCTTAATCTTATTGAATAACTACCTTCATAAGATCTTGTACCTGAATATCTAAAAGAATCACTTCCTCCATCAGCCCAGCCGTCCCATCCAGACTCAAAGAATCCTTGATGAATTATTTCAGATCCTGTTGAACATGGTACACACGAAGAGCCTCCACAGTCAACTCCTGTTTCATCTCCATTTTGGATACCATCATCACACGTTGGCGCAACTGGTTCAGATAAATTAATATTATCAATTGCTATATCAGCTTGCCAAGTGCTTCCAACATTTCTATTGAAACGTAATTGAACTGTTCCACCAGCATAACCACTTAAATCAATACTTGCGCTTTGCCATGAATTTCCTTTATTTCCAGATTCAGCCCAAATACTTGTCCAAGTTCCTCCATCATCATTACTTACTTCAAGATCAATGGTTCCCATATCTGAAGCTCCATACATATGATAATCAAAATCAAAAATCGGGGAAGTCATTCCGCTTAAATCAAAACAAGGAGAATTTAAAATTGCTCTCTTATTTGGGTAACCTGTACCGTTACCAGAAGCTTCTACATATACATAGTATGTGCCTGCAGATCCTGAAGAGGGTCCAGTACCACTTGATGGCGTTCCGCCAGAATCAACTGTCCAATCAATATCATCAGCAGAAGATTGTGTCCAAGCTCCTAAAGTATTTTCAAAGCTTTCAGTGTATGGATAAGAAGAAATTCCTCCTGAACAACCACTAGATGGTTCTGAAATATTTACGGTTCTATTTACTTGGTCTGCTGCATTACCTGCTGTATCACTAACATTATAAGTTACTGTATATGTTCCTGCTGTATTAACATTAACAGGATTTACTGTTACGATACTAGATGTAATATTTCCATCTACATTATCAGAAGCTGTTGCTCCTTGATCATTATAAGTGTCTCCTACTGTTAAATTAATTGTTGCAGATCCAATACGTGTAATTACAGGTTTAATTGTATCCACAAACACATTAACATTAACATTTCTAGTTACTTCATCAGCTGCATTTCCTGCTGCATCACTAACGTTATAAGTTACTGTATAAGTACCTGCTGCATTAACATTAACAGGGTTTACTGTTACGATACTAGATGTAATATTCCCATCTATATTATCAGTAGCTGATGCTCCTTGATCATTATAAGAATCCCCTACTGTTAAATTAATTGTTGCAGATCCAATACGTGTTATAACTGGCTTAGTTGTATCTACAACTGTATTAACATTTACAGTTCTAGTTGCTTGATCTGCTGCATTACCTGCTGCATCACTAACATTATAAGTTACAGTATACGTACCTGCTGCATTTGTATTAACAGGGTTTACGGTAACAATATTAGAAGTAATGTTTCCATCGATATTATCTGAAGCAGTTGCTCCTTGATCATTATAAGTGTCTCCAACATTAACGTCAACTGGAGAAGAACCAACTAAAGTAATAACTGGTTTGGTTGTATCGGAAGTTCCTGCTCCAATATTTACAGTATAATCCTCGACTTCACCATAAGTAAATGTTTGGCAAGATGTTGGTGTTGCATTATAACTCATTGATACTCTCATACGTGTAGCTCCATTAGTTGCGCCAGATGGCACTGTAAATGCTGCACTAACAGGAGTGGTTTGAGTTGCTGCAATTGTCATTACTTGTTCTCCAGAATCTGTGAAATCTCCATCTTGATTATAATCAATCCAAACTCCATAGCCTTCACTATAGACAGTTCCTGTCCAAGTTGGAGTAACTGTAATGGTATATTGTGTGCTCTTGGTTAAATTTGTTGAAATATTTGTAAAATCTGTATAAAACTGACCTCCTGATGTATTATCTATAGTGTTTAATTGAACACGTCCAATAAATTCATCATTTATATTTGTACTTGCAGAATCACAATAATTAAGCTGAACCTCAGTAGTTGTAAAATTAACTGAACTACTGTAAGTTGAAGTCGAGCTATCTGGGCATACACTTCTTACTTGAGCTTCATAAGAAGTTAGTGGTATTAATCCTGATATTGAAGTAGATGTTCCTGCTACATTTATAGTAGTCCAAGATCCTCCTGTTTCACGATATCTCACATCATAAGATGCTCCTGGAACCGCATCCCAAGAAACGGTTGCTGTAGAAGAGCCAAAGCCATCAATATTTAGACCAGTAGGCGTTGTAGCATTACAAACTACTGGAGTTCCAGAGAGTCCTGTTACAATTAAACTAAAGTTTTGGCTTCCTCCAGTTAATGATCCTTTATGTGTTACAGTAATTGTATATGTTCCACTTGCATTTGCAACATCTACACGTTCATATGGGTCTACATTATTATCTTGTTGTGCATTAGTTAAAGCACCTGTTAATTCATAGGGGAAACTTGTTGTTCCACCTTTAGTAACTCTGATATCTAAATCGTTTACTAGAACTGGAGTTGTTAAGTTTACAGTTCCTGTGTTAGCAATACCTGCTCTATCTGTCCAAGAAATTGAAGCATATAAATCATTAACTCCATCAGAATCAACAGTTGTAGTATATGTTTGTCCAGAGGTTAATGTCAGCTCCTCAATTTTTGCTTCATTCCCATTTTGAGTAATGGCTTCAGCTGCTGCTTTAGTATTTAATAATCCCCAACCAAATATAACATCTGGTCCAGAGGCTCCAGCATCATCTGCTGTATGAAGAGCTAACCCTTTTAAGGTCGCAGCCTTCATGAATGATCCATTCACATTATTAGCATGTTGCTGTAATAACACTAAAGATCCTGTTACATTTGGTGAAGCCATAGATGTTCCAGAAATTGAATTATATGCTGTATCACTTGATTCGTATGTAGAGTATAATGAAACTCCGTTACCAGCAATGTCTGGCTTGATACGAAAATCGTCCGTTGGACCTTCACTACTAAAAGTAGCAATAGTAGTACTTACTAAGTTTCCATTTACATCAATATTAGCATCATTTGCGGCTGCAACTACTAAGTTGTTTTTTGAAGTGGAATGTCCAGTTAATTTATCAAATCCAAAACCTCCTGTAGGGTTTGTATTTGCAGAATCATCTGTACCATCATTCCCAGCAGCCACGACCATTAAGTAATTTGGTGCATTAAACATTAGATTATCCCAATCTCGAGATTCAGAAATATATCCACCAAAATAATATTGTGGCAATTGTACTTGTCCAGCTTGGTTTCTAGTTGCAAAGCCATAAGAATGATTAGATAATAACATTCCATTCCCAGCTGCAGCAGTAGCCTCGGCTAAATCACTATTCCAATCATAACCAATAGCGTCTGCTTGTGGTGCCATTCCTTTTGCATTGGCCTGAACACCAGATGCAATGATGGTTCCTGTAACGTGAGCAGAATGATAATTTAATGACCCAGAATCTCCAGTTGAAAATCTGTTATTTCCTCCGGCACCATCGTATTCTTGATGAGATGCTCTTGCAACACCTCCATCCCAAACATATGCTGTCATGTTTTGACCATCTAAATTTAAACCTAAAGAGCCTCCAGAGTTTAAATGATCTACTCTTGTTGATTTTGCGGCAGCTACATTAAAAGTAGTGTAGTAAATAGGATTGCCATTAACTACTTTTTGCAATTCTACTGTACGACCATCTTGTGTGATGAATTTAGTTTGCCAACCTCTTTGTTGTGCAATTTCAAGTGCTTGTTGTTTTTGTAAAACAGCTTTATCCGTAAAATCTGTTTCTAGTTGTTGAATTTTTTGTTTGTCATAACGGCTAGTAATCTGTTCTTTTTGCTTTTCGGTTTGGGCAAAAGCAGAGTACCCGAAGAACATAATCATTATAAAGATTGCATTCCTAAAATAGTTGTTTCTCATAATTGTTGATGGTTAATTTAAAATTTGTAAGTTTTTTGTGAATTTTTTTATCAAATCCGCATGAAAGTATTAAAATTATGTTAAAATAAAAATTATGTTAACGCTTTTTCGATTAAAAACTTGAAGTATTTTTTTAATTACGGAAAAGCCGTAATTTTTTGTCAGAAAAGTCTAATTTTAGATATGCAAAATGAGCATTTACTAGATGTTAACAGGCTCTCTATTTCTTTCGTTTCTAACAATGAATCGAAAGAGGTAATTCATAATATTTCATATAAATTAAATAAAAATGAAATCTTAGGAATAGTTGGCGAGTCAGGCAGCGGAAAATCTGTCTCATCATTAGCAATCATGGGTTTATTACCTAAAAAGATTAGCGAAATAAGCTCTGGTGAAATTCTATTTATCAGTAGAGATTTAGTCAATCTAAATTCTAAAGGTTTTCAAAAAATTAGAGGGAATGATATAGCTATGATTTTTCAAGAACCAATGAGTTCTTTAAATCCTTCAATGCGATGTGGCGAGCAAGTTTTAGAAATTATTCAACAACATACACCTTTATCAAAAAGTAAAGCCAAACAAGAAGTTATTTCGCTCTTTGAAAAAGTAAAACTCCCAACGCCTGAAATTACTTATAAAAAATATCCTCATGAAATTTCAGGTGGACAAAAACAACGTGTCATGATTGCGATGGCAATTGCATGCAAACCGAAAATATTAATTGCTGATGAACCAACAACAGCATTGGACGTAACGGTTCAAAAAGATATTATTGAATTGCTCAAAACCTTGCAGCATGAAAATGAGATGTCTGTTATTTTTATCTCACATGACTTATCGTTAGTTTCAGAAATTGCCGACAGAATTCTTGTGATGTATCAAGGTAGTATTGTAGAACAAGGAAACACTCATGATATTTTTAAACAACCAAAACACATATATACTCAGGCTTTGATAAGTTCAAAACCATCATTGAGCTCAAGATTAAAGCAATTACCAACCATTTCAGATTTTGTAAATAATACTATTATTACTACTAAAATTACAAATGAAGAGCGTGCTAAAAACCACAAAGAGCTATACAGCAAACCTCCACTATTAGAAATCATAAATCTTGAAAAAGAATATATTTCGAAAGCTGGTTTTTTTGGTAAAACCTCAAAATTTAAAGCTGTAAATAAGGTGAGTTTTAAATTATATGAAGGAGAAACTTTAGGATTGGTAGGCGAATCAGGTTGCGGAAAATCAACTCTTGGTAATTCCATATTACAGTTAGATAAAGCAACTTCAGGAATCATAATGTATAAAGGTGAAGACATCACAAATCTATCATCAAAAGACTTACGCAAACTTCGAAAAGAAGTGCAAATTATTTTTCAAGACCCTTATTCTTCATTAAATCCCAGAATTACTGTTGGAGAATCAATTATGGAGCCTATGAAAGTGCATAGACTGTTTAGTACAACTGATGAACGTAAAGCAAAAGCAATTAAAATTCTAGAGCGTGTTGGATTATCTGCTGAACATTTTAACAGATATCCTCATGAGTTTTCAGGAGGTCAACGGCAACGAATTGGCATTGCTAGAACCATTGCTGTTGAACCAAAATTAATTGTTTGTGATGAATCTGTATCTGCTCTTGACATTTCTGTGCAAGCTCAAGTTTTAAACTTGCTAAATGAATTAAAGGATAATTTTGGATTCACCTATATATTTATTTCACATGACTTAGCCGTTGTTAAATATATGTCAGATAACTTATTAGTAATGAATAAAGGCATTATTGAGGAAGAAGGTGAAGCGGATGAAATTTATGCTAATCCAAAAAAAGCATATACCCAAAAATTAATTGATGCCATACCCAAAGGGCTATAGCATCAATAGTTTTTTTGTTAATAACATGATGTCTTTTACAAGTTTCATCGTGTTTTCTAGACTTAAAAATAGTTTCTTAAATCTATAAGTAGGTTCTGGTAGATTTGTTGATACATTCATAAGCTAAATTCATGGTAGATTTGGGGCAGATCTGTTATTTAATTTGGTTAATTTGGGGACTGCTAATATGAAACTATTTTTAAAAAAATCTGCTTAAAAGTATAATTATTCGATGAAATACATGTTTTTTTAACATTTGGCATCATTAAACATCCATTTCTGGGATATACCCTTCAACAATAAGATTACCTTCTGTGGTATTTTTTATATCTTCTACAGAAACTCCTGGAGCGCGTTCAAGAAGTTTAAACCCTTTGTCTGTTACTTCCAACACTGCTAAGTTTGTTACTATCTTCTTCACGCACTTAACTCCAGTTAGCGGAAGTGAGCAACCTTTGAGTAATTTTGATTCACCTCTTTTATTAGTATGCATCATTGCAACTATTATATTTTCTGCACTTGCTACTAAATCCATTGCTCCTCCCATTCCTTTTACCATACGTCCAGGAATTTTCCAATTAGCTATATCTCCATTTTCAGAAACTTCCATTGCACCAAGTATTGTTAAGTCTACATGCTGCCCTCGTATCATTGAAAAACTCATTGCTGAATCAAAAAAACTAGCTCCAGGCAACGTTGTTATGGTTTGTTTTCCTGCATTAATAATGTCTGCATCTTCTTCCCCTTCAAAAGGAAATGGTCCCATTCCAAGTACACCATTCTCACTTTGAAACTCAACTTCAATATCATCTCTAACATAATTGGCAACTAATGTTGGAATTCCGATTCCTAAATTTACATAGTATCCATCCTGTACTTCCTTTGCTATTCGCCTAGCTATTCCGTTTTTATCTAACATACTAATTCCTTTGTCTTACTGTTCGCTGTTCAATTCTCTTTTCATAAAACTCTCCTTGAAATATTCTTTGAACAAATATTCCCGGAATATGGATTTGGTTAGGGTCTAAAGTCCCAACTGGAACTAATTCTTCAACCTCAGCAACAGTAGTTTTTGCCGCACCACACATGTTTGGGTTAAAATTTCTTGCAGTTCCTTTAAAAATTAAATTCCCAGCGGCATCACCTTTCCATGCTTTTACAAACGCAAAGTCTGCTTTAAAGGCATGCTCTAAAACATACATTTTACCATCAAATTCTCTTGTTTCTTTTCCTTCAGCCACTTCTGTTCCAAATCCTGCTGGTGTATAAATTGCTGGAAAACCTGCTTGAGCTGCTCTGCAGCGCTCAGCTAAAGTTCCTTGAGGAATTAATTCAACATCCAATTCGCCACTAAGCATTTGGCGTTCAAATTCATCATTTTCACCTACATAAGAGGATATCATTTTTTTGATTTGTTTTTGTTGTAATAACAAACCCAATCCAAAATCGTCAACACCTGCATTATTAGAAATACAAGTTAAACCACTAAGCCCTAACTCCACAAGTTTTGCTATAGAATTTTCTGGAATTCCACTTAAACCAAAACCGCCAAACATCATGGTCATATTACTCTTTACGCCGTCTAAAGCAGTGGAAACACTATCTACTTTTTTGTTTATCATGTAAGCTATTTTTACGCTTGAAAAATACGAAATAAATTTGTCTTTTTAAGTGATTTCTGCCCATGAAACTTTGAAAAAATTTAGAATAAAAGCTCTTAACTTAGAGCTTGTAACTCACTTTAAACATGACAATTCTTGGTAAGATGAAGGTTTTGCTATCACTAATTAAAAAGCTAGAAAACGAATTTTGTTGTTTAAAAGTGGTATCAAACAAATTGGAAGCCGAAATTTCAAATCCCCAAGGATTATCTTCTTTTTGGTAAAATAGTGAAGCATTGGCATTGTCAAAGGTGTTTTTTATGCCAGCGCCTTTATTTTTGTAAGTATCAAAGGTGTAATCTGCCTTAAAAATAAAATCATTTAAAAAGTCGTATTCTAAGAATACAAAAAAGGCATCATTTTGAAACTTATTGGTGAAGTTTGACGATTTGTATTTACTGAAATCTTTTGTGTAGCCAATTTCAAGGTTCGGGAAATTCTTAAAAAAACTCTCGGCACTGATTGTGGTTGATGAACCATTGGATCTATTTTTATTAATGACATCATTAACAATCTGATAAAAATCGCTGGTATTAAAACGGCTGCGCAACTTGTAACGGACCATATTTATTTTTTTGGAGATCATACCACTCAGCCCTAAAGTTTGCTCTGGTCTGTCAAACAATAAAGGTGTATTATATTGTTCAATACCTTGAAGTTGCGTGACTTTTTTAAAAGATTTTACCCTTTTGTTATATGTAATACTTGCAATAATGTTTAAGTTCTTAAACATGCTAAACTTGTTATAACTCAGTGAGGCCGTGTGATAAAGCTGATTTTCTAGCGTTTCGTTGCCTTTATACACACTATTAAAACTAGAAAGCATAAAATTATTTACCAACTGGTTTATACTTGAAAAACTTGCATTAACTCTATATCTAGCACGTATTTTCTCACTGCTACTAAACTCAATATTTGAAGTAAACTGCGGAAGCAGTAAAGTTTTATTATTGGATTGCTTATCGTCAAACTGTTTGGTGGTCCAATGATAATAATGTGCATATATTGCTGGTTTAAAGGTGGCAATCCCTATTTGAAACTTGTACTCCAAACCTAAAAACAGATCTGAAAAATTATAGTTGAAATCATTACCAAATCCAGCGGAAGCAAAATCATTGATAGTGCCATCACTCAGTTGTTGCACATCTTTGTTATAAAAATCTGTAAAGGCAACATTA